>Ga0208460_10000005_pt1 | contig 190440 bp, 141 predicted proteins | sample AD_STIC10_MetaG_FD_184436 | JGI IMG/M metagenome (GOLD analysis project Ga0208460, IMG submission 184436) | Active sludge microbial communities of municipal wastewater-treating anaerobic digesters from USA - AD_STIC10_MetaG (SPAdes) (version 2) | ecosystem: Engineered > Bioreactor > Anaerobic... | reverse complement strand
TTCATCAGCGGCCATCACGGCGGTAACGCCCACCGCGATGTTGGTGCCGAATTTGGGACGGGCGTAGGTGAGCCAGTAGCCACCTGCGACGGAGCCGGAAAACTCGATCACCAGGTTCATTTCCGTGTAATTGTTAATGCCTTTCATGATAGGCAGGTTTTCCACCTTGCGGCCCTCAGCATCGGTGGGAACCGCGGTGGCGATGTTGTCGCCCATGCCGATGATGGTTGGCATGATGAGGGCGGAGGGGATGTAACCGAAGTTGCAGTAGTCGGTGCCGCTCTTGATGTTCGGATACTCTTCCTTTACGGTGTTGATGGCCATGTCAATGATGGGCGCGCCGGTGGGCAGGAAGGAAAGGAAAAACACCTTCACGTTGCGCTCGAAGCAGTGGCGCAGAATGGCTATCTGCATAGGATAGAGCTCCGGCATGGTGGAGGCGTCATGGTAAAAGCTCATCAGGATGGCGCGGTCTTCGCGTCCTGCGAAGGAATCGACCATCTGATACACGTTTTCCGTGGGCGGAGAGGTCACGTTGTCCGAATTATAGGGTAACATCAAAGGAATGATGATAGCCAGGGCGACAACTATGTAGATCCAGCGGCGGTCAAGCTTTTGCAGGCGTTCGAAGAAGTTCAGTTTTTCTGTCATGATCAATCACCTCCCAGATAGGAACGTTCAATTCCCAGCAGGAGCTTCAGGGTTGTGGCCACGCTGCCGAGGCCAACGCCAAGCATGATCCCGCGTTTGGAGGCCAGGTTTGGCACGTCCAGGATCCATTGGGAAATATCCGGCAAGAATTTGCTGATCTTAACTCCCAGCGGCACCTGGGCCAGCATCACCACTATGGCCGCCACCAGCAGCACGGTGGCTTCGGGCGATCTGGCGCGGAAGGCCTTGTAAGCCGCGGAGGCCATGTAAAAGGCCAGCAGCGAGAACATTGTGGCGCTCATCGGCATCTGCATGTTTTCGAACAGCCACATGTAGAGCCCGCCTTTCTGGGTTCCGCCGATGAATCCGGCCAGCGAAGTGACGATGAATCCGGCGAAGAAAAAGAAGCTGTACTGCCACTTGGGAGCTTTGCGTGTGATCTTACCATAGTGCATCATGGAAAGGCTCATTACGCCTAGCAGCATGCCGAAAGGCGCCATTGCCCGTGCCCAGGGAACGTAAAACTCGTAGTAGAAAACATCCTGCAGCAGCCTGTGGGGCACGAACACCCAGGCCAGCCAGATGAATCCTCCGATTATCACTATCAACAGGGGAATTGTCTTCTTCATCTAAGACCTCTTTTATTTTAAGGGGAAAGCTTGCATTATGCCGGTTAGCTGGAAGGAGGCCGTTAAAGCGCCAACTATCACAAAGACCAGGATCAGGAACTTGAAGTAGTCTTGGGCTTTGAGGGTTCCCAGCAGCATCGGTTCACGGTTCAGATAGGCGGAGGCGGCGTAAAGTTCTTCTCCGATGAGGGTGTAGTCGCAAGTGGTGATAAAGAACGGGATCTGGGTGATGGCATCCGAGCCGGCGATCTGCACGGCTCCGACGGCGTTACCCGTTTCCGTCATCAGCAGAGCTTCGGCGGCGAAATAACCCATGAAGAAGTTGGTAGCCATCTTCTCACGGATCATAATGCCGTTCACTCCCGCCACATAGGCGAACTGCACGGAGGTGAGGTAGAAAACGTTGTTTTTGTCATAGCTGTCCGGGCGCCCCACCGCGTAGTGAGCTTCCCGTACGATTTCCTGGGCGATGGGCATCACGATGTAGTCGTAGCAGGGAACTATCAGTTTAGTGTCATATTCAGCGGCCTTTTTGGCAACCAAACTCAGGATGCCCATGGAAGCAAGGGTCGCCACGTCCGAAAGCCCGCCGTTGCCCATGCAGTAAAGCATTGGGCGTCCCATTTCGGTGGCGCGGCCGATGGCGTTGTCGATCTCCTGCAAGCCGGCAATGGGACGCATATAGAGATCTTTGCCCTTCTTGGCCAGGTTTACAAACACCACTACCATGATCCCGAAGATAAGCACCGCAAATAGGGTGATGAGCTTGTTCCAGTCGAACCAGTTGGAGATCGGCGCGTAGTTTACATACTCCCCTGTCTTGAGGGTGTCCGGTGCCGTTTCGGAGAAAAGGCCTTCGCCGTTGGTTCTCACGATCATGTAGCTGTGCTGGCGTGATTCCGGCTCGCGGATGGAGGACACCAGGCGCATCAGCCCGCGGTCGTTTTTCTGCTTCAGGGCTTCCTGGAAAAGCTTGTTGCAGCTGTATGCCTTGACCTTTTCCTCCAGGCCTTCCACCTTTTGAGTGAGGCGGGCGACAGCGCCCTGATAGACCATAGCGGCTTCGGGCACTTTGGCTTGGGCCAGGGAATCTCCATAGGCGGCAAGTTCTTTTTTGGCGTCGTCCAGATCGGTCTTGAGATCGCTGATTATCTTCTTCGCCTCGTCCAGATAGATGCTGGTATTCAGTGTGGTTTTGCTTTCCTGGTCGTAGGTGAAATCGATTTCAGAGGAGACCAGAGCGAGGTCGCGGGCTTTTTCTCCTGCCGCCAGTTTGCGGGAGAAGCGTTTCCCATCCATATATGTATATAATGAATCGCCTTTAACAAAGTTGAATCCGGCGATGGGTTTGGTTACTGTGGATATGTAGCCGATGGTCACGTCGAGGTTGTTTTCATAGGAGGTGCTGCTCTTCACCAGACTGTAGGTAGAACTCCTGTATCCTTTGCGGTAAACCACATTTTGCACTTGGGAGACGTCAACGCCGTTCAGATACAGCCCCCGCGTTGGCATGTAGGCCATCATGGCGGGGTCCGGTTTGATGTATTGCACCATCGTGTAATCTTTGAGCAGCTCTTTTTTGCCGTAGGTGATGCGGCCGTTTTTGGGATTTATCTTGTAGGGCTTCACGGCCATGGTGATCTTCACTTGCAGACTGTCTTCGGGAACTTTCCCGCCGTTTTTCAGGGAGTATTTTTTGGGAATGTTCACATAGATGATGTTGTCCTGGTGAAATTCGTTTACCTTAGCAAAGGCAGTGTCTTTGCCCGGCTCGAAGAACTCGAAATAGATGTTGCTGATATTCTGATTGTCGGTCTTGTTCACCTGGTAGTTCACTTTCAGCCTGGTGCCGTCTTTTTTCAGCGAGGATGTTTTGGTGATCGAGACCACAGGGTCCTGCCAGGTTACGGTGATGCGGTCGCCTTTGTCCATCGGTTTGTCTTCCACCCGGAATTTGGCGATTTGCGGCAGCGCGCTGCTTTTCACCCTTTTGGGCGAAGCTGGCAGGCTCATCGGAGACTGGTTCATGCTGTAATCCATGAAGCGGATGCTGAAGCGGCTCTGGCTGGCCTGTTCCCAGCTCAAACCGGGCGCTGCCTGGCTGAGATCTTCCTCAGTGACCACGCAGTTGTTTTTCAGCGAACCGCTGCCAACTCCGCCTCCGGCAATTTTCACCGCCGTCCCGGCCACAGCCTCCTGTTGTTCCACGCTCATCATTTTCCATGCGGAATCCGGCAGGGCTGGAACCATGTAGATGGAATAGGCTGCCAAATCGTCGTGGTTGAGGGGATATTCCCACTCGAACTGCAGTGTGAGATTGTCCTCAACAGCCGCGGCGAACAGACCGGGTGAGGCTTCCGGAGCGTCGTCAATCGGCGTTCCGGCCACGGGTTTCGCGATACCCAGATACTGGTTGCGTTCGTTAACGGGTACCACGGTATAGTAGTAATCAACTGGCTTTTCCCCGGGCTGAGCGCTCTTCAGCGAAGCCAGAATGGTCTGCTGGTTAAATCTCAAGCCGGCATAGATGTTCTCGTCTTCCTTGTCTGCCGATCTGGCCTTGACGGTCTTGTAATAATAATCTCCGTCTTCGATCTGGGAGAGCAGGGAAAAGCTTTCGCTCAACCGCGCGACAAGCTCTGTATCCCGCGGAACACCCCGGTAGAGGTTGCTGCCGGGGGCACCTTTCTCGTGTTTTAACTTGCCGGGGGAATCCAGGCTTACGAAGCTGCTGTAACCGCTGTCGTAATAAAGCATTTCATCGGTGGCCACGCCGGTCTTCACGTTCACCTGCACCGAGGTCAGGAAGAACAAGGTGTCCGGATGAACACCCCTGTAAATACGGTATTCCTGCACCCTTTTGTCTTTGGGCAGGGGTTTCCAGCTAAGCATCAAGCCGTCGCCGCCGTCGTTGGGGATGTCTTTCACCTGAAGGTTTTCCACCACCAGTTTCTTCAATTTGGCCTGTTCCTGCCCGCTCGGTCTGCTGCACCCGAAAGCCAGCAAGCCGGTCAGCAAAATCAGGATGAAGAGACGTATGTACAACTTCATACGTTAACTCCTATGCTGTATTGAGTTTTTTCATTAGGTTGCATCACGTCGAAACATGGGGATATTGTCAATCCTTTTTTACAAGCGGCTGGTTTTTAGGTGAGTTCGGTGATTGGGGGTAAGTAGCGCCCAGCACATATTTCCATAGTAAAAGTTTCCGAGGCAAGATATATTACAGCCGGGTTAAACAAATTCCGGAGCGGATTTCTGGGGCGGGGAAAGTGGTGGGTGATACTGGATTCGAACCAGTGACCTCTACGATGTGAACGTAGCGCTCTAACCAGCTGAGCTAATCACCCCGGGCAGGAGGTGGTGGGTGATACTGGACTCGAACCAGTGACCTCTACGATGTCAACGTAGCGCTCTAACCAAACTGAGCTAATCACCCATGTTAAGAATGCCATCCCAAAAAGAGGCGAGATTTTGTCAATCAAATTCTGCCCGAACCGATGCCTTCCCACCCCGAAATCCTTTCCGGAAAAGGATGCGGTCTCTAACACAGCCTGCCTGTCCAGGGATGGGACTTGCGCCAGCCAGCCTGAGAGCGGTAGGGAACGTAATAGACCAGCAAATCGGCTAAGGAGCGGTGCTTCACCACCTTTATCGTGAAATCCGCCTTGCTCTTGTATTTCTCAAAATACCAGATACCGTCCTTATCCCTGGCTTGGGAACGGTATTCCGCCACCCAGACGCAGAGGTCTGCCTGGCTTTTGTATTCGCAGATGTTCCTCCTTGAGCATTTTCCAACTCGAAAACAGCATGGTTTCCGGCTTCATATTTGTCAATGCCATTTGTTTTTCAAGGATACGGAATCCAAATTGCATGCCATCACAGAGTGGAGGAAATGATGAAAAGATACCTGTTTCTGGTCATGTTCCTGGCACCGCTGCTGCTGAGCGCTGCCAACTTCTTCGATTTGCCCACCGAGGTGACGCAGCCTGACGGCTCCGTGCTGGATTTGCTTGCTTCGGGCGATGAATTTGCCAACCGCCTGCACGACGCGAACGGCTATACCATCATCCAGAGCCCCATCGACGGCTGGTATTATTACGCTGTCCGCTCCGGAAGCGAACCGGTCCCTTCTTCATACAGGGTTGGTTCCGCTGACCCAAGAGCACTGGGCCTCGAGCCCGGGATAAACATCTCTCCAGAGCGTTACCACCAGAAAGTGGCATTTATGAATTCCCACGCCCGCTCCGGCTCCAAAGGCCCGAACACTGGCACCGTTAACAACCTTGTGGTCTATATCAAATTCAGCGACCAGACGGAATTCAGCGATCCCCGCTCGGTTTACGACGCCAAGTTCAATGCTGTGGGCGACGACCAGTTTTCCCTGCGCAACTACTTTCACCAGGTGAGCTATGACCAGCTTGATTACGTTTCCCATCACTTCCCCACTTGCGAACCAAACGTCAATCTATCCTACACGGACAGCCATCCCCGGGCTTACTTCCTGCCCTACAACTCCGTCACCAATCCCACCGGCTACCGCGATTTCCAGCGCACCGACCGTGAACATCAGTTGCTGGCCGACGCCCTGAACTCCATTGCCAGCCAGGTGCCCTCCACATTGAACATCGACGCCGACAACGATGGCTATGTGGACAACGTCTGCTTCGTAATCCGCGGACCCCATTCCGCCTGGGCGGAACTGCTCTGGGCCCACCGCTGGGTGCTCTATACCCAGGATGTTTTCATCAACGGCAAAATGGTCTGGGATTTCACCTTCCAGCCGGAAAACCAGAACAGCGTGCGCACCCTCTGCCATGAAATGTTCCACAGCGTGGGCGCTCCGGACCTCTATCACTACGATTTTGACGGCATCACCCCTGCCGGCTGCTGGGACATCATGGAAAGCGGAGGCGGCCACATGTGCATGCATATGAAATACCACTACGGCGGCTGGCTGAGTTCCATCCCCACCATCGGGCCCGGAACTTTCACCCTAAACCCAGTAACTTCCCAAGTGAATAACGCTTACCGCTATGAACTCAACTCCCAGGAATCCCTCGTTTTCGAATACCGCAAACGCGGCGCTGACATCTTCGAGGAAAACCTGCCCGGTTCCGGACTGCTGATCTATCGCGTCAATTCCACACTGAGTGGAAACGCCTCTGGTCCGCCGGACGAGGTTTACGTATTCCGCCCCGGCGGCTCTCAAACCTCCAACGGCTCCGTCTTCGACGCCAGTTTCAGCGCCCAGAGCGGACGCACCGCCTTCAACCAACACACAGATCCATGCTGCTTCCTGAGCTACGGAAGCTCGTGCCCCGTGAACGTCCATAGCATCTCGGAAGCCCATGAAACCATCACTTTCACGCTTTCGACCCCTGACGCGACTTATCCGCCCCTGATTTCGGGATTTGTTCCGGCTGACGGCGCCATCATCACCGCGGTGGACACCCCGATTTCTGTGCAGATCGACGATCTGGGGACAAACATCAGCCTGGTCGAGTTTTTCCTCGATGACCTAAGCGTGGGCACATCCTACACGCAACCCTGGTCGGTGAATATTCCCGAAGGCTGGCTCACTCCGGGGCAGCACACAGTTAAAGTGCGCGCTGTCAATACCGCCAGCCTTGAAGCAAGCGCCCAGGCCAGGGTGAAGGTGGTCGATCCTCTACAGCCGACTTGGTTTGGCTGGCTAAGCGAAACTCCGGTCTGGGACGAATACGGACGTGGGGCCGTGCCTATCAAGATAGCGCTGGAACTTGATTTGGGTGCGCAGCAGTATCTGGTGAAAAAACTGGCTTTCGACGCGGTGGCCGATCCCTGGGGCTTTCCAGTCGAGCCGGGACTGGTGAACGCCAAGATCCACCGCTTTTCCAACGGCGCCATCACTAATGAGATACTGCTCGACATCGGCGACATCATCAGCCCCATGAACGGCAGGTTTGAACACACCGTGAACAGCCTTATACCCATCTCCGGGCATGTGGCTGTGGTTTTGGACCTCTTTGAATACCAAAAGCTCCGCTTCGACGTCAACGGAGCCTGCGGACACAGTTGGACAACCGAACCTGACCGACCCTGGACCGATGCCCTTGCCCGCGGCGTTTTGGGCGCAGCTGCCATCGAGCTTCAGCTTCAGGCTCCGGGCTCTCCAAACCAGGATTTGACCGTCCCCACTCCGGAACCGAGCCTGAGCGCCTGGCCCAATCCCTTCGCTGCCAGCGCAGTCATCAGTCTGGACCTCAAAGCCGCTGCCCCCACTGAACTGGCCATCTACAACCTCCGCGGGCAAAAGGTCCGTTCCCTGCTGGATTCCCGGCTTGGCACCGGCCGCCATGAAATCGCCTGGGACGGCCTCGACCAATCCGGCCGCGCCGTTTCCCCCGGCATCTACTTCTGCCGCCTTAAAACTGGAGATTTCGCCAAAATCATCCGCCTCGCCAGGATCAGATAGAAAGGGCTTGTTTTGGCTGTACCCCAAGTGCCTTGCCCACTACGAGTTCCTGCCGGTCAGGCCCTGAGCGCTCGAGCCTGTCGCTCTCCCTTGCCTCCCGCATAATACTCGCATCAAATGCGGGCATGATACGGGAGGCGCACTTGGGACATGGGACAGGGCCTTAACGGCCAGTCAGCAAAGCATCGCTTTTCCGCGCGATTTCCGGCTATCTTATAACCCCGTTATCGTATGCTTCCCCAAAGGGTTAACTTACCCGATTTGAAAGAGAAGCAATCACTTTCCGATGCAGAAATCGGCAAAGATTCTGCCCAGAAGGTTGAGGTCTGGAGAAACGCCCAAAATTTCGCCAAGGGCGCTGGAAGCAGTGATGAGATCGAAGGCGGTGAATTCGTAGCCGGCCTGGTTGTCGAGGGAGGTGAGGGCACTGGTGAGGGCGGCTATGACCCGCTCCAAAGCGGCGAGGTGTCTGGCGTTGGTCACTAGGGGCCGGTCGGGATTCTCCAGTGGAAGCTCAAAGCGTTTCAGGATGGCGGTTTGGAGGGCATTCAAACCGTCCGGGGCTATCGCTGAAACGGGGAGCGCGAGTTCAGGGGTGGAGCCGTCGCGGCTTTCGAGCGAGGCGGAGCCTTGGTTTTCGGGCTGGCAAAGGTCCCATTTGCTGGCCAGCCAAAGGGTCTTGGCTGGAACGGGTGAAAGCGCGGCAGGGTCAGCCTTGGGGGTGGGTTCATCAACCGGCAGAAGATAAAGCACCAGATCGGCTGATTGCATCAGCCCGAGGCTGCGGTCAATTCCCTCCCGCTCGATGGGGCCTGCATTTTCACGCAGTCCGGCGGTGTCGGTGAGAATGAGGTTGTAGCCGCTCAGGGAAACGCTTTCCTCCAGATAATCGCGGGTTGTGCCAGGATGGGGGGTAACAATGGCGCGGTTGCAGCACAGAAAGGCATTGAAAAGGGAGGATTTGCCGGAATTGGGCGCTCCGGCCAGGCAGACCCGGATCCCTTCACGGATGTAGCGGCCCCGGGCTCCGTCACTGTGAAGTTCCCGGGCCTTGTCCAGTGCGGCTGAGACCCTTTTTCTCAGGTCGGCGGCATCAAGAGGGGGGAGGTCCTGGTCGGCAAAATCGATGGCCAGTTCGCAGCGCAGGCGGGCGTCATTCACGGCTTCCAGAAGCTCTTTCAAGGGTTGGGACAGAAGCCCCCGAACCTGCATCAGCGCGGAGCTTTCTGCCTTGCTGCCAGTCGCTGTTATGAGGTCGTTCACAGCCTCAGCCTGGGTGAGGTCGAGCTTGCCATTCAGCAAAGCGCGGTGGGTGAATTCCCCCGGACGGGCCAGACGCGCTTCCAGCAGAAGGTTTTCCAGTATTTTGGCGGCCAGGCGGGGATTTCCGTGGCAGGAAATCTCCACGCAGTCTTCGCCGGTGTAGCTGGCGGGGGCGCGGAAAACCGTGCAGAGGACCTGGTCCAGCGGATTGCCATCACGGCTGTGAAAGATGCCGAAAATCACATGGTGTGAAGGGCTTTTGAGCAGTTTTTGGCGGGGGTGGAAAAATTGGGCGACGATTCCGATGCTACCGCTGCCGCTGATCCTCAGAACATTCACGGCGGCGCAGCCCGGAGGCGTGATCTGGGCGCAGATAGGCTCGAAAGCTGACTGCATCAGGCTTTGAGGCGGTTAAGGATTCCGGCGGCCAAAGTTTCCGGCGTGAAGCCGATCATGTCATTTAGCTGTTCGGTCTTGCCGTGGGCAATGAAGCTGTCCGGATAGCCGAAATTAACCACTTGGCATGGTTTGGCTGCCAGCAATTGAGCGATCCGGGAGCCCGTTCCGCCAATCACGGCGTTGGTCTCGAAGGTGAAGAGATGGGAACAGCTCTCGCCCAGTTCGTTCAGCAATGCCTCATCCAGCGGCTTGAGGCTGCGGAGGTTGACCAGCCAGGGGTTCAGGCTGGCTTCAACCAGCAACGCGCGGGTCTTTTCGGCTACCGTTCTGGCACCGCCGTCAGTGATAAGGGCGATGTTTTTTCCCTGGTGGAGTGTTTCAGCCCGGCCCGGCACGAAATCCGTTAGTGGCAATTCTCCCCGGCTTGCGGTCCCGCGCGGGTAGCGGATGGCAACAGGCCTGTCCTGATATTTGGAGGCGAAAGCGAGCATGGAGTCCAGTTCCTCCGCTGTGGAAGGTGAAAGAATGATCAGGTTGGGGATGGCGGAGAGCAACGAAACATCAAAGGCGCCTTGATGAGTGGCCCCGTCTTCGCCGACCAGCCCGGCCCGGTCTATGCATAAAACCACGGGCAGGCGGGGCAGGGCAACGTCATGGATAACCTGGTCGATGGCACGCTGCAGGAAGGTGCTGTAGATGGCCACGAAGGGTTTCACGCCCTTGCAGGCCATTCCTGCTGCCAGGGTCACGGCGTGTTGTTCGGCGATGCCGACGTCGAAAAAGCGCTTGGGGAATTTCTTTTCAAAGGAGGCCAGACCGGTTCCAGCGGCCATGGCGGCTGTGATGGCCACGATTTTGGGATCGGCTTCAGCCAGGCGGACCAGGCTTTTGCCGAAAACTTCGCTCCAGCTTTCGCTGCCGCTGCTGGCCTGTTTGCCGCTGTTGGCGTCGAAGGGTCCCACTCCGTGGAAGGAAGAGGCATCCTGCTCCGCGGGAACGTAGCCGCGGCCTTTCTGGGTTACCACGTGCAGCAGAACCGGGCCGACCATGTGGCGCTTGATGCGGCGGAGCATGGTGGAGACGAGTTCAACGTCATGGCCGTCGATGGGCCCCACATATTTGAAGCCGAGGTCCTCGAAGATGATGTTCGGCACCAGGATGTTCATCATCGACTCCTCCAGCTTTTGGGCGCCGAGAATGAAGCGGCGGCGAAGGTTTTCCGGCAGGGTGCCGCTGAGGTCCCAAATCTGCTGTTTGAGGGTGTTGTAGGGCCGGCTGGCCATCATCCTGGCCATGTATTCCTGCAGGCCGCCGACATTTTGGGAGATGGACATCGCGTTGTCGTTGAGGACGACCAGAAACTTGTTTTTCTGCAGGTGCCCCGAGTGGTTGAGGGCCTCGAAGCTCATGCCGCCGGTGAGGGCGCCGTCGCCGATCACGGCGATGCAGAAGCCGCTTTCGCCCTGCAGATCCCGGGCGCAGGCAAGGCCCAGGGCCGCGGAGACGGAAGTGCTGCTGTGGCCTGTGCTGAAGGCGTCGCAGGGGCTTTCATCGCGGTTGGTGAAGCCGCTGATGCCTCCAAAAGAGCGAAGGGTGTCAAAGCGCTCGTTGCGCCCGGTGAGTATCTTCCAGGCATAGCTCTGATGGCCCACATCCCAGACCACGCGGTCCTTGATGGGGTCAAACACGCTGAGCAGGGCGAGGGTGAGTTCCACCGTTCCCAGGCTAGGGGCGATGTGTCCGCCGTTGATGGAGACAACGTCCACGATGCGTTTGCGGATTTCCTTGGCCAGCAGGGTCAATTCCTGAAGGCTGAAGTCTTTTATAACAGAAGGGTCTTTAATCTTTTCCAATATCATGTTTCACTCCCGGTTGCGGGGTTGGGCACCGCGGTTGCTGGACGAAGTTCCTCGCTTTTCACGAGGACCAGTTCCAGGATCACCAGCGCCAGCGCGGCGGCCAGCAATATCTTCCAGAGGTCATGTCCCAGGCGGGTGTGGAATAGGGTTTTGATCCAGTTCGGCCCCAGTAGCCTGGTATTGCTTAGGCCTTTGTAGTCCATTGCCTGAAACTCGCTCTCCTGCAGGGGGGTGTTTACCGCGACCACTTTGGCGGGGCCCTCAGCTTGGAGTAGCGAGTAGATGCCCGGCTGTTCCAAAAGGTGGGTCCTACTGGCCAGCTGGATGCTTTGCCCGTTGGGAAGGACGATTCCGCTGGCGTTCACGGTATCTCCCAGCAGGTAGTTTTCCCCGCTGGCGATGAGAGTGCCGGCATGTTCCAGGCAGCGATAGGCGAAAACCGCGAAAGCGGCGTCCAGCAGGAAGGTTGAGTGTTGGTCGCCGGGGTCGAAATTCCAAAGCACGAAGTTGTCTTTTGCCAGGGCAAAGATGTCCCCGCCCCCGCTCAACAGGGTGGTTGCGCCTGTTCCTGAGAGCTTCCAGTATTTCGCCAGCGTGTTGTAGCGGATGTTTTTCCCCGCCAACAACGAGGTGGTGTAGTGATGGGGATTCACGTGGCTGATGGTTTTGGGCTCAGATTGCCACGTGCCAAAGCTAATGCCGAAGGTTCCCGCCAGCAGAGAGCGGTATTCCGCGGAAAGGGTGCCGTCCAGGCAGAAAAGCGCGCCGCGGCCGCTTTCACCGAGTTTTGCTACAATGTCGCGCAGTTTTGGTGAATAGGGTGCCGCTCCCACAAACACAAAGGTTTGGTAGCTATCCAACAGGGAAAGATTGAGTTGGCTGGGAACCAGCCGGTCAACGCTGCCCCCGCTGCCGGTATACACGTTGAGCAATGACCTCAGGGAAAGAGGCAGGCCCTTTGCCCCGGAAATCACGGCCACCCGGGGTGAAAGCTGGAAGGGGAAAGAAAAATAGCTGCGGTTATCCTGCTCCAAACGGTCATCCACCACTTCCACATAGCCGCTTTGCCAGCCGTCCTGCCTCAGGTCGATGGCGATGCTTTGATTTACGGTCTGCCTGGCTGGCAAAGCCACGAATTTCTCCGCAACCTTGGCATCGCCCAGAACCACTTTCACCAACACCTCCTCCCGCGGCTGGTTGCCGTGGTTGGTGAGCTGGAATTCAATGGTCTGGCGGCGGGATTTCTCCACCAGTTGTGGCAGCGCGCGGGCATTGGTGCAGCTAAGGTTGGCAGGTTCCCGGTTTGGGGCGATGTTGATCACGTTGAGCCTTGTTTCCGGCGAGGAGGGGTAGTCCTGTTTCTGGCCGTCTGTGATAAGGTAGAGTTCGCGGTTCGCAAGCTGGGTTTCAGCCAGCTTGGCTTCGGCGAGTTCCAGCATGTTCTGCAGGGGCAGGGGAGTATAGGTGGTTGCAATTTGGTCGATAAGTTCGGGGGGCGGGCTTCCGGCATAGATCTGGGCGTGGAGACGGTTCCATTTGTCCTCGGATGTGACCAGGATCACGCGGTCCTCAGGGTCACAAAGGGCGGCGATCTTTTTCAGAGCATCCTTGGCCCGATCCAAATCGCTGCGCGATTCCTCCACATAGTCCATGCTGTAGGAAGTGTCCACCAGGATCGCGATGGCAGTGGGAGGATGGCTGGATGACGGTTTGAGGCGTGAAGAGCGCAGCAGCGGACGGGTGGCAGCCAGGGTCACCAGCAGGATGATGAGCATACGGATGATGAGCAGGAGGATATTTTTTAGGCGGGTGCGCTTTTTTTCCTCTTCCTGGCCCGCTTTGATGAAGCGCAAGGAGGGAAAGACCACCCGTTTGGGCTTCTTTTTGGCCAGAAGCCAGATCAGCAGTGGCAAAACGGTGGCCGTCGTGAAAAGCAACAAGCCGGAATTGAGAAAGCTGAGCCCGCTCATGGATTATGGCAATCCTACTCCCAAGGAAAAAAGATACTCGCTGTCGCTCAGTTTGAAGCCTTTGTTGTTCAAGGCAAAGTCGAAGCGGAAAATCTTGTAATTATAACCGGCGCCGAGGGTGTAGTTGATATTGTCGGTTCCGTTGAAGTCACGGCTGTAAAGGCCTATCCTGGCTGTAAAAGCCTGGGAATTGTTTGGGTCGGAAGATGTGCCCTGCCAGTCCCAGAGATACTGAAAGCCCAGATGGTAAGTGGTGTCCGGATTCCTGGACAGCCGGCTTTGAACACCACCGCTGACGGTGAGGTATTCCGTGCCGTATTGCGCCCCGAAAGCCATCCGGCTCTGCAAGGGAACGGATTCGTAGCCCCAGTCCCACCACAGGCGGGAGAGCAGATCGGTGGAAACCAGACCGATAGTGAAACTCCCGGTTTGCAGGGTCAGCCCCAGATCGGTGGAAAAACCTTTCACTTTGGTATCGATGAACGTGGTGTCCGCCCTCGCGGAACGCATATACACCAGCCGGCCTGACAGATATTTGGCGTTCAGTCCAAAGCGGATTGGCCGCCAGGAATTGTCGCTCCCGGCAAGGCTTATCTGCCACTTGTCCAACTGATAGTCCAGATAGCGGTAGCCGGATGGGTTGTTCGGCCAGGCGGGATCAGGGCTTTCGACGATGTTGACGGAGGCTACGGGCTGATAGGTCAAAGCGGTTTGTTTGGCTACCAGGGTGACGTATTTGAACTGGCTGGGCCTCAGCACGTTACTGAATTGGACTGCATCCGCAATGGTCATGGCCTCGTCGCCCTTCACCCTGAACGAAGCAGAGGCCAGGCTGTACTCGTTGCCGCCAAGCAGGGCTGGATTTGAAAAGCTGGCGTAGAAATCACTGGCGTTGGTCACGTTCATGCAGCCCATGCCAATGGCGATGGGGGAAACGCTGTTTTCCGGGGTTCCGTAGTCGAAAGAGGTGATGGGCAGAACTTCCCCGTAGGCAGCAAGTTCCACGCAGAGCAGGGTTATAGTGAAAATAAGAAGGGTCTTCATGGTATTGGGTCTCTCTCCAGTTTACTGCGGGTCCAGTTGGCGGCAAAATAGCCCAAAATCCCGGTGAACAATCCGGCCACCGCGTCCACAAACCAGTGATAATGGCAATAGACAGTGGCGACGGAGAGGAAGACGGAAATCACGGCAAACAGGTATCCCAATTTGCCGGTGAATTTGAATCCCGCGATAGTCAACACCACCGCTATGGCCACATGGGAACTGGGAAAAGCTCCTCCCCAATGGCCGCTGTGGTTGTAGATGAATGCCATGATACGGGTGAAGATTCCCCCGCGAAAAGCTTGGGAAAGCCGATATGATTCAGTGTGGAAGCGGCCTCCAACCACGGGGAAGATGCTGTAGAAAATGTAGCAGGCGTAAAACACGAAAGTGATGTTGAAGATCAATTCCTTGAAAGCCGGCTTGTTTTTGAGATAGAGGTACAGAGGCAGGCCTACGATCAAGGGATAGTAGCAGAAATAGGCGAAGTGGAAAAGTTCCTGAAAGAAAAACTGGCTGCATCTGCGCCCCCATTCCAGGGAGGGCAGGTAACCCCAGATCTTGCTGTCCATATCCATGAACCAGGGGTCCAGCCATTCGGGGAAGATGATGAGGGACACTGAGCGCAGGGAACTGTAATAATAGGCAAATAGGAACACCGGATAGATGCCGCGGACGAAACGCAAGGCTTGGAGCAGCCAGGGTTTGGCGGAAAGGTCCAGCTTGCGCTCAGCCAAGGCCAGCAGCAGAACAACGGCGACAATCAGCAGATACAGGGGCAGATGGATCCCAGCGTTGATAGCCCGGCCCAGAAAGATGCCGATCGTCATGTAGATAATGAACCAGGCACAATAGGCCATGGTAATCTTGTCGATAGCGCTCAAAAACTGGCGCGGGGCTGAAACGCTATGGGCTGGTTGGTCGTTCTTGGTTTTCCGGAGCCCGGGCGGCATTACAGTTCCCCCAGTCTTTTGGAGACGATGAAATTCAGCGCCCCCATCAGGATGGCGATGCCCCAAATGATGGCCACAAAAGACATTGGTAGGTCTTCGCGAATATCGGGGAAAAAGGCGTAGAAAATGTGGGTGAGCAAAACCGGCAGAATGACGATAACATATTGGGCAAAACGGATCTGTTTCCAGAAATAAACTATCACCCAGGCCACCAATAGCGTGATTAACATCGGCCATGGAGTGAAATACAACAGATAACCAGTGTAGGTAAAGATCCCGCGCCCGCCCTTGAATTTATGGGTTACGGGCAGGCAGTGCCCCACCAGCATGGCCAGACCATAGAGCAGCATCACGTTTTTGTGGTACATCAGTTCTCCGCCGGCGATGGGGCTGTATGAATCCAGCAATTTCAGCAAAAGCTCTGTCACCAGCAGGAAAACCAGTGCTTTCAGGATGTCCAGAGCGCCAACCAGAATGCCCATAGGGCGGCTCACGTGAACATAGATGTTTTCTGTATCAGCCAGGCCGGTGCCCACTTTGTGGATTTTCAGCGAGCGGAAGGTCTTGGTGAACATCCGGGCGGTGGAAAAGCAGCCGTAAAAATAGGCCGCGACCATGACCAGTGCTATGATCAGGAAGTTCACTGGCCGCCTCCGTAGTTTCTTTGCCCAAACAGCACGGAGCCCAGCCGCAGCATGTTTGAGCCTTCTTCCAGTGCCACCTCGAAATCATCGCTCATTCCCATGGAGAGATAGTCAAGCTCCACTCCCGGGATGTTTTGCCTGCCGATCTTGTCCCGAAGTTCCCGTAATTGCCGGAAGTAGGGCCTGGTCCGCTCCGCGTCGATGCTCATCAAACCTATGGTCATCAGGCCGCGCACGCGCAGACAGGGCAGTGCCGCAATCTGCCAGAGCATTTCCTCCGCGTTGGCCAGGCTCACGCCGCTTTTGCTGGTTTCCGCCGTGGTGTTCACCTGCACCAGAATGTCCTGCGTGAGGTTTTTGTTGCCCAGGGATCGGTTCAGTTTCTGGGCGATGTGCAGGCTGTCCACAGACTGGATCAGAACGGGTTTCAGGCTCAAAAGGTTGTTTATTTTGTTGGATTGCAAATGCCCGATGAAATGAAAGCCGTCATAAGGCTGGCTGAGCATTGGGATTTTGCGCAAGGCTTCTTGCACCTTGTTTTCTCCGATGTGCCGGATTCCCAAGCTCAAAGCCTCATCAACAGTTTCCACCGAATGGGTTTTTGTAACGGCTACGAGTGTCACTTCAGAGCCAGTTCGCCCGCATCTCTGCAGCGTTTGCTCTATCTTTTCCCGAACCCTGTTCAGATTGTCCGCAATGGAGGGCATTCAGGCTCCTAATCTTATTTGTGTATTTTTATCAACAATCCAGGCGCGTTCCCAAAACCGACTGGGATAATGATCCAGCGCGCATCCAGATTAACTTTCCTATTTTTGTTGTGGCGCATCTCTGTCAAGCAGAATCTCCCGTTGGCATCCAACACCGAAAACTGACCAATTTTTTACTTGACAGGCTGAGACTAAGATTAGTATTGCACAAACCGATTTATTTGGGGAAGTATGAAAAAGATATTGGTTCTTTTGGTTGGACTGGTCGCTCTGAGCATTCCAGTGTTTCGTTACCACCAACATTTCAATACTCACGAGCTGAGCCCCGGCCAGACTATCCGCAGGAAGAATGTATCCTCCAGATGGATTTTTGCCGACCTTGCCGGTACCAACTATGACTATATGCTATCCGCAGCGCCGCAGGGCAAAAATACCTACATGCTGCAGGTGCGGGACCAGATCGGCAAAGACATCTCGCAGATAAATTATTCCCATCCCCTGCGCGGCATCACCGTGCTCTCCGACCCCCGCAGCAAAGCCCCGTGGATGTTTCTCAGCATCAACGACCAGAAAGCAACAGTCGTCCATGGTTTTCATTACATCTGGGAACCAATGCTCAAGCGCGAGGAAAGACAATTCGACGCCATAGCCCGCACGGATACTTTGATCGCCTACGAAGACTATGATTGGAGCGGGACCCTGCATCCCAAATTGCTCGAGGATATCGATAATGACGGCAGTCCGGAACTTGTTTGCCTGGCCTTCGATTCCTTTACCATAAACCCCCGCGGCCTAGTGGTCTATGACTTCGACAGCGGCGGGTTGAAATGGCGCTTCGACCTCAGCACCTGCATCTCTTCCCTGCTCTGTGACGATTTTGACGGGGATGGCGAAAAGGAACTGGTCTGCGGAACCATCGCCTATAAAAACACTGACCAGGAAATGAGGGGCATGGACGACGCCCATTCCTGGCTGATGGTGATCGATGCCCGGGGCCGGCTTCTTCACCATGAAATGGTTAACGAAGGCTTCAGCCAGGTGTTGCTTGCTTCCGACGACATGGACGGGGATGCCCAAAAAGAAATCCTGGCCGTTTGCTCCACCAAAGGCAACGCCGAGCTGCCCAATAGCGTGAAATGGCTGAATTGGACAGGAAAACGGTTTATCCAGAAGGAAAGTTGGTTACTGCACGGCAATCTGGAATTCAACAACCCCGAAACCATATACAGCCTGATGGATGGGGAAGGTCGCAAGCTTGTCCTTCTGGCAGCTATGAATTCACCCCTGATCGTTCTCGACAGCCAGCTCAATAAGGTTAACCACGGCTTTAACGAGCCTGTGAGCAGTGTTTGGGGTGTTGAAGATCTCGATCTGGACGGCCGCAAGGAGATTCTGCTGGAAACCCGGGACGACCGTCTTGTTGTTCTGAGCAGCGATCTCAAGTCCAAAGCTGAGTTGGCAAACCCTTTCAACCTTGATGACAATTACTCCGTCCACATCGTGCACACCGGTTTTGGCAAGCCGCCCCAGATCGCTTTGGCCATTGGGGCTGAGGTTCGTTATTACCAATACCGGCGCCTGCCGCTGTGGGAACAGGTCACTCGTTTCATCTGGTTGAACCTGGACTATCTGTGTCTTATCCTGTTGCTGGCATTACTGCTTCTGCTGATCTATGTCTACCGCCGCCGCCGCATTATTATGATGGACATCAACAATCTGGGGCAGGGAATGGTCCTGATGGCTTCCAAAGACAGGATCCTCCACATCAACGATTATATGCTGGACTTTTTGAAAGACGAATACGGCAATCTGCCTCCTGGTAATCTGAAATCGCTTTCCCGCCTCTATCCGGATTTGGCTGCTCTGATACCCGATTTCGAGGCCAGCAAAGCTTCGGTTTTTAACCAGCCCATGCTGTTGGGCCGCCAGCAGATGCGTCACAACGTTCAAATCCAGAAACTGGGAGGGGTGACCAGCAAGTTTCTGATCACGGCCCAACCTGACCTCCCCGCGCCAGGTGATGCCGCCGCCACCCTGGCCTGGGCAGATACCGCGCGCAGGCTTTCCCACAATGTAAGAAGGCATATCACCAATATCATCCTGGCCCTGAAGCCCTTGCAGACTGGTGGGTTGGACGACAAACAGCTTGGATACACTGATATCATCCGCAGCGAGATAGAAAAGATCCGCATCTTCACTCACGCCTTCCAGCGTTTTACCGAGCTGAAGGACTATGAGCTGAAGTTGCAGGATGTTATCCCCTCTTTGGAGCATTGCCTGGAACGCCTCACCATACCAACCGGCATCAAGCTGATCAAGAATTGGGACCTTGCCTCGGTGGAAGCCTGGATCGAGCCGATCCGCTTTGAAGAAGCGCTGGGAAACGTGATTGCCAACGCGCTCGACGCCATGGTGGAGGGCGGAATCCTGCATCTGAGCGTGAAAAAATTCCCCAACCACTCTGGCCTCAATGGAAGGCAGAGCGTGATGATCGAGGTGGAGGACAGCGGCAAAGGCATTCCTGCCAAATACTTGGAGGAGGTTTGGCAGCCATTCTTCACCACCAAAAACGACGGCACCGGAATCGGCCTGCCCGAAACCAGAAAGATCATCACCTCGATGGGCGGCACTGTGCTGGTGCAGAGTGAAGAGGGGGTGGGAACGGTCGTCACTTTTTGGCTAAAGGGAAGCGCTGATGGATAAAACTAGGATTCTATTGGCTGACGACGACTCCGTTTTTTGCCGGCTGGTGGGTGACCTGCTGCAGCAAAATGGCTATGAAGTCACACTCGCCCTGGATGTTCAGGGAGCGCGCCAGGCCTTGCAGCACAGCGTTTTCGACATCATGATGCTCGACCTCTGCTTTCCCGCGCTGATGGATGGTTTCAACCTGTTGGACGAGGTTCGGGAAAGATACCCTTCGATAACCGTTCTGATGATTTCAGGCTCGGGCCATATTCCCGATGTCGTGCGCGCTATCAAACAGGGAGCTTACGATTTCATCGAAAAGCCGATCGAGCCGGAACATCTGCTGCTGCGCATCGGAAACCTGAACACCAAGATATTGCAGGAAAGGCAGATGCGTCACTTGGAGCAAGCTGCCATCGGTATGGTGGGGGTATCCGCACAGATGGGAAAAGTTTTCTCCGCCATCAGCGCCGCGGCCAATTTCGATTCCCCCGTGCTCGTGACTGGCGAAACCGGTGTGGGCAAGGAACTGGCTGTGAGGGCGATTCACCGCCTGAGCAAATTCGGAACCCAGGACCTCATGAGCATTAATTGCGCTTCCGTGCCCAAAGAACTCTTCGAAGCTGAGCTTTTCGGCTATGAAAAAGGCGCTTTTACAGGGGCCGAGAAAGCCTTTAAGGGCTATTTTGAATTTGCCCGGAACTCCTCACTTTTTCTGGATGAAGTGGGGGAATTGCCGGCTGTGGTTCAGGCCAAACTGCTCCGCGTTCTTTCCGAAGGGGAAATCCAAAGGATCGGAGGCAAGGTGGGAATCTCCAACGCCCGCATCCTGAGCGCCTCCAACCAGGACTTGCAGGCCGCAATCCAAGCCGGAACTTTTCGCGAAGACCTCTATTACCGCCTCAACACCATCGAAATCCTCATCCCTCCTTTGCGCCAGCGGATTTGTGACATTGCTCCCCTCGCAAGGCACTTCGTGGCCGATTTCTGCCAGCGTAACCAACAGCCCCCCAGGGAGATATCAAGCCGGGCGCTGGACTGGATGAGCGAGCAGAAATGGGAAGGTAATGCGCGTGAGCTGCGCAGTTGCGTGGAACGCGCCCTCATCTTTTCCGACGCTGATGTTCTGGGGCCGGAAGACTTTGCGGAACATAAACTTGAAATCCCGAACGGGGAGACCGGGCAGGTTTCCCTGCGCGAACAACTGCGGCTCTGCGAAGCCAGCATTATCAGCCAGTCTTTGCAGGCCAACGATTTCAACATCAGCCGCACGGCAAAACAGCTCGGCATGGATAAGTCCAACCTCAGCAAGAGGATACAAGCCCTGGGCCTTGACCTCCACGCCTGACCCCATCCTCAACTTTTTCCCCGGTTTACAGGCCCTTTGCCCCTTCCCACTCACATCCCTTTTGCCTCCCGCTGAGTTCCCGCTGCCCAAACGGGAAGTCAACGGGAAGTTCTCAAGATGTGGATAGGAAAGGGCAAAGGACGTAACAAGCACGAAAAAAAGCAGGGGCAACCGTGGGCTGCCCCTGCCTGTAACTGTCTGTAATGTATCTATTTGCCAGCGGCGATGGAGACCATCTTGCCGGGCACGACTATTACCTTTTTCACCACCCAGCCTTCGAGGCTGCGCTTCACGTTTTCCACCTCGAGGGCCAGGGCTTTCAGTTCCTCCGGATCAGTATCCGGCGCCACTTCCAGCTTGCCGCGCAGCTTGCCGTTGATTTGAACCACATAGGTGATGAGGTCACGCACGAGGTGTTTTTCCTTGTAGCAGGGCAGGCCGGATTCGTGCAGAAGCTCCGTGAACCCAAGCAGTTGCCAGAGTTCCTCGGCGATGTGGGGCGCGAAGGGGTAGAGCATTTGGGGTATGATCCTGCAGGCTTCGGCGTAAACGGCCAGATCGGCGTCGGAGAGCCCGGCGGGGTCTTTCACGGCCACGCAGTGGTTAAGATGCTCCATCACGGCGGCGATGGCGGTGTTGTACTGCATGCGTAACTGGCAGTCATCCAGCCACTTCTTCACTGTGCTGTGCGAGCTGTGGAGAAGTTCGCGCAGCGGGGCGGAGACAGCTTCCGGTTTGGCAGTCAGTTGCAGGCCTCGTTTGATGGTGTCCAGATTGCCTTCGATCAGGCGCCAGACGCGGTTCAGGAAGCGGAAAGCGCCCATCACGCCGTCGTCGCTCCATTCTACATCCTTGTCCGGAGGTGAGGCGAAAAGCAGGAAAGTGCGCAGCGTGTCGGCCCCGAAGCGGTCTATGATGTAGCCTGGGTCCACAGCGTTGCCTTTGGATTTGCTCATCTTGGCGCCGTCTTTGGTGACCATGCCCTGGGTGAGCAATCTGGAGAAAGGCTCGTCACAGTCCAGCCAGCCGAGGTCGCGCATGAATTTGCCGATGAAGCGGGCGTAGAGCAGATGCATCACGGCGTGCTCAATGCCGCCGATATATTGGTCCACAGGCATCCAGTATTTGGCTTTGGCGGGGTCGAAGGGCATGGAGTCGTTTTTGGGATCGGCGTAGCGGGCGTAATACCAGGAGCTGTCCACAAAGGTGTCCATGGTGTCGGTTTCGCGTCTGGCATCGGCTCCGCATTGGGGGCAGGCTACATTGAACCATTCCGGCACTGAAAGCAGCGGATTGCTGGTTGTGCGGCCAACCTGGACGTTGTCAGGTAGCAGCACAGGCAGATCTTCGTCCGGAACCAGCACCACACCGCATTTCGGGCAATGGATCACCGGGATGGGGTTGCCCCAGTAGCGCTGGCGGGAAATTCCCCAGTCGCGCAGACGGTAGGTGTGGGTCACCTTGCCGCAGCCTTTTTCCTCTATAAGAGCGGAAATGGCGGCTTTGGCTTCTTCGCTGTCCCGGCCGTCGAAGGGCGCGGAATTCACCAGGATTCCCGGCTCAATGTAAGCTTCGGCCATCTCATCCAGCACCAGGCTTTGCTCCGGGTTTTGGATCACCAGCAGCATGGGGATGCCGTATTTTTTGGCAAACTCAAAGTCGCGCTGGTCGTGGGCTGGCACAGCCATGACGGCGCCGGTGCCGTAATCCATTAGCACATAGTTTGTTATCCAGATCTGAACCTTGTTTCCGTTGAGAGGGTTGAGGCAGCATCTGCCGCTGAACACACCCTCTTTGGTGGTGTCATCGGCGCCACGCTGGAATTTATCGGCGTTGATAACCTTATGGCAAAAATCATGCAGGGCGTGGTTGTCAGGCTCTTCCGCCAGCCATTTCTGCACCAGCGGATGTTCCGGTGGCAGGGCCATGAAAGTCACTCCATAAACGGTGTCCGGGCGCGTTGTGAACACGCTGATGGCCTCGGAGCCATCTTCCAGCGGAAAATCGATCAGGGTGCCGGCGCTTTTGCCTATCCAGTTCTTTTGCATGGTGATAACGCGTTCCGGCCAGTCTATAAGCTTGGAAAAATCGAGCAGTTCCTCGGCATAAGCGGTGATGCGGAAAAACCACTGTTCCAGTTCCTTTTGGTCCACTTCGCCGTGGCAGCGCCAGCAGAGGCCGTTTTCCACCTGTTCGTTGGCCAGCACGGTCTGGCAGTTGTCGCACCAGTTCTGCCATGATTTTTTGCGGTAAACCAGTCCCTTTTCATAAAGCTTCTTGAAGAGATACTGGCCCCAAACATAGTAATCGGGACGGCAGGTGCTAACCTCGCGTTCCCAGTCCAGGCCAAAACCCATGGGATCAAACTGCTTGCGCATGGCAGCGATGTTTTCCTCTGTGGTGATGCGGGGATGGGAATTGTGCTGGATGGCAAAATTTTCAGCGGGCATGCCGAAAGAATCATAACCCATGGGCTGCATCACGCTGAAGCCCTCCATCATCTTCAGGCGGGCGATGGCGTCGCTGATGGAATAGTTTGAGAAGTGCCCGCAATGCAGTACCCCGGAAGGATAGGGAAACATTGCCAGCACGTAATATTTGGGCTTGCCGGCAACCTCGCCGGGGTTGAAGATCCGCTTGTCCCGCCAGATCTTTTGCCACTTAGGCTCTATCTTCGCAAAGGGGTATTCCATCATGTCTCCTTCCGGCCCGGCATTAATGATGCTTTGGGCCTTGTTACAGCATTTGTTATGCTGATTTTTGCAAGGGCGGGTATTTGTCAAGCACAAGCTGACTCAATCCTCATCCCGTGAGATTATTCAAGCCTCATCCCGTCAGGGCTTTTCCGTTCCGTTAAGAGGCTGATGCCGAATCCTCTTTTATATGGCGAAGATTTTCCTTGCCATTTTTACGCCTTTCAGAATTGTGAAATAATGGAAATTTATTTCCCTGCCGTCTGCAGGCGGGGTATTGATTTACAAAGTGAAATGCTTATACTATATTTAGGAGGAGATAACTCACTCATGAAAGCATTGATCAAACGCTGGGGACTCTTCCTCACCGTCAACTGCCTGGTCCTGGCAGTGCTGGGCGTAATCATGCAACTGGTAGGCGTTCCCAGTGAAAGCTGGATTCAACTGCTGGCCATCTGCGCCCTGTATGGCTTCGCCGGAGCCATCATCTCCCTGCTTTCCAGCAAGGCTTTGGCCAAATCGTCATACAAGATCACTCCTCTCACCCGCGGAACCGCTTCTGGCAAAGCCCTTTATCTCTATGACACCATCGAGAAAATGGCCGCCCACCAAGGCATCAAGATGCCGGAAGTCGGCATCTACCAGTCTGCCGACAACAACGCTTTCGCCACCGGCGCTTCCAAGAACAAATCGCTCATCGCCTTCTCCAGCGGCATCATGCAAAACCTGGACGAGGAAGAGCTGGCCGCCGTGGCCGGGCATGAAATGACCCACATCACCGAAGGCGACATGGTTACCACCACCCTGCTGATGGGCACCATGAACACCTTCGTGCTGTTTTTGGCAAACGTCATCGCCTCCATCCTCAGCGCCCGCCGGGGCCAAAGAGACGAAAACAGGGGCAGCGCCGGGGTCATGAACAACTTCGGCCAGAGCTCCATCGCCATTATCCTGCAAAACGTGCTGATGGTCCTGGCCAACATCGTTTTGGCTGCCCATTCCCGCCGCCGTGAGTACGTTGCAGATGCAGGCTCCGCCAGGCTGACGAGCCCGGGACACATGATCACCGCCCTGGAAAAGATCAGCAACGCCCACGTTCGCACCGTGCGCAAGGACGCTTTTGCCATTGCCAAGATCAACAGCAAGAGCGTCATGTCGCTCTTTGCCACCCACCCTCCGATCGAAAAGCGCATCGCGGCTCTCCGCGAAATGATGGTTTGAAAAAGAACTTCAAGCTCACGATCACCAAGCTGGCCCTGGAAGGCTACGGGATCGGATTTCACGAAGGCAAGGCCGTTTTTGTGCCATACACGGCTGCCGGCGACGAGATCGAAGCCGAATTGCTGCGGGAGCGCAAAGATGTGGCTTTCGCCCGGGTGAAAGAATACCTGCGCCGGGGAGAGGGAGTGATTCCCTCGTCCTGTTCCTCTTTCGCGGCGGATTTGCCCTGCGGCGGCTGCGACTGGCTCTGCATCGACTATCCCACCCAACTGAAATACAAAACCGACCTGCTCCGCGAACTGCTGCAGCCCCTGGCGCCGGAACTGGAAATCCCCGCGACCACGCCCTCTCCGGAAATCCGGCATTACCGCAACAAAGCCTTCATGCCTGTGGGGGCTGGCGAAAAGGGCCTCAGCTTCGGCATTTATGCCCGCTGGTCCCATCAAATCGTGCCTCACGAGGCCTGCCAGCTGCACCCCGCCATCTTTGACACCATCGCCCGGCGCTGCCTGCAAATCATGGACCAGACCGGCGTGAAACCCTACAATGAGATGAACCACACCGGCACCCTGAGGCACATCGGTTTCCGCTGTTCAAGGGACCGTAAAAAGATCCTGCTGGTGCTGGTGACCCGTTCCGGCAAACTTCCCTTTACCCAACTTCTGGTGAAGCAGCTTACAGCCGAATTTCCAGCCATTTCCGGCATAGTGCAGAACATCAACCGCGAGCGCGGCAACGTAATTCTCGGTCCCGAGGAAAAGCTGCTTTTTGGCGAGCCCTGGCTGCAGGAAAATCTGGCCGGGCTGCGCTTCCGGGTGCATTATCGCTCTTTCTGGCAGGTGAATACAGGCACCCTGGAACTGATCATCAACCACCTCAAAAGCCGGATTCCGCCAAGTGAAACCATCTACGACGCCTTTTCAGGGCTTGGCGCCCTGGGCCTGAGCTTGGCTGGAGAAGCCCAACACGTGCTCTGCATTGAAGATAATCCCAACGCGGTGGCCGACGGCGAACTGAACCGGCAACAAAACCGGATTGACAACGCCGGTTTCCTCTGCGCCAGGGTGGAAGACGCTCTGCCAGCACTGTTTGCGCCCACCCGGGGTGAAGCCCAGCCCCGTCCCGGAATCATCATTCTGGATCCGCCCCGCTCGGGAGTGCGCCAACCCGCTTTGGCAGCGATTATAGAGGCAAAAATCCCCCGGATTTTCTACCTTAGTTGCTCGCCCATCACCTTGCACCGCGACCTCAACATCCTGCTGGACAGCGGCTTCTACCGCCTTGAGCGGCTGCGCTCTTTTGACATGTTTCCCCACACCTGGCACATTGAAACCCTGGCGGAACTGGCCCTTGTTTCGAGGGAGGCAAGGTGAAATATATCAGCGCGTTGATGCTACTGTTTGCCCTCCTCCTTGCTTCCTGCGACCCCGACACCACCGCGGCTGACGAATATGAGATCCGCAACATCATCTACGGCATTTCCCGCGATTTTAGCTGGGGCGAGGTGGACGGCATCATGGCCCATGTCCATCCGGATTTCCGGCACAAGGGAATGTACTCTACCGAATTGCGACAACTTTGGGAGAACCGCCGCGGCCAATACCAACTGCTGGAATGCGAAATCAGCGACGTGGAGGTCAATTATGACCGCGCCACCGTGTTCATGACCATGACTTTCCAGTCGTCCACGTCCACCTACAGCTATCCTGAGCCGGAAACTTTCGGGGACGCGTCCTACTTCATCTATGAAGGTGGCTCTTGGCAGATTTATGGCGACCAAACCTGGCGCTGAGAGTATCCGGACTGGCTTCTAACGCAACTAAGACTGCAGCAAAGAATTAAACCTCTATAGCTTCCTGTCGACCATGCTCACTGCGTTCGCTGTACGCCAGGTCACACGCTGGAGTTGAGTGAGGAACGAACATCAGCTACAGCAATGAATTAGAAGTATAAATGTTTACCCGCCCCAAGGTCCTGCCAGCCACACCCTTAACGCTCGTTTCCATCCCCCTCGTACGCCCCTCGTATTATCCTCGCATCAAATGCGGGTATCATGCGGGATGCGAGTCCGAGGTCCTGTAGAGGGCCTTAACGGCCAGACAGCATCGTTTCACTCTTCCGCGTGGTCCAAGGCGCTGGGATAATAGCGTTTCCATGTAACGATCAGGACGGGGGAAACTTACTGAGAAACTCCTTGATCAATGCCTTCGCGGATCAGAAGCTGGAGGACATATTCTGGAGAGCCAGCACCGGACGCTTGGGCGGGGAAGGGCTGGAAACGGAGATGGAAAAAAGGGCGAAAGCGATACCAGCCTTTATAACCGAAGAGGACAGCAAAAGTTTCGATGAAACAGTTAACCCTATAGACCGAAGAGCTTCCACAGAAGAGAAACTCAGACAAATGGCCGAGCTACGCGAAGAGGCAAGACCGGTATTCAATGCTTTTATTGAGCGCGTTAAGGCTGAGGTAGGGATCGAGTCGAATGATAACGACAAAACATTAAGCAAGGCCGAGGAAAAGGCAAAACGCGATACAATCAGGCAAGAACACCCTGAATTTGACGTGGAACATCTGCGTGATTTTTATAGAGGGAAGGCCATCCTTACCGACCCCAGGCAGATCGTTCAGATCGCAAAGATCATTCAAGAATCAGGGCTGGGCGTAATCAAGTTTGACTGGAAAAAGTTACTCAATCCTAAGATTTGGGGATTTCGCGTCATGTCCTTTGATTTGAGAATGCCTAACGGTCTAATGGTGGAATACTATACGCCGCTACAGGAGATTGAATCGGTCAAGGATGAATGCCATGAAATATATGAAAAGTGGAGAGAGAAACCCCAAGAATATATTGATTCTCACGCCCAAGAGTTTGCTCAAGACGTAGAAAAGAGTAACTATATCTATACTAAGGCCTGGAATGCGGCTCTTTCACGGCTAGGAATCTCGCAAGAGGAATTGAGCAGATCATTAATAAGGGCCTTACGTTCAGCGGGACTGGTGACAATCTCCAACTCGTCAAATATGGGCAAGGGAAAATTTCCGGGAACCCAGGACCCATCTTCCAACCTTCTAAAAAACAAGGTAGAACAAAGCACAGCTCTTTTTGAGCCAGGGTCAGAAGCAACAAGTAGTATGTCAGATGACATTTCAACCTCCATTGAAAATACAGAACCAGTAAAACATAACACGGATAAACGTCAAGTCATTTCTGATGAAAATAACACGCGCAACAAACCCCTCCCTTCCGCAGACACAGAGCGCGTGCAGGGCATTATGGTCAAAGCATTGGAAAAGACCGGGGGCGAGGTTATTACGGACTCCTCTGCGGCGTCTGACAGCAAATACATAAGCGTTACATTTTATGACGATGAGAACCAAACAGTGGTTCGCTTCATTCCAATTGGAAGTGAGCCTCCTTTTCCAATCCTCATTGGTGCAGGCTTTGATATTTAGATAAGCCACAAGAGCAAAACCGCAAGGGACGTACTCCATCTTGTAAGCACACAGCCGATTAGCGGCAAGGGAGCTTGCTTTTGGCATTTTTCGCTTGACAGATGGGGAGCTAAAAATTCTTTGGGAAAATCTAAGCAGAATTTTGGTCCAGTAACTCAGCGGTAGAGTATCTGCCTTTTAAGCAGAGAGTCGTTGGTTCGAGTCCAACCTGGATCACCAGCCGCGACCCCTTCGTCTATCGGTTAGGACACAAGATTTTCATTCTTGTAAGAGGGGTTCGATTCCCCTAGGGGTCGCCAACTTTTTGAGCTGGAATGCCGCGATATAGTGTGTCCCGTTCGTCTAGTGGCCTAGGACTCGTGATTCTCAGTCACGCAACAGGGGTTCGATTCCCCTACGGGATGCCATTCTTTGGCCTCCGACCGACATCCACTTCCCCAGCGCTCAGTTCATCCGGATAGTATTTGCCATCGGTTTCCCGCTCAATAGATTACATAGAGAGATCGCAGATAAATGAAGGAAGACAAAAAACTGCGCGAGTTGCAGCCGGAGATTTTTCCGGACCGCCGGATAAAGTTCACGGTGGACAACATGGGCAGCAAACACAGCCTGGCCCTGCGTCCCTGGGTGCTGGTTCTGGTGGCGGTGCTGCTGCTTGGCGGTTTGACGCTGCTGCTGATTTTTGGCGGCAAGGGAAGCGGAGCAGCAGACGCGGAATTGCTCGCCAAGATGGAAAAGGAAAACAAGTTCCTGCGGGAAAAGGTGGACAGCTATGAAGCGGAACTGGATTCCGTGATGGCAACTTTGGACACCCTGAACATCAATGTGCCCTCGGAAGCGTTTTCCTATCCCTCTTACAGCGATGAACCCTTCGGCCCCGAAAACAAGCTGCAGGTGCATCCCGGGCTGGAAAAGAAACTCATCGGCATCGAAATCAAGCTGGCCAATATCAAACAGCGCCTGGGCTTCGCGCTGGAGGAAAGCAAGGGGGATTTCAAACTTCCCTATGGCTTTGACCGCCACGGAGACGGCATCCCCTCCATCCAGCCCACTTTCGGCGAAATCGTGAGCGGATGGGGAATCCGCCTGCATCCGGTTTTGGGCGACTACCGCTTCCATCAGGGCATCGACATCGCTAACGAAATCGGCACACCTGTCTATGCCACCGCTGACGGAGTGGTGGAACGCGCCCAGACTGAAAACGGCTGGGGAAAAATGGTAAGCATCATCCACACAGACGGATACAGGACGCATTACGCGCATCTGCACAATATCAAGGTGAGGGTGGGCGACGTGGTTGCCAAAGGCCAGATCATCGGCCTGATGGGCAGCACAGGCATGTCCACAGGGCCTCATCTGCATTACGGGGTGTACCGCGACAACCAATCCCTGAACCCGGTTTATTATCTGAACCGCGCGGATGCAAGCACCTTCGCCTCCAAAGGCTGATGAAATCAGGGGATTCCACCGCCTGGCTGTTCACGGCCACCAGCCCGGCAGAAATTTTTGGCGGTTATGCCTCAATCAACCCAAACCGGGACCTGGTGATCGCCGTTGACTCCGGTTTGGAGAGGGTTCGGGCCCTTGGACTGAAACCTGACCTGATAATCGGGGACATGGATTCGGTGGAACCTAAACTTTTGCAGCTCTATCCAAACACCACACAACTGCGCCATCCTGCCGATAAAAACGAGACCGACACCGAACTTGCGCTGCTCTGGTGCCTCAATGCCAAAGTGGGGGAGATCGTTATCTGCAACGGTCTGGAAGGGCGCTTCGACCACAGCCTGGCCTTGGTGCAAAACCTTAAATTCCTGCAAACCCAAGGCTTTCCAGCCAGAATCGAATCCGCCCGGCAAAAAGTCTGGTTCCTGAGCCCTGAAACCACGATCCGAGCTTGTCGGGGCTGCCAGCTTTCCCTGCTGGCCTGGGGCGGGGAAGCGAAGTTCGATGACTCCTCCGGCCTTAAATATCCTCTGGCTGGCATTTCCCTATTTCCCCAAAAAGTGCGCGGGATGAGCAACCAGGTGGATAACGAAGAGGCCACCATCAAACTTGCCAGCGGAATAATTCTGGCTATATTGACTAAATCATGCTAAATTATCTTATGACACGATTAAGCGTTTCAACCATTGGAGGAATAAAATGAACGAAAGCAACGGAAACCCGCTTTTGAACTTCGAGAAGTCGCTGCGTTCTCTTGAGGCAACTGTGGAGCGTTTGCAGCAAGAACAACTGGACCTGGACCTGATGGTGAAACTTTACGAGGAGGGAATCACGCATCTGGAAGCCTGCCAGAAAGCGCTGGAGGGGGCTGAACTCAAAATCAGGCAGCTTAACACCAGGATAAAGGCCGGTGAGAACGAGGGGAATGAAAATGGATAGAAAAGTGCGCCTGAAAAAGGACATGAAAGAGAAACAAGAGCTGGTGAACATCATCCTTGACCGCTATCTGCCCCGCAAGGACGAATATCCCAAGAACATCCACAAGGCTCTGCGCTACAGTGTGTTCGCCGGAGGAAAACGCCTGCGGCCCTACCTCACGATGTGCGCCTTTCAAATCTACGAGCCGGAGGTGGAGAAAATCACCCCCGTGGCCGCCGCCATCGAGATGCTGCACACTTTTTCCCTCATTCACGACGACATGCCGGACCTCGACAACGACGAATACCGCCGCGGCAAGAAATCCACCCATGCCCTCTTTGGCGAAGGCCATGCCCTCCTGGCCGGAGACGCTTTGCTGGTGGGGGCTTTCGAGCTCATCACCTACGCCGATATCAAGCCGAAGATCCGCGTGCAGATGGTTCGCGAACTTGCCCACGAAACCGGGGTGACCGGCCTCATCGGCGGCCAGATGGTGGATTTAGAATCCGAAGGCAGGAAAGTGGACAAGAAAACCATCGACTATATCCATGAAAACAAAACCGCAAAACTGATCAAGCTCTGCCTGCGCTTTGGCGCTCTGGCCGGTGGCGCTCCGGAGGAAGAGCAGAAGGCTTTGGAAGAATACGGCCACAAAATCGGCTTGGCTTTTCAGATAATCGATGACCTGCTTGACATTGAAGGCGATCCTGACGAAATGGGAAAAACGGTTGGCAAGGACGCCCACGTCCAGAAAGCCACCTACCCCTCGGTGCACGGCATGGCGGAATCTCGCCGCAAGGCCCAGGAACTGATTTCCCAAGCCCGTGAGGCAATCGCTCCCCTGGGCGAAAAAGCCGAAGTCCTGGATACCCTGGCTGAATATATGCTCACCCGCAAATCATGATAATCCGCTTCAAACTGCTTAACCCCAATGCTCTGCCGCCTCAGCGCATGACTGAGAACAGCTCGGGCTGGGACCTGAGCGCGGACCTGAGTGAACCAGAGATTTTGAAGCCGGGCGCCCGGGCTGCCATCCCAACGGGAATCGCTGTGGAAATACCCCGCGGCTTTGAAGGCCAGGTGCGTCCTCGCAGCGGACTTGCCCTGCATCAGGGACTGGGCGTTTTGAACAGCCCTGGAACCATCGACGCGGACTACCGCGGTGAAGTGAAGGTGATCCTTTTCAACAGCTCCGCCGAAACGGTGACCATCCAGCCCCGCATGCGTGTGGCGCAACTGGTGATTTGCCCGGTGGTTGAGGCAAGCTTTGTGGAAAGTGGGGAACTCGGGGAAAGTGGCAGGTCCGACGGAGGCTTCGGACACACAGGGCATTGAAGGAAAGGGAGATAAGGTGAATATCGCGGAAAAAATCGACAAACTGCGCAAGGAAAAAGGGGCTCTCATCCTGGCGCATAACTATCAGATAGCCCCCATCCAAGACCTGGCTGACCACCGGGGGGATTCTTTGCACCTCTCCATGGTGGCCAGGGAAGCCAAGAACAGATTTATCGTTTTTTGCGGAGTGCGCTTCATGGCGGAAACCGCCTCCATCCTCAACCAGAAGGCGAAAATATTGCTGCCGGTTGCAGATGCCGGCTGCCCCATGGCGGATATGATCACGGCCGAGCAACTGGTTGCCTTCAAAGCCGAATATCCTGGCGCGAAGGTTGTCTGCTACGTGAATTCCAGCGCTGCTGTCAAAGCGGAAAGTGACGTCTGCTGCACCTCCGCGAACGCCGTAAAGATCCTTTCCTCTTTTCCCAAGAATGAAACCATCCTCTTCGTCCCGGACCAGAATCTGGGCACCTGGGCGGCTAAACAGGCCAAACGCAAGGTGATAGTCTGGCCGGGCTACTGCCCCATTCACCAGTGGGGTTTCAGCTTCCGCAACCTCGAAAAAATCCGTGCCGCCAATCCCGGATACCGTCTGATCGCCCATCCGGAGTGCGATGAGGACATAGTTAAGGAAGCCGACGCGGTGCTCTCCACCGGGCAGATGATGCGCTTCGTGGAGGATAACGACAGGCTGATAATCGCTACGGACGCTACTTTCGTCGATTATCTGAAACACATTTATCCCAACAAAGAACTGGTGCCGCTGAACCGCCGCGCCCGCTGCAGCAATATGCGCAAGATCACCCTTAACGAAGTGCTGCTGGCGCTGGAGGAAGAACAATTCGAGGTGCGGGTGCCGGACGACATGGCCAGTCGGGCCAAGCTCTGCCTGGACCGCATGCTGGAGCTTTCCGTCTGAGTTCTTCCGCGCTGGTGGAACTGTGGCCGGGAGGGCCCAGGATTCGGCAGCATCAGCAGGCGCAGCCGGTTTCCCATGCCTCCGTCGCGCTGCAGCAGGCAGCTCTGGACATCTTTGGCCCTGACCCTCGGCGGGTTCTCGATCTTGGCAGCGGCTGCGGAATCGTTGCCCTGATGCTGGCTCTCAGGCGTCCCCTCTGGCAAGTCGAAGGCCTGGAGGTGCAGGCGGAATTGAATGACCTGGCCTGTGGCAACGCTGCTTTGTGCGGTGTCAATATCCCTTTCCACTCTGGCGATATGCGCTCATTCACAGCTTTCCTGCCTTACGACCTCATCGTTTCAAACCCTCCCTGGCTGCCACTGGGCAGCGGGAAAACCAGTCCCATCCAGGCCCGCAACCTCAGCCGCTTTGAGCTGCTCGGCGGGCTGGCTGATGTGCTGGCCTGCGTGAAGCGCAATCTGGCCCCGGCAGGCCAGGCCCTTCTGCTCTATCCGCGCTCCCGCTCCGGCGAGCTTGGCAAAGCCGCAGACAAGACTTTTCTTGACATAATATCCCTCTTTCCGGCCTCTGGTTTGCAAGAACACATCATATGCCATATCCGGCATAAAGGACAGTGAAATGAATTTCAGATTCCTGCTGATACTGCTGTTGGCGATCCTGACCCTGCTGGGCTGGACATTCGTCCACCATCAATACCTTAGTAGCCGCCAGGCCCGGCTGGAACAGATCGCGGAACTGCCGGTCTATGTTTACATGAATGAACCCGCCCGTCTCGACAGCCTCTTTTACCAGCTGAAGCATGAGGTACCCGAGATAGATTCCCTGGTCCGCGAAACCGGCCTCCAGGCCGCGGAGGAACTGCTGCAAAGCTATCCCGATCTGGGAATCCCGGCCAACGCCCAGCAGGAATTGCCCAACATCCTCACCCTCTGGTTCAAGCCCTCAGACGCCGCTTTCCGGGGCCGAGAAAAAGTGCTGCAAATCCTCACTGCCAAAGGCCTGAAGGCAGAAGACGTCGATAGCCAGGAACTTGCCTGGGGCCATGCCCGGCAGGAATTGGACGCCCTCAGCTCCCGCTGGAGCAATTCCACCCTCTTTGTGGCGCTGGTGGTCTTTCTAATGCTGGTTTACGCCCGTCTCTTCCTCTACCTTTCCGATGCCGCGGCCAATCGCGGAATGCGGGCCACAGTGCTGGAAAGCATCAGGGCTGGTGAGGCTGCCAAGTGGCAAAATGGTCTCCTGATCGTGGTGCCCGTGCTGGTGTCCTTCGGATTGTACCATCTGCTGCTGGCTTTGGATGTGCTCGGCCAACAACTTCACTGGTCTTTCTTCGCGGTGCAGTTCGCCTCTGTTCTGGCTGCGGTGTTGGTGTCTGTTCTCATCAACAGCATGCGCGAGCCGGAAAGACAAGAAACGCGTGGCATCACGGTTTCCACCCCACCCAATGCGTAACCTGCCCAATTTGCTGACGCTTCTGCGGGTGCTGCTGGTTCCTGTGTTCGTTTGGCTGCTCTTCTTCAGCGACGCGGAACACCGCGTGGCTTGGGCTCTGCTGGCTTTTGCCGTGGCTTCCTTCACCGATTGGCTGGATGGCCATCTGGCCCGGAAATGGCAGGTGACCAGCGATTTCGGAAAGATCGCCGATCCCTTGGCGGACAAGCTTTTGGTGCTGGCCGCCCTGGCGGCGCTCACCTGGCTGGAGCCCTTTCGCCTCGTCTGGCCCATCTTTGCCATCATCGCGGCGCGCGAATTTGGCATCACCGTCCTGCGCGAGGTTTACAAACACCGCGGAATCATCATGCCCGCTGACAAACTGGGGAAGCTGAAAACAGTGCTGCAGATGGCCGGAATCATTCTCGCCCTCTCCATCTGGGCTTGGAAACCCGGTCTGGCCGCGTCCCCGGCTGCCCGGACCGCTGCCCACGCCTGGTTCGGGGCGGTTGCTTTGCTTACTCTGGCAAGCGGGTTAAACTATCTGAGGCTGGGAAAATTCACTCGGGCTAAGGAATACAAATGAAGAAATATATATTGCCGATGCTGGCTTTGCTACTTGCTTTAGCTGGCTGCGGCAGGGAATCCGCCGCTTCGAACCGCTACGAAAAACACGACCAGCTCATCAAATCCGCCAAGCCCATCGCCTACGGAGAGGATTACGAGGTTCATATTTTCGCTGACGGAGCCAATCTGGACGCGGTGAAGCGGTCTTTGAAATCCAGCCTCGGACGCGAGGTGACCATCGTGGTGGAAGAGAAGTATTTCTCTGTCAACTTTCAGGAAGCCAAAGCCCTGAATGACTTCAAGCCCTATAAAAACCTCATTTTCTGCGGCACCCTTGCCGGCAAGGACCCTGTTTCGCTACACATCACCAAGACTCTTGCTCCGAAACTCGTAAGCGCCGCCGAGGCAAGCGGGGCCGAGCTTTTCGTGATCAGCAACCACTATTCCCGCGACCAACTCATCCTCTACCTGTTGGCCAAAGACTCTTCCATCCTCGCTAAACTGGCTAAGGACAGAAGCGACCAGATCTTTGGCTATCTGCTGGAACGCTACCGCCGGCGCCTGGCCCTAGCCGCTTACCAAAACCCAGTGATAAGGGAAGAATTCTTCTCCGACTGGCCTTTCACAATCAAGATTCCCGATATCTACCGCCTTTGGAAAAACGAAAAAACCGGGCGCTTTCTCTCTTTTGTTTTTCAACCCTACAAACCCAGCCGCACCAAGCCGGATAAATACATCTCCGTCTATTACGAACCCATGCCTGTTAACCAGGTCACCCCGGAATGGATTTACAAAACCAGGCAGGAACTGGGGCAAAAATTCATGCAGGGCGACTATATCCTGGATAACAAATACCGCACGGAACCAGACAGCATAGCTGGCTTTAAGGGCCTGCGTATGATGGGGCACTGGGGAAACAAGGAGGGAGGCGGCTTTGGAGGCGGATTCCAAACCTGGGCTTTCTGGCACGCCCCCACCAAAACAGCCTGGCTTGTTGACAATATCGTCTTTTTCCCGGATGGTTGGAAACTGCCCACCCTGCTGGAACTGGGGATGATTTCCCAATCATTGGAAATTAAGTGAAAAAACTCACTCGGAGGCTGATCATTACGGGCCTGGCGGCCTTTCTGCTAAGTGCCTGCGCCACAAGCGGAACCGTCGCGGAAGTCGAACCCAGCCAGCCGAATTTCCGCTCCATCTACTATTTTTTGGCAGGTGCCTATCATCAAAGCGGAGCGGACCACTTCACCGCAGACGTCCTGCTGCGCAAAGCTGCCGCTGAAGACCCCGGCGCCCAAATAATCCGCCGCCAGCTCCTGCTCAACTCCATCGGCCGCTGGCAGGTGGGAGAGCTTCCAAACACCGGGCTGCGCCAGGAATTCCTTGCTTATGAAAAGGATTTCGGCCTCGACGCGGAGCTTCTCTACGCCGACATTGACCTTTACGATGGGGAGGGCGATATTCCCGCCGCTGAGAAGGCACTGGCCCGCCTGCGTGAACTATATCCCTCCGCCCGTGCCGATTTGAGGCTCTTCGTGCACGGCTTGCGCTCCGGAAAAGGAGCCGACCTCGGCCTGCTTGACGCGGCCCGGACCAAGGCTAATGAAGACCCCGCCATCCTTAGGATGCTGGCTGGAATCTGGTTCTATTACGATCCCCTGAAGGAAAAGGAGGCCCTGCTGCGCGCCCATGAACTGGACCCAAACGAGGTTTCCTATGCCTATCTGGCTGACTATTGCGTGCGCAACGGCGATTTGGAACTCACCCGGCGCTATTTTTCCGAACTAAAATGGCCGGCAGACCGCGAACGCATGCTCTATCTGGCAGGCTCCGACCAGGTTCCGGAGCGCAATAAGCTGCTCATCGACCAAGCCGAAACCCTTTTGGCCACAGGTGATGCGGAGCTTTTGGGCTATCTCGCTTTCGCCGCGCTGATGGAGAAAAAGGCCGGTATCATGGACGCGATAGCCGCCGTTGTGGACACTCTTTCCGCTCCGGACAAAGACAAACAGGACCTTTACGCAATGCTCATCGCCCAGGCACTGCTCCGGCCGGAGGTGAAGGTTGCTCCGGAAAGGGTAGCGCTGCTGACGGAAAGCGGATATTTCGATGACATCGTCAGCTACTATGTTTGCGGACTCAGCTCCCGCCCTCCCGAAAGCTGGGAACTGGAGGACCCCGAGGCCTGGCCCGCCCTCCAGGCAGAACTGGACTGCCGTTTTCCTCCGGGGCCGGCCGCCGCTTATCTTACAGCCTTCGTCCAAACCATTCGCGACAGCTACTTCACCGGTCTGGCGGATGCCAAGCACCGGCTTATTCTCAGCCTGGGCGAAAGCCACACTCTTTGCGAGGCTGACTATTCCTTCCTGCTCGGCTATTATCAGCTCAAAAATAACCAGGAACTCTATCTGCAAACCCTGCGCGCCGCCCTGAAGGACTGGCCCGACAACCCTTCCTACTGCAACGACATGGGATACGGGATGCTGATGAGGGGCGAGGACCCTGAACAGGCGGCAGGATTCATCCGCCACGCTCTCGTTTTCGAGCCCGACAACATCTACTTCCTGGACAGCCTGGCCTGGTATCATTACCTCACGGGCGAATTTGAGGAAGCCCTTCTCCTGATGGTGCTGCCCCAACAACAGGCTGACCTCCCCGCGGAAATCGCCTGGCACATTGGAGCCATCTACCTTGCTCTGGAAGACTATCCCTCTGCCCGTTCCTGGCTGCAAAAATGCCTGGAGACCGGAAACGACCCTGCCTCCGAAAAAGAGGCCCGCGAAGCGCTGAAACTGCTCCCCTAAACAGCTTGGCAAAGGCTGGACGGTAGCCTACACCTTGTCGATTATGGTGGAGCATGGAAGGTTGACATCCCCGTCAACCTCGCTCCGGTGCAGTGACCCTTTCTCTTTCCCGCAAAGCCCTGCGGCTTTTGGTCGACGGGAACGTCGACCTTCCGGGTTGGTAATGTCTGCCGCCCTACGGGCTTGATTAACCGGATTACCCACTCGGTTTGAAAGTGAGCCTTCATTTCTATCACCTACCTTTTCCCTTTTTGGCTCTCTTTCATGCTTGGTTGGTAAAGCCCGGAGAGTCACTTTCTGATTGAGCGCCCGCAGCCACTTAGTCTAAAAGAAAGCAATACCTGCTTACCCATAGCAATGTCCTGCCAGTCACGCCCTGAGCGCTCGATCCCATCCCACTCCTACGCCTCCCGAATGATCCTCGCATTAAATACGGGCATCATACGGGAGGCGAACTTGGGGACCAGTACAGAGCCTTAACGGCCAGATGGCATCGCTTCTTTCCCGGCGCGGGAATGACGGCAATGGCTCCCACTCAGTTTGAATATGATCCAAAATAATCCTTGACAGCAAAAAGGGATGCCATTATCGATGCACCACATTGTTATCTTGCTGTCAATGGATTAGTTAGTGATTAAGATGAATAATGCATAGTTGTGTGGCTGTAGTCTAATTGAGCTGAAAAAGGGAATGCTGGCTATCTCCTGTGAATCGTTTGCCACTCTTTCGGACTGTGCGCTGTCTTAAGATCGGATAAAAGAGTGTAAAGAGGACGGAACCTGTGTTTACGTCCATGTAGGCTGTTCGTTAAGGCGGACGGCAAAAAAGGCAAACGTTTATGAGGAGAAACAAATGAAACGAACTTTGTTTTGGGTTTTATTCCTGACGGCATTGTTGGGAATATCGAGTATGTGGGCTCAGAACACATTGGTTGTTGGTATTGGTCAAACGTACACTACTATTCAAAGTGCGATCAATGCCGCAGTTGATGGCGACCAGATTCAAGTGCAAGACGGTACCTACGCGGAAAATGTTAAAGTCAATAAAAACATCAGCCTAACTTCCGTCAACGGAGCGGCCACAACTATAATTGATGGCTTGAACTCAGGAGGAGGTACTGGTACAATCAATCTGACAAGTGGAAGGAATGGCGTGGTTATTGGCACGATCGGCCACGGCTTCACCGTTAAAGGAATCGATGGCCCTCCTGGTGTTGAATTTGCCGCCATCTACCTGACCGGCGCGCAGACCAATATCTCGATTGAGGGCAACATCATCGAAGCCAGAGGCGACGCCGCCCTGATGGGTGAATATAACGCTGCAAACACCAATATAGTGATAAATGGCAATGAGATCACCGGCAAGACCTTCGTCGGGGATAATCCGGGTGGAGTTGGTTTTGGAGCTCAATACAGCTTGCCAAATGTGCCACGCCAACTGGTGGTTTTCGGTGGAGGAGCTGGTACAACGAACACTCAGAGCTTCACTTTCACAAACAACATCCTCTCCGGGATATGCGGTGGTATGAGCATCACCGACAACAACGGAAATCCGATTGATCCCACCCCACAGGGCAACACATTAGCCTCACTGGAATTTGCCGGAACTAACAATATTATCGCCGGCAATACGTTCAGCGGATCGACCACAAGATACGCGGAAGCACTCAGAATGAGGGGTCCCGGTGATTATACTATTACAGGGAACACCTTCAACGGCTCATATCCCGTTACAATGACAGCTCAGACTTCGAATCCCAGCATTGGGCTGGACAGGATCCAAAATGCTCTTCCTCCTGCCAATACTTTTGACAAATACGTGGTGGTGAATTCCGGAACTGCGCTCGCGGTTCCAGCGATTTTCCCCACTATACAGGCTGCAATAGATGCCGCCACCCCCGGTGACGTGATCCAAGTAGCCGAAGGAACCTACAACGAAACGGTTACAATCAATAAAGGCGTAAGTGTTTTGGGGGCTGGAACTGCCAACACGATCATAGACCCGGTATCCGATACTGCGAGTTTCGTGGTGAGGATAAACACCACTTCTGGGAATGTGAAACTCGATGGTTTTACCATCAGGAACTCGACCACTGAAGAAATTGGAACAACCAAGGTAGCGCTTGGCAGTGGATCTACCGGAGCAATGGTAGAGATATCCAACAATGTCATTATTGGTGGATACGACAGCGCCACTGGGGTCTATACAGATTTCGGTTTCGGCTTTTGGAGCAGTAATTGTGCATCCGACCTGTTCTTCCATCACAACAACATTAGCCATTGTTATGACAATCCTGTTGGGCTGGAACGTCACAGGGGTGCGAGCGAGATATCTTATAATACTATAAGTGAATGTGCACCATTTCCTGCAATCTGGTTCATGACCGAGAAATCTGGAAGTGAAGCTCCCGAAATGTATGAGATCACGGCCAGACAGTATATTCATCACAATACTATCACAACCGGCACAGGAATTGGTATGGCCGCCCCGTATGGTGGGCATTATAATCAGTATCTCGGCGGAAAATACACCGATGTGGAGATATCCTATAACAACATATCAAATTTATCTGCAACCGGAAAAGGCATCCAACTGGAAGCAGATGGGGATAACGGAGGATTCTACAATCCTGTTATCGCAAATAACACGTTAACCGGAGCATCAGGATTACCCTCGACTTCAGCCCGCGGAATCAGGATACTCGGGAACGTGTTCAATGCTGATATTAACAATAATACCATAAGTGGTGTGTACAGAGGAATCTGGCAAAGCTACTCCTGGGGTCAACCAGGTATTCCCGGCCCAAGTGGAAACACCCTTAGGAATAACTCTATAACAGATTGTGCTATCGGCGTTGATAATCAGTATTCCACTACAGCTGCTGTACTTGATGCCAAAGAGAACTGGTGGGGAGATGCCAGCGGCCCTCTGGATGATGATTCCATCAATCCTGATCCTCAAGCTGACAATCCTGATGGACTGGGCACTAAAGTTTCGGGTTACGTGTCCTATGATCCCTGGTGGGAAGATGCTGAAATGACAGAGCTCGGATCAAACAAATATCTGGCTGGTCATACCTATACATTCACCGTCCACGCGCCCAATTCCGAGGATGGAGCAACAGCATATCTCTGGGGCTTTTATACCAAAATCGGTGGTGGTTGGGCTAATACAACGTATGGAACTGGCTATTTTAGCGGTGGATACGCCACAGTCAACTACACAGTGCCTCAGGATTATCAGAAGGATTTTTACTGGGAAGTTATAGCCTATCAATCCACCAACAGCCAGGTAAGGTGCAAACGGTGGAATACAGCCGGCCCCTGGAGCCAGTTTGATACCTATCTGCTCAACGGACAAACAATCGAAATGGAAACATACAGGTTTGACGAATTTGAAATGGACAGGGAAACAGCGAGTTTCAAGATGCTGGCAAACGGAGTAGTACCGACCACTGTGGATGCCGCCACTGTCGAAGTAATCGTTCCTTGGTCAGGAGACATAAACGATTACGATAATTCTGTCTATAACCATGACACTGTTTTCTGTAAAAAGGGTTTGCTTCCAAGCTACGCCGCCAACCTTGGATATGAAGTGCAAGTTGTCGCATCCAATCCAAGTTCCCCGATGTTCCAGGAGATAAGGATCACAAAGCCCAGCGTTGGCTACGATGTAACCTTGTTCGGCTTTAGGATTCCGACAGGTGATGATCCGCTTGGCTACATGTGGTGGACAACCTTCTACATCGAACCGGTGCAGAATATGGTCATGAATTATGACCCCGTCACCGGTATTTGCAGCGGCAGCTTCTCTGCACCTCTGGAGTATTATCAACAGTACTTCATACAGCCTGTCGCGGAAATCTACGTAGACACAAACTTAAAATACTACTATACGCCCGGGTCTATGGACCTTATCCTCAGCGGGGGGATACTCACCCCTATCAGGAATGTGACCACCGGTGCCTATTATGAAACCATCCAGGCTGCAATCGACGCGGCTGAAGCCAACCATGTTATTGAAGTGCAGCCCGGAACCTACGTGGAACAACTGCACGTCACTACCGAAAACCTCACCATTCGTGGTGCTGGGACTGATCCTGTGGTGATCCAGTCGCCGGATGTCCTGCCTCTGTCGTTCACAACCTCAGCAGCCAACAAGCCGGTCGTGTTCGTGGATGGAGTACAGGAATTCACGCTCAAAAACGTTATTGTGGACGGTGGCAACAAAGGAAACGCTAACTACCGCTTCAATGGGGTCGCGTTCTGGAACGCCGGGGGTACCCTTGAAGACGTGGATGTGATCAACATAATGAACGATCCATTCAGCGGCGCTCAGCATGGCGTTGGAGTCTACGCGTACAATAATACGCCTCTGGAAAACTATACGATCAACCTGAACAGGGTGCTGGTCGATAATTTCCAGAAAACCGGTGTTGCACTGAACGGAAACTCAGAAAGCCAAAACCTGGCTGTTAATCTGGACTACGTAACCACAATCGGCGAAGGGCAAACCGGAGTGACAGCCCAAAACGGCATCCAGGTCTGGGATTGCACGGGCACGGTTAACAACTGCAACGTAAGCGGTGTTTACTACACAGGAAGTGGGTGGACCTCCAGTGGAATGATAGTCTCAAATTGTGTAGACATGGTGTTGACCGGGAACATAATAACAGACAGCCAGACGGCTATATACTCCCAGTACAATACCGGGGTTGACTATATTTCGAATCAGATTAGCGGTGGATGTGATTACGGAATCTATGATAATCTGTCAACCGATCTGGTTGCCAACCAAAACACCATTACCGGGATTCCCTACGGCATGTGGTTATCTCCCGGAGCGACGATCACGAACAATATACTTACTGGAAATGAGTACGCTATCTTGCTTGATGATGGTACCGGCTATACTATCACCGGCAATCAGTTCACAGATAACTACGTCCATGTGCACAATTTTGGGGCTGATCCAGACGTAAATACACTGATCCCCACCAACACGTACGCTCCTACCTATTTCATTGTGGACCAGACGATCTACGGCAACGGCACCGTTCTGTATGTGGACGCGCCTCTGGAAGTTATCCAAGACAACGTGCAGCAGACCTATTCCGTGAAAGCTTCGTACGCTGGAAACCTGCGTGGTTTCGACGTGATGCTCATCATCCCAAAGGCGGATTTTGCCACAGCTCCCTCGAACTTCGTTATGGGATCGGCTTTTACGAGCCCCCTTTATGTGGTCGACCAGAGCACAGATACAGAATGGATTTACGTAGTCACTGGTGCCTTTTTAGGTGCCGGCAGTGTCACCGGCGAGAATGTCACCCTCTTCACCTTTGACGCGACCAGTACCGCAGACTACAACAACGTGCCCGATGGCTGCAACATCCAGTTGCCTTTGGGTGAGGTTACCCTGAGGGATGAGAATAACCAACCAATAGAGTGCTTTGACACGTTGGACAAGTGGATCCTGATCGACAACATACCCCCCACTCCTGTGGTTTGGGAAGACGAGATCACCGCTCTTCTGCATCCCTGCCGCACCACGCCCAACGCGAACAACTCGATCGACCTGATGTGGACTAACCCTGAAGGCGCGAAGAAGATCCAGATCTGGACCCTGAGTTACGGTGATGCCGGAACCGGCTACACCCACTATCCGGAGTATGACGACCACAGCGAGCCGAGTCTCGCTGCTCCAGATCCACTACTTGGCAGCCCACAAAACGGCTGGGTGAAATTCGCCGAGATCGATCCTCCCGAAACCTTCCCCTATACCTTAACTGGCATGGAGCGTGGTTATTATTACATCACCCTCTTCGCCGTGGATGAGGCTAGCAACATCAGCGCCGCGCCCGACGCTCCCTTCCACCGTGAGTCTATATCCTACTGGCCCGGAGATGTGAATGAAGACGGAAAAGTCATGGATGACGATATCGGCTTGTTGGGTGCTGTCTGGGGCTTCAACTCCAGCAACGAAGCCTGGAATAACGTGATCGACGTTGGTCCCTCAACAGATTACGCCCGCCGTTCCCGCCCCATACCGGACAACAAGATCAACATCGAAGACCTGATGATGTTCGCCATGAACTACTACAACACACATTACGAAGATTATCACAGGAATTTCCCGGAACTCAATCCTATCACGGTGATGATGGCTACGCAGAACAACGGTGGCCAGATCGTTGTGAATCTGGAACTGAGTGGGAACAATGGATTCCTGAAAGGTCTGAACATGCCCATCGCCTACGGCAGCGGATTGCAACTGGTGTCTATTGAGCAAGGTAACATCTGGCCGGAAGCCAGCCTGCTGCTGCACACCAATGCTGAAGGCCTGGTGGAGGTCTCCTGTGCTACCCTGGGTCAGAACGCCCTGGAAGGCGACGGCAACATTGCCACCCTCGTTTTCAACGTTGTGGGTAGCGACACTGAAATCACGCTTCAGCCAATGATTGCCCGCAGCTGGGACAACCATGACATCGCCATAACCTATGGCACCACAGCCAATGACGACTTGGTGAATGTGATCCCGTTGGAAAGCTATCTGGGCAGCAACTTCCCCAACCCCTTCAATCCCAGCACCACCATCCAATACGGATTGAAGGAAGCCAGCAGCGTGAGGATCAATGTTTACAACTCACGTGGACAGCTGATCCGCACCTTGATTGATGAGAGCAAGGCCGCCGGGACGTACCGCGTGGTCTGGGATGGCAAGGACAGCAACAACCGCTCCGTTTCCTCCGGAATCTACTATTTCCGCATGGAAGCACAAGACTATGTGAAAACCAATAAAGGCATCCTTATCAAGTAAACTTATTAACGGAGTTCGCCCTGCAGGGCGGACTCCACTATTAAGGATCGAGACAAATGTATTTCAGACTTGCGTTGGCCCTTCTTCTGTCCTGCTTGGCTTTAAGCTTGGGAGCACAGGTGGTTAGCATCACCCCCAATCCGCAGACAGCCGAAATACAGCAGAACTTCACGGTCACAGTGCATCTGGATACTGTAACAGAGGTGCGAGGCAGCACCAGTTGGATTACCTATGACCCCAGCAAGGTGACTTTTGTCTCAGCCGCCCGCGGCAGCTTGCTCGACGGATTCCCAATGTACTGGTTTATAGCCGCTCCAGAAGCACCGGACAGGGTGCGTATTTCGAGCCAAATCCTCCAGGGCGGAGCGTCGGTGTTCGGACCCGGTGATTTGATCTATATAACTTTCACCGCTATTGAAGAAGGCTTCACCACCCTCGAATTCTACAATTTCCAGTTGTATGACTTGCGTGGACACGTCATCCCAGATGTGACCACCAACAACGGCGACGTAATAATCGGGCCCTCCCCAGCCTATCTAAAAGCTAAATGCTGGCTGCAAGGGGCTTACAGCAATGGCTCCATGCACACTCTGCAAAATGACGTCATCCCTCTTACATCTCCATACGCTGCGGATCCGGTGACGGTAGACTCCATCCCTGAGGACGTGGTGGACTGGTGCTTGCTGGAACTGTGTTCGACCTATGATGGCCAGCCCACAGTGTCCAAATCCGCTTGGCTGGGTTCCGACGGCTGGCTGCGCCTGCCTGACAAGCCCTACCTTATCCTGATGAACAGCTCTCCCGAACCTTGGTATGTTGTTGTCCGCCACCGCAACCATCTGGCTGCGATGAGCAGTTCTGCAATCAACTTTGGAAGCAGCGGCTCCCCGCCTATCTTGGATCTGAGTGATATCACCAGTATTTATGGAGGCGGCGGTGTGAAAGAAGTGGAGACTGGGATTGTAGCCCTGGCGTCTGGTGACGCAAACCAGGACGGAGCGGTTAATCCCAACGACTGTAATTCCTACTGGAGGCTCCAGACTGGCCTGAGTGGCTATTACTCCGCAGATTTTGACCTGGATGGATTTGTCGCTCCCAGTGACCTAAATTCCATGTGGCGGATCAATACAGGTTTGATTAGCATGGTGCCCACTTCTCGGTGAACGTATGAAGCCTAAAACCCTGGAATTCTTGCTACTCTTTATTTTGCTGGCAATGCTCACTTGCGGACGGCTTTTCGCACAGCAGGGCACAACCAATCGAGGCGACATCGAGTTTTCCTTTGCCAACCCAGACTTGGTCGAATGGGAAGGGGAAAGCTATTTCAGCCTGGACGTTATGGCCAGCAGCGCGGAAAGCGATCGAAGGCTGGGAACAGGGATAGTCCTGCTGAATTATAACCCTGAGGTTTTTGGCTTTAGTGTCAGGACAAACAACAACGTGGTCGTTACTCAAGGTGACTTGGTGTACAGGGAACCCTTTGCGTTTTACTACTTCATCATCAACGACAATACCAGCACCCGTCTGGCGATTACCTTTGAATATTTGTATTCAGCAGGAAATGGCGGGTTGCTTTCTACCACCCCACAACAGCTTTTCAATGTAAAATTCAAGGTTCTCGACACGGGACACAGAGCGGGGATCGGTTTTCAGCAAAACATGATGTCTAACCAGCAATACTGGGATGACAACGCTACCTTGTTCGATCCCGTGGTCGCTCTGGATGTTGAAAACAGCCTAATTCCAATACTGCCCCAACACATTGCACTGACAATAATTGGCAATGTTTTATTTGTATCATGGGATCAGGTATCCGGTTGTACCTATTCAGTTTATTCGGCAGTGGATCCCCTGGCTAATGATTGGCAGCTGGAGGCTTCTGGACTGACTGAGTCTGCTTGGAGCCAAGCCGTGGAAGAAGACAAGAAATTCTTCCGGGTAACTGCTACAGGGACTCAGTAATAAATGTCAAAGGAGAGTACATAATGATTTTATTAAGATATGCCAAAATCTTTTTGGTACTGATGCTGGGTTTGTTTTTCACCCAATTTGCCTGGGCACAGGTGCGCATCTATATCGATCCGCCTGAAGAACAACTATACTATTCTGAATCAACTACCCTGGCTGTGAAGATAGAAGGCCTGACCACGGGAGAAGCCTTGCGTGGTTACCAGATTCATCTTGATTTTGATAACACCTATCTGGAAGTGTCTGGAGTGACGGCTTTCCAAGAAGGAGAATTCTTAAGTGCTGTTGGCCCGACCCAATGGTTCATCATAGAGGAAAACGGAGGTTACACCGCCACCTGCTCCATTTTGGGCTACACTACCGGAGCCATCGGGTCCGGTACTCTGTTTTATGTTAATGTAAGCTCCAAAGATCTGTCCACTGGTCCATCGGGCACCCCTGTGGAACTTTCTGACGTGATCCTGCGTGACCCGCTCAACCAATCCATCACCGCTGGCAGCATTGAAAACGGTGTCATCCATGTTCGCCGGCAAGTGCGCATCTATACTGACCCAGCACTGGAGGAGTTGTATTGCTACGGTACCACTACCCTGGCTGTGAAGATCGAAGGCTTGGAAGCCGGGGACGCCCTACGCGGTTATCAGGTCCATCTGGATTTTGATGACATTTATCTGGCTGTGACAGGGCTGGACGCATTCCAGGAAGGTGAGTTTCTCAGCGATGTCGGCCCAACCCAATGGTTCATCATAGAGGAAAACGGAGGTTACACCGCCACCTGCTCCATTTTGGGCTACACACTTGGAGCCATCGGCGAGGGAACCCTGTTCTACGTAACCCTGAACGCCTTGGATCAGACCACAGGTCCTGAAGGAACGGATGTGCTGCTCTCCGATGTGATCCTGCGGGATCCACTCAACCAAAACATTCAGGATTTCACTCTGGAGCATGGCAAGATAGTAATCCAGGAAGGCGCACACATCTGGATCGACCTGCCGCATTATGACCTTCTTTACTATGAAGAGGTGCGCGTGGCCGTTAAAATCGAGGGCTTGGTGCAAGGTACGCCCCTGCGTGGCTATCAAGTGCATTTCGACTTTGATGACACCTATCTGGAAGTAAGCGGACTCGAGGCTTTCGAGGAAGGCGAGTTTCTCAGCGATGTTGGCCAAACCCAATGGTTCATCATCGAGGAAAACGGAGGCTACACCGCCACCTGCTCCATTTTAGGCTACACACCTGGAGCCTACGGTATGGGAACGCTTTTTTACGTTACCCTCAAAGCCAAGGATCAATCCACAGGTCCTGAAGGAACGGATGTTCTGCTTTCCGATGTGATCTTACGGGACCCTCTAAACCACGCCATCAGCTACGGACTGCCCCACGGCCTGTGCAACATCGTGATCGAGCCCCCGCTCTACATATACACAGGTCTCAAGGTGTTTCTGCTAGGGCCCTATGTCGGAGGCGGGACCATGACCCATGTCCTGAGCGACAATGGTTACATTCCACTTACTTCACCCTATGATGCTAACTTAACTCTTACAGCTTTTCCAGACGTCTCACCCCATTACATCGTGGACTGGATCTACATCCAACTTCGGGCTACCTCCACCGGCCCGTTTGAACAACCGCAGAGCTGCTTTCTGCTCGACGATGGCACTGTGGTAGACGTTAATGGAAATCCGGAGTTGGCTTTCGATTTCACTGAAGGCATGGAGTATTATATTGTCGTGCAGCATAGAAACCACCTCGAAGTAATGTCGGCCCAACCAGTTGTCTTTTCCCCTGATCCGGAAACCGCGACAGTGGGAGACCTGACTTTGCTTGATTCAGTTTGGGGAGGCAATGTCCATGGCGTATACACGGTAGAACCTACTGTCCTTGCCCTCTGTTCGGGAGAAGCAAATCAGGACGGACAAGTGTCACTCGTGGACGCAAATGCCTATTGGCGTCTTCAGACTGGCTTGTTGTATGGGTATTATATTGCTGATTTTAATTTGGACGGGAATGTTGGAGCCACAGATTGTAATTTCTATTGGCGTACAACTTCCGGAAAAATATCACAAGTTCAATGAAATAAGGAGATGACATGAAACAACTACTTATCCTGATAATTGTCTTTATACCGATTGTATTAATGGCTCAGTTTGGATCTGTTGGAGATGCCGCGATACTGTACACATTAGCTAACGGCACTTTTACAGAATCCAGTGGTGTCAACTATTTTGAGTTTGATATCATGGCCCAGGCAACTCCTGAAGAACAGGGAGGACTCACCAGATTCGGAGACGGGTTGCTCTATTTATATTACAACACAGATGCTTTTGGGATAGACCTCTATACTCACCATAATGTAGCAGTGTCTCTTGGTGAACTCACAACCAGTCCATACCCAGGCGTAGACTTCTATTTGATACATCTGAATGACACGGCGGGTCATGGTGGCGATCCGGTTCTGTTGGCCATCACTCTTGAGTTTATTTCAAATGAAGGAAACGGTGGTGTCTTGCCCGCTGAACCTATCCAGCTTGTTCATGTCAAGTTTGTGATTCAGGATACTTCCGAGATTGCATGGGTTTGCTTATGGGTTGATGAGATGATTGGAGAGTCATTCTATGACGATCACTGGACATACTATAATAACGTTGAAGTAGGAAACTGCATCTATTACGACCCACCCCTCCCCGTCGAGCTTTCCACTTTCACCGCATCGATGAACATCACCAATGACGCGGTCAATCTGATGTGGGTTACCCAGACGGAGTCGAATATGATCGGCTACAGGATATTGCGCGGGAACAGCGACGTTTTGGCCGAGGCGGAGGACCAGAATACCCTGATTCCAGCCACCAACACCTCACAGCCTGTTTCCTACATGTACAGTGACACGGTGATACAGCCGGAGCAATCTTATTACTACTGGCTTGAAGCTCTGGATATGGACGGCACCAACACATTCTTCGGACCCATTGCCATCACTGTCCCGGGCGAAGGTGAATACACCCCTGTGATTCCTCTTGCTACTGGCATTAGTTCCCTCTATCCCAATCCTTTCAATCCGGACCTGACTATCAGCTACAGCGTGAAAACCAGTCTGCCTGTAAAGATCGACATTGTTAATATGCGCGGACAAATCATCCAGACCCTGGTTAACGAGAACAAGGAAGCCGGTGTGTATCGGCAGAATTGGAACGGCACTGGTTCAGACGGACGGCTCTGCTCTTCGGGAGTCTATTTCGTTAGGATGCAAGCCGGTGGCGAAGAATATTATGCCAAAGCCATTCTGTTGAAGTAGAATTCCATTCCAACTTAACCTTGGTCCCGCGCTTTTTTGGCGCGGGACTTTTTATTCCCATTCATGCCGGGTTGGTAAAGCCCGGAGAGTCACTTTCTGGTTGAGCGCCTGCACCCACTTGGCCTAAAAGAGCGCTAAAATGCTTACCCATCCCAAGATCCTGTCAGGCAGGCCCTGAGCGCTCGATTCCATCCCCCTCCCACACCTCCCGCAAGATCCTCGAATCAAATACGGGCATTGTGCGGGAGGCGAATCCGTAGCACAATGAAGGGCCTTAACGGCCAGACAGCATCGCTTCATTCTTTCATCGGGTTCCCGGCCACTTCACACCCTCGCTATCGTCCTGCTGCCTCTGCGAGGCTCTGTTGGAGTTCGGAAATCAGGATGACCAAGGAGCTCTACGCCAACTTTTTCTCCCAAAATCAGTTGAATCCGTTGAGAAAAGAAAAGCGGTATGGTGGTTGTCTATGCTGGGGGCTGCCTCTTTTCTGGTTCAGGCATCAACCTTGGGGGAGCATATCCTCAGAACGCTATAGTGCGACAAAGCTCTGGCAGAATTAGCTTGACAGATTTATGCCCGTGGGAGGGTTTTGATATTTAACATGGAAAAATGGGTGAAAATCCCTTTACCAAAGGGATGAGACGCCGAACGAGGAACCGCGTGAAAAGATACTTGCTGATTTTGGTGGTTGCCCTGTGCTCCCTGTTGGGGGCTGAAATCCTGGTGCCGATGGACCAGACCCAGAGCAACCACCTGAAAGCCTACGGAGTCGCCTTCGAAGCGCTTAAAGAGCAGTATGTGGTGAAATGGCTACTCAATTACCGGGGCGGAAGTTTCCTGATGCCGGAATCCGAAGGCCTGGCCGCGCTCTGCAACATCCGCGGAGTGCGTTTCGAGCTGGTATCCTCCGCCCAAGTGGCCGCCATCATGGCCGAAATCCAGGATGCGAACATGGAGGCACTGGTTCTGGAAAAAGAGCCGAAAATCGCCATCTACATCCCGCCCAATGCCTTGCCTTGGGACGACGCGGTGACCCTGGCCCTGAACTACGCCGAAATCGATTATGACCGTTTCTGGGACGATGAGGTGCTGGAGGGCAAGCTGGTGGATTATGACTGGCTGCATCTGCATCATGAGGATTTCACGGGGCAGTTCGGCAAATTTTACGGTTCCTACCGCCACATGCCCTGGTATCAAAACGACGTCCAGGTGAACGAGGCAATGGCCGCGAGGCACGGCTACGCCAAGGTTTGGCAGCTTAAGCACGCGGTGGCGCAAAAAATCCGCGAGTTTGTGGAGAATGGCGGATTCCTCTTCGCCATGTGTGCCGCCACGGATACCTTCGACATCGCGATGGCGGCTTACGGAACGGACATTGTGGACAGCCTCATCGACGGCGACGGAATCGACCCCCAATACCAAAGCAAGCTGGATTTCAGCCGCTGCTTCGCCTTCGAAAACTTCAAGCTAAAGACCAATCCTTTCGAATACGAATTTTCCGATATCGACGCCAGCGACTATTCCCGGCTGCGCGGGGCGGAAGCGGACTATTTCCAACTATTCGATTTTTCAGCCAAATACGATCCCGTGCCCACCATGCTCACCCAGTGCCACGTGAACGTTATCGACGGCTTTCTGGGGCAAACCACCTCCTTTTTCAAGGACAAGGTGAAGAAAAGCGTGATCATCCTGGCCGAGGTGCCGGGCCAGAATGAGGTTAAATACATCCACGGCAACATCGGCAAAGGCACCTTCACCTTTTACGGCGGACACGATCCCGAGGATTACCAGCACAAGGTCGGCGATCCCGAAACCATCCTGGACCTTCATAAAAACTCGCCCGGATACAGGCTGATCCTGAACAACATCCTCTTTCCGGCCGCCGAGAAGAAAGAACTGAAAACCTGAGGAAGGGCCGTGACAAGATTCTATCCGAACATCCGCAAAACCCAGCTCAAGGTGGGCCTCTTCACAATTCTAACCCTGGCTATTCTGTTGTTCTGCTACCTGTGGTTGAGCAACCGCATCTCGACCCGCGCCCAGATGGACCTGCGCATCAGCTTTGACGAGGTGATGGGCCTGGAGGTAGGGGACCAGGTGACTTTCAGGGGCATGGAAGTGGGCCGGGTGAAAAAGATAGAGGCGCGGGACCGGGATATTCTGGTGACGGCGCGGATAAACAGCGACATCCGCCTCAAAGAGGGCTCCCGCTTCCTGATTTCAGACAGCAGCCTGATGGGGGGCACCCTGCTCAACATCGCTCCAGGAGAGGGACCGGGCCTTTTGAACACCAAGCAGGTTCTCGAGGGTGATTCACCCCAGGGGATAATGGGCGTCATCGGTGAAGCCACTTTGGCCATTGAAGAGATAAAAACCCTTTTTGCCAGTCTGCGTGGGGAAGACGGATTGATCGGCAAATCGAACCTGGTGCTCGACAATGCCCAGCAAGCGGCGACGTCGGTGGACAGGCTGGCTTTGGAGGCCAAAGGCGATTTGGAAGCCGCGTTGGGGCAAATCGAAAGGCTCACCGGCGAGGTGCGGAATGTTGTCCAGGTCAGTTCAGCCGATTTGGAAGGCGCTCTCGGCAAGGCGCCGGAAGCCATGGCCAGGGTAAACTCCGCCCTGGACAGTCTGAAAATCCTGTCGGGCAGGCTGGACGCGACTTTGCACACCCTGAACAGCGGACAGGGCACGGCCGGAAAGCTGCTGCGCGACGACGGCCTTTACCGCCAGTTCCAAAGCTCAGTGGCCAGTCTGGATTCGCTAGTGGCGGACGTTCGTGCCAACCCCAGGAAATACCTTAAATTCAGCATATTCTAAGGATGCCGATGAAACTGAGATACATTCTCCTGCTCTTGCTGCTGCTGGCGGCGGGAGCCTCCCCCGCCTATTACTTCGGGCAAAACAAGGTCAACCTTGTCCCCGAGGAGTGGTCCACCCTGCAGACCATGCACTTCGACATCTATTATCCCCGGGGCGAAGATGAATTCGGCCGGGTGGTGGCACTGATGGCGGAGGAGACCTACTACACGCTGAAGGACCAGCTCACTTTTCCCATCGGTTCCCGCATCCCGGTGATGTTCTACAGCAGCAAGACAAATTTTCAAAGCACAAACATCATCTATCCCCTGCTCACGGAAGGGGTTGGCGGCTTCACCGAAAGCCTGCGCAACCGGGTGGCAATACCTTTCGACGGAAGCTATTCCGACCTGGAGGAACTGCTGGCCCACGAGCTTACCCACGCTTACACCAACGCCTTGGAAGACGGGGTCGCTAACGCGCTCAGGTCCATGCGCCCCACCTCTTTTCCCTTCTGGTTTTCGGAAGGTTTGCCGGAATACCTCTCCATCGGCGGAGAGAGCGATTACAACAACATGTTCATCCTGGACATGGTGGTGAACGACAAGCTGCCCCCTCTGCAAAACCTGGGCGGATACTACGCCTACCGGCTGGGGGAAAGCTTTCTAGCCTACCTCGCCAGGAGCTATGGCAAAGACAAGGTGACGGAATATTATTACACCTTGCGCTCTTCAAACGGTCTGGACAACGCCACCAAGAAGGTTTTTGGCCTGGAGTTCGAAGACCTTGAATCCCGCTGGCGCTACCAGCTCAAACGTGATTTTTACCCCCTGGTGGAAAGCCAGGGCATCCCTGTGGAGAACTTGGAAAAACGCAGCGACAGCAAGAAAAAGGGCGCTTATTTCAACCTGATGCCCCGCTTTTCGCCTGATGGCAGCCGCTATGTCTGGTTCAGCAGCGCCGAATCTCGCTACAGCGTTTGGATGGGCAGCCTCCACGGCCTGAGCGAGCCGCGCCGAATCCTTAAAGGCGAAGCCACAGGGAAAATAGAGGAATTTCACTACTTCCGCTCCAACCTGAGCTGGTTCCCGGACAACCGCCGCGTGGCCTTTGCCGCCAAAACCGCCAATGGCGACCGTATCCACATCCTGGACGTTGACAGACGCAAGATTGTGCGCTCCATCGCCCCCGCCGGGATGAGCGCCATCTATGAACTGGACGTGGCTCCGGACGGCCGCAGCCTGGTTTTCGCCGGACAGCAGGGGATGCGCTGTGACCTTTTTCTGATGGATCTGGAGAGCGAAAACCTCACACGCATCACCAATGACCTCTACAACGACCTCCAGCCCCGCTTCACCCCGGACGGGCAGAGCGTGGTCTTCGCCTCGGAACGCAGCCGCGATCCGGAAACCAAGCGCCGTGGCCTCTTTGCCAATCTCAACCGGGACATCTTCAGTTTGAACCTTGCCGATGGAGAACTGACCCAACACACCTTTGAAAAGAAAGACTGCAGCTTCCCCCAGGTGGACGCCAAAGGCCAAAACCTTTACTATATCAACTCCGATGGCGGCGTGAGCAATATCTTCGCGCTGGACCTGAAGGGCGGAGGCAGGGCAAAGGTGACGAGCGTTCTCTCCGGAGTCTATTCCGCTGACCTTTCCCCCGACAGCCGCCATCTGTTGCTGGCCAACTATTTCGACGGCGCCTGGGATATCTATTTCAAGGATAGAAGCTTGGATACGCTTCGTTTCTCCGCCTATCCAGCACCCCGGACCGTGGCGCTGGAAGACAGTCTGCTGGCTGGCATCGACCTGGGCGAATTGGACCGCTACGGCAAACGAGAAGCGGTGAAGCCCCGCCGGGTCAATCCCGCCGCCGGTTTCGCCACCAGGGACCCTTTCCTAACTGAATTCCCCACTTTCGAATACACCGCCGAGGACTCTCTGCTGCTGCAGCGGGACTTCAGCTACGATGACCGTCCCCAAACTAAGGACAACCCACCAGTGGTAAAGCCATACCGGGCAAGGTTTTCCCTGGACAGCCTCTGGGGCGGCCTGGCCTATTCGCCCACGGTGGGTACCATTGGCTATGTGGAACTGAGCATGAGCGATATGATGGGCGACCACGGCATCGGCATCAACGCCGGAGTGTCCGGAAAGCTGGAGGAATCAAACCTCGCGCTCACCTATCTCTATCTGAGGCAGCGGATGGATTATGGCATCGGCGTCTTTAACCTCAACGATGAGTATTTTTTCAGAGAGGTCGTGCCGGGACCCAACAACGACATCTGGTTCCGCTACCGGGAACGCCAGAGCGGCGGCTACTTTCTGCTGCGCTATCCTTTCAGCCGATTTTTGAGATTGGAATTCGACCAAATGGTTTACCAGCGCGGCAGCTACCTCTACCAGCTTGGCGACAGCCTCGAAGTGGAACTGGCCAGCGACCTCGACCTCGTTTATTCACCCGGTTTCAGACTGGTGCACGACAACGCCCTCTACGGTTCCACAGGCCCTTTGCTTGGCTGGCGGCTCTATTACGACCTGAACACCACCATCAACGACGGCAAGATCGACTATGTGACCAACTATCTGGACTGGCGCAGCTACACCCTATTCAGCAAGCGCTATTCCATTGCCCTCAGAGGTATCACCGGAATCAGCACGGGGCCGAATCACCAGCGCTTTTCCTTGGGCGGATATTACGGCATCCGGGCTTACGGGGACAACCTGAGCGGCTCCAAAAAGGCGGTGTTGACGGCTGAACTCCGCTTTCCTTTCTTCGAATACATAGATATGGCCTTTCCCCTGCCCCTGACCATCCCCAACATCCGGGGTAGCATTTTCGCAGAACTGGGCACGGTGTTTGACGATTTTGACAACTTCCAGCCTTTTGACGGCAGCAAGCTGAAGGACCTCAAGCTTGGCTACGGCTTCGGTCCACGTCTGGACCTGGGCTATGTTATCCTGGCTTTGGACGTTACCTGGCTCACAGACCTGGAAACCAACTCCAGGCCCACCTTCTATATCAGCCTCAGCGAAGACTTTTAACATCAAACATAAATAGGAGATAACAATGAAGATCGACCTGCTGCGCAAACCGGCGGAGCATATGGACACAGTGATCATCATGCACGGCGACAAAGGTGATTTCCAGAACATTGAGTATTTGCCCGAACACATCAAGAATGCCGTGGGCATCATCATCAAGCAGGATGAATTCACTTTCAGCTACAAAAACCTGAAGAGCTTTCCCCTGGTGCACGCCCGCCACCGCAGCAACATAATCCTTTGCGGCGTGGGCAATACCCAGGACCTCGACTGCGCCAGGTTGCGCGAACTTTTCGCCTTCTGTATCCGGGCCGCCCTCAAAATCGGCGCTCGCGAGGCCTTTCTCTACCCGGGCTTCAGTAATCCCGTGGGTGAGGTGAATTTCGGCCATATCCTAGCTGAAACCGCGCTACTGACAGCTTACAAGTTCGACAAATATCTCAGCGAAAGCAAGGGCCACAGCCTGAAAGCGGTGCATCTGGCCGTGAATCCCAAAACAACCCGTCACATCAACCGCGGCATCCTGGAAGGACGCATCTTCGCGGAATCAACTAACATGGCCCGCGACCTGGTGAACGAGCCCGCCAACGTTATTTATCCCGATTCCCTGGCCGAAATCGCCAAGAAAGCGGCCCTTAAATACGGCTTTTCCATCGAGGTTTTCGGGCAGGACAAGCTGAAACGCCTGAAAATGGAGGCCCTTATGGCCGTGGGCAAAGGTTCGAAGCAGGAACCGAGGCTGATTCTGATGTCCTGGAACGGCAACCCAGAACCCAAAGCCAAAACCATCGGCCTCATCGGTAAAGGGCTCACTTACGACAGCGGCGGCTACTGCATCAAAACACCCCAGGGCATGGTGAATATGAAGAGCGACATGGCCGGCGCCGCAGCAGTGATCGGCACCTTCGCCGCCATCGCCACCCTCAAGCTCAAGGTGAACGTGCTGGGCGTGATCGCCGCCTGTGAAAACATGGTCTCCGGCACGGCCTACCATGCCGGCGACATCATCCGCAGCATGAGCGGCAAAACTATCGAAGTGATCAACACGGACGCGGAAGGGCGCCTCACCCTGATCGACGCCATCCACTATGCCATCAGCCGCGAACACGTTAGCCAAGTTATTGACATTGCCACCCTTACCGGAGCGGCTGTCGGCGCCTTGGGCAACCAGATTTCCGCGGTGCTGACCAACAACGAAAAGATGCTGGGGAAGCTGCGGCTCGCCTCTGACTTCACCGGCGAAATGATCTGGCAACTGCCCACCCACGAACCCTATCTGGACCTTATAAAGAGCGAGGTCGCCGACCTCAAGAACAGCAGTGGCCCTATGGCCGGAACGATCACAGCCGGGCTCTTCATCCGCGAATTTGTGGACGGCAAACCCTGGCTGCACATTGACATCGCAGGCACAGCCCATAAAGACAAGGAAAGCGGGATCAATTCCTACGGCGCCACCGGAGTCGGCGTGCGCCTGCTCACCCAGCTTTTGCGTGAAATGGAATGAAACGCATTACCCTGCTGGCCTTGCTGATGCTGGCCCTTTTCGGCTGTAAAAAGGCCGCTGAAAACCAACATCCGCTGGTGATGGCGAGCATCCGGCCCTACGAACTTCTGCTGGCTGACCTGCTTGGGCCGGAATTTGAGGTTCGCTGCCTCATTCCGGCCAACGCGTCTCCCCACACCTTCAGTCCCGGTCCCCGGGACATCAGGGCTTTACGTGAAGCCAGGCTGGCCTTTTCCAACGGACTGGGCCTGGAAACCGATCTTGAAAAGGCTTTCACTGCGCTGGGTGACACCCACCTCCGGGCGGAGGAATTGCTGAAAGGCGTGGTTCCCGAAAACGGAAATCCCCACATCTGGCTTTCGCCGCTGCTGATGGAAAAACTCACCCTGCGCCTCAGCGAACGCCTGCAAAAGATGTTCCCCGAGCACGGCGAGGAAATCGCCAACCGCGCCCTGGACCTGGTGGCCCGCCTGGCCGCTCTGGACGCAAGAATCAGCCGCGAACGGGAAGCTCTCGGCCCCACCCCACTGATCAGCTTTCACGACAGTTTTCACTATTTCAGCGCAACTTATGGCATTGATGACCTGGGCAGCGTGCAAAGCTCTCCTGGCCGTGAACCCACTCCCCGTGAACTGACCCGGCTGGGTGAGTTGATCCGCGCTCACGGAGTTAAGGCGATTTGCGTGGAACCCCAGATGGATAGAAAGTCCGCTGATGTTTTGGCCCGGGAATTCAACCTTCGCGTGATCGAACTTGATCCCTTGGGCTTCAGTATCCAGGCTCAAACGCTGCCTGACCTTATCAGCGAGAACTGGGAGCGGATGAAGCAGGCCTGGCAGACCGAATCCCTGCCGTGATCAGTATTTCAGGGCTTTCCCACAGCTACGGCGGCATTCCCGTCCTCGAGGACATCAACCTGGAACTGGCTGACGGCGAATTTGTCGCCGTCATCGGCCCCAATGGCGCGGGAAAATCCACCCTGGTCAAGCTCATCCTCGGCCTTTTACCCTTGCAGAGCGGCTCCATCGAAATTGACGGCCAGCCGCATCTGGAGTGGCTTAAAGCCCACCCCCTGGGCTATCTGCCCCAGCATGAGGAATTTGACCGGAAATTTCCCGCCACCGCCCTCGACCTCGTTCTGCTGGGTTTGGCTGGCGAACTGGGGGTGGGGAAAAGATTCCGAGCTTCCCACAAGGACCGGGCGCGGCAGGCTTTGGCTAAAACCAAAATCGGGAACCTGGCGAAAAAGCAGATCGGAAGCCTCTCCGGCGGAGAGCTTCAACGCGTTTACCTGGCCCGGGCGCTCGTATCCGACAGCGATTACCTGATCCTGGACGAGCCGGAGGCCTCTGTGGACCTGCCCGGCGTTCAGAGCTTCTTTTCTCTCCTGAAGGACCTCAACGAGGCGGGAAAAACCATTATCACCATCTCCCACGACCTTCACACCCTCACCGAATACTGCAGCTTCCTGGTTTGCCTCAACCGCCGCCTCCACTGCCACACCCAGACCGATCTGGTGAACGCCGAAATCATCCAAAAAACCTTCGGCGATACAGTTCGCATCATCGAAAAGCACTACTGATGTTTTCATTTTTGGTTCACGCCCTGTTCGCCGCGCTGCTCTCCTCGGTTTGCCTGGCGCTCTTTTCGCCGTTTGTGACCCTGCGCCGGGTGTCCTATCTGGGCGAAGCGCTTTCCCACATCGCCTTTGCCGGGATTGCCCTGGCGCTCTTGCTGGGGCTGGACCTGCAATTCACCACCCTCATCTTCGTGATCGCCGTGGCCCTGGCCATCACCTGGCTGGCCCGGCGCCGCCAGCTTCAGGAAGCGAACACCATCACCATTTTCCTCAGCGTCTCCATGGCCCTGGGAATCATCCTGATTTCCCTCCGCCGCGGTTACAGCTTCGATCTGGCCAGCTATCTCTTCGGCAATGTTCTGCTGGCCTCGTCAGCGGATCTTTGGATGTTGGGAACCCTTATGACGGTGAATATCGGCTTCATCGCTTTCTTTTACAAAGAGCTTTTTTACCTTTCCTACAATCCCGACCTGGCCGCGTTTTACCGCCTGCCGGTGCGGATGGTGGACCGCCTCTTCATGATCCTCCTGGCCGCAAATATCGTGATAACTCTGCGCGCGGCCGGCATCATCCTGGTGAGCGCCCAGCTCATCCTGCCCGCCGCCACAGCCTTCAATCTGGTGAAACGCCTCGACCACGCCGTGGTGGCCTGCGCCTTTATTGCCATTCTCGCCGCAACGGGCGGTTTCGCGCTCTCCTGGTGGCTCAATCTGCCCACCGGCGCCAACATCGTCCTCCTCGAATTCCTGCTCTACCTGCTTAGCCTGCTTTTCCGTCCCCGCTCCGCGTGACTTGGAAATCTATTCCTCCTTTGCCCCATCCCACTCACATCCCATTCACTTCCCGCTGAGTTCCCGCTTGCCAAACGGGAACTCAACGGGAGGCAAGTGAGGGGCAAATGGGATGGGGTAAAGGAGGAATAGATTGGGAGTAAAGAAGTTACAAACTATATCCCGGAGATGAATTTCACCAGGAAGTCGGGCTGGTAGGTCAGTTTGGCTTGGCGAAGGCCTTTCAGGCCCATGTCCTGTTCTCGGTTAATCCAGGTGTATTTTCCCTTCAGGTGGCGGGCTGTTTCCCAGTTGATGAGTTGGGCGCTGCCTTTCATGTCGGGGTCGTATTTCTCGAAGTGGATGGTGATCATGTCCGGGTTGACAGGTGAAAAAATAGAGTAGGCTGAAATCTTGTTATGGTGGCAGATAATGATGCCGTCCACGGGCAGTTCGTCCCACATGGCCAGGGTGTTCTGGATGGCTTGGAACTCCGTTTTCAGATAGGCTCCGTCAACGTTGCGTTCGCGTTTCCACTTTTCAGTGAAGCGCAGCAAAACATCGTGTTTTTCCGGGGTCACTGGCAACACGTGGTAATCTGGATATGAGCGCGCGAACTGGGATACGAGGTTTTTCTTCTTTGCCATTTTTTTGCCGCTGAGGTTCACCAGTTTTTCCACTGCATAGGCGTAATCGGCCCAGTCTCGGTCTTCCTGGAGAGTGAAGAAGTTCTCCAGGTCGGGATTGGTCTGCGGCCAGTTTTCCGGGATGAGGATGAGTTTTGCTTCAGGGTCTGTGGCTCGGAAAGCGTCCAGCAGTTCACGCAAGTCGGAAGAGGCAAGGCCGGGCCCCACGGGGAAGAAAAGATAGGCGTGTTTGGGGCTGTAAAGCACCAAATGGTCGCGCCAGAGGGTGAATTGGTTGTCGTAAATCTTGCCCCAGGCGAGCAGGTTGACCACCGCGTAATCGCAGTTCTGGCGCGGCCAGCGGTCAAGATACTGGCGCAGCAAGGGCACATCGACGGTGGTAAGTGTTTTCAGTTCAGGCAGATCCAAATGCTCCTCACTCCATTTTAAGCAGCATGGGCGTGTAATCCTGCATCCGGGCAAAACCCAGCCGTTCGTAGAAATCCTCGTGGCCGGGTTCGGAAATCAGACCGATCCACTGGATGCCCTTGGCACGGAGGAATTCGACCAGCTTGGCCACGATTCTGCCGCCAATGCCCTGTCCGCGGAATTCGCTGTAAACCACCACGTCCTGGATGTAAGCATCGCTGCAGCCGTCGCTGATGGCGCGGCCCATGCCGACCAGCTTTCCGTTCAAACGGGCGGTCACGAAACAAAAGCTGTTGGCCACAATCCCTTGCACCATGGTTAGATATTGGGGGTTATCGTCCGTCTGCCACCAGCCAGGATGGCGGTAGAGGGCCAAAATCTCGGCCGGATCGGCCTCTTTGACTATTCTTAACTCTATTTCCTCTTTCATGTCTTTCCTTCAGGGCAAATCTTACCATTATCAATATAACACCAATACCAATCTGTGGTAGATGCGTTTTTGTCAAGCCGCTTGCGACAAGGCGGGGGAAAGTTTTCGACAGGCACGGATCACATAAAGAGCGGATAAACAGTGCGCTTATGCTGGACATGATCGAGGCTAAGTGTGCCAAAATCAAAGGCGTTGGGTCACATGAACGTCACCCTGGCTGGATTTCGTCCGGCTGTGTCACATCGAGTGCGGCGACCCTGGCAAAGGGATCTGGCGATGGTTTGAGGCATTTAGCTTGACAGCCTGAGGGTAAGAAAAAAAATGACACAACCATGTGCATCTCTAGCTCAGTTGGTAGAGCAACTGACTCTTAATCAGTGGGTCGGGGGTTCGAATCCCCCGAGATGTACCACATCTTCAGCGGCTTGCCAAGAATATCTCGGCCCGGATTTCCGGCAGGCCGCTTTTTTATTGGCTGAACCTTCGCGAAACCTTTCACTCGAATCCAGAATTTCCCCGATCCGCAATCCGTAGTTTGGTCATGCTGAAAGTGTATAACGGAACTGTTCTATTAAATAAGGTCAGAGGGATGATTTCAGAAAGAGAGGCTTAACATTTTTTGCTTTACAGAATTTCCTTTGGAGGCAAAGTGGGTTTTAGGTATGGAATGCTTAGTTCAGCCAAGTTATCAGTAAGGAATATGGATGTATGACTTCAAACAATGTCCAAGGCTCTGTTACGGATTCGGTCAGGGGAAACGATAGCTATATCTTTTACCTGAGATAGAGCGGCAGCTATGATGGCGCTTTCTACACCTTTCTTGAGACAGCGAAAACCCTTACCGCCTTACCCGGTAGAATAAACAAAGGAAGAAAAAGATGCGTATTCTTTTGCTGATCCTGGTGGTTATACTGCCTTGTATCGTGTTGGCTACCACAATAACCGTGAAGCAGGACGGAACGGGGAATTACACTCTTATCCAGGCAGCCATTGAAGCTGCCAATAATGGCGATACGGTGCTTGTGCATCCCGGCACATATGTGGAGAATATCAATTACATCGGCAAATCCATCAGCGTATGCAGCCTGGAAGCCATAGCTGGTGACAGCACTTACATTAGCCGGACCATAATTAACGGTAACCGAAACGGCCCTTGTGTTGCTTTTCTTAATGCCGAGCAAAACGCCAGCTTACGGGGCTTTACCTTAACCAATGGCACCGGATATTTTACTTATAGTCAATTCACTCAAGGGGGAGGGGTGCTAATCAGCAATACTTATATGACAGGAAGCTCAATCTCTCTTGTTAACTGCAACATCCACGGAAACCATGCCGGAATGGGTGTAGGCGTTAGTAGCACAAATGCGTCATTGTACTTGAGCGGCTTAAATGTTCACCACAATTATGGCCTTGAATCCGGAGGGGGGATTCTTATTGTAGGATCCAGCACTGTGGTGCCCAGCATTGTTTTTGATCCCGTGAACAGATGCTCCGTTTATGAAAACTATGGAGTTGCCCCGGTGGATATATCCGTAGTTGACATCCCCGCCAATATAACAATCTACTTGAATAAGGCAAGCATCAACCCGCCCTCAACCTTCTATGTCGGCAGACATAACAATCTATCCAGCCTGCAGCAGTACCATGATACGGTGATTGCACAGCAAGCCCATCGCACTGAAATAAACCGCGACTTTTACGTTAGCCCCAATGGGGATGATAACAATAGCGGTATCAGCCCGGATGAACCAATGCGCACCATTACCAGAGCCATGCATCTGATAGCTTCCGACAGCCTTGACGTAAAGACTGTTCATGTACTGCCGGGTGTGTATGATGAGGGTGAAGGTGAACAGCTATACCCCATCCCGATCAAGTCGCACACCAATCTCATCGGAGCAGGATCGGAATTGGTTACGTTGACATCATCATCGGTTTGCATGTTAGGGATACCGAGCTTTATCCATTCCTTCAAAGCCAGACACAACACGATTAGCGGATTCACTATGACAGAAAATGTCCCCAGCAACAGAATTCCATACCTGAACCTATCATATATAGAATATTTGCATCTGAATGATATCGTGATATCAGATATCCAATCTAGTAAGTATGGTGCTTTTTTCATGGATATACCAAAAAACGTTGAAATCAATAAACTGGTCATCAAGAATATCACAACCCCAGAAGTAGCTGTAGAATCTAATTGGGTCCATGATTCAAAGATCAGCAATTCGACCTTTACCAATATTCATTCCACTTATGTATCCGATGACCCTATTTTCACAGGTCTTGCCGTAATAAGCTTCTCGGTTGAAGATTCGTTTACTTTTGAGAACAATGAAGTTAGCAACATTAGTGTGCAAAACGACCAAGATACCTTTTGTATCTCTTTGTGGAATCCATGGGGTACTGAGGAAGTGAATGTCAGAGTGAGCAATTGCCTTTTTGACAACATCAAAACCAACGAAGACCGTGCGATATTGTTTGGTAGTAACGACTACAGCAACGTAGAAATCTCAAACTGCACATTCTATGACAATTATGGCTCTGATGCAGCAGTAGGCTTGATAGGTGATGTAAGCATGCGAAATAATATATTTTGCAATCCCGACGCAGAGCACGAAATCGTAATGTATGCACCTTCGCAGTTTCAATCCGCGTGTAATCTGGATGTGGACTACAGTTACATTCGCGGTGGCGAAGTTAGTATTAACAATACATCAACTTACAATAGCTTACACTATGGGGAACACAACCTTAGTGAGGGTCTGCTGTTCGCTGGTACCAGTGCCGGCAGCGGGGATTATCTTCGCCTTGCGCCAGGCTCTCCCTGCATTAATGCCGGCACTCCCGATGCCGCGGGATTGAGTTTATTGCCCTATGACTTGGCAGGAAACTGGCGCATCTGGGATGGCAGGATAGATTTGGGCTGCTATGAATTCGGCTCCGAGCCCTGGGTTGCCATTGACGATCCGGTGCTTCCTGTTCCTGATCGGTTTGTGCTGATGCAAAACTACCCCAATCCTTTCAACCCCAGTACAACAATCTCCTACATACTCCCCGAGGCTTCAGAGATCACCCTTTCGGTTTATAACCTGAAGGGTCAGTTGGTGAGGATCTTGGTGGAAGGGCTCAAACCTTCAGGACTCCATCAAGTTGTGTGGGATGGCAAAGACAAGCTCAACAGGCAGGCATCCTCAGGGGTGTACTTCATCCGCCTTCAATCCGGAAAGACATCAAAAACCCGTAAAATGCTTTTGATGAAATAGGGGCATTGGCGGTCCCGGGATGTTCAACTGCCTCAGAGAGTTGCCTCACTTTCAAACCGGGTGGGCGAGCCCGGAGGACCACAGAGCCGCGGGGATTGCATTCTTTCACCCGCAAGGGGCTTTCCGTCTTGTTTATCCCCTTGTACGAGGGGCTTACGCTCCCTCGCTATCGTTATGGCGCCCTACGGGCTCGAACAACCGGATTACCCACTTGATCTGAAAGAGAGTTTGATTTGTATGAGAGCTGTAAAACGCCTGGCCGCCACAAGATCCTGCCAGCCAGGCCCTGAGCGCCTTCTTCCATCCCCCTCCCACGCCTCCCGCGAGATTCTCGCATCAAATGCGGGCATCATACGGGAGGCGCGACCGAAACCCTATAAAGGGCCTTAAGGACCAAACTACATCACTTTTCCTGCCAGGCCACACGCCGGAAGGCGGAAACAACCTTCGGCTTAACCTGCCCTGTCCCAAAGAGAGTTTTCTTTGATTGGCAGGGGTAAAGAACAAAGGCCATTAGCCAGCTTGAGGGCTGGGGCGGATATTTCCCTTGACTGATTTGGTGCCGCGCAGAAAATATGCCTGTTCGTTGCGTTGCCGGCTGCAACGCTTCAAACAAGCGGTGATTTGCCCTTTGCTCCGCTTCAAAATGTGCTAAAGTGCGGGTAGTTTGCATCCGGCTTTAGCGGCCGGATTTTTTTTGTCCGGGCCAATTGAGGGCAGAAACGACAGACAAACATTACAGGAGAATAAAATGACAGCATTACACGCAAACAAACCCTGCGACCGGAACGAGTATGTTTTCACCTCGGAATCGGTCTCGGAAGGACATCCGGACAAGGTTTGCGACCAAATCTCGGACGCCATTCTGGACGCCTGGCTGAGCCGGGACCCCCATTCCCGGGTAGCCTGCGAAACACTGGCCACTGAAAACAGGATAGTCATTTCCGGTGAAGTTTCCTCGCCCACCGGTGTGGATGTGGAGGTGGAACCCATCGTCCGCCGGGTCATCAGTGATATCGGCTATACCAATCCCGACCTGGGTTTTGACCATAACTGTGAGATCGAGAACTATCTGCATTCCCAGACCACAGAGCTGGAAACCAACGAAGGGGCGGGCGACCAGGGTCTGATGTTCGGCTATGCCTGCAACCAGACCAAACAACTTATGCCGGTGCCGATCACAATGGCCCACCTGCTGATGGAAAACCTGGCCAAGGCACGCAAGCAGGGCTTGATCCCTGGTATCCTTCCAGATGCCAAATCCCAGGTAAGCATGCGCTATTGCGGACGCAGGCCCGTGGCGCTGGAAACGGTGGTGATTTCCACCCATCACCTGCCAAAGAATGAAGCTGAATTCGCCAGGATGAAGGAACTGATAAACGAAATCGTGATCCGCCCCACCATCGACGAGATGGAAAGCGATGCCCGTTCAACCTTCAGCGCGGAGAAATATTCGGTTAAGATAAACCCCCGCGGGATGTGGGAAAACGGTGGACCGGCCGCGGATACAGGTCTCACGGGGCGCAAGCTGATCGTGGACACCTACGGTGGCTGGGCCCAGCACGGCGGCGGGTCTTTTTCCGGCAAAGACGCCACCAAGGTGGACCGCAGCGCTACCTACATGGCCAGGCACATCGCCAAAAGCGTGGTTGCTTCAGGCCTTGCCGATGAATGCCTGCTGCAGTTCAGCTTTGTGATCGGCGAATCGGAACCTGTCTCGCTGATGGTGGATACCTATGGCAGCGGGACCATGAAGGACGCCGAACTGGAAAAACTCATCCGCGCCAGTTTTCCCTTGACAGTAAAGGGAATCATCGACTATCTGGACTTACGCAGGCCCATCTTTCTGCCCACAGCTGCCTACGGCCATTTTGGCCGGTTGGACGCGGGCTTCAGTTGGGAAGGGACGAAGGCCCTCAAGTAGCCTTTCCGGCAGGCCTTGCGTCAATTCACCCGGGTTTTGGGGATCCTGTGTTCCCAGAGCCGGTTGAAGCAGGGCTTTGCCGCGTGACAATATTAATGGAGACCGGATGAGTTTCAACAAACTTGCCAAACCAAACAAACCCCTGCTGCGCTGGGAAAAGATCCAACTGCTGATCTTCGATTGCGACGGCGTGCTAACCGATGGACGCATCATCTATGACAGTGCCGGCAACGAAAGCAAGAACTTCGACGCCCACGACGGCATGGGCTTCAACCTGCTGCGGCAGACGGAGATAAAAACGGCTGTGATCACGGGGCGAAATTCCCCGGTGCTGCAGCGCCGCTGCGACGATTTGAAGATTGACCATGTCTTCCAGGGCATTCAAAACAAACTGGCCAAAGCCAATGAGCTTTTGGAGGAACTGGGTTTGGGCTTCGACAGCGTTCTCTTTATGGGTGACGACTGGAATGACCTGCCGGTTATGTTCAAAGCCGCGGTCTCGGTCTGTCCAGCCGACGCGATGGAGGGTGTGAAAGCCCTCAGCGACCTTGTCACCAAGCATCCCGGCGGCCGCGGAGCGGTGCGGGAATGCATAGAAATGGTGCTTAACGGCAAAGGTATCTATGAGCAGGCCTTGCTCAAATATCTTTCTCAAATCAGCTAAGCTGCTAATTTTGCTGGCTGTTCCGCTGCTTTTCGGCTGCGGGGAAAGCGACCTGGTTCTGCGCACGGAATCGCTCAAACGAGGGCTTCCTGACGAGACCAGCACCAACGTGACCATCACGGAATTTGACAGGGAAGGCGTGGCCTACATCCTTAAAGCCGCCAGAATCGACCGCTATTACGAGCGCCGCATCCTGAATGCCTATCAGGTTGACATCACGGCTTTTGACAGGCAGAAAGGCGGCTCCTCCAGCCTGAAAGCCGACAGCACCATCGTGGACGATGCCCGAAACGTAATTTACGCCCACGGCAACGTAAAGCTGGTGGGCAAGGAAGGCAGCATTTCCACCTCCCGCCTGATCTGGGACCGCAACATGGACGAGGTGATTGCCCCGGGGCAGGTGACTTTGGTGAAGGACGGCAACGTCTTGCGCGGCACCAACCTGCGCACCAACCTTAGCATCTATCCCACCGAAATGGACAATATTTCAGCCGAGGGCTTCTTTGAAGAAGATTATCTGGATTGGTAGCCTGATTCTGGCTTTGCTCCCTCTCTGGGGACGGGAGAAGATCCGGGTGATCCATTCGGACAAGCTGTATCTGAGCAAGGTGCAAGACGAGCAGGTGATGCGGCTGGAGGGCAAAGTCCATTTCTGGTATGGCAAAACAGAATTCAAAAGCGACCGGGCGCTGATCTTTGACCTGCAAAAGATAGCCCGCCTGGACGGCAACGTGAAGGTTAACAATGATTCCCTCAGCCTGGCAGCTGACAGCCTCACCTATTACCGTATCCCCGATGAACTGAACGCGGGGGGCAGGGTGCTGATCGAACAAAAGACCAAGGGCAAGGTTACCCGCTGGTTCCGTTCTGACAAGGCCATCTACAGCAAGTTTCACAACACTGTGACCGTCTGGAGCAATGTGAGTTCCTTCGACCAGGAGGAAAGCGCCACACTCACTTGCGGCTATGCTTTTTGGGACCGCAAGAACCGCTACGCATACATGATTGAGGAACCCAGGCTGGATGTGGCGGGAAAAGACACTCTGCACGTGCAGGCGGATAAATTTGAATACTTTGAGGAGGAGCGCAAGCTGATGGCCACATTCAACGTTCTGGCACGCAGCCAGGATTACGAGGCCAGCAGCGATTTCCTGGTCTATCTGCTCAAGGAGGAAAAGGCGATGTTTCTGGGCGAGCCGCAGTTCCGCTCTGACAGCGCCATCGCCAGCGCGAAGGAGTTTTATCTGTTCTTCAAGGACCGCGAGTTACAGCGGGCTGAACTGGTGGACTCCTGCCGCCTCGATTTCGCGGAAGAGGAGGATGGCCCGAAAAAGAATTGGGTGAGGGCAAACTATGTCCGCGTCGATTTTGAGGACAAGAAAATACGCCGCTTTGAAGCCGAAAAGACGGTTAGCTACCGCTTTGACCAGGAACAAACAGAGGAGCGTGACTTTTTTGTGAATACTGCCGACGGTGAGTTTCTGGAAGCTAAGTTCAACAAGGAAAGCGAGCTGGAATTTATGAACATGCGCCAAAAGATCAAAGGGGTTTACAAATTCCACAACGAGTCTTGACAAAATCCGCTTTCGGGGTATTATAAGAGTATATGGAAGCTCACAAAATTCAGGCCCAAAACCTGGTAAAGATATACGGCAGACGCAAGGTGGTCGATGGTCTCAGTATGGAAATGAGCCAGGGTGAGGTTGTGGGAATCCTGGGCCCCAACGGCGCCGGCAAAACCACCACCTTTTACATGATCCTCGGCCTGGCCAAGCCGAACCGGGGCAAGGTGCTGCTGAACGGGCGGGATATCACCCACCAGCCGATGTACCGCCGAGCCAGGCTGGGTCTGGGTTATCTGGCCCAGGCGCCTTCCATATTCGCCAAACTCTCCGTGCGCGACAACATCATGGCCATACTCCAGACCCTAAAGATCAGCCGCCAGGAGCGCAAAGAACGCCTGGAAAGCGCGCTGGAGGAACTTAACCTCACCTCCCTGGCCAATCAGAAGGCTTACACGCTCTCCGGAGGCGAGCGCCGAAAACTGGAAATAACCCGCTCCCTGGTGACCAAACCCACCTTCATCTTCATGGACGAGCCTTTCGCCGGGGTCGATCCCATCGCCGTGGCGGATATCCAGGACATCATCAACAAACTGCGGGAAAAGAATATCGGTGTGATGCTCACCGACCACAACGTAATTGAGACTTTGAAAATAGTCAACCGGGCTTATATTATCTTCGAAGGAAAGATCATAGTATCAGGTTCTTCACTGGAGCTGATAAATGATGAAAAAGCGAAGAAACTATATCTGGGAGAACGCTTCCTGTCCAATCCGTTTGAGCCGCAATCATGAGCAACCTTAGCCAGAACATATCCCTCAAGCAAAGGCAGGAACTGGCGCTCAAGCCCAAGATGCTGCAATCCCTGAAAATGTTGTCTCTCCCCATTCTGGAACTGGAAGACTACATCAAGCAGGAACTGGAGCAAAACCCCCTGCTTGAACTCAGGGAGGAAAAGGATGATGAGGAGCAGGACAATCTGGAAACGGCGTCCAAGGAAAGCAAGGAATCCCTGGATGATTCGCAAAACAGTGATGAGCTTGGCCAAACCTTGAATGAAGCCCGCGAACTGACGGAAATCCTGGACCAGTGGAACGATTACCACCTTGGCTATGAAGGCTGGCAGGGCGGGACCGAGGCCGACCAGGGCGAATCCCTCATCCGCTATGAGGAGAACGCCCGGGAGAAATTTCTCCAACAACTTTATCCACTCTCCCTGCCGGAAAACGAGGTCGAATTCGCTTCTGAACTGATCGACAGCTGCAACAGCTATGGCTTTTTACCGCCCAATTTCGATTTGGAAAAAGTTGCCAGGGCTTTTGGGATTTGTCCTAAACGCGCGGAACAGGTACACCAGATCATCCTCCAGCTAAGCCCCAAAGGCATCACCGCGCGCGGCATAAGTGAATGCCTGCTAGCCCAGCTCACGGATGAGCAGCGCGACAACCGTATCCTGGTGGGCCTTTGCTCCGACCAGTTCGAAAACCTTATCCACCGCCGCTATCAGAAGATCGCTTCGCATTTCGGGGTGGGGGAGGACTATATACTGACCATGAAAGAGATCGTGGCCAAGCTGGATCCCAAACCCGGCCTGCGCATCCTAACTCCCAACGCTGCATACGTATATCCGGACATCACCATCAAGCGGATCGACGGGAAATTCGAAGTGATCATCAACGATCACGTGACCCCCAATATCATCATCAGTCCCCGCTACCGCCAGATGATCAACCGCGGCTACTTTGACCGTGACACCCTTAAATTTGTTCGTGACCGCATCAACAGTGCCAAATTCCTCATCAAAAGCATCTATATGCGCACCCGCACCCTTCAACGCGTGGCCCAGTCTATAATCAAATTCCAACCCGATTTTTTCCAGCTTGGAAATGGCCTCATTCATCCGCTCACCTATGCCGTGATCGCCCGCGACCTATCTGTAAGCGAATCAACCATTTCCAGGGTTGTTAAGCATAAGTTTGCCGAAACCCCCTCCGGCATCTACGCCCTGAAAGATTTCTTCAGCAGCACCGCTGGCATTGACAACAACTTTGAAGGCATCTCGCGCCAGCACGTGAAAACACAGATCAGCCACATGATAGATAACGAGAACAAGAAGCATCCCCTTTCCGACCAAGACATTGTGGAATTACTGCGCGCGGAGGGGCTGAACATCTCACGCCGGATAGTGGCCAAATACCGTTCAGAACTGGGTATCCTGAACAGTCGCCTGCGCCGGCAATAAAGGAGGATTTTTTGCCCGAATACAAAGTTTTGATCATTGGAGGCGGGCCCGGAGGCTATGAAACCGCAATCCGCCTCAACCAATACGGCATCGACTGTGCCGTGCTTGAAATGGAACGCCTCGGCGGCGTTTGCCTGAACTGGGGCTGTATTCCCACCAAAGCTTTGGTGAAAAGCTCAGAGCTCTTCACAGAGCTGAAGAACTCGATTGATTATGGTCTGCCGCCAATGGAACCCAGCCTGGATTACGGGAAAGTCTTTGCCCGCAAGAATGTCGTGGTGGAACAATTGGTGGGAGGAGTGGAGCACCTTTTTCGCAAACGCGCCATCCCTGTGCTGAGGGAAAAAGCGGTCAGCGTTTCCGCCCTTGACAATAGTTACGAAGTGCTCACCGAGGCTGGAACATCCATCAGGGCTGAATATCTCGTGCTTGCCACGGGTTCTGTGCCCAAGGAACTTCCCGGCCTGAAAATCGACGAAGTGAACGTGCTTTCTTCCACCGGCATCCTGGCTTTGGACACCCTGCCCAAAAGCCTGGCCATCGTTGGCGGCGGAGTCATCGGCTGTGAATTCGCCTCTGTTATGAATAGCTTTGGGGTCGAAACCACCATAATAGAATTTTTGCCCCGCATCATGGCAACGGAAGATGAGGAAATGGTCAAGCGCCTCACCCTCGCCCTGAAAAAAGCCGGAATCAAGATCATTACCGGAGTGGGCGTGGAAAGCGTTTCGCGAACCAGCGGTGGCAATGAACTCACCTTGTCTGATGGCGCCAAATTGACATTCGACAAAGTATTGCTCAGCGTGGGCCGTGTGCCACGCTGCGGTTTGGATTGGCTGAATGGCGCACCGGATATGGAAAAAGGGGCTGTGGTCATCGATTCGCTTATGCGCAGCAGCCTGCCAGGAGTTTACGCCATCGGTGACCTCACTGCCAAACTGCCTTTGGCCCACACAGCCAGCAAACAGGGGATGATCGTAGCCGCACACATCCGCGCCCTCAGTGAAGGCCTGGAATATACAGCCCCCGAATTGAATTACGTGAACATCCCACGTTGTACTTTCACCCATCCGGAGCTCGCCTCCGTGGGCTACACAGAGGCTGAGGCCAGGGAAAAGTTCGGAGGAATCAAGGTTGGGAAATTTCCTTACAGCGCGAACGGCAAAGCCCTGGCCATGAGCGGAACCTACGGCCTGGTCAAAACAATCGCCAGGGAGGATGATGACACGCTTGTGGGCATGCATATCCTGGGCTTGAACGCTGCTGAACTCATCGCCCAGGGAGCCCTGTTGCTGTCGCTCGGAGCGAAGGCCGACGTTACGGAAAAGGTCACTTTTGCCCATCCCACCCTATCTGAAACCATCAAAGAATCCCTCGAGGATTTGCATAATCTGGCCATTAATAAAGTATAGAAGGAGGAATCACACATGCAGATCACGATCACAGCCCGTCGATTCGAACTCACGAAAGCGATCAGGGACTACGTGGAATCTTCATGCCTGAAGATCAACAGGTATTTTGACAACATCATCAATGTCCACGTTACCCTGTCTCTGGAGAACAGCCGCAACATCTGCGAGATCTCTCTCCAGGCCTCAAAATTCGGCCTGCAGAGCCAGGCGGAGGAAATGGACATGTACCTTTCCATAGATAACGCCCTGGACAAGATGGAAGCTCAGATCAAGAAGCTTAAAGACCGTGTGACCGACCACCAGAAAAGAGCTCTCAAAGACCAGTTTTCGGAATTTTCCCGCGAAACTGATTTCCTGGTCAATCCTGGAAACCGAGACCGCAAAACAGTAAAAACCAAACGTGCCGTAGCCGAGATGCTTACCGTCGAGGAAGCCATGGCAAAGATCGAAACCCAGAAAGATGAGTTTCTCATCTTCAAAAATGTGGAAACCGACCGGCTGAACGTCCTGGTGAAAAGGGACGAGCAGAATTATAAACTCTTTGAACCGTAAGCAGTTGCCCACGGCCGCCGGCAGCACTGCCTTCCGGCGGCCTCATCGGGCTGGGGACCGACTATGAAATCCATCACTATCCGCGATTTTTTTGACAGCAAAAAGAAAGACCTTGCTCTTTCCCTGATCACCGAGCCCCAAACCCTGAACAAGAATCTCAGCTCGCCCCATATCAACCGTCCGGGTCTGGCCCTGGCTGGTTATCTGGATGTTTTTTCCACCGAATGCATCCAGATATTCGGTGAGGTTGAGGTGCGCTATCTGCAAAGCCTGAATGAAGATATGATGCTGGAAAGAGCCCGCTCCATCTTCAAGCTGGATATCCCCTGCATCATCATCACCAAAGGACTCACTTTCCCGCCGGCGCTGGAATACCTTGCCAACGACCTGCAGATTCCCATCCTTTCCAGCCGGCTTTCCACCAACCAGCTAATTCAGCAACTTACCCGCTATCTCCAATACACCTTTGCCATGGAAAAGACAGTCCACGCTACGCTCATAGAAGTTTTTGGCCTTGGAATTCTGCTTTCCGGCAAAAGCGGGATCGGCAAAAGCGAATGCGCCCTTGATCTCATCCACCGCGGGCACAGCCTCGTTGGTGACGACGTGATCACCATCCGCTATCTGGATGAACAGTTGGTTGGCAAATCCGCCCGCGATTTCGGCCATTTCATGGAGATTCGCGGCGTTGGCTTTATCAATGTGGAACGCATGTTCGGCATCGAAAGGGTGCGCAAGCAAAAGAACATCGACTTCCAGATCGAGCTGATGCCCTGGGCGGAAAACATGGATTACGAACGGGTTGGCCTCACCACAAACTACGCCGACCATCTCGGGGTGAAAATTCCCATCATCTATCTGCCCGTGTCGCCAGGCAAAAACGTCTCGGTGATTGTGGAAGTGGCGGCCATGAACATGATCCTAAAAGGTGTGGGTTATGATGCCGCTGAGGATTTCAACCGCCAGGTGCACGACGAGATTCGCAAGCAAAGCTTTGTGAAACCAAGCAGTTCAACCCTTAATGCGTCAGATAAGGATTAAAGTAACAAACCCTCTCGGCCTCCATGCCCGGCCCTCAACCCTGATTGTGCGCGCCGCCACCAAATACATCAGCGATTTTTACATTGAGAAAGACAACATGCGGGTGAACGGGAAAAGCATCATGGGTGTGATGATGCTGGCCGCGGAATGTGGCTCCGTGCTGAACCTGATCGCCGACGGAGTGGACGAGGAATACCTTTTGGAAGAGATCGAAACCCTCATCAACAGCGGCTTTGGAGAGGACTGAAAAGATATGCGCGCCATCAGCGGAGTTGTTGTCCAGCCCGGGCTTGCCATCGGAAGGGCGCGCCGAATTGCACCGCAGAAATGGGTGATTTCCCAGCTGAAGATCAAGCGCGGGGAAGTCGCCTCCGAACTGGATGCCCTGCAAGCCGCGCTAACCACAGTGGAAGCAGAATTGGAGCAACAACTTAACGAATTCACCGGAGCGGACGAAGACCGCGAGATACTTAGTTCCCACCTGCTCATTCTTCGTGATCCAGAACTGCTTCCCGCTATCCGGGAACAGGTTTCCACGCATCTGTCCTCTGCTGCGGCTTCGGTGCAGCGCGAGTTTGAGAAAGTGCTGGACCATTTTTCCGGACTCAATGACCCCTATTTCGCCCAGCGCGCCGCCGATTTCCGCGACGTGCGTGACCGTCTGCTGGGCGAACTCACTGGCGTTAGAACTACCAGTCTGGAAGACTGGGAGCCTGACCAGATTGCGGTTTTGGAAGAAGTCAGCCCTTCGCTGGTCAGTTCCTTCGGACGGCACGAAGTGCAGGCTTACTGCTCTGAACATGGCAGTTACACCTCCCACGCCTCCATCCTTACCCGCTCCACGAAAATCACCGCCGTCACAGGCCTGGCCGGGCTCTGCGATTCTGTAAAAGACGGCGAGACCATCGTTCTGGACGGCCTGGAAGGGAAAGTGATCCTCGCGCCGGACCCTGAAACCCTTCACTTTTATGAACAGATGGTGGAAAGACAGCGCCTGCAAAACGCGCGTTCTCAAAGCGAGGCATGGCTGCCCACCACAACCCTCGACGGCCGCCGGATCAAGCTACGCCTCAATCTGGACCTGCTCCCCGAGCTGGGCGCGAAGCTGGAACTGCCCGCCGACGGCATAGGACTCTATCGCACGGAGTTTCTTTATTTGGGCAAGGATGAACTGCCTTCCGAGGAATTGCAGTTCGCAACTTACCGTCGGGTGGCAGAACAGATTGTGCCCCATAGCGTTATCATCAGAACCTTCGACCTCGGCGGCGACAAGCTTTCCCATCTCATACCTTCTTCTCATGAGGAAAACCCCTATCTGGGCATCCGCGGCATCCGCTTCTCTTTGGCCCATGAGGATGTTTTCCGCGTCCAGCTTCGCGCAGTTCTCCGGGCCAGTGCTTTTGGCCGGATCAAGCTGATGTTTCCCATGGTGAGCGATCTCCGCGATTTCCTCCGCGCCAGCCAGATAGTGCAAGAGTGCAAGGAAGAACTGACCCAGGAAGGCTTGGATTTTGACGCAAAAATCCAGCTTGGAGTGATGATAGAAATCCCTTCGGCGGCCCTCTGCGCGGATGAACTTGCCCAAAACTGCGATTTCCTCAGCATCGGCACCAACGACCTGGTGCAATACACCCTGGCGGCAGACCGCAACAACGACGCTCTCACACCCTGGTATCAAACCCATCATCCAGCCGTTCTGAAATTGCTGCGCCTCACCCTGGCCGCCGGCCAAAAGCACCGGAAGCCAGTCTCCATCTGCGGAGAGATGGCTTCCCATACCCAGTATTTGCCGCTGTTGATCGGACTGGGCTTCACAGAACTGAGCGTGGGTGCCTCGGCCTGGCTTAACTGCAAAAGCATCATCCGGCGTTGCGACGCCCGTCTGACCGAACTTGTCCAAAGCGCTGACCTGGACAGCCTCGGCGAAATCGAAAACCTCATTTACGACCTTTTGAAACCCTATTCCACCCTATAAGGAGAGCGCCATGCTGCGTTTCGAGCATTTCAACCTCTTGCATTCTGAAGCTTTGCCCACAGCCATCCCCGCTGCCAAGGTGAAGGATTATTATTACGCCTGCATGCAGGCCCACGAAGAGATCCAGGCCGACCGCCACTCCAATATCCTGGGCTTTTACGACCTGCCGGAATATGACGTTTGCCCCATAGAAGATTTCGTGGCCAGCCTCGATCCCCGTTTTGAAACCCTCGTGGTGCTGGGCATCGGCGGTTCCGCCCTCGGCAACCGAGCTCTATATTCCGCGCTGCGAACGGAACGCGAGCTGCCCCGCCGCGTTTTGGTTTACGATAACGTCGACCCCGTTTTCCTGCACGAAATCCTGGCCCAGATCGACCTTGACACCACCCTCTTCAACGTGATCACCAAAAGCGGCACCACCGCCGAAACCATGGCTGGATACATGATTCTGGCAGATCTCATCCGCAAGCGTTATCCAGCGGATTACACCAAACGGCTGATCATCACCACCGACCGCGAGAAAGGCTTTCTGCGCCAGGTGATCAAAGACGAAGGCTATCCCTCCTTCGTGGTGCCGGACAACGTGGGTGGGCGCTTTTCCGTGCTTACCGATGTCGGCTTGCTCTCATCAGCTTTCGCGGGCATCAGGATTCGCGAACTCCTCAGCGGTGCCGCCTCTATGCGGTCGCGCTGTGAAAACCTTGATGCATTCGGCAATCCGGCCTATCTGAACGGTCTGCTCCACCATCTTTACATGCGAGAGGGCAAAAACATCTCTGTGATGATGCCCTATTCCAATTCGCTTTACGACCTCGCGGACTGGTATCGCCAACTCTGGGCCGAATCTCTGGGCAAACGCCATGACGTGAAGGGCCGCGAAATCATGGTTGGCCAGACCCCGGTGAAAGCGCTGGGCACCACGGACCAGCATTCCCAGGTGCAGCTTTACACCGAAGGCCCGAACGACAAAGTCTTCACTTTCCTCACGGTCGAAAACTTCGCCCACGATTTCAACATTCCCAACCTTCATCCCGACCGCGCGGAGGTCAGCTACCTCGGCGGCAGGAAACTTTCCGAACTACTTAACTCCGAACGCCTTGCCACCGAAATCGCCCTCACCAAAGCCAACCGCCCCAACTGCAATATCGTTTTCCCTGCCCTCGACGAATTCCACCTCGGCGAGTTCATCATGATGTTCGAAATCCAGACCGTTTTCACCGGCAAGTTGCTGCATATCAATCCATTGGACCAGCCTGGCGTGGAAGCCGGCAAAATCGCCACTTACGCCCTCATGGGGAAGGCCGGCTTCGACAAGGAACGCGAGGAGATCAAACAGTATATTGAGGATAGAAAACAGCAGAACTGATTGTCCTATATAGTCCTCATTTATTCCGGATTCCGTCATAATCCCAAGAGCCAAGTATTATTCATCTCTCTTTTTGACCAAACTGGCTGCCCTTAGTTTGAGAGCCCGTATCCACTTGATTTTAAAGAGGTATGCTTACCCTCCGCGCTGTCCTGCCAGTCACACCCTTAGCGCTCAAGTCCGTGCCTCTCTCACGTCCCTCGCCTAATACTCGCATCAAATGCGGGCATTATACGGGAGGCGTTATCGAGCCCCGGGAAAGGGCCTTAACGGCCAAAGGACATCGCTTCAATATTGCTTTCTTTCAAATTGAATGGGCATCCGCTTGCTTCGAATTCTCCGGGCTTATCCACCCAGTTATAAAAGAGAGCCAATAAAAATCCAAACAAGATAGCATCATTTGACTTAACAACGGAGGGAGTCAGGGCAAAATTAGCCAGTCGGAACGGGGTGGCGAAAAACCCAATCGGCTACGGAAAGAAAAATGGAAGGGATGCAACATTTTAACTTGACAGAGCTTAGCCGGAGAAAAACCTTGCCTTAGCTTAGGATTTTATTATTTTGGAGAGCCTCGCGCATCGCTTGAGGCTTGATACAGAGGAGTTTGAATGTCATTTTTCGATCATGTCGGCATGAAGGCCAACGACATCGCCATCGATCTGGGCACGGCCAACACCCTTGTTTACAAAAAGAACGCGGGCATAGTTATTGACGAACCCTCGGTGGTGGCGGTTTCCAACGACAGTAAAAAGATCATCGCCATCGGCCAGCAGGCCAAGGTGATGCTGGGCAAAAACCCTGATGAAGTGCGGGTTATCAAACCCATGAAAGACGGCGTGATAGCGGATTTCCAGGTGACGGAGCTGATGCTGCGCGACCTGATCCTGCGGGCTCAAAGAAAGCGCCTGCTGGTGCGTCCGCGGGTCATCGTCTGCGTGCCTTCGGGAATCACGGAAGTGGAAAAAAGAGCCGTGCGGGACAGTGCTTTGCATGCCGGGGCCCGGGAAGTTTATCTGGTTTCCGAGCCTGTGGCCGCGGCCATCGGGGCGGACCTGCCCATCGAAGAAGCCTTTGGCAACATGGTGATGGACATTGGCGGCGGCACCAGCGAAATCGCCGTTATCTCGCTCTCCCACATCGTGGTGCACAATTCCATCCGTGTGGGCGGCGATAAGATGGACAACGACATCATCAGCTATCTGCGCAAGAAAAACAATCTCCACGTCGGCCTGCAAACCGCTGAAAAGATCAAGATGACAATCGGCAGCGCCTATCCGTTGAAAGAAGAACTCACCATGGACGTGCGCGGACGCGACATCGTTTCCGGTTTCCCGGTGACCATCAAGATCAGCTCAGAAGAGGTGCGGGAAGCGCTTTCAGAGACAATTGCGACCATGGTGGACGCCATAAAGAGACTGTTTGAACGCACAGCGCCGGAACTTTCAGCCGATATCGCAGAACGCGGCATCTTCCTCACCGGCGGCGGGGCCATGCTGAAAGGTCTGGACGAAAAGATTTCCAAAACCGTGGACTTGCCTGTCTATGTGGTGCCGGACGCCCTGGAGTGTGTGGTGAAAGGCGCCGGCAAGGTTTTGGACGAACTGGACCGCTACCGCGACGTGCTGATAAAACGCATCGAAGACTGAATCGCGCTGACTGTAAACAACATCCATAAGATCGGCGCCCCGGCTGTGGGAACGCCTTAGCCACCTTACGAGGATAAGCCCGTGAAGAAAATATTTCTGCCCCTGGCCTTGGTGCTGGTGTCAATCCTGCTAATCCTGGGCAGCACGGAAGGCCGCGTGAAACGCGCTTCTATGCTGGGTAAAACGGTCTTTTATCCCTTTTTGCATTCGGTGAAACTATTCCGCACTAATTCCGCCCTCAAAGGTGAAATCGCCCGCCTGCGGGAACAGCAAGCCGCTACCACCCTGGAAAACCTGAACCTGCGCAACGCGCTCAAGGAAAGCCAGACCCTGCAGGGAATCAGTTTCGACACCGGGGCGATTGCTTTCGAAGTGGGCGAAGTGATCGGCTATTCAGGGCAGTTTCAACAACGCAACCTTGTTGTGAACAAGGGTTCGGCGCAGGGAGTGAAGGTCGGCAGTCCCGTGATTTCAGCGCGCGGGATCGTGGGCCGGGTGGTTTCTGTCGCTGTCACGAACTGCGTGGTTCTGCCCTTCAGCAATCCGCGTTTCCAGATTCCCGTGATGGACAAGTCCACCAGCGTTCAGGGCGTGCTGCAATCCGATTTGACTGGCAAAACACGCATGAACATGATCAAGCTGGGCTCGGAGATCAGCGCCGGCGACACGATCGTGACCTCAAACCTTTCCACATTGTATCCCAAGGGCTATCCGGTTGGCACAGTGGCCCGTATCAGCGATTCCCAGGACTACCTGTTCATCAGCGCTGAACTGGAGCCTTTCACCCAAGTGGAAAACCTGGAACACGTTTTCATACTGCAGGGCAGAAAATGAGCCTGGCCACTGCTGTTGGAATTGAACTGACGCTCCAGAGAGGGCTGGGATGATCTGGAAGCATATCTGGACCTTCATTCTGGGCTTGCTGTGTTTCTACGCGCAGGTGTTGCTGCTTCCGGCTTTTGAGCTGTTCGGCGTGATTCCAAACATCCTCATCGCCTGGGTGGTCTATCTGGTTTGGACGCGTGAAATGACCCCTGCCCTGATCGTGATTTTCATCATCGGCCTGCTCTACGACACAACTCAGCCAGAATCTTTTGGCATGCACGCGCTGGTTTTGTTGCTCATTGCCATCATCCTCTACCAGTTCCGCAAACCCTTTGAAAGCGAAAGCGTGTTGGCCCGGATGCTTTCTCTGGTTTTGGCAAACGTGATTTTCCAAGTGGTGGGCTGGCTGGTTCTCGGAGTTGTGTATGGCTTTGGAGGCGAGCTTGTGATCCTTTCGCTGATCGGTTTGGGCTACAATCTGGCCATAAGTTTCGTGGTTTTCTGGCTAATGCAGTTGGTGGCGCGGCTGCGGATTGTGTTGGTGGAATGACCCGAAGCGTTCAAAGCCTAGTTTTCCGTGTTACCCTGGGGGTATTATTTCTGCTGCTGGTCGGGGCTCTGTTCCGGTTGCAGGTGCTGAAGGGCGATTATTATAGGCGCATCGCGGAAAGCAACTTTGTTCGCATCCGGCGGGTTGTCGCTACCCGCGGCGAGATTTACGACAGCAAGTATCGGCCTATCGTGAGCAACATCCCTTCCCACGACCTTTATCTCACCAGTGGAAGGATCGGCAACACGGAGCGGCTGGCTATGTTCTTGAAAGCCAATTTCGGGATCAAGCCGGAAGAGTTGCGCAAGCTGGTTTTCGAGCAGCGGTTCAAGACCTATGAAGAAATCCTGTTGGCGGACAACCTGCCCTATGAGATGATCCTGGTCCTGTCAGAGCGGATGGGAGATTTCCCTGAACTCACAATTCGCAGTGGAACCACCCGTAGCTACATGTATCCAAACCATTTCACCGGCTATGTGGGCAGGATAGATGAAAAAGAATACAGCCGCTACCGCGAGGAAGACTATTCATTGAATGCCTACATCGGCAAAACCGGCTTGGAATGCTATTACGAAGTGTTGCTGCGCGGCCGCGACGGCAAAGAGATCATGCAGGTGGATGCCCAGGGCAAGAGTCTGGAGCTGTTCAGCAAAAACACCTCGATACCGCCACAGAACGGGCTCAGCCTGATCCTGACAATCGACAACGACCTGCAGGAATACGCCAATTCGGTTTTCCCGCCCGGGATCAAAGGCTGTGTAATTGTTACGGATGTGAAAACCGGAGGCATACTGGCCTATCTGAGCAAGCCGGATTACGATCCCAATATCTTCATGCAGAAGATCAGCACCGAGGTCTGGGCGGGATTGAACACACCTTCCAAACCCCTGCTGGACAGGATCATCCATGCTTCCTACCCTCCCGGATCGGTTTACAAGCCGGTAACCGGCAGCAAAGGCCTCGAAACTGGCGTGATTGACCGCTATACCAGGCTGGCCTCTTGTGGCGGAGGACTCAAGATCGGAAACCGCTTTTTCCGTTGCTGGAGCTCAGCGGGGCACGGTTCCCTGAACATCGTTGATGCCCACAAAGTGTCCTGCGACGTCTTTTTCTACGATTTGATCAGCAGAATGGACCTCGATGCAGTCGCCGCCCACGCCAAAGCCTGCGGTGTTGTGGAAAAAACGGGGATAGACCTGCCAAACGAGCGCAACGGCTTCTATCCCGACAAGAAATACTACCGCGACAAGCTTGGCGTAACTTCCGGGCTCAACGGCTACAAGGCTAACCTGGCCATCGGACAGGGTGAAGTGCTCACCACCCCTTTGCAGATGAATACTTTCTACGCCGCCATCGCCCGCGGCGGAATGTGGGTGCAACCTTATCTGATGAAGCAGACGATGGGCAGCCGCCGCATCACCCGAGACCAGTTACAGGCTCTGAACAAGCACCCCCTTCCGTGGTCTGCCAGCACGATGAAGGCCATCCGCGACGGGCTTTGGGCCGTTACCAACGCCCCAGGAGGCACAGCCAGAGCGGTCCGTGTGCCCGGCGCCACCAGTTACGGCAAGACCGGTTCCGCCCAAAACTTCATGGGCAGCGTGACCCATGCTTGGTTTTGCGGCTTCATCGAAACCGACAAACCGGAGATTGTAGTAACGGTATTCATGGAAAACGCCGGTGGCGGCGGAGCTATGGCTGCCCCGGTGGCGAACAAGATCTTCAACTATTACATCGGCAACTTGGAAAAAATCAGGCAGCCGGCACCTATTCCACCACAGTTCCGAACCCGGGAAGAACGCTCCGGCGCGGCTTCCGAGCAGTCTGAGATACCGGACGAAACTCCGGGATCCGAACCAAGGCCCGCTCTGGAAGAACCGGTTGAAACCCCAACCGGAGAGAACAGCACATGATCAGGCGCAAGAAGTTCGATTTTACCCTGGCCGGCTTTTTGGTTCTGCTGATCTTCATTGGCTGTGTTTCCATATTTACTGCCTCCACCACCACAATTGGCGAATACACCACCACCCAAAGCTATTGGTGGAAGCAGCTTATTTTCGCTGGAATCTCGCTCGGCATGATCTGGCTGCTGATCCGGTTGCCCATGCCGATCCTGGATCTGATCATCATTCCCGCCTACGTGCTGAACCTCCTGGCCCTCATCGCCGTGCTTTTCACTCCGGCTGTGAACGGCGCCCACCGCTGGTTCAGCTTTCTGGGTCTGAATTACCAGCCCTCGGAAAGCGCCAAACTGCTCACCATCCTGGTGGTGGCGAGGGCGATTTCTCGCGATAACCTTACCGAGATCAAGCAGATACTTTACGGTCTTGGCCTGACTTTGATGCCGGTGCTCCTAATCCTGATCGAGCCGGATTTCGGCACCACCCTGGTCTTCTTTTTCAGCCTGCTGGCGATGCTTGTTGCAGCCGAGGTGCCGCTGGTGTATCTGCTCCTGCTGATCAGCCCGGTGGTGAGCATGCTTTCTTCGCTATGGTTGCCGGCGATCTTCATCTGGATCGCCATCCTTGTCGTTTTACTGCTCTGGGCCCGCCTTTCCTGGGTTACCATCACCATTGCCGGCATCCTCAATGGCTTCTTAGCGCTGATCATGCCGATGTTCTGGAACGGGCTTAAAGACTACCAGCAGAGCCGCATCGTCTCATTTTTTAATCCGATGGCCGATCCGCTCGGCGCTGGATACCAGATCATCCAGGCCAAGATAGCCATCGGTAGCGGCTCCATCTTAGGCAAAGGCTGGCTGATGGGCACCCAGAAGAACATGAACTTTTTGCCGGAGCACCATACCGACTTCATCTTCAGCGTGATCGGCGAGGAATTTGGCTTTATCGGCGCCTTCCTACTGCTGGGGGTGTTCTTCTTTTTCTTCTGGCGCCTCATAACGGATATCGGCGAAATCAAGGTCCGCGAGCGCAAAATAGCCTCCGCGGGCATTTTCGCCTTTCTCATGTTTCAAACCTTCATCAATATCGGCATGAACATCGGCCTCGTTCCGGCCACCGGCATTCCCCTGCCTTTTGTCAGCTACGGCGGGTCTAATCTGCTCTTCAATTCCCTGGCTGTGGGCGTGATCCTGAAATATCTTAACGAAAGGGGTTTAATGAAATGATAAAACGCGTTCTGCACTTTATCCCGAATCTGTTGCTGCTCCTTGCGCTGTCATCCTGCCTGGTGCACACCAGCCTGGTCTATTTCGACAAGGATACCGAGGGTGTGCCAAACCTGGTATCCAATCCAGGCTTCAGCGCCTATTCTCTGGACCCCCGGCAAGCCCTGCTGGGCTGGAGCGTTGACATGCAGGGGGATAGCGATGCCCCCAAGAATCTGGTGTTCATTGACGGCAAGGAAGCCATCCAGGGAAATTCATCCCTGCGGGTGGACGCCTCGCCCTATACGGTGGTTATCACCTCCGATGCTTTCCGCGTAAGCCGCTACGGCGGTTATTACACCAGGCTCTGGGCCAAATCGTCAACCGCCTTGGGCCCCCAAATCAATCTGCGATTCATCACCTTCAAGAGCAACGGCAAGATCGACCGCCAGTTCAGAACCAAACTCAAATCCACCGACACGTGGGAAAAGAAATCCATCAGCGCCGGCTTTCTGCGTCCTGGAGTCGCTTTTGGCCGCCTGCAGATCACGATTCCGCCTTTTACGGAAGGTTCCGTCTGGCTGGATGACTCCGGCTGCTGGGAAGTTCACCGCTTCCGTATCGACTGATGCGCGTTCTGATTCAGAGAGTGCTTTCCGCCCGGGTTGAAGTGGAAGGCAAAGTCTGCGGCGAAATCGGCCCGGGTATGTTGCTCTTTGTGGGTTTTGGCCGCGACGACACAGAATCCCTGCTGCCATCCGCTGTGAAAAAGATCAGAGAAATGCGCCTGTTCAGCGACGCGAACGGCAAGCTGAACCTCTCGGTGGAAGACACCAAGGGCTCTCTGCTGGCGGTTTCGCAATTCACGCTCTATGCCAATTGCAGCCGCGGACGCAGACCGGATTTCACTCCCGCTGCCCCACCCGATCTGGCTGAAAGGCTCTATGACCGCTTTGTGGAAATGCTCCGCGAAACCGGTATCCCCGTTCAGACCGGCATTTTCGCCGCGGACATGAAGGTCTCGCTGGTCAACGATGGCCCGGTGAGTTTCATCCTCGATTTCTGATCAGTTTTTTAGGCTCTTGTGCAGTTAGAGTGGATAAAGTCCTCCGGGCTGCTTGCTGCTTGAGCACCCGTAACCACTTGATTTAAAAGAGGGATGTGCATCAACTGCTGAGTCCCGTCTGTTACATCCTTAACGCCCGCAACCATTCTTCTCCCACGCCCCGCGCATAATACTCGCATCAAATGCGGGCATCGTGCGGGAGGCGCATCAGGAACATAACAAAGGGCCTTAACGGCCAACCTACATCGCTTCGTTTTTCTGTGGGGTCATCTGCTCTGGGTTGATAGCTATTTGAACACGCTCTGCAGAGCGATTATGCTTTCGTTGCGCGCTCCACTCCGAAACCCTGTCCCCGATGGGGCATCACTTGTAGTAGTAAAGCTCCACGGGCGTGTCGCCCAAGCGTTCGCTGATGGTAAAATATCCTTTTCCGTGTTCGTCGAAGGCGATGGCCTCGCCCTGTTCCTCAAGTTTATAGGGCATTTCCTTGGGTTTTCCGGCCAGGCTTTCCGCCACGGACTGCTTTTTGCCTCGCTTGTAGCAAAAGATTTTGGAATAGGTTTTCACCAGGATGCGGTTTCCGGAGGGGGATATATCCGCCGCGGTGACCCAAGAGTAAGGCAGGGTGCCAACCCGGCGGGCGACATTTGCCTTGTCGTAGCTTTGGGGATAGGCCAGGCGGTAGATTCCACAGTTTTCCTCGCGTTTGCTGATCACATAGAGGTCGCCGCTGCGGGGATCGGCGAAAAGGGCTTCGGCGTCGCGGGGGCCGTCTTCATAGGTGAATTCGATGCGGTCTATCTTTGCCACCGTGATCAGGGTGTCCAGGATTTCAGGTTCGGCAAAGCGGTAAATGAAGGCGGAGGGGTATTTGGCGTTGTTGTCACCGATATCGCCCACAAACACATAGGGTTGGCCGTCGCGGGGGTCCACTCCGGTGGCGATGTCTTCCCAGTCCCGGTTGCTGATGCCTTTCAGGTCGATCCGGGCGGGCATGAGGGCGCGTTTGTTCAAAACATAGACCGAGGCTTCGCCGCCGGAATCGTTGTGGGTGTAGAGCAGGCCGGGTGTCCGGATGCTGGAAGCCAGACCAGATGCTTCGTTGATGACGCTCTCTTCGACTGTGTCGCTTTGCAGCGAGGGCCTGCTCAGAAGGGCGCAGCCAAGGGCGCCGAGCAGCAGGGCTAAAATGATAAGCAAAGGAATAAACTTACGGCGCATAGTTATATCTCGCCTCCTTCTTCTGCAGGGGTGGAAACCTTTTCGGGAGCGGGTTCTGGTTGAGCCGGGCCGGGAGTGTTGAACAGGCTGATCAAAGGCTCCGCGGCTTTCACGGCATCGCCTGGCTGGACGCTGAAACCTGGTTTGCCGGGGAAGATCACCGAACAGGAACCGCTGCCGCTGACAATGCCAATGATATTGCCGGCGCTGAGGTCCGGCTCCGCGAACCACTGGATGTGGTTGAAATTGAAGCGGAAATTGATCTTCCCGGCCTCGGTGGCCAGCCACAGTTCCCCATTCTCCAGTTGGCAGTCTGAATGCGGACTGCGCAGTTCCACACTGTCGAGGATGTTTTTCCTCACTGCGAGCAGTGTAATGTCTCCGCTGCCCCGGATATGCTCGATCCTGCCTTCAATGGGGGAAAGCAGCGCGGTTTCCGGAGGCAGGGGAATGCGCTGGCGATAGCGGAAACAGAGGCCGATGAAGACATAGACCACAATGCCCAGGATAGCCAAAGCCAGGGCGACGGTGTAGAGCCAGTTTCCGGTGTTGGGAAAGATGGCTTTCAGGGCGAAGGCGACGGCCACCAGGAGCAGGGCCGGCACTTGGGCACGGAACTGGGCGTACTTTATCTGCCGCAGCGAGTTCGCATCGGAGAGCAGGTATTTGCTTGTAGTATCAGGCATTCATTCCTCTTGTCCCAGGCTCCGGCCTGGCTGGTCTATCAAAGTTCAGGTGCTGAAGAACCAGCCAGGATCTTGCGATCCTGGCAGCTCTTCGCGAAAATGGTTCAGGATGAGGCGCGGGTCCAAGTTAGCGTTTTGCCCAGCAGGGAAAAGCCTATGAAGCCACGGAGTTTCATGGTGTTGGGGCCGGTGAGTTCCACCTTTACGGAATAGGTGTTTCCGGTTGTTAGGTCGTAGATGGTGCCGCCGTCGTATTTGTTGTTGCCCTGTGATTTGAGGTTCTTGATGACCACGAGGTTGGTCAGTGGGCGGGAACGGAGGCTTTTGTCAGGGTTTTTCTTGTCCATTTTGGGCTTGCCGTCTTCAAAGCCCTCTTTCTGCCAGACGATTTTGCCTTCATAGCTTCCTGACGAGTTTTTATAGATTTGTATCTTTCCCGCTTTGTCCTGAACATACCACAAGCCTTCTATATTGTAGGTTTGGGCGATCAGGGCGATGGGGAGCAGCATTGCCAGCAGGGTTGCGACGAATATCAGCTTTTTCATCTTGTTCTCCTTATCTGGGTTTTGGGCGGGTTCAAATGATCCCGCAGCGTTTGAAAATGGCATCTACGTGGCGTAGATACCTGTCGTAAGAAAAGATGTCCTTGATCTCGGAAGCCGGGAGCAGCGCGGTGATCCGGCTGTTCGCCAGAATGTGGTCAAGCAGGGGTGTGCCGCTTTCCCAGCACTGCATTGCGGCTTCCTGCACCAGGGCGTAGGCTTCCTCACGGGGCAGGCCTTGCTTCACGAGATGCAGCAGCACTGCCTGGGAGAAAACGAGGCCGTTGGTGAGTTCCAGATTGGCCTTCATGTTCTTGGGGTAAACGACGAGGTTGGAAATGAGGCGGCAGCATTTGGCCAGCATGTAATGTGTGAGGATGCATGAATCTGGAAGGATCACGCGTTCCACCGACGAATGGGAGATGTCGCGCTCGTGCCAGAGGGCGTTGTTTTCCAGCGCGGCTTGGGCGTTTGAGCGCAACAGCCGGGCCAGGCCGCAGAACTGTTCGCTTTGGATGGGATTGCGTTTGTGGGGCATCGCGGAAGAGCCTTTCTGGCCCGCGGCAAAGCTTTCCTCCGCTTCCTGCACCTCAGTGCGCTGAAGGTGGCGGATTTCCAAAGCGATTTTTTCCACGAGGCTGCCGATGAGGGCAAGTTCACCGAGGAAAAAGGCGTGCCGATCACGCTGCAGCACTTGGGTGGAAACGTTGGCGGGGCGCAGGTCCAAATGCTTGCAGGCCAGTTCCTCAACTTGGGGATCGAGATGGGCGAAGTTGCCCACAGCGCCGCTGAACTGGCCTACGGCCACAGTTTCAATGGCGTTTTGCATCCTTTCGATGTTGCGTTTGGTCTCGTCATGCCAGAGGGCGAATTTGAGCCCGAAACAAGTCGGTTCAGCATGGATGCCGTGCGAACGGCCCATGCAGATGGTGTTGCGGTGTTCGCGGGCTTTCAGTTTCAAGGTTTCAGCCAGGCGGTGCAGTTCTGTTAGGATCAGTTCTCCGGATTGCTTTAGTTGTAGCGCAGTGGCGGTATCCAGGGTGTCTGAGGAGGTAAGGCCGAAGTGAATCCAGCGGGCTGGTTCGCCCACATATTCCGCCACATTGGTGAGAAAAGCGATCACGTCGTGACGGGTGACGGCTTCGATCTCATCGATACGCTCGCAGGAAAAATCGGCTTTTTCAGAGATAGACCGCCAGTCCTCTTCCGGTATGATGCCCAGTTCAAACATGGCCCGGGCGGCGGCGAGTTCCACCTCCAGCCAGCATTCATAGCGGTTTTGCTGGGTCCAGATGCGTTCCATTTCCGGCAGGCAGTAGCGGCTAATCATGGCTGTTCAGAACTCCCTTCAGGACGGGGCAAAGGAACGGCTTCCGCTGCACCATAGCTGATGCTGTCCACCAAAAGCTCCACCGATTTGTTGCTGTCGATCCTGAACAGCACTTTATCGGGGTCGCCTTTGGAATTGTAGGTTATGGACACCACGGCACCGGAAGTGGCATCCTCTACCTTGGCCAGCTGCATCTTGGGGGTGAATGTTATACGAAGGTCGCCTGCAGATACTGCTTCATTGGCTGCGATCTCGTCTCCGTATTTGGCCAACAGGGCTTCGGAATCGACCAGCAAAGCCAGATAGGATGAAGTGTTCAGCTGTGCTTTGGAAAAATCGGGCAGCTTGAGGAACGCTGATTCCACGGCTAAATAATCCGCTAGATAGACCGAAATCAATGGAGAGGGCGAAATCCCGAACGCGCCGCCGTCAACAATGTCGAGCCGGGCGGAATCGACGGACTTGGCCAGCACGAACATCTTGTGCAGGGTTAGTCCTGCATAGGTTACGCGCACGATGCCGTCGGCGCTGAAGTTTTGCCAGCGGGCCAGTTCGGCGCGCAGCAGGGAAAGCTTGTCCACGGGTTTGATTGAGGTGCAGGAGCTTAGCAACAGCGCGCTGACAATCAGCAGGACGGGGATAAGACGTTTCAAGGCTTGGCCTCCGGTTTCTTTTGGTAAAGTTTCCAGATGCCGATGGCAGCAGCGATCACCATCAGCAAGCTGAGGATTTGGCCTATGGTCATGAAGCCCAAAAAATAACCATATTTGTCATAAATGTCAAGCTGGTCCGGCTCCCGTACGAATTCCACCAAAAAGCGGAAAATCCCGTAAAGGCCGATGAAGGTCCAGAAAACGATTCCTTCCCGCTGGCTTTTTTTAAGCAGGATAAAGCTGACCGTGAACAGCACGATCCCTTCCAGAAACAGCTCGTAGAGCTGGGTTGGGTGGCGGGGCAGAGAGCCGGCGTCGGTGCCGGGGAATACCATGCCCCAAGGCAGGGTGGTCACTTTTCCCCACAACTCGGCGTTGATGAAATTACCCAGGCGTCCGAGCCCCAAACCTACTGCCACCAGAGGCATGGCGGGATCGGCCAGTTTGAAGAAACTGAGTTTCTGCCGCTTCAGATAGACGAGGCAGGCGATGATCACTCCCAAAGCGCCGCCGTGAAAGCTCATTCCGCCTTCCCAGACGAAGAAAATCTCTTGGGGATGATGCAGATACCAGGGCAGATTGTAGAACAGCACATATCCCAACCGACCTCCTAAGATCACACCCAGCATGGCGGAGAAGATGGCTCCTTCATACTGGTCCCGGCTGATCTTTACATCCCGTATCTTCAGCATGTGGCGATAGAAAATGTAGCCCAGGATGAAGCTTAACACATAGAGAAAACCGTACCAGCGGATGGCCAGTTCTCTGCCGAAAAGGGAAAAGCTTACCAGGGTGGGATCGATGTTAGGATATTGCAGCAAGGTTATCCTCCCCGAGTGATTTGGTCCAGACGCTGTATGATGAGATCAGCGGCTTCGTCGGGGGTCACAGTAACTTTTTCGGTTTGCTTGTCATGTTTTGGAGTGAAGATTTTCACTACTTGGGTGGGCGAGCCGTTGAGGCCGATGGTTTTTTCGTCCAGTCCGAGGTCATCAGCGTTCCAGATCTTCAGTTCAGCCGCCCTGGCGTTGCGTTTTCCACGCAGGGAAGGCAGGCGGGGCGTGTTAATCTCTTTCACCACAGTGATCACGGCGGGAAGCTTAAGTTTCAGTCTGTCGTAGCCGTCTTCCATCAGGCGCTGGAGGGTTACGTTGCAGGAAGTTAGCTCTTCGATCTTGCGCACAAAACAGGCCTGGCGGATGTCCAGATGGGCCGCTATGCCCGGCCCAACCTGCGCTGTGTCGCCATCGATGGCTTGTTGGCCGGTGAAAACAAGGTCGAATTCACCGATCTTGGAGATGGCGGCAGCCAGGGTGAGGCTGGTGGCCCAGGTATCCGCGCCGGCGAAACGCCGGTCGGATAGCAAAATAATCTCGTCTACGCCCAGGGAAACCGCTTCGCGCAAAGTTTCCTCAGCTTGAGGCGGGCCCATGCAGAGGGCGGTCACGCTGCCTCCGTGGGTCTCTTTGAGGCGAACGGCCTCTTCGATGGCGTAGGTGTCGAATGGATTGAGGATGCTTTCCACGCCTTCCCGGATGAGGGTGTTGGTGACGGGATCGATTCTGATTTCGGTGGTGTTTGGTACTTGCTTAACGCAAACGATGATTTTCATTCGCCTTTCCCCCTGTAAAAATCCCTGATGGCATCGAAGACGTAGAGTTTTTGGGCTTCTGTGAGTTCAGGGTAGATGGGTATTGAAAACACCTGGCGTGAGGCTCGTTCAGCCACGGGCAGATCGCCTTCATTGTAGCCAAGTTCGGCAAAACATTCCTGCAGATGCAGTGGTTTGGGATAGTAAATGGCGCAGCCTATGTCGCGGGACTTGATGTGTTCCAGCAGGGAGTCGCGCTCTTCGCAGATCAGGGTGTATTGGTTGTAGATGGAAACGGCTTCCTCAGCGATATAGGGCGTTTTCACCTGTGGAATGGAGGCAAGTTTTTCATTGTAATAAGCGGCATTGGCACGCCGGGCTTCACTCCAGCCGGCCAAATGGTCCAGCTTAACGTCCAGGATCGCGGCCTGGAGCGTATCCAGCCTGCTGTTCAGCCCTACCCACTTGTGGTAATATTTGGGGTTTTCGCCATGGACCCTCAGTTGGCGTAGTTTCGAGGCCAGATCGGCATCGTTAGTGATGCACATGCCGCCGTCGCCCATGGCGCCAAGATTCTTGCTGGGGAAGAAAGACAGGGTGCCGATGTCCCCGAAAGTGCAGCTCATCTTTCCATTCCAGGTGCAGCCGATGCCCTGGGCGTTGTCTTCGATCACCTTGAGGCCGTGCTTGCGGGCGATTTTCATGATCCGTTCCATATCGCAGCACTGGCCGAAAAGATGTACTGGCATAATAGCCTTGGTGCGGGGCGTGATGACAGCTTCGATCTTGTCCGGATCGAGGTTGAAGGTGCGGGGGTCGATATCCGCGAAGCGGGGTTTGGCGCCGTTGCGCCAGATGGAGGAGGCGGTGGCAAAGAATGTGAAGGGGGTGGTAATCACCTCATCGCCGGGGCCAATCCCCAGGGCTTGCACAGCCAAGACCAGGGCGTCAGTCCCGGAAGCGCAGCCGATGGCATGGCGAACGCCCAGATAGGCGGCCATTTTCTCTTCCAGTTCCTTCACCTGGTGGCCCATGATATAGTTGTTTTCCTCCAGAACCTTATCCATGGCCTCCCGAACACGGGGCAGCAGGGGTTCATATTGTGCTTTGAGGTCCAGCATTGGTACTTTCAAAATTAAACTCCTTAATGTGTGAGGGTGCGCACGCCAAGGAAAATGGTTATCACCTGAGTGGCAATCAACATTATATCCTTGAAGCGATTCCAGGTATTGTAAGTGTCTTGTTCAGAAACATATATAGTATCGCCGGGATCGAGGGTCAGCTTTTTACTGGGCTTCACCCAGTTGCCGCTAGCCGCACTAATGATTCGGGTTCCGTTCCAGCGTTTGTTGTTGGTATAGCCGCCTGCGAGGGCGATGTAATACTCATAGTTTTTTCCTTCAACCCAGGGTATCAGACCTGGATTGACCACCTGTCCACTTACTTCCACCATGTCCAAATACTGCGGAATAAATAGGTAGTCGCCATCGTGCACAACAGGGTTTATTTCGGTGCCTTTGCTCTCCCAAACCCTGGCCACATCAACGCTGTAGCGTCCTGGGAATTGGCGGATGCGGTTCAGCATGTAGCGGTATTCCATCGAGGTCAGATCCGATAAGTCAAGCTGCATCAGGCGTTCAAATTCCAAATCGGGTTGCTCGGCTCCTGCCCGGCTGGCATAGATGGCATTGCGCAGATTGCCTCGGGAAGTGGGGCCTCCGCAGAGGATGAGGATGTCGTAGAGAGTGGTGTTTTCGCCGACATAGTATTCCCCCGGCGCTTTCACGTCACCTTCCACGGTTATCTTCCAGGCGCGGCGGTGTTCTGCGTTGGATATCACGTTCACACGGTCGTAAGGCCGTAAAACGATGTCTTCTGCGTGCTGTTCACGGAGGTCGTATCTCAGCACTTCAAACTCAGGAGAGTTGTCCCTGTAGCGGTAGATATTCACCAGATTGCGGTCCGCTGACAGAGTGAAGCCCTGAGCCAGTTCCAGAATGTCGGAGAGCTTGTCCCCTTCCACGAACTGGTATTCGCCTGGCATGTAAACCTCGCCGGAGATGGTTACGGAGGTTCCAAGCGCCGGTATCCAGAGCAGATCGCCGTCTTTGAGCAACGGATTCTGGTCCAGGGCGCCTGTGCGCATGAAGCGCAGCAGGTCATAGGTTTTGGTTTCCCTGCCCCGGGTGAGTTTCACGCTTCGCAGGCCTTGGAAATTCAGGTAAAGTGAATCGCGCTCGGCTTCCTTGGTCTGCTGGGGGGTAAGGGTTGGTAGCGTGGTAACGGAGCGGTTGTTGTCGTTGGCAACTTTCACGGCATCATAGATACGCGCCAGCGGCGTAAGCTGATAGGTGCCAGGATTCGCAACAAAACCGGTCACGTTCACTGAGATCAGCACCTGTCCGCTGAGCTGTGGAATGTTCTGCGCGCTCAAAACGCAGGTCAGAATCAGCAGGGCGACGAGCAGCAGCTTATTTTTCATAATACTCAATCATCCGCCGGATGATGGCATCCAGGTCTAGCTTTGGTTCATAGCCGATGTATTGCTTGATTTTGCTAAGGTCGGGCATGCGGTTCATCATGTCTTCAAAACCTTCTTCAAAAGCGTCTTCATAGCTCATGTAATCGATGCGGGACTTACTGTCGCACATGGTTTTGACTTTCTTGGCCAAATCCTCTATGGAGATGGATTCCGTGGTGCCCACATTGAAGATTTCGCCCTGGCATTCCGGCGTTTCCATCAGTTTGATGAAAGCACCCACCACATCTGAAACATCGGCAAAACAGCGGGTTTGCTTGCCCGAACCGTAAACCACGAGAGGCTGGTCCAACAGGGCCGCTTTGATGAATTTGGGCAGAACCATGCCGTATTGTCCTGTCTGGCGGGGACCTACGGTGTTGAAACAGCGCACGATCACCACTGGCAGCCTTTTTTCGCGGAAATAAGCCAGAGCCATGAATTCGTCGATAGCTTTGCTGTCGCTGTAACCCCAGCGGCTGATGCGGGTTGAGCCAAGCAGGCGGTCGTCATCCTCTGAAAAGGGAACTTTATCGCTTTTGCCGTAGATTTCGGAGGTCGAGGTGATCAGCACCTTGGCCTTATGCTTGTTCGCCAGCTCCAAAACGTTGTCCGTGCCCACTATGTTCGTTTTCAACGAAAGCAGCGGGTTCTCGATGACATACTTCACGCCCACGGCCGCTGCCAGATGATAAACTTGGTCGATCCCGGCCGTTAGTTTTTCCATTAGACTGCGGTTCAGGATACTGCCGATCGTATAATGGAAATTTCCGTTTTCCTTAATCGATTCTATGTTTTCCAGGCGGCCGGTGGAAAGATTGTCAACAATGCTTACTTTATGTCCGTCTTCCAACAATCTTTCCGCCAAATGCGAGCCAATAAAACCGGCCCCGCCGGTGATCAGAATCTTCATAACTTCTCCAGATTTGAAGTCTTTATCCTTTATGACAAACATATTTTGCCATTACGTAACAAAATCTGCCAGCCGGGTTTTTGTCAATAGAAAAGAGGATTTGGAACGCTTTCGGTTCAAGCCCTTACAGAAAAATGCAAATCCAAACACCAATACTTCAAACGAGGGAAACGGGTTAGAAAGAGGAAAAATGTGTGGATAGCTGAGCATTTTCGGAGTTGATGTCGGAATCTTCAAGGGAAATGTGTATAACTACCACGTGTCCAATCTGGAAAGTCGGTTGCCTGGAATTACGCAAAGGTCTTTCCAGATTGTTAAGCGACCATAGAGGAATGAGTTATCTTCAACTGACTTAGTAAGGTAAGATGACAAACTTATTCTGATCAAACCCGCTTTGTGAATAAGGTGATAAACAAACTTGGATGATTGTTCGTTAAGTTGCTTCCCTTAGATAATCTAATCCGACTATGGGGTAACTTATGGATTATTGAGATTGGCATTAGTCAACTTTATGATTATCCTCCAACCATTGCTTAAAGTTCCCCTTTTGTGTGTCATAGAGCATTTCAGAATATCTTTCTTTGTCTGTATTAAAGAGACAATGCCTAACCATAGTGTATGGATTCATATTGTTGTGTATTGAAGTACTGACCAAATGAGTGTTATAACTCCGAATGATATCAATGTGATCTATGATTGCAGATTTCATTTGAGTCTCTGTTATCTCGCTATTTATTTTTAGAATCTCATGCAGAAAACTATCTACCTTATACGGTATGAATTGATAAGTAGGAAAAACCTCTTCAATAATGCTCATGAACCCAACTATATTAATTGTTCCAGAACTATTTTTAGATTGTTGCTTAATGCTATCCTCATATCTATCTGTGTCAAGTTTGATACTATGAAACTCATCATCAGCTAACTCAAATAGAGCAGCCAATCTATTAATTCGTCTTTTCAGTTCTAATGGAATTGTTTTCTTGTATTTTATTTTGTGATCCAAAATACTCCAAGAATCTTGGATTATCGATCTAATCTGTACCTCAAATTGAAATCCAGAATAATGTCTATTCTCAACTAGTTCTTTTCTGTTATCATCCAGTTCCATATCGATATGTAGACTTTTATAACCGAACTGGTCTTCCGTCGAGTCGATTTGCGATATTTTATCTGTAGTGCCGATAACTTTAAGTTCCTTTGATAGAATGTCGTGAATTTTTTTCACATCTTCGCTATATAAGCAAATCACACGAATTCCAATCAAATCAGTAATATAATCTTTTATTTCATATTCTGTACTCTCATTCTCTAACTGTTTCTGGTACTTCCTCTTGAACTTGCTTATACACTCCTCTCTGTCCTTAATTCTTGATAGAACAGTCTGTATTGAGAGTTCATTCATTACTAATGATTCGACAAGAGAACGAAAGTATTTTTCTGCAGCTTGTAAAGTTTGGATATTCTCTGAATAGTATTTGTTGAAACTTTCAATCTCAGCGTTTATATCGAGTGAAGCCATATAAACCTCTCAGCAATAATAAATTATTTAACTTTTAAGCTGATTACCGACTTTACAACTTTTCTACGCATCAGCGAATACAAAATCAATTGGTTACATATATTTTCCGCACCTAAAAGCTGTCAAGGAGTTTTCTAATAATCCTCCCATTTTTCTGACTTTACTTAGCCTGTTTACAACATCATGAAATCTACTCAAGGTATAAAGGATAAACACCAATTCGAATCGTTCCACTTACTCTGCTAGTCTTTTCTACGGTTCATATAGCTAACTTTCAAGAAATTTCAAAACCTCTCTGAAATCAGTCCATATTTGACACAAAACTTTCACCAACCAGTCCAAAAAATACCCAAACCACTATGACATCTTTCCGAAAGGAGTCCTAAGCATCTCTGCACCTGATAAGGGGTTATGCCTCTTTGTCACACTGATGGCTATATGATATTTGGGGTGTCACTTTATAACTTGGCTAATCAGGCCAAACGATGGCATCACCCTGAAACGTATCCAGTTCGATTCACTAGATAGTGTCGTCACGAGATTGATAAAAAACTATCTTGAAAATAATGGTACCGAGTTTATCGAAAGGGAATTTGTTATGTCGCAAAGCTGGCATAGACATGATATTACCGATCACATTTGGGAACTACTTGAACCTCATCTCCCAGGCAGAGAGGGAGCTTGGGGTGGAGTAGCTCAAGACAATCGTCGCTTTATCAATGCAGTATTATGGATTCTGCGTACTGGAGCACCGTGGCGTGATCTGCCATCAGATTATGGCGATTGGAAGAACACGCACCGCCGTTTTTGCCGTTGGCGCGATAAAGGCATATGGGAGAACCTTCTTGAGGTTTTCATCGATGAGCCTGACCTTGAATGGCTTATGATCGATGCAAGCCATGTTAAAGTCCATCAGCATGGCACTGGAGCGATAGGTGGTAACCAGGATATGGGGCGCACAAAAGGGGGCTCAACACAAAAATACATGTGGCCGTGGATGCGCATGGCAATCCGATCCGAGTACTTGTTACAGAGGCTACCAGAGCGGATTGTAAGGAAGCTGAGAACCTTATAGAATCATTTGAAGCGGTTTGCTTGATTGCAGACAAAGGGTATAACACCTCTGTTATCCTTGCTATGGCTGTTGAGCCTAATATGGAAGTAGTTATACCACCAAAGAAAAAACGTCCGGTGCAACGGGAATATGATAAGTATCTGTATAAAATGAGACATCTTGTGGAGAATGCCTTTTTGCGGATCAAAGAATGGAGAGGAATAGCAACTCGCTATGCGAAATATACCGCATCATACCTCGCTGCTGTTAAGATTCGGTGTTTATTCTTATGGCTGACAATCTCGTGACGGCAGTCTCCGGGTTGTGATGAGATGGATATCAGGAATCATCTGGATCAGAACAGGCTGGTGTTTAAGGGCAAACCAGTTTTCCAGCACTTCCTTAGCCCCATGTTGTCCGTCCCCCGTCTTCCGCCCGCCAAATCCCCGTATTTGATGCGGGCATTATACGGGAATCGAATCTTAGGCGAATCCTCGGGGGTTCAGGGCAAGACCAGCAGTTTGCTCTGGGCGCTGGAGCCCGAAACGCCTTGAACCCAGGCCAGATACATACCCGCGGGCAGAGTGGGAAGGGAAATCTCAGCATCGGATTTGTTCCCGGAAAAGCTTAGGTCCAGGATTTTCTGGCCGCGGAGGTTGTAAAGGGCAAGGGACTTGAGAGGCTGGGAGCCGCTCAGCCTGAGCGTTTGGGCGGTCGATACTGGATTTGGGGCGCAGGAAAAAGCGAACTGGTGACTGGGCAGAAGTTCATCCGTCACAGGGGTGGAAAAGCTGAACAGGTCTGAGGCGGAAAGATGGATGGCGGGATTTTGGTTGGCGGGAAGGGAAACCGCGGCGCCTGCCCACAAAATGCTGCCAGTGGAGGGGGTGTACTGAAGCGCGGTGAGTGTCGTTTCCTGTCCCGCAGCACCTGACAACAAAGACCATTGGCGCTTAGCTGTGATGTTGTGGTTCACGTTCAGGGAATCGGCGATATTGGCGTAGCGGGTGCAACAGGTCGGGAAGGTAAGCAGGCGGAAATGGTTGGTGGCGGCAAGGTTTTGTCCCGGAAGGTTGCTGCTTGGATCGTCGTAATATCGCAGAGCCGTGCCGGTGTTGTTGTTTTCGATCACTACAGAAATTGTCTGCCCTGCGCTTTCGCTGAGGCTGTGGATGATGGTGCCGGTGAGGTTGTTGCCTGCCTGGATGGCGGCGGCCACGTCCATGATGTTCGAAACTCCGTCTCCGTTCAGGTCGGTTCTTTCCAGGCCTCTGCGGATGTCGAAAAAAATGGGGTCGAGCCCGCTCTGGTTAACCACAGAGTGGTCATTGCCCACATTCAGGGAAGCCCAGGTGCCGGATTCGGAGATGGCAGAAGCTGCTCCCAACCATCCCGGGAAGGTGAAGGAGAGCCATTTTTGCTCATCCGGTTCGCTGGGATGGTGCACCACCAGGAGGGGATTGCCGATCAGGCATTCAAACAGGGTCCAATCGAGCCAGCGCGTGATCACTGAAGAGCCGGTCAGCAGCGAATCCTGCTGGGTGGAGATTCCCCAACTCGAGAGAGACGCGCAGCCGAGATCAATATCCGGGCCGCCAAGGTCGTTGCGGAGTTGTTGGAGGTCCAAAAAAGCGTTTGCCAAAAATATGTCGTCGTGGGTGATGTCGCGCTGCAGGCCGCTGTGGTAAAGGCTTGCGCCTGAAGCAGCTATCCCCGCAACCAGTCCCTGGGCTTCCTGCAGCATGCGCGCATCGGTGTTGAAATGTTCCTGATAGTAGTTCCAGAGATAGGCATAGCGGGCGGGGTCTGAAAAAACGAACATCATGTAGAAGAATTCATCGAATACGTCAAGTGTAGGCTGGGCAAGCAGATAACCCTGGGCATAGCCGCGCTGGTAATGGTCGCCCCATACTTGCAGAATGGCTTTGTCTCCGATGTATTGCAGGTTTCCGTTCACCTGAGCGGCCAGCGGCAGAGCCAAAGCGAAGAGGATCAGCAGCAATTGCCAGAGTTTCATGGTAAAAACTCCCTGCGGATGTCGCGTCGGGCCTTCAACCTTTTGTAAACCTTGTAGTTGTGGATCACCACGGCCAAGAAGACCAGGTTGGCCACGCCGAGGGTTATGTTCATCATCTTGGTTTCCTTTTTGGCGTAAAAAGCAAAAGCGCCACCCAGGATGAAGAGGAGCACGGCCTTGAAAATCACTATCCCCCGGGGCAGGCCAAGTTTGCGAAAGATCCAGCGGGCGACGGGGTTTCGCTCACGGTGCAGATGGTTGGGCTGGATAACCTTCCAGGTGGAATGGCCGTCAAGGATATTAAGGATGACAAAGACCACGAACTGCCCTGCCAAAACTGCGACCTGGCTAAAAACATTCTCAAGCATGGCCAACATCCGCTTCCTCCTTTTGCTGCTTTCCAGCCAGAAGCTCTTCCCGCTGCCGGATGCTCTGCCAGGCTCGGAAATTTCCACTCACGACCCTGAGAAAAACCAGCACTCCCACACAGAGCAGGACCAGCAGGGCCACGTTCCAGACAGGATGGGTGAAAGTGAGGAAAAAGACGGCGCTGATGAACCCGATCCACAGCACTTCAGCCAGGACAAGGCCCCGGGTGAGGCCAAGCTTGATGAACATCCAGCGGGCAACGGGATTGCGCTCACGGTGATAGTGGTTTGGCTTCAGCACCTGCCAGGTGGAAAGTCCGTCCAGGAGGTTCAACGCCACCAGGATGGAGTAGAGGGCAACCAGGGTTGTCAGCATCGGGCTTGGGCCCCGTGGTTATCAGGTCAGGCTGGCTCTTATGGCCGGGTTTAGCTCAACTGGGTTCAGAACCGGTTCCTGATCTTGGTTTCGATGGCATCGGCCAATGTCTGGCACTTGCTCACCAGTTCTCCGGCGCGGGTTTTGATGTCGGCCTTGAAAGCTTCATCAGTGCTGCCGGGCAGGTTGATCAGGATGTTGTAGTCCGCCGCTTTGGCCGCGCTGAGCGCAGTCAGGGCTGCCACACCAGCGTCTGAAATGGCGTTGGCGTTTCCTACGTCGGCCACCTTGTCAGCCAGTTGCATGGCTTCCCAAGCCAGTTCAAGAGTCCGGAAGGGAACCAGGATCGCCTGTTGGGTGGTCCGTTCCATCTCGGCGTTGCGGACGGCAATTTCCTCATCGGTCTTTTTGGGCAGGCGCATGGCTTCCATCATGGCGTTGAAGGCATCTGTGTCGGCATCAATGCATTGCAGGGCTTGAAGTTTTATCTCCTGGCCGCGGGGAGCCAGTTCGCGCACAGCTTCCTGAACTGATTCATAGCCTTTTTTATCCACGGTGAGGTTTGCCACCATCGCAGACAGCGCTCCGGAAAGGGAAAGGCAGAGCGCGGCAACGCTGCCGCCACCGGGGGCGGGGGAATCGGTGGAAAGCAGATCGGCAAAGCTTTCCAGGCTCAGGGAGCAAAGGCTGTCGGACCTTGCGATGGCGTATTCGATAACTTTCTTGTCCAAGTCGAAAGGTCCCAGTTCCGCCAGGCCCATCGACTGGATCGCGGTTTCCATGATCATCCTTTCCGGGATGCCGGTGCTTTCATCCATACGGCGCAGATAGAACTTTCCAGCCTCGAGCAGCGCGGCTTTGGGGATGAGCCCAACCAGTTCGCTACCGGTTACCTGGATGCCCATCTCTGCGGCCAGTTCGCGCACTTTTTCCAGCACCAGATGGGGAGGCGTGACCTTGTAATTAGTGAGGTTGATGCTGATCTGGGCGCGGTCGTAGCTGTCGATATACCAGCCCACGGCTTTGCAGTGGCTGAAGAGGCCGGGGATGATTACTCTGTTGCCATCGGCATCCCTGATTAGTTTGCCAGCCTCGTCACGGGCTGGTTTGCCTCTTTCGCGGATGGTGAGCGCCAGGGCGTGAGCTTTCTTTTTATCCCGGGTGTTTAAATTGATGTTGTAGGCGATCAGGAATTCACGGGCGCTGATGGCGGTGGCGCCGGAACGGGGATTGAAGGCGTGGGGACCGAAATCCGGCTTCCAAGCAGGGTCCTGGGCTTTTTGGGGCAGGGCTTCATATTCGCCGGAGCGCACATTTGCTAGGTTGCGCCACTCTTCTTTAGAAGCGGCATTTTCGTAAAGATATACCGGGATGCCGAGTTCTTCGCCGACCCTCTTTCCCAGTTTGCGTGCGTATTCGGCACATTCTTCCATGGTCATTCCCGAGATCGGGATGAAGGGGCAAACGTCAGTGGCGCCCATGCGGGGATGTTCACCATGGTGTTTGCTCATATCGATCAGCTCGGAGGCTTTCTTGATGGCTTGAAAAGCTGCTTCCACAACGGCTTCTGGTTCTCCGGCCAAAGTGAAAACGGTACGGTTGGTGTCAGCGCCGGGATCCACATCAAGCAAAACAGCATTCTTAACAGAGCGAATAGCGGACGCGATGGCTTCCAGAACAGTTTTGTCCCTGCCTTCGCTGAAATTGGGGACGCATTCCATAAGTTTCATGATTCACCTCTTGTACTGGTTCTGTGTATTTTAACTTTGATAATCTTCTTGTCTGTGGCTTGTAGCACCTGAATGCGGTATGCATCCACATTCACGATCTGGCCTTGGTGTGGGATGCGGGCCAGTCTGTCCAGGATCAGCCCTGCCACAGTTTCGTAATCGCCCTCAGGAAGGATGATTTCGTATTCGTCGGCCAGATGGTCGATTTCGATATCCGCCTGGACCAGCCAGGTGTTGGGGGAAACCTGCTCCACTTCCGGGATTTCCTCAGCTTCGTCATATTCGTCCGCGATGTCGCCAAAGATCTCTTCCAAAATGTCTTCCATGGTCACGATCCCGGAAGTGCCGCCGTAGGCATCAACCACGATGGCAATGCTGCGATGGTTTTTCTGCATTTCGCGGAGCAGTACGTCCAGATCGGTGTTTTCCGGAGTGAAAAAGGGTTTGTGGATGAGTTTGCTGACCACGGTGTCCGGTGTGAATTCACGTTTGAGCGCATCATAGATTATCAGCACGCCCTTGATATCGTCAAGATCTTTTCCGAACACAGGGTAGCGTGTGTAGCCTTCCTCCTTGGCTATCTCTATGGCCTCTGCAACCGTCGCGGTTTCAGGGATGGCAACCAGTTCCGTGCGCGGGACCATTACGTTGCGCGCCACCTGTTCAGTGAAATCCAGCGCGTCTTCGATCATTTCTATCTGCGGTTCGTCGGCTTCATCAGCCTCCGTGAGCGATAGCAGGTAGGAGAGATCGTCCTTCGTGAGATAGTTGAAGTTATTTCCTTCTGTTATCTTCAGCCATTTGCGCAGAACCGAGTTCAGCCAGGAAATACCCATGACCAGGGGTTTGAAAAGGAAGTAAACGAAACGCATGAAAGGATAAACAACCGGTACGAGAGTGTCAGCGTGATCTCGGAAGATGGATTTGGGGACAACTTCACCAAATACAAGCACCACTGTGCCAACGACAAGGGACGTGTAGCGCGCGTCAAAGCCGGTGATGTATCTGCTTGCCACATAGGTGGAAAGGGTGGACATGAGAATAATCACGACGTTGTTTCCTATCAGGCTGGTGCCCAAAAGCTTGTCCGGTTTGCGCAGGCTGGCGAGCAGCTTGGCCGAGGATTTATCCTTTCTGGCCTTTCCTTCCAGTTCGAGCATATTGATTGAGATGATACCGTTTTCAAACCCGGCAAAAAGGAATGCCAATCCCAGAAGGACCAAGAAAATCAAGCTCCAGAGAAGTATTTCAGAGACAGACAATTTATCCATTAACTTTTTCGTTGCGCCAGGCGATCCGCAGGGCCTGGATGAACTCATCAATGTTGCCAGACAAAAAAGAATCAAGATTGTAGCTTGTCAAGTTTATTCTGTGGTCGGTGACCCGGGATTGGGGGAAATTGTAGGTGCGGATTTTAGCGGAACGGTCCCCGGTGCTGACTTGGGCCTTGCGTGAGCGGGCGATTTCCTGTTCCTGCCTGCTGATTTCAGCATCGAGTAATCTTGAGCGAAGGACTTTCATTGCCTTCACTTTATTCTTGAGCTGGGATTTCTCGTCCTGGCAGGTGACAACGATCCCGGTGGGCAGATGGGTGATGCGTACCGCTGAGTCTGTGGTGTTAACGCTTTGCCCGCCGTGCCCCGAACTGCGGTAAACATCAATGCGCAGGTCGCTGTCCGCGATCTCAATGTCGATATCTTCAGCTTCAGGCAACACAGCCACGCTCACAGCTGAAGTGTGGATGCGACCTCCTGATTCTGTTACCGGAATGCGCTGCACGCGGTGAACACCGCTTTCAAAGCGCATTAGGCCATAGACTTCCTCACCGCTGAGCATGAAAATGATTTCCTTGTAGCCGCCCAAACCAGTCTCGTTGAGGTCCAAAAGCTGATGTTTCCAGCCTTTCATCTCCGCGTAATAGCTATACATCCGGTAAAGGTCGGCCACGAAAAGCGCGGCTTCCTCACCGCCTGTGCCGGCGCGAATCTCGACGATGGCGTTCTTGCTGTCGTTGGGGTCGCTGGGGATTAGCAAATCTCGGAGTTTTAGTTCGCTTTCCGTTATCCTGACTTCTAGGTTCTCAAGTTCCTGGTGCGCCATGTCGGCCATTTCAGGGTCGGTCTCTGTTTTTAGCAAGTGTTCCGCGCCATGGATCTGGGTTTCCAGATGCAGATAGTGGTCCCATTCACCACAGATGGTAGAAAGTTCCTTGTTGCGGCGCATCAGCTCCTTGTAACGGCGAGGGTCGGCAAGCGCAGAGCTGTCAGACAACGTGTTCTGCAGCTCTTTCAGTTCCTGTTTCAAACCCTCCAGCTTTTCTCGGGGCAGCATATCAGTCGGTCATCACCTTCACGTTGTGTCCTTGCAGATCCATATCGAGAGCTGCTTTCATCGCCACCAGAGCGATTTCCACCATCTGGTCATCCGGAGGCTGCGTTGTGATGTGCTGTAGAGCCATTCCGGGAACGGTGAGTATTTTCACCACGGGATGTTTGAGGTTTTTACCGCTGAACTTGAGAATCTCGTAGCTCACCCCGGAAACCAGAGGAAACAGCAACAGATGATAGCCCAGACGCAGGGCTAATGGGACTTGGCTTTTAAGGATGAACAACGATACCAGTGTATCGATGATGGAAAAGAGGAGGATTGAGACCATCAGCACAAAGAAAATGAAACTGGTGCCGCAGCGCGGATGGATCGTAGTATTACTCTGTATCGATGCTATGTCCAGTCCAGTTTCTTTTTCGTAGGCGTTTATGTTCTTGTGTTCCGCTCCGTGGTATTGAAACAGTCTGTGGATGTCTTTCAACCGGCTGATCAGCCAGATGTAGAGCACAAAAAACACGATACGGATGCTGCCGGCAAAGAGGTTGAAGTAGAAATTCTGCTTGGAAAGTCCGATCCAGTCTGCGATCCGATAAGGCAACCAGGCAAATAGAACAAAGGCCAATCCAAAGGCGAACACATAGCTAATCAGGTTTTCGGCCTGTTCGGTGGCCTTGGATTTTTTCTTCAGTTCCTTGCCTTTGTCCGCTTGTTCCGCCATGATATCCAATTCAGCACGGTTCGCAGAGAGGGTGATGGTCTTTATGCCGAGTACCATCATCTCGATAAGGGATACAAACCCTCTCACAAGGGGCAATCCCAGAAAACTGCCCTTCTTGGCCTTGCTGGCAAAGGGCTGTTTGTAAAGCTCGATCGTGCCGTCTTTCCTGCGGAGGGCGGTGGCCAGAGAGTCCGGCCCGCGCATCATTACGCCTTCTATTACGGCCTGCCCTCCCACGCTGATCTCTTTTTTTGGTTCCATTCTTCAATCCATTATCTGCTGATTGTTTTTCGGGGATATAAAAAAACCATTTCCCAAGCCTGGGGCTGCGGAGAAATGGTAGTATTGGAAAGGATTGCTATTTGTCCGATTTGACGTTGTACTTCTTGTTGAATTTTTCCACACGTCCGGCAGTGTCGATGATTTTCTGCTTGCCGGTATAGAAGGGATGGCAGACGTTGCAGATATCAACTTGCAGGTTGCCCTTGGTGGAACGGGTCTTGAATTCATTTCCACAGGCGCAACGTACCATTACCTCTTCGTATTTGGGGTGTATTCCCTGTTTCATTTATCTTGCTCCTTGACTGAGAGATTGAATTTAAAGTCAGGATTTTAGCAGGGGGAGATATGTCAACTGCTTTTTTTCCGTTGATTTCTATTCCATTATACCTGTTGGTTCTCATTTGCATGACGACAGCCAGGTTATGTTGCAATTCATTGCTGGATTGATGTTTTGATGTTTATACTGGATTAGGTTAAGGGGCGAAATGGCAAAAAATCCACAGACGGCGTTGCAAAGAGTCAAAAAAAATCTTGACACGAATATGCACTGTGATTAGATTGATCCCAGAAAGTAACAGACCCGGCTGGTTCGGGCCTATATGTATATTGTGTGAAACGAGGACAAACGCTGTAACAAGCGTGTTTTCAGTCAGGCGGATTGATACGGGTTGCACAGACGCCTGGCATGCTCGATGCAACCTGAAAAGGAGAAAAAGGTATGAAAAAATTTGTATTGTTAGCAGTAATTGCAGCGTTAGCGTGCGGTGGTTTGTTTGGTGCTTACAAAGTAAGGATCATTACAAATGTGCCGGACATCTATGACATTTATCTGGGTGCTACTGACGTAGGAAACACAGCCCCCACGCCCAACGTAGTTGATATCACCAGAGCTACAGCGGCAGAATTGTATGGGATTTGGAGTCTTGGAGCACCGCCTCCTGGAATGGTATGGGAACCTCTGTCACAAGCGGTTAACGCGAGCAGCTCCTTCTGGCCTGAAGGTAGTGATTTAGTCCATGTTATTTCATTCAACCTTCGTCCGCCTGAAACTACCCCAGTCGAGTTGAGCAGCTTCACAGCAACCCTTACAGCTCTGAATGACGTACAGATCAATTGGGTAACTCAGTCCGAAAGCAACATGCTTGGATACCGTGTTTACCGAAATGAGTCTTTGTCCGAGATCAATGCAGTGCTGATCACACCGACCATGGTTCCTGCCAGCAACACCAGTCAGCAGCACAATTACACAGTTGTGGACAATGAAGTTGAGATTGGCGGCACCTATTACTACTGGCTGGAGAGCGTGGATGCCAATTCCAGCATGTTCTTTGGTCCTGTCGGCATCAAAGTCGAAGGCGAAGTGCCTCCGATCTATCCGGAAGCCACCGCCCTCAAGAATGCCTATCCGAACCCCTTCCGCGCCAACACCAGCACAAACATCGATGTTGAGTTGAAAGAAGGCGAAAACGGAACCGTGACCATCTACAACCTTCAGGGCAAAGTCGTGAAGGTTTACAATGTCACCCCGGGTTCCCACACCATCACCTGGAACGGCAAGGACAGCAATGACAATGCCTGCAGCAGCGGTATCTACCTCTACAAGCTGAGCACTCCTTCTGCCAACGCCACCAAGAGAATGGTCATCATTAAATAACCCGTATTTCGATACCAAATATAAGTCCCGGTGCAAACCGGGACTTTTTTGTGCCCAGGTTTTGGCGGGCTTGAATCGACGCGGGACCGGATACGCTGAAGAAACGCCTGTGACCACTTTTCCAGTACGAAGAGTGGATGAGGGAAGGGTAAGAAAACCTGGCAAAAAAAGAAAACCCGTCCTGCAGAAAGCGGGACGGGATGGTTGATTGTTTGTAGGGAAGCTAACTCAGCTTCTTATGGCAGAGCCACCAATCCAGGCATTCGTAGTCACCGGTTTTGGCCCCTTCCATTCTCTCCCTGGCGCCGTGCACGTCTTTGGGAGGCGGGATGATCACGCGGTCACCGAACAATTCGCCTTTGGGCCAGTTGGCTGGCATGGCAACCTTGTTCTTGTCGGAAACCTGCATGGCTTCCACAGCCCTTAGGATCTCGTCCATGTTACGGCCAAGTTCCTGGGGATAGTAAAGCATGATGCGGATGGTACCCTCGGCGTCGACTATGAAAACAGCGCGAACTGTGTTTGTGTCTTTGCCGGGATGGATCAGGCCAAGCTTATTGGCCACGGCACCGGTGTCGGCGATGATGGGGAACTGGATTTCCACGCCGAATTTTTCCTTGATCCATTCTTCCCACTTGATGTGCGAAAACACCTGGTCCACGCTCATGCCGATCAATTCGCAGTTGAGGGCTTTGAACTTTTCATAGCGCTGCTGAAAGGCCACGAACTCTGTGGTGCAAACGGGGGTGAAGTCAGCCGGGTGGCTGAACAGCACGAACCATTTTCCTCTCATATCGTCCGGCAGGGTCATCATGCCGCGGGTGGTGACAACCTTCATTTGGGGGAATTTGTCGCCCAGAAGCGGTATTCCATGTCTTTCGTTTTCCATTGTATACTCCTTTGGTTGATTTGATAACATACTATTGACATGATACCCAGAATGTTCTTCCAGGCAAGATATGTTTTACGTCAACCTTCGGCTTTGGCGATCACACCCTGGACAAAATCTTGCAGTATGCTGGCAGATTCGGTTTTGCCAAAATCATAGATGAAAGGCCTGCCTCCGTCACAACTGGCGGTGATATTGCTGTCGAAAGGCAGCCTAGCCAGCAGGTCCACATTATAATCCATCAACGCGTTGGCGATTCCGTCACCGCTGAACAGTTCCACTTTTTCACCGCAGTGGGGGCAGGCTACCCAGGACATGTTTTCGACCAGTCCCAGCACCGGCACTCCCAGTTTTTGAGCAAAGTCCAGATTTTTGCGAACATCCAGCAAAGCCACATCCTGTGCCGAACTCACCACCACAGCGCCATCCACCCTACCCAGCAGTTGGACCGCGGAAAGCGGCTCGTCTCCGGTGCCAGGAGGGCAGTCAATGATCAGATAATCCAACTCGCCCCACTCCGTGTTTTGGATCATGTCTTTCAAAGCGCTCATTTTCATGGGTCCTCTCCAGATGAGGGCGGAATCGGCATTATCGATCAGATAGGCGGTGGAGAGGGCATGGAAATTGTCGTGCAGCCGCACTGGCAAAATCTTTCCCTCTGTATTTACAGAAGCTCTGGAGCTTTCGCTTCCGGTCATTTTGGCTACCGAAGGCCCATGCAGGTCTGCATCCAATAGGCCCACTTGTTTTCCTGCCAAGGCCAGGCCATAAGCCAGATTCACGGCGATGGTCGATTTTCCCACCCCGCCTTTGCCGCTCATGACCATGATCCTGTGTTTGATGCCACTCAGATCGACTTCGGCTTGCTTTTCTTTTGTCTCCTCCGTCATTTGTTCTCGTCCTCAAACTTCGCAATCTGCTCATTCAGCCATTTGAGCTGCTCTTCCAAATTCTGTTTTTCAGCTTCCAGGCTGGCTTTGTTATACGGATGAGTTCCGCTCTCCTGCCAGGGGGCTGCATTTTGCCAGTGTTTCGAGCCACCCCTGAACCTGTTTTGCCGGCCCCGGCCAAAACAGCGTCCGCGGCCAAAGCCTGGACCTCTGCCAATGGCCTTGCCAAAGCGTCCACAAGGCCCCAACCCTCTTCCTGGGCGTCCATCCCTGAAGGGTCCTGTTCCATCATAATTAGGCATTTTATTCTCCTTAATCAGTTAATGTTTAGTTTCCAATTCAGCCTCTTCCGCTGTTGGTAAGAGGCAGAGTGTCTCAATCGCTCTGAGGCAGTTTGCCGTTCTTGTAAGCCTCATAGGCCTCGCGAACAGTCATTCCTCCTGCTCCTGTGAAGATTCTCAAATCCATCTGGCTCAGGATGGCGGCGGCATTGCCTCCGGGACCGTTTCCCGTGATCAGCACCTGTGGTTTGAACTCAAATAATTTTTGCGCGGTCTGCGGCCCGGCTCCGTGAGCGACTTTGATTATATTCCGGTTGTCAAAGCTGCTGATCTCATCTTTTTCCTCATCATAGAAGATGATGAAATCCGCTCGCCCGAACCTGGGATCGATTTGCGCGTCCCAGTTCGTGCCTGCGCTGGTGAAAGCTATTTTCATTGTAACTCCTTGATTATTGTTTGCCAGATCTTGGTGAACCTGGGCTGCCATTTGGCTGGGTTGAATTCCACCAAGCTCTGGCCGAGTGTGATGGCTTGGGAAAATTCTTCATCGTAGGGGATCTCATCCACCTGCAGGATGTCTTTTCCTTGGATATAAGCCCTGATCTTTTCAGTGACCTCGGGATTGATATCCGACTTGTTGATAAGGCATCCTGTCGGGATTTTGAACTGCTCGACAAGCTGATTTACACGCCGCATGTCTCCCAGTCCGGACAGTGTAGGTTCGGTTACCAGCAACACAAAGTCCGCTCCCGATAGTGAAGAGATCACCGGACAGCCGATACCTGGGGAACCATCCACCAAAATATAATTCATGCCTGTTTTCCGGGCAATCTCTTTGGCGTCTTTCTTCACCTTGGCCACCAGTTTGCCAGAGTTGTCTGCCCCAGCCTCCAGCTTGGCGTGAACCAACTGGCAATCATATTTGGTATCGGAGATGTAGCAGTAGCCAACCTGTTGTTCCTGCAGGTCGATCGCGTCCACAGGGCAGATGTGATGGCAGTAACCACAACCTTCACAATCCAGCGGGTCGATCCTGTAAACTGATCCCTGATGGCACACGGCGTCAAAGCGGCAAATATCCTGGCAGAGCCCGCAGGAGCTGCATTTGTTGGGATCGATCACAGCCTTGACCCCGCTGAAAAAAGCTTCGCTCTTCCGCGTTTCCGGTTTCAAGATCAGATGCAGATCAGCCGCGTCAACGTCACAATCCGCCATCACTGTCTGGGAAGCGATCGAGGCCAAAGCCGCAGCGACAGAGGTTTTTCCTGTGCCGCCTTTGCCGGAGATGATGACTATCTCTTTCATTCGGCCTCCCTTTTCATCAAATCCAGTTTATCCAGAATGGAGTCAAGGCCTTCCCGGAATTCCTGCACTTTGGGATAGATGAGCTCACCTCGGGAATACAATTCCGCTATCTTGCGTTGATTGGGGAAGATAGCCCAGACAGAAAGCCGTTCAGTCTCACAAAAGCGTAACACTTTATCGTTGCCGATCCCCCAGCGGTTGATCACCACAGCCATTCTTTTATCCAGTTGGCGCATCGCCTCCACAGCCAGCTCAAGGTCGTGAAGGCCAAAGGGTGTGGGCTCGGTCACCAGCAGAACAAGGTCCGCGTCGCCGGTGGCGGCGATAACCGGGCATGACGTTCCGGGAGGGCAATCGCGAAACTGATATTCTGGCTCCGGCAGCTTGTCGTTCATGTAGGCGATGGTCTGTTTGATCATGGGCGCAGACATTTCTTCTCCGACGTCAAGCTTGCTTTCCAGGAAAAAAAGCTTACCCTGCTCAAATACGCGCATCCAGCCCAGCGGTGTATTCCGCATGGGAAGGGCGTTCACGGGACAGAGTTCACTGCAGGCAAAGCATGAATGGCAAAGCTTGGGCAACACCATGATGGTTTCCCCCAATTTGACCACAGCGTGGAACTGGCACACCTCAGCGCATTTGCCACAAAGCGTGCAGGCTTCTTTTTCCCAGTTGGGAACCGAACGGAAAAGCTGTTGTTCAATAAGCTTGTTTCCACTGATGAAGATGGAACTGTTTGGCTCCTCCACATCCAGATCGGCCAGCACCACGTTTCGCGTTTCAGATGCCCGCAGGGCCAGATTCACCGCCAGGGTGGTTTTCCCTGTTCCACCCTTGCCGCTGGCAATGGCGACTTTCATCAATGGTCACACCTGTTTTGGCCGGATTCCAGATTCCCTTGCAGATATCGATCCACCAGTTCCTTCAGCGGCAGGTTTGGAACGCCCACCACCACGGTGATACCGTTTTGGCTCATCAGTTCCTGGGCCTTGAAGCCCATGCCCCCGGCAATCACCACATTGCAGCCAAGTTTGTGCAGAAAAGCCGGATGCGAGCCCGGTTCGTGCGCTGGTGGATCTACAATTTCCTCTTTCAGGATCTCTTTGTTGTCGATGGTGTAGATGGCGAATTTCTCGCAATGTCCGAAATGCGAGCTCAGTTCTCCATTGGTTAATGGTATGGCTATTTTCATTTCTTGCTTCCTTTATTGTTTTTTCAGTTTTTCATTTTGCTGATAGCGGCTTCCGTGATTATACCATCACATATTTGGTGGGCGTTTTCAGCTTTCTTTTTCCAGTTCGCCGATCCTGTCTTCGATCCAGCGGATTTCTTCTTCCAAAGCCTGCTTGCGTTCTTTAAGCTCTTCCAGGGTATATTCGTAAACATATCCTTGTTTTGGAAGAGAGTTTTTGCCGGCTTGTCCCTGGCCAAATCTGTTGCGGCATCCCAAACCGCGTCCGGGCCGGCCTGAGCCCCTGGGTCCTGTTCCGTCAAATCCGGGCATTTCTACCTCCTCGGTGGCATTTTTTGCACTTATGGCATTGATTTTGGTAACAATCGCCGAGAGATATGAGATGAGGCGATGTGCAGACTGGGCAGTGAAAAACATGCGGCGTGGCGCTTTCCGTGAAGGCTCCGCAATCCTCGCAAAGCCAGTCATGTTGTTTCAGCCGGATGTCGCCGCCTTCGATCAGCAAGAGGGCGCCCTCCACCAGCGCCGAGGCGAATTTCCGCCGCGCCCGGTCGTAGATGCGGGTAAGCGTGGGCCTCGAAACGTTCATGGCCTCCGCGGCCTCCTCCTGGGTGAGGTTTTCGTGGTCCAGCAGCCGGATCGCTTCATACTCATCCAGCAGCATGATTATCTTCGGGCGCTTTCCCCCGATCCGGCCAAAGGGCCGAAAACCCTTCACCGCCGGTGTGGCTAAAACCTGTCTAAGAATTCTGTTTCTACCCATTGTCTTCTCGTTTAATGAACATATGTTCAAAATCTGGAGCACCGGCTTTTCTGTCAACACATTTCTGCGGATCCATGCAACGCCCTGGCAATGAAACTCTTGCGTGACAGGGGATGTATCTGCGCGGCGCAGTAATGGCCTGAACCGTGTCAGACTCTATTTCTCCACCGGTTCCGACGTTTTTTGTTCTTTGTCAACCCGGTGAGCTGTTGTCCTTGAGGTTTTCCACCTTCATTCCGGGAAGATTCTTGGTCGCCCGGGCCAAAAGGCTTTTCAAGTTCGTTCGGGGTTGGGAAAACATGGTTCGAAGAAGCGATGCCGGCTGGCCGTTAAGGCCCTTTTAAGGATTCCGGATGCGCCTCCCGCACAATACCCGCATTTGATGCGAGGATTTAACGAGGGGCGTGAGAGGGGGGAAGGAGCGAGCGCTAAGGGCCTGACTAACGGGAAACATTGAGGTGGATAAGCAATTTTGGCTTTTTTTCAAAACAAGTGGATGCGGATTCCAAACCGGAAACAGTCTGGGGCTACTTATCTTATTTTAGGCTTCTTTTTAACGGAGTGGGCCGCCCTACGGGCTCGATCAACCAAAGATTACCCGTTTGGTTTGGAAGAGAGCCTTATTGTAACAAAAGCCTAACGCTATCCTGGGTTCCAGCCCGCTCCGGTCTGGGATATGGAATGTAGGGCAATAAAAAACCCCGGATATTGGCATCCGGGGTTCAGGATTATTCAGGGGGGACTTTATTTCAGCAGCACCGCCTTGCGGAAGAAGCTTTCCGTGCCGGCGGTCATGTGAATATGATACACTCCGGTGCTGCAGTCGCGGCCCTGGTCGTCGCGGCCGTCCCACTCAGTTTGGTGGTGGCCTGCGGCTTTATCGCCAATGGGGATGCGGCGCACCAGTTGCCCGCGGCTGTTGTAGATCTCGAAGTTAACTGTGGCGCTTTCCTTCAGGCTGAAGGGAATGTAAGCTCTGGGATTGAAGGGGTTGGGATATACGGCACGCAGTTCGGTCACCAGCTGGATGTTTGGAATATCGGAGCCGTCGTTTGTCCAGACCACGGAGATGGGACCGTGGAAATCCACCGTGCCGTCAATGTCCAGGTTTTGCAGCCAGTACCAATAGGTTCCGTCCTCATATAGTTCGTTGTCCTGATACATGTAGGTCTGCAATTGGGACGTATTGGTGGCGGGGATCAGTTCGTTGAGGGTCACCGCGGTGGCCAGGTCGTCCATAGTGTTGCGCAGCACGTAGAATCCGGAAACCCCTGTCTCAGACTGGGTCACCCACGTCAGGTTCACGAAGTTTGTGGCCGAAATGCTGGCTGTGAAGGAGGATAGCTCCACCGGTGTCTGCGGCGCTATCGCGTAGAGCCAGAAGGGATCATGTCTGCCGTTCAGGGGCTCGTCGTGTTCGTTGCCATTCACGTCCTTCGCGCGGATGACGTATAAGATGGAATCCCCCGCGGCGAATGCATTGGCGGGGATGGTGGCTGTGTAGTTGTTTCCGGAAACAGGAATCAGAGGCACATCGACCCAGGATGAATAGCCGGTGGTCGCGTTCCAAATACGGTAGGACACATGGGTCACCGGGGTGCTCAGATTCAAGTCGTGGGTGCTGGTTATATTGATAGCCAGGTCAATATCCTTACCTGCTGGTACTTCGCCCCAGAGCGGCACGTGCCAGATGTGGATCATTTCAGGATTATAGAGCAAACCCACCCGGTTGTGCAGGGCGTCTGTTCTGATCCAGGGATCGTTGGTATTGCCATGATAACCTTGGATGATATATGAAGGCATGGCGTTCTGATAAGCCTCGATGGCAGCCAGGTCTGTCGTGGAAGGCGGATTGGACACCAGTGGCACATAGATGACGTTGTTCATGATCAAGCTGTTTACATAGGGTTCATTGCCATTGGGCGTGTCCACGCGGAAGACCTTATAGCCGTAGGGGCTGCCCGGTTTACCCTCTTGCAAGGCTTCGCGCTGATAGCTGGTGGCCTTGTTCTGCCACTGCGCCGCCGCCGCTTCTGTGGCGGCGTATTCCGGGTGGCTGGGTGGAACCCTGCGGATGATCACCCTGTCCACATCCAACAGCTTGCACCAGGTGTCCATGCGATTGATGGTAAAAACGTCACCTGTCATGGTGCCTTGAAAGATTTGATAATCCTCCACCCCCAGATATTCCTGCATGATCCCGTTGATCTCGTCTTGAGTGTAATCAAAATTCACAACATGGTCAAGGTTGCCATCGTAGGTCCCGTCGTTATTTAACAACACCAGATTGGTGCTCATGGCGGCGCCGTTGCCGTCCGTCATGATGTTGCCTCCGGTGTGCACCAGGGGCATGCAGAATAGCGGATAGTTTTCCTGTTCCGCAACCCTTATGCCTATATGGTCGTCCCAGGGCCTGTCCCGGTTGTAGGTAAAGCGGGTGATGCCCACGGACCTGGCCCGTGAGCGTTCATCCCCGTGGAAGATAAACCACGGCGCGTGATCGCGCGCCCAATAAGAGTCGGTGGGATAGTTTCTTATAATGAATTGGGAAGTCGACAGCCCCACTGTGCCAGTCAGGTAGTTAGAACAAGCTGTCACTTGGTTCGGATCGCAATGCACAAAGATGGGCAGTGAATCTGCCAGGGCTGCGATCAATCCGTTCGGCACGCCAAATTTGTTGCCTTGTTGGTTGCCCGCGTTGTAGTAGTCCCAGTTGATGCAGGCGCCCCGGGCCTGTTCCCACTCCGCCACAAAGCGCGGATTGGTGGGCAGCGGCTTGCTGACCAGCGAAATGTTGTCCAGCGCGCCCACATAGTGGGGAGATCCGGCATCGTTGCGCCAGGTGAAGATCAGCCGCTTTTCCTGGCCGACTAAATCGCGCGGGATCGCGACCACCATCCGGGTCCAGCTACGGGCATTGAAGCCATAGTAATATATTTCGTTGTCAAGCCAGGATGTGACGCCGTCATACCACCAGGCACCGATCTGTTGCACTCCAGGCCCGGAGGGATAACCTGTAGTGGTCGGTGTGTAGGTTTTGGGCGCCAGATAGACCCGGAATCCATCGCCATTTGTGGCATTGGGCCCTCGGTCACCGTTGTCCGCGGAGTTGCTTGGGGAGTCGGGGCTGGGGTTGTTGATCTTATACCAGAAGGTGAGCGTCACCACCGGTTCGGCAGTGCTGCCCAGGGTGACATTCCGGTACAAATGGCTGTAGGTCGCGCTTCCAGATGAATTCCAATAGTACCTGTTGTAATAATCTCTGTAACCTATATAAGCGCAGTAACTTCCCGCATAGGGAGTGGCAAGAGTGCCCAATACATAGTGGTTTTGATTATTAGAACTATTTCCCACTGCGGTCCAACCGTTGATTGCGAAAGTTGTGCCAGCTTCAAATCCTCCATGATTCGCTGGAATCCACTCACTATCGGCGAACAAACCCGAAAACATCCCCAGTGCCATGACCAGGGTCAAAACTAATAAAGTGATCTTTCTCATAAGATTTTTCCTAACTGATTAATAATTATATAGGATAGGTTCCTTTCAAGCGCATTTGGCTCGTTCACCCCTTGGGGGTGGAACTGTCTTTCTGTTCTTTTCTTCATGTCACTAATCCTTTTCAATTAATACACAGATATTCTGTGAACACATCTGTCCATATTGCTAATATGGCTCTATCGCTCTGGGAGTCGTTCATCTTGGCTTAGGCTATGGAATAAACGCTATAAACAGGCTGGTATCACCAGAGTTTTGGTCATTTTATTCATAACTCCCTCCCAATGCTCGAATACACAGCATAATGTAGGAAAGGGGTAAAGACCAAAACACTCCAATTCCAATATCCATATCCAGTAACTGTAACAGCTCGTTCAAAAAAACGTATAATTTAGACCAAGCTTTCAATCTCAATTGCCGTGTCAAGGGAAATATGAAAATATACCACGTCAACAAATGTTCCGGTTTGAAAAATGAAACCATGCAGCGAGCCGTGAACGCAGTCTGTATCTTGGTTTCGGGATGTGCTGGCCGGATTTGACCAAAAATGCCTAACATGGTGGAGGACAGTAAGATGGCATGGTGTTGAAGAATATCAACAGATTCAGCGAAAATCCATAAAAAAACGCCCCGGGGAATTCCCGGGGCTGCTTTTCATTCAACGCATTCTGCTCTGTCAGGATGCCGTGTGGCATTAATCCTGAAGCTATTCGCTCTATTTCATCATGATCATTTTCTGGGATTTGCTGTAGTCGCCTGCCTGCATGCGGTAGAAATAAACTCCGCTGGACAGGGGTTGGCGGTTGTTGTCCAGGCCGTCGAAGACCACCAGATGGTTGCCGGCGGCTTTTGGTTCATCCACCAGGGTGCGGACAAGCTGTCCCTTGATATTGTAGATGCCGATTAGAACGGGTGTGGCATCCTTGACGCTGTAAGCGATGGTGGTGCTGGGGTTGAAGGGGTTGGGATAATTTCCCTTCAGTTCTGTTACCACGGGGCTAATCTGATCGCTGGAGGCCAGGGGCTGTCCAACTCCCAGCAATTCCACGCTGAGGGTGGGATTGGCCGGGTCGTCCGTATTTATCAGCAGGGTCACGTTTTGGGCGGTTTCGTTCAGCGGCGTGAAGCTAAGGTTCACGGTGAGGAAGGATTGGGCCGGCACAACAATGTAGATGAAGTTGCCGGGCGCGCCGTTGCCCTGTTGGACAGCAAAGGGCGCACTCAGTTCCATGGAGCCGATCAGAACGGCATCGCCGTTGTTGTGAACTGTGAAAGGCAAAGTGGCCATCTCCCCGATGGTCACACTTCCGAAATCCACGCTGGTGGCATCCAGACTGATGGCCGGCGCTCCGGTAACGCCTCCGGTGGAGGGGAAGACAATGTCGTCAATCCAGGCGCAGTCGCTTCCCGCAGAACTGTAGCCGTCTTTCGCGTATTCCCAGGTGAAGATGTTCATGCCGGGCTGGACGTCATAGGTGACCTGGCTCCAGATATCGTTGCTGCCGGACCACTGGTTCTTCAACTGGTTGTTGATGTAGAACTTGAGGAAATCGTAGTTCTGTTCGCTGGAAACCTTTTTCCAGAAGGAAACGGTGCCGACGGCAGGGCAGTTCAGGGTCACGCTCATCGAGGTGCTCTGGTTGTGAGAGATGGTGGCGCTGCGTGCGGCATTCGTTCCGTTATAGCTGCCGGATTCAATGGTCCAGTCGCCACCGGTGAAAGTCCAGTCGAAGGCCGAGAAATTGGTTTCGAAGTTTTCGGCAACGATGCCGGCGTTGACAACGTAGGCATTGGTGGAGACTATCTCTCCGGAAAAGAGCATGGTGTTGATATTGACAGTGGAGCCGCTGGGAATCTGGGAACTGAAGGTCACGAAATACTCAATGTAGCTTTCGCCGCCCGCGGGCAGGGCCGCGCAGGTAGTCTGCATAGGCTCGGAGACGTTCATTGCTCCGTCGATTACCATTGCAGTGGTGATTTCATTGGCTTGGGCGTGGCCGGTGTTGGTGTAGGGGAATTTGAGGGTCACGCTTTCGCCGGGATCGATCATGCCGTTGTTGTTGCCCAGAAAATCCTCGATCACTATCCCCCCCCAGGTGAAGGCTGGGGCGTTGAGGGTGAAACTGCGGTTGTATTCATAGGTTTCAGTGCCGGCGGTGGCCACGATGTGAATCTGAGCCACATGCTGGTCCGGAACGTTGCCAGCCACCTGAATGCTGAATCCGGTGACGGTGCTGCCGCTGGAGCTGGGGCCGATGTCCGCGATTGCTTCGCTGTTGCTCAGCACGGTGAGATACTGGTCATCGGTGCTGATGGCCACGTTCACACCGGTGGCGGTGTCTGTGCCCACGTTGTCCAGAGTCACATTCACGGTTATGGTTTCGCCGTATTCAGGGATGTTGTTGTTGTCGTCAGAGACAACCATGTCAGCCACGATCAGGTAGGGTCCGCTGGCCGGAAGCACTTGCACTGTGCCAAGATGGGTGACTTTATTGAAGGCTGTGATGGTGAGAGTGAGGTCCATCGGCTGCAGAGGCGGATTGGCCATATTCAGGGTCAGGGAACCGGTAAGGTCCGCGATGCCGGTGGCATAGACAGTCCCGGCAGCGGACAGGGTTACTCTGGCGCCGGGGATCGTTTCCACCAAGAAGCTGCTCATGCCCAGGAAGAGCACGGGACTGTAAGTGGCCGTGAGGGTTTCGGGATTCTTGCTGCGCACCATCAAGGAGGCGTCGCCAAAGATGTGCCAGCATTTATACTCGCTGAACCCGTTGGTGCCGTAAACCTCTATCATCTTGGAGGAGCCGTTGTAAAACAATCCGCCCATGGTCTCTTTCGCTTCCGCGATCAGGAGGTCAGTAACCTCGTCCTGGGCGCGCATCGGGGGTGCCCAGCTTTGGTTGACGCTGCTGGCATACATACCTATGGCCCCGGCAGGAGCGTTCGTGTTCTCGTTCACAGAACGCAACCAGGCTTCGGCGAAGCAGGTCTGGCTAACGAAGTTGCCGTTCACGCAGGCCACGCTGACGATGAAGGGCAGCATGTTATCGTTGGTGAGGGCGTTCACGTGGTTGTTGCTGAACCCGGTGGTGACCCAGGTAGTCTCTGACCCGTGGCCCACATAGTTGATGAATCCGCGTCCAGCGTTGACATTGGTGGCCACTTGGGTGGCAGTCGCCCCCATGGTTTGATACATCTGATCCACGCTTACATAGCCATAGTTCAATAGATCGGTGCGAATGTTTTCCATGTGCTGCTGGTCGCTTTCGCCCATGTCGCCCTGGCCGCCGCCGCCTTCGTTGGAGGCGATGCCCATGGCACGCTGGATCCAGTCGCTGCCGGCTTGGATATCCCGTTCATAATAGACGGTGCGCTGTACCTGGGTTTGCATTTCGGCTTCGTTTTGGGCGGAGAACCTGCCCACATAGATATCCGGATAATTGTCGGCTCCCGCCAGCAAAGCATAGGAGGGGTCGGAACCGCCGCCACCGGATGAAAGGGACGGCACCTGGGGCGCGTCACCGAAAATCTGAACGAACATCAGGCCGTCGTTGAGGTCATACTGGTTTTGGATATAAGTCTTGATCTGGTTGGCGGTGGGGCCGGCAACCGTCACGTCCACCACATCCACCCGGTAGCCGTTCTGGCGTTTCCAATCCACCCAGGGCTGCATCACTGTATCGAACATTGAGTGCTTGATAGCCAGGATGCGTCCGGATTCAGCCAGGTCAGGATATTTGGCTTCGTTGAAATTGAGGAACATATTCCGGTAGATGCCGGCAAATTCGTTCGCGTGGGAGCTTTTTGCCACGGGCAGGGAATTGGTAAGGTCGGTGCCGGAAGCATCGATGGCCACGCTCAGCTTGGTGTAGACCCGCAGAGTCTGCGTTGCGGGAAAATATACAAAAGGTTGGAAGCGCACCGTGATGCCGCGGTAATCCCTCAAAATGAAAGGTTCGGTGAGGTATGCGTTTTCCGTGGGCCAGGGCTGGTCGCCAAAATAGACATCGCCAAAGGTGTAGGGCACCGAATCCGGATAAATATCGCGGGTGAGGTTGCCTTTGGAAGGGGCCACCGGCATCTGCAGCTCCACATATTCACTATCCACCAGGCTGAGCCGCATCAGGGCGGTGTTGGGTATGATCACGCTGCGTGCCAGCACGGGCAGGGTGGGGAAGCCTGCTTCCAGGGTGATGCCTTCTTTCTTCAGGCTCAGCTCGTGCCAGGTTGCGCCATTTATAGTAACAGGCTTGGCGTCGAATTGCCCCAAAGTCAGTTCCATCACCATATGGTCAGGCGTGCTCTGGGTAAGGCGGATCTGGTTGGGCATACTCCCAACCGTCACCTGTTCCGCGCTCAACGCCATTCCCAGCGCTATAAGCAGGGTTATAAGCAGAAAAATGCGTTTCATCTTTTCTCCATGGGTCTATTTATAATTTATCAGGCCGGACTTATGTTGCCCCGGCCAGAGATATATTCAATATCAAAGTCGGGCGGCGCTTTGAAAACGCCGCCCGCGTAACTACGGTTTATTTCATTAACATCATTTTCAGGGTTTTGCTATAGCCGGGAGCGTCCATGCGATACATGTAAATGCCGCTGGATACGCCGCGGTTGCTGCTGTCCTTTCCGTCCCAAACCACTCTGTGATAGCCGGCAGGCAGATTTCCATCCACAAGTTCGCGCACTAGCTGGCCCTTGACATTGAACACGCGAACGCGCACGGGACCAGTTTCTTTGGTGGAGAAGCTGATGGTGGTTTCAGGGTTGAAGGGGTTGGGATAATTGCCTTCCAGCTCGGTGACCAATGGTATGGAGCCGGGATCGTTATTGGCTGTACCAGCCTCAACGCGCACGGGGATGATCAGAGCGGGGGTGGTGGTGTCGTTGGAAGTGATTATCATCTCCAAATCGAGGTTGACAGCGGGATTGGGCACTGTGTAGGTGAGCGTGTAGGTGTGGCTTTGGCCCACGGGGATGCTGTAGGCGGAATCGTTTGCCACAGCGCTGCCATTGTGCAACAAGCCCATGCAGGAGGGATAGCTGATGGTCCCGCTCAGGGGCACTGTGCCAAGGTTGTTGATCACGAAGTCAGCCGCGAGTTGGTCATTGGGCTGAACATTCAGGAACTTGATCTCGGTCTGGGGAACATAGATCATGGCCACTTCACCGCTGCCGGCGCTGGGGAATACGATGTCGTCGATCCAGGCGCAGTCGCTGCCGGAACTCACGGAAACATCCTTGCTATAGACCCATTTGAAGGTATGGGTGCCAGCGGAAACAGGATAACTCACTTGCAACCAGTCTTGGTTTCCACTCCAGGAACCGAGCTCTTCATTGTTTATGCTGAAACGGAGGAAATCCCAGCCGTTTTCGGAGGAAACCTTACGCCAGAAGCTGATGTTACCAGCGGTACCAACGTTCATGGTGAGGGATAGTTCGGTGCTGCTGCTGTGGGAGATCGCGCCGGATTTGGCTCCGTAGAGGCCGCTGTGGGCGTTTGTAGAGCCGGACTGGATGGTCCAGGGCACGGTGCTGGTGTTTGTCCAGGGATAGGTGCTGAAATCGCCGCTTTCGAAGCCTTCGCCTGTTACGCCGATGGTGAGCAGGATGCAGTGGTTGATGTTCTGTGCGCCGGCGGAGATGGAAAGACCGAGCGGAATCATTTCGCCGTTTTGCACCTGCGGGCTCAGAGAGGCGGTGAAGTTGATGGGAATTGTCACACCCACTGCCATGGGCGGCAGGGTGAAGCTGGTGGCGCTGAGGCTAACCTCGGGATGGTTTACAACGAGGGTGAGGGTGCCGCTGTCGGTGGGCATGTGGCCGTTGTTAACTATATCCACACTGATGGAGATGTCTTCTCCTGGCTCCAGGAAGCCATCGCCGTCCGGGTCGAAGAGGATGGGATTGCCGAATTGCAGGTGGGGAGCGTTCACAGTGATGCTGCGGCTGGTGACCCACTGGTTGGTTCCGTCTGAAACGGTGATGTCGAACGGAACGCTTGTCTGATCCGGAATGGCATTATGGATCAGCACGCTGAACAGGTCTGTCTGGCTGGTGGTCCCGTTGGCGGGAATGTCGGGCAGGCTTTCAGTGGCTTCTAGGATGCTCACGTACTCGCAGGTGCTGCTGAGGGTGGCGGTGAGGTTGGAGGCCTGCTGGATGCCCACGTTGTTGAAAGTAAGGTCCAGGCTGATGGTCTCGCCAGCTTCGGCGATGCCGTTGGCGTTGGGGTCGTTAACGGTGATGGGGCTTACGGTTACGTAGGGACCACTGTTCGGAACCACCTGCACGTTAGCTATCATCGGCTTGCGCAGGGAGCGCGTGAGCACGATCTGTGCGGTGCCGGGTTCGGTGAAGGGGGTGAAGTTCAAGGTTAACATTCCGGAGGCATCGGTAAGTCCTACGCCGTGCAGCTCGTTGTTCATGGAGATGGCCACATAGCTGTAGGGATCGGCGACCACATCCAAAGTGCCGAGGCCCAGGAACATCGTTTGCGGAGCCTCAAAGCTGTTTTGGGCGGGAATCCCCAGATAGGGAATGAGGCTGGGATCACCCATCACGCAGTACACTTCCCAATAATAGTTGATGCGGTTGCTGTTGGACTGCACCACGGCCATGTTGCCCATTGACATGGCGGAGGCGGCGGTGCTGCCCCAATCCGTGAAGGCTTCGTTGTTATCGTGGAACAGAGCGTCATAGTAGCCCAGTTTGTTGGGGTCGTAAGCCGGGGCTTGCCCGTTCGGATTGGTTTTGAAGCCCACGCCCCAATAGTAGTCTTCATTCCAATAGGTGCTGTTGGTACCGCCGATATAGATCACACCGCCCTTGTTCGGGGCACGCAGCCATGCTTCGGCGAAGCAGATGCCGATGTCGAACGCGCTGGTGAGGCAGCAGTTGCCCACCACGAAAGCGCTTTTATTCACATTCTGCAAGTTGTTGATATCGGAGATGGTGAAAGTGGGGTCGGCCCAGGAGGTCTCGCTGCCGTGGGCTGTGTAGTTGACGTAACCCACGCCGTTGGAAACATTCGCCACGATGGCTGCGTCGGAGGTTTGGGAAGCCGGGTAAAGATAGGTGTGGGAGGTTATTCCGTGGGCGGGGTTGAAATAGTTGGTGGTGCCATAGTTGACCTGGCCGTTGGCATGGGTGGGAGCCCAGTAGCTGTCTGCGCCGGCGATCATCACCACTTCTCCCAGATAAGCGTCGCTGGGCATGGTGTACATTTCGTGCATGAGGGTCTTGTTCACCTGGTTGGTCACCTCGGCCTCGGTGGTGGCGGAAAAGCGGCCAAAATACATCTCGGGCATATAATCCGAGCCCTGCAGACGCACATAGGTGAGGTCGGTCACGTGGCTGCCAGTGGAGCCGGAATTGGACGGCACCTGAGGCGTATCGCCCACGATCAGCAGGTAGGTGGGGGCCGGGTTTTCGGCGGTGGCTGCGTTCCAGATGTTCTGGATATAGGTTTTGATGGCGCTGGCTGTGCTGCCGGTCTCGGCGGTGGTGGCCAGGATAACGTTGAATCCCTCCTGCTTTTTCCAGTTCACAAAAGGCTGCATGGCGTTCACGAAGTTGGCAGGGGTGATGATCAGATAGCTCATCGGATAGCGGTTCAAAGACATTCTTTGGGGTTCGGGATTGAGCAATACGCTGCGCAGGGGGCCCTCAAACGCAGGGGAATAGGTGCGGGCGCGCAGCTCATCGGTGGCGATGTGGTCCGGATTGATGAACTGGACTTGCACTTCGGCGCTGTAGATCACCTCGATTTCGCCCTGGGCGGGGTTGTAGCGCACGGGCACAAAATCGAGAGCGAACAGTCTGTAGCCGCGCATGTGGCCCAATTCGGTCACGCTGATCGGGGCGTCGGTGGTCCAGGCATCGCGGTTATAAAAATCTCGGTTCACTTCAAAGGGTATCTTGGTCAGGTCAGCACTTTTGGAAACGGATTCCTGGCGTGGAAAAACGGGATAGTTCACACCCTCATCCGCCAGCATGAAGCTCTTCCTCAACAAGCTGGTGAAGCTTGGGACCACCTGCGCTCCTTCCGGAACGCTGATGATCTGGCGCATCAGGGGCAGCCTGGGCAGCCCGGTGTTATTGGTGGAAGTGTATTGGTCCACACTGAGGTCTGTAAAAACACCTTCCTTGGTCTGAACTTCCTGGTAGTCCAGTTTTTCAATGCTGTAGCGGACGCTCAGGCCGTCCCCGCTGCTGCGGGTAAGCTCAGCAGTGGTGGGAAAGTTTCCCAGTTTGATCGATCCTTGGGACGCGGCCAGAAACGCCGCCAATCCCAGGATTATGAGCATGATGAAAGTTTTCTTCATGTTCTCTCCTTAGCTTTGTATCAATGTTTTAAACTTGTATTCCTTAATATATGGCATCATGATGCAAGTTCAGTTCCGAAACAGGCTAAAGTTTTGAGCCTGTCATCTGGCGTGCCGCGCAACACCTTGCTCCACCGAATGATAGGACCTGTAAGCGCCACAGTTTCCGTTTGTGGGACGAATCTCTTCCACATCATTCAAATTAATCTATCAAATTCATTGGACCCAAGGAATCTGTCAATTTCTTTCTTTTGCCATCCGGCATAGGATTAACTTAAGAGAGGGTTTTTTTGCCGGTGGATACTCCTGCGTTGCTCTGTTCCAGCGAATGGTTCAGTCCTTTCACCCCGACCGTCATGGTCGCTACCGGTCCGGATATGCATTCAATCAATTCTATCAATTCATCAATTCCCTTTCCACGGCCCCTTTTCAAGCTTCCCGTCCAGGACCTGGATACAGGATAGCTAAGATATGGATAAATATACTATATAGATATAATATATACTAATTTAGTAGGTATTAGTAGTTATATAGGTATTTATATGGTATATATGTAGTTACTCTTAATTATTGTCCTGATTGGTATGCTCTGTCCATCACGGGGGCCGTATAAAGGGAATTGATGAATTGATAGAATTGATTGAACCGGAAAATCCCTCTCTCCGGCAGATGAGAAAAAAGCTCTCTTCGAACTGGGCGACCCACTCTTTTTTAAACATGGGCCAAAACTTATATGTCCGCTCAATAGCTGAATAGCGCGCTGATTTCCTCCCGGCTGAGGGAGGAGAGCACGTTCTGGGATTCGGAAACCACCTCGTCGAAGAGCTGCAGTTTGTGCTGTTGCAGGTTCATTATCTTTTCCTCCACGCTTCCTTTGGTGATCAGGCGAAAGACCTGCACCTTGCGGGTCTGGCCAATGCGGTGGGTGCGGTCCACCGCCTGGTTTTCAACCATTGGATTCCACCAGGGGTCGTAGAGGATAACGGTATCGGCGGAGGTGAGGTTGATGCCGGTGCCGCCGGTTTTGAGGCTGATGAGGAAGAGTTTGAGCTCCGGGTCTGTCTCAAAGCGCCTCACCTCGTCCATGCGGTTTTTGGTATGGCCGTCCATGTAGGCATAGCGCAGACCCTGGGCATCGAAGACGCGGCGGATGATCTTCAGCATCTTCACGAACTGGGAGAAAACCAGGATCTTGTGTCCGCTTGCCAGGGCGTCTGTAACCAGTTCCAAAAGGTGTTCCAGTTTAGCTGAGGCTTCCAGTTCCGGCAGGATGTCCGGGTTGGCCAGGTGGGGGTGGTTGCAGATCTGGCGCAGCTTCATCAGCGCGGCCAGGATGTGCACGAAGTTGAGGTTGGCGCTCTCCGGGGCGTTGAGCAGCTTTTTCTGCACCATGTCGATGATTTGGAGGTAGAGCTTTTCCTGCACGGGGTGCATCCGGCACCAGGAAACTTGTTCCTGTTTGTCCGGAAGTTCCAGCAGCACCTCTTTCTTGGTGCGGCGCAGCAGGAAGGGCGCCACCGCGCGTTTGAGCTTCACGGCGCCTGTTTCGGGCTCTTCCAAGAATTCCTGTTTGAAGCGCTTGAGGCTGCCCAGATAACCCGGGATGAGGAAGTCGTAGATAGACCAGAGTTCGGTGAGGTTGTTTTCCACCGGGGTGCCGGTGAGGGCCAGTCTGTGGCGGGCGGAGAGCTTTTTGATGGCGTAGGTGCGTTTGGCGGCAACGTTTTTGATGTTCTGCGCCTCGTCCAGGATTATCCATTCAAATTCTTTTTCCTTGAGGGCCGCGATGTCGTTCAGCACCACCGTGTAAGAGATGATGAAGAGCTTCGCGTTCGGGTCGCGCAGCAGCTCCAGCCGTTCGGCCTTGCCGCCTTCCACGATCAGGTAGGGGATGTTGGTGTGGAACTTCTCTATCTCCGCCGCCCAGTTGTAGAGCAGCGTTTTGGGACAGACCACCAGGCTTTGGCTGTCCTCCGGGGCCCAGTGGATGAGGGCCAGCGCCTGGATGGTTTTTCCCAGGCCCATTTCGTCGGCGAGGATTCCCCCCAGGCGGTAGTGCTGCAGCATCCGGATCCAGGCCACTCCCGCTTTCTGGTAGCCGCGGAGGATGGTTTGCAGATAAGTTGGAAGAACCATCTGGCCTTCAAGATGGCCGCGCACGAGGTCGCGGGAAAAGCTGTCCAGCCATTCGTCGCCCAACATGCGGAAAGCCGGGTTTTCCAGCATGTAGCGCTGGTAATAGGGCAGGTTCACCAGCCGGGAGCGGTAAACCTCGTCCGCCAGTTTTTCGCTGCGCGACAGCAGACGCTCGGTTTCGCGGAAGACCTCAGGATTGGAAATGAAGATAATGCGTCCGTCAGCGGTATGGAGGAAATCCTCTTCAGATTTGAAGAAGCGCCTCAGTTCCTCATGGGTAAAGTTTAGGTCCCGGTAGCGGTAGGAAACTTCATATTCGAACCAGTCGATCTCTTCGCTGCGCCTGGCCCGGATTTCCACCTGCAGCCCCACTTTCTGGATGAATTCGCCCCGCAGTTCCGGTGCGATTTCGATGTCCAGGGCCTCAGATTCCAGTTCAAAGAGGCTCTGACGCAGCCTGGTTAGTTCTTCTCCGTCGCTGAAAACCAGTTGGGACTGGCGTTCCAGGCGGCCCTGCCCCGACCCGGGGATTCTGGCCGAGATCTGGCTCACCCGGTTGAAAATCTCCGGCGGCAGGTAAAACCAGGCGTTGCCGCCCCCACCGGCGTCAATATAGTCGCTGCGCACCAATGGCGCCGAGAAGCAGGTCACAGCCAGCGGTATCTCCAAAGGCTGTTCCTCCTCCCCAGAGCGCGGCGAGGGATAGATCAACCGGCCGGAGAGGGCAACATTGTCGCCCAACTTTTCCACTTTCAGGCGGACGCGCGGTTCGCCGGAAACTATCTGAGGGAGGTCGATGGAGGGGTCGAAATCCAGGTAAATGTCTTGTTTGCGCAGTTCGCGGTTGACCACGGTGCGCCAGTAGATCAGGTCCTTGGCGCTGAGCAGCAGTTCATGGCTGAATAGTTGCTCCAGGGTTTCGTTGCCCAGAGGCAGAAAGACGGGGCGTGCCTCGTTGCGGAAAAGCAGCCAGGTGGGAAAGCCGGGATAGACCACTGAAAGTTCATCCAGGATAACCGGGATGACGCGGTAGTTTTTCTTGCCGGCTGGCTCCACCCTCAGGCTGAGGGGATAGGGCTGGGAGTTGAATTTTAGCGGTTCCCCGGTCTCGCGCACCGTCAGCCGTCCATCCAAATCCTGCATCAGCACCAGGGCCGGGGCCAGGTCTTTTTTATAGAGCGACCAGAATTTCGCCTTGGCGCTGTAGGCGGCCTTGTGCGCGTTCAGATAGCGGAAGAAAGCCAGCTCGGAATCGGACAGCACCTCAAGTTGGGCCCGGTATTCCTCCAGTTTCCGGTTGGAAATTCCCTCGGGACGCCCTCCGCTCTCTATTTGCAGCAGCTTCGGCAGGTCCAGCCGACCGTAGGCGGAATGGTAGAAGCGCGCTTTGTCGGATTCCGGGTCATAAAGCCGCTCCACCTCGATCACGGCGCGGTCATGCTCCCCCCGCCAGAACTCACTGCCCCTCAGCACACTGCCGTCGCAGGTTTCCACGGCGGGGCTGTCGAAGATGTCGGTTTTCAGGTAAAGATAGGCGTAACGCAGCACCGAGAGGTAGTGGCGGCAGCTTTCCTCATCCCGGCACTCGTGGCAGTGGTGGCTGGCCACGGTTTGGGAAACGGGGTCGTAAACGATGTCAAGCTGGGTGGCGAAAAAATCGCGGCGCTCCCCGGAAGCGATGAAATGCAGATGATACAGGCCGTTCTCGTCGATGGATTTCCAGTATTGCAGGTCGCCCCGGTCAAGGGCGATCACGGCATGGTTGAAATACCACGAAGCCGATTTTTCATGGTAATCCTTGCTGAACAGGCGGGCCATCTTTCCTCTCTGGTGCTTTAATCAGTCCATTGGCAAGCGGAAGTCCATTTTTGTCAACTTATTTCCGCTCTGATTTCCTTTTTTCTGCAAGTTTCAGGCCAATTTTCCTGTTTCTTCTGCCGCCCCGCGATCCGTTACCCACTATTATAGAACTGGCAAACCGGGCTTTTCCGGGTTTTGCTGGGCTGCCCGCTAGCTTCGCCGTTTGCCCCTTCCAATTCACATCCCATTCACTTCCCGCTGACTTCCCGTATGAGCCACGGGAACTCTACGGGAGGCGAAAGGGAGGCGGAAGGGCAGGGGCAAAGGGCCTGACTGTCGGCAAAAAAGAATCCCGGAGCCAGAGGCAGCCGGGATTTGGATGATTATCAAACAGCGGTTAGAAACCGAACCAGGGGCCGATGCTGAAGCTGAGGCCGCGGAATTTGGTATCGGGCGAGCCGGAGATGGTGATATCGTCGCCGGCATCGGAATGGACCTTCCAGCCATTGTAGGTGGGGATTCCGCAGAAATAGCCCACTTCGGCGCGGAGTGAGAGCCAGGGAATGAGGTTGAGGATCAGTTCCGCCCGGGGCTGGATGATGAAGTATTCGCGCTTGAGGGTGGCGGTGAAATTGTTTTCGGTGAAGATTTGGGGCCAGGTGAACTCAGATTGGGTCTGGGTATAATAGACAGTGTGTCCACCCGCTCCAAACATCGCGCCCAGCGAGGCAGCGAAACCGTCGGTGATCAGGAAACGCTTGTCCAGGGTGAGGCCGCCGAAGGAGGCTTCGTATCTCACGGAGGCGTGGGTGACTGGATCGACATCGCTGAACTCGTAGCCGGCGCCAACTCCGCCTAAGAAGAAGCCTTTGCCGATGTTGCCTTTGCCGGCGCCGCCATTCATGAAAATACCTTTGCTGCTGATGGGATTGAATCCGAAATCGTTGTTCTGGGTTTCGTTGTCGCCGATGCTGTTGAGCAAGCCGTTCACGTGTTCCATGGGCAGGATGGTATAGTAGGGCACCCAGCCTCCTCCACCCCAGCCGAGGTCCTTTTTGCGGCTGGGCCTGTCTGTGGGGTCTTCAAGATAAGCGTCTTTGCTAATCACGCTGCCGAACCGCTTTCCCCCTTCTGGGCGCGGCTCCAGCACCAGTTCGAGGTCCGTTATTTCCACGTTTCGCCAAACGCGGAGGTTGATTTTCTGGCCGGGCCTCATCATTGAGCGCTGGCGGTCGAATTCCTCCATATTGGTAACCGGTTTGCTGTCTATCTCCATCATGATGTCGTTCTCTTTCAGGCCCGCCTTGTCGGCCGGGGAGCCTTTGGAGACTCCGGTCACGAGGATGCCGTAAAGGTATTTGTAGCCGAGTTCGTGGGCTGTGGGATAATCCAGGTCGTCCACGTAGATTCCGAAATAGACCGAAACCGGCTGTTCGGGCGCCTGGGTGGTCACCATTTCCATATCGTTATCATCGCCGCTTTGGGCGAACAAAGCGCCCAGCGCGAGAAGCAGGATGGCCAAAATGAGCGTCGCTCTTTTCATGGGAAACTCCTTGAGTGTTTTCAAAGGAAATAATAAGGCAGGCAGGGTGAATCACAAGAAAAAATAGTGGCCGGAACAGAATTGCCGAATCCGGAACAAAAACCTTGACTGGAACGGACTTTGCATAATCTGGGAATGTCCGTGGCTTTCAAGCTGTGGAGATAATGGAGACACGATGAAGAGATATCTGATCCTCGCGGCGCTGTTGCCGCTTTGCCTGGGGCTTTGGGCAAACCAATACGTGGCCGGGATTCCGGTGGGGCTGATCCGCTCCCCGTTCCAGGAGGAAAGCCTGAACCAGGCTGTGCGCCGGCTTTCGGAAGAGGGCTGCGCCATCCTGCATTACGACGCTGACCAGGCCATCGCCCTGGTGCCGGAAGGCAAATATCAGGATTACAGGCTGGCTGAACTTGACACAGCCCAAAAGCTATATCTGGTGGGAAAAATACCCGGCCAAAGCCGGCCTGAGCTTGGCGCTGGGGGCAGGCTGCTGCTTGAACTGGCCGACGCCTACCTTTTCGAGAGCGCGCTGGACGAAATCCAACTGCGGGAACAGATTACCCATCCCTTCACCCGGCTGGGCCCGGAGCCTATGCGCTTCTCCCAGACGGCTTTGCCTGCCGCTTCCCCGAGGGCCGCGAGGACGGACATTGACCAGATGGTCGCTATGGTGAACGCCGCTTCCGTGCAGAGCACCATCCAGAGCCTGCAGGACTTCCAAACCCGCTACGCGCGGGCAGACAACCGCCTCCAGGTGGCGCAGTGGATCCAGCAGAAATTCATCAGCTACGGGGTGACAGACGCGGTGCTGCAGCAATTCATGTGGCAAAACACAATCCAATACAACGTTGTGGCCACCATTCCGGGGACGACCTACCCCAACCAGTACATCGTTGTGGGCGGGCATCACGATTCGATCTCGAACAACAGCGACCCCTACCTTTTCGCTCCCGGAGCCGATGACAACGCCAGCGGCAGCGTGGCCGCCCTGGAAATGGCTCGGGTGATGATGGCCAGCGGCTACCAGCCCCGCAGCTCGATCCGCTTTGTGACCTTTGCCGCCGAGGAATTCGGCCTCTGGGGCTCAAAACACCACGCCCACACGGCCAATCTGGCCGGCGAAAACATCCGCCTGATGATCAATCATGACATGATCGCCAACCAAAGCGGGCCCCAGCCCTGGCAGGTGTGCCTGATGCCCTACGACGGATCGATTGACCACAGCGCCTACGCGGCCCTGATCACGGAGCAGTACACAGACCTGGATACCTATTACGGAGGCTTGAACAGCGGCAGCAGCGACAGCCATCCCTTCTGGCAAAACGGCTTTCACGTCATCTACTTTTTCGAGGATGAGTTCTCGCCAGTGTATCACACCTCCCAGGACGTCGTGGCCAACCTCAATCCCGCTTACTGCGCCGAGGTGATCAAGGCCTCCGTGGCCTGCGCTGCCTCCTTTGCTGATATGCCTTCCTCCCCGGTAGGCCTTTCCGCCCAGGATTGGGGCGACGGATCCACCATCCTGCTGACCTGGGAAAACTTGAACGATCCCCTGATCAGTTACTACAATGTCTATTACAGCACGGTTTTTGGCGACTGGGGCGCGCCGCTCACCACTTCCAGCAACTATCTGTCGGTACAGGGCCTCACCCAGGGCCAGTTGTATCATTTCGCGGTGGGCTCCGTGGACAACTTTGGCAACGAAAGCTATCTGGTCTATACCACAGCGATGCCGCTCTCCGTTCCGCTGCAGCCGCAAAACTTCATTGACCAGCCCCTTTATCAGAGCATCTCGCTGGATTGGGACGACAACCGCGAGCATGACTTCGCTGGCTACAGGCTCTACCGCTCTTCACAGCCTGACGAGCTGGGACAGCAAATTGGCGGTTTGCTCACGGAAAGCGAATATCTGGACAACGATGTGGTGGGTTCGCCAAGCTATTACTATTACAGCCTTTGCGCGGTGGACCAGGACGGCAATGCCAGTCCTTTCACCCAGGTTGTGAAAAGCCGTCCCGTTACTCTGGACCAGGGTGTGCTCATCGTTGACGAAACCGAGGACATGAGCGGAACGAATCCCTTCATGCCCACCGATCAGCAGGCGGACGATTTTTACGCTTATGCCAGCGCGAACTTTACCACCACAGAGCTTGACATCAATTCTCTGGATGAAAACCTGCGCCTGGCCGATATCGGAATCTACTCATCCATCATCTGGCACGGGAATGACCAGGCCAGCATGGATTATCCTTATTTCGCGCGGGATGCCCTGAACCAGTACATTCAAGCCGGGGGCAACGTGTTTTTCAGCGTGTATTTCCCCTCGCTGGCTTTCGAGCTGAATGCCAACTATCCGGGCAATTTCAACAGCGATTCCTTTATCTACGACGTGATCGGGATCGCGTCTGCTGACTACTCCGGCAACGCAGCCCGTTTTCGCTTCGCCATCCCGGCTCAAGGCCAGATTCCCGCTGTGAGCGTGGACCCGGAAAAGACCTTGTCAGTCATGAACGGACACATCATCCGCGTTGAAAGCATCGGCGCCAGCCCCGGTTGCACCACCATCTACAACTATGGCACGGATTACGCTGACGACACGCCCCAGGGAGCGATGGCCGGCATGCCGGTGGGGGTGCTGAACCTGAACCAGAGCGGCAAGGTCTGCGTGGTTAGTTTCCCTCTCTACAACATCTACCAGGATGACGCCCGGAACCTCATTGATTATGTGCTGACGGAGTATTTCGGCGAAACCTTCAGCCCTGCTGAAGACCCCGGCTTGGCGCCTGCTGGCGGGATTAGTATCTCGACGAACCATCCCAACCCCTTCAAAGGCGAAACCAGCTTCCGGCTGGAGCTAAAAAACAACACTCGGCCTGTGCTGGTGGAGATTTACAACCTCCGCGGCCAGAAAGTGAGATCCCTCTTTGTTGGCTACAGCCCCAAATCCGTGGTGCATAGCTGGGACGGTCTGGACGATTTTGGCAGCGCCGTCTCCAGCGGGATTTACATCATCCGCACCAGCCAGGATGGAGTTGCGGCACAGCGCCGGATCGCCCTGGTGAAATAGATTTGCCATCCATCAATAAACAAAGCCGGCAGAGCGATCCGCCGGCTTTGTTTCTATATGGTGGAGGTGATCAGCTGCCGAGGGTGGCAACCATCACGGCCTTGATCGTGTGCATGCGGTTTTCCGCCTCGTCGAAGACAACGGACTGGGGCGATTCGAACACTTCGTCGGTGACCTCCATGGCGCTGATTTTGAATTTGTCATGGATCTGTTTTCCGATGGTGGTCTTGAGGTCGTGAAAAGCCGGCAGGCAGTGCATGAAAAGGGTGGTGGGCTTACCGGTCTTTTTCATCATGGCGGCATTCACCTGATAGGGTTTGAGCAGCTTGATGCGCTCGGCCCAAACGCTGTCCGGCTCGCCCATGGAGACCCAGACGTCGGTGTAGATCACATCGGCGTTTTTCACGCCTTTGGCGATGTCGTCGGTGATGGTGATGGTTGCGCCGGTGGTTTTGGCCACATCCTTGCATTTCTTCAGCAGAGAGGCTTCCGGGAACAGGGCTTTGGGGCTCACGATGCGGAAGTCCATCCCGGTTTTGGCGCCGCCGATCATCAGGGCGTTGGCCACATTGTTGCGTCCGTCGCCAACATAAACGAAGGTCATTTCGTTCAGCGGCTTGTTCAGATGCTCCATGGCGGTGAGGAAATCAGCCAGCACCTGGGTGGGGTGGTCTTGGTCGGTAAGGCCGTTCCAGACAGGCACGCCGACGTATTTTGCCAGTTCTTCCACGATCTCCTGGCCGAAGCCGCGGTATTCGATTCCATCATACATGCGGCCAAGAACCCGGGCGGTGTCTGCGACGGATTCTTTTTTGCCCATCTGGCTACCGGTGGGGCCCAGATATGTAACGTGCGCGCCCTGGTCGAGAGCGGCCACTTCAAAGGCACAGCGGGTGCGGGTGCTGTCCTTTTCAAAGATAAGGGCGATGTTTTTGCCTTTGAGGCGTTGCTGCTCGGTTCCCGCATATTTGGCTTTTTTCAGGTTCAGCGCGAGGTCCAGCAAAAATCCGATCTCCTGCGGCGAAAAGTCCATCAGGGTCAGAAAATGGCGGTTTCTAAGATTGCAGGGCATAATTTCTCCTTGGCTTGATTTTTGTCTTTGAATGCCAAAGAAATTAGCATAGCTTTCCCGGCAAGAAATTTTCCTTGTCTGTATCGCGGCTTTGAAAAAAAGTGCATCCAGAGATTGTTTCACCCAATAAATAATGCAGGGAAAGCCTCTGAAATAGGTAAAGAATAAGAAGGCTCTCCTGCTTGATGCCACCGGACATCTTTATTTTGAAGGATATATGAAGATAATGAAAGCAATTTGGACCCTCCTGCTGTTGCTTCCGCTGGCCCTGCTGGCGCAGCAATACACCTTGGACGAACTGGTTGAGCACGGCTTGGTGAACAGCTACGGCATGCTGCGCGGCGAGCTTGCCTACGAAACCAGCCGCTCCAACCTCAGCAGCGCCACTTGGAACCTGCTGCCCGAGGCTGGCGTGAGTTTTGGCATCACCAATAATTTCTACCATCCAAACACCCCCGCGGCTTCTGACCTGAGCAGTCAGGCCGGATTTTCCATCAGCAAAACGATCAGCCTCAACGATGACGCCTGGTTCAACTACAGATACGCCAAGCTGGATGCGGAGAAGGCTGAACTGACCCGTCAAAGCAACGCCAGCGCCTATGCCTACGGCGTTTTCACAGCTTATCTGGACGTGTTGAGCACCCAGCGCCAGCTTTCATCGTTGCAGAAGAACTTGGAAATTCAGACCCGCGTGTGGGAACAAGCCCAAGTGTTGAACCAACTGGGCAAGAACACCAGCTTCGACCTCAAGGAAAGCGAAATTGCCGTGATGAACGCCCGCATCTCCATCCTGCAACTGGAAAACTCCATCGCCTCCAAGCGCGCCCAGCTTTTCAGCCTCGCCCGGATGGACGACGCCGGCTATGAACTGGCAGAACTGGCTCCGGATATGAACTATGTCCTGCCTCAGACCAGCCCTGAACAGAGCAACCAGGTGAAACTGCTCAAGGCTGACCTCAAACGTGGCGAACTGGGCCTCACCCAGAACTTCCTGAACTACTTTCCCCGCGTGAGCCTGGCCTACAACTTCAGCCGCAGCGTGGGTGGAGAAAACTTCGACTTCGATACCTACGGCACCAACCACACCTTGGGCCTGAACTTCAGCTACTCGCTCTGGAACCAGTTCAAACAGGGTCAGACCAATAAACGCGGCGACCTTGCCCAGCGCCTGGCCGAATTGGAGATTCGTCAGCAGATCGACGAGATTAACCAGCAGTATGCCACCCTCAGCCAGGAACTGGCCTACCTGACCCGCCTGGACAAGCTTTACAGCGAAAAACTGGCTCATAGCGAAAGCCAGATCCGCATTGCCGAAGAACGCTTCCGCCTGGGCTTGATCGAGCTTTTGGAACTGGACAAGACCCGCGTGGAATTCATCAATTCCGAAATCGCCTACAACAACAACCGCTACCAAATCCTTGCCCGTCAGGAAGCCATCAACAACCTGCTTTCCCAAAAGATCCAAGGCAAGTGGTAATAAAGGTTATACCATGAAAAAATACCTTAAATACGTCATCATTGCGCTGCTGCTCATCGCGGCGGCGATCGTTTTCATCCAGCTGCGCAAAAGCAGCAGCCGACCCGAATGGAAGATTGACAGCCCCTCAAAAGGCACCATCCGTGAAGTCGTTACCGCCACCGGCTCCCTCAATCCCACCGTTCTGGTGGAGGTGGGCACCGAGGTATCCGGAACCATCAAAACCCTTTACAAGGATTTCAACGACAAGGTGAGAAAAGGCGAAGTGCTGGCCCGGCTGGATACAGAAATCCTGGCCGCCAGCGTGGAATCCGCCCAGGCTGAGGTGAACAAGGCCCGCGTTTCCCGTGACGAAGCGAGCATGGAATACAACAATAGCGAGACTCTCTTCAGCCGCGACATGATCTCATCCTATGAACTGCAGAAAGACAAATACAGCCTCGACCAGGCCAAACTCAATCTGGCCACCGCCCTGCTAAGGCTGCAAACCGCTGAGAAGAACCTCAAAAACGCCACCATCACCTCGCCCATCGACGGCGTGATTGTTTCCCGCGAGGTTTCGGAAGGGCAGACAGTGGCTGCCAGCATGAACTCGCCCACCCTCTTCACCATCGCCAACAACCTGGATCAGATGGAGATCACGGCCAGTGTAGACGAGGCTGACATCGGCAAAATCTCCGTGGGTCTGCCGGTGGAATTCTCCGTGGATGCCCATGCCGGCCAGATGTTCACCGGCTCTGTGCAGCAGATCCGGCTGAAATCCGAAACCGAGCAAAACGTAGTCAGCTACAGCGTGATCATCGATGCCGCCAACCCCGACCACAAGCTGCTTCCCGGCATGACAACCAACGTGACCATCATCACCCAGTCCAAGAAAAACGTGTCCCGCATCCCTGAAACCGCCACCCGCTTCACCCCCAGCAAGGAGGTGTGGGAGCTTTTTGGCCTCAAATGGGAGGATGACCTGATTTCCAATGCCCGCAAAGCAGCTATGGAAAAGGTGATGGCCTCCGCTCCCGGCGGCAGGGCCCCATCCCGCGACAATCCGAGGCCGGACAGCGCCAAAGCCCCTTCCGGACGCCCTCCACGTGGGTTCCCCGGCGGTATGCCCCCCGGCGGAATGCCCGGTGGAATGCCTGGAGGAATGAATCGTGGCGGAGGCAATGGTCGCAACGGCGGCTCCGCCCTGATCTGGGTGCTGAAAGACAAGACGCCGGAATTGATTATGGTGCGCACCGGAGTTTCCGACGGCGCTTTTGTGGAGGTGCTCAGCCCCCTTGATCCGGATACGAAGATCATCACCGGCGTGAACTACAAAGACCCCTCCCAGGCCAAGGTTAACAGCGCCCTCCAACAGGGCAGGCCCGGCATGGGGCCAAGGTTCTGAGCATGACGGCAAGAACCCTGCTCAGCGCGCGCGGAATCACCAAAACCTACACCATGGGCGAAATCCAGGTTCACGCCCTGCGCGGGATCGATCTGGACGTTCAAGCCGGTGAATTCATCGCCATCATGGGCGCCAGTGGCTCAGGCAAGACCACCTTCATGAACCTGATCGGCTGCTTGGACAAACCCAGCTCCGGAACCTACATCCTGGACGGCTACGACGTTCACGCCATGAATGATGCCGAGATCACTCAGGTGCGCAACCGCAAGATCGGTTATGTGTTCCAGAGTTTTTACCTCCTGCCCCGCACCACGGCGCTGGAGAATGTGGAACTTCCCCTACTCTATTCCAAAAACATCCACGCGAAAGACCGCCGCGCCATGGCCCTTAAGGCCCTCGAAACTGTGGGCTTGCATGACCGAGCCCGCCATTTCCCTAACCAGCTTTCCGGTGGACAGCAGCAGCGCGTCGCCATCGCCCGCGCCATCGTCAACGACCCCGTGTTCCTGCTCGCGGATGAGCCCACGGGCAATCTGGACACCCGCACCAGCGTGGAAGTGATGGAATTTTTTCAGAAACTGCACGCCGAGGGCAAAACCATCATCCTGGTGACCCACGAATTCGACATCTCCCAATACGCGACCCGGATCATCACTTTCCGCGACGGGCGCATCATCTCCGATTTGCCCAATCCCGATCCCCGCAATGCCACTGAAGACCTGAAGAAGCTGCCCCGCCTGGATGACAGCGAGGAGGTGGCCTGATGTCTGTTTTCGGAATTCTCCGCATCGCCCTTAAATCCCTAACCCGCAATAAAACCCGCACCTTTCTGACCATGTTGGGCATCATCATCGGCGTGGCTGCCGTGATCACCATGATCGCCATCGGCCAGGGCGCCAAAAAGGTGGTGGACGACCAGATCAGTACCATGGGCACCAATGTGGTCTCCGTGATGTCCAATTTCACGAATACCCAAAGCACTGCGCGCCAGGCTGCCGGTTCCGGCAACACCCTCGAAGAGGAGGACGTGGACGCCATCCTCGACAAAGTGGACGGAGTTCTTTACGCCTCACCGGTTTACAATACTTTCGGCCAGCTTAAATACGGCAACAACAACTGGCGCGGACGCATCATGGGTGTGGACGTGGATTATTTCCTGATCCGCGATATGAAGATGGAATCGGGCGACTTCTTCTACCCCTCCGAGGTGGAGAGCGGCGCCAAGGTCTGTGTGCTGGGCAAAACCGTGGCCGACAACCTGTTCGTGGGTGAAGACCCGGTGGGCAAGATAATGCGCATCCGCAACATCCCCTTCACCGTGAAAGGCGTGCTCAAATCCAAGGGCCAGGGCACAATGGGCAACGATCAGGACGACATTGTCCTAGCTCCTTTTACCACAACCTCCACCCGACTCATCGGACACCGCTGGCGCTTCCTTACCATCATCGTTTCCGCCGTTTCGCAAGAACGCATCCCCATTGTTCAGGAAGATATCTCCAACCTTATGCAAGCCCGCCACAGCGGCACCACTGCCGCAGATTTTATGGTGAGTTCCCAAACCGACGTGGCTGAGGCCGCCAACAGCGTTTCCAACACCATGACCGTGCTTCTGGCCAGCATCGCCGGGATTTCGCTGCTCGTGGGCGGGATCGGCATCATGAACATCATGCTGGTCTCGGTTACTGAAAGGATCAAGGAAATCGGCATCCGCATGGCCGTGGGCGCCGGAAAGCGCGACGTATTGCTCCAATTCATCATTGAAGCCATCACCATCAGCATCCTCGGCGGGTTAATCGGCATCGTCCTGGGCTGGGGACTGGCCGTGATCCTGGGCAAAACCATGGGCTGGAGCATCGTGGTGACCTCCTGGTCGATCCTGCTCTCCGTCGGCTTTTCCTGTGTCATCGGCATCTTTTTTGGCTGGTATCCTGCCCGCAAAGCAGCGAACCTGAACCTCATCGACGCCCTCCGCTACGAATAGCGCCTCGTTTTTCAGGCTCTCTTTCAAATCGAATGGTTCAACCCGAAGGGCGCCACTCCGTTGCGAGGATATAAAGCTGCTGGGAAATCCTCAGAGGATTGAATCTATACCACCTCGCCGTTAACGCCCTGTATTGGGCTCCAGATGTGCCTCCCGCATTATACCCGCATCTGATGCGGGGATTTGGCGAGGGGCGAGTGAGAGGGATAGGTTCGGGCGCTAAGGAGGTATTAAGTTGATTCAAGCCCTTTTTCATTGACAGCATTGGGCGGGAAATAATTATGAGCATAAGAGTATTTTGATCGAGGTGATTCGATGAAAAAGCCTGCCCTGATTCTTTTGGTTTCCGCCCTGGCCTCTCTGAGTGCCGCTCCGCGCGGCCTCACCAGCCGGGAAATAGTTATCGAGGACGCGGTGGTTGTGGTTCAGCCGGAAGCGGTTTTGACTATCCCCGCTCCAGCGCCTGCTAATCCGGGGAGCGGGCTCCGCGAGAACTGGTGCCCACTGCTGGAAATGTCGCTGGGTTTTGTGCTTCCGGCCGGAGAGCAGTTTGGCATCTATTTTGACAACAAGGAACAGTTTGCCAATCCCTATTTCACGGGCGGGAGTGTGGTTAACGAATCGCATTACAGACAAGCCGTGGCCAAGGCTCCGACCTGGATCCAGGCTGAACTGCACAAAACGCTGCTGCAGCTTGACTATTATCCCCGGATGCATTTCTCCACCCTGATAATCAACGCGCCGGACCCCATCGTGGACGAGATCGCTTTCTGCGTGGCGACAGCCTCGCCCCAGTATCTGAACTCCAGTTTCGCTAACCCGGAACTGTTCACCGAAAACGCCGAGTGGATCTATTCCGTTGCGTCCCAACTGCCCTATGTGGAAATAGTGGATGTGGGTTCCGCCGCCACCGGCGGGGATTACTATTCCACCACCCGCTACTGGAAAAAGGACGCCAATGGCCAATTTCAGCAGGTAACCGTCCCCAGGGAGATCTATTACTGGTATCTGGTGAATCCCAAGATAACTGACGAAATCCAGGCCTATATCGATCCCAACATTGTGGAAAACAACAGCACCCATTCCAACAATATCGCAGCTCCCTGGAATGGGGGAAAATTCTGGCGCTCATATTTTTACGACTTCGACGACGATGTCCATCCGGTGCTTTGCGATACCCTGACACAGTGCCTGAGCGTGTTCAACCGCGACGGATCACCCGGAGACGCCATCCGCGCCATCACCTGGTGGATAAACCAGAACATGAGTTTCACCTCAAACAACGAGCGTCCGCATCAGCCGGTGCGCATTTTCGCCAAACGATTTGGACGCTGCGGCGAATACGCCGACTTCAGTTCCGCCGTGGCACGGACCGCCCTTATCCCCTGCACCAATATCAGTTCCGTCTCCACCGACCACACCTGGAACGAGTTTTGGGAAGACGGCTGGGTTTCCTGGGAGCCGGTGAACGGCTATCTGAACAACCCGCTGGTGTATGAAAACGGATGGGGCAGGGTGTTTGGCAGTGTGTTCGAGGAAAGGTCCGACGGCCTGTTCTCTCCGGTCACGGAGCGGTATTCGGAAGGCGTGGCCACCATCAACATTCAGGTGGTGGATCAAGACATGCAGCCGGTGGACGCCGCAAGGGTGGTTCTGGCCATCTTTGAGTCCTCGCCCCGCTTCGATTGTGAGGCCTATACAGACAACAACGGCATGGTGAGCTTCAAAGTGGGCGAAAACCGTGATTACCGTGCCCGGACGGAAACCATGTTCGGGCAATATCCTGCCATTCCTGGAACCTACACGCAACTGGTGGCAAACACGGCGAACGGCGAAACCTATAATTACCAGTTCCAGATCGCCGCGCCGATGCCCCAGCCAACGATCGAGGCGCTGGCCACACCGCCTGATCCGGAGCAGGATTACCGTTTCACGGTGGATTTCCAGAGCCTGGGCTATTTTGTTACCGGCAGAACGCTTTGGGACGACATCGATGTACTGGGCGCACCGGCCAGATATTACCAACATGTGGATGACCCCTCCACCGTTTCCTTTTTGGTGGTTGACGCTGACAACGCCATCTTCCTGGATTTGGACAATTTCTGCAGCGCCTACTCTTATACGGGCCCGGTTGCTTCCGGCAACGCGGTTTTTGATATTCCCGCGGGCCAGAACTGGTATGCCCTGCTGGATAATTCGCACCGGCACGGCAACGCCGTTTTGCTCTCCGGAACGCTGGCCTTCGAATATTGGAACACCGCCGTCAGCGATCCGCAACTGCCGGCTGCGGTTTTCAGCCTGGACGCCATCGCGCCCAATCCTTTCAGCGAAAAGACCAGGATTGGCCTGCAACTGAAAGAGCCGGCGGAGATGGGGTTGAGCATTTACAACCTCCGGGGAGAGAAGGTTCGCGAGTTCGGCGCTCAGAAACTCTCCTCGGGCCAGCAATGGCTTGAGTGGGACGGAAGGAATGACCACGCCGAAGCCTTGCCCAGCGGGGTATATTTCCTGAAAGCGTCTGCGGGAAAGGATGTCCAGGTTCGCAAACTGCTGTTGCTGAAGTAAGCCGCCTACAACCTGGGTGGTCTGAACCATCTGTCTGACAGGAAGATGGAGCAAGCATCTGAGAATTGTTCCACATTCTATTTGACAAAGACCGCCTCTCTGTAAATGTGTTCATTTCGTGCCCGCGGAAAGACAGTCCGCTGGGCGTGACACTGAAATCAAAGTCAAGGAGTCGCGATGGAACAAGACTTCAGCCGGCTGGACGCGTTGTTGCAAGAATACGAAGGCAGGAAGGGATCGCTCATACCCTTTTTACAAGCCGCGCAAGAACTTGAGGGATACCTATCCCGACCGGCACTCAAATATATATCTGAACGAATGAAAGTGCCGGCTGCCGAAATCTGCGGTGTGGTAACCTTCTATTCAATGTTTCGCCTGGAACCACAGGGCAAACACATCATCCGGGTTTGCAAAGGGACAGCCTGCTACGTGTCAGAGGCGGACGGGATCAAGGACGCGTTGATCGAAAACCTGAAGCTGGAGGACGGCAAATTGACCACTGACGACATGCTGTTCACGCTGATGGAAGTGTCCTGCCTGGGCTGCTGCTCGTTGGCGCCGGTGATCATGATAGACAACAAAACCTTTGGCAAACTCACTCCGGAAGCCATACCCGGAATCTTGGAAAAATTCCGAAACGGGGAAGCCTGATGGGAGCGATCAAGCTCATAGATGCTTTATAGAGATGGATAATGCTTAATTTGGATCAAATCAAAAAGGACTATCAGGAAGCCCTTGCTCACTACAAGAAACGCATAGTTGTCTGCGCCGGAACAGGTTGTATAGCCAATGGTTCCCTACAGATTTACAGTGCCCTGAAGGACAGCCTTGCCATGCAATCCCTGGATGTATCCATCGAGCTGAAAGCCCATGATGATCACGATCACGATGTGTTGATCTCGGGAAGCGGCTGTCAGGGCTTTTGTCAGGTTGGTCCGCTGGTTACGGTCGAGCCGGATGGCATCCTCTATGCTCACGTGAAACCCGAAGACGCCGATGAGATCGTGGGTCAGACCATTGTGCAGGGCAAGCTGATCGACCGTTTGCTCTATGTCAACCCCGCTGATGGCAGACACTGCAAGGGCGCGGGAGACATTCCCTTTTACACCCGGCAAAAGCGCACCGCGCTTAAAGAATGCGGTCACCTGGACCCTGAAAACGTGAACGAATACATCAGTCACGGTGGTTATTTTGCTGCTCGTGACGCCTATCAGAAATACAGCGCTGAAGAACTCTGCAAACTCTATCAGGATTCTGGGTTGCGTGGGCGTGGCGGTGGTGGATTCTCCACCGGCCTGAAGTGGGAACTTACCCGCAGACAGGTGAATGAGAAAAAATATATCGTTTGTAACGGTGACGAGGGAGACCCGGGCGCCTTTATGGACCGCAGCATACTGGAAGGAAACCCTCACAGTGTGGTGGAAGGCATGATGATAGCCGCGGCGGCAGTTGGGGCCGATGAGGGCTATGTCTATGTGCGCATGGAGTATCCTCTGGCCTGCACCCGCATTCGCAAAGCTATCAGCGTGGCGGAAGAGCTCGGTATTCTGGGCGACAACGTCTTTGGCAGCGGCAAGAGCTTCCGCATCAGCGTTGTTGAAGGTGCCGGAGCTTTTGTCTGTGGGGAGGAAACGGCTCTGCTGGCTTCCATCGAAGGCAAGCGCGGCATGCCCAATCCCAAGCCGCCTTTCCCTGCTGAAAGCGGTCTCTATGGCAAACCGACTGTGATCAATAACGTTGAGACTCTGGCTTTGGTGCCGGTGGTGATGCGGGAAGGTGTTGAGGCTTTCCGGAAAGTTGGCGTTGCCAAATCTCCGGGAACCAAGACATTTGCGCTCACGGGACATGTTGCCAATACAGGTTTGATAGAAGTCCCCTTTGGCACCACTCTGCGTCAGATCATCTTTGAGATCGGTGGAGGAGTGCTGGATAAGGATGGCAAGATCAATAACGAAGCCTTCAAGGCGGTTCAGATCGGCGGTCCTTCCGGTGGTTGCCTCACCCGCGAACATCTTGATATGTCTCTGGATTATGATTCTCTGGGCGCAGTTGGGGCCATGGTTGGTTCCGGTGGTCTGGTTGTGATGAATGACTCCAGTTGCATGGTTAAGATCGCTCATTTCTTCATGAGCTTCATCCAAAATGAATCCTGTGGGAAATGCACTTTCTGCCGCATTGGCACCAGGCGCATGCTGGAAATACTTACCCGCATCACGGAAGGCAAAGGGGTTTTGGAAGATATCGACCGGCTGGAGGAACTTTCCGTGAACATCAACAAAGCTTCGCTCTGCGGCCTCGGCCAGACGGGGCCAAATTCGGTGCTCACAACCCTCCGCTATTTCAAATACGAATATCTGGCGCACATTGAGGAAAAGCGCTGCCCCGCCGGCGTTTGCACAGCCTTGCTGCGTTATGAGATAATACCGGAAAAGTGCATCGGCTGCACAGCCTGCGCGCGCAAGTGCCCAGCGCAATGCATAACCGGGACAGTGAAACAACCGCATGTGATAGATCAGGACAAATGCATAAAATGCGGCTCCTGCTACAAAGCCTGCAAGTTTAATGCCATCAGCAAAGGCTAGGTGAATCAGATGATTGAAGTAACGCTGAACGGAACCCAAGTGCAGACCGAAGCCGGGATCACCATCCTGGAACTGGCTCGCCGCAACGGGATCGAGATACCCAACCTTTGCCACGATGAAGAACTGAAACCATTCGGCTCCTGCTGGGTCTGCGCAGTTGAAGTGAAGGGCCGCCGCGGATTTGTGACTTCCTGCGGCACCAAAGTGCTTCCAGGAATGGAGATCATCACGGACAGCGAGGACATCCGTGCTGCCCGCAAGATGGCGCTGGAACTGCTGATCTCGGACCATTATGCCGATTGCGAAGCCCCCTGCAAGATCGCCTGTCCGGACCATGTGGACATCCAGAGTTACGTTTCGCTGATCGCCAACGGGCAGTATCACGATGCTGTGAAAGTGATCAAGGAAACCCTGCCCATGCCCCTTTCCATTGGGCGGGTCTGCCCGGCTTTCTGCGAAAGGGAATGCCGCCGCCAGATTATTGAGGAACCCATCGCCATCCGCCAGCTGAAACGCTTTGCCGCGGATGAGGATCTCGGCGACGTCTGGAACTACGTTCCCGAGAAGGCTGAAGCCACGGGTAAAAAAATCGCCATTATCGGAGCCGGGCCTTCAGGGCTCACCTGCGGATTCTATCTTTCCAACCTCGGCCATGAGGTCACGGTCTTTGAATCAGCCCCCGCGGCTGGAGGCTGGCTGCGCTATGGGATTCCTGAGTACAGGCTGCCCAAAGACATACTGGACCGTGAGATCGAGCTGATGTGCGCCAACGGCATGAAGATCGAATACAACGTTCAATTGGGACGTGATCTACAGCTGGAAAAGCTGAGTATTGATTACGACGCCGTCTATCTGGCCATCGGGGCCCAAAAAGCAGTGCCCATGCCGGTTAAGGGCTCAGAACTCGCCGGCTGTTATCTGGGCGTGGATTTCCTCAAAGCCCACAGCTTGGGGAACACCCCGGTTCTGGGCAAAAAAGTGGCCATCGTTGGTGGCGGAAACACCGCCATAGACTGTGCCCGCACCGCCATCCGCCTTGGTTGCGAGGTGAGCGTTATCTATCGCCGCACCAAGGTTGAAATGCCCGCCGAACCCTTTGAAATAGAGGCTGCCGGACACGAAGGTGTGGTTTTCCACTACCTCTGCAACCCGGTTGAGTATTTCGGTGAAAACGGTGCCCTGCGTGAAGTGAAGATCGAAAGGATGAGGCTCGGAGAACCCGATGCCAGCGGAAGAAGGCGTCCCGAACCCACCGGTGAGTTTTTCACCGAAAGTTACGACTCCATCATTGCCGCCATCTCCCAAGTGCCGGAGATTGATATCTTCGCTGAGGAAGCCAACCGTGTGGAAGGAAAAGAACTTCCCATCAGCCGCTGGCAAACGGTCATGGTGGACGAAAGCACCATGCACACGGGTTTGGCCAACGTTTTTGCCGGGGGCGATTTCCGCCGCGGGGCTGCTACAGCCATCGAGGCCATAGCTGACGGGCGTCTGGCTGCGGAAGCCATCCACCGCTATCTGGCGGGCGAGGAAATCAAAGCGGATCACTTCCGCTTCGACGCCAAGAAAGGCCACAAGGTGCAGGATATATCCCAGGAAGAATTCGCCCAATTCGAAATGATCGCGCGGAAAGTGATGCCAGAGATACCTTTGGATGAGGCTAAAAGCACTTTCAACGAGGTGGAAACCGGCTTTGACGCAGACGAGGCCAAAGCCGAAGCTGCGCGCTGCCTGGAATGCGGCTGCCAGGTGAACGAAACCTGCAAGCTGCGTGAATACTGCTCCGATTTCCGGGTCGACGCCCTCCTCTTCCCTGGCAGCATCAACAAACATCCCATCGATTACAGCCACCCTTACATAGTGCGCGACGCCAACAAGTGCATTAATTGCGGCCGCTGTGTGCGCACCTGCACTGAGATCCAGGGCGCTGCGGTGCTGGGTTATATGTACCGCGGTTACACGGCTGAGGTGGCCCCGGAATTTGGCGAATCGCTAACCCAGACGAACTGCGAAAGTTGCGGCAAATGCATCGCCGTTTGCCCGGTGGGCGCGCTGACGGAGAGGAATCTGAATTACAAGCTGAATCCTCTGCCGAAAGAAAGCACCCTGCAAAGCTGCGGCATTTGCGGAACCGGCTGCCAAATCCTTTGTGAAACGCAGTCCGGCCTCCCCGTGCGGATTTGCACTGACGACAGCAAGCCCGGCTTCAACGACCGCAATCTCTGCTTCAAAGGCCGTTTCGGCTGGCAGGCCCTGTATGGCGCTGACCGCCTGAAAACGCCGTTGGCATGGGAAAATGGCGTCTGGAAAGAACTGACCTGGCGCGAAGCACTGGATTTGCTGAGGGAAAGGTTCGAATCCGCAAACAGCAAGCGCTTCGAGCTTTCGCCGCATATCAGCCTGGAAGAGATGCTGATCCTGCGAAGAGCCGCTCAAAACACAGGCACCGCCCTTCACGCCGATCCCCGTTACCGCCTGTTCAGCAGTGAGTTTCTGCCCTGGCAGCCCAATCTCGAGCCCTACGAGATTCTCGACCGCTTTGATGAATATGTGGCGGTGGGAGAGATCAGCCACACCCTGCGCACCATTCTGCGCCTAAAACAGCGTCAGGGCAAGAGGCTTGTCAGCGTGGCCAGTTACGGCTCCAAAGCTCTGATGTTCGCGGATAGCGTTCATTCCTCTATCGACTCGCTCAGCCCATCGCCACGTCAGCTCTTTATCTATAACCTGAACAGGATCAGCGAGCAAAGCGTTGCCAGGGTGCTAAACGCCGCCCACAAGGTCGATCCGGCTCTGGGCAACGTGTTGGAAACCTCGGATTACCAGAACTACCGCGGCTTGCTGCTGACGCAACCGGATTTTAGCCTGCCGGAACAAACGGACTTTTTGCTTGCCTGGGGCGCTCAAACATCTATGGCCACCTGTCCAGGCTTCAGGGTTGAAATCCAGCAGTTCGCGGACCCCGATTCCGAAGCTGACCTGTTGCTTCCGGGCCCCTCATATCTGGAAATCGAGGGCACCGCGCTGAGCAACAACGGAGGCATCACCAGGTTCAAAAACCCCGCCCGTTCCAACCTCAGCGGCGAATTGCTGCGCCTCTTTTACGAACTAGGATGGATTTCACCCGCCACGGCGGACATCAACCACTGGAACGACGCGGCGGAGCAACTGCTGAAAGCAGCTTCCGCAAATGAGCCCAAGGCTTACGATCCTGCCGGGATCGAGATTAACGCTCTGCGAGATATGGTGTTGCCTCTGGACAACCTGCTCCAGCAACGCATTATCATGCTTTACGAAAAGCGCAAAATTCCCACCGGATTCTGAAGCATCCTTGCGGATGAACCTGGCCCTATATCACAAGCCCGGCCTAATGCCGGGCTTATTTGCAACCCGGGTTTGGCGCAGACTGCTTTTGGCTCTCTTTCAAATCGGGTCGATAACGCTTTGGAACGATAGACGATAGCGAGGGTGTGAAGTTGCTGAGGAGAAGGGATGTAGTCTGGCTGTTAAGGCCCTATCCTGTGCCTGGGATGCGCCTCCCGCATGATGCCCGCATTTGATGCGAGGATTTGGCGAGGGGCGGGGGAGAGGGATGGACGCAGGCGCTAAGGGTCTGGCTGGCAGGATATTGGGGTGGGCTTATGGCTCTCCATCAAATTAAGAAAATGCGGACGCTCAAACAGAAAGAGGACCGAAGGACTTTGCTTATCCGGTTTGAATGAAAGACCTACTTTTTCCGCACCACGCGAAAGCCGATATGGTCTGCTTTGGCATAGGGTTTGCCGTGGGCGCGTGAGGTGACGCGGATATTTTCAGCGGGGTCTTTGAACGAACCGCCGCGGATAACTTTGTCGGTGCCCTGGTCAGGTCCGGCAAAAGCCAGGTCCGTTACGCTCGCGTAGGACGAATACCAGTTCCAGACCCATTCCGCCGCGTTTCCGCTGAGGTCGTAGATTCCGATTTGGTTGGGTTGTTTTTGGCCAACGGGATGGAGGCTGCCGCCGCTGTTTTCGGAATACCAGGCCACCACATTCGCGACAGAGGAACCGCTGTAAGGGGTGAAAGCATCTGTGCGTCTGGCTTTGGCGACGTATTCCCACTCCGCTTCAGTAGGCAGGCGGTATCCGCTGGCGTTGAAATCGCAACTCACGCCGTTGCCAAGATATTCATAGCAGGGCTCCAAATTGTCAAGGCGGCTCTTTTCGTTGCAGAAAGCCACCACCTCATCAAAGGTGATGCCAGTGACTGGCAGGTCCTTGTCATTACCGCAAACCTTGTAGCCGGGATTGGCCATGGCCCACTGTTCACGCGTGATTTCACGGGGTGAGATCATGAACGAAGACAGCTTCACCTGCAGCAGCGGATACTCGTCGCTTTTGGCGTCGGGGCCGTTGTTGCCGATGACCGCTGTTTCTCCCAAGACTGAGATCATTTCCAGTGGCTCGTTTGCCACCTTCTGCTTCGCGTCGGCCACCTGTGCTGGAGAGTCGCCATGCCGGGCGCGACTGAAAATCGCCCCATCCCTGATCACGTAGTATTTCAAGATAATGTAAACAAAGATGCAGGCTGAAATGATTCCCAGCACGCGGAAGGTTTTCTGCAGTTTCTTGATTTCCGCAGAGGCAGCCTCGCTTTTAATGGGGATTTTATGGGCTGGACCTTCAACTGTAACATCTCCGGGACGCTTGACCGGCTCGGGGTCAACACCCCGGGACTGTCTGCCGATTCCTGGCTGGGTATCAGACAGGGAAGGCTCAGAATTAATAGCGGGAACGCCGAGCGGGGAGAATTGGTTGTCGCCAGGAAAGATTGCCCCTGGTTTTGATGATGCGGGCCCGACTCCGTCAATTTCGAGAGCCACTTCCTCCTGGTTGGCGATCGCCTCCCTCATTTCCGCGGCACTGGCAAAACGCCTGGCGGGATCGGGCTGCAAAGCCTTGTTGAGAATACTGAAGAGCCAGGGGGGGATGTGCCTTCCGGGCTGGTCTGGACTGAGCGGGTATTGGGCTAATGTTTGCTCTTTCTGGATGGAGGGGCTGTCACGACGGTCAAGTTCCCAAGGCAGTCTGCCCCGCAGCAGCAGCCATGAAATCACGGCGGCGGACCAGATGTCCGAGCGTTCGTCCGGATTTTTCTCCGAAAAAACTTCCGGGGAGGTGAAAAGCACGGGATGGAAAGCGTGCTGCTCGGGATCGGCATTTTTCCACGCGTGGGGCGATTTGCCGAAGCCCAGCACCTTGAGGTCATAGTCCGATGTGATGATGATGTTGGTGGGGTTAAGGTTCAGATGCAGGATAAGGTGTTTGTGCGCGTGTTCAAGAGCGTCCAGCAACTGCTGGGTCCACTTGATGGCTTGGCTGTAGCTGATGTCCACGCGCGGGATGCGCAGAATATCGTTGAGAGGATCGCCCTCAAGGTATTCGCTGACCATGTAAACGGTGCCGCCATCCTCAAACAGACCTATGGTTTCACGTATGCTTGGATGTCTCAGCCGGAGGCCGGTTTCCGCTTCGTCGCGCAATTGGCTCACCTGATCAGCGTCGCTCCGGAAGCGCTGTTCGTTGGTTTTGATGGTTACTATTCTGCCGCTAAAATAGTTGCGGGCTTTATAGACGCAAAACTGCCTCGATTTGTGCAGGGTTTCTATGATGGTGTAAGCGTTTTCGCCGCTATTGCCGTTCATTCTGAAGAGGTGTGGACCAGCTTTCCCCTGGCGTAAACTGCTGTGATATGCGATGATCCCAGATGGTAGGGAATGAAGTTCAGGGAAGGGATGTCCCAGATGCAGAAGTCCGCCAGTTTTCCCGGCTCCAGCGAGCCTATCTCTGCCCCCAAGCCAAGGGCGTGGGCGGCATTGATGGTGCAGGCGCAGAGCGCTTCCACGGGATTCAGGCCCATCTGCAGGCAGGCCAGGCTCATGGTGAAAGGCAGCGAATCACAGTTGCAACTTCCGGGGTTGTAATCCGTGGCGATGGCCACCGGCAGGCCGCAATCGATCATGTGGCGGCCGCGGGCATATTTCTTGCTGGCCAGCGAATAGAGCGTGGCAGGCAGCAGAACGGGGATCACGCTGGCTTCTTTCATGGCCTGGATACCAGCGTCGGAAGCGGCTCCCAGGTGGTCGGCTGACACGCAGCCCAGTTCAGCCGCAAGTTCCGCTCCGCCGATGGGCTCGATCTCATCAGCGTGCATTTTGAGCGACAAACCGTGGTCTCTGGCGCAATTGAGCACGATCCTGCTCTCTTCAATGCCGAAAACGTGGGCTTCGGTGAAGATGTCGCAAAACCGGGCTATGCCTTGCTCAGCCACGGCGGGGATCATATCTTCACAGAGGATTTTTACATAAGCCGCATGGTTTTCTTTGAATTCCTCGGGAAATTCGTGCGCGCCCATGAAGGTGGGAACAACGGTTACGGACAATTCCTTGTTCAGCCGGGCGATAACGCGCAGTTGTTTCAGTTCGCTGGCTGTATCGAGGCCGTATCCGCTTTTGGCTTCCACGGTGGTGGCGCCCAACGCTATCATTTTGCGGATTCTTTTGGCGGCAAGCTCGAAGAGCAGGTCCTCAGAAGCGTCGCGGGTGGTTCTTATCGTGCCCCGGATGCCGCCTCCGGCCAAGGATATCTCCACATAGGATTTCCCCGCCAGGCGCAGGGCGAATTCGTCCTCACGGGTGTGCACGAAAACTGGATGTGTGTGGCAGTCCACGAAACCGGGCAAAATCAGTTTGCCATCCGCGGAAACCACTTCCGGGGCGGAATACGCGGCCATGATCTCAGCCGTTGTGCTCACAGCAAGGATCCGTCCGTCTTTAACGGCCAGAGCTCCGCCAGCTATGATGCCGGGGTCGCTCATCGCAGATCCGGTGCGGGGTTCAGCGCCTCCCCTCAGCGTTACAAGTTGCCTGCAATCCTTTAGTATTAGGTCAGCCTGCACTTTTCAACCTCCCGTTCATGCGCCTGACGCGTTTATTTGTATATTGTTCCCTTTGCCCGTTTCAGATCAGTCTTCGGGCTCTTCGTTATCGCTTTTGAACAATTCTTCGAATTTGGCTGCCACGGCATTGAACTCATCATCGTCTTCGATCACGCTCAGTTCAACGTTTTCGCCATCCACTTCCCAGCTCATGATGTCGTATTCCATGGAATCGACCTCAGCCAAAGCTATGTACTGCTTGCCTTCGTGGGTGAGCACATCCAGCACGATGAAATCCTTGCTGCTGCCGTCATCCATTTCGATGGTGATGGTGTTGCAGTCGCATTCTTCGTTTTCGCAGTCGCAAAGTCCATCGTGTTCGTGGCAATCTTCGCCGCATTTGCAGCCGTTCTTTTCTTTATCGGTCATGGGGAACTCCTTTGTTTTTCACACTTTTTGCCGCTTGAGTATTTTGGCAAGGGAAAAATTGGCGGATGTTATCACATCAGGTTTAGCGGGTCCACATCTGGATGGGAATGAATGGCCGCGGGCGGGGTGTAGAGCTCTGAGATCCGCTTCAGGGCTTGCTTCAGGATAGAAGGGGTGCGGGCTTTGAGGATCAGATGCCAGCGGTTGAGCTTGTTAATTCTGGCAAAGGGTGCAGGTGCCGGACCTAATAGATAGAGATCATTCGCCCCGAAAGAGGCTGCTGCCAGCAGGGCTTTTTCCTGCAGGAAAGCCATTTCCTGCTCGAGCAGATTCCCGTCCGAACACTGGAATAGGATTCTGGCCAGCCTGTAGAAGGGCGGGTAGTTCAAGCGCTGGCGATGTTCCAGCTCTTCTTCCGCGAAGGCTTGGTAATCCTGATTTCCAGCGTGCACGATGGCGTAATGGGTGGGGTTATAGGTTTGGATAATCACTTCGCCACGCTTGTCTGCCCGGCCGGAGCGTCCCGCAACCTGGGTGCAGAGCTGGAAAGTGCGCTCCGCGGAACGGAAATCCGGAACGTTGAGGCTGATGTCAGCGTTGATGATTCCCACCAGGGTCACAGCCGGAAAATCCAAGCCCTTGGAAATCATCTGCGTGCCCAAAAGGATGTCCACGTCGCGGTCTTTCATGCGGCGGTACATGGTCTTATAGCTGTCCTGACGGCGCGCAGAATCTGAATCCAGGCGCAACACCCTGGCCTGGGGAAAGACAATTCGCAGAAGCTGTTCCACTTTTTGGGTGCCGGGGGAGCCGTAGGAAAAAGTGTAGCTGCCGCAGCTGGGGCACTTGCGTGGGCTGGGATAAGCGTTTCCGCAGTAGTGGCAGTTCATTTCCTCGCGGTCGCGGTGGTAATACATGCTGATGTCGCAGTTGGCGCATTTGATCAGCTCTCCGCATTTCAGGCACTGCATATAAGAGGAAAAGCCGCGCCGGTTCTGGAACAGGATCACCTGTTCCTTTTTCTCGAGGCGGGCGCCGATGGCGGCGATGAGTTCGTCGGAAAGCAATTGTTGTTGGTAGTCTTCCTGTAGTGAGAGGATGCGAACCTCAGGCAGCTTGATGTCCAGCGGTCTGCTTTTGAGGGTGTGAAGTGTGTATTTGCCGATGTTTTGATTGTGCCAGGATTCCAGCGAGGGGGTGGCGCTGCCCAGCACGATTTTTGCCCCTTCCAGCTTGGCCCGCATCACGGCGAGGTCGCGTCCGTTGTAGCGGGGGTTGTTGTCCTGTTTGTAAGATTGCTCGTGTTCCTCGTCCACGATGATGAGCCCCAACCTCGGCATGGGGGCAAAAACCGCGCTGCGGGCGCCGATCACTATCCGGCATTCACCTGCGGCTATCTTGTGCCACTGGTTCAGGCGCTGGCGGTCGCTCAATTGGCTGTGGGAGATGGCGAGCGTGGCACCGAATTCGCCCTGGAAGCGCTCCACCATCTGCGGTGTGAGCGCGATTTCCGGGATCAGGAAGATAACTCCCTTGCCCTCTTGCAGGCAGGAACGGATCAAAGGGATGTAAACCTCTGTCTTGCCGCTGCCGGTAATGCCGTAAAGCAGATCAACCCTGAATTTCTCAGCTTGCCTCGATATCTCCTGCACCGCGAGCTGCTGCTCTGCATTTAGTGTTACGACCTTGGGCCCGGCACTGCTGTCGAAGCTGAAGAACTCACGTTCCACCTTTTTGGGGGTGATGCTCAGCAAGCCTTTCTTCTGTAGCGCGCGCACCACTGAATAGGATACGGTTTCGCTGATTTCGGAGAGGGGAAACTCCTCTTTGGGGATGGCCAGAATCAGTTGCAGGGCTTCCTTTTGCTTGGGTGGGAACAACCCCAAGTCGGGCTCGCGGTCCAGCAGCCTGACGAAATTGACCGTTTTGGGTTTGTCCCTGGAGCTCAGCTTGCGTTTGAGCTCCAGCAGGCCCAGATCCGATGCCTGTTCGATCAGATGCAGCACGGGCACGCCTTTCAACTGCTTGCGCAGTTCCGGGACCTTTATGGTTTCGCCTCCACCCAAAGCGGGTTGCAGCGCCCGGAAAGGCTCGGGAAAATTGGCCGCCAGCCATTTCACCTCAGCATCGATATCCGGCAGCAGCCAGGCCGGCAACATCGCGAAACAAGCGCTGCCCAGGGAACAGGCATAGTATTCCGCCATGAACTTCGCCAGCTCCAGCAGCCGCGGCTCCAGCACCGGTTCGTCGTCCAGAATCTCCAACACCGGCTTGTAGCGTATCCTGTCAGAAGGCTGTTCCTGCATCTGGTCACCACAGATGCCGATCATGTCCTTGCGGTTGAAACTCACCAAGACCCTGGCTCCGGGAGTGATCTCCACTTTGGAGCTGTAATGAAATTCCCGGGTGAGGGCCAGGGGCAGATGCACAGCGTAGTAATACATAGTCAAAGGCTAAGGGCAGGGGCATTTGTGTCAATGGAAATCTGCCAGCGTGGCTTCTGTTCCCGGCAACTTCGCCCTTTGCCCCAGCTCACTTGCCTCCTTTTCGCATCTCGCTGAGTTCCCGCTGCCCAAACGGGAAGTCAGCGGGAAGTGAACAGGATGTATATGGGATGGGGCAAACGGCGAAGCCAGAGCGATTCTCAGAATTCCTGTGTATTTTCAATCTCTGGCTTCATTCATCAAGGGCTAGAGATGAGGCAGGGTCCAACGGCAAACCAGAAACATCCATAATCCAAGGCAGAAAAAAACCCCGCCGGTTGAGCGGGGTTTTGATATGTTCTCGTTTATGCTTAGGCTTGAGTGAGGTTCATTTTGAACTGGTATTTTGTGGGTTTGGTCACGTTGAAGCGCCAGGATTCCACTATGTTCTTGATCTCATTCAAGAAGCTCTGCGTGAATGTGGCGCTGTTTGAAGTTACACGGGCCGAAACACTGCCATTTTCCGCAATGTCCATTACAACAGTGATTGAACCGGTCTGCTTTTTGATGGCAACGTTTCTCTTGTAGGATTGCTCGATCTGGCCTTTTCGGGAGGCGATCTGGTTGTAGATGATGTCGGCGTCCGGAACGGAGGAAGCGGGCTTGGGTATCTTCACTTCCGGAGTGGGAAGCTTGGAGATCTCCGGGGCTTTCACAACGGATTGGGTAACTCTTTCAGTTTCTTCACGGGCTGAAGGAACGGTCGGCCACTGGCCGGTGGAAGGGGTTTTCAGCCTGGAAGCGTCACCGGTGAAAGTCTGGGTGGGCACGTTCGGACGGGTGGTCAATCCGGGTCCGCCGGGTAGGGTTGTGGCAACCCTGCCAACATCAGAGGTTGAGGTGTTGAAGCCTGAAGTGGCATTGGGATCAAAGGAACCGGAGAAACCTGACGAAGCCTGGGGATTGAAGGATCCCGAAGCTCCGGATCCGGTGCCAGTGCCAGTGCCGGTTGCGGAACCTCTGGCTCCCGGGCGGGCAGTGATAAAATTCTGCAAGCCGGTGACGGCATAGGCAGTTTGGGGCCTGCTGGGGCCGGGAGTTCCTACTCCGGGCCTTCCGGTGCCAAAGATCTGCCCTCTATCGGGCACACCCTGGCTTTGCCTTCCGCCGGTGGTCCGGCCGGTACCTCTGGCAGGTTGCGTTCCGCCGGGTTGCTGTTGTCCGCGGGTATCACTGACTTGCGCTTCCGGAGGAGTCTGCGGCATGGTTGCTTCCGGAGGGGTCAAACCAAGCTGCGGCTCTATCCTGCGCACTCTTTCCAGCTCCGCCAGGGTTTCCGTGAGGGTTTTTTCCTGGTCCATTTTGGGCTTGATCACGAGGTCGTAAATCAGCACGAAAGCAAGGCCAAAAATCAAGAAGAGCAGGATGAGTCCGGTTTCCGTGCGTTCCGAAGAGGAGAGCGGGGCCGGCTTCAGGCTGTTGTTCACCACAGCTTGTTCTTCCGGGCGCAGAACAATTATCCGAGGCTCGGTATAACCGAACTGGATGTCGTAATCAGGGTTTAACTGCACGGTTCCGCTGAGGTCGTTGCGTAGCTTGAGCAGCGAGCCTGATAGGATGCCGTTTTGCTGCAGGGCATTGGCATCCAGCGGATTGCCATCCTTGCTGCAGGTCAGGTTCGAGCCGTCCGGAAGCTGCAGATAGAAGTCTTCTCCGCGCTTGATCAGAAGCTTATGCCTGACGGGGAATTTCTGCGAATCGTCCAGGATTTGCCAGAACAGGTGTTTATCTGTTCCAATGTACCATTTGTTGGTAAAATCTGATCCCTGGCGAATTGTGTCCAGATGTTTTCCCCGGTAATTAAGGCTTATATTCAGTATCGTCTTTGCCATCATACCTCCCTTACCCACTGGTGTTCGATTTACTTTTTTCAAGCCAATCAGTTTCCAGGAGGGTGGCAAAATAGATGTATTCGTAGAAAGAACTGGTCCCCAAGCTCACGAATTCCGTTATATACCAGCAGGGGATGCTTTTATCCGCCTGTATAAGCAAGGCTGTGGTGGTCGGATTACCGTCGGCATCGGGAGTTTTAACAATTTCCGTGGCAGTACTTTGCAAGTAAGTGAGGATTTCGGTGCGTTTATCGGGGTCAGAAGCAAACTCTTCCAGGCTGCCAAAATAGATTCCCTGTTCGCCAAGGAGTATCCGGTCAGGGTAGATCTGAACCACGGTGGTACCTTTGTTTTCCAGCAAGTCCCGCTTTTCCATGGTGACCGGGAAGGTCATGTTGTTAGGCATGGTCAGTTTTTGCACTTCCATGGATACGTTCTTGAGCAGAAACACCAGCAGGATGGTGAGGATATCCACCAGTGAAATGATGGACAGCGAAGTTCCTTCTTTGAACTTGCGCCGCACCCGGCGGTTCGTGTCTTTGGGCTTAATGACGTTGCTCATTTTCCCCCCATCACGTAGTAGCGAACCTGCGGGGCTTTGTAGTGAACATTGGCAAAGTTGTTGCTCCGGCAGATATCTATGGTTTTGATCAGGACGTCATACTTCACATCATCATAAGGGGCCACACTAATGTCCAGCAGGTCCGGAAACCTTTCCCGGACGGCCTTGAGGGCGGCATCGAGCATGACATAGTCATATTGTCCAAGAGACAATTTCACGATACCGGGGTCGCGTCCGGGTTCCCTGATCTCGAAACCAGGTATGGTGGTGAGCAGTGAATCCTGCGAGGCCGTTATGATTACGGTTACTTCCGGAACATCCTTATTCAAGCCTTCCGTGCCGTCAACCGTCGCGGACTGGCCGGGAGGGGCGGCAGAGAAGTTGAAGGCCACCAGCGCCACCTGCGTGATCACCAGCATCAGCAATAGAAATGGGATGACGGTGAGAAACAAGTTCATGAGGGGCACCAGATCCGGAATTTTCGGATCTGAGACCGGATGCTGGTTCCTTCTTGCTGAAGGACGGTATGCCATGATTTTATCCTTTAGCTGAGATATTGATGAAGTTGATTAGTTTAACGCTATATTCGTCGATCTCGTTGATGAGTTTTTGGGCTTTGCCCATCAGCCAACCTTTGATCAGAGTGAGCGGAATGGCGGCGATCAAACCGAGGGCGGTGGTGCCGATGGCGGTTTTGATGCCGGCAGAAAGCATGATGTTCTTCTGGCTGTCAAGCACGTCAGGACGGCTGAGGGCATTGAAAGCTGCCAGCAATCCCCAAATGGTTCCCAGCAGACCGAGATAGGTGCAAACTTGGGCAAGGGTGTCGAACCAGAAAAGGCCCGCGTCGAGTTTGTAAACTTTTTGCAGCACGGCTTCGTCGAGTGCGTTCTGCACCTGGTCGCTCATGTCTTCTTTGGAGGCAGTCTTGCGCATGTCCTTATAGACGGAAAGTCCGCTGAAGAAGATGAAGCCGAGGGTGGTGTCCTTCAATTTTTCCGTGATCTTGATGGCTTCTTCGATCTGGTCGTTCTTGATGTAGCCTTTCAGGCTTTTGTACAGGTTCTGGGCGTTGATCTTTTCTTTATGGAACAACTGGATGTAGCGGACGACCGCGTAAACGATACCGATTATGAAAACCAACAGGATGAGGTATCCGAAATAACCTTCCTGATTGCTGTCATCAAATATGGTGGCAAGGTTTACGGGGCTTGTTTTGATATCTGTCAGCTGTGTTACCTGCGCCGACAGGGCCCCAAGGCTGATCACCAGGGTTAGGATTACGAGAACGATGTGCTTAGCATTCATTTTGACTCCTCTAGCCATGTTAATATTTCTTGTTTCCAATTTGTAAGTTGTTTTTTGCTTTCAGCCTGAATCGCTGCCAGGCTGATCGTGAAATCGTATTTTGCCGCCGGAGCATAGGTATCGGTCTTGACCTGGACCACGCTGATATCAGGCATCATGGTCTTGATCTGGATCTGCAGGTCGCGTCCTTCTATCAATTCTGTTTCCTGGGGTTCCGCAACAGCGGTTTCGCCACTGTCCACCTGCGCAAGGCAAACGGAGGTTCCCAGCAGGATCAGGAGGCTGATCAGTAAAGTCTTTTTCATCTCTTCACTCCTTGGCGGATACTGTTATGCCCAGCTCGGCGAGCATGCCGCGGTTGGGCGAATTGTTCCTAACTTCCATGCGCAGCTTGTTCAAGCCGGGCTTCAGAAGGCCAACGGGCAAACCGGCCCTCACCGGATACACCAGGAAAGGCTCAGTATCGTAGTTCAGTTCGTAAACAGGACCCAGGGGCTGGCCATTCAGGAACAGCTTGGCGTTGTCCGGGGCGACAAAATCAAGATAACCTTCCCCAAATCCTGCTTGCAATTCAAATTCCTTTTCAAATATTACCAGTGTCTGTTGGTTTTCCTGCGTCTCATCTATCCAGATTGGCTTCGCAGAGGTATTTTGCAGGAAAGTTGATCTGTCCATGGGAAGATCGAAGTTCGGTGCCAAACTGGCGTAGTAACTGATCTCTTCTCCGGTTGCGGGGTCTTTCCCGATCACTATCCAGTCTGTATTTGACACCAGGGTTTTCACATCGGTGGGGCTGGTGGTGACCATTTCGGCCGCGTCAAAGAAGAAACTTGTGCTGAAATGGATGGGCTCTTCCGAAACACCGGTGTTGGGGAAAACGCCTCGGAAAAGGTTCTTACCACTTTTCAAGCCCTCGCCTTCGATGCGGATCGCGAAGACCGTGCCAAAATCTTCCCTGTAAACGGGAATATAGACCGGATCTATCTTGGTGCCGTTGAAAACGATGTTGGGGTCCTGCTCATAAGCCAGATAAACATAGGCAAAGAGGGGGGCGACCTCAAAATCGAACTCACGTTCCAAAACTAGTTCGTGACGGGAGGGAACGCTATAAGTCGAGAGCATTCTTCCGTCATCCAGGGTTAGGGAACCGAATGCGTTGAGCTTCTGAGAACCACCCTGGGGTTTTTCCAGTCTGGCGGTCCAGGTTTTGTCCAGTGTGTGCCGGATTTCTGTGTATTCCGGCAACAGGTTGCGTTCGATAAGTTTATCTTCGGCCTTGGTGGTGTACTTGTCGTAGTAACCGGCTGTGAAATACTTGTTGTAGATATCCTGGTAGATCAGGCTCGAGTTGGCGTGAAACACATCTATATAGGGTTGAGAATGTGGTTTGATATCAGTGTTGACCATTTTGTCAAACTCACGCTCGCTGACCCTTTTGCGGTCGCGGAAGGGAGCAAGTTCATTGGCTACCTGGATGTATTTATTGATCTGGGTTTCCACAACTTCTGCAGCACGGTCATTGATCTGGCAGATCAAGCTGAGCGCCCTAAGACGACGTTCGTTGTCCAGGATGTCAGCTTCCTGCTGATCAAGCAGTTTAACAATCTTTGCAACCTCGAGTTCGGCTTTGGTTTGCAAGGATGGAACCAGGTTTTGGGTTCCGCCGAAGAGGTGTTTTTGCCAGGTGGTGCCGGCACTCACGGGCAGCAGTTTGTTGGCTGATGCGGTGAGGAAATTTCCTTTTTCGATGCTGTTCATTTGGCGGTCGAATCCATCCAGGAAGGCTTGGCGTGCTTGCAGGATGGAGTGTTCGGATTCAGCGAAGGCAAAGGCTTCATAAGCTTTGGCGCTTTCCACGGGCAGACCTTCTTTTCGATACTCAGCTTCCTGGCGTTTGAACTCGTCCCTTTTCTGGAAGGCCAGGTCCCAATTCTTGGCTGCGTAAGCAGCATCAAATTCTTGTGCCAGTGTTCCCAGTTTGCGGTTGGCAACCGTCAGATATCGTTCGGATTTGGTTTTGTCATTCAGATATAGTTCGCGCGCGTAATACTCAAAACGCTGCTGATCCTGCCGGGCAAGGTAAGAATCAGCCAGGATGGTGAGGAAGCCGGGAGTTTCTTTGTGTTTGGGGTAGGTTTGGGTGAAGTAGGTAAGGGTCTCCACTACTTTATCCTGATTCTTCTCACTGCTGTAGATCTCCACAGCCCAGAGATATATCTCTTCCGGATTTATGTCGCCGCTGTCAATGCGTCCGGCCCGCACGTCGTTGTGCAGGTCGATGTAAGCCGCAGCCGCGTTTCCACGCTGGGCGGGGTCCTTGCGCATTTCCTCAATGAGGTTTACCCTAAGGGCAAAGGCGAGGTTGCTCTCTGGAAACTGCTGAATGAATTCGTTTTTCAGGTTCCTGGTTCTGACGGGGTCTTTCATCTGGTTTTGGGCAATGTTCCAGCTCTGTTCATAGAGGGCGTATTTCTCATTTATGGAGGGTTTTACAGCGGCCAGATCCGTTTTCAGTTCGATAGCTTCAGGGTAGAGTCTGGCTTTGATGTATGCTTCGGAGGCTAGGAACAGGTAACCTTGGCTGCGGGACGGCTCATTGGTAAATTTGTCCGCCAAACGGATCAGCTCAGTGGCAACGGTCTTATGGTCACCCTGCTTCTCGGCTTGTTCATAATTGTTCTGGATCTGCAATCTCACGAAGTTTTCGATCTCAGCGGCGTCGGCGGTATTTTCAGAGAAGCCTTTGGCGGCTATGTACATCCGTTCCGCTTCACTGAAGTTGCCGGCATCCTCCTCTATCTTGGCCAGGTTCAGGTAGATGCTTCTGCTGGTTGCCCGATCGATATCGATCCCACTTGCCAGAATTGTGTTGTAATGTACTTTGGCCTGTTCCGGATGGCCATGGTGCATTTCAACCGCTGCCAGGTCCATCAGAATGGCTGGTGCCCCCTTTCTGGCTTCCGGATTCTGGGAGGCCTTCAACACATCGTAGAATCTGAGCGCTGAAGTCCGGTACTGGGTGTGGGAAGCTTGATCTTTCGGAGCGGGTTTGGAGAGCGAGTATATCCGCTGGTTGTATTTGTAGATGAGGCCTTCGTTATTGAAGAAATCAGGATTTCCCTGATAATCTTCGTTGTATTTTGTCAGCTTCATCGCGGCGTTGCTATAGCTTTCAACATCATTGCGTTTTTCAGCCAAAATGCTGGCCAGCAGCACTTCGGTTTGCCTGTTTCCATCAATGAAAGTCTGAAGTTCCGAGGCATTGGTGAAAAGCTCAGTGTACTGCTGATATGCCACTATGTGAGACTCATACAGTTGCTTGTCCCTGTTGGAGGCAGAGTCGATCAGGTTGTTGTAATGGCGGATGCGGATTTGTTCATAGGCATCGCGGATAATATTCAGCTGCGCTCTCAGGTCAGGCATTGCGGGGTCTGCATTCTTAACATTATCCTGATACCACTTGGTGCCTTTGCCATAAGAGGCTTTAATGAAGTCGAGCTTTTCATCGCGAATCTGGGAAAGATTCATGCCGGAACGCAGTTCTAAGCCAGGGGTGTAATATAGTTTTATGATTGAATCGACTACAGCCGGATTTTGCAGCTCATAGGGAGAGGTCTGGAGCCGGAGTTCCATAAAATCTATTGCCTGCAACGGCGCTTCCATATCCACTTTCATGCCTGCGGCTTTATCCAGGATCAAGGTTTTCACCTTGATATCGGAATACTCAGCCATCGCTCTGCGGATCTCTGTCACACCCTTGGATTCCTGGGTGAATTCTATGCCGTCGAGAGCGATAAGTGAATAAGCGATGTTGTCAATGGAGTTGTCCCGGTAATCCTGAGCCAGATAGGCATCCGTGATCTCTTTGCTATCAGCGGCTCCGATGAGAGTGACAAAATCTGCCAAGGCTGATTTCAGGGATTGCTCGTCTCCCTGATTCAGATTTACCCAAGCCCTCTGGTACAAAGCGTCATGGTGATAGGCGCTGGAAGGTTTATTCACAAGGGAGTTAAAACGACGGTTCGCCTCCGCGTAATGAGTAATGGGTTCATCCGCGTCCGAGCCGATCAGAAAATGGAGTATGCCAAGCCGATAGACAGCCTCGTCGTAATAGGGCGAATCGTCATACTTGCCGGAATCCACCAGTTCTGTGTAGGCATTGAGTGCTTCGCTGAAATCAGCCTCAGTGAATTTTAGGCGGTCCGGCCTCTCCCGATTGGGGTTGGTGGCACGGAACTGCTCTATCTGTGAGTATTTGGATACTTTTTTGGCCTCGCTGCTCAGATAGCCGATATTATAAAGTGCTCGGTCACGCAGATAAAAATCAGGTTCGATTTCCAAGGCTTTTTTATAGTTGGCAAGGGCTTTCTCGGGTTTTTCCAGATCAACCGCGTACTGCAGTTCAGCCATATTGTAATAGATAATGGCATTGTTCAGAAGATACCCGCCGCTGGGCTGTTCCATGGCTTGGAAATAGGGATTGGCGTTAACGAAAGCCTCATACCTTTTCAGCAGTTCAGCCTTGTCCTGCACTATCTTCTGATACTCAGCCCGCTGCTGCTCCTCACCCAGCGCATCTACCTTGGCCAGACGCTGCTGCTCCTGATATCGGATCCTTCGATAATCCACCATCAAACCCAAAAAATCCAGATTGGCAATGAAGGTGTCATCGATGGGAAAATCCTCCAGTCCAACCTTATGAGCCAGCGCGTATTGTTTTTCGATCACGCCTCGTTGGTCTTTGGGATAGTTTTCCTTGATCATGGCAAGCATCACGTCTTCGACTTCAGGAAGTAGTTCATCCAGGGAGCGTTTGTCGCGGTAAGTCGCGTAGTATTCGTCTAAAAGTTCTGTGAAAATCGCTTCTTCAACGCTGTCCTGGTGCTTGCGGAAAGCCAGGTAGCGTTCCTTGCGGTTTTGCAGGTCGGCGATCTTTTCTACATATTCCTGCCGCTCAGGGCCAAGATCGATGTTCAGGCTTGGGTAATTTGGCTGAGCCATGATTTGGTCGATCTCTGCCACAACGTCTGTGTATGTGTTGATGTTGCGTTCGATGTCCATGAGGCGCTTCAACTCCATGTCGCTGAAGCCCTTGCCTACCACAGATTCATCTTCGTTAACAAAAAGCTCGTAGCGCCGCTCGAAAAAGCGGTCCATTACATCCAGCACCCTTCCGTAGAATACGGATGTATCTTTCAATTGTTTTAGCAGAATCGCACCTTCACGGTAACGGTTGAAGGCTGCGGATTCGGGCCCGATGTAGTCAGGGGAGGCCAGCAGGTCCAGATCGATTGGGGGCAGCGATTCGAAAGGCCGGATTTGGGCCTTGAAATCCTCCAGCAGGCGCATCTCCTCTTCCGCGATCCTGTTCAAAGCTTCGGTAAACTGCAGTCCAGGAAGGGATTTAAACTCGTTGTAGAGGTCCTGCAAATCACGCTGGATATGAGAGACCTGTTCCTTTAAAACATTGGCTTTGATGGTATCTGGTTTCGCGTAAAACGATTCCAGATCGAGATCATCCAAACGGGAGATCACACTCCTTCGGCGGTTGACAAAAGTGTTTTTTATCCAATCTTTGCTGTTTTGATAGGCGTCAACATAGCCTTGTATCCTGGCTTCTTCAGCATCCTCGGCCAGGAGGTCAGCCCATAAAAACATGTAGGTGGGGTAATATTTGCCCGTCGAGAAACGATTCATCACGTCTTCAAGGAACGGTGCCGCTGATGATTTTTCCTTGTTTTGGATGTAATCCACCGCTCTATAATAGAGCAGCAAATTGAGCATCATCCTGGCGTCATCGCCGAGCTTGGGGTCGTTGATCAAAACGTCGAAATATGGGATGGCTTTGGTTGGATCGTCCACCACAGAGTAAAAATGCCCCACCAGATAGAGAAGGTCCGCTTCATCGAGTTTGCTCAGGCTCTCATAATGCAGCATGTATTCTTCCACAGCCTGAGCCTTATTATCCTTCACCAGTTGGGGAAGCCTGTCTTTAAGGAAATCTATCGCTTCCATCACTTTGTGGTCGGCGTAAACAGCGCTTCGCACATCTGTTCCGGGCGTCGTGTTTTGAGCAAATGCCAGCGCGAAAGGAACCACTGTCAGCGTCAGCAACAGATACAGTTTGATGAGTTTTTTCATAACCCCGCTCGCTTAAATCGTCCTATGTTATCAATCCTGCCAGTTATAAGCAGGATTCAGGATGCAGCTGGGGTGTGCATCCTGAATCTCAAGCTTGACCAAGGGAAATATGTACGTATTGACCTGCACATTCACCATGAGGTGGAATCGTGCGATAATTATTATTGATTTTCTTCCTTGAGCTCCTGCAGCCATTTGCGCAAATCTTCCAAAGCCTTTTGCGCTTTCTGGCGTTCTTCGCGAAGGAGTCGCAGCTCAGCCAGCAAGTCTTTCACTTCTGGGGAAAGCTCTTTGTAGGCGCTGGCTTCAACAATGCCTGGAGTGGGAAGCTGGGTGCCGGGAGTTACAATGGCAACCTCAGAGGGTTTGCCAGATTCAGTGGGCGCCACAGCCACGGGTTCCGTGGTAACGACCACAGGCTCGGTGCCGATGCTGGTGGCGTAGAGGCTCAAATCCGGGCGTATCGTGGCGTTCTTGTCAGAGTATCTGTCGAAAAGGTATGAAAGCCCCAGGGCAATGCGGAGGTTGTTTTCATATCCGTTGCCTTCGGAGCCTTTGGCCATGTCTTCAACCGCTTCCGCGCCAAGGCGGATGCCAAAATTCTTGTAGGAATACTTGAGGCCGGCATTGAAATCTTTACCGTCGTATTCACCCTGAATAGCAAAATTGTCCCAAGGCGAGATCTCAACTGAAGTAAAGAAACCGCTGAAGAAACGGGAACGGGGAACCTGTCCAGTATATCTGTTTGATCCGAATCCCGCGTTGAACATCCAGTCGATGCCGCCCATCACCACCTGCTTGGAGGCGACGATGTAGGGGGAGAAATGCTCGTAGTCTGTTTTGTCAGGATGATCAATCCAGCCCAAATCATGGGGATCATATACAGCGGAAGGAGCGCCATCTTCACCTATTTCAGGATCCCAATAGGGTTTGTAATCCTGGGCTCGACGCCGGTTGATTGGCGAGAAGATGTTGTCCATGCCAATAGCGATTTGAGGGAACTTGGGCGTTTCCTGCAAAAGCTTGACCTTGGCGTTGAGGAAATAAACGTAATCACCGCCGAAGAAATCCATCTGGACCCGGTCGAATAGTCCCACCCCCAGCATACCGTAGAAATTTAGCCCATTCTTGTCCATATCAACGTAAGAAGGCTTTTCCACGTTCCTGTAATAGCCTGCCAGAACCAGTTGTGCCGATTTGTGTGGAATAACATACGCGTCTGGCGTGCGCAATAATCCCATCGTTTGGAACGGCGCAGCTTCTATGATACCGATCACGGCTGCCAGAACAATTACACTCAATATAACTTTTTTCATACTTCCCTCCACCTTTCGGTGTTTTTTCTTAGTCTTGGGTCATTAATATCGTTGACAGATTATCCGTCAAGCTTTTTTTTGCCGTATGCAACAGCAAAAAGCAAAAGAAATATTCCATGTTGGGGAGGATCTTGCCGCCAAATTTCTGGCTAACAAGGGCTATGCCATCGTTGCCAGGAATTTCAGGGCGAGCACTGGCGAGATCGATATCATCGCCACCCGTGACGACCTTTTGGTCTTCGTGGAGGTCAAAACCCGCTCCAAACACTCTATCAAACAAGCCTTGATGAATGTATCTTTCACCAAGCGCAAACGTATAACGCTAACTGCTCAGCGCTATACTATTCAACATCCTGAATGTGTCAAGTCAAGAATAAGGTTCGATTTGATAGTGGTGTTGTATTTTTGCCACACCGACAGCTATCAGATTGAACACCTTGAAGATGCGTTTTTGCCCGAATTGTGATTTATCTGAGGCTTTTTGCTCATAGCGGTTGTGGAATCGGAAGTTAAAGCGATCGGTCTGTAAATGCGAAATCTGTAGTTTTTCAGGCTCTCTTTCAAGCCGGATGGGTAAAACCCACCGAATTGGTTTCTGGTTGAGCGCCAGTATCCACTTGATATTAAAGAGAGCAATAAACCCACCGCAATATCCTGTCAGTCACGCCCTGAGCGCTCGCATTTATTCTTCTCTCACACCACACGCAAGATCCTCGCATCTAATGCGGCTATTATGCGGGAGGCGCTTTTGGGCCCTGGGACGAGGCCTTAACGGCCAGATGACATCGCTTCGTACAACTACTTCACAGCCTGCCGTATATGTTGACCTACGGGATTGAAGCCATTTGGTTACCTACTGAATTTGAGAGAGATCTGTTTTCAGATTAACTGACAGATAACCAGCCCTTCCTCCAGCTCGGCTTGAATATTAATTCTTGCAGATATAAAGATCTTATTATCTGTCAATTGTAGAGTTTTCTGGTGTCGAAGTCGTCCCCCAGGTAATAGAGGTAATCCGGATTCGAACTTTCCCTCTGATCACCCTCGACGTAAATCAGGCGGTAATTGCCGTTCATCTGAATGTCCAGGAAGAGGTAAACCGCTTTTTGCCTGCCCTGGTATTTCCATATCTGATAGTCTTTGCGAACGAAGCGGGCTTCATCAGAAGAGGTGCCTACTTCTATATCATCGGGTTTGCCCCTGCGGATGTGGATGCGGCCCATGTCAGAGGTCCAGCCCCGCTCAAAATGGCTGTAATAGTAGTTCGCGTAGTCAACCCTTTCGCTGATCTGGTCGAGCATGGTTTGAGTGTTCATATTGCCTGCTCCGGCCAGGGCTTTCCATTTTTGACTCAGGTATCTTCGCTTTGTATCAAGATCATAGGTTTTCCAATCGCTGGTCGAGGTGGCTCCTGTGAAGTATTTGAGTAGCCTGAAATCATCCTCGGGATCGGTAAAAACGCAGAACTGCTCCTGCTTGGGCTCTGTCAGGAAAAACTCGAACTGTTTTTCCTGGCTGAAGTCCCCAAGTTGAAATTCCACCGATCCCGTGTATTTGCCTGGGTTCAACTTTTCCAGAGGGATGCGCAGGGAAACTCCTTCGATGCTGGAGGTCGGTATGTAGTCCAGAAACTGGTCAAACACCATCACGCTGTCTTTTGATACGGTCAGAACCAGCAGCCCGGTTTCGTCAGCCAGGCCTTCCGGCTTGTAAGTCTCAAAATAGATGGTGAGGTCTTCGCTCTCCGTTTTATCGAAGATCAGCGATGGCTGGGTCTGGTAGAGGATTCCGCCACGGTGAAACCGCTCCAGAAAACTGCTGCTGTCAGGCTTCGCGTAACTGCATAATTCCAAGTCGCTGAGCAGATCCTGTTCGCCCAGTGGAGTGACCTGGTAGGTCCAGGTGGCGGTTTTTCTTGAATTGATGTCTTTCGCGTTCAGGCGCAGAAGGTAGGGCTCGCTTTCCACGCTGAAGGTCAACCGGTTGAGATAGCTTTTGTTGGAGCGGGCGTCGTTTTTATCCGAGATTCCAACATTGTCGCGGAAGGTTTGGCTATAGATAATTTGATTGTCAACCACCATCTCAACCTGCAGGTTCAACTCAGCAAAATAACCGCCTTTTTGGGCAAGGAACCAAAGATTTCCGTAAGGGATCTGGTAATCGACGTTGATAATGGTGTTTTTATCCTTGTCCAAAAAGCGCTGCGGGGACACATGCATGTTGAAAGAGTCAGCTGTAGCCGTCCCTGCCAGGCTGGCCAAAGCCAGACAAAGCAGTGATGCTTTAGTATTCTTCATCTTTGTTCCTTAGTTTGTATTGGCCAAAACCACCGGTGTCGGCGAAGATGAACTCTAGATTCTGGTTATAATAAATCCAGACAATATATGGATGCAGGTCCAGGGGATGCACTTCGCTGTGCACCTCATCCGGTTCGCCGTATTTGATGTAGATTCTACCTCTGTCGCTCTTCCAACCCTGCAGCCTTTTATGGATGGTGAAGCGTTCGTCGGCTGTGATCACGCGCTTGTAAAAGGATTCGCGTGCTTCGTTGCGCAGGGTTCCCGGGCTCGGATCGTGTACCTGCCAGTATTTGTCTATAACTTCGTGCATTTTCTCATCCGGAACGGCCCGCAGGCTTTTCCATTCATTTTGTGTGGCGATATAGCGCAGTTGCTGGATTTGGTCTTTATAGCTGTAGCGCGCGTTATAATAAAACCACTGGTCGTAGAGGAAGGGCTCCATGTCGTAGCAGATGTTGCCCTCGTAGATGCTAAGGCGTAAGCCGGACAGAGAATCGGCATTGGTCTGTTCGGTCAGGTCGGCTGTGTAAGAGCCTGGCGGTGAATTGAATACGCGCGCGCCAGAAATACCCGCGATGTGGATGCTATCCGCGGCGAGGCTGAATTTTTGGGTGAGAATACAGCTATCCACCGGGATTGGCAGAGGACTTAAAACCGCGGGTTGGAAAGTAACACCCTCCTTGCGGAGCAGGAAATAGGGCTGTCCGATCTCGGTGTAGGCATCTTCCAGGCTGAAATTGCGCCTCAGATCGATTTTATCGCCTTGGGTGAGATTGCGCAGGCGCAGGTCGGCCTGGTAATTTCCCGGGCTGATCTCCGCGCTGAAGGTCACAGGGATGGCGGTATCCTGCAGCCAGTCACGTTTCGGCACCACGAAGGTTTGGTCGAAACTCAGCGTTTTCTTCGTCTTGGTATTTTTCAGTTCCATCACCAGCTGGTAGCGGGATTCGGTTACGTCAGCTTTGAATACCAGTGAGTTATAGGGAATCAGAACCCACAGATCGACTCCCGTATCGTAATGCTCAAAGATGATCTCCTGGGCTGGCAGAAACGGGGCCAGCAGAATCAGCAGCAGCGTCAGTTTAGCCGCTTTTACCATTGCTTGCCACCCGGAGGCTGAAATCGTATTGTTTTTCCTCCAGCCACTGTAAGAAATCGTTGCTGGGGAAGATCTTCCTTTGAGCTTCCAGCAGATAGCTGTCGCCTTCGTTCGTTGTGATGCTGGTCTTGATCGCGAAGCCGCCCCGGTTTGTCTCGGTGTGCGTTTGATACTCGTCCACGAATTCTTCGGAAAGCCTTGCCAAGGTCAAATTGAGGCGAATTTCGCCCCGCAGGCTCTGGGGCAATTCATCCAGCGGGACCAAGTCTGTGGGGCTGATCCGCGGCATGCTGTCCTCGTTGCTGTTGTAGCCGGAACGGTTGCCGAAAACGAAGAAGATTTTGCCGGTGGCCAGCTTGGAGAAGTGTTTTTCGTAATCTTGGTTGAACAGCGCCACCTCAAAGCGTCCGCTGAGGTCCTCAAACTCGACAAAAGCGTAGGGGTTGCCCTTGTTGTCACGTTTGCGGGAAATGCCGGAAACGATGCCCGTCAGCACCAAGTCTTTGCCGCTGGAGCTTTTGATGCTCTGCGAGTTGGCATTGGTGAGGTATTTCACCAAGCTGCGGTATTCATTGAGCGGATGTCCGCCCAGATAGAAACCCAGAACTTCCTTTTCCTTTTCCAGTTGGTCGGCATAGCTCCAGGGCTCTTCCACCGGCAGGGGCGGATAATATTCCTCATCCTCGCTGTCGGTGGTGATAAGGTCAAATAGTGAGGTCTGGCCTATCTTTTTGTCTCTTTGCGCTCCGGTGTTGAAAGACAGGGCTTGTTCGATCACAGCCCATTTTTGGGCCCGGTTGCCCTCCAGATCATCCATAGAGCCGCTGGCGATCAGGCTTTCCAGCACGGTCTTGTTCACTGCGCTACTGTCCAACCGGCTGCAGAAATTGTAGATGCTGGTATAAGGGCCATTATTCTGCCGGTCTTCCACGATCGCGTCGATGGCTGCGTCGCCGACGTTTTTGATGGCCCTGAGGCCAAACATCACCTCTTTGCCACGCACGGTGAATTCTTTGTCGCTGCGGTTCAGGTTTGGCGGCAAGATTTTGATGCCCATGGCTTTGCAGACCTCAATCTTGATCGGCACCTTGGCCGGGTCGTCTTCAAGAGAAAGCAACGCGGCCATGAATTCCACAGGATAGTGAGCTTTCAGCCAGGCTGTTCGGTAAGCAACCAAAGCGTAGCAGGTGGCGTGACTTTTGTTGAAAGCATATTGCGCGAAATCCAGCCAGTCATTCCAGATCTTGTCCGCAATCTTGCTTTGCACGCCGTTGGCGGTCGCCCCTTTGGTAAAAAGCTGTTTAAGCTGCATCAGCGTGTCCAGGCTCTTCTTGCTCATTGCTTTGCGCAGCGTGTCGGCCTGGCCCCGGGTGAATTTAGCCATCTCGATGGCAATCCGCATCACCTGTTCCTGATAAACGGTGACACCATAGGTTTCCTTCAGGATTTGCTCCATCACGGGATGGTCGTAAACCACCTTTTCCCGCTTGTGTTTGCGCGCTATATAGGTATCGATGAATTTCATCGGGCCGGGCCGGTAAAGCGCCACCATGGCAATCAGGTCTTCAAACTGGTTTGGCTTTAGGTCGATAAGATATTTGCGCATGCCGTCACTTTCAAACTGGAAAACGCCGTCCGTATCTCCATTGCCAAGAAGCTTGTACACCTTCTTATCGCTGAGGTCAAGGTGGTCGATGTCCAGTTCCACACCGTGGGACTGGCGCACCAAATCTACCGTTTTTTGGATAATGGTGAGGGTTTTCAGCCCCAGGATGTCCATTTTGAGGAACTTCAGTTCGTCCAGCCATTTTCCTTCGTACTGCACCAGGATGTTGGTGTCGGAATCTTTCTGGTTGCTGCAGGTGAGCGGAATGTATTCTTTGAGGTCGCCCGGCGCGATCACCAGCCCGGCAGCGTGGATACCGGTCTGGCGGATCAACCCTTCAAGCACGATGCTGTGTTTGTAGATGCTTTGATAGAGCTCGTTATTGTCAATTAGGTGCCGGAAATCCGGAGATTCTTTATAGGCCTCCTCTAAAGTCTTGTTGGAGGGGATGGTCTTGGTGATATTATTGGCTTCAGTAGCAGGCACCATCAGCACTCTGGCCACATCCTTGATCACGGATTTGGCTCCCAGGGTGCTGAAGGTGATGATCTGGGTAACGCTGTTGCGGCCGTATTTCTGCACGATGTAGTCGATCACCATGCCGCGTTTCTGGGCGCAGAAATCGATGTCGAAATCCGGCATGCTGATGCGGTCTGGATTGAGGAAACGCTCAAAGAGCAGGCCGTAGCGGATGGGATCGATTTGCACGATATCAAGCAGATAAGCGATGATGCTGCCGGCGCCGGAACCGCGTCCCGGACCCACCGGAACACCTTGTTTGCGGGCATTGTCGATCAGGTCTTTCACCACCAGGTAATAGCCATCAAAGCCCATGCGGTGGATCACATTCAGCTCGAAATCAATGCGTTTCCGCACCTCATCAGTCATTTCAGGATACTTTTCTTTTGCCGCCTCTTCGCAGAGCGCGCGGAGATAGCAGCCCATGTCCTCAAACTCCGGCGGGGTCTCGATTTCGGGCAGCAGGAACTTGTCGTATTTCAGCTCCAGATCGATCATGTCGGCGATCTTCAGCGTGTTGGCATAGGCCTCAGGTTCTTCCGGAAACAGCTGTTTCATCTCTTCGGGGCTTTTGAAGTAGAGCTGCTCCGTGTTATATCTCATGCGGTCTGGGTCGTTGAAGGTTTTTGCCGTCTGGATGCAGAGCAGGATGTCGTGGGCTTCGTTGTCTTCCTTATGCAAATAGTGGCAGTCGTTGGTGAGTACCAGCGGCTGGTTCATCTCTTTGGCCAGTTTGATCAAAGCCGGCATCACTTCGCGCTCAAGCCCCAGCCCATGGTCCTGGATTTCCAGGAAATATCGGTCTCCAAAGACCCTCTGATGCCATTTCACGGCTTCCCGGGCTTCGTCTTCCCGGTTGTTGGCCAGCAGGGAGGCGATTTCGCCCTGAATGCAGGCGCTGAGGCAGATCAGGCCTTCGCTGTGCTTTTCCAGTAGCGATTTGCTGATCCGTGGCTTGTAGTAAAAACCGTCAATGAAAGAGATGGAGGAGAGCATCATCAGGTTTTTGTAGCCGGTGTAGTTCTGCGCCAGCAAAATCAGGTGGTAGCGGTTGTCGTTTTTGTTGTGCTCGCTGTCCAGTTCGCCGTTGATGATGTAGGCTTCCATGCCTATGATCGGCTTCAAACCCGCTTTGGTGGCTTGTTTGTAAAAATCTATCACTCCGTACAGGTTGCCGTGGTCTGTGATAGCTACAGCCGGCATGCCGTATTCCTTGGCCAGCGCCACCATCCTGTCAACCCGGCAAGCACCGTCCAACAGGCTGTACTGGGTGTGGTTGTGTAAGTGTACAAATGACATCTTAGTCTCTCCCTTTCTCTGAAAACATAGATTTGCTGCCGTCGGTATTTTGTCAAAGGATAATTTGGCGGGGAAGGCAACCCGTTGCAGCACAGGAGGTCGCGCTTACTTGAAAGGGTCGGAGATGCCCGTGATGCCCTGTGCCAGAAGATCCTACCGGGGTGGGGGTCCTACTGCCTTCACCAGTCGCGGGTGGATGGAAGAGATGTCTGGATACCTGGACCGGTTTTGTTCATAATCGAGCAGCAGATCAAGCACGGCGCGGGTTTGTGGTGCCTTGTTTAGTTCAGCGTTCTTCACCATCCAGTCAGTGTGCTTTTCGGAAATGACCTCCTCCTGTAGCAGCAATCGGATGGTAATAGCATTAATTATGCTTTCGTTCAGGGCGCAGCACCAGTTCACCTGTTCTTGGTTCAATTTATTCAGGTTATCATACAGCCCGAAAGTGAGCGGGTTGATTTCATGGTGGGAAAATTCATGCCAGATCGCTGAAATCAGGATGCGTTCCAGGCTGTCTTTCTGCTCAGCGATCTCCAGCCATTTCCTGCTGCACAGACAATACAAAGTCTCTCCGCGAGTCCCTGAAACAGTGACGGACAAAAATGGCCTGGTCAGAGTGCACAACAACACCTCTGTAGCCGGAAGCTTCTGCCCCAGATAGTGTTCCAGGATATGCTGAACCGGCCTTCGGGCTATCAGATCGTTCAGCTTCTCCAGCCAGGGCGCCAGACGCGACTGAAGTTGGCTGAAATGCGGGGTGAAATCCGCTTTACGATGGAAGCCGCGCAGGTCAGCCGTGAATCTGCTCAGATCAGCGTTTGGAACCAGATTTTCCCGAACTTGGTCCAAGTTGAAGGAGGGGTCCAGCTTTATGTCTTCGGTAAGCGTCAAAGCGTAATGGGGTGGGGAGCTACAGTCAATTTCCGTATCCCACACCCGGCTGATATTGGCCACGGCTGGATGTGTCACGAAACTGCCAAATTTCTCAAGCGCCTCGCGAGCATATTCGTCTTCAGGATCAACGCAGAAACCCTTGGTATCATAGTCCGATATAAACATGGCCGTTAAAAGCAATTCGAGTCGTTGATCCAATCTGATCCTCATCCGCATCTCCATTTTTTTTGACTTTGCCTTATCTAAGCAAAATATGTGTCACCCTGATTCTGTCAACAAATATCATCGCCTTCCCATTCAGGATAATGAATGATTTTTCTGGCTCAACTGCCCGGAGGGATTAGCATATCAGCAAAGAATCATTCAATCATCGGGAGATAGACGTCATGCCAGAATTGCCAGAAGTGCAGACTGTTTTGGATGGAGTGGCTAAGGAACTGAAGGGCAAGGAGATACTTGGACTGGACTGTTTTTATCCGGGTACGGTGGTGAAGGATCCGGAATTGCCTGAAAAGGTGTTTCCGGCCAGATTCCTGTCCCACCACCGGCGCGGGAAATACATGATCCTGGATCTGGAGGGCGGGATCAGCGTTATCATTCACTTGCGGATGACGGGAAAACTGGTCACGGACAAGGCCATGAGCGGCATTTCGGTCCACGAGCGGGCCTGTTTCCTGCTCTCAGGGATGGGAAAGCTCCATTTCATCGACATCCGCACTTTCGGCAAAATCGTACTCTGCAAAACCGGGAATCTGGGCAAATTCATGCCGGAACTTGGAATCGAACCGCTCTCCGATGAATTCGACGGCGCGCATCTGCAGAAAATCCTGAAGGGCCGCAAGACACCGGTCAAAAACGCGTTGCTGGACCAAAGGCTGATCGCCGGGCTGGGCAACATCTACGCCTGCGAGATCCTCTACCGGGCAAAGATTGATCCCGCCACCCCGGCTGGTCGGATCAGCCTGCCCCGGCTGAAAAAGCTCGCGGCGGAAACAAAGTCCGTACTGCGGGAAGCCATCTCCATGAACGGAACCTCGATCTCTGATTTCCGCAGGGTGGACGATAAGACCGGCCAGTTCCAGAATTTCCTGCGGGTTTACCAAAAAGACCTCTGCCCGCAGGGTCACAAAATCGCCAAGATCAAGCAGGGAGGGCGCGGGACCTTTTACTGCCCCGTTTGCCAGAAGTGAACTGGGCGGAACTGCCTTAATCCCAGCACCGGGTACCCCGAGGAGGATTGAAGGCATACTATCTGGCCATTAAGGCCCTGTCCCTTGTCCCGGGCGCGCCTCTCGCATGATACCCGCATTTGATGCGAGCATCATGCGGGAGGAAGGGGAGAGGAACGTAATCGGGCGCTAAGGACCTGACTGACAGGACATGGCGGTGGGTGAGAATTTGTGGCTGTATTTTGATTCAAGTGGGTGTTGGCGCCCAGCCAGAAAACAGCCCTGAAGGCTTTAGCCTCCATAAGTGAAAATGAGCCAAAAAACACTTGACAAATAACTGGCGGTGGTGAGATAATGCTTTCGCCGGAAGTGGTGGATTTATGATCCGGTGAGACACAACTTCCAAGGAGCTTGAGATGCGCAAAATGATCTTTATGGCAGTATTGCTTGTCTGTTGGGCAACGGTTTGGGCAGGCTATTCGGCAATGCCGCGGCTTCCCGAAGCCGGTTTTGACCCCACTCCCCGGCAGTTCCTGGCCGCGTTGAGCGGGACGCGGGGTATGGACTGCTTGCTGCATCAGTGTTACGAAGACGGATGGATAGACACGTGGCGCCAGGAAGCCATTTATGACAGCCTTGGCAGGATTGGCTGCATCAATCATTATTGGGCTTCGAACCCGGGTGACCCGCTGGAATTAGCTGGCCGGACCCTCTTTGAGTTCAGCGACGACGGCCAAGCCCAGCATGTGACCGAAGAATATTACTATGAAGGGGCATGGTATCCATTCTGGGAACTGCTGTATGAATATGAGAACGGTATGCCGCAAGAGATCAACTACAACTTGAACATGTATGAGGGGATGATACATCGTCAGACCATCTTCATCTACTGGCCTGACACCAACATCCTGAAACGGGTGGTTGAATTCACCTATGGTTATGAATCACCCGTGCCGTCCGTAATAATATATGACTATGCTATGGATTCTGCCAGCCGGCCGAGCGAAATATTGGTATCCAGAATCGATGCCGATTGGGATCAGTGGTATGTACAGGAACGCAGGAACTATGTTTACCACAATGATGACCAGACCACCCATGAATCCTACCTGCGCCAGCTGGAATTTTCATACTTGGGGACCCTATCGTGCTTTTTCGTCGGGGTTCAACCCTCCAAGTTGCTGGAGGAAAGGGTCTTCCACCCCGGCGCCAATGGCACCTGGAGTGAGAGGTACCGCTGGTTCCACAGCTACAATAGCGACGGGTTTCTGAACACCATTGAAAACTTCGTCCGGCTCTATCCTTGGGACCCTGAAATCTGGAACCTGAGTCAATACAAAGACTATACTTACCAGCAAGGCTATCCCATCGCGGAAACGACCTTTTCTCCAAACTACGGGGAAGAGGAATTTATGCCTCAGTACAGATACTGCATGGGATATCAGGAGATCGTTCCAGCCGAGGATCCCGCAATGCCCGGAGTGGGCGTCGCGCTGAGCGTTTACCCCAATCCTTTCAATCCCAGTGCCGGAATCAGTTTCAGGCTGGAAACGGCTGGCCACATCGAGATTTCGGTTTACAACCTCAAAGGCCAGAAAGTGCGGACCCTGCTGGAGGCCAAGAAAAGCGCCGGAACGCATCAGACCTTCTGGGACGGCAAGGACGGGGCAGGAAGGTCTTTGGCCGCTGGGATTTATCTCATCAGGCTGTCCTCCGGAAAAGAAAGCCGCACTGTGAAAGCCGTTCTGGCCAAATGAGATAAGGCCGGTTTAACGGACAAGAAGCCAGGCAGCTGGGATTTCACAACCCCAGGACTTGTTTTGCGGGCAAGGGTAAAGTTTTTTTGCCCGTATGATTCTCTGAGCGTATATTGTATTAGCAGGACATTTGGCCATCACAAATAATTGAACTATGAGGAAAAATAATGAAAGCGTATAAGTTAAGAGAAAATATCTGGTGGGTTGGCGGAATCGACTGGGACCTGCGGAGTTTCCACGGCTACCTAACTCAGCGTGGTTCCACCTACAACGCCTATCTGATCATTGACGAGAAGGTTACCCTGATCGACAACGTGAAGTATTACCTCTATGATGAGATGCTAGCCCGCATCAGCGATGTTATCGACCCCGCCAAAATCGACATAATCGTGCAAAACCACGTGGAGATGGACCACTCCAGCGGCCTGCCCATGCTGATGAAGCTGATCCCCAACGCCAAGATCTACACCAACGCCAGCGGCATCAGGGGTTTGAAGATGCACTACGGTCAGGACTGGAACTTTAAGGAAATCAAAAGCGGCGACAGCATCAATATCGGCAAGCGCGACCTGAGTTTTCTCACCACGCCGATGGTGCACTGGCCTGATAATCAGGTGACCTATTGCCCTCAGGAAAAGATCCTCTTTTCAAACGACGCTTTTGGCCAGCACATCGCCTCCAGCGAACGCCTGGCAACGGATTACCCTTTCAGTATCGCGATGGAGGAGGCAAAAAAGTATTATGCCAACATCGTGCTGCCCTATTCCTCACAGGTGCGCAAAGCCCTGGAAGCGGCTTCCCAACTCGATATCGGGATGATCGCTCCCAGTCACGGCCTCATCTGGACAGAACACATTCCCCAAATCCTTGCTGCCTACACGGATTGGGCAAACAACGTGGCCGATCCCCGGCGCGCCCTGATAATCTATGACTCAATGTGGGGCTCCACCGAAAAAATGGCCAAAGCCATCGCTCAGGCCTTTGAAAACAAAGGTTTTAAACTAAAAATGCTGAACCTGCAAACCAACCATATTTCAGACATCATGACCGACGTGATGGATGCCAGATTCATCGCTGTGGGCTCGCCCACCCTGAACAATTCGATCCTGCCCACCGTGGCAGCCTTCATCTACTATCTTAAAGGGCTTTCACCAAAGCAAAGGATTGGCCTGGCCTTTGGTTCTTACGGCTGGGGCGGGCAAAGCGTCTCCATTCTGCAGCAGCTTTTGGGCGATCCCAAGGAATGCGGTTTTGAGATGCTGGAGCCGGTTAAAACGCAATACATCCCGGATGCGGCCATTCTGGCTGGCATCACGCAACACGCAGAACAACAACTAAATAAGTATTTATAGGAGATACCCATGATAAGCAAGACCCTGGAAAAAGCCATCAATGAACAGATCAATAAAGAGCTGTTTTCAGAATACCTCTACATCTCCATGCAAGCCTGGTTTGCCAACGAAAACCTGGACGGCATGGCCAGCTGGATGAAGGCGCAAAGCGAGGAAGAACACTTTCACGCTATGAAATTCTTCGACTACCTGATAGAGCGAGGCGGCAAGGTGGAACTTATGGCCATAGAAAAGCCGGAAGTGGACTTCGGAAATCCGCTCAAGGCCTTCAAAGCGGCTCTCGAACACGAGCAGTTCGTCACTAAGAGCATCAATAACCTGATGGACATCGCCATTTCCGAAAACGACCACGCCTCCAGAGGCTTCCTGCAATGGTATGTGGACGAACAGGTTGAGGAAGAGGCGAGCGTTGACCGCATCGTGAGCCAGTTGGAAATGATCGGTGACAACATGCATGGCATCCTGATGCTGGACAGGGAATTGAGCTCCCGGACCTTTACTCCTCCGGAGGCCGGGGAATAATCCTCATCCCGGTTCCATTATGGCGCGGAAATCCCCACTTCGGGTTTCCGCGCTTTTTTTGCTCCTGATGCCGCGTTTTGCTTGACAATCTATTCCTTGCCCTAAAATGACATCCATGAAAAGGGAAGCCAGACTCATCTTGGGCGGCGGCGCTGCCTACGGCTTGGCGCACATCGGCGCCATTGAGGCGATTTGCGAGGAATTTGACATCACCGGTATAGTGGGGACCTCGATGGGCGCAATAGTCGGCGGGCTTTATGCCATGGGAAAAACCCCGCAGGAGATCCTGGCGCTGGCTCTTGACAGCAAAACCACGCTACTCTTCAATCCCGGCTGGGTGCCCTTTCAACCCCTAAAACTCTCTCTGGACCTGATCAAGAGCCTGCACAATAAGAAGAAGGTCATGGACCTCTTCGCCAAGTGGATAGGGCCGGTGAAAATCGAGGAACTGCTCCTGCCCTTTGTGGCTGTGGCCTACGACCTCAATCTGCGCAAGACCATCCTCATTGACAAAGGGTCCCTCACAAGCGCGCTGCGGGCCTCTTCGTCGCTGCCTTTGCTCTTTTCGCCCCACGAGATGCAAGGCCACCTCTTCGTGGATGGGGGTATCGAACATCCTTTGCCTGTGGCCTTCAAAGACCTCGTGCCGGGATCTTTCACCATCGCCGTCAATGTGCTGCCGCCGGTTTCGCAGGAGGCTGAAAAGATAGGCGTGACTACCCCCTTGGTCAATAATGACCTCCGTACTCATGAGGTGGTAATCCAGTCCATTCTGCAAAACCAGGGCTTTGTGGCAATCCAGGCCATGCTGCATAACCCTCCCGACCTCTTCATCGATGCTCACGATCCCCGTAAGAACATGTTCGATCTGGCCAATGTGAAAGATTTTTACGATTTTGGCTACCGCTCCGCCAAAGAAAGCCTGGCCGGTATGGCTGAACCAAAATTCATGGCCCATTTGCTCAACCGCTACCAAGGCTTGATCTCCCACCTGATGAAACGTGGCCATGTCACGGGTGAAACTCCCACCTCGCCGGAACCGGAATAATATACGCGACATTCAATAAAGAAGGCCTTTGCGTAATACAGAATTGGCAGGCTTTTCACTGCCAAAGAGGCTGGGTTGTGGAAGAAATATCGCGTTTCCGCGGCTTTGAGCCAAGCAGTTGCAAAAAATCCATTGACTAAAAATGGCTCCGCCAGAATGTGAATAACTGATAAAAAGCCAAAGGTTAATAGAATGATCTTAGCCAAAATACACGTCTTTCTCAAACCCAACGTGCTTGATCCGCAGGGAAAAGCGGTCACGAATACCCTGCATCAGCTGGGGTACTCCAGTGTGGATGAAACCCGCGTCAGCAAATACATCGAAATCAGTTTCAACCACTCGGATCCGGAGCTGGCGAAGCGGGAAACAGAGAAGATCTGCAGTGATCTGCTGGCCAATCCCAATACCGAACACTTCCATTTCACTCTGGAACAGCGGGAGGAAAACCAGCTTGAAAGTTAGCGTGATAACCTTCCCCGGTTCGAACTGTGATCATGATGCCCTGGAGGTTTTTGCCTCTCGGGGGCATGATGTCAGTTTGGTCTGGCACAAGGACCGTGACCTGCAACAACCTGATCTGGTAGTGCTTCCGGGTGGATTTTCCTATGGCGACTATCTCCGCGGCGGAGCGCTGGGCAGATTCTCGCCCGTCGTGAACGAAGTGCTGGCGTATGCCCGGCGCGGCGGCTTGGTGCTGGGGATTTGCAATGGGTTCCAGATCCTCACAGAATGTGGCCTATTGCCTGGCACGCTGCTGATGAACAGCGGTTTGAACTTCATCTGCCGGCATCAACATGTGAGGGTGGAAAACTCCACCACTCCTTACACCGAAGGCATCCCCTCCGGCACAGTTCTGGACATGCCTATCGCCCATATAGACGGCAACTATTTCTGTGATGATCACGTTTACAACGAATTGCGGGACAACAACCATATAGTTTTTCGCTATTGCGATGCCTCGGGAAACACTACTTTGGAAGCCAATCCCAACGGCTCCCGGGACAACATTGCCGGCATTTGCGATCCCTCCGGCCGGGTGTTGGGAATGATGCCCCATCCCGAACGTTCAGCCACAAAGTTTGTTACAAACCAGGATGGTAAAAGGTTTTTCGATGCGCTGGAACGCCATTTTGGGTTCTGTGGATAAACTTTTGTTCCCGCCGGTGTGCCTGGCTTGCAACGAATCTGTGGATTCGGCAGCAGAGGTCCTCTGTTCCCAGTGCCGCGAGCGTTTGCAGCCAATTATGGAGAACTATTGTAACAAATGCGGGGCCCCGCTGGCAGACTACCGCTGCGAAGCCTGTTCCCACCTGGCCTTCAAGTTCGACTACGCGCGGGCTGCTTATGTTTTCAAAACTCCGGCGCAGGAATTGGTGTATCACCTCAAATATAGCGACATCAGGTCTCCGGCTGTTTTTTTCAGTCAGGCCCTGATGTCCATTCCCGCTGCCAAACGTTTCCGGGGCAATTTTGACCTTGTGACGGCTGTGCCTCTGCACAGGGTGCGCGAACGCGACCGGGGCTACAACCAGTCAGAACTTCTGGGCCGCGCCCTGGCCTTCGAACTTGGCATTCCTTTTTCCCAACCTGTGATTCGCCGTCAAAACACCCGGAGCCAGACCAATTTGAGCCGCCAGGCACGTCTGGACAACCTTTCCGGAGCTTTCACCCTGCGCCGCGGAGCGAATGTCGGTGGCCAAAGGATCATTGTGGTGGATGACGTTTTCACTACCGGCACCACAGTTAATGAAGTCTCGCAAGTGCTAAAAGCGGGCGGCGCTTCCCGGGTGGCTGTTCTCACTGCCACAAGGGCTGTGTGACATGAAAAAAGAGTATCAGGAAATCAAGACCACGCTCACTTCCGATGAAGCGAACCAGATGATTGAAAAGGTGGCGCGCTTCTTTGTGGAAAAGCAGATGGGCTCGGCTGGAATTCTGCTGCTGGAATCCTTGCATCCCCTGCACGGCATCGCCAGCCAGGCTATGTTTTTCATTTTGCCCTTTGCTGAAATGGTCTTCGATTCGGAGAAATATCAGCATTTCGCCCTGATGATCCAGGAAGAAGTTCACCTCAAACGCCTGATCAAACGTATCGACGAGCTGGACGAAGAGCTCAACCGCGAACGCCGGGCCGAGGCAAAACTTCGCCGCCAGCGTCGTAAAAACCAGTACCGGGCGGCCATCCGAAAACTTTTCAAAAAAGACGATAAATCAGCTGAATAAGCGGAGGTATAATGCAATACGACGAAAAACGCCTGACCCGGATCGTGGCCACGGACTGCGGCAGCACGACCACCAAGGCAATTTTGATCGAATGGGTGGACGGCGAATATCGCCAAACCATCCGCGGCGAGGCACCCACAACTGTGGAGGCCCCGCTCAACGACGTTACAAAGGGCGTGATCAACGCCACTCAGGAATTGGAAGAGCTGGCCCGGCTCAAGTATAACAACCCCAATATCCGCTTCATGGAAAACGGTGAATTCGTGATTCCGCGAAAAGGCGACGTGGGCGTGGACGCCTATGTTTCCACCTCCTCGGCCGGCGGTGGACTGCAGATGATGGTCACCGGCGTGGTGGCATCCATGACAGGTGAAAGCGCCGAGCGAGCCGCCCTTGGCGCGGGCGCCATTGTTATGGACCTCATCGCCAGCAACGACAAACGCATGAACCACGAAAAGATTGAACGCATCCGCGAATTGCGTCCGGACATGATTCTCATGGCCGGGGGCGAGGACGGCGGCACTGTGAAGCACGTGGTGGAGATGGCGGAGCTCGTCAGCGGAGCTGATCCCAAGCCCCGTCTGGGTGCCGGTTACAAGCTGCCGGTGATATATGCCGGCAACAAGGAAGCCCAGCAGCACATCAAGGATTCCCTGGCCGACAAGGTTGACCTCATCGTCACCGATAACATCCGCCCAAAACTGGAAACCGAGAACCTCGGCCCCGCCCGAGACAAGATCCACGACCTTTTCATGGAGCACGTGATGAAACAGGCCCCGGGCTACAACAAGCTGATGGCTTGGTGCCAAGGCCCTGATCACGAAAGCGTTCCCATCATGCCCACCCCTGCGGCGGTTGGCAGCATCATGCAGGCTATCGCCAAAGAGGAAAACATTGAGGTGGTGGGTGTTGATATCGGCGGTGCCACCACGGACGTCTTTTCCGTCTTCACGGAGGATTTTATCTTCAACCGCACCGTGAGCGCCAACCTCGGCATGAGCTACAGCATATCAAACGTTCTGGCTTCCGCAGGCTTGGACAACATCATGCGCTGGGTTCCTCTGGACATAGATGAGAACTATCTGCGCAACATGATCAAGAACAAGATGATCCGGCCCACCACGATTCCCTCCCTGCTGGAGGAACTCGTTTTGGAACAGGCCATCGCGATCGAAGCTCTGCGCCTGGCTTTCGAGCAGCACAAAGAATTTGCCAGCAGCCTCAAAGGCATGCAGCGCCAGCGCGACATCTCCGAAGCCTTCAGCCAGTCAACTTCCGGCGCCACAATCGTGAACATGATGACCCTTGACCTCCTCGTGGGCAGCGGTGGTGTGCTTTCCCACGCTCCGCGCAGACATCAGACCGTGATGCTGCTCATCAACGCTTTCCTGCCGGAGGGCGTAACCCGCCTGGCGGTGGACAGCATCTTCATGATGCCGCATCTGGGCGTGCTCTCCGAGATCAGCACCAAAGCGGCCACCGAGGTGTTCCGCAAGGATTGCATGGTCTATCTGGGCTCCTGCGTAGCCCCGGTGGGCAAGAGCAAGGTGGGGAAACCCGCTCTCCACGCCAGACTCGAGCTTCCCGACGGCAAGACATGGGTTGAGGATATTCCTTTCGGCGAAGTCAGATTGATCCCCTGCGGCGTGGGCGAAGTGGCCAAAGCCACACTGAGAACCCACGGCGGCCTCGTCCTCGACGAGCACAAAAGCAAGGAACTCACAATCGATCTGCACGGCGGCATCGTCGGCATCGTTCTGGACACCCGCGGACGCCAGCCTTTCGTGATTCCCACCGACCGCGCCGAACGCATCGCCACCCTGAAGAAGTGGATGACCGATTTCAAGGCCTATCCTGATAAGATACTGAAGTAGGAGGAAAGAATGGGACAAGCATACTCTGCCGGACTCACAGTAACTGACAACATAATTCTGAGAAAAGAACGTATCCTGCCCCTGAAGGGCCAGGTGCTTGTGAAAAAGGGCGATCACGTAAAAGCCGAGACCGTGGTGGCGGAAACCCTGCTTCCTGGCAAGGTGGTGCCTTTCAACCTGGCCAACAAACTTGGCGTCACGCCAGCCCAACTGATGAATTTCATCAAGATCGAAGCCGGGCAGCAAATCGACACCAACACCGTTTTGGCAGAAACCAAAGGCCTCTTTGGCACCGGGCTGTTCAAAAACGATGTCCGCTCACCCGTGAAGGGAGAGGTGGAAAGCATCTCCTCGGTCACCGGACAGGTCTTGCTTCGAGAACCGCGCATCCCCGTGCAAGTGAAAGCCTTCATCGACGGCGTGGTAACCGACGTGATGCCAGAGGAAGGCGTCATCATCGAAAACAAGAGCGCCTACATCCAGGGCATCTTTGGAATCGGCGGCGAAACCATCGGCGAGATCATGGTCATTTCCAAATCCCCGGATGCCGAGGTCACACCGGCTGAAATCACCGAAGCCTGCGCCGGCAAGATCATCGTCACCGGCTCCTTCGTGTCTTTCGATGTGATCGAAGCCGCCCGCAAACACGGAGCCAAAGCCATCATCACAGGCGGAATCGATGACCAGGACATCAAGAAACTCCTGGGCTACGATATCGGCGTGGCCATCACCGGACACGAAAACATCGGCATCACCATCGTGGTCACGGAAGGCTTTGGCAAGATAACCATGGCCCGCAAGACCTTTGAACTGCTGAACAGATTCAACGGCAAAAAGACCTCCATCCACGGCCGCACCCAGATCCGCGCCGGCGTTATCCGCCCCGAGATAATCGTGCCGCTGCCCTTCGACGAAACTGAACTGGTGGTGAAAGAAAGCTCCATGCCAGTGCTGGAGCCGGGAACGCTCATCCGCGTGATCCGCCAACCGAATTTTGGCAAGATCGCAAAGGTCACCGGCCTGCCGGAAGAGCTTACAAAAGTGGAATCCGAGACTCTCGTCCGTGTGCTGGAAGCCCAGTTCGAGGACGGAAGCAAGATGATCCTGCCCCGCGCCAACGTGGAAGTGATCGAAACCTGAACCCTGAATTAACCTTCAATGTGATACAGGCGGTCTTCGGACCGCCTTTTTTCGAAGCTGGAAAACCCCGCCGCATTGTCTGGGGTGAATCAATGCCTTTGCCGGACAGGCGGAACTCACGAAGCTTCGAGCCAACATCCTGTTGTGGAGTGGGATGACCTTGCATTCCTCATGAAGGCGGTCAAGTTCCCCACAAAGTTGCCTCCCGCACAATGCCCGCATTGAATGCGGGCATAATGCGGGGAGAATATGAGAGCCGCACCCTGAGGGGCTAAGCAGGGAGGCAGGCTAAAAAGAGGACAAGCCGGACATTGGCCCGGTTAATGGCAGGGCAGGTATCAGGCGGGAAAATCGGGATTTCAGTTGACCCGCGCGGGCGGTTCCGTTCCCTGGATCACGGCGATGGCATTCTCCGCGGCCATGAGGGCCATTTTGGTGCGGGTTTCGATGGAGGCGGAGCCGATGTGCGGCAACAGGACAGCGTTTTCCAACTCGAGAAGCTCAGCCGGGATTTCCGGCTCATTCTCAAACACATCCAGCCCGGCGGCGGCGATCTTTTTATCCCGCAATGCCTTGATCAGCGCTTCCTCATCCACAATCGGGCCCCGGGCAGTGTTTATCAGCACGGCTGTCGGCCGCATCAGGGAGAGCAGTTCCGAGTTGACAAGATGATGGGTGTCGGGGGTCAGGGGGACGTGGATGCTGATGAAATCGGAGCTGGAGCAGAGGTGGCGGAGGTCAGCGCGCTCGTATTTGTCGGAAACAGTTTTGGGATCGACCTGGGGATCGAACCAGAGCACCTTCATCCCAAAACCTTCGGCGCGGCGGGCCACGGCGCTACCGATGCGGCCCATGCCGATGATGCCAAGGGTTTTGGAAAAAACGTCCACTCCCAGCATCAGCAATGGTTCCCAGCCTTCGAAACGGCCTGAGCGGGCATAGTTGTCAGCCTCCACCACGCGTCTGGCGCAGGCGAGCAGCAGCGCCCAAGTGAGGTCGGCGGTGGTTTCTGTGAGCACGCCGGGGGTATTGCAGACCGCGATGTTCCTGCTTCTGGCGTATTCCAGGTCGATGTTGTTGAAGCCAACGGCAAGATTGGATACGCATTTCAGCCGCGGGGCAGCCTCCAGCAGTTCTTTGTCAATGCTGTCCGTTAGCAGGCAAAGCAGGGCATCCATGTCCTTTACATCCTGCATAAGCTGCTGTCGGCCAATGGCTTTGTCGTTCGCGTGGATGCTGATGTCAAAAACTTCCGCGAGCCTGTCCAGAGCAGGCTGGGGGATATTGCGGGTTATGAAAATCTTGGGTTTGGGCATGGCTATCTCCTATAATTTTGGTTTGGGACCACCGGTTCAACCGCCTGTCTGTCAATCCAGCCGCTAAGGCCGTCCGGTAGAACAACTTGCATCTGGGTTCCCGAGGCAGACTTTATCGTTACAGTGGTAGCGGGCACCAATTCCTTCAGCATTCTGCCCGAGCCCGGGCCAGTCCGCAGTTCCGCGGGCCTTAAAACAACCGCTTTGGGGTTATGCAGCCAACGGTGGTGCTTCACCGCGAGGGCGCCGCTGAAAAAGAGCAGAAGAATCCCGAAGGCAAGCACCAAAAGAACCGGAAGGCCACGCTCCCGTTCCGGTGGGTAGTGGAAAAGCAAATGCAGGCTGAGCGTGGTGAGCAGGGCGAGGACCAGGACCATGACAGCCAGCCGGTTGAGGGAAAAGTAGGCGTAAACATTCAGGAAAAGCTGCACCAGATATGGCTGACGCGGCTCCTGGGGCAGGTTTGGATTAAGCGCTTGGATGTAAACGAGGTTTTCCCGGGCCTGGGGATGGGAGGAATCTATGTTCAGGGCGCGCAGGAAGTTGAGCACGGCCTGGCCTTCGTTGCCCAGGTGGTGGTGACAGACGCCCAGATCATAATACAGATCGGCGTTTCGGATGCCTTTTTCCACGAGTGGGGCCAGCCTGTCAAGAGTGGCCTTGTAATCATTGTGGGAAACCCGGAGGGAATCGCCCGGAAGCATAAACTGCTGTTCCGGTTGGCCTTGCGCTGCCAGAAACACGCAGACGGACAGCATCAGCAGGGTAATGATTTTTTTCACTGCTTCTCCTCCGGCAAGCTGTTACCTGTATTTGCCGAGAATCTGTTTCGGGGTTTTCCGTTGCCAAAGCGCAGGCGGCTGAGGGCCTGAACCAGCAGGCGAAGCTTCAGCAAAGCTCCGTGCAGGTCGGTCGCTTCGGTTCCACCGGGCATGTAGCGCGCTTCCTGGCACAGCAGCAGAAATTCTTCCATTTGCTTGATCAATCGTGGAGGAAGTTCCTTTTGCCACAACTCGTTAAGGAGTTCGCCGGTGCCCAGGCTGCGGGAAATGCCGAATTTCTTGGCCAGATACTGTGAAAGTCCGCTTTCGGCAAGTGGATAAAACTCTGGCGAAAGCCTGGAGGCGGCTTCCGTGGCCTGGCGCCAATACTTGTTCAATACCCGGTTGGCGGTTTTTATAGCATAAGCCGCAGGGTCTTCCCTGCTCAGACGATTGTTGTGGGATATGATGCCGGACACGATCAGTGAAAACAGCAGAACTGCCAAAACCAGCCAGAACCAGGTTCGGTAAACGTAGGGCCGAAAATCGGAATGGCTGGCTCGGTTCAGCAGTGGGTTCATGGCTTTCGGGGCATCCGCTTCGAGCAATCCGGAGAAATATGACAGCACGTTGCCCTGCTTCACTTTCACCGTTTGAGGTTGGCCCCGGAAGGTCTTGTAGGTGCCGCTGGAAGTGTCAAACCAGCTAAAGGTTACGCTGGGCAGGGTGAATTCCCCGGTCTCGCGGGGCAGTAGGGTGTAGTTGATATGGCGTGTGCCTTCCAGCGGATTGCGCAGTTTGTCATCCACGCTTGGTTCCGAGACCTGGAATTTATCCACAGAGGGAAAAAGCGGCGAGGTGAACTGGCTGAAATTGCCTTTGCCGGATACTTGGACGGTGCAGGTGATCGCCTCACCCAAAGTGACTTTTGAGGCTGAATAGACCTGGTTTACGCTGAATTTTCCCACTGCCCCGGTAAATCCGGCCGGTTTGCCGGCTGGCAAGGGTTTCACGTTAATATATGCCGGCGAGGAATCCACCTTGCGGTTCATATAGCTGTAAAATCCCGAAAACTGGATCTTGCCAGTGAGAGTGGGCATTTGCAAGCGTCCCGTGGTTTGGGGGAAAATGGCCGAACGCTTGATCAGAGCCCGCTGAAAGCGGCGGCCTTTGTATTGCACGTCCTCATAATTGAGATTCTGAGGCTGCTCGTAAACCGATTTGCCATAGCCGGGATAATCATTCTCGTTTTCCGAATAGAAGGAATCCATCCGCTGATCGGTGTAGATGTAATAGGAAATGATAGCCGGCTCGCCCAGCCAGACGCTCTGGCTTTCCGGCAAACAGAGAAGCACCGTCTCACCCTGGCTGCGGCTGCGGTCTGGATAAATGCCGCCAAAAGGATCGTAATAGGGGTCAAAACTATACTGCTGAGGTGGCTTAGTGGTGGTGGCGGAGTCTTCCACGGTAATGGAAAGGTCGGGCGTGGCGTAATCCTTTCCCCCGATCCGGAGCCTGAAGCCCGGGACCTTGAACATGCCTTTTTTTTGAGGCAGATAGATGTAGGTGAAGGTTTTGGTATGCGAGCTGGAATACTTCCCATTGATGAAAGAACTCTGAACCCCCGTGCTGCTTAGCACATTGCGGTAACTGAAGCCGGGAACCTGTGGAGCGGCAGGGGCTGCCATATCCAGCTTTTTATCGCTGCTGAGCTTCAGTTCGAGCTGCATCTGGTCTGAAAGCCCGATGGTGCCGTCGCGCAGAGTGGCTGAGACTTTCACATTCTGGGCTGTCAAAGCCGCGCAGCAGACGAGCACGAATATTACCGTTAGATACTTATTCACCACCATTTATCAGATCCTTTGGGACTCGGGTGTCCCTTCTGCTGTCGGTTTCGGGCTTCCTGCTGGTCCAGCGCGTCCAGCAGGTTGCGATACTGCTCCTGGTCTTCCTCAGAGGGTGGTTCCGGGGCTGGCTGCTGCTCTTCGTCCTCCTGCTTTTCCGGTGAAGGCTCTGGAGGGGGCGGTTTGTAGCCCTGGCGTTTAAGGACCAGTTCATAGTTGGATTTGGCGTCCTGGTCGTCTGGGTCCAGCAGCATGGCCGATCTGTATTCCTTTAGGGCTTCATCCAGTTTCTTGCCCCGGTAGAGGGCGTTGCCACGATCATAGTGAAATTGCGCCACCTTGTCCTGTTCTTTCAGCGCATCCTCCTGGCTGTTAATGCTCTCGTCATATTTGCCGTTGCGGAATTGCGCCTTGCCAAGGCTGTTTTCCGGGATGGGGTCACCGTCCTTGGGATCGCGCAAGCCTGACCAGGTTTTCTCCGCCTTCCTGTAATTTCCCCTGTTGTAAGAGGCTGAAGCCAGGGCGTGGCGGATCACTCCGGGGTGGAACAGCAGTTCGAAAAGCAGGAACGCCAGGATCAGCAGGCTTAGTGCCAAAATCAGCTTCGCGGGAAGGCCGAGATGCGGCAGCTTCATTTTCGTTTCCTCGTTCTGCGTTGAGGCAGGATGAAACTTTCAGCCAGCAGCAGGCATAGTGCCGCCGCCGCTGGAAGGGAATACTGGTCCTTGAGCGTGGTCAGGTGGCGGCTGCGGTCCCAACCCTTTTCAGCACTGTAAACGTCTTGAAGGATGCTGTCAATCTCACCCTGCCCCGGAGTTGCGGAAAAGTATTTCCCCTTGCCTGTGGCCGCGATTTCGCGCAGCCTGCGGGCATCGAGCTTGGATAGTATCTGCTCGCCGGAGAAGGGGTTGCGCACCAGCGATCCTTCTTCTTTTCCCACGCCCATGGTATAGATTTTCACTCCCAGAGAGCTCAGACGCTGAGCCTGTGTGAGGGTGTTGTTACCCAAATCCTCACCGTCGGTTATCAACAGCAGCACGTTGCTGCCGCCCGCGCCCAGAAAGCCTTTTTCCGCCAGGGCCAGCGCCCCGCCTATATCCGTTCCCGGGCGCGCTGCCGAGTTGGTGTTCAATCCACCAATCATCAAAAGGGCGCTTTCATAATCGTCCGTGAGGGGGCATTCCATAGTGGCGACCCCGGCAAAGGAAATCAAGCCTACCCTGTCTCCTTTGAGTCTGTCGATCAAAGCGCTGATCTGCAGTTTGGCCCTCTCCAGCCTTGAGGGTGTGATGTCCGTGGCGTCCATGCTTCTGGAAATATCCAGGCAGATCATGATATCCAGCCCGCTGCTGTCGTAATCTCTTGTTTCGTAATCCCACTGCGGGCGCAGCAGCGCGAAAATGATGAAGACCAGGGTCAGAATCGCCAGCGCGGCTTTCAATGCCTGAAAGAAAGGTGAATGGTGCTTCTGATACTCAGAATAGAACTGCGCTTCAGCGAAGCGGGAAAAACGCTTGCGCCTCCTCTGCTCCAATACTGTGACCAACAGGACCAGGGGTATCAATACCAGTAGCAACCAGAGATTTTGGGGATAAAATACGTTCATCTTTTCACTCCGGCAATACTGGCATAACCAAAAGGCGCAGCATTAGTTCCAGCAGCAGCAGAGCGAACGCCGCCCACAACAGGGGCATGAACTGCTCTGTCCATATATAGCGCACCTTCGCTTTGTATTCTGTGGTTTCCAGGGTATCGATATTGTCCATGATCTGTTGCAACTGGTCGCTATCGCTGGCCTGGGCTGCTTTTCCGGTGCCTGTGATCTGTGCCACGCGGTTCAGCGTTTCCATGTCCAGTTCCACAAAAGTTTTGCTGTAAAAGGTTCCAAAGCGGGGATCAGTGATGGGAAAATCCACAAATCCGTTGGTGCCGACGCCGATGGGATACACCTTGATTTTGAAAGAGCTTGCCATCCTGGCTGCGGTTTCCGGATCGATCTCACCGGTGTTGCTCACCCCGTCCGTTATCAGGATCACCACCTTGCTTTTGGCGTTGCTGTCTTTCAGGCGGGCCACAGCCTTGGCTAGGCCAAGCCCGATGGCTGTTGCGGAAGCCGTTTGGTTCACCTCCAGTCGGCCAAGCTGTTCCAGCATAGAGATGTGATCATAGGTGAGCGGGCTCTGCGTGAGGGCGTATTCTGAAAAAGCCACCAGGCCAAACCTGTCATTGGGGCGTTTGGAGATGAAGTCTCGCGCCACTTTCACGGCAGCCGCTAATCTGTTTTGGGGGGCAAAATCCAGCGCCAGCATGGAACCGCTGATATCCACAGCCAAAACGATGTCCACGCCTTTCTGGGTGATGTCCCGAGTTCCGCGTCCCCAGCGGGGTTGGGCTAAAGCCAGGATCAGGCAGAGAAGGGTGAGGGCCCGCAACACGGGAAACAGGTATCTCCAGAATTTATTCTCGCCGGTAACCTCGCGCAAAAGGTTCAGCCGGGTGAAGGGCAGCCGCGTTTTCCTGGCGTTCTGCCAGCGGGTTTGCCACAGCCAGTATAGAGGTATCAGCAGCAAGGCCAGCAACCACCAGGGATGGGCGAATTTAAGCATTTCCACCTCCTGCCTGGGCCAGCTTTCTCTGTGCTTCCTCAACTTCAAAGGAACGCAGCCAACTACGCAGCCACTCTTCCGCGTTCGCGGTCTCCTCAAATCCGGGAACGTATTTGGCGAATTTTACCCTGTCACAGAGGCGCAGAAAATCAATAACTTCCGCTGCCGAATCCACCCTGATGCGCTGTGTGACCCAGTTGATCTCAGTAGTGGACATCTCCAGGGCGCCAAAGCGGTACTTGCGTTCCAGAAACTGTCTCAGGATTTCTGAAAGGCGGTAGTGATGAAGCTTGTAATGGCCGTGGAGCATCAGTCCCTCAGCGCGGAGTTCATCAAGCCTGGCTAGGGCCATCCTCCAAGCCGGATCGGGCGGGGCGGGCTGAGCGGCAACCGGTTCTGGGTCTGGTGTTTTGGTGGGCCGGGGTTTGCGAAGAAGAACGATAAGGATTCCCGCCACAGCTAGCGCCAGCAACAACGGATAGAGCCACCAGGGCAGTTGGAGAGGATATTTGCGCAAAGGTTTCAGATCCACCAGCAGCGTATCCGCCTCAGCCCTCACCGGGATGATGTTTAGCCGGAAGCGGTCGGTGAAAAGAGGCTCTGAAGCGGCTTCGGCGGTTCTAACCGTCAGGGCGGGAAAGCTGTGCGAACCCGGATATAGCGGCACTATCGTCACTTTCAGCCAATCATTGCCGTGGGGGACTTTCTGAAGCTGCCATCCCAAAACATGGAATCTGGTCAGCGTATCGGGCACCGCCACGCTCTTGAGGTCGGTATCGTGCCTGATTTCCAGCACAAAGCGGTCGCCCACGCTCAGGTCATCGGCTTCAACTAGTTTCTGGCTGAGTCCTGCCGCGGCGGTGAGCACCATCCAGAGCGCTATCAGCAGCGCCAGGCACTTCTTCATCCCCGCGTCCTCCGGCGCCGTTTTCGTTCTTCAAAGAACGAGCGCAGCGCTTTCACCGCCGAATCGCGGTTGCGGATGAGGATATGGTCCACCTGCATTGATTTGAGTTCATGGGCAAGAACCTGCTGCCGTTTTTTCACACCCGCCTCATAGGCTTTGCGAACACTGCCGTGGGAACTGTTCACATACAAGGTGGCTCCGGTTTCGGGATCGCGCAGATTCAAAACTCCAGCGTCCGGCAGGCTAAGCTCGGCCTCGTCCAACACCTGCACGGCGACCACATCATGCTTTTGAGCCAATAGGCGCAAGGAGTTCTGGTAGCCGGAATCAAACAGATCGGAGAGGATAAAGATAACCGAGCGTTTTTTGAGGATGCGGCTGGCGAAGGTGAAAGCCTCGCCCAGATTAGTTCCCGGGTGTTTCGGTTCCAAGTAAAGGACGTCCCTGAGGATTTCCAGCGCCTTGTTGCGGCCTTTGCGCGCCGGCAGATATTTCTCCAGTTGTTCGGAAAACATGATCAGCCCCACCTTGTCGTTGTTCGAAAGCGCGGAAAGGGAAAGTAGAGCGATGATTTCGGCAACGCGTTCCTGCTTGAGGGCGACCGAGGTGCCGAAATTCTGGGAGGCGGAAACGTCCACGATGAAAAACACGTTCAGTTCGCGGGTTTCCTGATATTTCTTGATGTAAGGGATGCCCAGACGGGCGGAAACGTTCCAGTCTATGTCACGGTAGTTGTCACCGCTTTGGTATTCACGCACTTCGGCAAATTCCAGTCCCTGTCCCCGGAAGCTGGAATGGTATTCGCCACGGAAAGTTTCGCTAACGCTGCCCCGGGCGCGAATTTCGATCCGTTCCACCCTGGAAAGGATTTCCGCCGGTGTGCGGGCTGGCATGGCCTTCCTTAGGGAACCTCTATTTCCTCAAAGATGCGGGTGATGATCTCGTCTGTGTTCATAGCTTCGGCTTCGGCTTCGTAAGAAAGTATGATGCGATGCCTCAAAATGTCTTTGCCCACGGCCTTGATATCGTCCGGGATCACGTAGCCCCGGTGCTGAAGATAGGCATGCGCCTTGGCCGCGCGGGCCAGATAGATCGTGGC
>Ga0208460_10000003_pt1 | contig 201994 bp, 171 predicted proteins | sample AD_STIC10_MetaG_FD_184436 | JGI IMG/M metagenome (GOLD analysis project Ga0208460, IMG submission 184436) | Active sludge microbial communities of municipal wastewater-treating anaerobic digesters from USA - AD_STIC10_MetaG (SPAdes) (version 2) | ecosystem: Engineered > Bioreactor > Anaerobic... | reverse complement strand
AACTTTTGGACGAGGACACAAAGTAAAGAGAATTTATCCATTTCAGGCGGGGGGACATTTTTGTCCCTTCGCTTGAAAAAAATTAATTCATGCCCTCAAAAAGTTGCATTTATTAGTTGAATCTAAAATAGATTTTAATCAAGTATTAAATTATTGTTTGATTATACTTGAAGATTATCCTTTCAGTATTGAACAAGTCTTTTTTACAGCGATTGCCTATAAAGAAATGGATGAACTTGAAAAATCATTAGTCTTTTTTAATAAATACTATATGCTAATTGAAACAATACTATCATCCGGTGATGGCTTAAGCCCGGAGACGGCTATGGTTGTTTTAAACACATCTGATGAATATTCAGTAATAAATGCAATAGGTTTTCAAGCAGAAATGCAATCATTAACACGGATCAATGGCAAAAACTATGATATTATTAAACTGTTTGAAAATGATTATAATATTGAAGAATTATATTTTGACATCGACTTATTTTTCGGAAAATGGAAATAACTACCGCCAACAACGCCTTGGTCTCTATACTACTTCTTCGGTCCAAACCTCAAATCGCTAATTGCACTTGACGCAAGGTGTAAAACAAAAAAACAGGCATCCCTAAGGATGCCCGTCGTAATGATAAATGGCGTTAATAATTCTATTGGGCAATTTTCTGAGCACCATAACCTTCGAGAGCGCCAAACAGGTCGAATGCCTTATCCATGGGGTACAGGTTGCCGTACATGGATACGTAGTTGGTTTCGGTGCCGCGCTGGTTCATCCCCATGGCCGAACGGAACAGGTTTTCCGACGAGTTGGGGTTATAGGTCGATGATGTGGAGCCCTCAATGTTGAGGAATGCCTTTAGGTAGGCAGCATCAATGGCTTTGGTAAGGGTTTTTATTTCGGCTTCGCTCATCTCCCTGTTACCATCGGCTTCCGCCAATTGGTCAACATCCTCAAACTGCTTGGCAAATATCCTCATGAATTTTCCTCCTCCCGATGGCAAGGTAAGGTCGGCCTCAATATTGCCAAAGAACAGGTTATTGTTGGCTGAAGTTTTCCTCTGTGCTTCAATATTCTTATCGGAATCGATACGCGTACGGTCGAGGGCCGAGAAATCGCTGCAGCCAATGATATTGTTGTTAACAGTTGCATCGATTCGAGTCATGTAGCGGAATCCGTAGCCCATATCCTTATCGCCGGGAACCCAATCGCGACGCCATGTAAAGAGCACGGTATTGTGGTGGAAATCGAGAGTAGCCTCTCCGGGTTTGTTGGTCTTGCCATAGATCTCGCATGCCGCCATACGGTTCGAAAGGAATACGTTGTTATATACCTCGAAGTGTCCGCCCTCGTTCCCAATCTGAATGGCAAAATGACTTCCGTTGAGGAATACGCAATTGCGTACAATCAAATTCCCTTTGAGGTAGCCATGCAGCAGCTGGTTCGAAACAGTGCTCGGGCCTCCCATGGAGGGTTGGCCAATCTGCTTGCCGGGGGGATTGAGATGCCCCGACTGAACACCTTCAGGAGCTTTAAAGCGATCATCGGTGGCATTGAGTCCAACATAACGGTTCATTAATCCCTTGTCGAAAATGATACCATCTATAAGGATCTTGCCATTGATATTTGAATGTACATCAATGGCAAACAATCCGAAGTTGGCATTGGTGCCTCCGGCATCAGGACCCGGCTGAATGGTCGTCCTGTACTTAAGGGGATCGCGCTGGGAGAAATCGTCGGTATAACCGCCCACTATAGACACATACTTTTTAATGGTAATGTATCCTGCATCGAGCTTGCCAAGATAGTTGCCCTGGGCAACGTGAATAATGGCTCCCTCCGGTGACTCGTCAACAGCTTTCTGTAAATCTTTATAGGGTTTTTCCTTGCTGCCATCGTTGCGATTGCTTCCTGTGTTCACCGATACGTAAACGTCTTTACCCGTTTCAGGAATGGCAGCGGGCTTGGTATCGGCTGCAGGTGTTGGTGATGCTGTAGGCTGACTTTGGGGCTTTGCCGGTTCGGCAGGTTTCTTTTCCGGAGTCTTCTGCTCAGTTTGCTTTTTAATCTGACCTCCTACCTTTTTTAAATCAATTTGAGCCTGCGCTGTAACTACACACATGGCCACAAAAAGCACTAAAAACAATTTCTTTTTCATTCTGTAAAAGCTTTAAGTTAATAATTAGAGTTTGGCTAAAGTGTTAACTTTTCGAGAGAAACGACAATAATATTCCTTTCAATGAAAATCAAATATAACAAAAAAAATTAATATCAACCCTTTCGACATTTTATTTTCGTGGCTCTCCCCATAACCTTTTATCTGTACCAATTGAATGCTGATGGCAACGGGAAATTTCATGGCGTTAAGGAGCTATGAACAACGCAATGAATAAACATAAGGCATTATGAATGAGCAAAATGCTCAATTGGTAATAAAATTTAAAAAAAAGAGCAGATTGCTTTAATCAAGAGCCCGCGCTTGGCAGGTGTGCCAGTACGGTTTGATTCCCCACAACCTTTTGGTTCAGCTTAACTTTAACCGCTGAATTAACGGGAACAAAAATATCAACCCGTGATCCAAATTTAATAAATCCAACCTGCTGCCCCTGCTCAACCGATGCTCCCTCTACGGTGTAGCAAACCACTCGGCGTGCCACCAAACCTGCAATTTGCCTGAATAGGATGGTTATGCCATCATCGCGGGTAACCGCAATTGTCGTCCTCTCGTTGAGCGATGAAGATTTAGGGTGCCATGCCACCAAATACTTTCCGGGGTGATAATGAAAATAGGAGACTTTGCCCTTCACGGGATGCCAGTTGATATGGACATTCCATATGGACATGAAAACGGAAATCTGTATGCATCGGGTTTTGAGATATTCTGTCTCATCCACCTCTTCAATGGCCACTACTGTTCCATCGGCAGGAGAAAGGACGGCATCGCTACTATATTTTACGGGTCGATTAGGGCTTCGAAAAAAGCAGAGGGTAAACAGGAAGAAAAGGATTGCCAATGTTGCAATGATGTACAGGGCGATATTGCCAAAACAAAGCCAAACACAACAACAGATCGCTGAGAGTATGATGAAAATAACCGTGAGAATCCTTGTGCCCTCTTTATGAATAGCCATTCGGTTTGAGTTAAAATTTATATTAACATCATCATTTCAAGGTAAACAAATACTACTGGGGCTGAGAGTAACAGCCCATCGAAACGGTCGAGCAGGCCGCCGTGTCCGGGCAAGAACTTACCCGAATCCTTCAGCTCAATGCTGCGCTTGAACATGGATTCCACCAAATCGCCCAGCACGCTCATCACCGCAGTGATCATGCCTATGGCCATCCAGTGAATCAGCGGCACATTGGTAAAGAATAGCGAGATAATCCAGGCAACAAGAGCCGTGAAAAAGAATCCGCCGATAAGCCCCTCCCACGATTTTTTCGGAGAGATTTTGGGGAAAAGCCTATTCCGGCCAATGCTCATCCCAACCGCATACGCCCCGGTATCGTTGGCCCACATCAGCAAAAGGTATCCGATAAGGACATGGGTTTGATAGCCTATGCGAAACTCGGAATAGCTGAGGGCAAAGTAGTTGAGCATCGAAAAAGGGAAAGCCACGTATATCAACCCCAGCAGGGTAAATGCAATGTTGTGCATGGGGCGGTTGTGGTTTCGAAACAACTCAATTATAAAGACACTGCTAATCAACGGTATCAATCCTAAGAAAATATAGGGACCCAGCCGTCCAATGGCAAACAGGTAGTTGGTTATGAAAATGAGCCCTCCTAAAAAAAGCGCATACAGGTACTGCGGACGTATTCTGGCCTTATAGCCAAATCGGTAAAACTCCATTAGGGTTGATAGGGTCAGTACCAAGAATAGTAGCAAAAAGCTTATTCGCCCTAAAATAATGGATCCGATCATCACGACGGCAAAAACGGATCCGCTAATTAGCCTTTTAAGAAATGTACTCAATGATCAAATCCTTCTATTAGTTTCAATGCCATTTGTTCTTTGTGGGGGACAACGTATAGCTCTGCCTCTCCAATGCTTGGGTACGAAGTATCCTGCTTATTGACAACCACCGATTCAATCCCGTTCGACTCAAGCATTTGTTTGAGTATCTCGGCCTGATACGGGATGTTTGTCGTAAAAACCAACTTCCACTGTTGATTATCCACTGTCAATACCAATGTCTGTTTATTCTGTTATTTGTCCTCTACTCTTTTGCCTTTTCGGCATCTTCCGTCTTATTCTCGCCCTCCTCCATGTTCTTCACCAGTTCCTCCGTACGCGTATGCGATTTCCTTGGTCCGAAAATGGCCTCCAGATCTTCGCTAAAGATTACCTCCCTTTCGAGCAGCAGCTCTGCAAGTTTAATCAACCCCTTTTTATTCTTGGTTAAAATATCCTTCGCTCTTTTATATGCTTCGTTCACTATGGTTTTAACCTCTTTGTCAATAAGTTCGGCTGTTTTTTCGCTATATGGTTTTGAGAACGAGTACTCCGATTGTCCGGACGAATCGTAGAAGCTGATATTGGGTATTCCCTTGCTCATGCCAAAGTATGCCACCATGGCGTATGCCTGCTTGGTTACCTTTTCCAGATCGTTGAGGGCTCCCGTGGAGATTTTGCCAAACATGAGCTCTTCAGCGGCTCTTCCTCCCAGGGCAGAGCTCATCTCGTCCAGTAGTTGCTCGGTGGTGGTGAGTTGTCGCTCTTCGGGGAGGTACCAGGCAGCCCCAAGTGCCCTTCCTCTGGGTATTATGGATACTTTTAGCAGAGGATTTGCATGCTCAAGCAGCCAGCTTACGGTGGCGTGCCCCGATTCGTGGAAGGCAATGGTACGCTTTTCCTCCATGGAAATTATCTTGTTCTTTTTCTCCAATCCCCCGATGATCCTGTCGATGGCATCGAGAAAATCCTGCTTCTCGACAAACAGCTTGCTTTTGCGGGCAGCAATCAGGGCTGCCTCGTTGCAAACGTTGGCAATATCGGCCCCTGAAAATCCGGGCGTTTGCTTTGCCAAAAATTCTATGCTGAAATTTTCTTCCAGCTTAATCGGCTTCAGGTGCACTTTGAAAATTTCGAGACGCTCCTTGTAATCGGGCAATTCAACATGTATCTGCCTGTCGAATCGCCCTGCACGCATCAATGCCCTGTCCAATATATCGGCGCGGTTTGTTGCGGCAAGGATTATGACCCCTTGGTTTGAGGCAAAGCCATCCATCTCCGTCAGGAGCTGGTTAAGGGTATTCTCCCGCTCATCGTTGGCCGAAAAATTTACGTTTCTTCCCCTTGCCCTGCCAATGGCATCTATCTCGTCGATAAAGACAATGCAGGGAGCTTTCTCTTTGGCCTGCTTGAAAAGATCGCGTACGCGCGATGCCCCAACGCCGACAAACATTTCAACAAAATCGGAACCTGACATGCTGAAAAAGGGAACATTGGCTTCGCCGGCTACGGCTTTCGCCAGCAGGGTTTTACCTGTTCCGGGAGGACCCACCAGCAGCACTCCCTTGGGAATCTTGCCACCAAGGTCGGTGTATTTCTTGGGATTTTTCAGAAAATCAACTATTTCCATTATTTCAACCTTGGCCTCTTCCAGCCCTGCCACGTCTTTGAAGTCAATTTTTACGGTGGCCTCCTTGTCGAATAGCTGTGCTTTGGACTTGCCCACGCTGAAAATATTCCCCCCTCCCATTCCGCCTCCGCGGCTTATACGACGGAAGATGAAAAGCCAAACCCCCACCAACAGCAAAATGGGGAAAATCCATGTGAAAATTTCGCCCAGGTAGTTCGGCCTATCCTCGTAGCTAACCAAAACCTTCTCAGTGGGCAACACACCTTCCTGAGCCTCATCCAACTGGCGCTCGAATGTGGAGATATCGCCATAGGTGAAGAAAAAGTGCGGCCCATTGGGGGGAACATTCTTGGCGTTCTCGCCCAACTTGTCCGAATACTTTCCAAGGCTTGTACTCTTTAAGTAAACTTCAACCTTTCCCTGATTCTTAACCAGTACCAATTTCTCCACATCCCCCTGGGCGAGCATATGGTATATCACCTCGCGTTGATTGGTTTCCATCGGTTTCTTGGAACCGTAAAAAAAGTTAAGCCCCAGAATGGTGGCAATTATCAGAAGGTAAATCCAGTAAACGTTGAATTTGGGGCCAACCGGTTTAGCATTATCACCCCCGGGAATTCCTTGACCAATGCCCTTTGGGGCATTGCTTTTTTCCTGGACCTTTTTGCCCTGGCTTTTCTCTTTCCTCTTTTGCTCCGACATATTCTGCTACTAAGAAATTTCCATTCGGGATAAACACCAACGATTATGCTAAAGTTCAATCCTAAGCCCGGGTGGGTACCACTTCACCCTTTTCATTCACCTCGTAATTTACTCTATTGGCATCAGCCCACAAGCTTTCGAGCTTATAAAAATATCTCCACTCGGTTTGAAATATATGCACTACCACGTCCACGTAGTCTAAAATAATCCAAATGTTATTTTCGTATCCCGCCTTTTGCCAAACCTTTTCCTTACAGTGTTCAATTACCTTATCCTCAACATTATCGGCAATGGCCGATACTTGTGTAGTGGAATCGGCATGGCAAATAATAAAATACTTGCATATGTGGTTTGGTAACTTGCTCATTTCGAGGCTAACTATGGCCTCCCCTTTTTTTTCGGCTATAGCTTCAACAATAGTGCTTACTAATTTATCCTGATTTTCTTTTCTCTTCTTTCCCATCAACTTGTTGTGATAATCAAAAGGCAAAGTTAAAACTATTTTGTTTCAAACGAAAGGTATAATGTACTAACCATTTTATCCAATAGCATTAAGCGTTTAAATTGCCCCGAATGGATGCAGGCAAAAACCCATATCGCAGGGCACGGTAAAGCATGGCTGTTTGGTTGCCTGTAGGTTGAATAACAACCTAATTTTCAGCATAATCGGAATTGCAGCTATCAGGGTTAAACAGGCCGAAGGAGCCAGACATAGCAAAATAGCTGTTACAGCGCAAAGAAAGAAAATGTTACAAAATGGCCGCAACCCTGCACCTGCCTGTTCATTTCGTGTTAATAACTCTTTTCGAGAGGGCTGTTTTTATTGCTATTTTTGTAGGTTGATAAGGAATTGTTGGTTATGGACGGCACATACGCAGAAGATAGCATTAAAACCCTTGAGTGGAATGAGCATATAAGGCTTAGGCCGGGCATGTACATTGGTAAGCTGGGCGATGGCTCGCAGCCCGATGATGGGATTTACGTATTGCTCAAAGAGGTATTCGACAACTCCGTGGACGAATTCATGATGGGCTATGGAAAAACCATAGACCTCAACATTACGGAAAATCAGGTAACCGTTCGCGACTATGGCAGGGGCATTCCGCTTGGTAAGCTTAGGGAGGCCGCTTCAAAAATGAATACCGGAGCTAAGTACGATTCCAAAGTGTTCAAAAAATCGGTAGGCCTTAATGGAGTGGGTATCAAAGCCGTAAACGGGCTTTCATCGCGGTTCACCATTCAGAGTTTTCGTGAGGGTAAGGGCAAGGTAGTTGATTTTTCGTGCGGGAACCTGCTATCGGAGGCGGATATTGAGAGCACATCGGAGCAAAACGGCACCAAGGTTGAGTTTGTCCCCGACATCACGCTATTTGGCCGTTTCAATTTTCAGCAGGAGTTTGTTGAGTCCATGGTTCGCAACTACACCTACCTCAACACAGGGCTTACCATCAGGTACAACGGCACACCTTACACATCCAAAAACGGACTGTTAGACCTGCTCAACGAGCAGCTCACGGGGCAGGAACTTTACCCCCCCATTCACCTCAAAGGCGACGACATTGAGTTGGCCATCACCCATGGTAATGGGTACGGAGAGGACTACTACGCGTTCGTCAACGGGCAGCATACCACGCAGGGCGGTACACACCTAGCTGCTTTCCGCGAGGCATACGTGAAAACCATCCGCGAATTTTTCAAAAAGGATTTCGATGCCTCCGATATCCGTACTTCCATCATTGCCGCCGTTAGCGTGAGGGTTGAAGAGCCTGTTTTCGAGAGCCAAACCAAAACCAAACTTGGAAGCAAAGACATAGGCCCCAACGGGCCTTCCATTCGCCAGTTTGTTGGCGATTTTGTGAAAAATGCTTTAGACAACTACCTGCACAAAAATCCCGGCACTGCCGAAGCTCTGCTGGCAAAAATTTTAGAATCGGAAAAAGAGCGCAAGGCCATATCAGGCATCAAAAAGTTGGCCCGCGAGAGAGCGAAAAAGGTTAGTCTTCATAACCGCAAACTGCGCGATTGCAGGATTCACTACGGCGATAACGATGAGAGAAGTGTAGAATCAACCCTTTTCATTACCGAGGGCGATTCGGCCAGCGGATCCATCACAAAAAGCAGGGATGTCAACACTCAGGCAGTGTTTTCCCTGAAGGGGAAGCCCCTTAACTGCTACGGACTAACCAAAAAGGTGGTGTACGAGAACGAGGAGTTTAACCTGCTACAGGCAGCTCTGAATATTGAAGAGGATATTGATGATATCAGGTACAACAAGGTAATCATAGCCACTGATGCCGATGTGGACGGGATGCACATAAGGTTGCTGCTCATCACATTCTTCCTGCAGTTCTTTCCGGACTTAATTCGTCAAAAACACCTTTTCATCCTGCAAACTCCCCTCTTCAGGGTACGCAACAGGAAGAAAACAATGTACTGCTACAGCATTGACGAGAAGGAGAAAGCCATTGAGGAGTTAGGGCCAAATCCTGAAATAACCCGTTTCAAAGGGTTGGGCGAAATATCGCCCGATGAGTTTAAGCACTTCATAGGCGAGAATATGCGTATCGATCCGGTTCGTATTTCTTCGCACGATGCCATTAACGACCTACTTGCATTTTACATGGGGAAAAACACCCCCGAACGGCAAGATTTTATCATTGAGAATCTGCGATTTGAAAACGATTTGACCGAGGAGGAAGACATACTGGAGCTGGACGAATCGATGCCCGAAGAGGTTAAGGTTGAGGCAGAGCTATTGTTCTAAACTATTATTTGTAAACTATCCATTTATTATAATGCAGTTCGACGATTTTGAAGCGGAAGCCCTATTGAATGGAAATGACACTCAAAGCAGTTCGCCTGAGGAGCATAGCCGTATTGCAAAAATTACCGGCGAAACCATCACGCGTGCCCATTTGGCGGGGATGTACAAGGATTGGTTTTTGGACTACGCTTCATACGTCATATTAGAGCGCGCCGTTCCCCACTTAGACGACGGGTTGAAGCCTGTGCAGCGGCGTATTCTCCACGCCATGAAACGCCTTGACGACGGTCGCTATAACAAGGTGGCCAACATCATTGGGCACACCATGCAGTATCACCCCCATGGCGATGCCTCCATTGGCGATGCATTGGTGCAGCTGGGGCAAAAGGATTTGCTTATCGATACGCAGGGCAACTGGGGCAATATACTCACCGGCGACGGGGCCGCTGCTCCCCGATACATTGAGGCAAGGCTTTCGAAATTTGCCCTCGATGTGGTATTCAACCCCAAAACCACGGAGTGGATGCTCAGCTACGACGGCCGAAATCAGGAGCCTGTAACACTCCCCATAAAGTTCCCTCTGCTCCTGGCACAGGGGGTTGAAGGGATAGCCGTTGGCCTCGCCTCTAAAATATTGCCCCACAACTTCAACGAGCTCATCGATGCCGCCGTCTGCTATCTGAAGGGGAAAGATTTTGAACTCTTCCCCGATTTTCCAACGGGAGGTTACATTGACTGTTCGCGCTACAACGACGGACTCCGAGGGGGCACCATCAAGATTAGAGCAAAAATTGAGAAGCTGGACAAAAAGACGCTGGTCATTACCAAACTTCCCTTTGGGAAGACCACGGCATCGCTAATTGAGTCCATTGTTAAAGCCAACGAAAAGGGAAAGATTAAGATAAAAAAGATTGACGACAACACGGCCGAGAGCGTTGAAATACAGATTCAATTAGCGGCTGATGTTTCGCCCGACAAAACCATCGATGCCCTGTACGCATTTACCGACTGTGAGGTTTCTGTGTCGCCAAACTCATGCGTAATCTTCGACAACAAACCCCGATTCATGGGGGTTAAGGAAATACTGAGAACATCGGTGGACCGCACCAGGTACCTGCTAACCCGAGAACTGGAAATACGCCTGAGCGAACTGGAAGAGAACTGGCATCTTTCATCGCTGGAGAAAATATTCATTGAGAACCGAATCTACATCAGCATTGAGCAGTGCGAGACCTGGGAATCGGTGCTGGACACCATTGACCGTGAACTGGAGCCGTTCAAGAAACTCCTGCGGCGCGAGGTTACCCGCGATGACATTATCAAGCTGACCGAAATCAAAATCAAGCGCATATCGAAATACGACAGTTTCAAGGCGGACGAGCTGATAAAGAGCATAGAGGACGAGATGGAAGAGGTAAAAAACCATCTGGCCAATATCGTTTCGTACACTATCAACTACTTTCAGCAGATTAAAAAGAAGCATGGAAAGGGTAAAGAACGCCGCAGCGAAATCCGCAATTTCGACACCATTGAGGCCGCCAAAGTGGTTGTGGCCAACGAAAAGCTGTACGTCAACCGACAGGAGGGTTTCTTTGGAACAGGCCTGAAAAAGGATGAATATGTGTGCGACTGCTCCGACATTGACGAGGTAATCGTTTTCCTGAAGAATGGCAAGTACATGATTACCAAAGTACAGGACAAGGCGTTTTTTGGAAAAAACATTGAACACATTGCCGTGTTCAAGCGCAACGACTCGCGCACCATTTACAACGTGGTGTACCGCGACGGCAAGAATGGCAGCATCATGATGAAGCGATGTGCCATTACCGGCATTACCCGCGACAGGGAATACGACATAACCAAAGGAACCGAGGGCTCGCAAATCCTTTTTATGAGCGTTAACAACAATGGTGAGGCCCAAGTGCTTAAGGTTTTTCTGAAACCTCGTCCGCGACTGCGCAACCTGATAATCGAACTGGATTTCAGCCAACTCGATATCAAAGGACGTCAATCGCAGGGCAATATTTTCACCCGGTATGCCATTCACAAAATTCAAATCAAAGAGCAGGTTGGCAGTACTCTGGGAGGCATTAAGGTGTGGTTAGACAGGGATATTTTCCGCCTTAACCACGATGGTCGCGGTGAGTATCTTGGCGAATTTACCCATTCCGACAAAATGCTAGTAGTTAATAAAAACGGGGAGTACTACCTCTCGGGCTTCGACCCGAGCACCCATTTTGGGGATAATGTGCTGGTAATCCAAAAATTCGACGAAACGAAAGTTTTCACCGCTGCATATTACGATGGCGAACAGGGATTTTTCTACTTAAAACGATTCAAATTCGACCCGTCGGATCGCCCGCAAAGTTTCATTTCCAATGGGGGAAACTCGTACTTGGTAGCCCTCAACGATGATATTTTCCCCTGCCTTCAGGTTACCTTCGGTGGGAAACATGCTGCGCGTCAGCCCGAAACGATTGATGTGGAACAATTCATTGCGGTCAAAGGGTATAAAGCCAAAGGGAAACGCATTTCGAACTATCAAATAAAAACCATTAAATTTGTGGAGCCGTTGGAAAAGGAGATTAGTCGGGAAGAAATCGGTAATCAACAGGATATAAAAAATGACAACGATGAAAAATTTCCCGATTACGGAAAAGCTTCGCAAATGTCATTGGATATGTAAAATAGGCATACCCTATCAATTCCTGTAACCATAGGTTATATTGATGGGTATAAACATTCAAAACGTTAATCATGAAAGTATTCCTAATTGGTTTTATGGGCAGCGGCAAAACAACTACAGGGAAAGAGTTGGCTCAGGCCCTCGGTTACCAATTCATCGACCTCGACACATTCATTGAAGAAAAGTATAACCAAACGATTAAGACCCTCTTTGAGTATCACGGAGAAGATTATTTCAGGAAAATTGAAAATGATGCCCTTCTCGAGGTCACCGAAATGAAGGGGAATATGGTTATTGCCTCCGGTGGTGGCACGTCGTGCTTTTACAACAGCGTTGAGTTTATGAACAGCGTTGGCATAACAATCTACCTTAGGGTAGATGTTGCCGAACTGCTCTCGCGTCTGATTGCATCGAAAAGGGACAGGCCGTTGCTATGGGGTAAAACCAAGGAAGAGCTGAACAACTACATCATCAGAGTGCTGGATGAACGCAAGAAATACTACGAAATGGCCACAATTACCATTGAGTTTGAGCACTTAAACATCGACCGGCTGGCCAGTACAATCAAATCTCTAAGCGTTTGACGCACTGTACAGAGGAACTGAATACTACCTGAATATCAGCTTATCCTTTTTCAGCAAGCCGTGAAATATAACCCGTTGGGTTTTTGTTTTTTCAATCACCACATTCCCATCAGGAAGAGAAAGTGTATCAACGGATTGCATCACTTTCTTCCACTCCTGACCCTTGGCGAGGGTCACTTTCTCGCCCTTCAAATCGAATAGTAACGATTCCGCCGTGATACCTTCGATGGTAATGGCCTCTTCAGTAAATGGCAGTTGATTTATGGGTATTAACCGATTATGCAAACCGCCGCCCTCGGTACCCCTTAAAACCAGCCCCCTGCCCAAAACGGCAATTAGCGAATCCTTGCCAAACGAAGGTGCGAGATACGAGTTAAGTTCCCCATCGGTAGGGCTGAATGAGTAGGTGGGGCCATCAATCCTCTTGGCAGGAGGTGCTTCGCCCTCTATCGCCTTACCCTCGTTCAGCTGATAGTACTCGAAAAAGGCATACTCATCGTCAGGTATATGCCAGGCCTTGCTTTGAACCTTCTTGGCCCTGCAGCCTGCATTGGTAAAGAGAACGGCCGTAGTAACGGCTGACAGCAGAGCGATGGCAAAAATCTTTTTTAACATTGAGATTTTCATAACAAACCGGTGTATTATCGGGATTATCCGTAAATATTCAGAATAATTTTTGAGGTGAAATTAACAAATTTTTAGTTATGCCACCACGAGCAGTAAAAGTAATAAACTTCAAAAGCTACTGCCATTTTAATATATCTCTTCATTATCAACCCTTACGAGACTGTCAAACTCCGGCCGTAATGTTGAAATTACATTGCCCAACGTTAGCCATGTGCACAAAAAGTAGTACCTTTCACTCTGAATTTTTCAACCAACAGCCATGCGAAATCTTTTTATCCTATTAATCACCCTTTTTATGGTTACATCGTGCGCACCTTCATCCAAGGAGGAGTATTTGGAAAGATATAAAAAGTTTATGGACGAGGTTACCGAGAACTACAAGACATACTCGCCCGAACAGTGGGAAATGGCCAACGAGAAGTTTGCCCGCTTTAACAACCAGTGGTACCTGAAATTCAGGCCCAACTTAACGTGGACTGAAAAGGCCACCATAGCAGGCTATCAACTTAAATACCAAGGATTAAGAGTTGCCTGTGAACTCGGAACTTTTTACGATGAGAATATGAAGACTGAAATGGACGAGTTACGCTCCAAAGTGCAGTACTACGTTGATAACCATTTGGAGGAAGATCTGGAACGATTCCTCGAAGAGGTAAAAGTTGCGGGGAAAGCCATTTACGAAGAGTTGAAACGAATGGCAGACGAGATAAACAACAACACGAACCAATAGCCCTTGCACAATACCCGCTGTTATAGCCGTTTTTATTTTTCAGCCTTTAGGCTGCAATTACAAACAAACCTTATTCGCACGTGATTGAATCAAAGTTTCGCTTCATCGACCTTTTTGCCGGAATCGGTGGATTCCACGTGGCCATGAGCCATTTGGACGGGCAGTGCGTTTTTGCCTCAGAGATTGATGAGTATGCCATTGAAACCTACCGTTCCAACTTTGGGATGGATGCCAATCACGACATCACACAAACTCCCGAAACAGCAATACCCAAACACGAGGTGCTTTGCGCAGGGTTCCCCTGTCAGGCTTTCTCCAAAGCGGGTAAACAGAACGGATTTGAGGATACCCGCGGAACACTTTTTTTCGATATACTGAGAATCCTCAGGCATCACCAGCCCAAATACTTCCTGCTGGAGAACGTTCGTAACCTGATCTCGCACAATGGGGGCGCAACATGGCGAGTAATACACGAAAACCTTAACCAATTGGGCTATTTAATCCCCGACAAGCCGATTATTTTCAGCCCCCACCAGATTGGCATTCCCCAGCTGCGCGAACGGGTTTTCATCCCCGGGGTTGCCAAAGGCAAGACAAAGCGTAAAGCCATTGAAATTGAGGTGCCCAAATCGAAGCGCAATGTTACCAGAAGTGCTCTGATTCTCAATGGCACACCTCCCAAGGAGTATCTGATTTCGCCTTACGAGGAGTACGTTTTGCAAGCCTGGGACGAGTTTCTACAAGGTCTAAACCATAGGGTTGTGGGATTTCCCATTTGGGCTGAAGAGTTCACCAAGGAGTATGATGTATCGCCACTTCCTGCATGGAAACAGGTATTTGTGAACAAAAACCGATGGCTTTACCAAACCAACAGAAGGCATATCGACCAATGGCTCAACAGGTATGACGGGCTTAAGAAATTTGTACCAACCCACACCAAGTTCGAATGGCAAGCAGGAACATCCATCGGCAGTGTTTGGGATGGCATTATACAATTCCGCCCTTCGGGCATTAGGGTTAAGCGCCCCACCGAGTTCCCTGCGTTGGTGGCCATGGTACATATTCCCATCATCGGATGGGAGAAAAGGCGGTTGACCCCACGCGAAGCGGCAAACCTACAGAGCTTCCCGCATGATTTCACGATTCACTCCAACAATCAACAGGCGTATAAACAGCTTGGGAATTCGGTGAACGTAGAGGTGATTAAGTATATTGCCAAACAGCTTTTTGAGTATTAGGCATGAAAGTTAGCAAAAATTATAAAAAGACACAGTCAACAGATGGATAACTTATATAAAATGAGAAAACTAATTCCGAATATAGTTATAGTTGGATTCTCAATTTTAATGACTCCAATTGCAGTTCAAGCTCAATTATTTGAAGCTAATGAATTATATCCAAATACAAATTTTATAAAAGGGAGATACTATAACGGTTCAGGAGGTGGCGGATATTGGTCAATAGAATATGTGGATTCGATTGGGAGAATAATTTGCAAAGAGAGTTATCATAAAAAGCAGTTGATGTCAAGACGAAAATTTCTTTACGATGCCAAGAATAATAAGATTTATGACATTCAGACCTTCGATTATAATAATCCTGAACGAGTGGACACTTTCAGATATGAATACAAATACGAAAAAAATCGGATAATATATCAGTTTCGCAAACTTTCAGAAAATGATTCGACTGTAATAAAATTAACCGAAAATCAAGGAGACACACTTTTAATATATCAAGAACAGGCTTTTTATTACAGGCCAAAGACTAAAAAGACTGATGTTTATGAAACCGTATTTACTTTAAAATACCAAAATGGTCTATTGATTAGTAAAGAGATATTTGATAAAGAGCAAAACTCAACAGAAATAATAAAAAATGAGTATTACGAGAATGACAGATTGAAAAGAAGGCTAATTGAGAGAATTCCAAAACCAGTGCAAGAATCCTTTTATGTTGGAGGGCCAGGAAGCGATGATGAATCATATGAATACACATTTGATTCACAAGGTAGGATTATTAAATACTTTAAAATAATTAACGGTAAAAAATTTAAAATTGCAGTTTATAGATATGAATAAGAATAACTTGTGCTAACAGTTGGTTTGTTTTATTTGTGCTTTGACGTGTTTAGGTAGTTGGCCGCTTTGTGGTAGCATTAAATCGGATGAACGAATAATTTGTTTCAAACCCACAAACAACACAAACGCGCGGACCGATAAATGACAGTCATTTTTTAAAAAATACCTTGTCCTTCAAGATAATTCACCTTAAAGAAAATCAACGGCTTGTCACTTGCCCCGTTTTTGTCTGCCATCAGCATTAAACTATACTCTTGCTAACAAGTCAATTGTAAAATAGTGTAGTTTTAAAAAAGATTATTGTAGATTTGAGAATATCTTTACACATCGTCCAAAGAACAACGTTGTTTTATTGCTCTGCACATGACTTTAACAACCATCTCTATATTAACAACCTAAAAAATAATCATTATGAATAGATTAAAACTTATAGCTGTGGCTATAGCCGTTTCTTTCATGGGAACTGCTTTTGCACAAGACGAGGAGCCCCAAAATGAGGGCTACAATTTCACCGTGGTCAAAGAGGTGAAAACCACCGATGTGAGGAATCAGAGCCGTTCGTCAACCTGCTGGAGTTTCTCCGGTTTAGCCATGATTGAAACGGAACTTCTTCGTATTGGCAAGCCCGCCATTAACCTGTCAGAGATGTACATTGTAAGGCATACCCACTCCGAGAAAGCCGAGAAGTATGTTCGCCTGCATGGCAACATTAATTTCGGCGGTGGAGGCGCTTTTTACGATGTTATTGAAACCATTAAGAAGTATGGCATCGTTCCCGAGGAGGTTTATCCGGGTTTAAACTACGGAGAGGATATCCACGTCCATAGTGAACTGGACGCCATTGCTACGGCGTATGTTGAAGCTGTTGTTAAAAACCCCAATCGCAAGCTATCTGCGGCATGGAAAGTTGGCTATGAAGCAGTTTTGGATGCCTACCTGGGCAAGCGCCCCGAGAAATTTACGTGGGAAGGCAAGGAGTACACTCCAAAATCCTTTGCCCAATCGCTGGGGTTAAACTTCGATGATTACGTTTACGTTACATCCTTTACCCATCATCCGTTCTACAGCAATTTTATCATTGAGATACCCGACAACTGGGCCTGGGGCAGCGTTTACAACCTACCCCTCGACGAGTTTGCCCAGATTTTCGATTATGCCATCGATAATGGCTATTCCGTTGCATGGGCCAGCGATATCAGCGAAAAGGGATTCTCGTACCAGAATGGCGTTGCAGTTGTCCCCGAGGTAAACCTTGCCGAGATGACCGACTCGGAAAAGCTGAAATGGACCGAGCTCTCGCCCCGCGAAAAGGATGCCATGCTATATAAATTCAACGGGCCGGGTTTGGAGAAAAAGATTACCCAGGAGATGCGCCAGGAAGCTTTTGACAACTACCAAACCACCGATGACCATGGGATGCTGATTGTTGGCATTGCCAAAGACCAAAAGGGGAATAAGTACTACAAGGTTAAGAACAGCTGGGGAACATCCGATAAGTACAACGGCTATTTCTACGCCTCAGAGGCATTTGTACTTTACAAAACCATGTCCATAATGGTTCACAAAAATGCCATTCCCAAGGAGATTGCCAAGAAGTTGAAGCTGTAAGAATTCTTGTCTATGATTTTTCTAAACTGTCGGGCCCTTCCACCCGACAGTTTTTTTATTTATAAACCTGCTTTGTGGAAACGTTCATCCGGTTCCACGTGTTGATTTGTGCGATAACCATTATCAACTGGGCAACCTGATTATCGGTGAAATGCTTGCGAACGTTTTGGTAAGTCTTTTCACATACCCCATGCTCCGCAATAAGGGTAACCTCCTCTGTGAGTGCCAGGGCAGCACGCTCCTGTTCGGTGAACAGGGGGCTCTCTTCCCATGCCGACAGGGCATAAATCCTCTGCTCCGTTTCGCCGGCCTTCCTTGCATCCCTTGTGTGCATATCCAAGCAGTAGGCGCATTTGTTGATTTGCGAAGCCCTTATTTTGATAAGCTCTTTAAGTTTATGGTCTAAGTCGGCCGTGGCCAGATACCGTTCCATGGCCATCAACGGTTCGTATGCCTTGGGCTCCAGCTGATGTATGTTGATTCGCTCTTTCATGGCAGTAAATTTTTATGTTGAAAAATCTGGTTAACCTCTTTCATGCACAACAGATGAGCACGTAAAAGGTTAAGACCCAATTTAAAAAAACTATTCACAATCAGGGAAAGAAAACCGGAATGTGCAGCTCGGTTTTGTTGGCCGCTTCGATTTTTGGCCCTTTCACAGCCATCACAAAGGCAATATTGCTACCCCTGATGGAAAGCAACCTGTCACCAATCTTAAGTCCCAACTTCTTTAGTACATTGTCTGTCAATTGGACAACCTCCCCGTTCATGGATACCCAACCGTAGAGGCGACCCTTATATTTCAACAGATCTCCAACTTTTGTCTGATAATCGGCCAATTGGGGATGCTCGCAGAACAGCTGTCCCATGACAGAACCTTCCAACAAGGACTTGGTGGTTACGCATAACCCTCCCGAGGTTTTGCTTCCCGATATGATGATTACCCTGTCCAACCCCTTCAGGTTGTATTCTCTGTAAGTTTGCGGGGGGATTCGCACCTGTAGGCCGGGGCTGATTTCCGACCATCCAAAAACAAATTTACCGCCTTTGGCAATCTGTGGCATATGGGTTTTGAATAATGACAAACATAGCCAATAATCATATTTTGTTTCATAGCATTCCATTGCTTTTTCTGAAAAACAGGTTACTTTAGCAACATCATATTTTTTAAAGCCCATGGTTAAGCCATACAAGTTGTTCCTGCTCATATTGTTGTTGCTGGTTTTGCTGGTTTTGCCTTCGCTTTTTGCCCCTCCCGAGGGAATACGTGTGGGAAAGATAACGCTGAAATACCCCTCTCTCGCCCAACTTTTCGATTTCGAAACGGACACTCCATCGCATCGAAGTGAGTTGGCCACCGAGCTGGCACAGCTCGACTTGATACTCGACAGTCTTTTTCGTCTCTTTCAAACCGATACCATCACTGCAATACACGACAGCATTGCGCCTCAAATGGCCGATTCATCGGCCTTCCAAGTTGTGTCCGATGAAACGCACCATTCATTAATCGTTGAGGTTCTCAAAAGCCGTCGTGTTCCCATCGAATCGTCGGACGGCATGGCGCTGAAACCTTTTTTCGATGCCCTTTCGCACGGCAACCCTTTGCGCAGGCAAGTGCGCATACTGCACTACGGCGATTCGCAGATAGAGGGCGACAGGATAACCTCATTTTTACGGTCGCGGCTACAGCACCGCTTTGGCGGCAGGGGGGTGGGTTTGCTCCATGCTGTGCCCCACAGCTATCAGCCGGGGTCAATAAGGCAGTCGGTGTCGTCGAACTGGCAAAAGATTCTACTGCCCGATATGGGCAAGGGGGCTTTGGACCATCGGTTTGGCATTCTGGGCGGATACTCTGTATTCACCACTTCAAGGCGGTTGGCAAAAGGAGGTTTCAACGAGGCCTGGATACGCTTCCAGCGAATTGGCGCAGGCAAATCAACTGCAGGCAGTTTTACATCATGTCGGGTATTCTACGGGTATGCCACCGAGCCATTCCTCATGTCCCTGTCGCATAACCAGCAAACAGTGGAGGCCGAGATGGTGGCTCCCGCCGCCGCCATTAGCCAGATTCAATGGCCTGTTCCGCTCTCCATGAATACTTTTCAGATTGATTTTAAGGGCGATGAAAGTCCTCTTGTTTACGGCATATCGCTGGAATCGCCCACCGGGGTTGTGGTGGATAACATAGCCGTAAGGGGTAGTTCGGGCACCGATTTTACCCGTGCCGATGGGGCTTCGCTGGAGCGATTCATGCAGCTGGTCAGCCCAAGCCTTATCATTCTGCACTTTGGAGTCAACCTGGTTCCTCACATTGTTCCCAACTACGACTACTACGAAAGGCAGGTGTACAATCAGATTGTTGCGCTGAAGAGGGCCAAACCCGGATTGGCAGTGCTGGTCGTGGGGGTATCGGATATGTCGCGCAAGGAGGGCGGACGATTCGTTTCGTATCCCAACATTGAGAAGATAAGGGATGCCCAGCGAAGTGCTGCCCTGAGGGCAGGTGCTGCTTTTTGGGATTGCTACCAGGCCATGGGCGGGAAGAACTCCATGCCCACCTGGGTTTATGCCAATCCCCCTTTGGCATCCAAGGACTTTGTGCACTTCTCGCTGCGCGGCTCCAACATCGTTGCCGAGATGCTATACGCTTCGCTGATGGATGAGTACGACAGGTATGTGAAAGCCGAAAACCATGCATTGAAAAGCCATGACGAGCCAATACATTAGTTTTATTCCCTTAGGATTACAGGCGATAGTGCCTCCTGATGCTCCTTGTATCTTTCCAAACTTTTTCTACTTTTGATTGCATGTTGAAGAGGAGAAACCCATACGGCTTGGCGCTGATGCGGATTGGGGTGATAGTGCTCATTGCCCTCTACCTGATTCTCTTTGCCATACCCCGAAGGTTGAAAACCACCAAATCGCCGTCGGCAGCTGTTGAGTTACCCCCCGAAATATACGGATACGAGGACAATACCATAGTTTATCAGCCCGCTGCTAACCTGTCGGAGCAGTTCAACCGTATGGTTGAGCGGGCTTACCGGGGGCATGAACCCCTTACGATTCTCCACATAGGCGATTCGCATATTCAGGCCGATTTCTTCACGGGCGAAGTACGCCAGTTGCTATCATCATGGCTGGATGATGATTACACCAGCCGGGGATTTACTTTTCCGTTTCAGGTAGCCGGTTCGAACAATCCCGAGGACTATAGCATAACCTCACAGGGAGAGTGGAGGGTGAACAAGTTTAACGACACCACCGAAACGGCATACCTAGGCATTGCGGGGATAGCACTCACTACACGCGACCCATCGGCCAGGCTTTCCATCAGATTGCATCACGGAGAGCAGCGCTTTCAGCGCTTTGATATTATCAACATATTCTACGGCACCAACGGTATGGACGTTGTTCCACGGCCTACCACGCCTTCACAGATGGTAAAGCAGGGCGATGGGCATGTTTCGTATCGGCTGAATGAACCTGTGGATTCCATAACCATTGAGTTAGCCGGTCAATTCAGCCCCAAAGGGCGCCTCTCAATTTTCGGATTCGATTTGCAGAATTCCCGCGCCAAACTGATTTATCACGCCGTTGGCTTGAACGGGGCCAACGTGCGCACGCACCTCAGGTCGAGGAACTTTGGGCATGGCCTTTCGCACCTCAACCCACAGGTGGTTATTGTCTCGCTTGGCACCAACGATGCCTATTCCGATGCCTTCAACGTGCGGGCTTTCGGTTCCAATCTACTGCTGCTGATTTCGAAAATTCAGCAGGTTCTGCCCCACGCATTGGTAATCCTCACCACCCCCGGCGACCATCTTATAAATCGCGAGAAACCCAATGAAGCGCTGGAACAAGTACGTGCCGAGATTTACCGTATTGCAGGTGAGATGAATTGCGGTGTTTGGGACTTCTACCGGATAATGGGCGGTGCGGGCAGTATCAATACCTGGGCCGAAATGGGCATGTGTGCCAACGACAAGCTGCACTTCAACAGCAAGGGGTACAGGCTGCAAGGGGCGTTACTTTACAGCGCTCTGGTAAAACTTTCACAGCATCATCCTTTGGATGAAAGGAAATCACCGGCCTATGAGTAGCTTTCTGCATCACCTCAAAACGTTTCTCATTTACAACGAGAGCAGCCCCCTGATTTTTACCGAGGGCTCATTCTGGTTGTTCTTTGCGGTGCTACTGCTGGGCTACTCGCTGGTTTACAAAACAAGCCATTTGCGTAGCTTGTACTTGCTGATATTCAGCTTCTTCTTTTATTACAAATCCAGCGGTTTCTTCTTTTTCCTGCTGGTGTTCTCAACCGTTTGCGACTACGTGCTGGGATTGCTCATTAGCAAAACCGAGATTAGCCTAAAACGAAAAATTTACGTCGCCCTCAGCGTAATCATCAACCTAGGGGTACTATCCTATTTTAAGTACAGCTATTTCTTTGTGGATAGTGCCAACCAACTATTTGGAACGAACTATCAGGTTTTCAATTTTTTGGCACACTGGTCAAATGTGGTAACCGGCACTAGATTCGATGTTACGGAGATAATCCTGCCCGTTGGAATTTCGTTCTACACCTTTCAAACCATCAGCTACACCGTTGATGTTTACCGCCGCAAGGTGGCTCCGGTGAAGAACATCATCGATTTTGGATTCTACGTATCCTTTTTCCCTCAGCTGGTGGCCGGGCCCATCGTACGTGCCGCAGAATTTATCCCTCAACTTTACCGTAAATTCTCCCTCTCTAAGAGGGAATTTGGCCATGCCCTGTTTCTCATTATCAACGGATTGGTAAAAAAGATCATCATATCGGACTACATATCCCTCAACTTTGTTGACAGGGTTTTTGAAAATCCGCTGAGCTACTCCGGTTTTGAAAACCTGTTGGCCACCTATGGATACTCGGTACAAATCTACTGCGATTTCTCGGGCTACACCGATATTGCCATCGGGCTGGCCCTATTGCTGGGGTTCCGACTGCCGTTGAACTTCAACTCGCCCTACAAGGCGCTCAACATCACCGATTTCTGGCGTCGTTGGCACATATCGCTCTCGTCATGGCTACGCGATTACCTGTACATACCCCTTGGGGGCAACCGCAAAGGGACAGTTCGCACATATGCCAATCTGATGATAACCATGCTGCTGGGCGGATTGTGGCATGGTGCCAATATCCGCTTCGTGATTTGGGGTGCTATACACGGAGTTTCGCTGGCGGTACATAAGGCGTGGGAGAGTATCTTCCCGCCTAAGAGGTACCAGACCCCCGTTTGGAAGAGGGTGCTGGGTTCACTTTTCACGTTCCATCTGGTATGTCTGTCGTGGATATTCTTCCGTGCCGAAAGCCTTGCCAAGGCCTGGAGTATGCTACGGCAAATAGCAACCCGTTTCGGTCAGCAAACTTTTGAGGTGGTGGAGAACTACTATGTTGTGCTCAGCATGATTGCCTTTGCGCTCATTGTCCACTGTCTCCCGGTGCGGTGGAAAGAGTATTACCGTGGTATTTTCATCAGCACACCGCTGGTGGTTAAACTTCTGGCTGCTGTTTTGGTGGCCATAGCTATATTTCAGGTCAAATCGGCCGACCTGCAGCCATTTATCTACTTCAGATTTTAATCGACCGAGTTTTACGTTAAACCGGAAATATTTATGAAGATTCATTGCCATATGGCATAGTGGGATTCAGATTTGCCAATAACAATCGGGGCAAAAGAGCGTTGCAAATCCTAAAATTTCAAATGAGTAAAAAAACTTCGTTTTTTTGGGAGAGAAGCGCACTACACTGCCAATGCAAATTGCTACTGTTCAAATAACCCCCTCATTCGATCGAAGAAACTGCGGTCACTGCTATCGGGGTTGGGTGCGAAATTCTTAGCACCGGAGAGCTTTTCGAGGGTAGCCTTTTCTTCCTTGGTCAGATTTTTGGGCACCCATACATTGATGGATACCAGCAAATCGCCCCTTCCGTACCTGTTCACATCGGGAAGGCCTTTACCTCTGAGCCTTAGAATTTTGCCCGGCTGGGTACCGGGTTCAATTTTTATTTTGGCCTTGCCGTCAACAGTAGGTATTTCTACGGGTGCACCCAAAGCCGCCTGCGTAAAACTTATGTAAAGATTGTAAATCAAATCATTTCCATCGCGGATAAGGTCAGGATCTTTTTCCTCCTCAATAAGCACCAGCAGGTCGCCATTCACACCGCCCCTACGGGCGGCATTCCCTTTGCCCGATACCGACATTTGCATCCCCTCGGCCACACCGGCGGGTATTTTAATGGAGATTACCTCCGAGTCGCGGACTACACCTTCGCCGGAGCAGCTTGTACAACGCTCGGTGATTATCTTCCCCTCTCCCTGACACGTTGGGCATGCCGAAGTGGACTGCATCTGTCCTAACAGAGTGTTGGTAACCCGTGTAACGTAACCCGATCCCTTGCAGGTTGAGCATGTGGAGTATGCCGAGCCATTTGCAGCCCCTGTTCCCGAACATGCTTTACAGCTCACGTACTTGTTTACCTTGATCTTCTTCTCCACACCGTTGGCAATCTCCTGAAGGGTAAGCTTTACCTTCACCCTAAGGTCAGTTCCCCTGTTCACCCTGCGCGAGCCACCCCTGCTTCCGCCAAATCCCCCGAATCCGCCAAATCCGCCAAAGCTAGAGAAATGGCCGCCAAAGATATCGCCAAACTGTGCAAAGATATCCTCCATGGACATACCACCGCTCCTGAATCCTCCTGCTCCACCGTTGAATGCAGCGTGTCCAAACTGATCATACCTTGCGCGCTTATTGTCGTCGCTAAGCACCTCGTATGCCTCGGCAGCCTCCTTGAACTTTTCTTCCGCCGAGGCATCGCCGGGGTTTTTATCGGGGTGGTACTTAATGGCCATTTGCCGGTAGGCCTTCTTTATCTCGTCCTTACCGGCATTCTTAGCAACACCCAGCACCTCGTAGTAGTCCTTTTTTGCCATTCAATCCTCCTAAACAATTGGTTACTCCCCAATAACTACCTTGGAAAAGCGTATAACCTTGTCATTCAACTTATACCCTTTCTCCACCACGTCCACTATCTTGCCCTTTTGCTTCTTGTCGTCCACGGCAATTTTCGAAACGGCCTCGTGCAGGTCGGTATCCAGCTCCAAACCCACCGCCTCAATTTCGTTAACCCCGTTGGACTTCAGAAAGTCCAACACCTTGGAGTAGATAAGCACCAGGCCCTGTTTCATGGCCTCGATGTCAGTGGAAAGGTGAGAACTCTTGAGCGCCCTTTCAAAATCATCAACCAGAGGAAGAACAGATTTCATCACCTCCTCGGAGGCATTCTTAATCAGATCCATCTTCTCCTTAAGGGTACGCTTGCGGTAGTTGTCAAATTCGGCTGACAACCTCAGGTATTTATCGTTAGCAATATCAAGTTGGCTCTGGAGATCTGCCATGGGGTCAACAGTATCTGCTGATTGCTCCTCGCCACACTCTTCCTCCCTTGTATCTGCTCGGACATCACCACCGGCTGCTACCTTAGGATTATCTTTCTGATCCTCATCAACGTATGATGCCTTTTTCTCCTTGCTGTCGGCAGTTTTCTTAACCTTTTTACTCATATATCGACTTCAATTATTTCACTTGCAGCTTGAGCAAATCAAAACTCCTGCCAATATCTACTTTCGGTCAAATTGGCACACAAATTTGCCTCATGCTGTTTTTTTGGCAAAGATGACTTTACGGTTTACGGACTATTTGCGCACCCAGAGCATTAAGGCGTTTATCAATATCCTGATACCCACGATCAATCTGCTCAATATTGTGTATCACGCTGGTACCTTCGGCCGAAAGTGCAGCGATGAGCAGTGCAACGCCAGCCCTGATATCGGGTGAAACCATGGAGGTTGCCCTCAATCTCATTTGGTGATTATGCCCTATTACCGTAGCCCGATGCGGATCGCAGAGGATAATCTGAGCGCCCATGTCGATGAGTTTATCCACAAAGAACAGGCGGCTCTCGAACATCTTCTGGTGGATTAATACTGCACCCTTGGCCTGGGTGGCTACCACCAGGAAAACGCTGAGCAGGTCGGGGGTTAGCCCCGGCCAGGGAGCATCGGCAATGGTCATAATGGAGCCATCTATAAATGTTTCTATCTCGTAGCCGTCCTGAGCCGGAACATGAATGTCATCGTTTACCCTGTTGAACTGAATACCAAGCCTTCTGAATGAAGCGGGGATGATTCCCAAATCATCGTACGATACGTTTTTGATGGTAACATCGCTCTGTGTCATGGCAGCCATGCCAATGAAGGAGCCGACCTCTATCATATCAGGGAGTATGGTGTGCTCGCAACCCGTGAGCGATTCCACCCCTTCGATGGTAACCAGGTTGGAGCCAATACCCGAGATCTTTGCCCCCATTGAGGTTAACATTTTACAGAGCTGCTGCAGGTATGGTTCGCAGGCAGCGTTGAAGATGGTTGTTTTTCCGGGAGTTAGCACTGCCGCCATGATAATATTGGCTGTACCCGTTACCGAAGCCTCGTCTAACAGCATGTATGCCCCCTTCATATTCTTTCCCTTTACCTCAAAAAAGTTCTCCTTGGGATCGTAATGGAAAGTGGCGCCCAGATTTTGGAAACCAACGAAATGGGTATCGAGCCTGCGCCTACCTATCTTATCGCCACCCGGGCGGGGGATATAGCTTACACCGTATCTGGCCAGCAGCGGTCCCACAATCATGATGGATCCCCTGAGCGCTGCAGCCTTGGCTTTAAAATCACTGGTTGTAAGGTATTTAATATCAACATTGCTTGCCCTGAACGTGCATACCGAGGGCGAATGGCGGGTTACCTCAACCCCCATGCATTGCAGCAGTTCGATAAGTTTGTTTACATCGCGAATATCTGGGATATTGCGAATGGTAACCTCATCGGCGGTGAGGAGCACAGCACAGATAATCTGCAGCGCTTCGTTCTTTGCGCCCTGGGGAGTGATTTCGCCATGTAAACGCTTTCCTCCCGTAATTTCGAAAATTGCCATGGTAGGGGGATTTTATTTATTTTTCCTTTGCGAAAATTTCTTCTTGCTCTTGTGAGGAGTCATCTCCCTGATCTCGTTAAGTTTAAAGTCGGGAGCAAGGGTCAGCTTGCCGTTACTCAACTCTGTCATATCACGGATAATGTCCTCATCGGATACGGAATCCTTGTTCCATATTAAGAACGATTTTTTCATGTGGTTGGCAATAAGCTCAGTAAGCGCATTCTTTTGATCGCCCTCCTCCATCTCGATAGCTTTGGCAATCATCATTTCAATGGATCGGCCATAGTGCTTGAACCTAATGGGATTGGTGGGATACGGCACGATTTTGGGCTTTTCGTAGATGGTGTTGATATCGGGTTTTGGGTAAGGCGAATCGATATCCAATTCAAAATCGGACATGATATGCAGGTGATCCCAGAGTTTATGCTTAAAATCGTTGATATCGCGCAGGTGAGGGTTCATATTTCCCATGACGAAAATAATGGCCTTGGCCATTTTATTCCGTTCTTCACGATCCTCCACGCTCCGCAGCTGGTTGACCATTTGCTGAATGTTCCTTCCGTATTCGGGAAGTTTAAGTTGCTTACGCTGGGTATTGTAATCCATAATTTGATGTGTGGTTTTGCTTGTGAAAAGTAGTTAAAAAATAAATACGAACAAACGATTATGCCATTGCAACCTGCTTATCGGACAAGAAAAAATGGCTCCAACAAGGGAAGTATGTCAGGATTATGTTTTTTATGCCGCTAACTCCAACCTTTATCCTCAATGGCCTATCCGTGAACAATAATCGTACTTGTGTAATGGGCTTTCTCTTGTTAAACAGAAAAAGGAACTCCGATTTCACTCCGCAAAGCTAATCTATTAAGAGAAAAAAAACAAATGCACAAACCGGTGGCATTTTATCATTCAGACCAATAAATAAGTTTAAAAATGGATTATCAATAATTACTTTTGCCTAATTTTACATGCAGATGTTCGTTTAGCGAAAACATCATTTTGATATTTCGTATTATTGATGTAGGTTTGATGAGAATAATGCGGTTTTCTTTTCGCCAAATGGCAATGGCTGTGAGGTTTACCATTTTTTCAAAACTATTAGAGCACCGTGAATAAACTTGCCCGATATATCATCATAGCAACAGGATTGGCCATTGTGGTCTTCCTCCTGTGGTATTTCATCAATATTGTGGCGTTCATCCTGGTATCGGCCGTTCTGTCGCTTATCGGGAAGCCCATTGTTGACCTGTTAATCCGCATAAGAATAAGGCAATGGCATTTGCCAAGGTCGTTGGCTGCTGCAGCCGCACTTATCGTTCTTTGGGCGCTATTCCTTCTCTTTTTCAGGGTAATGATACCATTGGTTATCAGCCAAATCAACGAGTTGAATACCGTGAACGTTCCGAATTTGATTGAGAACTTTAAAGATCCCATTGACAAAATTGACAGGTTTATCCAGAACTATCTCCCCGCCTCGGTTCAGGATTTTTCCTTTCACGATTTTTTTGTTGAACGAATCTCCACGGTGATTAACGTTGAAATTGTTACCCGCATCTTCAGCTCCACCGCTAATCTCATTGGAAATGTGGTGATTGCAACATTTTCCATCTCTTTCATCACCTTCTTTTTCATGAAGGATGAGGGGCTGTTTTTTGAGGGTGTAACCATGCTTTTTCCCGAGAAGTATGAGCAGAACATTAAGCGGGCTCTGACCAGCATCAACAAACTCCTTCGCAGGTACTTTATAGGAATAGTTTTTCAGAGCACAGCCATAATGATTTTAGATACAATTGGGTTTATGATTGTGGGGATATCATTCCAAACGGCTCTGGTCATAGGGCTGTTCTGCGGCATACTCAACGTAATTCCCTACGTTGGGCCAATTATTGGTGCCCTGCTGGGCATTGTCATAGGCGTTGCTACCAACCTGAATCTTGATTTTTCCACAGGAATAATCCCGCTTATGATATACATGGGCATCGTATTTATCATTGTTAAGCTCATTGATGACTTCTTTTTCCAACCCTTCATTTTTTCCAACAGCGTGTATGCACACCCATTGGAAATATTCATTGTGCTGCTTATAGCGGGCAGCCTTGGAGGAGTATTGGGCATGCTTTTGGCCATTCCGGGCTACACAATCATCAGGGTATTTGCCAAGGAGTTTTTGAATAATTTCAGGGTGGTGCAGAAATTAACCCAGAAAATATAGCTGAGTTTACTATGCAATTACTATATTTACACACCGAAAGAATATTACCATGTTCAAATATTTTGCTCCCCTTATTCTTTGCCTGACGTTGATTAGCGAACTTGCTACGGGTCAGGATGAACAAATTTTTTCGTACAGGTTTTTGGAAACCGACAACCCGCAAGGCAAGTCGGTGGTGGCATTCACATCACTTGCCCCGGCAGCAGCCACAGGGCACTCGTGGAATTTCGGTCAGGGTGGTGCCACTTCATCCTCTGAAAATCCCACCTTTGAATACGACATATCCCTTACTTCGCTTTTCACTGTCACCCACAGCTACACACTCAACGGCGAAACGGTCTCGCAGGAGGTCGAGATTCAGGTCAATCCGGCATATTTCATGGTTTTCCCCGAAAATGTATTGGGAAATCTGGCATCGCTAAAAAGGATTATTCGCAGTGCGTTTATGATTGAAAAGAACGACACTTCACTGTTGGGGAACATGCGATTCGAGTGGACATTCAACGGTTTTACCCCCAGCAATTACTCTTTTCAGAATGCTTCCTATTTCGATTACCCCAACGTTTACCATACCTTTAGCGATGGCGGCAAGTATCTGGTTTCCCTTAAGGTGCACCACATTAGCAATGTGGCCAATACGGCCGAGTACTCCGATACCATTACCGTTGAGCCTACTTTCGGAGCCGATAAGCTCAATTTCGAAAACATTCCCAATGTCATCACGCCCAATGGCGATAGCATAAACGACTATTTCGAGGTTGTAACCAGCGGTACAAGCCGCCTTTCGTTTAAGGTCTTCACCCGTTCGGGACAGCTGGTTTACCAGCACGAGGCCAACGTGGTGAAATGGGATGGAAAAAATTACTACGGAAAGGATTTACCCGAGGGCATTTACTATTTCATCCTCGATGACTTAGACGGAAAGTATAACTCTGCCAAGGGTTTCTTTTACATCTATCGGTAAAGGATTTTTCCCATAACTATCCTTCTCACTTTTTTGCTCCTTTCGCCGGAAAGCGTTAATGGTAACTTTCGGGCATTCCCTGGTATTTCATCACCAGCTCAGGCTTACCGCAGAACACAAAGCTGTGGTTCATATGGTCCCTTTCGTCCAGGCTTATCCGCCTGAATACATCGGCCCAGCTATCCACGTCGGCATACTGTTTTACCAGTGGGTTGGTCACTTTCTGCTCCTCCCACTGAGGATTATCGTTCACCAGCTTGGCATACACCAGCTCAGCATGGTTTTCGAACTCCGCATTGAAGAGGAAAGCCCTCTTTTGGCTTATACAAGCCATAAGCCTTGATATGACGATGTATGTAAATACAACGAAAAAGACAACCACCGGATTCAGGTACCACCTATCCCTGATGCCATCCTCCTTCATCTTCTCGTGAATGACCAAAAGGTGCATATACTCATTGTCCTGAGCCTCGCGCCCCCAGTCGATTACCCGCTGATACCCCCGAACCCTCTCCAAATTCCTGAATCTTCGGGTTAATTTCAGGTAATGGCGAATCTCCCATACCCTGTATGGTATGCTGGCAAGGATTTCCAGCAGTTTAGCCTTGGAAAGATCATCCTTCTTCCCTGCCACTAAATCCATCCCAAAGAAGAAAAGCTTGGCCATTGCGCTATACTTATATCGGGGAGTTGCCAATGTTGCGCTGTGCTCCTTTTTCAGGTCTATCGTTGCTTTTGTCATCGTATGCAATTATGTAGATTTAATACTTTTTTGCCGATGCGAAAATAGACAATAAACGGATATAACCAATAGGTTTAGAGAGGCCAACACACTATTTATCAGTTAGCATTTATTCCATATTCGAACCAACGTCAAAAAATTGTGATAAAATATTTGGAAAATGTTACCTAATTAGATAACTTTGCAGCATTGAAGAAAAATTTATTAGGAACATTTTCTACTACAAGAATTACTACTTGGTTTTCTTTAATAAACTTAAACCAGAAGTCAGGAAGAAGTTCAACTGGACATTGAAGTTGATAGCAACTCAGAAAAGAGTTCCCACTAAGTTTTTCAGACATATTGAAGGAACCACAGAAATTTATGAGGTTCGCGTTGAAGTCGGAAGTGATATTTACAGGGTTTTCAGTTTCTTTGATAAAGGACAATTGGTGATACTTGTAAATGGATTTCAGAAGAAAACGCAGAAAACTCCTAGAAAAGAGATTGAATTAGCAGAGATACTGAAAAAACAATACTTCGATGAAAAAGAAAGCAAGCAATAATCTTACTTCGTTTGCAGATCACTTAGACGAGCAATACGGAAAGAGAGGAACAGAGGAGCGTGAAAGGTTTGAGGAAGGATTTGAGGCTTTCAGGCTTGGCGTAATGCTTCAAGAATTGCGCAAAGAAAAAGGATTGACCCAAGAGCAGCTCGCAAAAAAATGTGGAACCACAAAAACGTATATCTCTAGAATTGAGAATAACGCATCTGACATTAGGCTTTCCACGCTAATGAGAATTATAAGCGAAGGACTTGGCGGACATCTTCGGGTGAACGTCGATATGAAATAAAGGCACAATGGCTTACAGCGGGATTATCCTTTTTATGACAGAGATAGGTTTAAAAAGTTGGCTACTTTTTGCTAATTTTATATCAGGTCAGCTAATTTGAAGTTCCAATCCCCCAAACAAAACAAACACACGGAAGATTATTTTATCGGAAGCTAAAATGATTATGTCAATTCGCAAGGATTAGCATTACCCTTTGCGGATGCCGCTAAATGACCATCTGAAGCTGAAGAAATTGGAATATCGCGATAAGCCTACGCTTCCCACATTGGTCAAAGCGTAATCAACCGCAATACCTTTAAATTTGATGCCAAGGCCGATATTGGGCTGAATGACCAAAGCAGTTTTATCATCGAACTCCTTAATTTTCTGGAGGTTATTAACACCTCCCCTGACAAATAATAGGTTTTTGTAACCCAATTCGATACCCAATCGGGGTTCAATACTGGCCAATCTGGATGCAATGGGGGTGTTGCGCTTACCATCAAAGTAGAAAACTCCGTTGAATTCGGCCAGCAGCGTTACCTCATCGGAAAGGCTGAATGTTCGTGCTACCCCGGCCGACATCTGCGGGAGGGTTATCTCAAGGCTATTGTCGGGAGCCCTGTTGAACGTGCTGTCGCCTACGGTTATCTCCAGCTCATCGTTGTTGAAACTCCAAATGTTAAGAGTAGTGGTGATATCGCGTATATTAGCGCCGAACAACCAGTCGTTCAGCCTGTAGGTGGCTGCAGCATCAATTCCAAACCCCCAGGCATTGGCAAATTTGCCCACGTTGCGGTAGATAATCTTGGCGTTACCGCCAACAGAGAGCCCTTCAACGGGCAACCTGCGAGCATAGGACAGCAGGAATGCGTAATCGGCCACGGAGAACAACTTCAGCCTGTCGTAGTTGAAATTGCCATCGGCATCCATCAGGTCGATGGTATTAGGAATGTCATCAACGCCGAAGCGTATGATATTGATAGCCAAAGCCGACAGGGTGTCGGGGCGATGGGCGAAGCCCAGATGGTTGTAACCTGCCATTCCGGCAAAGTAGTTGGCATGCATCCCCCCTACTTCATACCTCTTGGACATCCCTGTTAGCCCTGCAGGGTTCCAGTATGCTGCCTCAAGCCCTGAGCATGCGGCTACCCCGGTATTGCCCATGGCAAGCCAACGGGCACCTACACCGATATTCAAAAAATCGTTGCTATACTTTGCCGTTTGTGCATAGGCAAAGAGTTGAAGGAGAGAAAAACAGAAAAACAGGGCAACTTTCCTCATGGCTTCTGATTATTCAAAGGCGAAAACCCACTATTGCTTTAGAAACATACGTAAATCAATTTAGCTTTACTTTCCACAGGGTTTTACGCTCAAATAACTTACTTTTGTCAAAAATATTGCACCAAGCCAAAAAATATGACCACTCCCAATCCCATTAAGCACACCCCCAACATTATCACCCTGGCCAACCTGCTGGCCGGCTGCTTATCAATAGTATCGGCTTTTGAGGGCAACCTGCTTCTGGCCGGGTACCTCATACTGCTGGCGGCCATCTTCGACTACTTCGACGGGTTTACGGCACGTCTGCTCAAGGCATACTCGCCCCTGGGCAAGGAGTTGGACTCGCTTGCAGATTTGGTGAGTTTTGGGGTAGCCCCATCAGTGCTGCTGTTTCACTTGCTTAGGGATTCACTCAATATTCCCGCTACCGAAGGGTTAACCGCCGGGCACACCCTGCTGGTCATTCCCTTTACCGTGGCCATTTTTTCGGCTCTCCGATTGGCAAAATTCAATATCGATACACGGCAAACCGTGTCGTTCATCGGGCTTCCCACCCCGGCCAATGCCATGTTCATCGTCGGGCTAATCCTTGGTTTGGACAGCCCCTTCGCAAAGTGGTTCCAAATTGTTACCTCTTCGCCCACGGCCATCATTGCGTTGTCGTTGGTGCTATCGGCACTGTTGGTTGCGCCCATTCCCATGTTCTCCCTCAAGGTTAAATCGCTCAACATTAAGCAGATGTGGCGACAACACCTGCTCATAGCGCTATCCCTGCTCTCCATTTTTATCCTTGGCAGGGCTTCGCTGACCCCGATAATACTGCTGTATATCCTGATTTCCATTGTGGGTCTGATTTTTAAAGAAGAGTAGCATCGTGAACATCAATCCCATCGTTGAGAAGGCTGTCAATCTGGCAAAAGCGTACCACTCATCAGACACCACCGGACACGACTGGTGGCATGTGTACCGTGTTTGGAGACTGGCTAAATACATAGCCCTGCACGAGGGTGCAGATATGCCAACCGTAGAACTGGCAGCGCTGTTTCACGACATGGACGACTACAAGATTACCGGTGTGCACAATAATAGCCTTGCCAATGCTCGTGAAGCCCTCAAAGAACTGCATGTTGACAACCTAACCGCCCAAAGGGTAATCCGTGTAATTGAGGAGGTTTCGTTCAGGGGTGCGGGAGTGGATACAACACCGTCGTCGCCGGAAGCATGCGTGGTGCAGGATGCCGACAGGCTCGATGCCATTGGGGCTATTGGCATTGCAAGAGCATTCGCCTACGGCGGTGCCAACAGCAGGGAAATGCATATACCTCAGGAGAAGCCCCAACTGCATAAATCATTCGATGAGTATAAAAGTGCCACAGGCAGCACCATTAACCATTTCTACGAAAAATTGATTTTGCTGAAAGACCGCCTTAATACCAATACCGCAAAAGCGCTGGCTACAGGCCGTCACGAGTTCCTGCTGGAGTTCCTGAATCGGTTTTTGGAGGAGTGGGAATTGAAGGATATTGATAACCCCGTCCGTGGGAAAAAATGATATTGTAAAATGCGAAAGGTAGCAGTTATCGACTTGGGAACAAATATTTTCCACCTTGTGGTTGCCGCCGTTAACGACGACGGAACTTTTCAAATAACCCATAGTGAAAAACTCCCGGTTAAGCTGGGCGAGGGAGGAATTACCCAGGGTGTTATTACACCTGAGGCGATTGATCGTGGTATGGGTGCCATTGGCGAACTCATGCGAACCGCACTGCTGCACGGAAGCCATGAGCTTTTTGCCTTTGCCACATCGGCCATTCGCAACGCCTCCAACGGGGATGCGTTTGTGAGCGAGGTTAAAAATCTTTTCGGCATTGACGCAAAGATTATCACGGGTGATGAAGAGGCAGAGCTAATTTACTTTGGCATTCGACTGGCAGCACCTCTTAACGAGCAGAACGTTCTGATGGTCGATATTGGCGGTGGCAGCAACGAGATTATCATTGGCAACAGCCAACAGCTGCTGTGGAAACGCAGCTACAACCTTGGCGTTGCACGCCTAGTGCATATGTTCAATCCCTCCGACCCCATCGAACCCTTTGAAATTGCCCAGATTGAACGCTACATCGAGAACGAACTTTCGGATTTGATTGACCCCGTGGCCAAATACAAACCAACAGCAATCATAGGTAGTTCGGGGTCGTTCGACACCTATCGGAGCGTTCTCACCCTAAGCAGGGCCATGGAAGACAGCTCTGCACTCAGTGCAAACATTCCCATTGATGAATATATTAAGTTGCACAACTACCTGTTGACCACTACGGCAAAGCAACGCTATGCCATTCCGGGCATGGAACCCGTTAGGGTTGAGTTCATTGTATCGGCGTCAATTTTCACCCATTTTCTTATAAAAAATTTTGGGATAAAAAGTATGATGCAATCATCGTACTCGCTGAAAGAGGGCGCATTGTGGAAGTTGGTTAACAGCTAAACCATTCAAGGGAGTCGACATCAAAAGCAAAACTCATGCTTTTTGATGCTTTTCCTATGATCAGTGATTTTATTGCCTCTCACAAAGGAGAGTTTTCTGCCTTGCTAACGGCATTCTTTTGGACATTCAGCGCAATAGCCTTCGAGTTTGCGGGTAAAAAGATTGGTTCGCTCTCGGTGAACATCTTCAGGTTAATGGTTGCTTTCATTCTCCTCTCCCTCTACTCATGGATTGTACGTGGCGTCATCTTCCCCACCGATGCCAGCGTTCACAACTGGATTTGGCTCTCGCTTTCAGGATTGGTAGGATTCGTTTTGGGCGATTTGTGTTTGTTTCAGGCTTACGTGGTAGTTGGTGCACGCATTTCCATGCTAATCATGGCATTGGCTCCGCTCATCGCAGCGATTTTTGGTTGGGCATGGCTGGGCGAAGTGGTCACGCCAAAACAGGCCATGGCCATGGTGATTACATTCCTTGGCATCGCCGTGGTGATACTCCGAAGAGAAGATGTCAACCCCAATGATGTCAACGGCAACGGAAGGCGAAAGGTGAAATTCTCATACCCTGCTTGGGGCATACTGCTGGCTCTTGGCGGTGCCGTAGGACAAGGCGGAGGGCTTGTGCTCAGCAAGTACGGCATGGCCGACTACGACGTTTTCTCCTCAGTTCAAATAAGGGCAGTGGCAGGGCTTGTGGGCTTTTCGCTTATTTTTACCATGTTCAACAGGTGGGGCAATCTACGCAAAGCCCTGCAGAATTCAAAAGCCATGGGTCGTCTGGCCATCGGTGCTTTTTTTGGGCCGTTCATGGGGGTTTCAGCCTCACTTTGGGCAGTGCGATTTACCACCACCGGCGTGGCCTCAGCAATAATTTCCATCGTCCCTGTGCTGATAATTCCCTTCTCGATTCTCTTTATGCACGAGAAGTTCAAACCCAGGGATTTGGTGGGTGCCGTAATAGCCATTACGGGGGTTGTGGTCTTTTTCCTTTAACCTTTTTTCTCCATTTTTTCCATTTTAAACGAACAATCGGCCAGTTAAAAGTTGTTCATTAAAAACCATATGCTTAATTTTGATGTGGTGTATTGCTTATCGTTCACAAAACCCCACGGATAAAAAGGGAATACCTTTAAGTGGAAGTAGCCCCTGAACGAGCAATAGTCAGCATTGCAACGAAATGCCAGTATTAGCCTTTGATTTTTTATAAGATGAAACCCTATACCCAGAATAAACTCTAAAAAATTAACCATGAGAACATTTATCAAACACATGGGATTAACCCTACTTTTCGGGGCATTCTCATTCTTGCTTTCGGCATACGATGATGCCCGGCTGATGCGGTATCCCGACATCAATGGCAATCAAATTGTATTTGTTTACGCCGGCGACCTTTGGACGGTGGATGCCAATGGCGGCGAGGCGCGGCAGCTCACCTCGCACAAGGGGTTGGAACTGTTTCCCAAAATATCGCCCGATGGGAAGTGGATAGCTTTCTCGGCCGAGTATAGCGGTTCGCGCCAGGTTTACATCATGCCATCGCAAGGCGGAACTCCCAAGCAATTAACCTATTACAACGACGTTGGGGTGATGCCCCCGCGTGGAGGGTTCGACAACGTGGTGCTGGGATGGACTCCCGACAGCAAAAGGGTACTTTTCCGCAGCAACCGCACACCCTATGGCGACAGGATGGGCAACTACTACCTTGTGAGCATTGACGGAGGCCTCGAAGAGGAGCTTCCCATTCCCCACGGAGGTTTTGCCGACCTTTCGCCCGATGGGAAAAAAATCGTGTTTACATACGTAGATAGGGAATTTCGCACATGGAAGCGTTACAAAGGTGGCCGCGCATCCAATCTCTGGATTTACGATTTGGAGAAGAACACCTCCGAGGAAATCACCGATTTCAAGGGCACCGACCATATACCCACCTGGTATCGCGATAAAATCTACTTTGCCTCCGACCGCGACCTGTGGCTCAATATCTACAGCTACGATGTCAAAACCCGTGAGGTGAAGCAGATTACCAAGCACAATAAATTTGACGTGATGTGGCCCAGCGGACGAAACGGGCAGATTGTGTACGAGGTGGGCGGACAGCTATACAAGCTGAACCTCGAAACGGAGCAAACCCAACGCGTTACTGTGAACATCAACTACGACTTTGCTAACACCATGCCCTACCACAAAAACGTGAAGGGTAACATCAACAGCTTTGCCATCTCACCCGGTGGCAACAGGGTGCTTTTCGATGCCCGTGGCGATATCTTTTCGGTACCCGCAGGCGAAGGAACTACCCACAACCTCACCAATATGCAGGGGGTACGCTCGGTGTTCCCGCAGTGGTCGCCCGATGGGCGATGGATTACGTACTACTCCGACGACACGGGGGAGTATGAGGTTTACCTGCTGGAGAATAAGGAGTATGCCAAGCCCAAGCAGATTACCAAAAATTCGAAAGGTTGGAAGTACCCCGCCACTTGGTCGCCCAACAGCAAGATGCTGGTGTTCTTCGACCGCTCCATGAAGCTGCAGCTGCTAGACGTAGAATCGGGTCGCATAACCGTTGTGGATACACCCACCTCCGACGAGATTCGCAGCTACGAATTCTCGCCCGACTCGCGTTGGATTGTATATACCAAGAACGGGCCCAACGACCAGGGAACCATCTGGGTTTTCAACATTGAAACCGGCAAAGCACGGCAGCTAACCGATGGCACTTTCTCCGACAGAGGGCCGGTCTTCTCAAAGTGTGGCAATTACATCTTCTTCATCTCCAATCGTGATTTTAACCTCGACTTTTCCAGTTTCGAGTTTACCTATCTTTACAATAAAGCCTCGCGGATTTACGCCCTTGCGCTGAGAAAGGACAGCCCAAAACTTTTCGAACCCAAAGAGACCACCGAATCGGCTGGAAAAGCCGATAAGAAGGAGGAGCCCAAGAAGGATGTTATGGTATCCATCGATTTTGAAGGGGCCAACCAACGCATCGTTGCGTTCCCGTTGCCATCGCAGGATTACTGGGGTTTGCAGGCAGTTGAAGATGGCGCTGTTTACTTCGACGAAGGAGGGATGCAACGCTACAACGTTAAGGAGCAGAAGAACGAGCTCATCATGGCGGATATTGAGACGGGTATAGTCTCGGCCGATGGCAAAAAATTCATCTACCGCAGCAGGGGCGATTACGGAGTTACCTCCCTTGCTCCCAACCAGAAAGCGGGCGATGGCAAACTCAACCTCGACAACCTGACCATGCGCATTGAGCCAAGGAAGGAGTGGAATCAAATCTTTGTGGATGGGTGGCGCATCTTCCGCGACTTCTTCTACGTTGATAACCTGCATAACGTGGACTGGAACGGCTTCCGTCAGAAGTATTCGGAACTGCTGCCATACCTCAACCACCGTTTCGATTTGGATTACATCTTTGGCGAAATCATTGCCGAAACCAATACAGGACACTCCTATGCCGACTGGGGCGACTTTGAGCGTGTGCAGCGCCTGGAAACGGGCTTGCTGGGAGCCAAACTTAAAGGCGATCCTGCCAACAAACGCTACATTATCTCGAAAATATTTCCGGGAGAAAACTGGAATCCCGAACGCCGTTCGCCACTCACGGAGCAAGGCATTGATATTGCCGAAGGCGAGTATCTGATTGCCATTGAGGGCACTGATATTACCACCGACGACAACCCGTACAGATTTCTCGAGAACAGGGTTAACGTTGCCACCCGTATCACGGTGAACAGTAAGCCTACGGCTGTCGGCGCACGCACCTATACCATCCGCCCCATTGCCAGCGAGCTGGAGCTGATGCATCTCGACTGGGTGAATACCCGTCGTGCCATGGTGGATAAACTCTCGGGAGGCCGAATCGGGTATATCTACGTCCCCAACACGGCGGTGGAGGGCAATCGCGAGCTGCATCGCGGGATGTATGCCTACCACCACAAGGATGCGCTGATAATCGACGAGCGCTTTAACGGCGGTGGATTTATCCCCGACAGGATGATTGAAATGCTCACACGCGAAACCCATGCCCTGTGGCACAGGGCAGGACTGGAGCCCATGCGTACTCCCGGCATAGCCCACGATGGGCCCAAGGCCATGCTCATCAACCAGTACTCATCGTCGGGTGGCGATGCGTTCCCCTACTTCTTCCGCCAGAAGAAACTTGGCACCATCATCGGTACCCGCACCTGGGGCGGATTGGTGGGGATAAGCGGTAACGCCGGACTGGTGGATGGCGGCTATATCTCCGTTCCCCGCTTCGGTATTTACAATAGCGAGGGTCAATGGGTAGTTGAGGGCGTTGGCGTTTACCCCGACATAGAGGTGATTGATGCCCCGCACTTGCTATACCAAGGGCACGACCCGTCGCTGGAGAAAGCGGTGGAGGTGCTGATGAAGCAACTGGAGGAGAATCCTCCCAAAAAATGGCCTGTCCCCGCCGATCCCGACCGCAGTGGCTGGATTGAGGTGGAGATTAAGTAAATTGCATAGCACTTTGCCATACATAGGCAAACCCACAAACAGTCGGTATCAGGCATATGGCCGATACCGACTGTTTCGGTAAAAAAGTGAATCACAGCATGAAAAGACTTCACTACATCGATCAACTTCGGGCCCTGGCCATATTCCTTATTATCTTCGAGCACAACGACCATTCATCGTGGCTAAGCGCTTTCTCAACCTCTTTCAGCGTTCCACTTTTCTTTGTCATTTCGGGATTTGTAAGTGGAGACAAGTCGGATATTGCCATTGGCCAATATTTAAAAAAGCAGTTCAACCGGTTGATTGTGCCCTACCTATCCATTGCCATAGTGCTCTACATTTTCTGGTTTTTTGTGGGAAGGCATTACGGCGAAAGCGCCGACAAGGCGTACCATCCCATAAAAAATCTTGTGGGCATTCTCTATGCCCAAGGCGGCCCCGACTACATGAACTGGGGTATTCCCATGTGGTTCCTCCCGGCACTTTTCATGGTTGGGCTCATCGATTTTTTGGTATCGAAAATTCCGTTCCGCTTCCGGTTCATACCGGCCATTGTGGTACCCATAGCGGGCTATGCGCTGTTCAAAACTACATCAACCCACCTGCCCTGGAGCCTTGATGTGGCCATGGCGGTTTACGGCTTTTACTTTGTTGGCACCCTCATTCGCAGGTTTAACCTAACCGAAAAGATGAATAATGCCATTTTGCTAATGGCAATATCCCTGCTGTTTTTTATTGTCCATGTATCCATGGCAGGGTACAACGGTAGGGTGCTTTACTACTACAGCGACTATGGCAACCAGTTCTATCTGATGTACCTGAACGGTTTGGCAGGTTTTATCTGGACTTTCTGCCTATTCAAGCTGATACCGCTAATTAAACCCATGGCCTGGGTTGGTCGCAACACGCTGCCCCTGCTGGGGTTTCATCTCCTTGCCATGACCTTTATTAAGGGTTTTGCCCTTTTTGTGCTGGGTATCGAAATTGAGTTCAACGTATGGATATCCCTCCTCTTGGCCTTAGTTCAGATTTTGCTGGTAATACCCGTTATCCTGTTCCTCAACCGTTACCTGCCGTTTATGGTTGGTAATCGGGTGAAAAGAGGCTCTGCCTGACATCTAAGTAAGGCGAATGAATGGCTGCTCCGTGGAGGATGGTATGAAAAAGAAAAGAGGTGTTGATGGTCTTGCTTCGGTTGGACATCAGGCTCTCCACCTTTTCGGGGTACTTTTCCCTGAACGATTGCGATAGCCAGATAAAACCCGCAGGGTTTTGCTCGGTGGGGGTGTTGTTGGTGTGAAGCCATTTGCCCTGCTCGCCAAACGATTGTCCGTGATCGGCAAGGAAGATGAGCAGGGAATTCTCCTGCTCTATCTTTCCAATGATTATATCGAGCAGGTAATCGGAGAAAAGCGTGGCATTGTCATAGGAGTTTATCATCATCTCGCGGTTTTCTTCCGAAATAACCTTGGAGTGCATTATGGGTTTGAAAATGGCAAAAGTATCGGGATAGTTGCTGTTGTACCACCAGTGATTGCCGATGAAGTGCAGATTAACCAACATCCTGGGCCTTTTTTGCTCCATCAGCCCGAAGAATGGCTCCAGCAGGTCGGAGTCCATCTTTTTCAACACGCTGTAATCCGACAGCTGCGGCTTGTTCACAAACACCGTATCGCACTCGCCAACAAAAAACCTATAGGTTTTGGTGGGATTCTGGTTACCCAGCCAGGCTGTGTAAAAGGTGCTTTCTTTAAAGGCATCTATGAATGAGCTCTCGGTGGCCACCGGGTCGATGGAATCGGCCCCGGCCCTTGTTAGGATGTAGGGCAGGCTCTGAGCCGTATGGGTGTAGGGCGTAAACAGATGCGGCAGCGACACTACTCCCCTCCTCTCCATGTTGGGCATGGTGACCCTGTGATAGCCGTTCATCTGCACATGGTCGGCACGCAATGCCTCGCCAATGACAAAGACCACCAGCAGGGAATCCTCGTCGGTGTATGCACCCTTGCCCACCATCAGCCTGTCTTTCGACAGCTCCCGCCGCTCTTTCAGGTACTCCTTTGTGGCCAAATAGTACGAAAAGGGATTGCGCTGGAGCATAGTGTTATACCTCTTCCTATTCACATACCAAAATGCAGAGTAGCAAGCGACAAAAAGCAGTATGGCCACGTATGCCTGCCTCCGCGTCCACCTAAACCTAAACCGGAAGATTATTGCAACGGCACTGAGACCAAGGGTAACAAGCAATGTTATCAGCAGGGGGAAGGTGAAAAAGCCCGATGCCTCCTGAGCATTGGTAAAGAAAATGGACTCAATGAGCGCCGAGTTAATGCTCACATCGAACTGCCATGTGAAAAGTGCCGTTGCCGATGCAACCGCCACGAACAGTGGGAAAGCCACCATAAATACGTACCTGTTCAGGCTGAGCAGAAGCACCAGGCACAGCATGCCCATGGCTGCAATACTCCAATGCCCGATGACAAGCACCAAATCGCTGATCCCCTCAAAGGGGTAATGCTTATAGTTGGGCACCAGGATTATGATGGAAAACACCAGCGTGGTGACAATGAGAAAAAGGATAAAGGGGAAGTGCCTGACCAGATACCTCATGGTTTTTTTTGGTAAAAGTATATAAATCGCAATGATCTCTCCAAAAGATAATGCCCAAAAATATTCTGCCTAAACCATTACGAAGCATATTTGGAGATGCCAATGGTTGAAGTACATTGGCCGCAGCATGGTTTTTTGGGATAAGGTGACTTTAGCAAAATCCATTGTGGTATATTTGTGAACTGATAACGGGCACCATGAATAAAAGGAAACTGTACTATATGCTTAGCCCGTCGCTTCGACGGGTTGTAAGACGGATTTACTACCTCCCCATCGATATTTTTGAGAGCGTAACCGGGAAGCGCGACGCCATAACACCGCCCAGGGGGAAGATTTTTATAGGCTCGGGCGATTTTCTGATGCAGGGCGAAAGGCTTTTGGACATTCTCACACAGCATGGAGGCCTTATGCCAAGCCATCGGGTGTTGGATGTAGGGAGCGGCATAGGTCGCGTGGCCATCCCTCTCACCAAGTATTTAGATGCCAAAGGCTCGTACGAGGGCTTCGACATTGTGAAGGCAGGCGTTGAGTGGTGCCAAAGGAGGATAACCCCTCTCCATCCCAATTTCCAATTCAGGCATATCGCCCTGAAAAACGACCTGTACAACCTGAGCACAACGGCCGAAGCACGAAATTTCGCATTCCCATACAGTGATGGTGAATTTGACCTGGTGTTCCTATTCTCTGTTTTCACCCATATGCTTCCCGAAGATGTTGACAACTACCTAAACCAGATTGAGAGGGTGTTGAAAAAGGGTGGCACCTGCCTGGCTACCTTTTTTATCCACAATGAGGAGAGCCAAAGGCTCATGGCCGGCAATAAGGGCTTGCAATTTAACCACGACCGTGGTCATTACCTACTGCTCGACCCGAGGGTAAAGGAGGCAAACGTTGCCTTTAAAGAGCCATACTTATTGCAGCTGTTTGAAAAGAACCAGCTGGCTGTGGAAAGGATACATTACGGCTTCTGGCCGGGCAGGGACAAGAATAGCTGTATCGATTTTCAGGATACCGTGGTGCTGAAAAAGCAGAAATAGGCTGATACGTTGGCTATGGCTTTATGAAAGTCAGCTTATAAATGTACCCTTTGCAAAAATTTTAATTTCACTATTGCTTAATAATCTGCTTTTTACAATTAACAGAGGCTGCTGTGAGTTTAACCTGATTGATGAGGTCTTTTCGCCATGTCCAAAATAATCTCTGCCACTGATTGTCTTCAAACATACACAACTACAGCAATTAACCCGCGTGGTTTGTCAAGATGGATTTAGATGATCTAAATCAACTTGTTAATAACTGACACAGAGCACATTAACGCGACGCCTTCATCGGTTGATGATACTATTCCATTCGTCAAGTATTGGCCTACGTTCGTGTAATAAATATTTCTTTTCCTGAGGAATAACGTAAAGGAAAGTAAAGAAACCAACACCCAAAAGTGATGATTGCCGACGACACCATATTAGAATTTGACTTCGGGCAGAAGCGAAGCAAAAAGCGGGTTTGGTCAACCATACTCGTGCTGATCATCCCCCTGCTGTTTATCATCCTCTTCTCGAGTTACCAACAACCCGATGAAGACATCGTAAGTTTTCAGATAACCTATAGTCCCATCGATTTCCAGTGCGACCTGCAGAGCCGGTTATACTCCATGGCCTGGGACGAGCATTTGGGCACTTGCGACGACCCTGAAAGCACTATCAACAATTTGGTGAAACTATTCTTCGAGCATAGGGATTTCGTACCGGTGTGGACCACCATTTACGATACTAATAAGCAGTTCAAAGGTTTGATGAGCCTAATTGACAGTGCTAAGTACCTGGGATTTCCCCTGGACTATTTTGATGCTAAATCCATAAAGAGTATCTGCAATACGTTCACAGAAACCAAATCATTGGAATCCAGAGTAAACCTTGAGCTGGCTGCAACCTTTTCAGCTTTTAAGCTGATGGCTTTCCTTAAATCGGGAATTTTGGGGGTATCTCTCTCACCCAGGCAGGCCGATTTCATGGCAACGCTGCCCGCACTTCTGGATAATGCCATTTCGCAAGATGATATTCGGGGGACCATGCTGGGGCTTCAACCCGACATGGTACAGTTCAACCGCATTGTCAACTCGCTCCCCCACTTCATCGACCTCCATTTGTCCATTCAGTTCACCACCCCGAAATTCATTGACGACCGCATGCTGGCCCGCGGTTTATACTACGCAGGGATAACCAATACTGCCGAAATTGACAGCAACGAAACCAATGCTCCGGCAATTGCCAAACTGCAACGCATGTATAATCTGCCCATAGATTCGGTATTGAATAAACCTACCCATCACATCCTGGTTTCGCTACTCCAGTATCGCTACTATCAGGCTTGCCTTAACCTCAACCGCCTGAGAAACCTCGACAATAACGACGAGAACTTTCTGTTTGTGAATATCCCCGAGTATAAGCTGCATGTTATTGAGTCGAAGCAGGAAAAGGAGGTTTTCAATGTGATTGTTGGCAAAACCGAAACTCCAACGCCCATATTTTCCAGCAACCTGGAAACGGTAATTACCAACCCACACTGGACGGTTCCCAAAAGCATAGTGAACGAAATGCTCCCAAAAATCCGCAGGGATTCCGCATACCTTCAAAAAAACGGCTACGTGGTGATTGATGGCAGAGAGCAGGTGGTGGATATGTCGAGCATCGACTGGAGCCTGAGCGATCCGCTGGGAACGAGGTACTTTCTCCGCCAAATGAATAGTTCAAGCAATGCGCTGGGGTTGGTCAAATTCATTTTCCCAAACGAATACAACGTTTACATCCACGATACCCCATCGAGAGGGCTTTTCCGAAATACAACCCGTACCTACTCCCACGGCTGTATACGTTTGGAAAACCCCGACAAACTGGCACAATACCTTACCGACAGGTATATTGATGATGAAAGTTGGAATATTAAAAAGCTTATCTCAAGCAAGGAGAGTAAAACCATCAATCTGAAGCAAAAACTTGGGGTTCATATACAGTACATTACCTGCTCCGGTAATGATGGTTACGGGATGGAGTTCTACAAAGATATTTACAACCTGGACAGGGATGAGATGGCTACAGTATTCCCAAATCAGCCGGAGATTTAGACAGAAGAGAGGAGTGGTAAATAAAAAGGCATGTGCCATTCTTAATCAAATCGATAACCTCGCGTGACTCGTCAACGGGCAAGGCAGGGCATCCAAAGCTTCGCCCCAAACGCCCGTTTCGCTCAATGAATCTCTCGCTCACATAGTCGGCGCCATGAATAACCACAGCCCTCTTCAGCGCATTGTCATTCAGTCCCTTGCTCATTCCCTGTATTCTTAGCGAATACCCATGCTTCCCTTCGTATGTGCTCTCCGTAACGTACAGCCCCAAACTGCTCTGATTGGAATGCACAGCGTTGGAGAATGATTCGGCATTGAGCAGCCCGGAATTCTTACCGTGGGCAACAAGCGTTCTTTTTACTACCCTACGGTTGCGGATATCGATTAGAAAGAAGCGTTTCTCTACCGAAGGTCTGCTGAAATCGATTATGGCGATGAGCGAATCGTTGTTCAGGCGTTGCTGCTGCCTCATGGTCTGATAACCTGTGAATGCCATCCGAATGGCAGGCTCGGGAATTCCCACCGAGTCCACAAGGATATCCTTCCAGGTAACGCCAACCGGCTCATTGATATCACTCTTACCAAGGTTGGGCGAGAAACCCGTAAATCCTATGGTTAGGGCAATTAACGCAACGAATGGTAGTATAAACTGTTTAAAACGGCTCACCGGATATAAATTTTTGCAAACTTACTTATTTTCGTCAACGCAAAAGAAGCGTTCGTCACTGATTTATCACCTTTTACCATTTTTTTATACACCAAATATCAGTCAGAATGTTTTTGATTTCAAAAAAATTATCCCGATGATTATGAATTTATGCTTGGAATACTTTTTGTAAATTTAGACCAACTACCAATAAGTTAAAATTATGAAGAGAACCGTTGTAATTGCCGCACTACTTGCCTTTACCTCCTGTGCAATACTGCAAAAGCCCACAGTTGTCAACCTTAAACCCATGCCCGTGGCCGATTTTTTGGATAACCCATTCGGACACGACGAGAGCATAAAGGCGTTTCAAAAATCGTTGCCCCAAGGGACAAAGGTTCAGAAGTTGCTTCGCCAAAGCGTGAGCAGAAACCAAAGTCCCGATACCATTTACAATTTCAAGTTCAAAAAATCGAAGGTTGTCATTTACAAAACGAAGTTTAACCAAGAGTACCTCCTGGGAGGTGTAATCTACAACCCTGAAATTGAGATGATCAATGGCATCCGCCAGGGGATGACCAAGGATAAGTTTTATGAGTCATTCACCGATCAGGAATTGGCTAAGGGCGATACCATTGAAATTGTCCACCCGCGCAAAGACAGGAAGTTTAACTTTTACTTCGATCAACGGGGTAGGTTGAACAAGTTCAGCTTTTCGGGAAACTCCTAAAAAAAAGCGGCCTGGAATACATTCAGGCCGCTTTTATCTTTTTCTTTCTCTCGCTATTTCAACGATAGCCCACTGAGTACTACTTTGCCAACCTCCCATGTGGCAGCACCACTGGTTGAACTGGTGTACTTAAAGGCCACGTAAATATTCTGCCCATCGTACTGCGACAGGTCGATATTACCGCTATCCACAAAGGTCCAGCCATTGCCGGGTGGGCGGTTAAACCCTGTCAACTCCACCCAGGTTCCCGATTCGGTGGGTTGGCTAACACCATCGTAATTATTGGAAACCATTACCTTCAAATCGCTGTAGCTGGTAATAAAGTTGATGGCTTCCCTGATGTTCATACGAACATCCACCTTATCCTCCAGATCTATGGCCGGCGACACCAGCCAATCCTCGTTCTCCTTGTTGCCCCCCTGGAATCCGCTGATGTAGGCACATCCCGAATCGTATGACTGCCACTGCCATTTTTGGGCACCTGTTATACTGTATTCTTTAAACTGACCCAAATTGGAGGTGAAATTTTCCACAAAGAATGGCTCAACCAGGGTACACCGCTCGCCGGTGAGATCCACATCATCTAAATTGCGCACGTAGAGTTGATATGTGGTAAGGTACTTACTAAGAATGGCTATCATAGTCCCGTTGCCTTCAGGGAGCAACTCTTCATGGAAATCGGCAAAGTTGCTGGTACGAACCACAATCTGGTGGCCATCGCAATCGGTTAATGTCCGGTTTGTGGTTGCGCTATTTTCAGCCCAAGGCTTACCCAACTCCGAATTATCAAACTGTACTCCATTAAGCACAATGAGCTTACCCAGGTTTTGATCGTTAATCCCCACAAGGCCTATGGGAGTGGGTTCAATTTCATTTCCAAGGGAAACAAGCTGGATATAAGCAGGGATGGCACCCTCTTCAATGCCACCAAGCCTGTCGAAACCACCGCTTTGGTACACCGACCCGCCAAGTTGAACCAATCCACCGTATGCCCCCAGTATCAGGTCTTTAACCCTGACCTTAATCCTGGCTCCAACAGGGAATTGTTTGTAAAGGTCTTTGGCATCGATTTTCAGATCAATACCCGTAGTTTCATCCTGTATAACCAAGTTCTTGTAGTAGTTCCCCGATTCGTCATCGGCCACAACCACCGCCTCAATGTAATTGGGATCGTGAATGGTAGGAAAGCCGCCCGTGTATTTCTGCTTAAGCTGCGCAATGGTTATCTTGGTAAGCCCATCAAAGGGATCCCACCAGGGATTGTCGAAATTCACCTCGCTGGTTCGGCGGATTATCAGCTGCACCTTATCATCGTATCTGCCCGCAATGGCAATTAACGATCCCTGCCCGCGGGGCACCTTTTCACTGGCAAACTTAGCGTAGCCACTGGTACGTACCATCACGGCGTTCCCCATGTTGTCCATCAGGGTAAGTTCGCCATACTCCTGATGCTCGGCATCGGCCCATGTCTTTGAGGTATCGGATTTGACAAACTGCACATTTTCCAGCCTGATAAGCTGCGACTCGTAGTCAAAAGTGTTCAGCTCGGGTATGGTAACCGTCTTAGGAGTTGTCGGCTTCAGGGTAGAAATCTTCTTAATATTCCTATCCACGTCCACCGAGTCGATTTGAAAAAGCTTACGGTAGTATTTAATGCTGATTCCATTCAGGTTGATATACATTGAATCGCCCTGATAGAGCCCACCCGGTGATTTAAGCCTAACCACAACACCTCCCGTTGCATCGCCAATGTAGGCCTCCTTGTATATGTTCCCCGACTTGTCGTCCATGGTAACCACCGCAAATACAGAGGTATCGCCTTTGAAGGTATGTACATTTCCCGGAGGACACAGCTGCCTGAGCTGAAATATGGTCAACGGTGTTCCTATGGGGATTTCTCTGGGCGACGGTGGACCAAACTGATCATCAATGCAACCGGCTAAAACAATGGCCAGCGGCAATCCCAACAATAGCGATTGTAATCTTCTTATCTTCATGTCTAAATCATTTTATCATTTTGTTAAAACCGGGGACCATTCAGCTTAACTTCGTATAAATGCCTTATAATCAACTGGCGATCGTTGCCATACTGACTTGCAATGGCAATTATTGAACCCTTGCCGTTGGGCACTTTCTCACCCGCAAAATTGGCAAAGCCATTGGTTCGCACCAGCACTGTATTACCATGTTCATCTTCCAGAGTTCTGTTCTCCGATATTTGGTTAACAGGGTCTGCATACGTTTTGGCCGTGTCGGTGGCAATGAATTGAACATTTTCCAACTTTATCAGAACCGATTGCAACCGCGTGGGGAAATCGGCAGCATACAGGTCGGGTATAGTAACCGTCTGCGGGTCAATCTTTATGCCCCGAGCCTGGGTAAACAGACTGGTAACAGCATCAACCCCGTCAATCTGCAGAAGCTTTTCGAAGTACTGCAAAGTGGAACCCTTAAGGCTTATCCGCAACAAATCGCCCTCGCGCAGCCTGCTGGTTGCTTTCAAACGGAGCAATACCCCTCCCGTATTATCCTGAACATACAGGTTCTTGTAAATATTGCCAGTACTCTCATCCATTGTTACCACGGCAAACAATGAGCTGTCGCCCACAAATGTGTGGCTTACCGAAGGCGGGAATTGCGCACGAAGATTGGCAATGGTTACAATGGATTGCTCATCCAGCACCGGTACAGGAGGCGAATCGAGCTCATCGTTGCAACCTGTAAAAGTTGCTGAAAGAACTAACGGTAAGAACCATCCGGCTATTTTTTTTACGCTATTCATCACGTAGTATCATTAATGGGTTAAAAGCTAAAGTTGAGGTTGAGGAAAAAGTTGGTCCCGTACATGTATGCGTACTTGGGCGGGAATCTGTCTATATCGTTGGATTGATACCTCAACTGTTCAAAAGCTATCACAGTCAAATTTTTATTATTCAGCAGGTTGCTAATGCTAAGGTTTAACCTGATGTACTGATTAGAGCCAACTCTCCACGATTTACCGCCAAACACATCCACCGTGTATCCATCGGGAAGTTTTTGCTGACCTAACAATAGGGGAAGCTGTTCATCAGTGGTAACCATACCGCCCACTGCTGTCTCAGTGCGCCTGTCGGGATTTATGTCAATACTGATCTTTCCGAAGTAGTTGGCGTTTGCTCCCACAAACCAGTATTTTGGGGCATTGTAGCGAAAGCCAATAGAGGCTGCTGCCTGAGGGAATCCACCGATAAGGTAGTTCTTAAAATATACCGTTTGGTTTTCGGCCAACATTTCGGCGCTGTTGTCGCGCGATAAGGTTACACTTGGACGTGAATTATAGGTGTAATGCCCCCAGGCCCCAACGGCATTTACCGATAAATCGGGGGTAATGTTAGCCTCGGCACCAAACTCAACTCCTAGGTTACGGGTATTAACCCCGGTCATAATGTAGTTTATGAAGGTTCGATAGCTCTCGTGGTAAAAACTTCGATTCCATGTTTGATTGATAAATTCGCTGTAGTAAAAGGTAAGCCTTGATTTAACTTTAGGTGACCTCACTATATAGCTCACATCTCCTGCAAAAATATTCTCGCTGGAAAGGCCTTTGATAACATCGTCCCTAACCCTTGCTGAGATGTATGCATTGCGGAAATACGGTGCCCGGGTGATATAGCCTGCATTCAAATCAATATACTGACGACCCGATATTTTATAGGTAGCTCCTCCCTTAATGCCATAGTTCAGAAAATTATGCTTCTCCGAATCGCCATATGAATTATTAGGGAATCGTCCATTCTGCATATGCCCTGTCCGCCAGAACGAAGTGTACGACAGGTTGGCAGCAATGAAAAAATCAACCTTTTGCAGTGAGAACTCCGATTGTGCAAATCCCTCGTAATGATTAATGTTTGCGGTAAAATCGTATCCAAACCTATCGCCCTCCTGGATAAGGCGGTTCGGATTTTTCAAATCGTTCTGATACAGGTTCTCATCGCTGAAATCGCGTTCGGCAAACTGGTCCACATCCACCCACCAGTCACCACCCAGCAGGTCAACCATCTCCTTAAACTGGAACCCTTTAAAATGCGAAAGATTAACCCCGCCGGTTAACATAATCCTGTCATCCACCCGATGCCGTGCGGTGGAATTAAAAATCCACTGGTTATGGTCATTCCTGCGCTCCTCCACAATATACTTCGAACGATTCCCGGTGATTGTCTCATCTCCAACGCGCTGGGAGAAAATATTTTTGGTATTGGCAAAATAAAAGTGATCCCAATCGAGCTGCCTGAACTGCTTGTTGTTTTTCCATTGATCGGTGTAGTATTGATACCAGTACTCATCATCGTTCTCCCAGTAACTGGGTAGGTAACGGTAGTAATCGGGTCTAGGGTCGGGGGCATCGTACCAGTTTAAAGCAGTATTACCGCCACGTCCAAACGAGTACACCACCGATGTTGTAATATCAGTTTTACCGAACGTTCCGTAATGGCTAAGCTGCATCATGGGTTTGTGGTAATTGTTAACCCTTGAATTGCGAATCTTGCCATTCTGGTAACCCCAGTTGGGGTTATAGTATGGATCTCCGGTCAAATCATAGGCCTCCTGAACAGCAATGCCCGACCGGCCGCTGCGCATGGGTGAGCCAAAAACAGTGAACCCGAAGCTATGATTATCGCTAAACTTCCTTTCCAACGAAATGAAGTAGGCGTAAGCTTCGTAAAAAGTTCCCTCTACATAACCCTCCTGAGCCCATCGTCTGGATCCGGAAATGGTAAGTGCCCAAGCATCATCCTTCAAACCCGTGGAATGGATAAACATGGCCCTGTGCCTATAGTTGCGGTTGGCAGCAGAGTAGGTAATGCGTGTACCGGGGCTAAACTGTGATGCCCTCGTAATAATACTGCTGGTTCCGCCCAAGGTTCCAAATGTGTTTTCGGTTGCAGCAAGCCCAATGGTATTGACCGTATTACGCATGGCATCGTTCAATCCTCCCCAGGTAGAGTAAATAACCTTCCCTGTTTCGGGATCGTTCACGGGAGTCCCGTTTATCATCATCGTAGTATTTTCCCCATCGTAGCCCCTTATCCTGAAGCGGCATGCCCCAAAAGTATAACCTGCGGTAGAGGTAAACACATCATTGGATCCCTGAAGTAATCCTGAAATATCGAATGCCTCATCATCCGATTCAAAATCGGATGCCGATAAGGAAATCACAGGGATAAAATCCTCATCAACTGTAACTACCGTGGTATCTACCTGCCCAAAAGCGCAAATGGAAGAAAAAAACACAGCAATTATTGGCAAGACAATTTTTTTTTTATAACCCATAGTATGCTAATAAATAATGATTTATTATTCTCAATCCCTTATTGATGGTGCTTTCAAAAATAGATAATATTAACAAAAGGCTGGTGCTAAAACTAAAAATATTTACCTTTATCACATTAAATCTTTCTAACAACAAGCATCATTTTTCAAAGGCAAAGGCTCTTTGCCTAATGGAAATAGCAAAACTGCTGATATGACTATGAAATTTCTCTATCTGAAGATTATTGGTATTGCCTTTTTGTTGCAGCTACCCTATTTGGCTTTAAGTCAGGAAAAAAAGGATTACAAAGTGGCATGCATAGCATTCTACAACCTCGAAAACCTGTTCGACACACTGGATACTCCCGGCGTAAACGACTTTGAATACACCCCTGCAGGCCCCAAGCAGTGGAATACCAAAAAGTATTTGGAAAAATTGGATAATCTGTCGAAAGCCATTGCCGAAATTGGCACCGAGTTTACTCCCCTTGGGGCTGTGATCATCGGCGTTTCGGAGGTTGAGAACAGGGATGTTCTTGTGGATCTGGCAGCGCAAGGGCCTATTGCTTCACGCAATTATGAGATTGTCCATTACGATGGGCCCGACAAGCGTGGCGTGGACGTGGCATTGCTTTACCAACCACGATACTTTACTGTTACCAATAGCAAAAGCTACAGGTTAATTGTCCCAGGGCGGGATGATTTTTTTACCCGCGATCAGCTCCTGGTGTCGGGGGTAATGGATGGCGATACCATCCATATAATTGTAACCCACTGGCCGTCGAGGTCCGGGGGAGAAAGCCGTAGCAGACCCTTGAGGATTGCTGCTGCCGACCTTGGCAGGCACATCATCGACTCCTTACAGCAAGCCAATCCCAAAGCAAAAATTATTTTCATGGGCGACCTCAACGATAACCCCGACGATATCAGCGTTGTGAGACACTTAAAATCGTCACCGGAGGTGGCTAAAACAGCAGAGAATGAACTGTTCAACCCCTTTTACAGCTTTTACCAAAAGGGGTACGGATCTCTTGCCTGGCGCGACACATGGAGCCTTTTCGACCAGATTCTCATTAGCAAACCCCTTACGGAAACAGACTACACTTCATACCGTTTTTACAAGGCACACGTTTTCAACAAGAAGTTTCTGCAGCAATCCTCCGGTCGATTCAAAGGTTATCCGTTTCGCACGCATGCCGGTAATCAGTACCTTGGCGGCTATTCCGACCATTTTCCAACCCTTATACTACTTGTAAAGGAAAAGGAATAGCCGAAATGGCAAAAGGGTAGCATTACCGCAATATTTTGCCTATCCTGAAATAATCCTATTTATAGGTATTTAGCGGCCATGGCATTGGCCCTAACAAGATCTTCGGGGGTATCAATGGCCATTCCCTCGTGGTGGGTAATCTCCACCCTGATGCTGTAGCCATTCTCCAACCATCGCAACTGTTCCAGCGATTCGGCCAGCTCCAACGGCGACTGTTCCAGCTGTGTTATCGCCCTTAGCGCATCGCTGCGGTATGCATATAGCCCGATATGCTTAAAAAACGGATGTGCATTGATCCACTCCTGCTTTTCCGCTCCCCTGATAAAGGGAATGGCCGACCGGCTGAAATAGAGTGCCTCCTTCCCGTTGCCAATAACCACCTTAGGGGTATTGGGATTGAACACATCATCGTGCTTGCCAAAGGGTTTTACCAGCGTTGCAATCTGAACACTCTTATCGCTGAATGGCTTGAGAATCAGTGTCAGCTGGTTGGGGTCAATAAAGGGCTCGTCGCCCTGAATATTGACCACCACATCGAATGCCTTGCCTACTTCTCGCTCAGCCAGTTGTAAGGCTTCGGCACAGCGATCGGTTCCGCTGGTATGGTGGGTTGAGGTCATCAGGACTTGCCCTCCAAAACTCTTCACCACCTCGGCAATCCTATGGTCATCGGTGGCCACAAACACGTATTCGTAAACGCTCTTTGCCTTTTGGTAAACCCATTGTACCATAGGTTTACCTGCAATCTCCGCCAACGGTTTTCCCGGAAACCGCGTTGATGCATACCGCGAGGGTATGATGCCTAATACTTCCATTGCAAAAACAGTTATGGTTAGTACAAAAGTAGCTATCAAATTATCAAAACCATTTCAATTGCGGGAAAAAAGAAATATTGTCAGTATTCAAATCGTTGTTAGGGCGGGCTCGGTGGCTTAAAAAATTTTTCGCCCTTGCCGTAATGGATAAAAAAGTGTAATTTTGTCAGTATTCTTTTCACAGGTTTCAATATGGATATTCAACGCATTAAGCAACGGTTCGAAATCATTGGGAACTACCCGGGGCTGAACAGGGCCATTGATATCGGTTTGCAGGTTGCTCCAACCGATCTCTCGGTGCTGATCACCGGGGAGAGCGGTACAGGGAAGGAGGTTTTTCCCAAGATTATCCATTTCCACAGCGCACGAAAGCATGGGGCTTACATTGCCGTAAACTGCGGAGCCATTCCCGAAGGGACCATCGATTCGGAGCTGTTCGGACACGAAAAGGGATCGTTTACGGGGGCCATGGATAGCCGTCAGGGTTACTTTGAGGTGGCCAACGGTGGCACCATTTTCCTCGACGAGGTGGCCGAACTACCTCTGGCTACCCAGGTAAGGCTCCTGCGCGTGCTGGAGTCGGGGGAGTTTCTTAGGGTCGGCTCTTCGAGGGCTAGGAAAACCAACGTTCGGGTCATAGCCGCAACCAACGTTAACCTGTTGGAAGCACTTCACAACGGACGATTTCGTGAAGACCTCTACTACAGGCTCAATACCGTTCCCATACACATCCCTCCCTTAAGGGACAGAACCGAAGACATCCCACTGCTGTTCAGAAAGTTTGCCTCCGATTTTGCCGAAAAATTCCGTATGCCACCCATCACCCTTAGCGAAAGTGCACAGGCAATGCTGATCAATTACAATTGGCCGGGGAACGTAAGGCAGCTGAAGAATATCACCGAACAAATCTCGGTAATCGAGGAGAAGCGCGTGATTACGCCCGAAATATTGCAAAGATATCTGCCCGACTACAGCTCTACCAAACTGCCGGCGTTAATTAAGAAGGACGGGGAGGGCGATGCCTCCTTTGCCAGCGAAAGGGAAATCCTGTACAAAATCCTTTTCGACATGCGTAACGATGTAAACGACCTGAAAAAACTGGTGCTGGACATGCTGCGCAGCGGGCACGAAGGTTTCGATTTGCATGGCGAGGCAGCCGGCATCATTCAAAATCTGTATAGCCAGGGAGACCAACATTTTAAATCACCTGTGATGACTTCCCCCGAGGGTAAAACTTTTACCCCCGATCATCCCCATATTCAGGACACAGAGGAAATTGTGGAAGAGTCGCTATCGCTGATGGACAAAGAGGTTGAGATGATTAAAAAGGCACTCGAAAGGCATAAGGGCAAGAGGAAGCAGGCCGCACAGGAGTTGGGCATTTCGGAACGAACACTTTACAGAAAGATTAAGGAGTATGATCTGGGCTAAACTAAAAGACTATACCGGAATGGGTATTAAGCCCGGCAAAATAGCCGCCATGGCAGCATTGGCCATTGCGCTCAACATTGTGCCATCGTGTAGCGTAAACTACTCATTCACCGGGGCATCCATTTCGCCCGATGTGAAAACGGTAAGTGTAGAACTCTTCCAAAATCTGGCTTCATTGGTTAACCCCACTTTGAGCACATACCTGACCGAAGAGTTGAAAAACAAATTTATTTCACAAACCCGCCTGAGCGTAGTCTCCGGCTTTGGCGACCTCACCTTTTCGGGCGAAATAAGGAATTACCAGGTTCAACCCATTGCCATTCAAAGCGATGAGGTGGCTGCATTAAATCGGTTTACCATATCCGTAAGGGTTAAATTTGAGAACTCCAAAGACCCTACACAGAATTACGACAAGACTTTCAGCCAATTCCAGGATTTTGAAAGCAGGCAGGATTTTGCCCAGGTTGAGCAGGGGTTGATGGAAACCATTGTGGCAAAGCTGGTGGAAGATATTTTTAACAACGCAGTGGCAAACTGGTAGAATATGGATAAGAATCTTTTTTTTCAATGCCTCGATAATCGCGATAACCTTGGCCAGGAGGTGCCGGGTATGCTGGATGCCACCCTGGAACAATATCCTTACTTCCTTCAGGCCAGAGTATTGCGGCTGATGGCACAAAAACAGCATAACCACCAGCAGTACAGTGCCGAGTTGAAAACAGTTTCGGCCCTTATGCCCAACCGTCTTACCCTGTTTTTCAACCTGAATCCGGTGGAAGAAGTAGTAAAAACTGAATCGCCAACATCCCATTCAGCCACTGTTGATAGCGATTCGCCTTTTGCTCTGGATGAGGTTGAAGCGGTGGAGCAAGCCGACGACGACACTTCTACTTTTGCCAATGCCTCTGAAGAAGTGGACGAGAGAAACGGGAACCTATTGGAATTGGGTGATTTGGAAACAATTAAGCGGATGAAAGAGGAGGCCTTTCTCAACCCTACGCTTTACACTCTTGACATACCAGGCGAATTTATTGATGATAAGGAAATCGAATCGCTTTACTCCAAATCTTCGGGAAGTGAGGGAGAAGGACAATCGCAGGATCAGCCGCGACAGCGGGAAAAATCGGAGCAGAGTGCTTTGATAGACGCATTCATTGAGGCCAACCCCAGGATAGTTCCCAAGGATCTTCCCAACGAGAAAGGCGGAGAAGGGAGAGATATTTCTTTGGAGTCGGTTAAGGAGCACGAGGACAACGTGAGCGAAACATTGGCCTTAATATTTGTCTCTCAGGGAAAAATTGCCAAGGCCATATCAATTTTTGAAAAATTATGTTTGAAATATCCGGAAAAAAGAGCTTACTTTGCGGCTCAAATTGAAAAATTAAAGAATCAACAAGTTAAATAAACAAAAAATCACCAGCAATGTACTTTTTAGTATCTGTATTGATCATTATTGCCTGCATACTGCTAATCCTTATTGTGCTTGTGCAAAATTCAAAGGGAGGAGGTTTGGCTTCGAACTTCGCATCGTCCACCCAGGTAATGGGAGCCAGAAAAACTGCTGACTTTCTTGAAAAGGCCACCTGGACATTGGCCATCAGCCTTTTAACCCTATGCCTATTGGCCACCCTTACCATTCCCCGCGAACGCATTGAAGGAGAGCGTTCGGCTTTGGAAGAGCAGGTAGAGCGCGCACAGGATCCAACGGCTATCCCTTCATTCCCTGTTACCCCGCCCGACGAGGAATAGCTGAATGCAGTATAGCGGTGAGAACCCATTGAAGGTGTCAGGTTGTCATATCCTGACACCTTTTTTATTCATTTCATTGCTTCGAAGCGCTTTTTGTCAGCCATCAGGGTTTAAAAAATGGCAGTTTTCCCCTTTGGCATAGCTTTCGTAAAGAGAAAGCTGCAGAAAATGATTGTTTAACCAAAAAAATAAATGCAATATGTCGAATCTTAAACTTAAACCTTTGGCCGACAGGGTATTGGTAGAGCCCATGGAGGCGGAAGAGAAAACCGCAAGCGGAATTATTATCCCCGATACCGCAAAGGAAAAACCACAGAAAGGCACAGTCAGAGCAGTAGGTCCGGGCACCAAGGATGTAACCATGGAGGTAAAAGTTGGTGATGTAGTGCTTTACGGTAAGTACGCCGGCACCGAGATATCCATTGACGACAAGGAGTACCTTATGATGAAACAGGCTGATATTTTGGCCATTGTCTAATCTTACAGTAATATTTACAAGTTTTCAATACTAACCTAAAAGAATCAAAATCAAATGGCAGGTAAAATAATTCATTTCGATACCGAAGCTCGCAACATGCTTAAGTCGGGTGTTGACCAGCTTTCGAACGCAGTAAAGGTAACCCTTGGCCCCAAAGGGCGCAATGTGGTTATCGAGAAGAAATTCGGATCGCCCCAAATTACCAAGGATGGGGTAACCGTAGCTAAAGAGATTGAGCTCAGCGATGCCATGGAGAACGTGGGCGCACAGCTGGTAAAAGAGGTTGCCTCAAAAACTGGCGACGATGCCGGCGACGGCACCACCACCGCCACCGTGCTGGCACAGTCGATTGTGAACGTTGGCTTGAAAAACGTTGCCGCCGGTGCCAATCCCATGGATCTGAAAAGGGGTATCGACAAGGCTGTTGCCAAGGTAGTGGAACAGCTCAAAAAACAGAGCATTGAAATTGGCGACGACTACACCAAGATTGAGCAGGTGGCCACCGTATCGTCGAACAACGATTTTGAGATTGGCAAACTCATTGCCGAGGCCATGAAAAAGGTGAAGAAAGAGGGTGTTATCACCGTTGAGGAAGCCAAGGGCATTGAAACCACCGTTGAGGTGGTGGAAGGTATGCAGTTCGACCGTGGCTACATATCGCCATACTTCATTACCAACCCCGATAAAATGGAGGCAGTTTTGGAGAATCCATTCATACTGATAACCGACAAGAAAGTGTCCACCATGAAGGATTTGCTTCCGGTGCTTGAGCCCGTGGCTCAAAATGGGCGCTCGCTGCTTATCATTGCCGAGGACGTTGAGGGCGAAGCCCTTGCTACGCTGGTGGTGAACAAACTGCGCGGTTCGCTGAAGATTGCAGCCGTTAAGGCCCCCGGATTTGGCGATCGCCGCAAGGAGATGCTTGAGGATATAGCCATCCTTAGTGGAGGCGTGGTGATCTCGGAAGAGAAAGGTCTGCGTCTGGATGCTGCCAAACTGGATATGCTGGGATCGGCCGAGAAAATTTCGCTGGACAAGGATAACACCACCATAGTAAACGGTGCCGGCAATAAGGAGGCCATCCAAAAGCGCGTATCGCAGATTAAGCTGCAGATTGAGAATACCACTTCGGACTACGACCGCGAGAAGCTGCAGGAGCGTTTGGCCAAACTGGCCGGTGGAGTGGCAGTTCTGTACGTTGGCGCAGCCACAGAAACCGAGATGAAGGAAAAGAAGGATCGCGTTGACGATGCGCTGAGCGCAACCCGCGCAGCCGTTGAAGAGGGTATTATCCCGGGCGGTGGCGTTGCCTATATCCGCTCCATCGATGCTTTGGACAGCATTAAAGGAGCCAATCAGGATGAGGTTACGGGCATTCAGATTGTGAAGCGTGCCATTGAGGAGCCTCTGCGCCAGATAGCCATCAACGCCGGACAAGAAGGATCGGTGGTTACCCAAAAGGTAAAAGAAGGTAAGGACGACTTTGGCTACAACGCCTACACCGACAAGTACGAGAACCTGCTTAAGAGTGGGGTTATTGATCCCACCAAAGTAGCCCGCGTGGCCCTTGAGAACGCCGCATCCATTGCCGGTATGCTGCTCACCACCGAGTGTGTGATGGTGGACGAGAAGGAGGAGAACCCTGCCCCCATGGGCAATCCCGGAATGGGCGGAATGGGCGGAATGATGTAAAAAACAACCGCATAATTAAGAAAAAGGCTGTCTGCATAGGGCAGCCTTTTTTCGTTGGGGGAAACCGACCCACATTGAAATCATGGTTCATCCTCTATAGGAGATAAAAACCGTACAAGTTGTTGTCCAAGGGGCTAAAGTGCGAATTACCATTGAGTTCAAAGATGGGACAAAAGACGGGATATCAACCCTAAAAAACCATTACTACAAAATCTTCATCGAGGTGATGAAGAAGAATTCGATAGAAGTTATTGAAAGTACTAAAGGGGCACAGTGTAACACTGTGTAGAATATTATATTTCCGATGAATCCGGGCTGTATTAACTTATGCCAGGCCTTTAGCCCTATTGATATAACACCACCTACCATTCCTACTCCCACCACCCGCCAAAAACAGTTTCCCAAAACTTTCGATGGCATAGTTTGTTATAGATGTTAAAATTACAGCTATGAAAACAAAAACAGTGGAAATGGTAATAGCCCCCCAGCGATACCATTGGGTGGGCGATGGATTTAGGGTAAATAACTATATTCCAAGCACCTACGGATTGGACATGGAAAGAATGAGCCCCTTTGTGCTGATGGACTACAACTCGAAATATACCTTTGGCCCAAGCGAAAAACCCAAGGGCGTGGGCGTTCATCCGCACCGCGGATTTGAAACCGTAACCATTGCCTACAAGGGCAGGATTGAACACCACGACAGCAGCGGCGGCGGGGGAATCATCGGCGAGGGCGATGTGCAATGGATGACCGCTGCAAGCGGCATACTCCACAAGGAGTTCCACGAAAGGGAGTGGAGCAAAAAGGGTGGCGAGCTCCAAATGGTGCAGCTGTGGGTAAACCTGCCCGCCAAGCACAAAATGAGCAACCCCAGATATCAACCCATTGAGAATGCAAAAATGGGACGCTACCTGCTTGGCAATAATCAGGGTGAGATTGAGGTTATTGCGGGTGAGTACATGGGGATGAAGGGAAGCGCCCAAACCTTTTCGCCCATGCACCTGTTCAATGCCAAGCTCAAGAAGGGGGCAGAGGCCAATTTCAGTTTCCCCGAAAACTACAATACCGCCCTGCTAATTATTGAGGGTAGTGTGGTGGTAAACGGCACCGAAGAGGCCCCCACCGACAATTTTGTGCTGATGGCCAACGACGGCGAACAGTTTACCGTAGAGGCCACGGACGATGCTGTGGTGTTGATACTTAGCGGAGAGCCCCTGAATGAGCCCATTGCAGCCCAAGGTCCGTTTGTGATGAACACAAGAGCCGAACTTATGGAAGCCTATGAAGATTTCCACTCGGGGAAATTCGGGTACCTGGAGGATTAACCATAAGAGGTGACCAACAACGGGATATGCCAATTAAACGAAATGAATTTTTGAATATCTAAAGGAAAAATTCATACTTTCGCACAATGCATCGGTTGAGGAATACCATACTCCATCTTATGGCCCTGCTCATTGTGAGCGGATTGGTGCTCCATGAGGTTGTTCCTCATCATCACCATGCATTTACCGGCGGCGAGTATGCCTGTTGTCAGTCGCACCACCACGACAGCTCGAACCACCACTCCGAGAAGCCCTGCACGCTACTTAAGCATATCTATTTCGAGAATTCCAAACCGCAAATTCAAGTATTTGCCTTGGAGCATGGGAATGTGGTAGCCCATTTTGCCGTCGCAGCGTGCGCCGATTGTTTTGATCTGCCCGTTTTTCAAAAGAATACTGACGAGCGGGTATTTCCTTTCCTTGCATTATTATCCTCTTCCCACCATCAAACCCCGTTCTCTCACAGGGGACCACCACAGGCATAGCCTTTGAGTACCAATGACTTTACTGTGTCGGCAAAAGCATTGCCCGGCAGTTTAATTCTATAACGCATTGGTGCCATGAAAGCACTGTATTAAAACTTGTAAAAAAAAATTTACGTTTCACCATCTATTTGCATACCATGAAATTACCCATTGTAATCCTAACGGTGTTGGCCATTGCACTGACATCGTCGTGCCACAGCGACCGTAGCCATGAGCTGCTGGGGCATCACCACGGCCATTCACACAGTGAAGGGAACCACGACCACGATCATGACCATGACCACGATCATGACCATAACCATGACCATGAGCCAAAACATAGTCACTCGAATCACCAGGACCATCAGCTGTATGGGGTGATTGACGTGGCGTTTACGCCTTTCGGCGAGGTAATCAGGGCAGGAGGCGAAATCATGCCCGCCCGCGGCGACGAGCAGGTGGTTATTGCCAATCACGACGGACTGGTGCTGTTTGCCCTTGCGGGCATACAGGAGGGGATTGAGGTGAAAAGCAACCAGCAGCTAATAACCATTTCGTCGGGTAACCTGGTTCACGACAATCTGGAGGCAGGATACCTGGAAGCCAAAGCACAGTTCGAGAAGGCCAAAATTGACTTCCAGCGGGCCTCAAGGCTCATGGCCGATACCATTATTCCCGAAAGGGAATACCTGGATGCCAAGCTTGCTTTCGAGGTAAGCCAGGCAGCTTTCAACGCCATCAAACGCAACTACGAGGCGGGAGGCCAAAAGGTGCTTGCCACCACCAACGGATATATCAAGAGGATACACGTGGTGGAGGGCGAGTTCGTGCAGATGGGGCAGCCGCTGGTAACCATTTCGCAGAATAAAAGGCTGGTTATCAAGGTTGATGTTCCGCAGAACGCCATTCCCAAGCTGCAGAATATCCGTTGGGCCAACTTCATCACGCCCTACGACGGAAAAATCCATTCAACCACCGAACTCAACGGCAGGTTGGTGTCGTGGGGAAGGACTACCGCCGACAACAGCTTCTACATTCCCGTTTTCTTTGAGGTGGATAACAAGGGCGACCTTATTCCCGGCACTTTCGTCGAGGTTTACCTGCAAACGGCGGCCGTAGCCCAATCCATAGCCATTCCCAAAACTGCTCTTCTGGAGGAGTTCGGGAGTTTCTACGTTTTCATCGACAACCACGAAGGGTGGGAGAAACGCTATGTTACACCCGATGGCACCGATGGTAAACTGGTGCGCATTGCCCACGGGCTCAACGTGGGCGAGCATGTGGCCACCCGTAACGTATCGCGTATAAGGCTCTCGCAGATGTCGGGGCAACTCCCAGAGCATGCCCATGTTCACTGATGCTGATGTGGATTGGCAACTGCCGTACAACGGGCAGAAAAACCTCATCATTTTAATATTTATATTGATAATGAATAGATTATAATTCCAAAAGATGCTAAACAGGATAATATCATACTCGCTACAAAGCCGCCTGCTGGTAATGCTTGTGGGGTTGATTTTGGTGGTTGGCGGTGCATGGATTACCACCTCCACCGAGGTGGATGTTTTCCCCGATTTGAATGCACCCACCGTAGTGGTGATGACCACCGCCAAGGGCATGGCCCCCGAAGAGGTGGAAAAGATGGTATCGTTCCCCATCGAAACATCGGTGAATGGGGCAACGGGCATACGCCGCGTACGCTCCACATCATCCATGGGCCTGTCAACCGTTTGGGTTGAGTTCGACTGGGGCATGGATATCTACAAAGCGCGCCAAATAGTAAGCGAACGCCTTATGTTTGTGGCCGATGAGCTGCCCAGAGGGGTTGACCGCCCCATGATTATGCCCCAATCGAGCATAATGGGCGAAATAATGATTTTTGCCCTCACAGCCGACTCTACCCCACCCCGCGACCTACACACCATTGCCTCGTGGACCCTGCGCCCCCTGCTGCTCTCCATTGGTGGCGTGGCCGAGGTGTCGTACATTGGCGGCGAGGAGAAGGAGTACCAGATTCTGGGCAACCCTCTCAAGATGAACTACTACAACGTTTCACTGGATGAGCTGGAGGCCACATGCAATCAGTTGAACACCAATGTTTCGGGTGGTTTCGTTGAGCAGTACGGGGTGAAGTACCCCGTGGTGGGGCGTTCGCGTACCAGCGACACCACCTCCATAGGTAGCACCGTGGTGAAAATGGCCAATGGCTACCCCATCACCATTGCCGACGTGGCAACGGTTACCGTTGGTGCTTCGCCAAAGGAGGGCGACGGTTCATACCGTGGTCAAAAGGCGGTGATAGTAACCATCACCAAGCAGCCCAACGTGAATACCCTGGAACTCACCGGCAGGATAAAACAAGCCCTCACCGAGGTGAAGCCCACGCTCCCACCCGATGTATCCATCCACACCGATATTTTTGAGCAGGCTTCGTTCATTAAAACTTCTATTGGGAACGTGCAGAAAGCGCTGGTGGAAGGGTCTGTCCTGGTGATTATCATCCTAATCATCTTCCTGATGAACTACCGCACCACCATCATCTCGGTTACCGCCATTCCGGTATCCATACTGATAACGCTGATTACGCTGCGTTGGCTGGGGCTAACCATAAACACCATGAGCCTGGGAGGGATGGCCATAGCCATTGGCTCGCTGGTTGACGATGCCATCATCGATGTGGAGAATGTGTATAAACGACTGAGGCAAAATCATCTACTACCTAAAGAGGAGCGCAAATCCACCCTGCAGGTGGTTTATGATGCCTCGGTGGAAATCAGGTCGTCCATATTCAACTCAACCCTAATCATCGTGGTGGCCTTTATACCCCTCTTCTTCCTAAGCGGCATGGAGGGTCTGATGCTGAAGCCCCTGGGCATTTCGTTCATCATCGCGCTGTTCGCATCCACCCTTGTGGCCCTAAGCCTTACACCCGTCATGAGCAGTTACATGCTTTCGGGTGATGCACAGTTGGAACGCCACAGTAAGGGAAGCCTGATGGAAAGGAAGCTTACCGCCGGATACGGTCATATATTGCAGAAACTTCTCAATTACCGCAAAACGATTATCGTAAGCGTGATTGCACTTTTTGCAGGTGCTGTTGTGGTGCTTCTCATGCAGGGGCGAAGCTTTCTGCCACCGTTCAACGAGGGTTCGCTCACCATCAACATAGCCACGCTGCCGGGGGTTTCGTTGGAAACATCCAACGACATAGGCCAACGTGCCGAGGAACTGCTGCTCTCCATTCCCGAAATCAAATCGGTGGCACGTCGCACAGGGCGGGCTGAGCTCTCGGAACACACTTTCGATGTTAACCAATCTGAGATTGACGCACCCTACGAACTGCAGGGCAGAAGTCGTTGGGAATTCCTCAGTGAGGTACGTTCAAAGCTCAACACCCTGGAGGGTGTGGTGGTGGAGGTGGGTCAGCCCATCAGCCATCGTATCGATGCCATGCTCTCGGGGCACATGGCCAATATTGTAATCAAAGTTTTCGGGTACGACCTCAACAGGATGTTTGCCATTGGCAACGAGATAAGCAGTGCCATAGAGGATGTGGAAGGGATAGGCGACCTTTCCGTTGAGCAGCAGATTGAGATACCCCAAATACGGCTGCAACCACGCCGCGCCCTACTGGCGCGTTACGGCATTCCCATCACCCATTTCAATCACTTTGTGAGCACCGCGTTGGGTGGCGAAAAGGTGTCGGACGTGTTTGAGGGCGACAGGAACTTTCCGCTGGTACTCCGATTCGGGGAAGGTTTTCGTAACTCTTTCGAAGCCATAGCCCAAGCGCCCATGGATACCGAGGATGGGAAAAAGGTTCCGCTGGGCTACGTGGCCGATGTTGTGAGCACCTCGGGGCCCAACACCATCGGACGGGAGAACGTGCAGCGCAAGATTGCCGTGCAAATCAACGTGGCCAACCGCGACCAGCTGAGCGTGGTGAACGACATTCGCAACCGAATCGAACAGCGCATTACCCTCCCCGATGGCTACCGCATTGAGTACGGAGGGCAATTTGAGAGCGAGGCCGAGGCCTCGAAACGGCTGCTACTTGCGTCAATCCTATCGTTTGCTCTTATCTTTATGCTCCTCTACCACGACCTGAAACGCCCCATGCTGGCTGCCATAGTGATGCTCAACCTGCCCCTGGCGCTGATTGGAGGCGTAGCGGCCATTTGGATTAATTCCGGAACCCTGAGCATTCCTGCCATCATCGGGTTTATCACCCTGTTTGGCATAGCCACACGAAACGGCCTCCTCCTCATATCGCGATACGAAGCGCTGCGGGATAGCGGGCTTTCGCTTGGCCAACGCATTGTGGAAGGGTCGCGCGACAGAATACTACCCATATTGATGACGGCGCTTACCACCGCTCTGGCTCTTCTCCCCCTTGTAATTCAGGGCGATAAGCCCGGCAACGAGATTCAAAGCCCCATGGCTGTCGTTATCCTTGGGGGATTGCTGAGCTCCATTGTGCTCAACCTAATGGTAGTGCCATCGGTGTACATGGTTTATGAGCAATGGCGTGGCTCAAAGGATAGTAAGGCTGAACTTTCCAATTAAAAAAATTGAAGCACCATGAAATTCGGAATGAAATATTTTGCAACAACACTTTTCCTGCTTGCACTCGCATTCTCATCCTTTGCTCAGGCAGGAATTGATCAGGCTCTCAGGTCCATAGAGGAAAACAACCCGTTGCTCAAGGCGTTGAGAGCCGAGGCCGAGAGCATTAAAACCGAAGCCCGCAGCGAGTTTACCCCGCCCAACCCCGAAGTGGAGGGCGGTATCTTTCCAGCCGTGGGTAACCCCGGCAACAAGTACGCCTGGGGCGTTAGTCAGAGCTTCGAATTCCCCACCGTGTATGCCAAGCGCATGCAGCTGGCACACACCACCGACAGGTATGCCGACCAAAACTACAACGTGGCCCGTCAGTCGCTGCTCTTAGAGGCCAAGAATACCCTTCAGGAGTTGATTCATGCCCGGAGGATGACCGCCGAGTACCAGCGACGCGAAGCGTTTGCCCGTGCCATGGTGGCCATCATACAAAAAAAGGTTGATGCGGGGCAATCCAGCGTTATGGACCTCAACAACGCCCGGCTTAGGGTGATTGAGCTGGCGCAAAACGTGAGGGAAAGCAATGCTCAGGTAACCGTTATCAGTCGCAGGGTTTCCACCCTCAATGGCAATATACCGCTGGAGCTAAACGACACCATCCTGCTTTGCAATCAGTTGCCACCGTGGGATGAGTTCGTGTCGCTGGCCAAACAAACCGACCCGAGGTTTGTCACCCTCAACAGCATGGTGGAAGTGGCACAGGGGCAAAAGTCGCTTGCCGTGCATCGGGGGCTACCTGAACTGAACATTGGCTACCAGTCGGAAAAGACCGATGCCGAACACTTTGCAGGCGTTAAGGCTGGGCTTAGCATTCCCCTTTGGGGGAATATGGGCAACCGCAGGGTGGCCAATGCCCGACTGGCCGAAGCCAGGTATCAACAGGCCGGTCAAGCCAACCTGATGGAAAGCGAATATGAGGAGCTGTACCTAAAAGCGCAAACCACCAAGGAGCTGCACGATGAGCTGAAAAATGCCCTTTCTACATACAACAACCTGTCGCTGCTGCGAAAAGCGCTGGAAGCAGGGCAGGTATCGGTTATCGACTTTTTCAACGAGGTGACATTTCTGTATAGCATCACCGACAGGGTATTGGAGCTGGAGCTGGAATACGCCAAGCTTTTCGCCGAACTCCACAGGTTTGAACTGTAAAAAGAGTGGTTAAGCCACTTTTCTTGCTGTATTGCCAATGGTATTAATACCGTGTCATCCGGTATTATTTTCTCCTTATATTGCCGTTGTTTTGTGTATAAAAAGTTCCTGTCGTTTGGAAAAATGGTTAAACAGCTTTATTTTTAGACAAGCTTTTTGTTGAGATAAAGAATTTTATTAAGCAGTTGTGTAGCAATGTATAAGAATGTTATAAGTTATTAATAATGAATCTTGACGTCAACAACCCTGTATTTCAAACAGCATTAGATCTAGTTCAAGAGACCAATCAAACTTTTTTTTTGACTGGGAGAGCAGGAACAGGAAAATCAACTTTTATGAAACATATCGTTGAGACTGTTGAGAAAAACTTTCTTGTTGTCGCACCGACTGGTATTGCCGCTGTAAACGTTGGGGGCGTAACAATACATTCATTTTTTCAATTCCCTTTAAGACCGCTACTTCCCAATGATGAAGGGATTAAAATTTTTTGGAAAAATTCAGAGAAAAGAAAAATTATTTCAGCAATGGACACATTAATCATTGATGAGATTTCAATGGTTCGAGCTGACTTGATAGATGGAATTGACTTTTCATTAAGAAAAAATGGTGGTAACCCAAATATGCCATTTGGGGGAAAACAAGTGATTTTTGTGGGAGATATATTTCAACTTGAGCCAGTTACGATAAAAGGTTCTGGTGAACAAACAATTATTAATGAAATTTATGGTAATCCTTATTTTTATAATGCAAAAGTTTTTGAAAGTATAGAATTAGTGACAATTGAATTACAAAAGGTTTATAGACAAACAGATTCTGAATTTGTTTCTTTACTGGATAAGGTTCGAATCAAGGACATATCTCAAGCGGATTTAGATTATATTAATACTAGAGTTTTCTCACAATCTCAATTGAACGAAAATGATTTTGCTATTACTTTAACGACCACCAATGAAATATCTAATAATGTTAATTATCAAAAACTTGACGAATTAGATGCAGATTCTTTTTTATACGTTGCAGATGTTTCTGGTGAATTTGAAGAAAGCAAATATCCAACTGATCCAGAGTTAGTATTGAAAGTGGGAGCTCAAGTAATATTTATTAAAAACGATACAGCGAGAAGATGGGTAAATGGAACAATTGGTCAAGTTTGTGAGTTAACAGAAAACGATATCAAAGTTAGGCTTAAGGATGGTACGTCACATTTTGTTGAGAAAAGGGTTTGGGAGAATCTTAAATATCAGTACAACAAAGAGAAAAAGAAAATTGAGCAAGAAATTATTGGAACTTTCGAACAATACCCTTTGAAATTAGCATGGGCTATTACAATCCATAAGAGTCAAGGTTTAACTTTTGATAGAGTCGTTATAGATTTTGGTAGTGGCACTTTCGCAAGTGGTCAAGCATATGTAGCCTTAAGCAGAGCAACAAGTTTTAAGGGTTTATTTCTTAAACAAAAATTATATTCAACAGATATATATATTGACGAAAGTATTAAAGAATTTGCAAAGACGTTTAACGACCCTAAAACAATTAATAAAAAACTAATCTTAGGGAAAGAAATTTTTAGATATCAAACTAATAATAACAATGAACGGATAGGGGACCTCTATTTTAAAAACGCTATTGAAAGTATTGTTTGTGGTGATTTTCATGCAGCATATAATGAACTATTAGTTGGATTTGAAACAGTTTCTTGTGATTGTTACCTTTCACAATTAATAAAGAACAAATATGATGAAATAGTTTATTCATTAAATAACAATCCAATATCTTGTACTTTGTTTGAACTTGATTTTATTAGGGCTGTTATCTACTTTTTTATTGATTCAGGTAATTATGGGGTGGCTCAAAATGGGACATACCAAAAAGCCCTGTCCTTTATAGACTCTTATTTAGAAATTTTCCCAGAATCGGACATTGCTCATTATTTGAAAGGTAGGGTCTTGGTAGGCTTCGAAAACTATGAAACTGTGTTCGAAGAATTAGAGTTAGCGTTATCCTTAAAGGAAACAGCGAGAACTCACTATCGCCTTGGAAGAATAAAAGAACAAAAATTAAACATGTATGGTGTTGACCATCTCTATAAATCTGTTTTAATGAATCCTACTAGTTTATGCTCATTAAGGTGGTTTAAAAATTGTTGTGATAATCGTCTTATTAAATTTGAAACTAATACAAATAAACTTTTGGTCAATTCTTTCAATAATAAAGAAACGGATGAGTTCATTGAAATAGTAGACCATCTTTTATTAGAAGGAAATATTGAATTGTCTGATTGTACAATTTTACCTGTTTCAACTGCTGTGACAAACTTTCTCGAAAGTTTAGAGTCTGATGAGAATCTTTTTATCCCAAGTGATTTTGACTTTGATAATGAAGATTTTTTTTCAGATAATGAAGATTATACATCTGATCAAGATGATTATTTCAGGCTATCTGATAACCCATATTATGATGACAATTTAGATATGGATGAACAAAGTCCAGATTTTTGGGATAGTCTATAATTAGCACAGCCACCAACAGAGGCTTGGGCCCTCCCCGTCGGAACAGGATTGCCCCGACAATAAAATGTCGGGAGCCAAGCCGCGGAACGTAAATGATCAACCTCAAAAAATGAAAAAACTCCTGCCATTCATCACCTTACTGATAATAGCCTTTTTTGCCGGCAATTCGTATGCACAGGACAAAGGCCTGCTAACGAATAAATACAAAGCTCCCGATTTTGAAATTCAGCTTAATGATGGGAAGAATATCAGGCTATCTGATCTAAAGGGCAAAATTGTTTTGATAAACTTCTTTTCCACATCTTGCTCCCCGTGCAGGGTGGAACTACCTATGATCCAGAAGCATATTTGGAAAAAACATAGAAAGAATGAACATTTTGAACTGCTGGTCATTGCACGGGACAACTCATGGGAAGATATCGCAAGGTATCTGTCGTCGAACACCGCAATAAAGTTTCCCATTTACCCCGATACCAAAAGAGCAATTTATGAGAAGTATGCCCAGAGAGGAGTGCCTCAGAACTTTGTTATCGACAAGGAGGGTAATGTACTATACCATGTCACCGGGTACTATGAAGCCGAGTTTATGAAAATGGTCAACCTCATCAATGAGCTGTTAAAATAATTGGCGTTTGCGCCGGTCGCTGATTAAAGGGTATCAATTGGCAACCATATTCCATTTAATATGAACGACATAATTCAAGCAATCCGGGTTGAACTCAAAAACAGCGTTGACGAGAAAACCCGTCAAACCAGCCGGAATTTTTTTAAGGAGAGCATCAAACTGTATGGGGTAAAAATCCCCACGGTCAACAAGATTGGCAAGGCATTTTTCAAGGAGATTGCCCAAAAGGGAAAGGCTGAAATATTTGATTTATGCGAACTGCTGTGGCAGTCGGGCTACATTGAGGAGGCGTTTATTGCGTGCAACTGGTCGTACAGCCTGCGAAACGAATACGAGCCGAGCGATTTCCCAATCTTCGAGCGGTGGATACGCAATTACATAAGCAACTGGGCCACATGCGATACGTTGTGCAATCATACCGTAGGCGAATTTGTGGAAATGTATCCCGAACATATTGCAAGGCTGAAGGAGTTTGCCACATCGGATAACAGATGGGTACGCAGGGCTTCGGCTGTAACGCTGATTATCCCTGCCCGAAAGGGCATGTTTTTGGACGATATATTGGCCATTGCGGATATCCTGTTAGAGGATGGCGATGATTTGGTACAAAAGGGCTACGGCTGGATGCTGAAAGCAGCCTCGGAGGCCAACCGGCAGGCCATTTTCGACTACATAATGAGCAAAAAAACGGTTATGCCCCGCACAGCACTGAGGTATGCCATTGAAAAGATGCCCAAGGAGTTAAAGGCCCTGGCCATGGCAAAATAGTGGTTGTGCATGCCATATTCCGAACGGGATGATTTGTTGATCACTTTTTGCAACTTGCCAATTTTTCAATACTTTTGCCCCATTAATTGGCCCCGTAGTTCAGCTGAATAGAACGTCAGATTCCGGTTCTGAAAGTCACAGGTTTGAATCCTGTCGGGGTCACAAGAAAGGCCAGCCATTTACGCTGGTCTTCTGTTTTGTTGGAAGGCAAACCCACACAATACCGAAAGACAGGATCACGAGCGGCTTGTGCGCCTGCCTGCGGGAAGCGAGCTAATCCTGTCGGGGTCACAACGAGGACCAGCCACTTACGCTGGTCTTTCCTTTTATTGGAAGGCAATCCCACACGATACCGAAAGACAGGATCACGAGCGGCTTGTGCGCCTGCCTGCGGGAAGCGAGCTAATCCTGTCGGAGTCACAACGAGGACCAGCCACTTACGCTGGTCTTTCCTTTTATTGGAAGGCAATCCCACACGATACCGAAAGACAGGATCACGAGCGGCCTGTGCGACCGCCTGTGGGCAGCGAGCTAATCCTGTCGGGGTCGCACTAAAGACCAGCCATTTGCGCTGGTCTTTCGATTTATTGGAAGGCAACCCCATTCGATACTGAAAGACAGGATCACGAGCGGCCTGTGCGACCGCCTGTGGGCAGCGAGCTAATCCTGTCGGGGTCGCAACGAGGACCAGCCACATACGCTGGTCTTTTATTTTATAGAATGCTTTACCCTCCACAAAATCGAAAGACAGGATCACGAGCGGCCTGTGTGCCTGCCTTCGGGCAGCGAGCTAATCCTGTCGGGGTCGCAGAGAGAAGATTATTTTAAGGTTAATACTACTTTCTACTAAGATTTTGGAGCTAACGCCCCAAATGGTTTATGACTACTAATATACAACCTTTTTCGGTAAATGGTTGGGCCGATTGCCAGTACCTGAGATATCAGGGCTACGCCTCTTGGTTTTTAGGTTAATACTTCTTTTTTTATGACACTGTAAAAACAAAAATTGACACTGTAAATGACACTGTATTAAATTTGATAAAACAAAACAGCAAAATCACAGCAGCAGAGATTAGCAAGCGTTTGAATATAAGTTTAAGCACAGCAAAAAGAAGAATTAAAGCGCTTAAAGAGAAAGGCCGTATTGTGCGTGTGGGAAGTGACAAAACAGGACACTGGAAAGTTTGTGATTAAATTAAAATAATCAAAAATAATTTCTCTATTCCGATTCCCAGTCCCGATGCATCAAGGTTGCCTTGTCAAAATTCAGGGGTTATTATCCATAAATATAAATACATCAAACCCTTAAATCAATTCTGGAAAAAAAGGGATTAAGCACACGGAAAGTTATTAACTTTACCACAAAATCAAAGGCATGAAGAGGATAGCGTTCACAACCCTATTGCTGCTAATGGCATCGTTGCATTTTACCTCGGCTCAGGTAACTTTTATCCTTCAGGATATTCCGGCCAATACCCCGGAAGATTCGTATTTCTTCCTGGCCGGCAGTTTAAACCGTTGGAATCCCGGCGATAGCCTTTTCCGATTTGCCATAAATGCCCGTGGTGAATTTTCGCTCACCCTCGATTCGGTTCCAAAATCGTTTAAGTATAAAATTTGCAGAGGGAACTGGGGCACTGTTGAGGTTGACTCGCTGGGCAGAGATGTGCCCAACAGGCTCTATGCCGATACCCTTGGGGAACGGATAATGATCAGTGTACACGGGTGGAGAGACCTTTTCCCGCAACAAAAAATTGCTTCAACCGCCTCGCCAAACGTTTTCTTCACCCCTACCAGCATTGAGATACCTCAATTCAAGCGTCGGCGCACGGTAAGGGTTTACTTTCCTCCCAACTACTCCTCCCGTCAGGCCTACCCTGTTATTTACATGTTCGACGGGCAAAACGTGTTCGATGCGTCCACCTCGTTTGCGGGAGAATGGAAAGTTGACGAGACGCTGGACAGCCTTTACCAGTCGCGACATTTCGCCTGTATCGTGGTAGCGGTTTACCATGGCGAGAATGAGCGAATAAATGAACAAACCCCCTGGCCCAATAACGAGAAGCAGGGTGGCGATGGGGCAAAATTTGCCCAGTTCTTTGTTAAAGACCTGAAGCCATACATCGACAAGCATTACAGAACCTATCCCGACAGGGATAATACCATCATCATGGGCAGTTCGCTGGGGGGGTTAATGGCCCTCTACATGGCATTGCAGTATCCGGAGGTATTCGGGAAAGCAGGCGTGTTTTCTCCCTCGCTCTGGTGGAGCGAAAAGGCTTTTGAGCAGATGGCTAAATTCAAGAAGAAACGCACCCAAAAGATATTTATCCTGGGAGGCGAGCAGGAGGACGAGACCCTTGTTCCCAACATTGAACGTGCCGAAAAGATACTAAGAGAAGTGGGATTTGATGAGAGTGAACTTGTGGTTAAAATTGCACCCGACGGGCATCATAGCGAATGGTTTTGGGCAAGGGAATTTCCCGGAGCCGTTAAATGGTTATTCGGTTTATAACTAATACTCTGAAAAAATGAACTCAAGATTCATGACAGCAATAGTGCTGGTAGTGGGTATATTGCTGTTTGCCTGTGGCACAGGGGAGAAAAAGGTGGAGTACAAAAAGACTTACCATAGGAACGGGAAAGTATTTGAGGTTATCCCATACATTGACGGCAAAGTTCATGGCACTAAACTGGAGTACTACGAGAGCGGCACTCTACGCAAAGAGACTCCATACGATAGCGGATATGTTCATGGCAACGTGAAGGTTTACTACCCTGACGGGAAACTATACTCGATTACCCCAAGGGTGAAAGGGAAGATTGAGGGCGATGTGGTTAAATACCACAAGAACGGTAATGTTCAGAGTATCACACCATACCTAAACAATAAACTCCAGCCCGGACTCAAGGAGTATAACCCGAAAGGGGTACTTTTGGATTCGCCTCACATAGAGTTTTCGTTGAAAAAGGCAAAAATTTCGAACGACCTTTCCGTTACTCTGGAAGCAAGGGTGTCGACAGAACAAAAAAATGTGAAATTTTCGCAAGCGGTACAACTTCACGAAGATCGAATGGACTACATCCCTCTTCAAACCGAGGATGGGGTGGGGAAACTTGTTGTAAAACTTCCCAAGGGAAGTTCCATTGACAACACTGTACTAATCCGGGCAGAGTTTGTAACCAAGTATCAGAATCGCTGCATTGTTGAGGGCACATATAGAATTAAGGCCTCAAATTGATATTGACTTCCATTAATCTGTCTTTTTAAAAAATAAAAAAACTATTCGCATTTTACATGTGAGGTTTTTACCTTTGCGGTTTCCTTTGATACATCAAAACATTAGGCAATGAATCGTTTATTTCTTCTTACTATTCTGATCTTCAATATACTTTTTGTTTCAGGACAAGAACCACTTCCCAGAGGCATGACCGAGGCCGAAAGGATGATCTGGGACGATTACCTGAAGAATTACCCCGCCGACAGGGGAACTGCTCCGCCAAGCGAAATACCCCGCACTCCCTCCGAATGGGACGAAGCACAAGGTGTAATCATTACGTGGGCTTCATATGAGAATAACCTACGCGAAATTGTACGGCACGCCAAGAATGTTGCCAAAGTTTACATTGTTTGCAGCTATCCTACCTCAGTTCAGAACTACCTATCGCAGGGCGGCGTGAACTCTGAGAACATCGAATTTATAGTAGCTGATTACAATTCGGTTTGGGTGCGCGACTATGGCCCTCAGAGCATTTACCTGAAGGGGACCAATGAGCTGGCCTTTGTCGATTGGGTTTACAACAGGCCCCGCCCTTCCGACGACCAGGTGCCCACGGCAGTGGCCAACTACCTATCAGTACCCATATACCAAATGACCCAATCGCCAAACCGCCTTGTGGCCACCGGTGGCAATTTCATGGCCGACGGCGATGGCAAGGGTTTCTCGTCGAAGCTGATACTGCAGGAGAACAGCTCCCTGTCGGAGAGTCAAATCGATACTTTACAAAAGAAGTATATGGGCATTCAGCCATACGTGAAAATGGAAACGCTGCCATTCGATGGTATCCACCACATAGATATGCACATTAAGCTACTGGATGAGGAGACCCTGCTTGTGGGTCAATATCCAACCGGAGTGGCCGATGGGCCACAGATTGAGGCCAACCTCAACTACATTCTAAACAATTTTCAAACCCCATACGGTCGCCCTTACCGCGTGGTTCGCATACCCATGCCACCCGACGAGTATGGACAGTATCCCAATCAGTGGTCGGATTACCTCACCTACACCAACTCGCTAATACTAAACAACCTGGTTCTTGTTCCCATTTACGGATTGGCTCAGGATAGCGAGGCTCTCAGCATTTATCAGGAGGCCATGCCCGGGTACAACATTGTGGGAATCAACATGCGCAACGTGATACCTGCCAGTGGAGCTATCCACTGTATTACCAAGGAGATTGCCGCCAATGACCCCATATTTATCAGCCATGCTCCCATCCGCGATGAGGTGGAATACTCGTACACGGGTTACACATTTACTGCCAATATCTCATCGGCGTCGGGTATTCAGGAGGCATCGCTATACTGGAGCCTGGACCCATCAGAAGGGTTCAATCAAGTGTCAATGACTGCCGACGGAGAAGAATACACTGCCACTATTTCGTACCTGCCACCTAACTCGAAGGTGCATTACTACATAAGTGCCACCAACAACAACGAGAAAACCATAACCAAACCCCTGGTTGCGCCTCAGGGTACATATACCTTTGAAGTGGGCGAACAAGACCTCGGATTCGATTTTTCGGCCAACCAAACCGAGTTTGAAATAGGCGATGAGGTTGTGTTTACCTATATCAATCAGGGCGTTACGGCCAACTCATTCCTGTGGAACTTTGGCGAAGGGGCCAATCCCTCCACTGCCGATACCGAAGGTCCGCACACAGTTACTTACGATTCGGAGGGGCTGAAGGATATTTCTTTGACCATTAATGGAGATTTAGTGCTAACCAAGAGCGGCTACATCAATGTCACTTACACTGAACCCACCTACTTTAACCTAACCATTGAGATAGAAGGGAATGGTACCACTTCACCCGAGATTGGCACTCATCAATATGAAGAAGGCTTTTCGGTAACACTCACCGCCATACCGGATGAGGGATGGTCATTCACCCGTTGGGTAGTCAATTCCCAAGAGTACAACGAGCCTGAAGTGCAGCTTGAGATGGTTGAGGATATTCAAGCCAAGGCCTACTTTACTGATGAAGGTTCCGGGGTGGGCAGCATTGCCGCAGGCAAGCTGCTGATTTCGCCCAATCCCGCCGGCCATACCATAACCGTTTCATTTTCTGAGCAAATCGAAAAGGCAGAAATAGCCATAATGGATATTGCCGGAAATACCGCCCTGGTTTTGCAGAATGCCAACGGCGTGAGCCAATACAAAATTGATATATCGGCGCTTACGCAAGGTATCTACGTAGTGGTTGTTAAAACCACACGCGGAGTATGGACTTCAAAGTTTGTTAAAAATTAACAATCAATGGAATAGATCTGAGGAGCGGTATCTAATCATTGGAAGTAATGGTTATGGTACTCCCCTTTTGGTCGATTATAAACTTTAGTCCCAGAGGATTGCAAACGCAATTCAGAGCTTGTTTTAAATCGGTTTTAGCGAAATGCCCCGAGAATAAACACTGATCAATGTTTACGCCCTCGGTTTGGATTTCGATGCAGAACTGTCTTTCCAACTCGTCCAGAACCATCCTCAGGGGAGCCTCTACATAGTAATAACTACCCCTTATCCACGATACGGCTTCCATGGTATTGATGCCAAAAAGCTGTATATTGCCTGCCGACTGGTGAATGGCAAATCCGTAGCCGGACTTAACTTTGCCTTCGGGAAACCTTTGGGTTGAAACCAGTACCTCGCCCGTAAGGCATTCCACCATAAACATTTCCGAACGGCTGTAAACGTTGAAACGCGCTTCCTTTACGCAGAGGGTATCCATCCCGACAACCAGACGAAAGGGGAGTTCGCCCTTTTTCACATCAAAAAAGGCTTCGCCATTCAACGCTACCAGCCTCCTTGTGGCAAAGCCAAACTTGCGATGGCTGATTGACGTTCCGGCATTCAGCACAACCACCGTTGAATCGGGTAGCCGTCCGTAGGCATTCTTTCCGCAGGGAGCCTCAATGGTTGCAAAGGCAAACTGCCAATCGTATATCACCGAAACTACGGCAATCAGTAGCAGAAGAACAGCCCCCAGATTCATCAACCGATGCCTCAACCTATGGTTTCTGTTCATATCGGCAATACCTTGCGAAAGCATTTCCCAAGCCTTGGCTTCGGGAAGGGAAAAAGGAACCCTAAGGCGTTGCATAATCGCGTGAAGGCGGGAGGGGCAATCCTCCAACTTCTCTATCTGATAGCCGGTTTTGGTCGTTGACACCTTTGCATACAGCTGTTTACAAAGACTTTCACCTATTTCTTTAATAAAATTTTCTACCGCCGTAATCCTCAGGTTAAGCCTGTTGGATATTTCCACGGGTGACATCCCCTCTATTTGGTTCATGAGGAATGCCGTCCTCCGCAGGCGTGGTATTTCTGCCAGATTATCCTGCAACAGTTTGTAATCCTCGTCGTCGATGAATGGGGAGTCGACCCTGCCAAGCTTTTCGTCCCAAACAAATTCTCTCACAAAATGGAATTCGGGCTTAAGGTCAACAAATCCCTTTCTCACAATACGGTTGGCAATGGCATAGAGTATGGTTTTTATGGCATGCTGTCGGACTTTTCGCCGCAGCACCCATAGCTTGATAAAGACATCCTGAGTGAAGGCGTCGGCCATATCGGCATCGCCGGTTGCAAAGTAGCAGTAATTCCTGATGCTGTGGTAGTATTGCTCAAAGGTATCTTTAAACCACGGGCTTTCGGTATGTGACGAGGGTATTTCCTTCACGGCTTTATCATCTTAATAATGGAAAAAGTCGTTCAGGTCCTGCTCTATGTGTTGGTATGCCTGATTACGAAGCTGTGCTTCGAAGCCGGCATCGGCTATTGCCCTCTGCATGTCGTATGCACTAACCTTATGCTTTGCCCCTGCCGAAGACACAACGTTTTCTTCGATCATAATCGACCCCAAATCGTCGGCACCGGCATGGAGGCAGATCTGTGCGATATCCATCCCCACCGTTAGCCACGAAGCCTGTATATGTCTGATATTGGGAAGCATAATCCTGCTTAGGGCCACCATGCGTACGTACTCATCTGGAGTAACCGTACTTTTCACACCCATTCTGCTCATCTCCGTATCCTTGTCCTGAAAAGGCCAGCAGATAAAGGCCGAGAATCCAACCGCTGCTTTAGGTTTCCTCTCCTGCAGGTCGCGTATTTTAACAAGATGCTCCATTCGCTCCGCGAGGGTTTCCACATGTCCAAACATCATGGTGGCAGTGGTAAGCAGCCCCATATTGTGAGCCTCGGCCATTACGTCCAACCATGCCTGCGAGTTGGGCTTACCGGGCGATATCAGCTTCCTAACCCTATCCACCAGTATTTCGGCCCCGCCACCGGGTAGGCTGTTTAAGCCGGCTTCCACCAGCTGTTCCAACACTTCGCGATAGGTCGTTTTCTCAAGCCGTGCTATGTGGGCTATTTCGGGTGGACTCAACGCATGCAGCTTCAGCTGCGGGAACCTCTCCTTAAGCTGCTGAAAAAGATCGATGTAAAAAGCAAGGCACAGCTTGGGATGCAATCCCCCCTGTAAAAGGATTTGGTCGCCACCATAGCGGAGCATTTCTTTGATTTTGACTACATATTCGTAGGTGGAAGTAATAAAGGCACTACCATCGCCGGGTTTGCAGTGGAAATTACAAAACTTGCACCCCGAAATGCAAACGTTGGTAATATTGATATTCCTGTCGATTTGCCAGGTTACCCTGTTCCCGGGGACGATGGCTTGCCGCATCTGATGGGCAATGAACATCAACTCCGTCAGGGAGGCATTGTTGAAAAGGAATAAACCCTCGTCGAGGGTTAGGAACTCGTGCCTAAGAGCCTTGGTAAATAAATCGTTGATGCTCATTCTCTGTGCGTGGGTAACCTTCATAAGCAACGATAAAGATAGCAATTAGTTTTTTCACAGCCATAATTCAGCGTGCATTGATAAATGCCAAAGCATAGAAAAAGCAACTATTTGTTTTTTAATATTTTGTATAATTTTTCTCTAAACAACTATATTTAAGTTTTACCCGTTTTACTATCTTTGTCTGTTTTTTAAATTCGTCTTACCCCTTTTTTACAAGGGCAAGGCTTTCAATTTTAATACTTCAATTGCAATGATTAACGACAAGATAGTAGTAGGCATAACCCAGGGCGACATCAACGGCATAGGCTACGAGGTGATAATCAAAACTCTGTCCGATAGCCGCATTAACGAGCTTTGCGTTCCGGTTTTATATGGCTCACCCAAGGTTGCCGCATACCACAGGAAGGCACTGAACGTGGAGAATTTCAGCTTCAATCAGGCGAAGGATATTGATGACATTAATCCCAAGCGTTCGAATATTATCAACTGCATGAACGAGAATGTGAGGGTGGAACTGGGCAAATCGAACGAATACTGCGGCGAGGGTTCTGTAAAAGCACTGGAGTGTGCCGTAAACGACCTTAAAAAAGGGAAAATCGACGTACTGCTCACTGCTCCAATCAATAAGCTTAACGTTCAGGGAAAGAACTTTAACTTCCCCGGGCACACCGAATTTTTGGCCAAAAGTTTCGGCGTTGACGAGGTTCTCATGCTGATGGTCAGCAACACCATGCGGGTTGGGGTTGTAACCGGGCACGTGGCTCTGTCCGAAGTTCCCGGGCTGATAACCGTTGACGCCATTCTTACCAAGCTGCGCATACTTAACAATACGCTGATTACCGATTTCGATATCCGCAAACCCCGTATAGCCGTGCTGGGGCTAAACCCCCATTCGGGTGACGGAGGAGTTTTGGGCAATGAGGAGCAAACCGTTATTATTCCGGCCATTGAAAAAGCCAATGCGGAAAATATCCATGCCATGGGCCCATACTCAACCGACGGGCTTTTTGGATCGGAGGGATTCTCAAAATTCGATGGGATATTGGCCATGTACCACGACCAGGGCTTAACGCCCTTTAAGGCACTGGCGTTTGATACCGGAGTTAACTATACTGCCGGATTGCCCGTAATACGTACTTCGCCTGCCCACGGAACGGCCTACGCCATAGCCGGGCAGGGTGTGGCTTCGGAAAACTCGTTCAGGGAGGCGCTTTACCTTGCTCTGGATATTTTCAAAAAGCGCCAGATGTACAGTGAAATCAATAAAAATCCTTTACGAATATCGCATCAGGAAACGCAAGAATAAACCCATACTCACATATCATTCAGCAGCCATGTACGAATACATCAGAGGAGAGCTTGTGGAGCTCAATCCAACCTTTGCCGTAGTTGAAAACAACGGGATAGGCTATTTCATCAATATCTCGTTACAATCCTACGCATTGTTAGAGGGAAAAAAGGACGTAACCCTGTTTCTCCATCAGGTGGTTCGCGAGGATGCCATTCTGCTTTACGGCTTTGCCCAGGCAGAGGAGCGCGAATTGTTCCGCCACCTCATCAGCGTATCGGGCATTGGCCCCAATACCGGTAGGGTAATCCTTTCATCGCTATCGCCTGCCGAAGTGATGGAAGCCATTCTGCAAAGCGATGTGAATACGCTTAAACAGGTAAAGGGTATCGGGCTAAAAACTGCACAACGGATCATCATTGACCTAAAAGACAAGCTGGGTAAAGCTAAAGCAGACCAAGAAATTTTTGTATCCATGGACAATAGCATAAGGCAAGAAGCGTTATCAGCATTAGTTATGCTTGGCTTTGCAAAGGGTACTGCTGAAAAAACAATAGCTCATATCCTGAAGCAAAACCCCAATCAAACGGTGGAAAATCTCATTAAAGAGGCTTTAAAGGGACTGTAAAACAATAACTTTCGGCAAGATTTGAAGGATTTCTGTAAGCATATTTTTTTAGGGATTGCCATTTTTGCCCTGAAAACTGTTTCGGAACAACCCATGCTTTTTGCATCGGTTTACCCAGACTACTCTTACAGTTACAGCCACCTCACTGAGCCCTCGCTCCTATTCCAAACACCCGATAGTGTAGTTCTCCCCTTCCCTATCCCCTCGGGTGACGGGCAGGGTGATGGAGAAGCACCCTCATCGCCCCTTTTCTTACAGCCGCCCCAAAACATCACCACCACCGTGGTTTACGATCCGGTTGCAAAGATATACACCGTTTACTACAAGGTGGGCGATATCAACATCAGGCCACCACAGGCGATGAGCGAGGATGAGTACCGCAGGTTTCAGTTCGAACAATCCATGCGCGAGTATTGGCAACAGCGGCAGAAAGGCGAAACCAGTGCCCGTGGTTCGGGCATCCTGCCAAGGCTACAGGTGGGCGGCGAAACGTTCGATAGGGTATTCGGCAGCAACGTCATAGAAATCATCCCACAGGGAACTGCAGAGTTGATTTTCGGTGTAACCCATACGAAAACAGACAATCCCAACATAGCCGAAGATTTAAGAAGTAACGTAACCTTCGATTTCAAATCGAAGATACAGATGAATGTGGACGGAACCGTGGGCGAAAAGCTGAAAATGAGCGTTAACTACAATACCGAAGCCACTTTCGACTTCGAACAAAATGTGAAGGTTGAATACACGGGTTTTGAGGATGAGATAATACAGAAGATTGAGGCAGGAAACGTATCGCTCCCTCTTCCCGGATCGCTTATAACGGGAAGCCACAGCCTGTTTGGTTTAAAAACCCAGCTCAAATTTGGCAAGCTGACCGTAACCAGCATCTTCTCGAAACAGGATGGGCAAACACAGGTTATGGAAGTACGTGGCGGTGCTCAAATCAAGGATTTCGAGATTCAGGCCGATGAGTACGAGGCAAATAAGCACTTCTTTCTGTCGCACTACTTCCGCGATACCTACAACCAATCGCTTCAGAATTTGCCCATCGTCAATAGCGGAATCAACATCACCCGTATTGAGGTATGGATTACCAACAAGCAGAGCAATTTCGAAAACTCCAGGGATATCGTTGCTTTTCACGATATTGGTGAGAACCAACATAACATTTTTGCCAACCAAATCTTCTCCCAAACAACAGGGGGTGACAATCCCACCAACAACAGGAACAACCTGTACGAGTGGATGACCACAACATACCAGGGGGTGAGGGATGTATCCAATATTGGCAACGTACTTTCGCCCCTGACCTCGCAGGGATTTATCGGTGGGAGGGATTACGAAACGCTGGAAAATGCCCGAAAGCTATCTCAATCGGAATACACGCTCAACCCACAGCTGGGCTACATCTCGCTCAACTTTTCGCTCAATGCCGATGAAGTGCTTGCCGTAGCCTACGAGTACACCATGGGTGGCCAAATATACCAGGTGGGCGAGTTCTCCACCGATGGCATTACTGCTCCTGATGCACTGATTGCCAAACTTATAAAGGGGACCAATCTTTCGCCACAGCAACCCACCTGGAACCAGATGATGAAGAACATCTACTCCATTGATGCCTGGCAAATCGATCGAAAGGAGTTCTATTTGAACATACTGTACCAAAACGACCTGACCGGAACCACCGTGAATTACCTTCCCGAAGGGAATATAGCCAACGAGCCGTTGCTGTCTGTGCTCAACCTCGACAATCTCAACAGCAACAACGATCCCGGAGCCGATGGGGTGTTCGATTTCATCGAGGGGATAACCGTGAGGGCAGCCACAGGGCGTATTATCTTTCCTGTTGTGGAGCCATTCGGGAAGGATTTGGCCCGGAAGATTGGGGATCCCGACATAGCCAAAAAGTATGTTTACCAGGAGCTATACGACTCTACACTCACGCGGGCACGGCAGATGGCCGAGAAAAATAAGTTCCAGCTGGCCGGCACATACAAGTCCTCATCGGGTTCGGAAATCGCTCTCAATGCAGCCAACATACCGCGCGGGTCGGTGGTGGTAACCGCCGGAGGCGCAAAGCTAACCGAGGGGTTAGATTACACGGTGGACTATGTAATGGGATCGGTAAAAATTATCAACCCCGCCCTTCTGGAATCGGGGACACCCATTAAAATATCGCTGGAGAATCAGGCACTCTTCGATTTTCAGGTGAAAACGCTTATCGGCTCCCATTTCGACTACAAAATTTCCGACAATTTCAACATTGGGGCTACGGTACTAAACCTCACCGAGCGCCCCTTCACCCACAAGGTAACATTTGGGAATGAGGCCATCAGTAATACCATCTGGGGGCTTAACACATCATACCGCACCGAATCGCCATTCCTGACCAAGCTGGTTGACCTGCTGCCATTCATCGAAACAAAGGAAAAGTCAACCATAAATATCGATGCGGAATTTGCCCAGTTTCTGCCCGGTCATTCGCGAGCCATTGGTAAAGCGGGCACGGTGTATATTGATGATTTTGAGGGGGCAAAAATCTCAATCGATATGCGCCAGTGGTCGTCGTGGAACTTGTCCGGTGCCCCCGAGCACCAGCCCGACCTCTTCCCCGAGGCGGAATTGCTGAACGATCTGCGCTATGGCTATAACCGCGCCAAGCTGGCCTGGTATAGCATCGACCCGTTGTTCCTGCGAGGGACATCGCTTACCCCCGGGCACATAAGGAATAATCCCGATACCCGCAGTAGCCACTTCGTGCGCGAAATTTTTGAGCGCGAAATATTCCCCAACAGGAATACACCTCAGGGCTTACCAACCAATATCCCTGTGCTAAACATTGCCTTTTACCCATCGGAGAAAGGGCCTTACAATTTCAATACCGACGGGATTGACGAGGATGGCAAGCTCACTAACCCTTCCAACTCCTGGGGCGGAATCACGAGGGAGGTACCCTCGGCTATCTCCGATTTCGAAATGGCCAACATAGAGTACATCGAATTTTGGTTAATGGACCCTTTCGTTGAAGACTCGTTGCATACCGGTGGCGATTTATATTTTAATCTGGGTGAAATTTCTGAGGATGTGCTGAAGGATGGGAAGAAATCGTTTGAGAATGGCCTGCCCAAAACCAGTGAGGTAACCAATGTTGATACCACCGCTTGGGGAAGGGTGCCCACCGTTCAGTCGCTGGTCAACGCTTTTGACAACAACCCTGAAACCCGAATGTATCAGGATGTCGGCCTTGATGGGTTGAACTCCGAGGATGAACGCTCGTTCTTTAGCGATTATCTTAATGCGATAAGATCCCGATTTGGTGAAGGTTCACAGGCCTATCAGGATGCATGGCGAGACCCGTCGAACGATAACTACCGATATTTCCGTTCCAGCATTTATGATGCACAGGAGACGGGCATTCTCGATCGGTACAAGAAGTTTAACAACCCCGAGGGAAACTCGCCGGCCACCAACCAACCCAATCCCGACGGGATTGTTGAGCCATACCCAACTTCTGCGTCAATCCTGCCCAATTCCGAGGACATTGACCGCGATAACAACCTGAACAAAAATGAGAGCTACTACCAGTACAGAATATCGCTTCGCCCACAGGACATGGAAGTTGGATATAACTATATCACCGACAAAGTGTCGTACAATGCCAAGTTTGACAATGGCGAACGATCGACGGTAAACTGGTACCAATTTAAGATACCCGTTGAAGAGTTTGAAAAATCAGTGAACGGGATGCAGGACTTCAAATCCATCCGTTTCATAAGGCTATTCATGCGGGGATTTGAGAAAGAGGTCATTCTGCGATTTGCAACGCTGGAATTGGTGAGGGGCGAATGGCGAAAGTATAACCGTGCGCTGATTGAAGGGCAGGAGAATGTTCCCATCAACGACCTTCCAAGGGGTACGCTGGATATTTCGACGGTAAACATTGAAGAGAACAATACGCGTACACCGGTGAACTACGTACTCCCTCCGGGAGTAACAAGGGTTCAGGATGTTGCACAACCCCAAATCAGGGAACTCAACGAGCAGGCCATGGAGCTTAAAGTGCTCGATTTGGGAGATGGTGATGCCAGGGCAACCTACCGGAACCTCAGGCTGGATATCAGGCAGTACAAAAAGCTTATGCTGGACGTACACGCCGAGGAAATACCCGGAATGTCGCTTGCAGATAACGATTTAAACCTTTTCGTAAGGCTTGGTACAGATTATTCCAACAACTACTACGAATACGAGCTACCGCTCGTGTTAACACCCCCCGGAAGATACAACAACAATTCCGACCGCGACAGGGAGAGGGTATGGCCCAGGGAGAATCTGGTGGACATTGTACTTGAGAGGCTTACCGATGTGAAAATGCAAAGGAATGAGCAGATGCAAGCACCCGGATCGCTGATAAACTACACAACCATTTACACCGTAACAGAGGGCGATAGCAAGATTAAGGTTGTGGGTAATCCGAGCCTGAGTAACGTCAGGGTGCTCATGGTCGGGATTCGCAATCCGAGCCGCTCCGATAATCCCGATGATGATGGAATGCCCAAATCGGGCATTGTGTGGATAAACGAGTTGAGGCTTACCCAGTTTAACGACAAGGGTGGTTGGGCTGCCAACACAAGGCTGTCGGCAAAACTTGCCGATTTGGCACAGGTTAACGTTTCGGGATCAACCATAAAGCCCGGGTTTGGATCCATTGAGAAGAAGGTTAACGAGCGCAGCCTCGATGATTTCTACCAGTACGACCTGAACAGCACCGTTCAGCTGGGGCGGTTCTTCCCCAAGGAATCGGGCGTCAGCATTCCGCTTTACGTAGGGTTCACCGAATCGTTTGCCAATCCTGAATTCAACCCTATCGATCAGGACGTGCCACTGAAAAAGGCATTGAATAATGCCGCCAACAGGGCCGAACGCGATTCTATCAAAAAAATATCACAGGATTACAACCGGAGGAAAAGCATTACCCTTACCAATGTCAGGATTAACAAAACGGGGAAGAATCCAAGAATCTACGATATTGCAAACTTCGCGGTAAGCTATTCATTCTCCGAACAGCTCTCGAGGAACATCAACACCGAAGAGCGTTTGCAGCAGAATACACGGGGAGGCTTGACGTACAGTTACAACACCAAGGCTAAAAGCGTTACTCCGTTTAAGAATGCCAAGTGGCTGTCGCACCCATATCTCCGAATCATTAAGGATTTCAACTTCACCTATATTCCCTCCCAACTTTCGTTCCGAACGGAACTCAACCGCACCTATTTCGAACAGCAGCTGCGCAACATCAATAATCCCAACATACGGTTGATGCCAACCTATTCCAAGGATTTCACATGGAACAGGCTTTACACGCTGAATTGGGACATCACTCAAGCGCTGCGCTTCGATTTCAATGCCACCAACCAGGCACGGATTGACGAACCCATGGGTATGGTGAATCGGTTGAAAGACCCCGATGGCTACGAACAATGGAAAGATTCGGTATGGACAAACCTTAAGAATTTTGGAAGGAACACCAACTATAACCACCAGTTTAACCTAACCTATAATGTTCCGATCAACAAAATCCCACTTTTCAATTGGGTTACAGCATCGGCAAGGTACACAGGCAACTACAGCTGGACAGCCGGTCCCATCCTCCCCGACACCAGCCGCTTCGATCCGGGCAATACAATACAGAACTCGAATACCGTTCAGCTAACAGGGCAGCTCAACTTCACATCGCTATACGGCAAGGTAAAATACCTGAAGGACATAAACCAAAAATTTGACCAGTTGGCCCGTGGCGGTACGCAGCAGAAGAAGCAAAACATGAAAACGGTTACCGAAACGCAGGAAAACATTAGGTTTCGTAAAGACCGATTCCGAACCATAGACCACAGGCTGAAAACCGAGAGCATAATGGCCAAGGTTTTCGACGAAGAAGGCAACGAGGTGACAGCCGAAGTGGATGTCCGATCCGAATCAAGGATTCGTATCAAAGTGGATAAGGACATAAGCAAAGGTAAGGTAACCCTTGAGGGGAAAGTCCCCGAGCGTGAGAACATTGCCCTGTTGCTGTTCCAGGGATCAATACGCGTACTTATGGGGGTGAAAAATCTAGCCATAACCTATTCGCAAACCAATGGAACGCTGCTTCCCGGCTATAAGCCTAACACCCTATACATGGGAATGGAGAAATACAACGATGTATATGCTCCGGGGATGCCATTCGTTGCCGGATGGCAAGATCCTGACTTTGCCTGGAATGCCGTCCGCAACCAATGGTTGAGTACCGACAGTACGCTCAACGCCCCGTTTGTGCTAACCAACAACGAAAACCTGAACATTAGGAGTTCTGTTGAACCGATACCCGGAATGCGAATTGAAGTGAGTGGAATCCGTAGCATGTCTAAAAACAGAAATGAGTACTACATTCCAGATGAGTTTGGCAGGTTTAATGCATACAACCCCATGACTACAGGGAATTTCAGCATCAGCCTGATCACCCTTGGGTCGGCCTTCGAGCAATCCAACTCGAAAAACAACTACATGAGCAAAAGTTTCACCCTTTTCAGCGAATACCGCAAAAGGTTAGCGGAAAGATTGGCCGATGTTAGGGCCGAATCGGGTAACTATATCCCCCACCCCGGAACCCCCGGGGAACAGGATAATGATTTCCCATCCGGCTATGGCAAACTCAATCAGGAAGTGCTGATATACTCATTCTTAGCAGCATATACAGGCACTTCGCCCGATGTAATCGGATTAACCACCTTCCCGCTTATCCCCATGCCCAACTGGCAATTCACCTACGATGGGCTGGCAAAGCTGAAACCTTTCCAAAAATATCTTCGCACTTTCACCCTGCGTCACGGATACAGATCAACGTACACCATAGGTTCGTATGCAACCAATTTGAACTACCAACTGGAGGATGACGGTTTCAGCTACGTAAGGGATCAGCAGGGGAACTTTATCCCCGAATACGATATTACCAACGTTGCCATAAGCGAGCAGTTTAACCCGCTCATTGGCCTAGATGCAACGTGGAACAACAGCCTGACCAACAGGGTTGAAGTAAAAAATACAAGATCGTTGGCCATGAGCTTTTCCAACAACCAGCTTAGCGAAGTAACGGCATGGGAATACATTGTCGGCTTGGGTTACCGTTTCGAAAACCTGCCGCTTAAATTCAGATCGGCAGGTGGAGACCAGAAAACCCTGAAGAGCGACCTGAGAGTCAACCTCGATGTTAGCCTTAGGAATAACCTGACCATACTGAGAAGGCTGGTGGAGGAGACCAACGAGGCGTCGGTGGGGCAAAGGGCTTTGACCATAAAAACTGCCGGAGAATATGTGGTAAGCGAACAGGTAACCATTAGGGTATTCTTCGACAGGGTAGTGAACACGCCGCTGGTTGGCACTTTTGCCACTGCCAATACCAGCTTTGGCTTCAGCGTTAGGTTTACACTGGCTCAATAGCAGTTTTGCTGCACAAACTTTTTCCTCTGTCTATTGCTTGGCAATAAGTAAAAATAAGTGTACTTTTGGAAAGTTAATTACCATTTAGTCTAACCCTCAAAAGTTGAAAAGATACCATGAACATTCCATCAGATCTTAAGTACTCGAAAGACCACGAGTGGATTCGTGTAAACGGCAGCGAGGCCGTTATTGGCATTACCGATTTTGCTCAAAGCCAGCTGGGCGATGTTGTATTTGTTGAAATTGAAACCCTGGGCGAAAACCTTGACAAAGAAGAAGTTTTTGGCACCGTTGAAGCAGTTAAAACGGTTTCCGACCTCTTTATGCCCGTGTCGGGAGAGATCACTGCCGTTAACGAAAAACTTGCCGATACTCCCGAAGTGGTTAACAAAGATCCCTACGGCGAGGGTTGGATGATTAAAATTAAACTGAGCGACCCTGCACAGCTGAACGACCTACTCACAGCCGATCAGTACAAGGGAATTATCAACGAGTAAAAACAACTGCCATAATATGTAAATGGGGCTGAATCCGTCGGAATCAGCCCCATTTATATTGCAATAAGCGTAATACTATCTAAGGAAGAGCAATGATATCCGATACGCTTTGTATAAACTTGCGATGCTCAAGCCCCATGGGGATAAAAACCACCGATGTTTCAAACTGTTCAAAAACCTTTACCAACAGCCGATTCCACCTTTCCCGGATCTCATTCATGCTTATGATCGGATTATCCCCTTTGGCATAGCAGTAAAACTCGTGCCATAGGACATGACTGAAAAATTCGGAATACTCGGTCTTAACAATGGCAATGGTCATTCGGGCTGCCGTTGAGGCATCTATTTTCGAAATCATGATATCCTCACGCTTTTCCTTTATAAGGATGTAATATTTCGAGATCTTTTTCTTTTCGTTGGCGTAACCACCAAACAGTTCCCGGGGTGATACCTTTCGTCGCACCGAGTTGGCCCCAAAGAAAAAATACTTAAAATACCAGGCCAGCCTATCGTCAACCGAACATTTGCTCAATACTTTTTTCTTTAAAACGGGATTGCCCTTAACGTTGTACGAATATATTTTTGGGAAAGCCAGGTTGGGATGTACAAAACCATCAGTGTCAACAACCGAAATGTCGTCAGCCATAAAGGCATAGCCCCTATTCATGCAAAGTTCTAATTCCAGCGAGGTTTTCCCCACTCCACCGGTTCCACCAATCAGGATTGCCCTGCCATCGGGGGCAACCATAGAGGAGGAGTGAACCGGGATCCGGTTGGGATCAAAAAACTCCGACGGTATCAGTACCTGCTCGAAGAGGAGCTGCGATAGCCTTTGCGTGATGGTGGCGTAGTCCATGCTGTAAAGCCGGCTTAGATACTCAATTAAGGGATTGCGCTTCCTTCTCGATAGTAAAACGGTAAAACTCAACTTGTCACCGATTCTCTTAACGGCTATTTCGTATTTAGGATAGCGTAAGGTAAAGCCATGGGCCATCTCCGAATGGTTCGAAGGATTAGTTGCGAGTACTTCATGACTACCCGTTGTATGGGCAAATTCCACCTCCAAATCGGCCTCCTCAGGATTAGCCGCTTCAGGATACAGGGTTAGCGGGCCCAAAAGCTCTTCAACCTGCTTTTTTGTTAGTGCAGCCGAAAGGGTAATGCGTACAACCCTGTTGAATATCCGATACTTAAATACTCTTTGCATGGCTACTACTGTTAATTAACTCAAGTATCTTTTCCCTTCTCAAATCGTAATGAAAATTCTCGATGATGTGCTGCCTCCCCCTCTCTCCCAACTTTTCGTCCTGTTGGAGGGCCAAACGTATCAAGTTTACGGCTTCGTTTACATCCTTCTTTTGCAATACAAAGCCCGCACTGCCAATGCCTTTCGGAATACCGTTTACCGCCGAACCAACGGGAATGCAGCCGCAGAGCATAGCCTCGCAAAGCGAGTTGGGTAGCCCCTCGCAAAGCGAGAATTGGGCAAAAACCTTGTGTTCTCCCACCAGAGCAGGCAGTTTGCCGTAATCAATATATCCCAAAAAATGCACATTTTTAGAGGCTTCCCGTTTTGCCTTTTCTTCCATTACGCCGTGTAAACCAGCTATATAAAAAGGTATATCGGGCATTCGTTTTGCTATCTCCATGAGAAAATCCAGCCCCTTCCTACGGAAGGTAACCTCATCGTTTGCCCCGGCAATGGTAATCACCGATTGCTGCTTAACCTTGCTTTTGTCATACTTCCAAAAATCGGGGTGGTAGCCCGTGGGAACAACTTCAATTTTTTCATCAATACCTCTGACAAAGTGTGTTACCCCCACAATAAACCCCTCCTCGTTGGGGTCGGAATAGTAATTCACGCTATGAACCAAGCTTTCATCCACAGGGATTATCAAACCCACATTGCGGAATGCATACCTAACACTTCGGGCACGAATGGAATTCTCCCGCTTAAATACCCCGTAATCGATCACGGGGATATACATGGCATCGTATCCTCCAACAACTATAACGGTTCGCTTACGGAACAACTTTCCGAAAAATACAGGGAGTATGGCGTGGTAATCGGCAAACCATATATAGATAACGCTAAAGCGCCAGAGCATGAAAATGCAAAAGAGCAGCTGTTTTATTATGGAGTAAAGGAAGGGCATGAACGCTTTCGATGCCATAAAGTGGTATTTAAACACGCTGTATTCCGCTGAGAGAATGTCGTAATCCTCCCTCACAAAGGTAGAGTATGCGGTATAGACAAGTAATGCTCTTTTTCTTCTCATGCTATCGAAGCCATTTTTTTAACACTCCATCAACGGTATCGTTGATATCCTTTGAAAGATTCAAAAAGTAAACCCCCAGTCCGAATGCCAGCGCCATGACGGAGCTGCGTACAGCGATATCCAGCACAAAATTATGCAATACGGGAATGAGTACCGAGAGCAAGTAAACAGCCAGTGCAAGTAACAATGTGTAAATATGCTGAAGGGCAAAGGGGCTCATTTTAAAAAGCCTGTAAATGATGATATACCGAATGGCGTTGTAAATCAGGTATGACGAGGTGGATGCTATGGCAGCACCTGTCAACCCGAACAGCTTAATGAAAACAATGTTGAACCCTATGACCATTACCACAAGCAGAAGGTTGAGAAAGGCTGTGGTTCTGTAGTATTTCGATGTGGCCAAAAGGGAGTTTCCAGCTCCCGACGTCATTTCAATCAGGTTGGTGATGCCCAGAAAGAAGATGACGTATTTTCCCGCCTCATACTCCTGTGGAAGGATCTTGAACACGTTATGGATATTACCCCAAAGGCCAATAAAAATGAGCGTTCCAAAAATCAGCTGGTTGATGCTGCTTTTTCGGTAAACATCACGTATGGTCTTCATGTCACCATTTTTCCATGCATCGGCCATTATGGTGCCCGATATTTTCTTCAGCGAACGCGATGGGATAATTATCAGCGTGCTGAAAAAGAAGGTTATGGCATAGATGCCCGTAGCCTCGATACCCAGCATTCTGCTGACAATGATGCTGTCAACATTCAGCACCATGATATTTGAGAAACCCACGATGATACCGAAAAAACTCATGCTTGCCAACGCCCTAATCATGGGTTTGTCCATCAGACTCCAGTCGGGTTTAGGGTTGAATTCCCCCCTTGCAATGAGTGCCAGTACGAGTATCAGGCCGGGAAGGCAGTTGGAAATGACATAGGCGGCCACAAAGCCGCTAAAGGTTAAATATCCGAAATAGAAAGCTGCTATGGAGCCCAGGATGAGGATTCGCTGGATAAACTCCTTGTAAAAAGTTCCGATAACCGATTGGAAAAGCATCACCAGATAGGTGTCGAATATCAGGAACAGAATGGTGAAGAAAATAAGGGGTATCAGAAAATCGATGTAGGTGGTAAAGAGCTCGGCATTCTCCAAATTCCTCTCAATGATTCTATCCTTTAAAAGGTAGTAAATCGTCATGGTGAGGGCAAAGCCTACCAAAACCACCAAAACGGTGAGCAGCAGAAAACCATTGTGATTCTTTGACTTATCGCGAAAGAACGCAAACAAACGTCCTGTTGCATTGGTAAAACCCAGCGTTCCAAATTGGGCAAAAAGGGCAGAGTATGAAATGAGCAGTTTCAAAAGTCCATTCTCCCCGGTGGTGAGCAATCGCGGAAGGAACAATCCCGAGATGAGAAAACCCAGCCCTACACCAATGTAGGAGTAAATGGAACCTTTAATGGTTTGTTCTTTTATATGTCCCAAAGCGTTGTTATTTCAATTTTACTCTTTCCTGTACGCATTCCAGCCCTGAGCCGTGAGGGCAATTTCACTCCCCTCGGGGGTGATTAGCATCGCTCCCGCGCTGTCTTTCGACATATGGCCAATCACACTAATGCCCTCAATGGCCGATACCTGCTCGTGTATGCCGAGGGGCACAGTGAATAGCAATTCGTAGTCCTCTCCCCCATTCAGGGCTGCAACATACGGGTCAATATTCATCTCCTCTCCCATTTGTAATGTTTCATCATCAATGGGGATTTTGTCAAGGTATAGACGGCATCCCAAATTGGAATGCTTGCAAATATGCAGCATTTCGCTGGAAAGACCATCGGAAATATCAATCATGGCATTGGGCTTAATCCCCAACGCTACCATTCGCTTCAACTCGGCCAATGGGATTTCGGGCTTCAGAAACCGCTCTAGAAGGTAGGCATTATCCTTAAATTTGGGCTTCATGTCAGGGTTGTCCAAGAATACCTTTTTCTCCCGTTCGAGCAGCTGAAGGCCCATATATGCAGCACCAAGGTTGCCCGTAACGCAAATCAAATCGTTCTCTTTTGCTCCGCTCCGGTAGCACAACTCGTCCTTGTGTGCCAATCCAATGGCGGTAATGCTGATGGTCATCCCCGTAACAGATGTCGAAGTATCGCCACCCACCACGTCAACACCGTACCGTTGGCAGGCAAGGTATATACCCTTATATAATTCCTCTACATCCTCTAAGCAGAAGCGTTTCGACAATCCAAGTGACACGGTAACCTGTTGCGGGACGGCATTCATGGCGTATATATCGCTAAGGTTGACAACAATAGCTTTATACCCAAGATGTTTCAAAGGGAAGTAGGTTAAATCGAAATGGATGCCCTCCAGCAGAAGGTCGGTAGAAACCACTACCCTTTTGTCCCCGGCATCAATTACAGCTGCATCGTCGCCTACACCGACAATGGTACTGCCATTGCAATGCTCAATGCTTTCGGTTAAGACATCGATCAGCTTAAACTCGCCCAATTCACTCAGCTCCGTGCGTTTTGGTTTCTTTTTCATCAATCCCGTTTCAATAATTTTTCAAATATAAGGGATAATCGCATACCTTCTCACGGGTGCTGCAAACAATGGCCATATTTACAAGACTTTTTATACCCTTTGCAAATCTATTCCGTTTTGCATACCTTTGTGCGCTCAAAAGAAAAATATCAACATCAATTATATTTGATTATCAAATATTTAACATAACACATCGAGGGACTTAACATGAATGTAACGCATCAGAATATCGACGATCTTAATGCCGTGCTGACAGTAAAAGTAGCACAGGACGATTACAAACAGAAGGTGGATCAAAGTCTGAAGGATATACACAGAAAAGCTGTGGTTAAGGGATTTCGCCCCGGCAAAGCACCCGTTTCGCTTATCTACAAAAAATACCGTGTGCCAACCATCATTGAAGAGGTAAACAAGCTGGTTTCTGAAAGCATTTCGCACTACATATACGATAACAAACTCAATATTCTTGGAGAGCCTTTGCCTTCGGAATCGCAGGATACTATCGATTGGGACACTCAGGTTGATTTCGAGTTCCGGTTCGACATGGGATTGGCCCCCACTTTTGAAATAGAACTCTCGAAACGCGACAAGGTTCCCTACTACACCGTCAAGGTGGATAAAAAGATGCGCGAGCCCTATATTGAGAACATCTGTAACCGCTATGGCAGCTATCAGGATACCGAAAAGGCCGATGACAACAGCTTGCTGAAAGCAACCCTCACCGAGCTTAACCCCGACGAATCGCCCAGAGAAAACGGAATATCCGTTGAGGGTGCCTCAATCTCAATCATGCTGGTTGCCGATGAAGGCGAGAAAGCCAAAATGATTGGTGCCATCCCGGGCGATGTGTTTGTGATTGACACCCCCAAAGCATTTCCCAACGAGGTTGACAGGGCAGCACTGCTGAAAACATCAAAGGATAAACTGTCGGGTATTCTCCCGCTTTTTCAGGCAACCGTAACGGAAGTAAAACAATACGTTAAGGCCGAGGTAAATCAGGAGCTTTTTGATAAACTCTTCGGCGAGGGAGCTGTAAACTCTGAGGAGGAGTTTATTCAAAAGGTTGACGAAAACATTAAGTCGAACCTGAGAGGCGATAGCGAGAGAAAGTTTTTCATGGATGTGCGCGACAAACTTATCGATAAGTTTAAGATAAATCTTCCCAAGGAATTCTTAATCCGATGGCTTGTAGCCATTAACGAGGGTAAATTCACAAGGGAGCAGGTTGAAAAGGACTACCCGGGCTTTGAAAAAGATCTCATGTGGCAGCTCATACGCGATAAGATCATTTTGGATCAGGAGTATAAAGTTCAGGAGGATGAGCTTACCAACATGGCCAAAGGATACATTATAAGCCAAATGCTTCAGTATGGTATGGGTCAACTACCCGATGAATTCATCGAGAAGTATGCCAACGATTTGCTGACAAAAAAGGAGGAGAAGAAAAGGATGTCAGAGCGGGTGCTTGAGAACAAGGTGATGGCCTGGATAAAAGAGACTATTAAACTCGATGAAAAAGAAGTTGATTTCGAGAAATTCAACAGCATGATGAACGCATAACGCGCGGAGGAACTTTTTCCTCCGCTTTTTGTTTATGGTTGGTGCAACCATCGAAAAAGAATTGATATATTTAACCTTTCAAATGAGGTCAAAAATTCAAAAACCTACCGATATGGCTAACAGAACCAACGAATTTATAAAATACGCAACCAAGCATAAAGGCATCAGCAGCCTTACCATGCACAGGTACCAGTCGTTATTTAACGGATTCATCTCCCCAACAATCATCGAAGAGCGCCAGCTTAACGTGGCAACCATGGACGTTTTCTCCCGCTTAATGATGGACAGGATTATTTTCTTAGGCGTACCCATCAACGATGACGTGGCCAATATCATTCAGGCCCAGCTGCTATTCCTGGAGTCGAGCGATCCCGCCAAGGATATTCAGATTTACCTTAACAGCCCGGGAGGATCGGTTTATGCCGGCCTGGGTATTTACGATACCATGCAGTACATCAGCTCCGACGTGGCTACAATTTGCACAGGAATGGCGGCTTCCATGGGTGCTGTTCTTCTTTGCGCCGGAGAGAAAGGGAAGCGCTCGGCGCTCCCACATTCCAGGGTGATGATTCACCAGCCCATGGGTGGAGCCGAAGGACAGGCTTCAGACATTGAGATAACCACAAGGCAAATCCTTGGGCTTCGCAAGGAACTCTATGAGATTATTGCCCTCCATTCGGGCAATCCCTTTGAGAAGATTGAAAAGGACTCCGATCGCGATTACTGGATGACAGCCGAAGAGGCCATGTCGTACGGAATGATTGATCAGGTTCTTAAAAAATCGCAGGGTTAGGCCTCGACAGCAGGTAGCAATACCGAAAGCGCATGTTAAACACGGCTCAACCTGCCGAGTTGGCCTTCGGATTTTCACCTTTCAGGTCAATTTCGTCATACGAATCGTTTGGGTATTGGATATCCTTAACCCTTAACTGAAGGTAGGTATTGCCCCTGTAAACGTTTTCATTTACGCTATATGAAATGTTAAAGGGAATGCCTTTGCTGATATTCTCAAAATGCTCTCCCATTTGGAAAGCTATGGCCTGAAAGACCTTAGGGCTGGATTCCTGTATCAGCGATAGTTTAATGTGCTCCCTATCGCTACCCACAAGCCTTCCTTCACCGGTATCGAAAACATTCTCCGAAACAAATACAGGAGACATGTTGCCCGGGCCAAATGGCTGGAACTGCTTGATTACCCGCACAAACTTATCGGTAATATCCGAAAAGTTAATCTTGGCATCGATATCGATTTGAGGGACGAGCATCAGTGGATCAATGGTTTTGCTCACTATCTCCTCAAAACGTTTCTTAAATATCGGGACATTCTCCACTTTCATGGATAGCCCTGCTGCATACATATGTCCGCCAAAATTTTCCAACAGATCGGAGCAAGACTCAACGGCCTGGTAAAGGTCGAACCCGGGTACCGATCGTGCAGAGCCGGTTGCCAGCCCATTGGATTCGGTAAGGATTACCGTGGGGCGGTAGTATGTTTCAATAAGCCTCGAAGCCACTATCCCCACAACTCCTTTGTGCCATGCAGGATTGAAAAGAACGGTAGCCTTCTGCTTGAGCAACTCCGGATCGGATGCCACCAGTTGGAGCGCCTCATTGGTTATATTGCGATCCACGCTCCGCCTATCGTTGTTACATGAGTTGATAAGCGACCCCATCTCATAGGCAAACCCTTCATCCTGTGCACACAGTAAATCAACGGCTGATTTACCCGACTCCATTCTCCCGGCAGCGTTAATGCGAGGGCCAATGCGGAACACTATGTCATCAATGGTAATATTCTGGTGCTCTATACCCGATAACTTAATGATGGTTTTCAGCCCTATCCCCGGGGTATTGTTCAATTTTTCGAGCCCAAAACAGGCCAGAACCCTGTTTTCGTCAACCAGCGGAACGATATCCGAGGCAATGCTTACTGCAACCAAATCCAGATAAACATACAGATCTCTGAGGGGCATATCGTTGCTTTTGCAATATGCCTGAATCATCTTGAATCCTACCCCACATCCCGAGAGTTCCTTGAATGGGTACTGGCAATCGCTGCGCTTAGGATCGAGCACTGCCACCGCCTCGGGTATCGTGTCTCCGGGCAAATGGTGGTCGCAGATAATAAAATCGATTCCCTTCTCCTTGGCATAGCGTACCTTCTCCACCGCCTTTATGCCGCAGTCGAGAGCGATAATCAGGGTGTAGCCATTCTCATAGGCAAAATCGATACCCTTTATGGAAATACCATACCCTTCCGAATACCGGTCGGGGATGTAGTTGCCCATGTAGGGGTATATTTTTCGGAAAAACGAATACACCAAGGCCACAGCCGTGGTCCCGTCAACATCGTAATCGCCATAGACCAGTATTCGCTCGCCATTGGTCATGGCCTGCCCTATTCGGTCTATAGCAGCATGCATATCCTTCATCAGGAAAGGATCGTGCAGGTGCTCCAACTTAGGCCTGAAAAATCTTTCGGCCTGTTCAAAGGTTTCAATGCCGCGTTGAACCAACAGGGTAGCCAATACCCTATCAATTACCAGAACATTCATCAACCCTTCAATTGTACCGGGGTTACCGGTCTCTTTATATATCCATCTCTTTTTCATCAAAACCGAATTGCAGCATATGCCAACAGGGGCCAAAGCCCACTAATTCAGGGTTATCCCGAAGACTGCTGCAAATTCCTCCTTTACCCTTTGGGCCAGGAGGTTGAAATCAACCCTGCTTCCCAACTCTTTCTGCATGGATGTAACCCCTTTATCCACAAATCCGCAGGGATTGATATAGCTGAAATAATCGAGATTTGTGTTGACATTGAATGCCAATCCATGCATGGTAACAAATCGGCTGGCGCGTACACCAATGGCGCATATCTTTCGCTCTTTCCCTGTCTGCCCCACGTCCAACCACACGCCCGTTGCGCTATTCAACCTTTCTCCTTTCAGCTTAAATGCATCCAGCGTGTTGATAATCACTTCTTCCAGCCTGTGAATGTATTCTTTCAAGGTAATTCCCAGCATCTCAAGGTCAAAGATGGGGTAAACCACCAATTGGCCCGGCCCATGATAGGTTATATCTCCTCCGCGATTGATATGGTAGTAAGTGGCATCAATCTGCTTAAGCATTTGATCGCTTATGAGCAGGTTGTTATTCTTGCCGCTTTTTCCAAGGGTATATACATGAGGGTGCTCGCAAAACAACAGGTAGCCCGCATCTTGCCTTGCGGGTGAACCATTCCTTGCGGCCTGTACCTTTGCAAAAAGCTCCTCCTGATAATCCCATCCCTGTTTATAGTCAATTAAGCCAAGGTCTTGGAATTTTACTGTTTGCATTTATATTTTGATATTGTTTTTTCATCTTTTGGGTATTACTGCATGGTGTTACCTGCCCTTTTTGCAACCTCCTCGGCATGGTACGACGACCTTACCAGCGGGCCGCTCTCAACAAAAGCAAAACCTTTGGCTACAGCCATTTTCCTGTAATGCTCAAACTGCACGGGATCAACATACTCCGCAACGGCCAAATTTTCCGTTCTGGGTTGCAAATACTGTCCAATGGTAATCGACTTGCAGCCGATGGCTATTAAATCATCCATTAGCTGTTCAACCTCAGATTCTTTCTCGCCAAGCCCAAGCATTATTCCCGATTTGGAAAGGTAGCCCTTTTTCGCAATATGTGCAATTATTTTCAGACTTTTTTCGTAGCTGGCTCTGGAACGCACTGTAGGCGTGAGCCTACGTACTGTTTCGAGATTGTGTGCCACAATATCGGGATTGGCCATCAAAACTATATCCAGCAAATCGGTATTGCCATTGAAATCGGGAATCAGCACCTCGATCTTGGTGTCGGGATTCTGCCTGCGAATTTCGATAATGGTATCGTGCCAATGCTTAGCCCCGCCGTCGGGTAAGTCGTCGCGGGTTACCGAGGTTACCACACAATGTTTTAGCCCCATCAGTTTCACCGACATTGCCAAGTGCTGCGGCTCCTCAGGATCGGGAGGTAAAGGCTTACCGGTAGTGGTTGCGCAGAATCGGCACGACCGTGTGCACACATCGCCTAAAATCATAAACGTTGCCGTTCCATTGCCCCAGCACTCGCCAATATTGGGACACATACCGCTGGAACAAATGGTGTGCAGCCCATGCTGTTTGACAATCCTGTTCACGCGGGTATAGCCCTCTCCCGTAGGGAGTTTTATTTTAAGCCACGATGGCTTTCTTGTGATGTTCGTCTTTTCCTTCAAAGTGCAAATTTCTTGGCCACAAATTTAAAAAAAATGATGGGGATGACCCAGTTTATACAATTATTTAATTGGTAATCCCCATTGGCAAACGCTCTCGCTTTTTTAAGTATATTTGCAGCGTTTAAAAAATTGTCTATGATGTTTGATTTAAGCGAACAGGAACAGCTACGACGCGAATCGTTGGCCGAGCTGCGCCGGTTGGGAATAAACCCCTATCCTGCGGCCAAATATCCGGTAACCCACTCCACTGCCGATCTACATAACGATTTTGACAACCTTCAGAATAAGAAGTCTGATGTTTGCATTGCCGGCAGAATTATGACTCGAAGAATCATGGGTAATGCCTCGTTTTTCGAAATTCAGGACGAAAAGGGGAGGATGCAGGTGTACGTCCGTCGCGATGACCTATGCCCCGGGGATGACAAAACCCTGTACAACACAGTGTTTAAAAAGTTACTGGACATTGGCGATATCGTTGGCATTAAAGGCTATCTCTTTAAAACCCAGATGGGCGAAGAGTCGGTATTCGCACAGGAATTAACACTGCTGGCAAAATCGCTGCGCCCCCTGCCCATTGTGAAGGAGAAGGACGGGCAGGTTTTCGATGCCTTTTCCGATCCCGAGCAGAGGTACCGCCAACGCTACGTCGATTTGGTTGTCAACCCCCACGTTCGCGATGTCTTCATCAAACGCACCAAGATAATCAATACTCTGCGCGATTTTTTCAACTCCAAGGGATACCTCGAAGTCGAAACGCCAATACTTCAGCCCATTCCGGGAGGAGCAGCCGCACGGCCGTTCGTTACCCATCACAATGCTCTCGACATGCCCCTCTACCTTCGGATTGCCAACGAATTGTACCTGAAAAGGCTTATCGTTGCCGGCTTTGATGGGGTTTACGAGTTCTCCAGGGATTTCCGTAACGAGGGCATGGACCGCACCCACAACCCCGAGTTTACGGTGATGGAAATATACGTGGCATACAAGGACTACTTCTGGATGATGGAGTTCACCGAGGAGATGATTGAGCGGGTTGCACTGGCCTTGCACGGCACCACAAAAGTCGCCCTTGGCGATAAAGAGATTGACTTCAAGCGACCCTACCGAAGGATTACCATGACCGATGCCATTCGGGAATATGCAGGGGTGGATATCAGCGGGAAAAGCGAGGAGGAGCTTCGCACTATCTGCACCAAACTGGGTATAGAAACCGACGCCACCATGGGCAAAGGGAAACTCATCGATGCCATTTTTGGTGAGAAGTGTGAGCCACATTTTGTTCAACCTACCTTTATCACCGACTATCCCATAGAGATGTCGCCGCTATCCAAGCGTCACCGGACTAACCCCGAACTTACCGAACGTTTTGAGCTGATGGTGAATGGCAAGGAGCTATGCAATGCCTTCAGCGAGCTCAACGATCCCATTGACCAGCTGGAACGATTCAGAGATCAGATGAAACTGGGCGAAAAGGGCGATGACGAGGCCATGATCATCGATCACGATTACGTGCGGGCCATGGAGTATGGCATGCCCACCTGTTCGGGACTGGGCGTTGGCATCGACCGCCTGACCATGTTCATGACCAACCAGCCATCCATTCAGGATGTGCTTCTGTTCCCCCAGATGAAACCCGAACCCAAAACCCGCAAGGATTCGGTTGAGGTGTTTGTTCGGGCTGGCATCCCCGCCCAATGGGTTCCCGTACTGGAAAAGATGGGGCATACCACCGTGGAATCGCTTAAAAACCTGAAAGCGGGCAAGCTATTCAACGACTTGTGCGGCTATAACAAGAAGAACAAGCTGGGACTGCCCAACCCCACCATGGAGGAGGTGGCAAAATGGGTTGAAGGATAAAAAAGCAACAATTGGTCGATTGGAAGGAAAAATTTAACACGCTCATTACGGAAAGTAACTATTTAACACCATGATTAATTGGACACAAAGCCTCAATTGCGCAATAACCGTGTGCAACAGGGATGGCATTATTATCTATATGAACGACAAATCGGCCAATACGTGGGCGAAACAGGGGGGCGAAAGCTTAATCGGCAAAAGCCTTTTTGGCTGCCATGGCCAACGTTCTACCGAAATTATTCACAGGCTGATGCAAACGGGCGAATCGAACACCTACACCGTGGAGAAGAACGGAGTGAAAAAACTGATCTACCAAACCCCCTGGTTTGAAGACGGCAAAGTGGCCGGCATGGTGGAATTTTCTATCGTTCTACCTACTGAAATCCCGCACTACGTGCGCAAATAGCCTGCACATAAGTACGGTGCTAGTTCCATAAAGAGTAAGAAATTGGAAATCGAAGTCAGAAAATCTATTGTCCCTTTCCCGCCATCATTCCACATGCAGCATCAATATCCACTCCACGCGATGCCCTTAGTGTAGCGGGTTGTCCATGTGCATCCAGCTTATCGCGAAACAACTTTGCGCATTGCCGGTAGTTTTCGCTCCCTTTGGGAGTATTCAGGGGGATGACATTAACATGGCAATTCAGGGATTTTATCAGCTTAGCGGTTTGGACAGCATGCTCGTCTGAATCATTCACGTTAGGTATTACCACGTACTCGAAGGACAAGCGCAGTGGCTTTCTCACGGGGTTGACCATGAAGAAACTGACAATATCATCAGGGCTGTGCAATCCACCGGCAGGTATCAGCCGGCTTCGCTGGTGGTGAAATGGGCTGTGCAGGCTGATGGCAATGTTGCAGCAACGCGCATGGATTAATCTTTCCAACCCCTGCAAAATGCCGATGGTGGAAAGGGTAATGTTGGTAGCGCCAAATGCCATCCCCCAGGGTGCTCTGAAAATCTCCAACGCCCTGAAAACCGGCTCGGGATTATCCATGGGCTCGCCCATTCCCATCACCACAAGGCGGTTAATGCTCCTACTCTCGGGGATAGAGAGAAGTTGCCCCACGATGTGTAAAACACTAAGGTTCTCGCGAAAGCCCATGGCTCCCGTGTGGCAAAACACACACCCCATCCTGCACCCCGATTGGGTTGAGATGCAAAGGGCATTCCGCTTGGGGCCGGGCATAAAAACAGCCTCGTAGGGGTTGCCGTCGGATGTTTCGAAAAGATACTTTTTCGAGCCATCGTCCGAGGTTTGGAATGAACGGTACTGTGGCCATTGCAGCGAAAAGTTCATTTGCAGAAACTCCCTTAAACCCATCGGGATATTGTCCATTTGAAGGAATGATTTTGCCGCACGGCGATAAATCCAAATGCAAATCTCCTTGGCCAATTCGCCCTTAAAACCGTGCGATTCAATGGCTATCCTTATCTCGTCGGGAGTAAGTCCTACTATTGACTCCTTGCTCATGCCGTAAAATTATGGATAATTATGAATCGTAGCCTCACATGAATACCTTTGCAATAAAAAACTATGCAAAAAACAATTGTCATAGCAACCCGTGCACGCGAAGGGCTTTACGACATCACCCGCGAGGTGGAGAGCATTGTTGTATCCTCGGGCGTTCGGTCGGGGATTGTTAATGTGTATGCCAGAGGAGCCACGGCTGCCATAATGATTCAGGAGAACTGGGATCAATCGGTGCAAACCGACGTGGTCAACCTCTTGCGCAAACTTATCCCTCAAGGCGTCTGGATGCACGATGCACAGGATGGCAACGGCGATGCCCATTTGAAGGCAGGTATAGTAGGCCCTCAGGAAACCATCCCCATTATTGACGGCAAAATGGGACTCTCCACTTGGCAGAATATTTTTTTCTGCGAATTCGACGGTCCAAGAGAACGCAGGGAAATAGTAGTGTCTGTAGTCAGCATAAAATAAAATGCAAAATATTTTAAAACATTATGATTTTTTACACTTTATTTATACCTTTGTGGACAGACCACCGGACCACGTTTTTCTCATAGTTTTCTCATAGTACATTCCAAAGGGTTCGGATAGTTCGAGGGTGTCTCAACCAAATAAGGCACCCTCTTTTTTTATGCTATCTCCCTTCTTAACAAAAACGTAGCATTACTGCGTTCATAAAAAAAATTGCTTTTTCTTTAACAATTGATCTTAAAAGTGTAGATTTGGTTCTTTATTTATCCCTCTTGGCTGAGAATAATGGGTAATTCTTACAGGATTGGAGTTGTTGGCAGCGGTAGTTGGGCTACTGCTATCGTTAAAATATTGCACGAGAATAGGGACGGCATAAACTGGTATTTGAGGGAACCCGAGATTATTGAAAACATTCAGCGCCACAGGAATAATCCGTTATACCTAAGTTCGGTATATTTTGACCTAAGCAAAATCAATCTTTCCTGCGATATCAACAAAGTTATCCGCAATTCGGATATTATTATTTTTGTAGTGCCTTCGGCATTTTTAAAAGTATGGCTGGAGCCACTAACCGAAAATCTCAAGGGCAAATTCATTGTTACTGCCATCAAGGGCATTATTCCACAAGATAACATTACAGTTGCCGAATATTTCAACCAGCATTACAACGTCCCTTTCGACAGCATTGGCGTTATCAGCGGGCCATGCCACGCTGAAGAGGTTGCTCTGGGGAGGTTATCCTATTTAACCATTTCGTGTAAGAACGTTGAACGCGCCAAGCTGATCGGATCTTTCCTGGAATCGCACTATATCAAAACCATTGCAGGAACTGATATTTATGGAACCGAATACAGTACAGTGCTCAAAAATATTTTTGCCATTGCCGCCGGAATAGCGCACGGACTGGGCTATGGCGACAATTTCTTAGCCGTATTGGTTAGCAATGCCCAAAGGGAGATAAAACGATTTCTAACCAAAACATACCCCAGCGACAGGGAGATTGACTCATCGGCATACCTGGGCGATCTGCTTGTAACCTGCTATTCGCAATTTAGCCGCAATCGTACTCTGGGAACTATGATTGGCAAAGGGTACTCCGTGAATGGTGCCATCATGGAGATGAATATGGTGGCCGAGGGTTACTACGCCACCCTCTGCATTCATGAGATCAATCAGAATCATGGGATTGACATGCCCATAACCGATGCCGTTTACAACATACTGTATGAAAAAATTGCACCAGCCATTGAAATGAAACTACTAAGCGAAAGACTCCAATAACCCGTAAACAACGAAACCATGGAAGGAATGAAGCTAAATCTGGAACACGTTTACCAGTTTGCAACCAAGGATCAGGTTTTTGGTTATAAAAACGAGATGATGCGAAATTTGGAAACCCTGCATCAGAAGACCGGAAAAGGCAACGACTTTTTAGGATGGTTAACCCTTCCCTCTACGATTAAAAGTGGCGAACTTGCCAAGATCAAGAAATTGGCCCAGGATATCGGGAAAGAAAGCGATATAGTGGTAGTGGTTGGTATAGGCGGTTCCTACCTCGGTGCAAAGGCTGTGATTGAGGCACTTGGCCATTCGTTCTACGGTCTGGTCAGCGGAAAAGCGCCTATGATAGTATTTGCAGGTCATAATATTTGCGAGGAATACCATCGTGAACTTTTTGACCTGTTGGACAAGAAATCCTATTCCATTGTGGTGATTTCCAAGTCAGGGACCACCACCGAGCCGGCCATAGCCTTCAGACTATTGAAACAGCATTTGGAGAAAAAAATTGGCAAAGAGAAGGCGAGCAGGCGAATAATTGCCATCACCGATAAAAGCAAAGGTGCTTTAAAGAAACTTGCCACACAGGAGGGGTACAAAACCTTTATCATCCCAGATGATGTTGGAGGGCGGTATTCGGTGCTCACTCCGGTTGGGTTGGTGCCCATTGCTTTTGCCGGATTCAACATCGGGCAGTTGGTAAAAGGGGCCTTGGCTGCCGAAAAGGATACGGGGATAGATATTCCCTTTGAAAAAAATCCGGCATGCCTTTACGCTGCTGCTCGCAACGCATTGTACAAAAAGGGGCGACTGGTTGAGATTATGGTTAACTATACACCCAAGCTACATTTTCTCTCGGAATGGTGGAAGCAGCTCTACGGTGAAAGCGAAGGGAAGGAAAACAAGGGGATTTTCCCGTCAGGGGTGGATTTTACAACCGATCTACACTCGCTGGGCCAATATATACAGGATGGAGAACGCATACTATTCGAAACGGTGATTGCCGTTGCCGAACCCAGACGACGACTTGTGATACCCAAGACCAAGGACAATCTGGATGAGTTGAACTACATTGCCGGAAAACGGCTTTCTGTGGTGAACAGGATGGCACAGCTGGGGACCACTCTCGCCCATCTGGACGGAAGGGTACCCAATATTCTGATAGAAATCCCCCGCCTTAACGAGTTTTGGATTGGATACCTTATGTATTTCTTCGAAAAGGCTTGTGCCCTCAGCGGTTACCTGCTTAATGTAAATCCTTTCGACCAGCCGGGTGTGGAAGCGTATAAGAAGAATATGTTTGCCCTGCTTGGCAAAAAGGGGTATGAGGAGCAGGGAAAACTCCTGAGGGAGATAATAGAAGAGGACTAATGATTGGTCAATATTATTATTTTTGATTGCACAATTTTTTTAAAATAACGATTTAAGCCAACTAATAATAGCCTTATGAATATGGGAAAGCGTAAAATCAGAAATTTTGGGATACAAGCTGCCGTGGCCGGATTTATTCTTGGCATTTGCCCCATGGCTTTGAATGCACAGCATTATCCTAAACTGCTGGAAAAAGTTGAAAAGGGCATGGACTCGACACAGGTTGTTGTGTTGGTTGGTGCTCCAACCCGCTCGGTGTCAGTTGACCGACTTTTCTACGGTACCGATCAAGCCGTAATTGCCAATAACAAGGTCATTGATATCCGCACCGAGCATGCCGGTAAGATTACCCTGAAAAGGGAAAAGGCAGAACAGAGAAAATCCAAGGATTACAAGCCAATTGCTGAGTTGAGAATTGGAATGTCACGCGATGAGGTTTTGACACTGGCCGGATCTCCCACTCTTGAACAGGGTGGCACCGACCTCTATTTTACCAACAGGCATAGAGTAGAACTATCCGAAGGCAAGGTAACCCAGGTTGAAGCCCATGTTAAAAAGGATATGGAGATTTTGGACTGGATACGGCTAAACTTCACTTCGGGGGGATTGCTTTTTATGAACATTACATTGGCGTTCATCATGTTTGGAGTTGCGCTGAATATGAAGGTGAAAGAGTTCAAGGCAGTTTTCGTAAAACCCAAATCGGCCATCCTTGGTTTCATTTCACAATTTGTAGCTTTGCCCGCTCTGACCTTTGTTTTGGTTCTAATCATCCAGCCAACACCCAGCGTAGCATTGGGAATGATTTTAGTGGCAGCATGTCCCGGGGGCAATATTTCCAACTTTATGTCGTCCATAGCCAAGGCCAACGTTGAGCTATCGGTCTCTCTCACAGCCATTGCAACCATGGTAGCCATTTTTATGACGCCCCTCAATTTTGCCCTGTGGGGCAAATTGTATTCCGGGACATCGAATATGGTCATCCCCATATCCATCGATGCTTGGGAAATGATGAAAACCGTGTTTATTCTTTTAGGAATACCCGTTATCCTTGGCTTACTGTTTGCCTATAAATTTCCCAAAACCACTGCTAAAATAACCAAACCCTTCCGCATTTTCTCATTCCTGGCCTTCATAGGGTTTGTGGTTGCCGCTTTCGCTTCAAATGTGAATTTTTTCCTCGAATACATTCACATTATCTTTCTTATAGTATTGGCCCACAATCTGCTTGCTCTTCTCACGGGATTCAGCATAGGTACCCTTTTCGGCCTTCCACGACCCGACAGAAGGACTATAACCATCGAAACTGGAATACAGAACTCAGGGTTGGGACTTGTGCTGATTTTCAACCCGAACCTTTTCAACGGGCTTGGAGGCATGGCGTTTATCGCTGCATGGTGGGGCATTTGGCATATTATCTCCGGTTTAATAATTTCGAGCATTTGGTCGAAGAAACCCTTGTCGTAAATAGCGGATTCATTTATTTATAAGCCTTAATAATAGAATATGCCAACCAAGAGGGAGAACATAGAGAAATGGTCGAATACTTACCAGATTCTCAAGTATTACGTTGATTTTTGTTTCAGATTCTATTTCCCCACAACCATATCGGGTTTGGAAAACATTCCCAAAGGGAAAACGGTGATTTTTGCTCCTAATCATCAAAATGCTCTGATTGATGCCCTGGCTATTCTCAGCGTCAAAACATGGCAGCCCGTCTTTCTGGCCCGTGCCGACATCTTTCAAAAACCACTGATAAGCAAAATACTTACATTCCTTAAGATCATGCCCGTTTACCGTATCCGCGACGGGTATGGCAGCCTTCATAAGAATGATGAGGTTTTCAACAAAACGGTGGACGTACTCAAAAACCAAAACGGGCTTTGCCTAATGCCCGAGGGCAATCACGGCGATAAGAAACGGCTTAGGTTGCCCCTAAAAAAAGGGCTTGCACGCATCGCTTTTCAGGCCGAAGAAGCCTGCAAAGGCACTCTTGATATCCACGTTGTACCCGTGGGGCTCGATTATACCCACTACTCCAGGGTGGGCAGTCCACTGCATATCCGTTTTGGCCCGCCCATACGGGTTAAGCCCATGCTGTCCACGTATAAGAAAAATCCTGCCAAGGCATACAAAGAGCTGCTCGACCTGGTGGCTCAGGGAATTAAAAATGAAATTATCAACATCGAGGATGAGCAGTTTTACGATAACTACACGATAATCCTTGACCTATTCGCTCCCATCTTCTTGGACAAAAAGGGGGTAACAAACAATCAACCCAACAGGGTTGAGGCTCAAAGGATGATTGTTGACATAATTGATCACCAGAAGAAAAAAAGATCCGATGATTTTCTGGTTTTAATGGCCTGTACCCTGGAATTCAGAAGGCTGATTACCGAAATGCGGTTGAATCACGTTATATTCCCCATCCCCTTCAACAAACGGATGGGGTTAATCTCCCGCATCATTCTGCTCACGGCTTCTTTCCCTATTTTTATCTACTCGTTGATTAACAACATCTTCCCACTATCATTTATCCGCCTTATCGGTAAAACCATTAAAGACCCCCAATTTGTCAGCAGCGTTAAACTTGCAGCGGGGCTTGTACTATTTCCCATTTTCCATGTAATTCAAATTGTTACTTTTGCCCTTATTGTTAAACACACATATCTCACCCTGGCATATACCGTTAGCCTTCCTCTGGGTGTTTATCTTTTCTTTAAATGGCTAAAACTATATAGGCATATTCTCGATATCATTCGCGAGGTTTACTGCCGATTGTACAAAAATGCAAGCGTTAAACGTGCCGAGGAGCTTAAGCAGCAAATTGAAAAAAGGGTATGGACTGAGATTAAACGCAAAGAAGGGGTGAACTCATTGCCATCCTACCTTGACGAGTAGAACCCCGGTGTTGCTTTGGCTTTCTTTATCAGGATTCTTACGCTAAAGGTCAATAGATAATACTCATACAAAGATTGCGGGGCTAACGCTCCAATTAGTTGATTAGTTGAAGTGATAATTCGTGAAACGTTAATCGTGAGGCGTGAAACGAGGTGTTTGACCCCCCGGCCCCCAAAGGGGGAGAAAGTTATGAGGTTTGGCGTTTGGCGTTCAACGTTCTTGGTTCTTAGTTTCTTTGTGTCCTCTGCGTCTGATTGGCGTCCCGAAACATCGGGATTGCGGTAGAATTCGTGAAACGTGAAACGGGCTGCGAGGGGAAAGCACTTTCCATCGTCCGCAGGATATGGAAACGCGCGAAAAAAATCTAAAATTTCTTAATTTTGCCTATAACGCGAATTTGATATCAGACCAATGAAAGACGAAATAATTATTTACCAAGCCGAAGAAGAATCAATAAGATTAGAAGTTAGGCTTGAAGAGGAAACCGTTTGGCTAACGCAAGCACAAATGGCTGAACTTTTTCAGACTTCTTCGCAAAATATTACCATACATATCAGAAATATTTTTAAAGAGGGTGAGCTTTCGGAAAAAGGAACTTGTAAGGAATATTTACAAGTTCAAACTGAAGGAGACAGAAGTGTCAAAAGGAAATTAAAACTATATAATTTAGATATCATTATTTCTGTTGGTTATCGAGTAAAGTCAATACGTGGAACACAATTCAGAATTTGGGCTAACAAAATACTAAAGGAATATTTGCTTAAAGGTCATGTGATTAATCACAGAATTGAAAAGTTGGAAAGTGATATCCACGCCGTTAAGCATAAACTAGGAGAGATTGACTTGCAGATAAAAACCAGCTTGCCCAAAAAGGAGGGCATATATTTCGATGGCGAAACATTTGACGCGTATGTTTTTGTCACAGAGATAATAAGAAATGCCAAAGACTCAATTATACTTATCGACAATTACATTGACGAGAACGTGCTGCTCATGTTGTCGAAACGTGAAAAGGGGGTTAAGGCAACCGTTTACACTTCTGCGCCATCAAAGGTAACACAACTCGATATTACAAAGTATAAATCGCAATACCCTGATATTGAAATAAAAACATTTACAAAATCGCACGATCGTTTTCTAATTATTGACAAAAATAACATTTACCACATAGGCGCATCGCTAAAAGATTTGGGGAAGAAATGGTTTGGTTTTTCAATAATAAATATTGAGGTGGATTATATACTGGAGCGGTTGAAATGATGGGATGAGGCGTGAAGCGTGAAGCGTGAAGCGTGAGTCGTGAGTCGTGAATCGTGAATCGTGAAACGAGTTTCGAAGTTCGGGGTTCGAGGTTTGTGATTTGGGGTTATTTGCTAGTCAGCGAATTTACGAATTTGCGAATTTGCGAAATACCATAACAGTCCCATCTTCGGAGTATCTTGTGTTTGCTACGTCCTGATTAGTTGCACCGACAAAATGATGGCGGTGTAGAATTCGTTCCAGTGTGGTATTGCTCAATCCCGGTTTTATTTGCATATTTACCTTTTTACAAATAACCGTTTCCACATGTTCAAAGGCATCACCATACCCGATTCCATAGGCCTGCAGGAGAATTACAAACGCAAATATAATTTTTGGGAGATGTATATGGCATTCTCCCGAATTCCCGGAGCAGCCATGAAACTGGCTAAAAACAAACGCAAACAGCTACTTTCCGGCCATTTCGTCGAACGAATACAATTGGCGGTAACCGAAGTGAACGGCTGTGCCGCATGCTCATACGCCCATACTGCCATGGCTTTGAAAATGGGGATGAGTTCAGAAGAGATCAGCAGCCTGCTGAGCGGTAACGATAGCATGGTTGACCCCTACGAGGCCAAAGCCATACTCTTTGCCCAGCACTTCGCCGAAAGCAGGGGTAAGCCCCGGAAGGAAGCATACATATCCATTGAGGATGCCTATGGGAAGGAAAAGGCTAAAATTGTTCTTGCCGCATGTAGGGTTATGATAGCCGGTAATATTTATGGATTGCCATTCAGCGCCTTACAATCGCGCCGAAAAGGAAAGCCATACAGAAACAGCTCGCTGTTTTTTGAGCTGTCAATGCTTGTAGGGGGTGTTTTCATTCTACCCCTTGCCTCGGTCCATGGGTTGCTGAAAGCCTTCTTTTAGCCCAATTACACACCTTTAAGGCTTGGCTTTATGTCAAACTTTGAGGCTAATGCAGGAACCCGGCTGAACAACTTTTTACCTATTCTGTCTGTTTTTATAAAAAAATAAATAAAATAGCATAGGGTAAGAGATCGGTAAAAGGTCTTATTAGTGAAAACAAAAATCACTCTATGTTCAACCACAAAAACGCAATTGCCATGAAAACATTAGTAAAATACTATTTAAACATTATCCCCATTGCCCTGGCCATATTTCTGGCAGGATCGTCACATGCACAAAATGGCAACGGCTCCTACTCTTCCTATTCGGGTTCGTTGAAAGATGCCAAAACCAGGCAGGATATAGTGTTTGCTTATATCACAGTGCCAAACTCTCACATCGGTACAGTATCAAACAGCGAGGGTGAGTTTACCCTTAAGATTGGCAATGATGTGAAAGCCGATGAAATTGAAATTTCACATATTGGCTACAAGAAAAAAATCGTTGCTCTCTCGAGCCTAAAGGCCAACGGGAACATCATCTTCCTCGATCCCTCTTCGATTGAGTTGGAAGAGGTTACCGTGAGACCGATTGACCCCAGGCAAATTGTAATTGATGCCCTCCAGAAAATTCCCTACAATTACAGCGAGTCGCCCAATATGCTCACCGGATTTTACCGCGAAACCATTAAGCAAAGGCGCGAGTACATTTCCATTTCCGAGGCGGTTGTGGATATTTACAAATCATCCTACAGGCCATCGGGCGGAAACGACAGGGTAAAAATATACAAGGGGAGAAAGAGTGCCAATGTTAAAAAGGCCGATACGCTCACTGTTAAGCTGCAAGGCGGACCCAGCGTTTCGCTACTTCTGGATATCGCCAAGCACCACGATTACCTCTTTATGGAGGAAGATATCAAAAATTACGATTTTACTCTGGAAGACATGGTAACCATTGACAACCGAATCAACTATGTCATTGGATTTGCCCAGCACAAATACATCACCACGCCCCTGTACTACGGCCGCCTTTACATCGACACACGCAATCTGGCCATTACTCACGCCCAGTTCAGCCTAAATCTCGACAATAAGGAGGAAGCCGCCAAACTTTTCATTAAGCGCAAACCGGCAGGCGTTAAATTTGTTCCGATTTCAACCTCCTACCTCGTTAATTACAACGTGCAGGATGGTGTTTACTACCTTAACTACGCACGCAATGAGCTTACTTTTAAGGCAAACTGGCGGAAAAGGCTTTTCAACACAACCTATACCATCAATTCCGAGCTTGCCATAACCGACAGGTCGTTGGACAATATATCGCGCTTCCCCTACAAGGAATCGTTTAAGCAAACGGATATACTCAACGAATCGGTAGAGGCATTCAACGATGAGGATTTCTGGGGAGAGCACAACTACATTAAGCCGGAAGAATCGATACAAGAGGCCATTATAAAATACGGGAAACGGTTAAAAAGACAAGGCAGATAATACAACAGGCTGTTAGGCATCCTACATTGACCTTAATGAGTACCTTTGTTTGTAAAAGCTATCTTTATGAGAATCCTATCTTCTCATTCGCATAGAAAGATTCAGCAAGGCGATATCAAGGAATTTGAAAAAGTTTTCCGAAAATTTTACTCATCCCTGTGCCGCCTTGCATTTCATTTCACCAGGGATAGGGATACGGCAGAAGAAATCGTTCAGGATATGTTTTACAACTACTGGAAGAAGAAAGAGAAGATTGATATAACCGGCTCCATTGAGGCATACCTATACCAAGCTGTGAGAAACAGATGCCTGAAATGGATTGAGCATATCAAGGTTCAAAACAGGTACACCAAAGAAATGGAATTGCAAAATCGGATCATAGAATCGGGGGATCACACCGAAATGGAAACAGCCGAACTCAACCATATCATTGACGAAACCCTGAGGCAACTACCCGAACGGTGCAGAGAAATATTCATTCTCAACCGTTTCGAGGGGCTAAAGTACCGGGAGATTGCCACCAAACTGTCCATATCAATCAAAACAGTGGAGGCCAATATGGGGAAATCGTTAAAAATATTTAGGGACAGGCTAAATCTTTACTACCAGTTAACCCGCTAAAACTAAATTTTTTATGAATTTTCTGAAAAACAGCTCCAGAAACAACCGCATAATGGCCAAATTCCTTGCCGGCGAAATGTCTGCAGGCGAAAGGGCAATTTTTGAAAAAAAGGTTGCAGGGCCCTCTGACAATGGGCTGTTACTAAACGAGATAACAAATTACTGGGGAAGAATGGAATACACGGATAGTCACACAGAATTTAATACTGAAAAGGCATGGAGCAACCTGCATGCAAGGATACAGGAAGAAGCACACGTAGCCGAAAGTCGTACCTTGCGACTGCCGGCAATCAAATGGTATGCCCGTGCAGCAGTAGTGGCTCTGCTAATCGCTCTGGGCGGTGCCATTGCTTTTACCGATGTGTTATTTACAAAGAGTATTGTGGTTGCCCACAGCGCCGGCGATCCCACCACTTTGGTTTACCCCTTGAGCGATGGCAGCGTTGTGTACCTTTCCAATGGCACTACCCTAACCCTGTCGAAAAAATTTGGGAAGAGGGTTCGTCACGTTTCACTTCAAGGCGAAGCCTTTTTTGATGTGATGCCCAATCCTCAAAAGCCGTTTACCGTTGAAACCGGCAATGCCATCATCCGGGTGCTGGGCACATCATTTTCTCTGAAATCTCATCATCGTAACGACTTTGAGCTGGCTGTGGAATCGGGAACCGTGAGCGTTATTGACAAGGATAAAAAGGCGGAACTCCTTATTGCCAAAGCAGGCGACATGGTAAAACTGGTGGATAACAACTTTCGAAGAACGATGTATGCCGCCGACCCCTCCCAGAGGTGGTACAACAAGCGACTGCAGTTCAAGGATGAAACAGTTTTTCATATCATCCGGGTTATCAACAAATGTTACGGTGCCAACATCATCGTGGAATCGCCAACCATAGGCGATAAGCGGATTACAGTTACCTTTGACAACAGCAATATCAACTCCATGGTTACCATAATCAGTGCTACCCTTAATTTGGAGCCAAAATATCTAAACGATACCATACTGTTGACCACTCCCGACCATGGACAATGAGAAATCAACCGGTAGCAGCTTATCCCCGAATCACCTGCGGCGATATGGCGGTATTCTGCTGTTGGCAGCAGCACTCCTATGCGCTAACAGGCTAACTGCTCAGGAGGCCGATGAGATTTTTCAGCAAAGGGTAACCATCCCCACGCATAAAACCACCGTTTTCAACGCCCTCAATCAGCTATCGGATAGTACCGGATTTCTCTTTGCTTACAACAGCCAGGAGGTGAAAAGCGATAAAACCATTCGTCCGAATATTATCAACCTTCCCCTAAGGGATGCCATCTTTCAGATTCTGGGCGATACGCTTTTCAGCCTCAGGTTGATTGACAGGCACATCCTTATCTACAAGAAAACCCCGCTGCCTGCAGAAACCACAAGCAGTGAACCCTCTGGCGCAGCCGAGTTTCTTAACATCAAGGGACGTATCCTTGATGCTCAAACCAGGCGTCCATTGGCCTACGCTACCATTGGGTTACCCCTTTACGGCGTAGGAACAGTTACCAATCAGGATGGCTTTTTCTTCCTAAAAATTCCATCGCGGCTGAAGGATAACCGGCTCACCATTTCGTATTTGGGCTACGAATCGAAAGCTATCCTGCCGGATGTGCTTTCCCCAAAAAACATCGACATATACCTCGAACCCAGTTTTATATCCATACAAGAGGTGATCATTCGCAATATCGACCCTGAACTTATTGTAAAAGAAGCAGTAGCAAAAATTCCTGATAATTTCAATGCCAAACCAACCTATTACACTGCCTTTTACAGGGAAGGCGTGGTAATGAACAAAAAGTACCAAAACTATTCTGAGGCCGTCTTCAGAATTTATAAGCCCTCCTACTCCTCTTCATTTGACAACAATCAGGTAAAACTGATTAAATCGCGCAAATTCACAAATGTTGAACAAACCGATACCCTAAGCATTAAGCTGAAAGGGGGTGTGAACAGTGCGCTCATGCTGGACATAGCCAAAACCTTACCCGATTTCCTGGATGCCGAAACTCAGGGTACTTATATTTTCAAACGCAATGACATTGTAACTGTGGGTGGACGAACCGCTTATGAAATATCGTTCGAACAGCGGCCTCACATCACCAAACCCCTGCTGAAAGGCGTGATTATTATCGATATGGAAAACTTAGCCATACTGGGAGCCCGTTTCGAGGTTAATCCCAAACACCTTGCCTCTTCAGCCAATATGTTTCTGGTTAAACGGAACCGAAATATCACACTCAAACCACAGAGCGTAAGCTATTCTGTTAACTTCTCACGAAACGATGAGGGGTACCATCTCAACCACGTCCGTGGCGATCTTCATTTTAAATATCGCAAGCGTAGATCGCTGTTATACAATCCTTTTCATACTTTTCTTGAATTGGTAGTTACCCGCGTGGAATCTGACAACGTCAGGCGTTTCGCTAAGAAAGAGACCATGAAAACCTCCAGTGTTTTTGCCGATACCCGTTTCGAATATGACGAACAATTCTGGGGCGATTTCAACATCATTGCTCCTGAGCAAAGCATTTTCGATGCACTCCAAACCATTGAAACGAAGATAGAGCAGATATCCATGGAAGGCGAAAACTCCGAATTGCCACCAGCCACCGACAATTATGAAAACCAGTAAAAAACGAACTTCATATTGATGTGAGAAGGGAAAGGATTAGCCATCTGAAGCCCAAAACGCAGGTTATATAATATAAATCCGCACCATTTTATTAAGGCAATCCCCATAATCTTAAACAAAAGAGAGATAAAATTCACTCCGTAAGCCGAAAGTGAATAACTTTGTGGTTCATTTTAGCAGCACGAAAAGTAGTGTTGAATAGCATTGCACAATGGTAAACATATATTCTTTTAAGCTGTTTGTAAGCTACAGAATCAAAAGTTACAAATTTGCCTGACAGATATTGAACAAAAGATAGAAAATGGCCAACGAACAGGATAAGATAATCCATGAGGTAACCGGACAGGACTACAAGTACGGCTTCGTTACGGAAATCGAAACCGAAACCATACCCAAAGGGTTGAGTGAGGAGGTAGTACGAACCATTTCGCAAAAGAAGGGTGAGCCCCAATGGATGCTCGATTTTCGATTAAAGGCTTTCCGCCACTGGGAGACCATGGAGATGCCCCGATGGGCACATCTGGAGATTCCCGAGATCGATTTTCAGGATATTATATACTACGCTGCACCCAAGCAGAAACCAAAATACAAGGATTTGGATGAGGTTGACCCCGAGTTGCTGGATACGTTCAACCGCTTGGGCATACCTCTGGAAGAGCAGAAAATTCTCTCGGGGGTAGCCGTTGATGCTGTCATGGACAGCGTATCGGTTAAAACCACATTCCGCGAGACCCTTGCCGAGCATGGCATTATTTTTTGCTCCATGAGCGAGGCCATTAAAGACCACCCCGATCTGGTGAAAAAGTACCTGGCCTCGGTGGTGCCTGTCACCGACAACTTTTTTGCCGCTTTGAACTCGGCCGTTTTCAGCGATGGCAGCTTCTGCTACATCCCCAAGGGGGTGAGATGCCCCATGGAGTTGAGCACTTACTTCCGCATAAATGCGGCCAACACGGGACAGTTTGAGCGTACGCTCATTGTGGCCGACGATGACAGCTACGTATCGTATCTCGAGGGCTGCACTGCTCCCCAGCGCGACGAGAATCAGCTGCATGCCGCCGTGGTGGAAATAGTGGTAATGGAAAATGCAGAGGTGAAGTACTCCACGGTACAAAACTGGTATCCGGGCGATAAGCAGGGCAATGGCGGAATATACAACTTTGTCACCAAGCGCGGAATTTGCAGGGGGAACAACAGTAAGATCTCGTGGACGCAGGTGGAAACGGGATCGGCCATCACATGGAAGTACCCCAGCTGCATCCTGAAGGGCGACAACTCGTACGGAGAGTTTTACTCCGTGGCCGTCACCAACAACCACCAGCAGGCCGACACGGGTACCAAGATGATACACGTGGGGAAGAGTACCCGCAGCCGCATCGTTTCCAAGGGCATTTCGGCAGGTGTGAGCAACAACAGTTACCGCGGTCTGGTTAAGGTGCTTAAGGGTGCAGAAAATTCACGCAACTTCTCACAGTGCGATTCTCTGCTGCTTGGCGACAAGTGTGGGGCCCACACATTCCCCTACATAGAGGTGGACAACCCCACGGCCGTTGTGGAGCACGAGGCCACAACCTCGAAAATCGGGGAAGACCAACTCTTCTACTGCAACCAGCGGGGTATATCCACCGAGGATGCGGTGGCGCTCATCATCAATGGGTACGCCAAGGAAGTGCTCAATAAGCTCCCCATGGAGTTTGCCGTGGAGGCACAGAAACTACTTCAGATAAGCCTAGAGGGAAGCGTTGGATAAGAATAATTTAAAATACACTACAGTGAATATGCTATCGATAAAAAATTTACATGCCGGTATCAACGGGAATAAAATTTTGAACGGAATAAACCTGGAGGTTAAGGCCGGCGAAACTCATGCCATAATGGGGCCCAACGGCTCCGGCAAAAGCACCCTGAGCGCAGTATTGGCCGGGCGCGATATCTTTGAGGTGACTCAGGGCGAAATCACTTTCAACGGGAAAAATATTTTCGACATGTCGCCCGAACAACGGTCGAGAGAGGGGCTGTTCCTCAGCTTCCAATACCCGGTGGAAATTCCCGGCGTGAGCATGGTCAACTTTATGAAGACAGCCATCAACGAGCATCGCAAGTATAAGGGTCTGGAGCCCCTGTCGGCTTCCGATTTCCTTAAGCTGATGCGCGACCGAAAGGAACTGGTTGAAATTGATGCAGCCCTTACCAATCGCGCTGTTAATGAGGGATTTAGCGGTGGTGAAAAGAAGAGAAACGAGATTTTTCAGATGGCCATGCTGGAGCCAAAACTATCCATCCTCGATGAAACCGACTCAGGACTTGATATCGACGCCCTGCGCATTGTTGCCAACGGGGTAAATAAACTCAAACGCCCCGACAATGCAACCATCGTCATCACACACTACCAAAGGTTACTCGACTACATCATCCCCGACTTTGTGCATATCCTCTATAACGGCAGGATTGTGAAAACTGGCGGGAAGGAACTGGCACTCGAACTGGAGGAAAAGGGGTACGACTGGATAAAAAATACCGAAGAATCAGAATCAAACCTCTAATCTGCAACCAAATAGTACATTCCGATAATTGCCATTGGATTTCTAAAGATGCATTATGAAACCAACAGTAAACATATCGCCCAAAGAGGATTTCATCAACCTTTACTTGGATAACCTTGATCTGATTACCGAGAACTCGTCCGGCGTGCTGAATGCAGTCCGCCAGTCGGCACTAGAAAATTTTAAACTTCTGGGATTTCCCGGTTTGAAAAATGAGAAGTACAAGTATATGAAGGTGGAGGCTTTTTTTACGGGCGATTATGAGAAGTACTTCACCCCCAAGCGAATCACGTTCAATGTGGACGATATTTTCCGTTGCGACATACCCTCGTTGGATACCCATTTGGCCCTTACCCTCAACGGATTCTACCTCAGCAATCCGCACCCCATTTCGGAGTTTGAGAACGGGGTCATCGTGGGCAGCCTGGCCGAAGCGGCCAAAAAGTATCCCAACGTGGTGGGTAAGTACTACAACTCGCTTTCGGGAAACGATGCTGACGACGGATTGGTGGCGCTCAATACGGCCTTTGCGCAGGATGGTGTATTTATCTATATCCCCAAAGGGGTAAGGGTTGACAAACCTGTTCAAATCATTAACCTGCTGATGAGCGATGAGCAGCAGCTGGTTCAGTACCGCAACCTGATTATTGCCGAGGAGGGTTCGCAGGTCGAAATTGCCATCTGCGACCATACCCTGTCCCCCGAAAAGTTCCTCTCCAACGTTGTCACGGAGATTTTCACCAACGGCAATGCCAGTATTGACCTTGTGTGCATGCAGAATCAGCATAACGATACCGCCCAGTTTACTCACATCTTTGGTCAGCAGGAGAAAGACTCGAAGCTTGTAACCAACACCATTTCACTTCATGGTGGAACTATTCGTAACAATATCAACATTCTGCTGAATGGTGAGGGAAGTGAGAGTCACACCTACGGGCTTTCATTGGTTGACCGGACACAGCATGTTGACATGTACTCCTTTATTGAACATGCCAAGCCCAACTGCACCAGCTTTGAGCAGTACAAGGCCATCCTCGATGATCAAGCCACGGGGGCATTCAATGGAAGAATTTTGGTTAGAAAGGATGCTCAAAAGACTCAGGCATTCCAAAGCAACAACAACCTGCTGCTCACCGCCGATGCCCGTATGTTCACCAAACCACAGCTGGAAATTTATGCCGATGATGTGAAGTGCAGCCATGGCGCCACGGTGGGTCAACTGGATTTGGAAGCCAAGTTTTACATGCAATCCCGAGGGATTAGCGAAAGGGAGGCCAAGCTGCTTCTCATGTTTGGCTTTGCCCACGATGTGGTGGGGCATATTAAAATTGAAGCCCTGCGCGACAGGATTGACGAATTGGTAAACAAGCGGTTGAGGGGCGAACTCTCGCGATGCCACAATTGCCCAATGCATTGCTATTAATTCGAAAAAAACTAAAATTCGATGTCGTTCGATATCAACAAAATACGATCCGAATTTCCAATCCTCAACCGACAGGTTCATGGCAAGCCATTGGTTTACTTTGATAATGCTGCCACCACCCAAAAACCCCTATGCGTTCTCGAGACCATACGTCACTTCCATAATCAGATAAACGCAAATATTCACAGGGGTGTACACAAGCTGAGCGACGAATCGACACAGGCATACGAGGATGCGCGCGAAACCGTGAGGGCTTTTATCAACGCCAAAAACACCCGCGAAATAGTCTTCACCTCGGGAGCAACTGCCAGCATCAACCTGGTGGCATTTTCATTTGGTGAGGCGTTTGTTCGCGAGGGCGATGAGGTAATCGTTTCGGAGATGGAGCACCACTCCAACATCGTGCCGTGGCAAATGCTGTGCGAGAGGAAAAAAGCCACTCTCACAGTGCTACCCATGAACGACAATGGGGAGTTGATGGTCGAAAAACTGGATGAGCTCATTGGCCCGAAAACAAAAATTTTGGCCGTAACCCAGCTGTCAAACTCACTAGGTACGATAACTCCAGTCAAAGAGATAATTGCACTGGCACACTCGCACAATGTGAAGGTGTTGGTGGATGGTGCTCAGGGCGTAAAGCACGATGCCGATGTGCAGGATATGGATGCCGATTTTTACGTTTTCTCTGGGCACAAGATATACGGGCCAACAGGCATTGGCGTGCTCTACGGCAAGGAGAAGCTGCTCGAGGTACTTCCTCCCTGGCAAGGCGGAGGCGACATGATTTCCAGGGTTTCGTTCGACACGACTACCTACAACGACCTACCTTTTAAGTTTGAGGCTGGAACAGCCAATTTTATCGGCGCAGCCGGTTTGGCCACCGCACTCCAATACTACCAATCCGTTGGCATCGAAGCAGCCACCCGATACGAGGAGGAGTTGCTCCAATACGCCACACAGCGGCTAACCTCTTTGGATGACATACGCATTATCGGTACTGCACTGCACAAGGCAGCTATACTATCATTCCTGGTGGGCAATATTCACCCCTACGATACCGGAATGATCCTCGACAAGTTGGGCATTGCCGTTCGTACCGGCGCCCATTGCACCGAGCCGGTGATGACACACTACGGGATAGATGGAACGGTTAGGGCATCACTGGCCTTTTACAACACAAGGGAGGAGGTTGACAGGCTGATTGAAGGAGTAGAAAGGGTAAAATTGATGTTTGGCTAAATCAACCCCGCAACCCGGAATCCCATCACCAATACATCATCGAACTGATGAATCTCGCCCTTCCAATCTTCGAATCTTTGGGTAAGGATTTCACGCTGCTCATCCATAGGCAATTTATGATTTTCGAGCAGTGCCAGTTGTAAATTTTCCCGCTTGAATTTCTTAAAATTGGCTCCGCCAAACTGGTCGTAAAAGCCATCAGAGAACATGTAAATACACTCAGTACCATCTAAATCGATGGTATGATTAGTGAAAGCCTCCTTCTCCACAGGGAAAATGCCGATTGGCATTTTGTCGGGTGAATATTCAAATATCTCATTCCCCTTGATGACAATTAGCGGAATAAATGCACCCGAATAGTAAAGTTTTTTCTTATTCCGATCGATTATGCAAAGCGCCATATCCATCCCATCGCGCGTATCATAAGGATTATTGGTCTGCCTAAGGGTTGTTTTTATACTTGTCCTAAGCCGTTTGAGCAGCATTGCCGGATCGATAACACCCTCCTTCACCACCTCGTTGAGAAGCGATATCCCAAGGATACTCATAAAAGCTCCCGAAACGGCATGACCTGTGCAATCTGCCACTACCACCAACGTGTATTGCTCAACAGTTTTCACCCAGTAAAAATCGCCACTCACTATATTCTTGGGTAGGTAAAGAACGAAATGCTCTTTAAGGTGCTTGTCAAGAATTTCATTCGAAGGCAGCAAAGCTGTCTGAATCCGCTTGGCATATTCTATGTTCTCAGTAATTTCCTGATTCTGTTTAAACAAAAGATCGCGCTGGGTTTCAATCTCCTCGTTACGCAAATCGAGTTGCCTGTTCTTCCCCTCAATCTCTTGCTTCTGCTGAAGAATCTTCAGGTTTATTTTACGTTTTTGGATATAGGCAAAAACAATTAGCCCGGCAAAGATGGCCAGCACAACAATCCCTCCCGTTAATGCCTGTGATAGTATCTTCTGTTGCCTTAAATCGGCATTCTTCCTTTCAATATCAGCTTTCTGCAGAACTATTTCCTTCTCTTTCTTTTGGGTTTCGTATAAAATGCTATACTCATCGATTTGCCTACTTCTTTCCTCATTAAAAATACTATCTTTCACAGCATTCGCCATTTCATAAAGATCGTATGCCTCCCTATAATCATTCTCTTCCTTATATATTGACGATTGAAGCATGAGGTTTTCTAACTTTAATTTTTTGGAGTCCATTAGTAAGGCGTATTCAAAAGATCTCTTTAAATCGTCCTTGGCTCCATCCCTATCGCTCAACATCAATCTAATCCTCGCCCTGATTATTAACGATTTTGCAACTCCTTGTCTGCTGCCAATTTCATTGTATGTTTTAATGGCTTGGTTAATAAATTTCATACTTTCGGCCGTATGTTTCTTCTTCCATCAAAAAATGGCCATATCGGAATATACATTGGCAACACCGTTAGGATCGGAGATATCTTCAAAGATTTTCAGTGCTGATTGAAAGTGTCTTAGAGTTTCATCAGAATCACCTTCTATTAGAATGTTCCCCAGTTGGTTATGTGCATAGCCCATGCCTAACAAATGGTTTGTCTCCTGAAATAGATTAAGCGATTGTATATAATATTGCTTTGCCTGTTCAAACTGATTCCAGTCGTAATAAATATTCCCGATGCTATAATAGACAGCCCCAATTTCCCTTCTATTGCCTTCCAATTCATGGATTTTCAGTGCGGCCAGGTACATTTTTAGGGCATTGGGATAATCTCCCAAATTTTTAAAGATCAATCCAATATTCACGTAAATTTGCGCAAAGCGAGCACTATCGCCAATCGTTTGGTAAATTCTTAACGCCGATTCATTTAAGGCTAACGATTTGGCAAATTCACCCTTGGTTTGATAAACGTTGGACAAATTTCCCATGGCCATGGCAACCGATGCCGAATCGGCTGCCAGCCTTGAATGCTTCAATGAACGATCGAAATACACAATGGAACTATCGTTTAAACCTGTTTCATTGTATATTGCCCCCAGATTATTGAATGTTTTTGATAGCTGTGAGTGGTTTTCTAACCTCTGATTGATGATTACTGACAGGTTATAAAATTTAATGGCGCTATCGGGAATCCCCCTGAAATAGTAAACCAAACCCAAATTGTGGTAGGCCAATGCTTTATCCTTATTCTCCGAATCAGAAAGACTGAGGGCTTGCCTTGCGTAATCTTCAGCCTCATCGAGGCTGGTTGATAGGGAAAGCCTGGCCAATTGGTTCAGCAAAGGGATTTTCTTTGCCTTTTCAGCTTTTTTAAGTTCATGCTTTAAACTATCGATTACGATTGATTGGGAGTATGATAAGGTGTAGTTTAAAAGCAGTAAAACCAACAGAAGATTTAAACGCATCTCATTCCATTTAAAATTCGGTATCAAAAGTAGCTATTGGGATTGACAATAATTGCATAAAATCATAAGAAACGAATCAATTCATTCCGGTTTTGCGGAATAGCCCTTTCCTCCTCTGCCCATTATTCCATTGCAAATAGAACTGCGCTTTGGACGATTATTTATTAAATAAAATTTATCTGCCAGAATACTTTACATTATATTTGCAGCCGGATAGATGTTTGTGCCAATATGACTATAAATCAGACACAGGATCAGATAGTTGACGAGTTCAGCATGTTCGACGACTGGATGGATCGCTACCAGCAGCTTATCGACATTGGCAATGACTTGAAGCCCCTCGATCCAAAAAAGAAAACCCCGCAGCACCTCATCAACGGGTGCCAAAGTAAGGTTTGGGTTGAAGCCGAACTGGTTGACGGTAAGATTATTTTCGCTGCCGACAGCGATGCCATCATCACCAAGGGCATTATTGCCCTGCTCATCCGCGTGCTGAGCGGTCAATCGCCCAAGGCCATACTGGATGCCGACCTCTACTTCATCGATCGCATAGGGCTTAAGGAGAACCTCTCTCCCACCCGCTCCAACGGCCTTCTGGCCATGATCAAACAGATGAAGCTCTACGCCCTGGCATTCCAGTCCAAGTTGGAGGGATAGATGTAAACCTTTCACAACAGCACTTGTTATATATTCAGTAAAAAAGCAGACTATGAGCAGCCCAATTGATATCCTTGCCGTGGAGGCAAGCATTGTGAAAACCCTGAAGGATATTTACGATCCTGAAATCCCAGTGAACATTTACGATTTGGGGCTTATCTACGAGGTGGATGTGAGCGACAATGGCGTAGCCACTGTAACCATGACCCTAACCGCACCCAACTGCCCCATGGCCGACCAGCTTCTCAGCGAGGTGGAGGAAAAGGTTGGAGCAGTGGAAGGTGTTTCGAAGGCACAAATTAAACTTACATTCGATCCTCCATGGGATAAGGGCATGATGAGCGAAGAGGCCATGCTTGAGCTGGGTTTCCTGTAGTATTTTATTGCCGCTCAATTTTTCAGCTTCAAAGCGAATTTTCAACATACCTTTTGTAGTATCTTTGCCACCCATTTTAAATACACCTTTATCTATGGTACTGAAACCCATTTTAAAGAATATTCGAGTTTACTCGCTCATCATTTTCGGGCTTGCCCTTTACGCTCTCTCGTGGACAGCGTTTTTAATTCCGCACCGGATTACCGGCGGAGGAGTTTCGGGTATTGGCGCTTTGATTTACTATGCCACCGGATTCCCTTTGGGTTACACTTACTTCATAATAAACGTTGTTCTTATACTTGTGGCCATTAAAATGCTGGGGGCTAACTTTGGCGTTAAAACCATTTTCGGGGTTATAGCCGGATCTATTCTGCTATCCGTACTCCAAAAGGTTATCACCATACCCATCATTGAAGACAAATTGCTGTCGGCCATTATCGGAGGTATTCTGGCCGGTGTCGGGCTGGGTATCATCTTTACTCAGGGAGGTAGCACCGGGGGGACAGATATTATCGCCATGATTATCAACAAGTATCGAAACGTTAGTCCGGGTCGAGTGATACTCATGTGCGATGTTTTTATCATTGGCTCATCATTCCTGGTGCTCACCGAACTGGTTCCTGTAAAGCGTATCGAAACCATAGTTTATGGTTACGTTACCATGGCCATCACCGCCTACGTCATCGATGCTGTTCTCTCGGGTAATCGCCAGTCGGTGCAGATGTTCATCTTCTCCAAGAAGTACGATGAAATATCGGATCGCATCACTAAACAAATAGGCCGAGGGGTAACCGTTATCGATGGGCAGGGCTGGTACACCAAGGAGAATCTGAAAGTGGCCATAACGCTGGTACGAAAACATGAGTCGAGTGACATCTATAAAATCATCAAAGAGATAGATCCTGAAGCATTTATATCCGTTGCCAACGTTATGGGGGTATATGGGCGGGGGTTTGAAAAAATAAAATTGTAAGAGGTTTCACACCCGGAACGAATTCATCCCCAAAGAAAATAATCGCCGATTGGATAGGAGTTTTACCGCATATTTCTTTAATTTGCGGCCAAATTACCGTTGCCAATGAAAAGAGTTTTACTATCGTTTTTCATCAGTATTGTTTCTGTGGTGGCGGTGTACCTGTTTTTCCGGTCATGCGAGAGTCATAGTGAAATCGAGGGAACTGACAAATTACAGGATATCGAAACCTATCAACCTGTCCTTGAATACGGCATACCCGTCGATTCATTCCACATCTCTACCCACACCATAAAGCGTAACCAAACCATTGGCAACATCTTCCTGTCATTAGGCATTAACGAGGAGTACCTCAAACAATTACCCAGGTCCGCAGATAACATTTTTGACATACGAACCATAAAAGCAGGGAATACCTACAAGGTATTTACCAAACGCGATACTGCGGCTACCATTGAATACCTCGTATATGAGCATACATCTACGGAATATGTAATGTTTCATTTCTCCGATTCGCTTACGGTACGTGCCGTACAAAAGGATATTCGTGCCGTTACCCGCCTCAGCGAGGCGGAGATATCGTCGTCGCTGTGGGAGGCCATGTACGATTACAACCTGAACCCCATGCTTGCCCTCGACCTTTCCGACGCGTTTGCCTGGGCTGTTGATTTCTTCGGGCTATACCAAGGCGATGGTTTCAAGGCCCTGTACGACGAGCTATACGTTGACGACAAATCGGTGGGGATTGGCACCATTCATGCCGCCTGGTTCGAGCACCGTGGGCAAAAGTACTATGCTTTCCGCTTTATGCAGGATTCAGTATCAAGCTACTGGGACGAGGAGGGCAACAGTCTGCGCAAGGCATTCCTCAAAGCCCCCTTGCGCTTTTCGCGCATCAGCTCGCGATTCTCGTACAATCGGAAGCATCCCGTGCTCAAAATTTACCGCCCCCATACCGGGGTTGACTACGCCGCCCCCGAAGGTACTCCCGTGGTAGCCCTTGGGGATGGAGTGGTTATTGAAAAGGGCTACAATAACTCTGCGGGAAACTACGTAAAGATTCGACACAACAGCATTTATACCACGGGTTACAACCACTTCTCGCGATTTGGCAAGGGCATTGCCAAGGGGGTAAGGGTGACCCAAGGGCAGGTGATTGGCTACGTGGGAAAAACCGGCTACGCCACCGGCCCCCACCTCGACCTCAGATTTTGGAAAAGTGGCAAGCCTGTCGATCCCCTTAAAATTGAAGCACCCTCGGTAGAACCCATAAAACAGGAAAACAGGGAAGCCTTTCTCAAGCTGGTGGCAGAATACCGAGTTAAGTTAGACAGCATTTCTCTCCGACCCATTGTTTCGTACGAAAATTTTTTGGGAACCATTTTTTAAAACAATTGTTTTATCTTTGTAGATATTACCCAATTGTTTTACAAAAAATTATAACCATGAAAAGAAGAAACAATTACCTCTATTTCCGGAATCTTATTACACTACCCGTCATCATTGTATTACTGCTTACATCCTGCAAAATACTCTACATCCCCACCACTCACAATTCGCCAATGCTGAGTAACAAGAATGAATTTCAGGTTTCAGCCCTTGTTGGTACCGGGGTAAATTTACAATCCGCTTACGCTGTTACCGATCATGTTGGACTTATGCTCAATGGGTTCTTTTTGAGTTCAAACAAAGAGATGGATTTGGGATCGGATAGCACGAAAAAGATTAACGAACTGTGGTTGAATTTTGAAGCCGGGGCAGGCTACTTTACAAAAGTATTAGACGTTTTCACTTTTGAAATATATGCTGGCGGAGGAACAGGGAGGGTGCCCGCTGATTTTAGAAATATGAATTACACTTACGATGGAACGCAAACTGCCCCCATGTCCAAATTGTTCATACAACCTGCCATCGGATTTCGTAGTAAATTTATCGATGTTAGCGGCGTTTCCAGATTCTCGGCTATTACCATGAACAATCAAATGTTGTATTTCTTCGAGCCGGGTATTGTAGCTAAGCTGGGTTACAAGAATTTTCGTGTCATGGGTAACATGGGCATATCGACCCATTTGAACAATCTTGAAAATGTCACTTGGGACTATATGCCTTTTAACGTGGGCATAGGTCTTCAATACAATATTGGTCGTAAGTATTAGAACTTTGCTGCACATTAAAAGTCCGGCTGTCTTCCCTCAATAAATCGTTGCACAACCCTTGGGTAGTGTTGATACTCAAGTTGATGTATTCTATCGGCCAAAGTTTGGGGCGTATCGCTGGGCAAAACGGGGCATTGGGTTTGGAAGATGATACTACCCTCATCGTAACGCTCATTAACCAGATGTACGGTGATCCCGCTCTCGGTATCGCCTTCAGCAATCACAGCCTCATGAACCCGCATTCCGTACATGCCCTTTCCGCCATGTTTAGGCAACAAAGCGGGGTGTATGTTTACAATACGATTGGGGAACGTCCGGATAATATTTAAAGGGATCAACTTTAAAAAACCTGCCAAAACGATATAATCTATCCCGTAGCTGTTAAGCCACTCCAGCACCTTGCCCCCGTTCAACTGGTCAGCGTTAAAAACAACTGCAGGAATGTTTAACTTCCCCATCCTTTCCAGTACAAATGCGTTGGGATTATTGCTCAATACCACTTTAATTCTAATGGTATCCGATTGGTTAAAATAGCGAACCATATTCTCGGCATTGGTGCCTGACCCCGATGCAAAAATTGCTATATTATTCATTATGTTTAACTTACGAGATCGTTTTCCTAAAAGCAGGAAAATTTATGTGCCTAAACTTCAAAATTAGAAACAAAAGCTATACTTTTGCCCCGTTAAAAGATTTTATATTGATCAAATGTTTTTTTGATAATACAACTAATCCTAATTATTAATTAAAATTAAGCGCTATGTCTGACATTGCAACAAGAGTAAAAGCCATTATCGTGGACAAATTGGGAGTTGACGAGAATGAGGTAACTCCGGAAGCCAGTTTTACTAACGATTTAGGTGCTGACTCGCTTGACACCGTAGAATTAATCATGGAGTTTGAAAAAGAATTCAACCTTTCAATTCCTGACGAAGAAGCTGAAAAAATCAGCACGGTTAATGACGCAATTAAATACATCGAGAACAATTCTAAGTAAGTTTTTGGCTTAATCATTCAAAGGCAGGTTATTTGAAATAAAAAATTGGACTATGGAGTTAAAACGTGTTGTTGTTACCGGTTTGGGAACACTAAACCCCATTGGAAATAATATTCAAGAGTATTGGAACAACTTAGAGCAGGGTGTCAGCGGAAGCGAAATGATCACCAGTTTCGACGTTTCCAAGTTCAAAACAAAGTTTGCCTGCCAGGTTAAAAACTTTGATCCCCTACAGCATTTCGACCGCAAGGAATTGCGGAAATTCGATCCGTACTGCCAGTATGCTCTGGTTTCGGCACACGAGGCAATGCTTGACTCGGGTCTGGACCTTGAGAAGATTGACCACGATTCAGCGGGTGTAATTTGGGCATCGGGCATTGGGGGTATTCAATCGTTTTTAGAAGAATTGAAGGGCTTTTTCGCGGGAGATGGGACCCCGCGATTTAGCCCTTTCTTTATTCCCCGCATGATTGCCGATATCGCCTCTGGGCACATTAGCATTCGTTACGGGTTCAGAGGTCCCAACTATTCTACCGTTTCTGCCTGCGCATCATCAACCCATGCTCTTATCGACTCATTTTACCTTATACGGATGGATAAGGCCAAGATTATGATTACGGGAGGCTCTGAGGCGTCGGTCAATGAGCCGGGAGTGGGCGGTTTCAACGCCATGCAGGCCATGTCCACCAACAACGAAAACTACAAAACCGCCTCAAGACCCATGGATGCCACCCGCGACGGATTTGTCATGGGCGAAGGAGCCGGGGCGTTCATCCTCGAAGAGTTGGAGCATGCCAAAGCAAGGGGTGCCAAAATATATGCAGAGGTTGTGGGCGGCGGCATGAGCGCTGATGCTTACCACTTTACTGCTCCCCATCCCGATGGATTAGGGGCACTTAACGTTATGAGGAATGCTTTGAAAGATGCAAACCTTAAGCCCGAGGATGTTGATTACATCAACGTTCACGGTACAGCAACACCCCTTGGCGATATTTCGGAGATTAAAGCCATTGTCTCCGTTTTTGGCGAACACGCATATAAACTTAACGCGAGCGCTACCAAATCTATGACCGGCCATCTGCTGGGTGCTGCCGGAGCGGTGGAAGCCATTGCATCCATCTTTGCCATAAACAAAGGGATTATCCCCCCAACCATTAACTTCTCAACGCCCGACCCGGAGATTGACCCCAAGGTTAATCTCACTTTTAACAAAGCACAAAAACGCAACGTTAACGTTGCATTGAGCAATACGTTCGGCTTTGGAGGACATAATTCATCCGTTATCTTTAGAAAATATACCGAATAGTCTGTAGTGTTCAAAATTTTTTCCAGAACTACCCAAAATTCCAGGTTGAGTGCTGATGAAAAACTTTTGCTCCATCGGCTAAGGAAAGAATTTAACCTAAAACCGACTAATTTCGACCTTTTCAGAATTGCGCTGGTTCACAAATCGGCGTCCATTGTAACTGCCGAGAATAAAAGTATCAACAATGAGCGCTTGGAATACCTGGGCGATGCAATTCTGGATGCCATAGTGACGGAATACCTGTTTACTCATTTCCCCAATCGGAATGAGGGTTTCTTAACAAAAATGCGCTCGCGCATTGTGAGCCGCAGCATGCTCAACAGCTTGGCCATAACCATTGGCCTCGATAAACTTGTGGTTTCGCAAACCAACAATATACTTGCCCACAGGCATATCTTTGGCGATGCGCTGGAGGCACTAATTGGAGCAATTTATTTAGACAAAGGCTTTAAAACTACCCGCAAGTGGGTTGTTCAACACATACTGCACAACCACGTTAATCTCGATTATCTACAGCAGATTGAAACCGATTACAAGAGTCGGGTAATTGAGTGGGCGCAAAAGAACAAACTCCCCATATTCTTTGAAAACCAGGAAGTGGAAACAGGAAAAAAGGAAAATCCGCTTTTCGAATCGAAACTACACATCAATCAAAAGGTTGTAGGATATGGCATAGGAAATTGTAAAAAGGAGGCCGAACAGAATGCCGCCGTGGTTGCCCTCAACAAAATAGACTTAATTACACTACCGGGGCAAAAGATAAATTCGGAGGCCATGGGTTGGGAAAACTAAAAAAAGGCTTACTTTTAACTTTCATTCTCTGCCCCCACAGTTAGCTCTTTGCTCATGAGTGCAAAAAAAATAAAACTGGTTGTTCCCCCTCCCCAATTCACCCTTATTGCCATTTCGTGCTTCGAAACGTTGCATAAATTTGTATGGCTTGCGAACAGCCACCTTAATCTTCAGCTGAGCGAATCGGATGCACTGAAAATGCCTTCGGTAGACGTTGGGCTTAAGGAGGTTGATGGATTAATCGAATTCCCGTTATTCAGGGACGAAGTGAGTAATCCCGAAATTACATTCCTAGTCGTTAAGAATAGGATCGACAGGCAATCGCTCCTCAAGGAATTGCACAACATCGATTATCTCTTCATTATCAAGGAATTTCATAAGGGATTTGATTCGGACGTCATCTGTCAACGGCTTAAAACCATCCCGGGTGTAATGGCGGCCATTCCTGTAGATCCAACAAAACTTGGTAGCCTCAACCATATTCTAAATAGCTAATTGGGATAATTTAATGCAGGTACTACCTTCCCGTTCAATTGCAATGGGGTGGAATGTGCACAAAAAAAAGCAGGCGAGGTAAATCTCGCCTGCTTCTGCCCCTAAAACCTAAAACCTATGAAAAAACATTCTGCAAAACATTACCTTACTTCTCAATTGGTAACAACAAGAATGTAACACTACAAAGGTAACATATAAACAAGCTAAACGGATTTAAGTTCTGTTAAAGATTGTTAATCCCAAAAAAAGGCGCAAGTAAAGTAACTATTTTTGTCAACATGAACAAGAACATGATATGGATACTTGCCGGAATCGTTACCATTGTAACTATTGGGTTAGTTCTTGTTCAATTCCGATGGGTAAAAATTTCCGTTGAAACCAAGGAGCAGCAATTTCTCCAAACTGCCAATCTTGCATTGGAAAAAATTGTAACTGAGGTAAGCCTTCAAGAGGTAATAGTTCAAGTAATTGACGAGGTAAGTCCTTTTGCACCGGTGGGTGTAACCGGCAATCCCAAGTTAACCTCACGTTACAGCACAATTAACCAAACTCGAGGCGAGCTGAGAACCCATGAAAAGTTGCAGCAGGCATTCACCATCAGCCAACTCGATACCATACGGTTATCCTCTTTTATCAGACTAAACTCAAAGGATTCGCTCAGGGTCAAACGCATTGACAACAGGTTCCTCGACATCAAGCCAACCTGGTCAACAAAGAATATCCCTGAGATCAGTTTAAACATTTCTCTCGATGACAAGCTGTCGAACAGAACCGTATTTGTTGAAAATGTGGTTGATAAACTCATTCGTATCGATCTCCCCATTAGGGAACGAATTCCACAGGCAACCCTGGAAGAGATCATTAAGTCGGAGTTTTTAAAATTTGGCATCAAAGCACAGTACGAGTACAGGGTAAGTAATGAACTTGACAGCACCATTTATATCAGCAGTGGGTATAACAGTTCATCAACGCATCCCACAATGCGGACAGTGCTGTTCCCCAACGATTTCTTTTCGCCCAAGCACTACCTCTCCATCTTCTTCCCTAATCAGAAAGCGTACGTTTTGAAATCCATCGGCGTGATGACCATCACCACGTTTGCACTCACGCTCATCATAATATTCAGCTTTAGCTTTACGATATACACCATATTCCGGCAGAAAAGATTGTCTGAAATTAAAAGTGATTTTGTGAGCAATATGACCCACGAGCTGAAAACACCCATATCCACCATATCGCTTGCCTCGCAAATGCTTAATGATCCATCTATTCCTAACGAAAGCAAAAGAATAAGCTATTTGGGCGGGGTAATCGGCGAAGAGAGTAAACGGCTGGGCCATCAGGTGGAAAAGGTGCTTCAAATGGCCATCTTCGAAAAAACAAACCTGAAGCTTAAACTAAAGGAGGTTGATCTGCACCAAATTATTGAAAAGGCAGTGAATTCATTTGCCATACAGCTTCAGAATGCCCACGGGCAGGTCGAAAAACAACTAAACGCACAAAATCCTATGTGCATTGCCGATGAAATGCACATAACAAACGTGGTGAGCAACCTGCTTGACAATGCCCTAAAATACCGGAATGGCAACCCAACGATAGATATCACAACAAAAAATGCCGCCAAAGGAATAGTCCTTGAGGTAAAGGACAACGGCATGGGCATTTCGCGCGATGATCAAAAACGCATTTTCGATCAGTTCTACCGCGTACCCACCGGGAATGTGCATAACGTGAAGGGATTTGGGCTGGGGCTGAGCTACGTTAAAAAAATTGCTGAAGAACATGATGGCAGGGTTTGGATTGATAGCAGCATTGGGAAAGGGAGCACTTTCGGAATGTATCTCCCGTTCAGCGGCCCAAACGATAGTAAAAGGAAATAATAAAATGACCAATATGGAAAAGATTAAAACCAGAGTTCTACTTGCTGAGGATGACGAAAACCTTGGATTGCTGCTAAGGGAATATTTACAGGCAAAAGGTTACGAAGCCGATCTGTACAAAGATGGCGAGAAGGCTTTCAGAGGGTTTATGAACAACCACTACGATATTTGCATCCTCGATATCATGATGCCTGTTAAGGATGGATTTACTTTAGCCAAAGACATCAGAATGATCAACAGTAACATGCCCATTCTGTTCCTCACGGCCAAATCCATGAAGGAGGATATACTCGAGGGTTTTTCACTGGGAGCCGATGATTATATGACCAAGCCATTCAGTATTGAAGAACTGTTGGTTAGGATTGAGGCCATTCTGCGAAGAACTCAGAAAGAACATACTTCCTCGGAGCAATTCCTGTTTCAGATTGGCCAATTCCAGTTCGATTCGGTAAAACAAACCCTTGAATACCAGGGGAACATTAAAAAGCTAACCACCAAAGAATCGGAATTACTTAAATTGCTGTGCATTAACAAGAACAGCATCCTCGATCGCGATGTGGCCCTCAAATCCATCTGGATTGATAACAGCTACTATAACGCCCGGAGTATGGATGTTTACATTACCATGCTAAGGAAATATCTTAGCGCCGATCCTACAGTTGAGATTATCAATGTAAGGGGAAAAGGGTTTAAGCTGATATCATAACCTGCAAGCAATGCATTATATTTGAGCGCTCTGGCAAAGACCATTGTGCTGTTTTGGCCTTATATCGGGAGTAACTTGACTGCAGGGCAGCATCGGCTAAACAATTATTTTTATCCCGATTCTACGGCTATAGGTTAACTTGGAAAAGATGGGTAATCGGTATTCATAAAATTGAACATTCAGCAATGGAATATCAGGTCTTTTTAACTAACTTTGTGTTTAGATTATTTTTAAAGGAATTTATTTGCAAGGATTTCTTTTTTATCGTAATATTATTGGTTCAAAAATAGCAAAGATGCGGTAGTAGCCATGGAAAGATTTTTTCTTAAACCTACTAATGAAACTCCAAGGATTGAACTGGATAAGGTGAAAAATATTTTTGAAATCTCAGGTACATCTTTACCGGAAGACGTCGTTCAATTCTACACCCCCGTGCTCACGTGGCTCAATCAGTATAGCAGTAATCCTAACGAGAAAACGGTAGTGAAATTCAGCATGGATTACTACAATACCTCCTCATCGAAAATGATCCTGAAAATTCTGGAATTATTCAAGGATATCTACAGGAAAGGCTTTGATGTGGAGATTCATTGGCACTACTTTGAAGACGATGAGGATATTATTGAGGCTGGTGAAGATTACTCCGAAACCATTAAGATTCCCTTTAAATTTTTTAGTCGTACCCGATAAAGCAGTCCAAATAATCTGTAATTAAAGCAACCAAATGGCACTATTAAAACTTAAGCTGTCGGCTATAAAACTTTTCGGAAAGTTTCCAAAAGCCGAAGTAATTGAAGCCAACGACAAGGCACTCCGCGAGGAATACGATGAATACAACCGTTTTGCCCAATCGGACGAGTTGAAGCATTTCATAGAGCTGAAAGAGTTTTCGCTTTCGGAAGAACCCAAACGGGTAAAGACCGAATTGCAAAGCCTGCTTTACAAAGGATCGCAAGAGCACGGTAAAGAGCAGGATTATATCAAACTCTCTAAGAATAGCGCCATTAAGAACTACTTCGTCATTAAAGACTCCGATATTTTAAGCCGATACAGGTCCATTGAGCTGACCGGGAAGCCTACGCGTTACGACGAACTGAAGAGTATTGTTGAATCGCCTGATTACGTGGCCAAACGAAGTATGCATAAGAAGGAAAATTCAGATGAATTTCAAAAAGAGGTTGAATTTTCGGCATTGAAAAAGGATGGCGAGCTGAAAGAGTTTTTCAAGCTTAAAAAGCACAAAGCCCTTAACGACTTTTTCCAGTTGGATGGCTCGGAAACCATTGAAAACTATCTGGCTCTGAAGGATTACATTGAATCTACGGAATTTGTCGAAAGAAAAGCTTACCTGCTTTCCAAGAACAAGTTTGAGCAAACCGAGGAATACAGGAAGCAGCAGGAATACAACGAGCTGAAGAAATCGGAAAAGATTGTTTGGTTTTACTCGTTGGAGAATACCAAAAAGTTTGACGAGATTAAGCGCTGGGAGTTGGTGTTTTCCGATGATTTTTCGAAGAAGGAGATAAACCGCAAGGATTGGATAACCCGTTATTTCTGGGGCGATGCCCTTATCAACCAGAGCTACTCGCTTGCTGCAGATAAGCATTGGTACAACGAGGATAAGAATATTGAGATAAGCAACAGCGTTCTGAAAATCACCACCCAAAAGGAGCAGGTTGAAGGGATGGCTTGGGATTTAAAATACGGATTCATACCCAAGCAGTTCGATTTCACTTCGGGATTAATTAGTACAGGGCAGGCTTTCCGCCAAAAGTATGGCCGCTTTGAAGCCAAAATCAAGTTTACTGCTGCTCCCGGTGTGTACCATGCTTTCTGGCTGGTGGGCGAAACCATGTTGCCGCACATCAACATCTTCCGACAGATGGGCAAAAACGGATCATCGGTACAGGGCTCTCTGTTCTGGCAAAACGGTTCTTCTCCCAAACCCAAAGGCAGTAAGACTTCGGTGGGAGGATTCGATTTTCAAAACGAATTTTTCATACTAAGCCTCGATTGGACTCCCCATAAGTTGACTTGGAAGATCAACGGAAAACCATACAAGGAGGAATCCAAGAATCTCCCCAATGAACCCATGTATATGGTAATATCCTCAGGGGTGATTGCCGAAACCGAGGATAACCTACTTCCTGCTACGCTGGAGGTGGATTGGGTAAAATGCTGGAGGGAAAAAGAAATCGCAGCTGAATAAGGATTATCATAACAGCAGCCACCCGAGTTACGATTCGGGTGGTTTTTTATTTCTTCCAAAACGAGGACACATTCAGGATAACCCGCTGATCGCCCGAAAACATACGTTTTGTATCGAACTTCCACTGCCAACTCTCACCCCTTAGCCAGCCATCGAAATTGGCTAAAACCCGTGGGTTTACACCCAACAACACGTTGCTATCGTTGTAATGCTCTTCTTCTAAATCGGCAATCAACAGGGTTCTTCCGGCTGGTAAAGCATCTAAATGCGCCTGTTGAATGGCGGCTGTTAGTTCGCCCTGACGGACTTTGTCTATTCTCCCTCTGTTAGCTAAATATTCAACTATGAGGGCATGCAACTGCGTAAGTATGTTCACCGACAAAACAAGATCATCCTCCAGGGCGAACGACAGGTTGGGTTGGCCAATGGCTGAGAGCAGATGATGGTATCCGTCGTCAATGCTTTGCCGACCATACAGCCACGCCTCTCTTATACAACTTGTAATATCGGCATCAATCAGCCGAACTCCGGGGTAATCCTTATACTTGTGCCTAATCCGTGGTGGGTGTGCAACATCGATTAGCTTTACCTCTATCCCACGCTGAGTCATCTCCTGCAAGGGGATGTCCAAAAGCCATCCGCTACCCAAAACGGCCACAGTTTTGGGAAGCCTGTCGTCAATGGCCTCCAGTATGACCCTGCGGGTGTTGGCGAGATGCGGCACCCAGTGATCCTGCTCCCTTAAATATCGGTTGATAATCCCCATCTGGTTGCTAAAATACCTCATACGACGGAGCATCCACCAATCCCTGAAGTTTTGCAAGGCAATAAAATTCTTATGGGTTACAATTTTCAAAACTTTGGTTAATCCATTTTCAAAACGGCAAGGAATGCCTGCTGGGGTACTTCTACGCTACCAATCTGGCGCATGCGCTTTTTCCCCTTCTTCTGCTTTTCCAAAAGCTTTCGTTTTCGGGTAATATCTCCGCCATAACACTTCGCAGTAACGTCTTTTCGCAGCGCTTTCACCGTTTCGCGTGCAATAATTTTAGCTCCAATGGCTGCCTGAATGGCAATATCGAACTGCTGTCGGGGAATTAACTCCTTCAACTTCTCGCACATCCTCCTTCCGAAATTGTATGCGTAATCGCGGTGTATTAACGTTGACAAGGCATCCACCATTTCGCCATTGAGCAGAATATCGAGCCTCACCAGGTTGGCCACCTGATGCCCTTCAATGTGATAATCCAGCGAGGCGTAGCCTCGTGAAATGGACTTTAGCTTATCGTAGAAATCGAATACTATTTCGCTCAGGGGCATTATGAAGGTTAACTCGATGCGGTTGGTAGTTAGAAAAACCTGGTTCTTCAACACACCCCGCTTGTCAATGCAAAGCTTAATTACCGAACCAAGCGACTCGTTGTTGGTAATAATCTGCGCCCTTATTGTGGGCTCTTCAATCCTATCGATGAGGGTAGGGGCAGGTAATCCGCTGGGATTATGGATATCAATTACTTCACCCTTTGTGGTATAAACGCTGTACGACACGTTGGGAACAGTTGTAATAACATCCATATCGAACTCCCTATAAAGCCTTTCCTGTACGATCTCCATGTGAAGCAATCCCAGGAATCCGCACCGAAAGCCAAAACCTAGGGCCAACGAGCTCTCCGGCTCATAGGTTAGGGATGCATCATTGAGTTTCAACTTTTCGAGCGAAGCACGTAGATCTTCATAATCATCGGCCTCAACGGGGTATAGCCCTGCAAAAACCATGGGTTTAACATCCTCAAACCCTGCAATGCCCTTATCGCATGGGCGATCGACATGCGTTATGGTATCGCCAACCTTTACCTCCGAAGAATCCTTAATACCCGAAATGATGTACCCTACATCGCCCGCGCTGATACTATCCTTGGGTACCATCTTAAGACGAAGAATGCCCACCTCGTCGGCATCGTACTCACGATTGGTATTGAAAAACTTAACCATATCGCCTTTTCTCAACGTGCCGTTGAAAACTTTGAAGTAGGCAATAATTCCCCTAAACGAATTGAAAACCGAGTCGAAAATAAGAGCCTGCAATGGGGCGTTGGGATCGCCAACGGGAGGTGGAATTCTATTGATAATGGCCTCAAGGATGGCATCTACCCCCACCCCGGTTTTTGCGCTGGCAGCAATGATGTCATCGCGCCGGCATCCCAGCAGGTCAACAATCTGATCCTTCACATCCTCCACCTTGGCTGCATCCATATCTATCTTATTCACAATGGGAATAATTTCCAAATCATGGCCTATGGCCAGATAGAGATTGGAAATGGTCTGTGCCTGAATACCCTGACTGGCATCCACCACCAGCAATGCCCCCTCGCAGGATGCAATGGCACGTGAAACTTCGTACGAAAAGTCAACGTGGCCCGGAGTATCTATAAGGTTAAGGGTGTAAGTAGTGCCATTATACAGGTAGTCCATCTGAATGGCATGGCTCTTAATGGTAATTCCCTTCTCCCGCTCCAAATCCATACTGTCGAGCACCTGCTCATGCTTTTCCTTATCGGTCAGTGTTTGCGTGAACTCCAGCAGCCTATCGGCCAGCGTGCTTTTTCCGTGGTCGATATGGGCAATAATGCAGAAGTTTCGAATGGTATTCATGTTGATAACAATTGCTGTTTTTTTAAAATATGTGATGCGGAAAGATGGTTGGGATTTGGCATAATCCTAATTATCAGCGCTCATTGGCCATGAACCAACCGCATGGTGGAAATGGTCTATAGCTTCCTCCTCACCTCAACCTCCTGGTACGACTCGATAAGGTCGCCAACCTTAATGTCGTTGAAGTTGCTGATATTTAGCCCACATTCAAAGCCATTCAGCACCTCTTTGGCATCGTCCTTAAAGCGTTTCAGCGAGCCCAACTCGCCTGTATAGACCACAATCCCATCGCGGATCAGCCTACACTTAGCATTGCGCACCACTTTCCCCTCGCGCACAATACAACCAGCCACAGAGCCTACCTTGGTAATTTTAAACACGTTGAGCACTTCGGCAGTACCAAGTATCTCCTCCTTAATCTCTGGCGAGAGCATTCCCTCCATGGCCGCTTTAAGCTCATCGATAGCATCGTAAATAATGGAGTAGAGGCGGATATCGATCTCCTCCTTCTCGGCCAGCTTGCGTGCACCTATGGAGGGCCGCACCTGGAATCCGATGACCAATGCGTTTGATGCCGCTGCAAGCAGAATATCCGACTCGGAGATCTGCCCTACCGCCTTGTGGATAATGTTAACCTGAATCTGATCGGTTGAGAGTTTTATCAAGGCATCGGCAAGCGCTTCAATGGAGCCATCCACATCGCCTTTGAGTACAATATTTAACTCCTGGAATCCACCAATGGCAATGCGCCGTCCAATCTCCTCGAGGGTGATATGTTTCTGCGCCCTGAGCCCCTGCATACGCTGCAGCTGCTCACGCTTATTGGCAATCTCTTTTGCCTCGCGATCGGTTTCCATTATGTTAAAATAATCGCCGGCCAGGGGTGCGCCGTTGAGGCCTACCACCTGAACGGGAGTTGACGGTCCGGCCTCGGTAATGCGTTTCCCCCTCTCATTGAACATGGCCTTCACGTGTCCATAAAAGCTGCCGGCAATGGCAATATCGCCCTGATGTAAGGTTCCTGCCTGCACAAGAACTGTTGCTGTATAGCCTCTACCCTTATCGAGCGACGATTCGATAATGGTGCCCACGGCTTTTTTATCGGGGTTAGCCTTTAAATCCAATAATTCTGCCTCGAGAAGAACTTTTTCAAGCAGCTTATCCACATTGATCCCCTGCTTGGCCGAAATATCCTGACTTTGGTACTTACCTCCCCAATCCTCAACCAGATAGTTCATGTTGGCTAAAGCTTCCTTTATCTTTTCGGGGTTGGCCGTGGGTTTGTCGATTTTATTAATGGCAAACACAATGGGCACGCCTGCAGCACTGGCATGGTTAATGGCCTCAACGGTCTGGGGCATCACGCTATCATCGGCGGCAACCACAATGATTGCCACGTCGGTAATCTTTGCACCACGGGCACGCATAGCCGTAAAGGCTTCGTGGCCGGGTGTATCGAGGAAGGTAATCTGCCTCCCGTCATCCAACACTACGCTGTAGGCCCCAATATGCTGGGTGATTCCTCCGGCTTCGCCGGCAATCACATTAGCTCTTCTGATAAAGTCGAGCAGGGAGGTTTTGCCGTGATCAACATGGCCCATAACGGTAACAATGGGCGAACGAGGCTTCAAATCTTCAGGCCTATCCTCTTCAACTCCAATTGATTCCTGTAGTTCAACGCTTACAAACTCAACCTTAAAGCCGAATTCGTCGGCCACGTATGCCATGGTTTCGGCATCGAGACGCTGGTTGATGGACACCATGAGCCCAAGGTTCATGCACACTTCAATTACCTGGGTTGGCATTACGTTCATCATGTTGGCCAGCTCGCTAACCGATACAAACTCGGTCACCTTCAGTATCTTCTTATCCTGTTCAATCCTTTCCAGCTCCTCCTGCTGGCGGGCGCTGATCATCTCCCTTTTCTCGCGGCGGTATTTGTAGCCCTTGGACTTAGATACTTTTGTTGTCAGGCGGGCCAACGTTTCCTTAATCTGCTTCTGCACATCCTCCTCGTTCACCTCCTGCTTCAGCTGTTTTTTCTTCCGCTTTTTAATGGACTGGCCACCGGTTTGGTCGTATTTCGCCTGCGACATATCCCTTTTCTCATCGCCCTGAATGGCTACCTTTTGGGTATCCTTGCGTATTCTTTTACGACGTTTCTTTTTCAACCTGCCATTTTCAGCGGTAGTGGCAACAGGTTTCTTCTTATTCTCAATCTCTGCAAGGTCAATTTTCCCGACTACGGTTGGTCCGGAAAGCTTTTCTATATCCGAGCGATAAATAACTTCTTCAACAGGTTTTACTATATCCTCATCAGCCGCCGTTGCCTGCCTGTCGGGCTGAACCTTATCTTCATGCTCAATTTGCAAATCACTGCCAATGGCCTCTTCGGGCTGCTGCAGTGCATCATCAGTCTTAGGCAATTTCTCCTTGGTGGTTTTTTTATCCCGATCCAAGTCAATCTTTCCAAGCACCTTGGGGGCATCCAACTTATCTGCTTTCAGTTCGATATGGTCGGCTTCTGCCTTTTTCCCTTTTTTTGCGGGTGCCTGCTCCTCCTTAGTTTCAGGCTTTTTCTCCTTTGCATCCGCTTCCTGTTCAGCGGACTTAGCTTCCTTTTTCTTCGAAATGGCATCCAAATCGATTTTCCCTTTTACCTTAACCCCCAACGTTGTTTTTTCAACGTCAAAAGTGTCCAAGCCTGCGGTTACCCCTTTGACAATCACCTCTTCGCCAATTTCAGGAGCATCCGCGTCAGAGGAGGTGTGCTTGGTTTTACCAAGGTCGTCAATGGAAATCGATTCTTTCTTTTCGCTCAGGTTGATAAGGCTAACCCTTTGCGACTCCTTTTTCAGCTGCATCTCATCCCCAAATTCCTTGGCAATCAACCCATAAAGGCTTGCATCAACCTTTGTATTCGGGTCACTGGCTATCTTATGTCCCTTTTTTCCGAGGAACTCCACCAGCGTAGATATGCCAACGTTAAACTCCCTTGCCAGCTTACTTAATCTTATTGCCTTTTCTGAATCAGTCATGCTTTTATTTTGCAGATTTATAAACCCTTACTGTGTAAAAAATTTGTCATCGGTCCATGCTACTCAAACTCCGATTCCAATATCCGTAGAATGTCCTTAACGGTTTCCTCCTCCAAATCGGTTCTCTTCAACAGCTCCTCGTATGGTATATCGAGTACGCTTTTTGCCGTATCGCAACCAATGCCTTTGAGCACATCGATAATCCAACCATCAATTTCGTCAATAAATTCATCCAGGTTAACATCCTCCTCGTCCTGCGAACCCGCTTCGCGGAATACGTCTATTTCGTAGCCTGTCAGCTGGCTTGCCAGCCTGATGTTGTACCCTCCCTTTCCAATGGCCAGGGAAACCTCCTCGGGCTGCAGGAATACCTCAACTCTCTTGTTCTTTTCGTCAATCTTCATGGAGGTAATTTTGGCGGGGCTCAGCGAACGGGTAATATAGAGCTGGGTATTGTTGGTATAATTGATAACATCGATGTTTTCATTCCTCAACTCCCTGACAATGCCATGGATCCTACTTCCCTTCATTCCCACGCAAGCCCCAACGGGATCAACCCTTTCGTCGTACGACTCAACGGCCACCTTGGCCCTTTCGCCGGGTACGCGAACAATTTTCTTTATGGTTATCAACCCGTCAAAAATTTCAGGAACTTCCAGTTCGAATAAACGCTCGAGGAATACAGGCGAGGTACGCGAGAGAAGGATTAGCGGAACGTTGTTGCGCATCTCCACTTTTATCACCACTGCCCTAATGGAATCGCCCTTGCGGAAAAAATCAGAAGGTATCTGCTCGGTTTTGGGTAGGATAAGGTCATTCCCTTCGTCGTCGAGCACAAGGATCTCCTTTTTCCAAATCTGATACACCTCTCCGGTAATGATTTCACCTATTCTGTCTTTATACTTGGTGTAAAGATTGTTTTTCTCTAATTCCAATATTCTTGCGGTAAGATTTTGGCGAAGGGCAAGTATGGCTCTTCTGCCAAAGTCAATCAGCTTAACCTCGTCGGTAACCTCTTCCCCAACCGTATAGTCTTCATCGATTTTCTGAGCCTCAGAGAGGGCTATCTGCCTGTTGGAATCCTCCACATGGCCATCTTCCACCACCTCGCGATTCCTCCATATCTCAAAATCGCCCTTATCTATGTTGATAATAATGTCGTAATTATCGTCGGATCCATACATTTTAATGAGCATGCTCCTAAAAACATCCTCCAAAACGCTCATCATTGTGGGCCGATCGATGTTCTTTAACTCTTTAAACTCGGCAAAAGTGTCAATTAGATTTATGTTGTCCATCTGCGTTTTAATTATTTAATGTCCTCTAACGAAATGATATAACTTTTTTAGCTGTTTTAACATCGGTATAGAAAAGATCAACTGTACGCGTTATAAGCGCCTTGCGCTTTTTACCCTCCTCCTTCACCAACTCCTGCACCTCAAGGCTAAATCGCTCATCATCGGCTGCAAGCAATTTCCCTTCAACTGCCTCACCGGCTAATAGTTCAACCCTCAAAATCCTCCCTATGCTTTTCAAGTACTGCCGGATCACTTTAAACGGCTCGGTCAATCCGGGCGATGAAACTTCCAACTCGAAATCCTCCCCGTCATCATCCAACGCTTTCTGTACCGCTCTGCTCACCGCTACACATCTGTCAATGGTAATGCCATCATCGCCATCGATGAGAATCAGGATTTTGTTGCTACCGCTAATGGTTAAATCGACAACAAACTCCCTGACAGGGTCAAGCTGTGCAGCCACAATATCGCTAACTCTTTTTTTATCAATCATTTGTAAAATTGATTATAACAAAACAGGGGATTAAATCCCCTGCTACGTTTGCGGTATGACGGTGCAAATGTATAAAAAAATTTTGTAACAAAAATATTTCGTTGATTTATAAGAAGAATGATTAAAAAACGTTTTTAATAAGGCGAATTATACCTTTGCAGAAAAGTGAAATGCTCTTGTGGTATCTTTGCCATAAAATGGGATGCCTACATGTTTATCCTTATGGTGTGCATTGGCATACAGGGCCTAATCAACAGTTAGACATAAGGTATTTTGAATTTAAACGGATTGAACTAAATGGCGCAAACAAACAAGAATAAAATAATTAACGACCCGGTTCACGGGTTCATTAACATATCGCATCCTTTATCCTTCGACATCATTGAACATCCCTATTTTCAGAGATTACGGCATATCCGGCAGTTGGGATTAACCTATCTGGTATATCCCGGGGCCAACCATACCCGTTTTCAACACGCGCTTGGGGCCATGCACCTAATGAATCTGGCCATTGATACACTCCGATCCAAAGGGCATGAGATTACCGAGGCAGAGGCCGAAGCAGCTTCGGCAGCCATCCTGCTGCATGACATTGGGCATGGGCCGTTCTCCCACTCGCTGGAGTTTAGCCTTGCCCAACGGGTTGGGCATGAGGCAATCAGCAAATGCTTTATGCATGAGCTAAACAAACAGTTCGGCAATAGGTTAAACCTTGCCATTGCAATATTTGAGGGCAGCTACGAAAAAAAATTCCTCCATCAGCTCATATCGGGACAACTGGATATGGACAGGATGGATTACCTACGGCGCGACAGCTTTTTTTCGGGAGTAACTGAGGGTGCCATCGGATCGGAAAGGATTATCAAAATGCTCAATGTGGTCAATGGCGATCTGGTGGTTGAGGCAAAGGGTATCTATTCGGTCGAAAAATTTATCATTGCCCGAAGATTGATGTATTGGCAGGTTTACCTTCACAAAACCGTGATCGCTGCCGAAAAACTGCTTACCCAACTGCTACTTAGGGCAAGGGATCTTACGCAACAGGGAGAAGAGGTTTGGGCTACGCCTTCGCTTTACTTTTTCCTCAGGAAAAGCATAGTGAAAAAAGATTTTGAACAATCCTCCGACGGGAAGCCATCTGAAGCGTTACTCAACTTTGCCAACCTCGATGATAACGATATCATTACCGCCGCTAAGCTATGGGTAAACCATTCCGATCCCGTCCTCTCCTTGCTGGCAAGGATGATTACTTCGCGCAAGCTCTTTAGGGTGAAATTGCAAAATAAGCCTTTTGCTGAGCAAGAAGTTGAAACCCGAAAACAGGACCTGTACAGCCTCTATCCCACCCTCAGGGGAATGGGAAAATACTTTGTACTAACTGATTCTGTGAGCAATAATGCCTACCGTTCGACCGAGGAGTCGATCAAAATCCTATATAACAACGGCATACTATTTGATATCACGGAGGCTTCGGATATGCTAAACACTAAAATCCTTTCAAAAGACGTCAGGAAGTACTTTTTGTGCTATCCCAAAGAAATTGAAAAATGATTTTTTTAGTTAGATTTGTCGAAATTTAAGAAAACTAAACGCATGGAGTTTACCGCTGAAGCGATTGCCGGCTTTTTAAACGGGACTATCAAAGGAGACCCTAATGTAAAAGTCAATACAGTTGCCAAAATCGAAGAGGGAAAACCGGGAGCCCTCTCGTTTCTTTCCAACCTTAAATACTCAAAATACCTGTACACCACCAAGTCGTCAATTGTACTTATCAATAAAGATTTTGTTGTGGACAAGCCGGTTTCCGCAACCCTCATCCTGGTTGACAATGCATACGAATCGTTTGCAAGGCTGCTCAATCTTATCAATTCAGCGCAGGGAAAGGCGGGCATCCACAAGCAATCCGTAATTGATCCTTCAGCAAAATTGGGCAATAATGTCTTTATTGGACCATTCGTGCATATCGCCGAGAATGTAACAGTTGGAGATAACGTCCAAATTCACTCGCATGTGGTGGTTGAAAAGGGGACAACAATTGGCGATGGCTCCATTATTTACCATGGCGTAAAAATCATGTCCGACTCAGTAATCGGGAAAGGATGCATAATCCAACCCGGCGCAGTGATCGGTTCCGATGGCTTTGGATTTGCCCCCCAAGCCGATGGCACTTACCAGAAGATTCCCCAAATGGGTAATGTAATCATCGAGGACAATGTGGAGATAGGAGCCAATACCACCATTGACCGTGCTACCATGGGCTCGACCATAATCAGAAAAGGCGTTAAGCTTGACAATCTGATTCAAATTGCCCATAACGTTGAAATTGGTGAGAATACTGTGATTGCCGCCCAGAGCGGCATAGCCGGATCGACCAAGGTGGGGCGCAGCTGCATGTTTGGAGGGCAAGTGGGCATTTCGGGGCATCTTACCATTGCCGATGAGGTGAAACTATCGGCTCAAACGGGTGTTCCCAACAGCATCAAAACGCCCGGTGAAATAATGATTGGAACTCCTGCCATGAATTCCAGAAAGTTTGCCCGTTCGTTTGTCATTTTCAAAAATTTGCCCGATTTAAAAGATTTGGTTGATTTCTTAAAACGAAAGTTTGACGAATAATCTTTGAATTTCAACAATATTATTAATTTTGCTGAAATTTTTCAGTACTCACAATTTTTGATTCACTTTCCTTATGCAGTTAAAACAGACTACTCTTAAAAACGAAATATCATTCAAAGGGAAAGGGCTCCACACCGGCGTAGATGTGGAGCTTACCATGTGTCCCGCCAAAGAGAATACCGGGTATATCTTTCAACGAACCGACCTTGAGGGGATGCCAACCATTGAGGCCATTGCCAACAACGTGGTTGACACCTCCAGGGGAACCACCATTGAACAGAACGGGGTGCGGGTAAGCACCATTGAGCATGTAATGGCCGCCTTGTTTGGCATGGGTATAGACAATGCCCTGATTAAGGTCAATGGTCCCGAAATGCCCATAATGGATGGCAGTGCAAAGTTTTTTGTTGAGGGTATCAGCAAATGCGGAATTGAAACGCTTGACGCCGAGAGGGGCTACTACGTGATTAAAGAGAAACTGGTTTTTTCCGATCCTAAGCACGGCATAGAGATTGCCGCGTACCCGGACGAATCGTTCAGCATCGATGTGCTTATCGATTACAACTCTAAAATACTGGGAAACCAGTATGCCCAACTGATTAATCTGAACGATTTTGCCAAGGAGATAGCACCCTGCCGCACTTTCGTATTCTTTCACGAACTGGAGGTACTTTTAAAGAATAATCTCATCAAGGGTGGCGATCTGCAAAACGCCATCGTAATCATGGAGCATGAAGTTCCGCAAAGCGAACTTGACAGGGTGGCTGATTTGTTCAACAAGCCCAGGGTTCAAATCCAACCCGAAGGCATTCTGAATAACCTCGAACTCCATTTTCAGAACGAACCCGCACGGCATAAACTCCTCGACATAGTAGGCGATTTGGCACTGGTTGGCCGCAGGATAAAGGGTAAAATCATAGCAAAACGCCCCGGTCATTACGCCAATACCGAATTGGCAAAATCCATCCGTCAGCTGGCAAGGAAAGAGGCCATGAAGCCCAATCTGCCCACATTCGACCTGACGCAACCGCCATTATTCAACATACAGCAAATTCGCAACATCTTACCACATCGCCCTCCGTTTCTGCTTATTGATAAGATACTTCACATGGACGATAACACCATTACCGGTTTGAAAAATGTTACCATGAACGAAGGATTCTTTGTCGGGCATTTCCCCGAGGAGCCGGTAATGCCGGGTGTACTTCAAATTGAGGCCATGGCGCAGGTGGGTGGAATTTTTGTTCTTAATACCGTTCCCGATCCGGAGAATTACATTACCTACTTTCTAAAAATTGACAGGGTAAAATTCAAGCGGAAAGTTGTTCCTGGTGATACCATCATCTTCAGGCTCGAACTGATTGAACCCATCCGCAGGGGTATAGCCAACATGTTTGGCCAGGCTTTTGTGGGCGACCAGCTGGTAATGGAAGGAGAGATGCTTGCACAAATCATCAAAATGAAATCGTAATGAAACAACCCCTTGCATACGTACATCCGGAAGCAAAGATTGGCGACAATGTAACCATAGAGCCTTTTGCGTACATATCGAAGGATGTTGTTATTGGCAATAACACTTGGATTGGTCCCAACGCTACCATTCTCGATGGTGCACGTATCGGCAACGGCTGTAAAATATTCCCCGGAGCAGTCATCTCGGCCATCCCACAGGATTTAAAATTCAAAGGAGAGATAACCACTGCCGAAATAGGCGATAACACAGTAGTAAGGGAATGTGTAACCGTCAACAGGGGCACTGCTTCGAAAGGGGTAACCAAAGTTGGATCGAACTGTTTGCTCATGGCCTATGTACATATTGCTCACGATTGCAATATTGGCAATTACGTAATCTTAGGCAACGCCGTTCAGCTGGCCGGAGAGGTCGAGATACACGATTTTGCCATTCTGTCGGGTGGATGCCTGGTGCACCAATTCGAGAAAATTGGAGGTCATGTTATGGTTCAGGGCGGTTCGAAAGTTAATAAAGATATCCCCCCGTACTCAAAGGTTGGCAGAGATCCCATAGCATTTATGGGGCTTAACAGCATCGGACTGCGCAGGCGTAATTTCGATCCCAAGAAAGTGGCAGAACTTCAGGAAATATACAAGTATATTTACAGCAAAGGGTTAAACGTTACTCAGGCCATACAGGAAATTGAAAGAAGTATGCCCGAAACCGAACAGCGCAACGAGATATTGAACTTCATCAGATCGTCCGAAAGGGGCATTGTACGCCGCAGCGCAAGCAATCACTCTGACGACGATTAACCTACAATTGGTTTCAAGTTTATTTTACTCCTTAGCGTTCTCCGATCCGAGCGAAAAGGTTAACAGCAATGCCTCCAACTGCCTGACGTAATTTCGCTTATTGAAGCGAGGCGCATAAATATATCCCTCTACCGTAATCACCCGGTTTCTCTCTTCGTCAACGGTGGTATAGCTAACAAACGGCCCTCCCATCGGATGCATTTGTACGTCCCACAAACCCCTGAGCTGACCAAAATAACGATTCTTATACATTAACGGCTGGAAGATAGGAGCAATCAGCGTTTCAGTAATCATGTAGCTGCCCTCGGTTGGCCCGGGAACATATTTATTGACAAAACTATTCCGCTTTTCCACCAGGTAGTTTAAGGTAAAAGTGTTCTCATCTGTATAAGGGTACTGATAGATAAAAATACCCTGACTTATATCGGGCGTTTCGTGGGATATCCACACAAAATCGGTTGTATCGAGCCTCAACTGGTAGCCTTTGGGAAAGTTAAGGGATATGTCGAATTTTTTCTCCAGCAACTTCCTCAACCCTTTTTCCTCATAGCGAATGGCATTCTGAACGACCCTGTCGCGCTCGGCCTGCTCCAGAAGCTGGACAAATCTATCCTTATCATCGTTAAGCATTTTGGCAATGGCCGGATAGGTTGGGCCAACAATGTTTAATACCGTTTGTGGAGCAGCCCACACATCGCGTTGGAGCACTATCTGAGCCTGTGCGAATTCCGACCCCACTTTTGTGATTACAATATTCCTATGGCTTTTAAAAATGTCGGTGAATGCACTTGGGGGAATCATTACCACATCGAAAATGGGTTCCGATTGCGGAAGCATGGGATACTCCTCGCGCAAGATATCGTTATACGTTTTTCCTATGGATTCTTCCCAAACCGCCTTATCGAGTACAACAACAACCTCACCGGCAGCTCCGGTCACGTTAGGCAAAAAAGTTTTTTTTCCTTTGGAACCCTTGTCACACGAATAGAAAACGAGGGCAATGAATGCTGCAATGGCAATGGATAAGATTTTTTTCATGGCTTAGTGAGTTTATCGACTATTCTTTTTAACTGCTTAAAAGTACAAATATTGTAGAATATCCCGCAATTAATAGGGTGAAAGTCACTCTATACAACAATGTGAAAGTCAGGGAAGCGTGGTTCTTTGCTGCTCCTGCAACTTATTGTACGTGTTTGTATCAACCCAAAGGGTAAGCTTCCTGCCAATGTCCAAATCGCCGTTTAAGTTTGGGTTCCAAGCGTAAATATCGTCCACCGTGCACCCGTATTTAATGGCCACCTTGTGCAGATAGTCACCCTGCTCCACCGTATGAATCACTTTGATTCGATTATTGGTATTGCCTGTATTGGCCATCACATCGTGATAATCGGGTTTTGCAGCCGATTTTTCGTAAAGGGTTTTTTCGCATTTCAAAAATTCCTCAATCTTGTCCTGGGGAATACGAAGTGCGTAAAAATCGGGCGATTTGGGAACTACACCCCGACGATAGGTAGGGTTCAGGAATCGAAGCACATCGTACGATATCCCCATTTCGGCCGAAAGTACCGACAGCGAGAGCTGATCCTTAACGTGAACCGTATCGGTTTGTAAATAGCTGATAGCCGAGGGGGCTGGCTTTATGGAGTGATCAGCCGCATTCTGCATAACGTAGGTTGCAGCGATGAAAGCGGGTACGTAATTTTGTGCTGCCTCCGGCAGGTAGTCATACAGTTTCCAGAAATTTGTTTCGCCTCCCGACCGCGCAATGGCATTTCGTACTACTCCCGGGCCGGCGTTGTAGGCAGCCATCACCAAGTGCCAGTCGTTGAAAATACGATACAGGTAGAGAAGATACATGCATGCTGCTTCGGTTGATTTCACGGGATCCATCCGCTCGTCAACGTAACTGTTCACATTGAGGTCGAACATACGCGCAGAGTTAATCAAAAACTGCCACAGCCCCACTGCACCGCTGGGCGAAACGGCCAGTGGGTTGAGCGCCGACTCAACCACCGCCAGGTATTTTAGCTCCAAAGGCAGCTGGTACCTATCCAAAATCTCGTCGAACAGGGGGAAAAAGAAGTCGGTCAGGCCCAGCATTTGCGAAACCTGCTCGCGCCTTTCGATGGTATAAATATCAATGTAACGTCTGACATAGCCGTTGTAGTCGAACGAAATGGGCGACAGGTTGTCGATGGCGGCAAGCTTGTACTCGTAAACCAAATCGGGGAAAGTTACAGATGGATTAACCCTGTCTTGGGCGTCAGATTTCAACGAATCGGGGAAAAGGTTAAGGGAAGCAAGGCTATCCAATGATCTGATAACACTGCAATTTTTATGGGTTTTGCCAAAAGTCTTTCCCCCACACGTTGCTCCTCCTTCAACGGGAATAGCCAAAATGCACAGGAAAACAACTGTCAAACGGAAAACAATATCCTTCATGTTCACCTTGGCCCTTACTCCTTGTTTTCTTCGTTCCCCTTGTTCTCGTGATTATCCTTTTTCGGCTCCTCCTGATCATCTTCCCTCATCCCTTTTTTAAACTCGCTTACCCCTTTACCCAGGCCTCTCATCAGTTCGGGAATCTTCTTCCCTCCAAAAAGCAAAATGGCCACGGCTACAATGGCAATCAATTCCCATCCGCCAATACCACCGGCAATTACAAAACAATTCATGGCTTTACTATTATTATTCCTTACTCTGGTTCAGTACTTTTAACCTATATCGCCTTTTCGTTAATCCCACTGAGGCAGAATTTTAACAACCTCTCCAAAAGTAGTAATTTTCTTTACAACCTACCTGTTGAAAAGTCTAACAATATCATTGGCATTGGCAAAAATGAGCAATGCCAGTATAAATATCATCCCAGCTACCTGAGCATACTCCATGAATTTCTCTCCGGGTTTCCTTCCCGAAATCATTTCGTATAGGATGAACACCATGTGCCCTCCATCCAGTGCAGGGATGGGTAAAATATTCATTATGGCTAATATGATGGAAATAAGCGCAGTAAGCATCCAGAACGATTGCCAATCCCATGTTCCCGGGAAGATGCTTCCAATGGTTATAAATCCTCCCAACGATTCGTAGGCCTTGGTTGAACGCGAAAACAGGAGCCTCAGCTGTTTTAGGTATCCCGACAGTGTACTGACTCCAAGTTTAATTCCGGCGGGAATGGATTGGAGAAATGTGTAGTTTACCTTTTTTACCTCGAAAATCTCGCTAAGGTCAGCCGGGCCAACGCCAATCAGCCCTTCCTCTGGAACAAACACCTCAATATCAACGGGATTCCCTTCCCGTTCGAAAGTGAAGACCACCGTTTGATTTTTATTGGACCGAACGGCATCCACCAGCTGGTCGAAATAGATTGCCTCCGCATGATTTATGGCCATTAACCTGTCACCCACCTCAATTCCTGCACTTTGTGCGGGAGAATTATCGGCAACAACTCCAATGGTCAACGGGAAACGTATGGAGAAAAGCCGTGGCGATTTCAGTAGTTTAGGGATTACGTCCTCAGCAATGGGGATATCGATATTCTGCCCATCGCGGTTAACGGTTACCGTTTTGGCCCTTTCGAGCACTATCTCCGGAGCTACCTGCTGAAAATCCTCAACCTCTTTCCCATCGACATATACTATCTTATCCCCGTTTTTAAAGCCCATTTCAATGGCAATTGGCTCGCATGCAACGCCATAGGTTAAGTTCCTGGTTGGCAGATATTCTTTTCCCCAAGTGAATAGAACCATTATGTAAATAATCAATGCCAGGATGAAATTGACCAAAACTCCACCGGTGATAATGAAAAATCGCTGCCATGGTGGCCTCGAACGGAACTCGTCGGGTTTGGGAGGAAGTTTCATTTGCTCCTTATCCATCGATTCATCAATCATACCTGCAATTTTTACATACCCACCCAGGGGTAGCCAACCGATACCATACTCCGTTTCGCCCTTTTTAACTTTAAAGAGAGAAAACCAGGGGTTGAAAAACAGGTAGAATTTTTCGACTCGCACTTTGAACAGCTTGGCAAAGGTGAAATGCCCAAATTCGTGAAGCAGCACCAGAATGGCAATGCTCAGCAGGAATTGTAAGATTTTGATAAGTATTTCCATTTATATTAGTTACTTAAAGATTATTACTATTTATGATTTACGATTATGATCCTATTTGTTTGATAGCTATTTCTCTGGTATTGATATCGGTTGACAAATAATCATCGTATGTCGGGTGTTCAATAAAAGTTGCCCTGCCCAGCGATTCCTCTACCACATCGGCTATCTGGAGAAAGCCCAACTTCCCATTAAGGAATGCATCAACCGCCACCTCGTTGGCTGCATTCAAGGCGCAGGGGATATTCCCGCCCTTGTTCATTGCCTCATATGCAAACTGCAGCATTGGGAAACGGTGAATGTCTGGGGGTTCAAAAGTAAGGCTGGGATATCCAACAAACGAGAACCGTGGGAAATTTGACTTAATCCTTTTGGGGAACGACAAAGCATACTGAATGGGCAGTTTCATGTCGGGAAGTCCCATCTGGGCTTTGATTGAGCCATCCTCGAACTGCACCATGGAATGGACAATGGACTGCGGATGGATAATCACCTCAATTTGCTCGGGTTTCAACCCGAAAAGCCATTTGGCTTCAATCACTTCAAACCCCTTGTTCATCATGGTTGCCGAGTCGATGGTGATTTTGTTTCCCATGTTCCAATTGGGATGCCTTAGCGCATCGGCCACCGTAACGTGCGCCAACTGCTTAAACGAGTACTCCCTAAAAGGGCCACCCGAAGCGGTGAGGATAATCTTTTCGATGGGGTTTTGTTCCCCAACAAGGCATTGAAAAATGGCAGAGTGCTCGGAATCCACTGGCAAAAGGGGCACGTTATTCTCCGTTGCCAACCCGGTAACAAGTTCGCCGGCTGCCACCAATGTTTCCTTATTGGCCAGCGCAATGGCTTTCCCTGCCTTAATGGCATTGATGGTTGGCAAAAGCCCCGAATATCCAACCATGGCTGTCAACACCATATCCACCGAGTCGCTTTCAACCACCTGCGCAATGGACTCCTCGCCGGCAAACACCTTAATATCGTAAGCGGAAAGAGCACTTTTTACCTCTCCGTACAATTCCTTACTCCCAATGACCACTGCATTGGGTTGAAACCGGATAGCCTGTTCAATTAATCGGTTTGCATTGCATTTGGCCGTCAGGATTTCAACCCCGAACAGATCGGGATGACATTGAATTACCTCCAATGCCTGGGTTCCTATAGAACCTGTTGAGCCCAATATGGCAATCCGTCTTTTCAAAGTATTACAATGCTCGCGTGTGATGGGTTACTAAAAAACAATGTACTGTTCGGGGTTAACCGGAGTGCCGTTGTGCCATAGTTCGAAGTGTAAATGGGGGCCTGTGGTCAGTTCGCCCGAATTCCCCACAATGGCAATGGCCTCACCGGTTCTAACTTTGGTACCTGCCAACTTAAGCAGCTTGCTGTTGTGCTTGTAAACGGAAAGAAGGTTTTTATCGTGCTGAATCTGAATAACATATCCTGTCTCAAGTGTCCAACTCGATAGAATTACCGTTCCGTCGGCAATGGCAACTACAACTTCATTGGGCGGTGCAGCTATATCGACACCAAAATGGTTCTGCTGTATGTTAAATGAATTGGTAATCATGCCCTTTACAGGGGGGAAAAAATGTAAACTGGAAAGTTTCTCGTTTTCCGATTTCACCTCCATTAGGGAAAGGTTAAAAAGTTCCTCCTCCTCGATCTGTAACCTTAGAATTGAGTCCTCAACCGATCGCGTAAAGCTGATTTCTTTATACCTTACCGATGTGTCGGGGACGCTCTCAAGGTTGTTTGGATTCTCACCTTTTAGAATGGTATGCAGATTGGCAAGGTATATTTTCCACTGTTGCAATTCCCGTTCAAGGCTATCCACTTTCAGGGCGTTCTGCACCATAAATCTTCGCGTAGTTCCATCGGGATATCCGGGAATGAATTCGCGGATTGGGGTAAATGCAATCAGAACGGTAACGATTACGATTAGGAGGATGGCCGTACCCCCAACAATTGAGATTACATTCAGGCGCGACAGTCGCATAAACCAAACCTCTTCAAACGACTGGTCGTTGTATATGCTCAGCCTGTACTTATTCTTAAGCTTATGAATGTATTTCGTATTCCCTTTACTATTCCCCATTATAGCCGAAAGAATTGTTGCAAAGATAGCACTTTTTGGTTTAGTCTCCGAACGCAGAACGTTTTTATAAGCAATTAGAAAAAAATTGCAAGTCGGTGAGAAGCAGCTTAATAAACATAAATAATCATGATTTCTACATAGCCAAATTCATAAAATTGCAAGGTTTTTTTCCCATAACCTTTGTATATTGCCACCCGTTGTTGTATATTTGCACTCTGTTTTGAAAAAGATAGTTCTTAACATACTAAACGACATATTGCGGGGTGGAGCAGTTGGTAGCTCGTTGGGCTCATAACCCAAAGGTCGTAGGTTCGAGTCCTACCCCCGCTACTAAAAAGCCCTGATTTTCTTTTGAGAATCAGGGCTTTTGGTTTAATATAAAGTGTAGTTTTAAAGTTCCAAAAGGTTGAATTCAACTTTTGGCACAAGGGTTTTGTAGTCATTCCCTGCGAAAAAGATATCCTCATCGTCCTCTTCGTAGTACCAATTGATTGTCACCGTCTTCCCCTCCTGAGCCGCAATGGTTTCAACTTTTTTCATAATATCAAATATCCTTTTCGATGAGCTGGTATTGAAATATTCCAGTTTAAAATGAACCAAAGTGGTATTGCATGGCTCTTTGATATAGCTTTCAATCCAGTGAATGATGGGCTGATAAAAATCGATTACATTTTCGGGTATCGATCTTCCCTCAAGTTTAATAATCCCATTTAAGTTGTCAAGCAATACGTAGGGAGTTGTAGATGTTTCTTTTAACTCAAATTTTTGCATTATTCTTCTATTGAAATAAAAGTATTGATCATTGCATGAATACGTTAGTACTCTTCAACGATAGTATATTCTCCGCCATGGCCATTCCTTACAATGGCTTCCCAGTATCTGAAAGTGATAACGGCTTCACCCCCCGATTTTTTACTCTTAATTTTCAACTTACGCGTTTTTTGCTTCTCCATTTCCACCGGCTGATAATCCAAGGGAAGTTTAATCAACGACTCAAGGTCTTGTCCCAGTACCAGTATAGATTCATCATCTTCTTCGTACTTCCAGGTTATCTCCACTTTGTTCCCATCGTCTGCACATTTGTCGAGGAGTTTCATCATTTCACTTAGGTACTTATTGGTGCTGCTGTTGGAGTACTCCAGAAAAAAAATGGCGCGAGTTACCTCAGCGGGCTTCCTCACATAATTCTTAACCCAATCGATAAGGGGCTGCCAAAATGAAAAAACATCTTCGGATATGGACCTTCCCTCAACCTCAAGAAGGCCGTCCTCATTGAAGTTTACATATGGGCAGTCGCTTGTTTTATCAATTAAAATTCCCATTTTGAAACCGTAAAAAGTAAAATCAGGGTATAAAGTTAAAATATTTAAACTTGTAATTTAGCAAATTTAACAAACCTTTGAAAAATATATTTGGGATTCCCTTTAGCTGCCTTCAATGATAACATAAAAATTCCACTCACATAATTCGTTCATGGAAGGCAAATTCCCAAAGCTATAACATCTTTACAAAGATCGCAAAATTTCATTCCTCCGACTTTTCCAATATCAGGGCTAATACCTCTTTAGGTTTTATAAGTCCCACAGCAAAAGCTAAAATTACACTAATGCCTAAAGAAGTGACGAGCCCAGTAAACCACTTGTCGAAATATCGCCAGCATATACATGAAATGGCAAAACTTCCAACCAAAAAAAGAACCATCGGCAAACCGTTAGATAAACGTAGTTTTATCTTAAAGGTTTTAACCGACACCACCGTCTGCATTATGGCCATAAAAGCCTGCGTGGCTAAACTTGCCATGGCAGCGCCAACTACTTTGAACGAAGGAATTAAAAAAAGGTTTAAAGTTAAATTCAAAACGACCCCAATAAAAGAAATTATATTCAGCTGTTTCAGGCTGCCATTGGCGGTTAGCAGGGTACCAAAAATATAGGAAAGCGAAATAAAAATAAACGAAACCATTAAAATGGCCAGTACGACCGACGATTCGGCAGCATGATGAACGTAAAGAGTATCCATTATGGGCTTGCGGAATAGAACACACGCCAATGCAAGAGGAATAGATAATGCCATCAGCATGTTGAAGGCAAACCTCAGCAAGGGTGCAATGGATTCGTCAATTTTAATCATACGTGAGAAAATGGGCAACAACAGGCTGGCAAACAGGAATGGAATCATATTAGCCGCATCTAACAGCCTGAAAGCCTGTGCGTAAACTCCTGAATGAAGGCTGCCTTCGGGTAGAAGTCTTTCGAGCATAACACCGTCAACCCTATAGTATATCGACATGAGTAGCACCAAAATGGCGTACGGGTAGCTTTGCTTAAAAATGGCCATGAAAAAGATTCTGTCGAATTTGGGTTTGAAAAATGCGGATTTGGTCCATACAATTGCAAACGATAATAGCGCCGTTATAATGTAGGCCAAAGTCTGGGCATACACAAACCACTCAATTTTAAACTGATGCCTGTAAGGCCCCCATAGTAAAAATCCGCATAGGATGATCATGAACACTCTATCGGCAACCGAAACAACGCTATCGGTTTTAAACAGCTGCAACCCGCTGATATTACTCCTTAAGTACAGGATAAAGCTGGATAGAAACTGGTTGAATGCTAAAAACCCTAAAACCCAAAGCTGACGTCCGCCATATCCAACGAAGATGGCCAATGTAAAGCTGACAACAAAGTAAACCACTGCCATCATCAGCTTAATTACAAACATACTGGAGAAGTATCGAGGCAAAAGCTGCGAATGGCGGCTAATCTCACGGTTATTAAAATTGGTCAGCCCGAAATCAAGAACGATATTGAGAAGAATGGACAGATTGAAAAGGGCAAAAAACAAGCCGTACTCCGATGCACCAACCACATTCTGGACAGTACGATCTATCCCAAAGATCCAAAACGGCTTAACTATTAGGTTAAGCGACAGCAGAAGAATCAGGCTGGTAATAAACTTTCTTTTCACTGGCTCAAAATATCCGTCAAATGTAATAAAACAGCCAAAATTAAAAGGATTTTAAATGATTTCAATTCAAATAAATCATTGATAATAAAAATTGTGGTAATTTGCGATGCCAAAATTTAGGACAATGACCATAGCAGTAAACGCTCGTTTCCTGATCAAGAATAAATTGGAGGGCATTGGATGGTTCACCTACGAAACTTTTTACAGAATCGCCAGAGCGCATCCCGAGCATCAATTCCTTTTCCTCTTCGACAGGAAGCCCGATGTGGAGTTCATTTTTGCATCCAACGTAAAGCCCGTGATACTGTTTCCCCCCGCAAGGCATCCTTTTCTTTGGTACATCTGGTTTGAATGGTCGGTTTGCCGTTTTTTAAAAAAGCACAAGCCCGATCTTTTTATTTCGCCCGACGGGTATCTGCCGTTGCGTTCGTCAATACCGTCAATTGCCGTAATACACGACATAAATTTTTTTCATCATGCCGAAGGCCTTCCCCTCATAACGCGAAGGTACTTTAACCATTTCTTCCCTAAATTCGCTCAAAAGGCTACCCGGCTCGTAACGGTCAGCGAGTACTCAAAAAACGATATTGTAAATAATTTCAACGTGCCGGCAAAGAAAGTTGACGTGGTGTACAATGGTGCAAACACCAAGTTCAAACCCCTTGCAGAAGATGCAAAAACAAGGGTCAGAGACACTTATTCGCACGGGAAACAGTATTTCGTATTTGTGGGAGCACTCAATCCCCGCAAGAATGTTGGCAGATTGCTAAGGGCATTTGACCTGTTCAAGAAGGAGAGCGGGCTGGATTATTCGCTGGTCATTGTGGGCGAAAAGATGTTTTTAACCCATGATATAACTGTAGCTTACAACTCCATGGTTTTTAAGGATGATGTAATCTTTACCGGAAGACTTGAGGTTGAGGAACTTTGCAAGGTAGTTGGCGCCGCAACGGCCATGACTTTTGTTCCATACTTCGAAGGATTTGGGATACCCATGCTTGAAGCCATGTACTGCGACGTTCCCCTGATTGCCTCCGACAGAACTTCAATGCCCGAAATTGCCGGTGACGCTGCATACTACATTGACCCATTCTCAGTGGAATCAATTGCTCATGCCATGAAGTTGGTGGCAACCGACCATAAACTTCGCGATGCATTGGTAGCGGCAGCGCAAAAACGCCGTCAACTGTTCTCGTGGGATTTAACTGCAGGGAAACTGTTCAATACCATTGAGCGCGTACTTAAAGAGACAACGGAAAATGCTTAAACCCTGGTTACTGAAAGGAAGAGTAGAGACAGGTTGCGATGAGGCAGGCAGGGGATGCCTTGCCGGCCCGGTGTGTGCCGCTGCTGTTATTCTCCCTCACAACTACCTAAACCCCGATCTAAACGACTCCAAACAGCTTTCAGCTAAACAAAGGCAACAGTTAAGGCATGAAATAGAAAAAAATGCCATCGCTTTTGCCATTGGTGTTGCCACGAACGAGGAGATTGACAGGATGAATATTCTTAATGCTTCAATTCTGGCAATGCATAGGGCCATCGAGGGGCTGTCTGTTACCCCGGAATTTTTACTTATCGATGGCAACCGTTTTAAACCCTTTCCGCATATTTCTCACAAATGCATTGTGAAGGGAGATGCACAGTTTATGGCCATTGCAGCCGCGTCAATCCTAGCAAAAACGTACAGGGATGAAGTAATGACTTCACTATCAACCCGCTTTTCAAAATATGGATGGGATAAGAACAAAGGATACCCCACTGAACAACATAGGAATGCCATAAAACAGTATGGTTTAACGCCTTACCACAGGAGGTCGTTCAAGCTAACCGAAACGCAGATGAATCTTCATTTTGGTTAATATTAAAAAAAATTTGACTTAAGTAAACAATTCGCTATCATTGCATAGTCAAGAGTTAAACAAATTTTCAATTGATAAACCAACAAGTTGAAATGATATCTAAAGAGATAAATTTTTATACCTTAATTAAAATAATAAACAATGAAACGATTTAGCTTACTATTCTTAGGTGCAGTACTGCTGCTCGCACCCTTATCAAGGGCTGATGAGGGGATGTGGCTTCTCCCCTTGCTACAAAAGTATAACATTGCCACCATGCAATCCATGGGGCTAAAACTTTCTGCTGAAGACATTTACAGCGTAAATCACTCCAGTATTAAGGATGCCATTGTAATGTTCGGGCGCGGTTGTACCGGTGAGGTCATATCAAGCCAGGGTCTTGTGCTCACCAATCACCATTGTGGCTACGGAGCCATTCAAAGCCACAGCAGCGTGGAGCACGACTACCTGAAGGATGGGTTTTGGGCCATGAGCATGGAAGAAGAAATACCAACTCCCGGATTATCGGTTACTTTTCTCGTTCGTATTGAAGACGTTACTGATGTAATGAACAACATGCTGCAAGGCAGAATTACAGAAAGTGAGCGAGCAAAGATCATTGAGGCGGTAGGGGACAGCCTTTCAGCCGAAGCCACCAAGGATACTCACTACTACGCATTGGTACAAAGTTTTTACGGCGGAAATGCATTCTACCTATTGGTTTACGAAACTTTCAACGATGTACGCATGGTAGGGGCACCTCCTTCATCCATCGGGAAATTTGGCGCCGACACAGACAACTGGATATGGCCCAGGCATACCGGCGATTTCTCGCTTTTCAGAATTTATGCAGATAAGGATAATAAACCTGCCAAATATTCGCCAGACAACGTTCCTTACAAACCCAAACACCACCTGCCAATATCCATAAAAGATTTGGAAAAGGGTGATTTTGCCATGGTTTTAGGCTATCCCGGCAGCACCACAAGGTACATGACATCGTGGGAAGTAGAGGAATCGGAAAAAATAACCAACAGTAATAGGGCATATATCAGAGGAATCAAGCAGGATATAATCCTTGAGGACATGCTGGCCAGCGATGAGGTTAGGATTAAGTATGCCTCTAAGTATTCGGGAAGCTCCAACTACTGGAAACATTCCATTGGACAAAATCAGGCGTTGAAACGTCTTCATGTAAAGTCCAGCAAGGAGAAATCGGAAGCGGAGTTTTTGAAGTGGCTTGATGGCAATGGCAAAAGAAAAGAAGCCTATGGAGAGGCTCTTCCTCTCATTAGGGATGCAGTAAAGGGACGTAGAGACTATGTTCACGCTAATCAGTATTTGCTCGAGACCCTTTACATGGGCACTGAAATCATAGGCCTGGCCTCAAGGGCAAATGATTTTTACAAATATTTGAACGAAGGCCAGGAAAAGATTAGCGATGATGAAAAAGAGAAAGAAATGGCGAAAAGGGTTAACAGGTTTAAAGAATCGGCCAAGGCATTTTACAAAAACTACAACTGCCCAACCGACAAGAAGGTGGCCAAAGCGATGTTTAAACTCTTTAATGACAACGTTTCAAAGGAGTTGCAGCCAGAGCTGTTCAACATAATCAGAACAGATTACAATGGCAATTTCGATGAGTACATTGACAATCTGTACGACAAATCCATATTCGCCGATTCGGTTAAACTGTGGGCATTCCTCGAAAACCCCTCGGCCGAGTCTCTTAAAAACGATCCTGCGTTTTACGCCGCCACTTCAATAGGCAAAACAAGGGAGAGCTATTCTGAGAAGATTGGCTTTTTTAACGATAACTATAAAAAGGGGCATCGTCTGTACGTTGCCGGAATCATGGAGAAGAATGAGGGTAAACCAAAATATCCCGATGCCAACTTCTCCATGCGGTTGACCTATGGCAAAGTATTGGATTACTATCCCAAGGATGCCGTACATTACAATTACATTACTACGCTGAAAGGGGTAATGGAGAAGGAAGACCCTGACAACTGGGAATTTGTTGTACCCGACAAGCTAAAAGATCTTTTCGAGTCGAAGAATTTTGGCCCATACGCCATGAAGAATGGGGAAATGCCTGTTAACTTTATTACGAACAACGACATCACAGGCGGGAATTCAGGCAGCCCTGTGATTAATGCAAAAGGCGAATTGATAGGGTGTGCATTCGACGGGAATTGGGAAGCCATGAGCGGCGACATTATTTTTGAGCCTGATTATCAGCGCTGCATCAGTGTGGATATCCGTTATGTACTATTCATTATCGACAAGTATGCCGGAGCCAAGCGGCTGATCGATGAAATGACCATAGCCCGTTAAGATATTCTCTAACTAAACTTTAGGATTGTTAAGTGGTGTTCCTTAGACAGGCACGCCACTTAGCAATTCTAAATAGCGTTTTTTGTGAAAAAAAAGGGCAATTGGTGTTTCTTTTATAATTTTTAACTATTTTTGGTACTGTTTAAATAAACAGATTTCGGTGTCAAATCGCGAGAATATTCTTGGTCATTACGGTCCGCTAAGCTATGATGAGATAGGCTTTCTGCTCAACCGTATGTCGGCCTATGTCGATAGACAGGGGATGAATATTACCATCAAAAAAAAGGTGTATTCTGCCATGGTCGAAAGCCTTGAGAATGTGTACAAGCATCAGGATATTATCAATGGGGATACTGAATATCAACCGCGTTTTACCCTTTATTTGGACAACAAGTGTTTTTCCATGTTTGTTTCAAACTCCGTGCTGAACAGCAAGACAGCATCGCTAAAGGAACGTTTAGATAAGGTTAATCAACTTGACCTAAAGGGACTCAAGGAGTTATATAAGCAAACCATACTTAGCGGTAATGTTTCTCCCAAAGGAGGAGCCGGATTGGGCATCATTAATATTGCCAAAGTTTCTGAGAATAAAATAGGATATAATTTTGAGCCAATTGATACTGATTATGCCTATTTTACAATTAACATTGAGATTTCTCATAAATAAATCTGTAAACTTTATTGACATATGGGCCCACTCAACATAGAACCGACAGAATTCACACCCAAAATTAACTTCGATCCGGAAAGCAGTACATTTGAAATATCCGGATTTTCACGACCTGAGAATGTCATTGGGTTTTACAGACCGATACTCAAATGGCTGGAAGAATATAACGAAAAGGTTCTTAGCCAAAATATCACCTTCGAAAAGAGCTTGCTCACCATAAATCTTAAAATGACCTATTTCAACTCTGCCTCTTCGAAGTTCTTGTTAGACATTCTGTTAGAGTTTATGAAATTTCATTCCAAAGGCAATAAAGTAGAGATTAACTGGTACTACGAGGATGGAGATGATGAAATACTGGAATCGGGAGAAGAAATGGCTGATATGCTGGGATATGCTTTCAATTTAATACCTTACTAACCCCAACCAACCTAAACCTGAGTAGAGGGCCATATAAAACTATGGTCCTCTTTTTTTATAAAATAAAAAAATGCGTTCGTCAACTTTTTCCGTACGTTCGTCAAAACTATTTATGTTTACAAGCATTTATTTGTGATTTTTTAACCTTTTTTATAAATTGCACCGATTATTTAGGATGCTTACCCCTATGTTACCAACAAGCCTAAAAAAAAGACAGCGACATGAAAATTGACAAGACGACATACAAAGACAAAGAAGAAAATCAAATCGGAATGACTGCCTACTACACCAGCCGTCCCGATAAAGTTTTATTTTTTACCGACCCGCTTTTTTTGTTTTTAGAAACCACCACGAAAATGGCACATTACCTTTTGCCCAACACACAAGTCAACGCTTCGCAAAAGTCAAAGAGCCATTTTTCCCTTCGCACGAAAAGAGTAAATTTATAAATACAAACTTTAAAATCAAAAAGATATGGCAATAATTGATTTAGTCAGATGGTCGCCGCAGGGGAGTAAAACCATTTACGCTTGGCGTTTCCCCGAAACTAATTTGAGTACCTACACGCAACTCGTTGTGCAGGAATCACAAGAAGCGGTATTGTTCTCAAAAGGGCAGGTTGTAGGTAAATTCGGTCCGGGGAAACACACCTTAAACACCGAAAACTTGCCGATTTTGCGATCGCTGTTCGGAATACCTTTCGGTGGGAAAAATCCGTTTACGGCGGAGGTGTGGTTTGTAAACAAAATTCAAACGTTCAGCATTGATTGGGCGGTAAGCAAAATGCCGATACACGACCCCGATTACAATACGCAACTGCCGCTTGTAGCAGGCGGGCGTTATGGTTTGAAAGTCAATGATGCGGAAAAATTCCTGATAAAATCTGTAGGCACGAAAACCGAATTTTCGCAGGATGATTTGACTAATCAGTTTTTCGGAGAATTTTCTACAAAAACCAAGTCGCAAATTGCTCAATATGTGATTAAACACCGTGTCGGTTTTAAGTATTTATCCGCTTATTTGGACGAATTGTCTGAATATTTAAAAGGTGTTCTAAATCCATTTTGGGACAACTTGGGTTTGGAATTGTTGCAATTTAATATTACAACGATTGATATTGATAAATCCACAGAAGAAGGCAGAAAGGTAGCGGAAGCCATTGCAACGCAAGCGTCGATGTCAATTACAGGGCACACTTGGCAACAAGAACAAATGTTCAATACCGCTAACAATGCTGTTGATGGTTTTGGAAATGGCAACGGCGGACTTATTGGCGGTCTGATGGCAATGAATATGATGGGTGGAATGGGTGGCGGCGGCGCTGTTGGTGGCGGAATGATGCAGCCACAATTCAATCAGCCTAATTTTGGCGGCAATAATCAGCAAGGCGGCAATTTTAATCAAGAGCAGCAACAACAGGTTAAAATGGTGTATTGTTCCAACTGCGCCAAAAAGTTCCCCAGCACAACCCGATTTTGCCCGCATTGTGGCGATGAATACAACCCTTGCCCAAAATGCGGAACGGACAATGATAAAAACGCCAAACGTTGCGTAAGTTGCGGAACACCGTTACAATCGGGTGGCGGAAACTGTCCGCATTGCAACGCTCCAATGGTGGCTGGGGCAACTTTCTGCGGAAACTGCGGAAAACAGGTTTCTTCCGGCGACAGTTGTAGCCGTTGCGGAACAACATTACCTCCGAGTGTGAAATTTTGCCCAAAATGTGGAAATAAGAGATAATTACGAATTAAAAATTACGAATTATGGATACAAAGAAAATATTATCATTTATTGCGCTGCTTGGCGGAGAGGCAATTATTATTGCTGCGTTTCTACTGTTTCGCGGCAGTTTGGCAACCGATATTCTCGTGCTAAATATCGTGGTTTCGTCTGTCATTTACGGACTGCTTTTTCTCGACATTCTTGTTCCTTGGGTTGATTTGAACGACAAATCGGGTAAAAAAGTCGGTTCGCTTGGCTTACGATGGTTTTTCACTTGGCTCTACGCTATTACCGCTATTGCTGTAATGCTGATTGGAAACCTTGCTTACGAATGGACGTTTGCTTTGCAGTTTATCATTCATTGCGGACTGTTTTTTCTGTTACTGCTTGGTTTTATTGCCGTTATTCATTCAGGCAACAAAGTTCAGGAAGTGTATCAACAGGAAACATTTAACCGCAACGGTATTAATGAAATGAAAACAGCAATGCGCGATTTGAAAGACAAAATGAACGGTTTGCCGAACTTGCCCGAATATTTTATTCGTAAAATAAATACGCTTGAAGACAGCTTGCGGTTTATTTCACCAACCGAAAATGCAGAGGCACATGGCTTGGAACAGCAATTTATTCGTGTTATCAACGATATTGCGTTTGCAATTTCCAATTATTCGATGAACGAGGAGGCAATCGGTAGCAATCTTAAAAAAGCAGAAAGAATTTATCAAAGCAGAAAGAGTATTTATTCAAACTAAATCTAAAATCATAAAAATCATGACAGGTAAAATTTTTCCAGAATCGAACAATGTCTATCAAGACCAGGCGAAGATATTGTTCAACTATTACAGCCAGGCGGCTGAAAAAATCGTTGCCGAAGAGGAACGAATTGAAAAGCAAATTGCCGTTCTCGAAGAAGAAAAAACGGCGTTGCAGGCAGAAATTTCCAAGTTGTGGGTTTGGTTTCTCACAATCATTCTGTTCTTTGTGTATTTCATAAAAAAAAGCGGGTTGGGAAAACAGATTGCGGACAAAGACATGCGCATTGCCGAATTTAAAAAACAGCATAGCGAGATTTTCCGTGACTACAAAGTGAGCAAGTTGGGCGTGGCTTATGTTCCCATTGCCGATCAAATCAAGTACGAAGACAAAAGTTTCATTGTTGATTACACAGGCAAGGTTGATGAGTCGGAAATTACATTGCAACTTTCGCGGCAAAACGATTTGCTCATTGAAACAATCGCTGATCTTGAAAATTTGTCGTCGGAAGCTCCGATTGTGGAAACTTCGCAAGACACGGAATCCATTGAGACAGATGAGTATTCTACTTCTATTCAGGAAATTAACCAGCACGATTATTTCGGCAAATTGGAACGTTCTCTGCGAACCATTTCTTACTGTATGGACGACTTGGATACCACTTCGGTATCGTTACCATTAGTTGCCGATAAATGCGAATATCTACAATTTCTAAATGAATTTGCGACTACGGAAATTCCTGAAAACGCACCGGTTATTCCTGTTTTCAACAAGGAAAAATATGCGGGTAGTGTAAATAAATTTCAGGAACTTAATAGGTTAAAAGATTCATTGTCGAACAAAACACAACAGTTTGAGGACGTTTTGAAGGGGCTAATGATCACAATGGCAAATTCTGTACAAGCAATTTCTGCCTTGAAGGTAGCTTCTACCGATAAAATAATTTTTGAATCGAACAAAGTTTTGTATCAAATTCTCAAATCGCCTTACAATCACTATTCTCCGCTTTTGGAGCACGAAGAAATCGAACGTATCCGCAACGAGAAGTTCGATTATACCGAATCGGTGCAGGGATACGAGCCTTTCCAACTCAAACAGAGTTCGCGGGTAAAATATAATCTCGTTTCGGGAATGTGGACGGCGGAAGATGGCAGCACAACCAATTTGCCTTTTGGCGTACACCAGATTTACGAGGAAATCGTTACACCTGTTGTTCAAAATCTTATGGCTGAAAACCGCATTGAACGCCTTAAAATTTACAATCATATCAAAGACCAAAAAATTGAGTATCTGAATCGTTGGCACGAAAACTGCGAAGATTTTTATGGTCGCAACCGTGCCGAAGCCGCTGATATTATTCGAGATATGGGAAAAAGTTTGCAGGAATATGTGGCTGCCTATAATACCTTGGTTTCGTTTCAACGCACCGAAGATACTATGGTACAGTCGGAGGGTAACCTTGACAGCACCGTTGTTGATGTGGTTGATAATGCTGCCGAAACATTAATTGCATTCGAAATGCAGTCAAACGAATTTAAGCGGACTCAATCGGATTTTGAAGATTATATGGAACGTCTCAAAGAAGATATTGACCAGAAAGCCGATAAATTTGGACATATCGAATATTACGATGCAAAACTTCGCGATGGGTATTCCAATGAAGTGGCAGTTGCCGCCGATGAAGTACGTGACCTCAACGACCGCCGTAAGCCTTTGGCTTTGGTTAATCCGCTGTTTGCAAAATCTTCGGAATTGCCGCCTTCACCCAATGTAGAAGACATTACTTTTGAGCATCTCGCACTCAATTTGCCGATTATTGCCAAAAATGCGTTGGAAAACCTGAAAGAACGCGAAGAAGAAACTCCATTCGACGGTTATTCCGACGAAGGTCGGAATCTCCTGAACGAAGAGGCGGAGGGCGAGCAAGCAGACGAGGAAATTGTTGTAGAACAGGCAGTAATTTCCGAAGAAGAACTTACAGAGGACGATTCCGAAATTCAAGAGGATGAACTTTCTGAAGACGACAACGAAGAAGAGGAAGAAGAGGAAGAAGTTTCTGAAGACGAAGAACAAGAAGAGGATGACGAAACCGAAGAATATCAATATTCCGAAGGTGAGTTGAACGACTTGGACGATGAGTCTTTACAGCAAATTCTTGACGAACTCGGTTTGGAATACGATGCAGACGAATTCGATCGCGAGCAGGCAATCGACGATATTCTTGAAAATCAGGGCGAATTTGATAATGATAACGAAATAAAAATTTAAGATTATGGCACATATAGATTGCGTAGTAGATACCAACCCGATGGCACAGGAAATTCATTCAGTGTCCAATCATATCAAGGGGACTACAACTGCGGTTGTAGCAATGCAAACTGCCGTAGTTTTGGCAGAAAAGAAAGCCGCCGACCATGTTTGCGACAATGTGAACAAGGGCTTTTACACATTGATTCGTTCTCAAATTTCGCAGAAAATAGCCAAACTGCAAAGCGATGTCGATTCGCATTTAATGCAGCTCAACGCACAAAAAAAGCAACTTTTGGCAATACGCGGCAGAATGGAACGCGACTATAATATGATTTCCTCTCGTTATCTGAAACTTTTCAACGGATTGAATCAAAACCTGAAACAGCGAATTTTTGAATTGGATAAACCAACTGTCGATTTTGCAGTTAAAGAATTGGAAAAGGTATCTAACCGTACAAAATACCTGACGGCAACCGTCCCTGTTTCGCAACTCGAATCGCTGGCGGCAAGTCAGAAGATCATTGCCTCGAATGTGAAATTTCGCGGTTTGAAAGTAATTAACTCAATGTCAAACTTTCTCGCCGATATGTCGGAGCAAAAGAAACTGACAGACAAAATTTTGCTTGATGAACGTTCAACTGTCGAAAATACCTCTCTATCTGTCCCTATTGTGATTAGCGAATGTAATTTTGATAAATTTGACAACAAAAACATTGATATTCAATTAAATAACGTTCAGTTAAGCAAACAAACCCAATTGACCATTAAAAATACGGTTAATTCCAATATTGAAAATATTGAGTGGCAACCGTCAAAAGAAATCGACAAGGAGGTAAAAAGCGAGTTCAGCAAATATCTTTCTAATTCTGGCAGTTCGCAGCGGGTAAAAGATATGGCTAACAAGCTGTTTATGACTAATAATTATCAAACCATTAAAAATGAATAGTTATGAGTTATAGACGAAGCTTTAACAAAAGAATAGCCGTACCATATTCAGGTAGAGTTAGTTATTCCGGTACTGTTGATGGAAAACCTTATAGTGGTTCCGTTCCATATAGCGGAACGGCTTACGAAGATGTACAGGTAAATATTGATGTAGAAACCACACCTTTCGACAATAGCGTAGCGCATTGCAACAATTCTGTAAATGTTCTCACAGGCGCAGTTGTTGCTACCGAAACGGCACAAATTGTATCTATCGACAGCAACGCAAAGAAAGTGGGTAGTACCATTGTAGAAGGTTTTTTCAAAACAATTCGCTTTGAAATCAGCCAGCAGATTGCAGAACTTTCGAGCCGTTTAGATTCCCATTTGGCACACCTGCACTCAATGGCAAAACGTTGCGTGGAAAAACAAACGCAGATGCAAGGTGACTATCAGCGTATTTCGAGCCGTTACCTGAAAATTTTTGAGGACTTGGACAACGAACTTTCCAACCGTATTTACGAATTGGACAAGCCTGCTTTCGTCTTCAAAAATCAGAGCGACAAGCATGCAGGACGCACCTTGACAGGCGATTTGGCAAGTACTGTGGCCGTTTTTGGCGCGGAGAGCGGCGATTTACAGGTGCGACTTTCTGCCTCTATTGCCAAAAAACGCGCGTTTGACACTATCGGCAAGGCAAATACTTTTCTCGTGAAACAGAAACGCTTGAACGACACAATCAATCAAACCGTTCTGAACGAGAGCGTTGCAGCCGTGCAGTATTCGCCTGTCTGCTTTATCGAAACGCAAAACGAAAAAAGTCAGATTGACAAAAATCTGTATCAAGCCGATTTTTTGCCAAAAATGCAGGCAAACGAAATGATTTCTGATTTTCAGGCAAAAACTTGGGGAAACCTTCCCAAAGACAATGCCGAGAAAATCGGGCGTTATTTCAACGCGGAAGTCAGCAATCGTTATTCCACAGGCGATACACACACAAATCGTGTGCGGGAAAATATTGTTAAAATGCTAAATTTCAGCTCAATAAAATCAGTTTAATCATAAAAATAATATCACAATGAAAGAGTTAAAAGAACTTCGTTTTAACGAAAGCAACATACAATTGAAAGACAACCTGGTGCGCGGCTCTATTTTGCCCGAAAAGGCCGCGGAACTCAATCGCACTATTACAGTGCAGGGCAATACGGTAATCGAAGGACCGGTTTATGCCCACAAGTTAGAGATTCAAAACGGAGACCTCGAAATTCAAGGTGCTGTTTTCACGCAATTGGAACTTTATGTCAACAGCGAGGCAAAAGGCAATATTGCGTTCAAAAAGAGCGTTGGCTCGGCAAACAGCCTTGTTTCGCGGGCAGAAAACGCCAAACTCGTTTTCCATTCCGATATAAACGCCAAGAGTGTAGCGCTTTACAATGCTTTTGTGGCGGGCAGCATTTATGCAGATGATGTCGTGTTGGAAAACAGTATAGTGGTTGGCGGTGTGTTTGCTACGCAGCAAATCGACCTCAAAAACAGCCTTGTCGGCACGTTCAACACGCCGTCGGTGCGGGTAGAAGGCAGTATTTCCTTGCTTTTGCCGAGTGCGTTTTCAATTGAGCCGATGATTGCTACCGCCGATGCAAGGCTTTACAATTTGAGTTTGGCTGACTTGGGCGCACTCTACAAAGGACTTCCACAGGCGCAAAATTCAGGTAAAATTGAAATGAATATTACTACCGATGAGGTAAAAACTACGCTCACCAATGAGGAAATTCAGAAAACGTTGCGCAGTTACACTGTAATAGGTAAAGTGTTGGCAGCCGACTTGTTGGATACCGATAAGTTTCAAAATCACTTTTTATTAACTGCCGCAAGCTTGGGTACTCAATTGCTAAAAACCTATGATTTGGGAGTAGATGCGAAAGGACAACCAGCAACTTTGACAATGGAGAAAATTAGAAACTTCTTCTTTGATATTTTACATGGAAAAATCGAAGTTCAAGGAATTAACGGAAACTTTGATATTTCACAAATTACTGGCAAATTTAATTAAGCAATGCCGGACGTAAAGCAAGCACATTTGCAAACCGCAGAATGCCAACTCACAAACCAAAGTTTGCAAAAGAGCTTGCTTTGCCCACCCGGCAAGAAAAACAAAAAATCTTCCCTCACTAAAAAATAAAACTTTGCCGATACACAATCCGACAGACAAAAACGAAATGATAGAAATAGTTGATAAACAAAAAGGTATATCGCTTGACAAGAAAGAAGGCCAGTTGGTAACAAAGTGTAGCAGCAATAAGGGTTTCAGTGGTAAATGAAGCATTCCGCCCCGCTCAAACTTCTGTGGTGGTGGACAGGTAAGTCGCCCGCAATCCCTTACTGCTGCTACACTCAACCGGAAACGCTATATATTGACGGCTCAGATGTTTCACCAAAAGTATCTTTCGACCCCTTCAGTCGGACTTTGGAACTTGGCGGGTATTCGAGGCCTGAAAATGCAAAAACTTTTTACACTCCACTCGTCCAATGGATAAATAATTTTAATGAGTGGATTCTTAATGCAGCAAAAAGTGGCGGCACGGGAGAACCCATCGTATTCAATTTTAAATTCATTTACTTCAATAGCTCATCAGCAAAGTTTATTTACGATATTGTTGCGGTTTTAAGTTCCATACACAAAAACAATATTCCCATAAACATCTTCTGGTATTACGATGCAGATGATGATGAACTTCTTGAAACCGGCGAGGAACTTTCCGAGATGTCAAGCATCCCTTTCAATTACGTGCCAGTCAATAACGATTAGTGTAACCACCACTTCTTTTAAGCCATTAAGCACTAATCTGCCATCCCAACTTCAAAGTAAACAAGTGTCAGCATTTCGCTAATTACTTGATTAAAACAGGCTTTAAATTACAAGGGTATAACCTATAAACACAAAAACGCCCGCCAGCTCATGGCCGACAGGCGCTTTTTTCAAATACTGTGATTGGCTATTTATTTAAAAGGAAAAATCCAATCCCAATGCGATTACCATGGACGAACGCTCATAGGTCTCTTTATAAGGCTGGAAAATCAATCCGGGGATATTTGCCGGATACTCCTTATCATAGGCTTCGTACATGGTTGTCATAAAACCAAGGTTAATTCCTATTTTTTCATTTACCATATACCTACCTCCCAATCCTATGGAGTTGGTATTCAGGCTATGGGCCTGATCGCTTTGAAATTTCTCGTTCACTCCCGTTTGAGTACGGAGGTATCCAAGGCTAACCAGTATATTGTCGGTAATACCATACTCAAGGCCTAGGCCAAATTCAAGGAAATTTTTATCAATAACCTCTTTATTTTCAACAAAATTGCCATCAATTCTTTTTCCATAGTCGGCATTTTTATCGAGGTAATAATGGCAACCGAGGGCTATATTCAATTTTTCCATCGGTCTATAGGAAGCTCCCACGGAAATTAGCGAGGGCATATCGTTGCCTATTTCTTTTCCATCCGGATATAGCAGTTCATCTTTCCCTACTTCATGTTTCACCTTAATGGCCGCTTTGTGTTCATATTTAAGCCCGATGTTGAACTGTTCAGATATTTTAAAGTTTAACCCCACAATGGGCGCAATACCTGAACCCTTCTGAACATCATCAACCTCTTTATCGCCGGTTGAAGCATCAAGCCCGGTTGCAATTGCATTCAACGTGGCAGCCTGGGTTGGAGCAGCACTTGCAATGGCACCTGCCACAGTTCTCAGGTAGTTGCCGGGGGTTTGTGTGCCTCCGTAGGCAGCAGGTGCGTCAATGGAATAACCCTTAAGATGCCCCTGGTAGGTATTCTTGGACATTATATAACGTGCGCCAAGCGACAGAGAGATCATGTCGTTCACTGCATAGGCAGCGCCCAGCTGAAAGCCCCAGTTCAGCGAACTGGCATCCAAAGCCACGTCAACGTTATATCCCGTTACATCCCTAAAATGCGGATCGGTACCGGTTAGCCCCTGTATTGCCTGATCCAGCGGTGTAAGTTGTGAGGCTAACATGTTGGGTATTCCCGACAGCGGGTATTCGAATGAGGGGAGCCCCGATTTAAAATTGGCACTTCCTCCGCCACCTATTGGGTTAACATTGAACGCAAATACTAACTTATCCATCTTGTACACTGCATACAACGTGGGGAAAAGGGGTGCCAAAACATCGCCTTTATACTCTTTATTTTTTAGCAAAGCATAATCCGAAGTGATGGTACGTGTTTGGCTTACATACTGGTTGTTTAAAGATAGATGGAATCCATTTTGCAAATGAACCAGTCCCGCAGGGTTGTAGTAAGCACCATCAATGCTGAGAGTTGCATCCATAACCGGCATCCTGATAAACGATGCACTTTGGTTGGTATTGGTTACAATACCTCCGGCAAGCAGAGCGCCCGGCAAACATATTGCCAGCAGAATAGCTGAAATTTTTCTTTTCATAGCGTTTTTTTTAGTTAGTGTTTGTCCCTGTTTCAAATCGCTGAAAACAAGAACGTTGATTTGTATTAGTCCCTTATAAATACAATGCTATAACTGGTGTAATTAAACGTTCGATTTATCAATGCGAATATAACTCTTTTATAATATCTGAATTAAAAACATTAAAAAAAAGCAGAACTGAGTTGTATAATCATGTAAATCAGTGTGTAAACTACCCTTTGAGTAAATACATGTCCATATCTTACATTGAGGCCAACAGGTTACAGCCACGGATCTGGCTGTTATCCAACCTCCCCACCACCTCAAATGAGCCATCGGGGTGAACTACGCCCAGGTCATCGGTTTGGATAAAAGCACAGGAGTGCATATTGGCCAAATCTATAATATTGAGAGCACCTGTTCTCCCGCAAGGGAGAATGGTGAACGGGTCGTAGGGGTCGCGGGCAAAAACACGCATCCAGGGCGGGCATCGGAAAATCCCTTCGCCCGATGAGTAGGCCTGCGACAACAACTCTGTCATGCCATACTCCGAATGAACCGCTTTCACCCCAAAAGCCCTCTTAACGTGCTCATGCACTTCGCTGCGCACCATCTCCCTACTCCGCCCTTTCATCCCTCCGGTTTCCATGACAATGGTGTGCTGCAAATTTAATCTATGCCTGTTTGCCAGCTCCAGAATGGCATAGGTAACCCCAAGCAGAATGGTTTTTTGAGCACTTTTCTCCAATTCGGCAATGGTATGCACCAGGCTCTCGTAATCATCAAGGAAGAATCCGCTTTGCGGATGAGCACCTGCCTCAATCAGCCTTTTTGCCATGTAAACCAGCGAAGAACCGCTACGCTGCAGGTAGGATGGCAGTAACGCCAGTATGCAATAGCGGGAAGGGTCTCCGTAGAATAGGTTGAAAGTTCTAAAAAAACTGGCTTCATACAGTTCAAGCGAGGCCACATGGTGACGGCTGGTATCGCTACCCGAGGTTCCGCTGCTGGTAAAGATGGTTTGGGCCTTTTTTCCTTGTTCAATCACCTCATGCGTTTTAAAAAAGGCAATGGGAAGAAAGGGTATTCGCTCCAAAGCATCCACTCCGTCTATATCAATCTTAAGCAGTTTGAGGTATTGGGAATAAACCTCCACCGATGCAACCTGATGGCGAAAAACCTCCAGCGCAACCTGCTGAAAATTTTCGGGAGTTGCTTTGAATACGCGACTTTCCAAAGGAGTCAACATGAGGAAACCGTTAATAGTTCAAATGGCCAAAGCGAATACAAACACCCAGGTCAGAATGATCTGCCCTGACAAACAGCCAATGGCAATATAATAGAATGAACTACTCCCGAACGGCTTTTATTCCCGGGAGATCGCCATTTTCCAAGTATTCGAGCAGGGCACCACCACCTGTGGAAACGTAACTTACCTTTTGGGCAAAGCCCAACGAGTTGATGGCTGCCACAGAGTCGCCACCGCCCACCAGCGAAAAGGCACCCTTTTCGGTGGCCTTGGCAATTGAAATGGCTATCTTTTTAGTGCCCTCGGCAAATTTGGGCATTTCGAAAACGCCCATGGGGCCGTTCCAAAGAATGGTTTTGGAGCGCTCGATAACCTCGGCGAATTGCCTAACCGAAGCATCGCCGATATCCAGGCCCATCCAGCCATCGGGAATGTTATTAACTCCGGCCTCCCTGGAGTTGGCATCATTGCTGAATGCATCGGCAATCACCGCATCGGTGGGAAGCAATATGTTCACACCTTTCTCCCTGGCCATCTGCAAAATTTTCAATGCCAAATCCAACTTATCGTCTTCAACCATTGATGTCCCAACCTTACCCCCCTGAGCTTTGATGAAAGTAAAGGTCATCCCTCCACCAATAATCAGGTTATCAACCTTGTTCAGCAGATTCTCAATGATGGTTATCTTGGTGCTCACCTTGGCGCCTCCCAGAATGGCTGTATAGGGTTTTGTGGGTGAAACCAATACTTTTTCAAGTCCATTCAACTCGCTTTCTATCAAATATCCGAACATCTTGTTCTTTGGAAAGAACTTGGCAATAATGGTGGTTGATGCATGAGCACGATGGGCTGTTCCAAACGCATCGTTTACGTACACATCGGCAAGGGTGGCCAACTTGTGGGCAAAACCCTCATCGCCCTTTTCCTCCTCCTTATAGAACCGGAGGTTCTCCAAAAGCAGGACATCTCCCTTTTGCAAAGAGCTGGACAAAACAACGGCGTCATTACCAATACAATCGGAGGCAAATTTCACGTCAACTTTCAGCAGCTTGCTGAGCAGCGGGATAAGGTGTTTCAGCGAATATTTATCCGTGGGACCATCCTTGGGCCTGCCTAAGTGCGACATAAGGATTACCGATCCGCCATCGCCAAGAATTTTTTTGATGGTAGGCAATGCAGCAGTTATGCGGGTGTCGTCAGTTACATTGAAGTTTTCATCGAGGGGGACATTGAAGTCAACCCTAACGATTGCCCTTTTTCCGGCAAAGTTGTACTTGTCAAATTGTAGCATGGCAAATGGCTTTTGATTATTCTAATGCAAAGATATAAAGATTATCCCCCTTTTATTTGGTGTGCTAAAAATTTTGAGCCGTTTTTAAATACTTTCTGTATTACAATTATTTACAGTTTATCAAGCCTTTAATGTTACCTTTCATTCCAAGGCTAAATCCTTTTTTAGTACCTTTGAACCCTAAACTGCTATCTGCATAAAGTAATGCTATTCAAAGATATTGTCGGTCAGAGCGAAGTGAAAAACAAGCTCATCCGAAGTGTTCGCGACAACAGGATTGCCCACGCCCAGCTGTTCACCGGGCCAGAAGGTACAGGGAAGTTGATGCTTGCCATAGCTTATGCTCAGTACATCTCGTGCCAAAACAGGGGCGAGAACGATTCGTGCGGCGTGTGCTCCTCGTGTCACAAGTTTGAAAAGCTGATTCACCCCGATTTGCATTTTGTGTTCCCCGTGAACGAAACAAAAAAGAAGGACGAGGACGAGAAAAGTGCAAGCAGGCAAAGCGATGCCTTTATCCGGCAGTGGCGCGAGGCCATTCTTTTCAACCCTTACATCAGTGAGTCGCAATGGTACGAAACCATTGGGCTGGAGAACAAGTTGGGAATAATTAATACGGCCGAGAGTTCGGAGGTGATTAAGAAGTTGAGCCTGAAAAGTTTTGAGGCCGACTACAAAACTATGATCATCTGGCTCCCCGAGAGAATGCATATCAACGCCTCAAACCGGTTGCTCAAGCTGATTGAAGAGCCGCCTCCCAAGACGCTTTTTCTGCTTATCACCGAAAATATGGGAGCCCTGCTTAGCACCATTCTGTCGCGAACGCAAATAGTGAAAATTTTACCCTTAAAAAGGGAGGAGATTGCCACAGCACTGGTTGAGCGATACCGGCTTAGTCCCGGCAAAGCGCAGGATATAAGCCGGGTGGCCAATGGCAATTTTCAAACGGCTTTAACCCTGACAACCATTACCGAAGAAAACCCCTACTTCGAAATGTTCAGGCAGCTGATGAGGCATTGCTACTCAAAAAATGTTTTGGGTCTTTTGGATTGGGTTGACGAGGCCTCGTCGCTGAGCAGGGAAAAGCAGAAAGAGATGATGCTGTATTCGATTAAAACCATAAGGGAGTGCTTTATGCTCAACATTGGCCTTGGCGATATTGCATACCTATCGGGCGAGGAGGCCGATTTTGGCAAAAAATTTTCGCCTTTTGTCAACAACTCCAACATAAAAGCCATTTACGCACATTACAACTCGGCCATTGAGCATTTGGGGAGGAATGGCAACCCTCAGGTTGTTTTCACCGATTTCAGCCTGAATATGGCACTGCTGATTAACAGGAAAACGTAAGCCTTGTCCTGCCACAATCGGTATCGGAAAGTCGAATTAAACATCCCATATCGGTTTTGGAAAGTTTAAAATCACTAATTTTGCAAGGCAGTTAGAAAAACATGGCTATGGATAAGAGCATTTGTTCCCGTGGGATTATTGTAAAGGGTGATAGCGTTACCGAACAATCCCTTTGTTTCAACGAGGGTTGCTCAAAGCTTAGCGTTTATAACTGGGTGGGCAATATACCCGATCCTCCGCTTACCACAGATATTGTCGAGGTACAGTTTAAAAATACCCGAAAAAGTTTTTACCGCAACGTAAACCGGATTAACCTTTCGAAAGGCGATGTTATAGCCGTGGAGGCAACCCCCGGTCACGATATTGGTACGGTAACCCTTGTGGGCTGGCTGGTTAAACTGCAGATGAAAAAATCCGGAGTTGATCCCAACTCGACCGAGTTAAAAAAGATTTACCGTAAGGCCAAACCAGCCGACATTGAAAAATGGTTAGAGGCAGTATCGCTGGAACACAACACGCTCATCCGATCGCGACAAATAGCAGCCGATCTGGGGCTCAACATGAAGATTGGTGATGTTGAATATCAGGGCGATAAAACCAAGGCTGTATTCTACTACATTGCCGATGAGCGGGTTGACTTCCGCGAGTTGATTAAGGTGCTTGCCGAGGAGTTCCAGATACGCATTGAGATGAAGCAGATTGGCGCCCGACAGGAAGCCGGCAGAATTGGCGGTATTGGGCCGTGCGGACGCGAACTATGCTGCTCCTCGTGGATTAATAACTTTATTTCCGTTACAACCAATTCGGCAAGGATACAAGAGGTATCACTCAATCCGCAAAAACTTGCCGGCCAATGCGGGAAACTTAAGTGCTGCCTCAACTACGAGGTGGATTGCTACATGGATGCCCGAAAAGATTTTCCCAAATCCAACGTCACTTTAGAGACCAGGGATGCCAGCTACTACCACATGAAAACCGATATTTTTAACCGAATTATGTGGTACAGCTCCGATCCCAACTCGGGGGTCAACCTCATTGCAGTTCCGGTGGACAGGGTTAAGGAAATAATTGAACTCAATGGCAAGGGAACCAAACCCGTGAAACTTCTGGAAGTTATCAACGAAACGGCTGAAAATACTGATTTGAGCTACAGCAACGTAATCCCTGAGGAGAGCTTAACGCGTTTCGATGAGGCGAAGAAAAAATCGCAGAGAAAGAGGAATAAGAAAGGGAGGAGGAGAAAAAGGAATGAATAGACTGCTCTTTTCGCTTGTGGTTGCCTTTTTGGCACTTGCCTCCTGCCAAGAAGTTGCCCTCTACGATTCGAACTACGATGTGCAAGGCAATGTGTGGAGCGTTGACAGCACCGCACGCTTTTTGGTTAGCGTTAGCGACACTGTGTCGCCGCATCACATCTTTGTCAATGTCCGCAACACCACCGACTATCCCTATAGCAACCTTTTCCTCTTTATCCATACCACCTCTCCCGCCGGTGCTTCTCTGCGTGATACGCTGGAATGTACGCTTGCCGATAAAAAGGGAAATTGGCTGGGAAAGGGCTTTGGCGCTTTACGCGATAGCAGGATTCCATACAAACGGTATATCCGATTTCCCGAACAGGGGATATTTACCATTGAGATTGAACACGGCATGAGAACCCGAAACCTCCAGGGGATAGCCTCCGTGGGCTTAAGGGTCGAAAAGGCAAAGTAACAATCAACAACAGGAGCGGGCGTGGGAAAGAACAAACTCCAAAAATTTGCCGAGAACGAGACCTTTGACCTGCTGTTCCAACCCTCGTTGGAGGAGGTGTGGCAGAAGGATTTCCACATGAAGGGAAGGTGGAATACCGATTTTTTTAAAAACTCCAACCCCATCGTGTTGGAGCTTGGATGTGGCAAGGGTGAGTACACCATCAATCTGGCAAAGATGAACCCCCATGTGAACTACATCGGGGTTGACATTAAGGGAGCGCGCCTGTGGAAAGGGGCCAAGGAGGCCACACTCCTACCCCTGCCCAACGTAGCCTTTATCCGCACACGCATCGATAATATCGCGTCGTTCTTCTCGCCGCAGGAGGTTAGCGAGATATGGATTACATTCCCCGACCCCCAGCCACGCAGTTCCAAGGCAAAGAAAAGGCTCACCTCAAGCCGTTTCCTGGGTTACTACCAGAAATTTATCAAGGAAAACGCCCCGATTCACCTTAAAACCGACAGCCAACCTCTGCACGAATATACCAAAGCGCTGGTGGAGCAAAATCAACTTAAGCTGATTAATTGCACTACCGACCTGTACAATAGCAATATAACGCATCCCTCCCTTGGGATAAAGACCTTTTACGAGAATATGTTCCTGGAGCAGGGTCTGCCCATTACCTATATCAGCTTCCAATTGGAGACCACGAAAGAACTTAAAGAGCCGGAGTTTGAGTAACGACAACTTTTTCCATAGGGTTTACGAGGTAACCATGCTGATTCCCCCGGGAAGGGTTACCAGCTATGGAGCCATTGCCCGATACCTGGGCTCGCCACAGGCTGCCCGCATGGTGGGATGGGCGCTGAACTCCTCGGGCAGCTGCACCCATTGGGTGCCCGCACACAGGGTGGTAAACCGCAACGGATTGCTGACGGGAAAAGTGCATTTCCCCGGAAGGGAAACCATGAAGGAACTGCTGGAAAGCGAAGGGGTGAAGGTGGAAGACGACGCTGTGGTTGACTTCGAAAAGTTGTTCTGGGACCCCGTGCGCGAACTGGATTTTGACCAGAACCCGCCAAAACCTTTTTGACAATTCTTTGTTTTGACACTATAGAATTTTTACCTTTGAATCGTTACTAACAAACAAACACTTGCAAGATGCATCCCACCGGAGATAAGGCACTGGAAATACTGAAAACCATAAAGCATCCCGAAACCGGGAACGATATTGTTTCCATGGGCATGGTTCAAGAGCTGAAGGCCGACGATGCGAGCGTAGGGTTTACGCTGGCGTTGCAGAAGCCCAACGATCCCTTTGCCTCGTCCATCAAAAAGGTGTGCGCCAAGGAGTTGTCGGCTGCGCTGGGAAGCGGTGTCACCGTGAATATCGATGTGAAAGCTCCGGCGGCCAAGCCTATGGAATCGCCCTATAAATCAAAGGCATCGGTTTCGCGTGTGAGGAATATCGTTGCCATTGCCTCGGGGAAAGGGGGTGTGGGAAAATCGACCATAGCCGCCAATCTGGCCGTTGCCCTGGCAAAAACCGGTGCAAGCGTTGGGCTGATTGATGCCGATATTTTTGGGCCCTCCATGCCCAAGATGCTTGGGGTGGAAACCCAGCGACCAGAGATGGTGAAGGAGGGGGAACTGGACCTTATAGAACCCGTGGTTAGCTACAACGTGAAGCTGCTCTCCATAGGCTTTTTTGTGGATGCCAACGATGCGCTGGTTTGGCGTGGACCTATGGCCACCAATGCGCTCAGGCAGCTTATCCATCAGGGTGCATGGGGCGAACTGGATTACCTGTTGGTTGACCTGCCCCCCGGCACCAGCGATATCCATCTGACCCTGGTGCAGGAAGTGCCGGTGACTGCTGCCATCATTGTGAGTACCCCACAGGAGATTGCCCTGGCCGACGCCATTAAGGGCATTAGCATGTTCACCGGGAAGAGCATTGACGTGCCCGTGCTGGGGTTGGTGGAGAATATGGCGTGGTTTACGCCCGAGGAGCTGCCCAACAACCGCTACTACCTCTTTGGAAAGGAGGGCTGCAAGAAGCTGGCCGAGCGCATGCAGTTGCCCCTGCTGGGGCAAATACCCATTGTGCAGGGCATTCGCGAGGGAGGCGACAACGGCATACCCATAGCGGCTACCCGGGGGATGGTGGCCGATGCCTTTGCACAGTTGGCCAACAATGTGGTTGCGGAACTCAACAGGCGGAACAAGGAGCGACCCCCAACCCAAAGGGTTGAGATTAAGCATAAGTAATATTTTGGCAATATTTGGCATTTAAGTGCTAACTAACGATATTGATAATTTTTGAACAACGAAGAATAGTACAAATTAAAAAATTGAGAAATGGCTAATGATGAGATTAAAAAAAGGGTAAGCGATGCCATTGAGGTGGTGCGCCCTTACCTACAGAACGATGGTGGCGATATTTCGTTGGTTGAGGTAACCGACGATCTGGTAGTGAAAGTGAAGCTTTTGGGAGCCTGCGGCAGCTGCCCCTATAGCATAATGACCCTGAAGCAGGGTGTTGAGCAGGCCATTAGGCGCGATGTACCCGAGATTAAAGAGGTGGTATCGGTTTAAGAAACATGATATTCCCAAGCAAAGCGTTCCCTGCGTTTTTCATGTAGAGGGCGCTTTTTCTATTCTGATTTTTCCTGTTTTTAATAGAGGGTAAATGGGGCTGAAGCCCGAAATGTGTGCACAACACCGGAACAAAACTGCATATGGTGCAATGCTGTGAAAAATCGTGAATCGTGAATCGTGAATCGTGAAACGTTTATCGAATTTGCGAATAGCCGCATTTACGAATCAACGAATCTGCTATTAGAACTGGAGAGAACAAAAACTCTGCGAAACTTAGCGATTCTTGGCGCACCTCTGCGGTACTAAAATAGAAGTAACGCAAAGAAACGCAAAGAAGCAAAGAACCGCTAAGACTCTGAGACTCTGAATCTCATGAACCACGAACTAGGAACAATGAACTCGTACCCCGTACCATGTATCCCGTAACCCGCTTAACCGCTAAGGAAATTCTCTGCGAAACTTAGCGATTCTTGGCGAAACTCTGCGGTAAAATCGTGAAACGTTATCCCGACAGAGTCGGGAGTGAAGCGTAAAGCGTAATGCGTGAAGCGTAACTCGTACCACGTATCCCGTAACCCGCTTAACCGCTAAGGAAATTCTCTGCGCAACTTAGCGGTACTTGGCGCACCTCTGCGGTACTAAAGCTATAACGCGAAGTAACGCAAAGCAGGCGCAAAGAACCGCAAAGAAGAAAAACGTTAATCGTGATCCCGACAAAGTCGGGAGTGAGTCGTGAAACGTGAGTCGTGAAACGTTAATCGAATTTGCGAATTGCCGAATTTGCGATAAAAAGATACTCCACGGAGTTCCACTGTGTATAACACTGAGTAACACGGTGAAATACTCTGTGAGACACTGTGGCCATTAAATCGTGAAACGTTAATCGTGAAACGTGAGTCGTGAAACGTTAATCGAATTTACGAATAACCGCATAACCAAATTAGCGAATAACCGTCCCGACTCGTCGGGATTACGAATTAACAAATCTGCTAATCAACGAATTACTAATTACTAATTGTTAATTGCTAATTGACTCAAAGTCATTTATTCTTCAGCTTCTCAACCTCATCCATAAGCTTTTCTATGGATTTCTGCTGATTATCAATCATTTCCTGCTGCTCCTGTATAGCTCTAATAAGTACCGGCACCAGTTTCTCATAGGAAAGACCCCACAACTCCGCCTGTTCGTTCTCAGGTTTGCTCACCACCTCGGGAACAATCTCGTACATCTCCTGTGCTACCAGACCAATCTCCTGCTTGCCCTCTGGTGCAATAACTATGCTACCATTTTCTGTGCTAGAATTGTGGTGAAAGTAGGTTTTAGGAACCATTTGCATTATCTGCGTCAACCCATATTGTATGGGCTGCTGATTGGATTTTACACGGGTATCGGAATAGGTATTCCAAGCGTTAGCCTGTGCCCTACCTTCCCCATTTGTAGTACTGTTGGGTAGGTGTAAAGCATAGGTAGGAGAAGTAACTGTCTGTAAACCAACTCTTCCACTTTTGAGGACGGTTATGGCATTCTTTCTATTGCTTTCACCTGTCCCAATACCAACAACAAAAATAGGCTCGCTGGGTTGCCAACTACTTACATTGGTTCCCTCAGCGGTATTATATCTGCCCACGGCCGTCATGGCATATGAGTTGGTCTTAGTGTAATTGCCCAATGCAAAAGAACTATTACCAGCTGCATTGGCATAATAACCCATGGCAGTGGCTCCATTAGTTCCCAAAGCTTTTGAATAATATCCTGCAGCGATGCTATAAGTGCCTGAAGCCTCTGTTCTAACTCCCATGGCGGTGGAATAATCACCCGAAGCCTCTGTGTCACCCCCCAAGGCGGTGCTGCCTGTTCCTCCCGCTTTCGTGTTATCTCCCATGGCGGTGGAATAATCACCCGAAGCCTCTGTGTCACGCCCCATGGCAGTGCTGGCGGATCCGTTCGCTTCAGTATAAGACCCCATTGCGGTACTGGAAGATTTGCTCGCTTTCGTTTTATACCCCAAAGCGGTGGAAGCTTCTCCTACAGCCTCTGTTTCTTCCCCCATAGCGGTGCTGTAGTGTCCGATCGCTTTGGATAGTCTCCCCATGGCAGTACTGGCTGTTCCACTCGCTTCAGTTAAATTCCCCAAAGCGGTGCTGGCTATTCCACTCGCCTTTGAATAATGCCCCATGGCGGTACTACTCAACTCACTCGCCTCCGTTGAGCGCCCCGTGGCGATGCTGAATACTCCGCTTGCCTTTACCTCAAACCCTATAGCGAATGAATTACTACCCTCAGAAATACACCCGATACCGATGGCGTAGGAGTTGTTACCATGGGCTTCTGGACCCACCGACTCGTTCCACTGATGTCCCCCATCACTACCCGCAGATACTCCGCTGCCAATGGCAAAGCTACGTTTACCCAGCGCCTTGGCCTCATGCCCAAATGCGTAACTCTCAACCTCGTTTGCCAGGGCATCCTCACCAAAGGCAAAGGAGTTTTCTGCCTGGGCTACGGCTTTATGCCCAATGGCGGTGGAGAAGTCGCCCAGTGCTTGTGACTGGTAACCCATAGCTTGCGAGTATTCTCCTTTTGCCTTATTTTCAAAACCTGCAGAGAAAGAATTTTCTCCTACGTCGTTGGCTGAAAGCACCTTTACCCTTCCTGCCATAAAGGCGTTCTTTTGTGGATACCACAGCACACGGTTCTCCGCGGGGTTGATAATACCTGTGGCATCAGTGGTTACGTCGAAGAAGTTTGCTGCCGATTTTTCTCCGGCCTTAAATCCCGTGAGTCCGCCAATGGCGAAACCGCTTCGGTTGCCCTTGGCTTGGTCGTCGAACAGCACCTGAGTTCGATCACGCGACACGCTGAGGAATTCATTTTCATCATCCTTTAAGCCTGTTAGGCCACCTATGGCGAAGCCACTGCGGTTGCCCTTGGCCTGATCGTCGAACAGCACACGGGTTTGCTCTCGCGACACGCTGAGGTACTCCTTCTCATCGTCCTTTAGGCCCGTGAGTCCGCCTATGGCGAAGCCACTACGATTACCCTTGGCCTGATCGTCGAACAGCACACGGGTTTGCTCTCGCGACACGCTGAGGTACTCCTTCTCATCGTCCTTTAGGCCCGTGAGTCCGCCTATGGCGAAGCCACTGCGGTTGCCCTTGGCCTGATCGTCGAACATCACTTGGGTATAGCCGCGCGATACCCTGAAATACTCCTCGCCCGAGTCCTTGAGGCCTGTAAGGCCGCCAATGGCAAAGCCGCTGCGGTTGCCTTTATCCTCATCGGCCGGGTCGCCGTCCACATAAATCCGCACCCCCTGCTCATAAACCGCAAATACAGTCTGACCCTCGCTGTTGCGCACCACGAACAGCGGCTCCTCGTCGGGTGTTCCCTGCTTGTCAAGCATCAGGCTGTGTGCCCGGATATTGCCCTCCACGTGTAGCTTCTCCGTGGGGCTGGTGGTGCCAATGCCCACATTGGTACCCGTATTGTAAATATTGCTACTTGCTTCCCATGTTGTCCCGCTATGTCGCAGCGTTTGACCCTCTTCTCCGGCTACCAGTGGGCCTTCGGGTCCCTGCGGGCCTGCCGGGCCCTGTTCTCCCTGCTCGCCCTGAGGCCCCTGTGGGCCTTCCGTTCCCTTGAGCGATGCCAAAAAGTCCTCCACTGTTCCCGTGTTACCTTGGCCGAGCCATATTTCGTAGGCCGACTGCCCGTCCTCTCCCTGATCTCCCTGTGGGCCTACCGCTCCCGTGAGCGATGCCAAAAAGTCCTCCACTGTTCCCGTGTTACCTTGGCCGAGCCATATTTCGTAGGCCGACTGCCCATCCTCTCCTTGCTCTCCCTGTGGGCCTTGTGGGCCGGGAGTTCCGTTTGCTGCGTAGAGCGCATAGGGTACCGATTGTAGTTGCGATACCCCTAGGGTTGTGTAGCTGCTGCCCCCGGTGGGGTCAACCTCAACCTTCATGTGGATATTGCCATCCCCCCACGGGATATCGGTAAAGACACCGCTTTGAACTGTGCCTCCGCCCACCACGAAGTTCACCACACCCTGCAGTGAGGTGGTTACCGAGTGGGTCTCGGAATAGTGGGTTACGGCTCCCGTCTCGTCCTGAAGGGATATGCGGATGCTAACCTGCTGTTGGGCCAGAAGCTCGCCTTGATCATTGCGTACTACGGCCTGGTAGTTGAATCCCTGAGGCACTTGGGCAAATAGGGTGAAAAACGTTAAGATGCCCGCTGCAAAAATCATTAATCTTTTCATGGTCTTTGGTTTTTATGATTATTCCTTTAAATGCGTTATCAAAATTATTGGGTAAAAAAACAGCAAACTCAACAGCCACAACACTCGAAAGGTATTTATTTGATTTTCTGTGCGTTGAGTAATATTCCCAACAAAGGTAGGTCAAGTATTTCACATTGTCAATCCGTAAAATCCCCTATTTTTTGTGTGAAAATATTTTGTTTGTATCTAAACGCTTCCATGTGTCTTCGCCACGATGGAAGGTTTCTCGGGAAGGAAAGCACTTTCCATCGTCCGCAGGACATGGAAACGTGCAGGATTGTTTAGCCCTCCCAACCCCGTCAATACAACTACATGCCACCCTTTCAGGGTTTTATTCAATCGTATCGTCCTAATTATCTATAACAATTTCATCCCTTCGGGATTTCTTTCATATCATAAGGCTTTGCCACGATGAAAGGTTTCTGGAAAGGTGGTACTTTCCATCGTCCGATAGGACATGGAAACGTACGGGGTTGTTTAGACCCCAACCCCCCAAGGGGGAATTTGTTAATCGTTAGACATTAATCGAAATTGCGAATAGCCGAATTAGCGACAAGTAAAAATTACACGGAGTAACACGGTGTTATACACTGAGTAACACGGTGAAATACTCTGTGATACACTGTGGCCATTAAATCGTGAAACGTTAATCGTTAATCGTGAGAGGTACCCCGCTTAACCGCTGAGACGCAGAGGCGCAGAGGCGCTAATTTACGAATCAACAAATTTACGAATTTACAAATCTGCAAATAACCGAATCAACGAATTTACGTCCCGGTTTCCGATAAATCAGGAATCGGGATCAGGATTGCGATTTAGTATATAAGATTTTTAGGATAAAGCGAAATAACCACACACAGCAGATTTACTCTAAGTATGTGTATCCGTAGAGTCCTGATCTATAGTTGGATAAAAACTCTTTTCCCTCCTCGGTGGATATGGTTCCCGATTTCACGGCCGAAGTTACCCACGTTTCCACTGTGCGCACCAACTTTTTGGAGTTGTACTGTACATATTCCAATACCTCCGCCACGGTTTCGCCATCGATAACCTGATCAATGGTATAACCATTATCGTCAACAGAGATGTGTACTGCATTGGTATCGCCAAAGAGATTGTGCAAATCGCCCAGTATCTCCTGATATGCACCCACCAAAAAAACTCCGATGTAGTATGGTTCACGTGGTTTGGGAGTATGTACCGGAAGGTAGTATGAGAAATTTCGCGTGGCAATAAAATTGTTAATCTGCCCATCGGAATCACAGGTTATATCCTGAATGGTGGCCGACCTGTCGGGTTTTTCATCCAGCCGTTGAATGGGTATCACGGGGAAAATCTGATCCATGGCCCACGAATCGGGTAGCGACTGGAACAATGAGAAATTGCAAAAATACTTATCGGAAAGCAACTTGGGCAAACTACGCAGCTCATCGGGTACGTGCTTCATCATCACCGTCAAAGCATGAATATCTCTGGCAATGGACCAGAAAAGCCGCTCCACCTGAGCCCTTGTTTTAATATCCAATATGCCGAGGCTGAATCGGTCCAACGCCTCCTCCCTTATCTGCTGTGCATCGTGCCATGTTTCGAGCATACGGGGCTGGTTCAGAGTATCCCAAAGGGTGTATAACTCCCGCACCAACTCGTGGTCGGCATCGGTAATCTCCTCTTCTTCATCCCACGAGGGCAAACTGGTGGTTTCCAAAACTTCGAAGATTAGCACAGAGTGGTGTGCCGTGAGCGATCGCCCCGACTCGGTGATAACGTTGGGGTGCGGAAGGTTGTTTTTATCCGCTGCATCCACCATGGTGGCCACGGCATCGTTCACATACTCCTGAATACTATAGTTAACGCTACTCCCGCTGTCTGCCGATCTGGTCCCATCGTAATCTACACCCAGGCCTCCGCCAATATCAACAAACTGTATGTTAAAACCCATTTTACAAAGTTCAACGTAGAATTGCGACGATTCCCTGAGGGCTATCTTAATCCGCCGGATTTTAGTTACCTGACTACCCACATGAAAATGGACCAGTTTAAGGCAATTCTTCAACTTATTCTTTTCAAGGAAATCAAGTGCTTCGAGCAGCTCGCTGGATGTGAGGCCGAACTTACTCACATCACCACCCGAGTCTTCCCACTTGCCGCTACCCGAACTGGCCAGCTTAATGCGTATGCCAATGTTAGGCTTAACGCGCAGCCTCTTGGCTATCCGGGTGATGAGCTTCAGCTCATTGAGCTTCTCTACCACCAAAAAGATACGTCTGCCCATTTTCTGCGCCAACAGGGCCAGCTCAACGTAGTCCTCATCTTTGTACCCGTTGCAAATTATCAGCGACTCATTATCGGGATTGATGGCAATCACCGCATGCAGTTCGGGTTTGGAACCGGCCTCCAATCCAATATTGAACTTCTTCCCATGGCTCACAATCTCCTCCACCACGGGGCGCATCTGGTTTACCTTAATGGGATAGATAATAAAGTTATTCCCCTTATAGCCGTACTCCTGAGCTGCCTGTTTAAAACAGTTCGACATCTTTTCAATACGGCTGTCGAGAATATCGGGAAAGCGCAAAAGTATGGGAGTGGAAACATCGCGAAGCTGCAACTCGTCAACCAGCTCCTTTAAATCAACCCCTACACCATCTTTCCGTGGGGTTACCTCCACGTTTCCCTTTTCGTTGATGGAAAAGTAGTTTACGCCCCAGCCCTTTATGTTGTAAAGTTCGGCAGAGTCCTCAATACGCCATTTTCTCATTTAACGAAGTGTTATTATCTGTTAATAAATGTGTTAGCAATAATCGTAGGGCAAAGAAATATCACCCTATATCGCCACCTACAATCCTAAAAGCCAAACCGATTCGGTAGGTTTTTCGCGCCTTATCCGTTCCAATTCTCGTAAAGCCCTGTTCTTATCGGTAAATTTACTCATGGCCACCCTGTATTTCCCAATATCTTCGATTATTTCAGGCTTGTAGCCTTTGCTTTCCAGATACCGGCAGTGCTTCTGTGCATTCTCCATATTTACAAAACTACCCGAAATAATGTAGTATATGCTTTCATCGTACTGCTTCACTTCTTCGTAGTAAAGCGCCTTTTTCTTCTTGGTTTGCGCATTGATGGTTTTACCCAGATCATCCGAGCCGTCTGTATGATCGCCGGCTGTTTCAGCCATTTGATTCTCTTCGCCCTCCTCCAGCGAGCCTTTGTATTCGGGAGTATGCTCAATCGCTGTGGACTGTTGATTTGATACAAGAGCAGAATCACTCTTCTCCCAGAATCTCAATTCGGGTATAAATAGGAAAGCCGCTGAAAATGCAATGGCCAAAACCACAACTGCAGCCATGACCGTTATGGCAATAAGTTTTCCCTTTTTAGGCGATGGTTTGACAACCTGAGCCGTTTGCGCTATCGGTTTTTCCTGCAATCGGGTAACGGTTTGAGGCTTTTTCTCGGGTATCGTCAGCGGATTCAGCCCAAAGGTGGCCGAAGCCTTGCTGAAGTCATCAGCCTCCTCAAAGATGATATTGCCCCTTTCATCCTGCCGGAGCACCCCCACGTTCTTAAAGGAGGCTCCCTCTTTTTTAGCCATGCTCTTCCTTACCTCCTCCACAAAATCTCTTACCTTGGTCTGTGCTTCGTGCCTCTCCACATGTAGCTTTTCCATAACCAGATTATCCAGCACCTCATCGTTGAATGTACGTGAGGTATCAAAGGTTATGGACTGCCGGGGCGGCAAAAAACTTTTACCATCGGGCGAAAGCTTTGCCGATTGATATGTTTTTACAAAGCTACCCAACTCCGGAAGGCTGATGTAGTCGAATTTAGCCAACAGCTCCCGTATTTGATCCTGAAGTTCCAAATCGTTAAAATCTTTTGTTTTAGCAAAAGTAAATTAAAAAACAGACAATACAACCCATAGGGTAAAAATCCTTACTATGGGGTTATGAATTGGAACTGCCTGGCTAATATCCTGCTGCCTGACCATCCTTTCGCGATTCGGAAGCGCCATAGTAAACTCCGGTATCATTATCCCTCATTATGGCCTGATATCCGCCGTATCCGCCCAAATCCCACTGCACCCTGTGCCCTTTTTCCATGAGGTTGCGAATGGTTTCCCACTGAAATCCAGTTTCCAGCAGAACGGTGCCCCCGTCGGTCATGTGTTCACCGGTGGGCTCCGAAGAGCCGATATGCTGCACCCGTGGAGCATCACCTGCTTCTTGCAGGTTCATGCCAAAGTCGATTATATTCACCACTATCTGCACATGCCCCTGGGGCTGCATTCCGCCACCCATCACCCCAAAGCTGATATAGGGTTTGCCATCTTTGGTAATAAACCCCGGGATTATGGTGTGAAACGGTCGCTTACCCGGTGCGTAGGTGTTCAGGTATCCCTCTTTGAGGTTGAAACCCTCACCCCTGTCCTGCAGCACGAAACCCAATCCCGGCGGAGTCATCCCCGAGCCCATGCCGCGGTAGTTGCTTTGGATAAGCGATACCATATTCCCATCCCTATCGGCCACAGTGAGGTAAACGGTACTTGGTGTATCCATGGAGCCCGGCTCCAGGGTTCGTGCTGCACGGTCGGGATTAAGAAGCGCCCTGCGCTCGGCGGCATACTCCTTGGATATTAGCCTTTCCAAAGGAACGCTCTCATGCTGCATATCAGCATAGTGATGGGCCCTATCCTCGTAGGCAATCTTTTTGGCCTCGATGAAGTGGTGAAGGTAATCGGCACTGCCAAAGCCCATGGCGGCAATGTCGAACCCCTCAAGGATATTGAGTATCTGCAAAGTGGCAATACCCTGACCGTTGGGTGGAAGTTCCCACACATCGTAACCCCTATAGTTGGTTGATACGGGCTCCACCCACTCCGAAGCGTGGGTTGCCAAGTCGTCGTAGCTCAAAAAGCCGCCCTGCTCGCCAACGTAACTGGCAATGGTTTGCGCTATATCGCCCTTGTAAAAGGCATCGCGTCCGCCCTGCGCAATCTTTTGGTATGTATCGGCCAAGTAGGGATTGCGAAAAATCTCGCCCTTGGCGGGCATTCTGCCACCGGGCATATAGGTTTCCTTGAAATTGGGGTACTTGCCCAGAATGCGTGCCGAGCGTTGGAGGTAGTATGCAATGAGCTCCGACACGGGGAATCCCTCGGTGGCATACTCGATGGCGGGAGCAAGAATGGTGGACATGGGCAACGACCCGAACTTTTTGTGCAGCTCGAACCAGCCATCAACCGCCCCGGGGACGGTAACAGGGAGGGGGCCAAAGGAGGGAATCCTGTCCATGCCCTTTTCCTTGAAATAGTCCAAAGTCAGCGATTTGGGAGAACGACCGCTGGCGTTGAGTCCATACAATTTTTGGGTTTTGGCATCCCACACCATGGCAAACAGGTCGCCACCCACCCCACACCCGGTGGGCTCCATAAGCCCAAGGGTTGCATTGGCGGCTATGGCCGCATCAACGGCTGTTCCGCCCATTTTCAGGATATCAATGGCTACCTGTGTGGCCAAAGGGTGACTGGTGGCCGCCATGCCATGCTGCGCTATCACCTCCGATCGGGTGGCAAAGCTATGGCCGGTGATTCTGTCCTGCGCCTCCACGGCAAGCATTCCGATAACAAGAATGTTGATAAGAGCTATCCTTTTCATAATTTCAATGTTTTGACTTTTTGACCCACTTTTTCCATATAAGCTTAGTGAAGTGGCTATGGTTCGTCCGGTTGATCCCGGGTTTTTCAGCGTGCAATATAGCGGTTTTTGGTTTACAATGTCATGGAAACGGGCTACGGACTTAACGTAATCCGAAATGGTAAAGAAATACCACAACAGCAGAAGGAAAGCCATTTCGTTGGCGCAATGGTGCTTCACTTCCTGTTAGGTTTGCTATCTTTGCAAATCAAAAAACATATTTACCCATGAGCCAATCCGCTGTAAGAGTTCGCTTTGCCCCAAGCCCCACCGGGCCGCTGCACATTGGCGGTGTACGCACCGCGCTGTTCAACTACTTCTTTGCCCACCGTCATGGGGGTAAGTTTATCCTCCGCATTGAGGATACCGACTCGCAACGCTTTGTGCCCGGGGCCGAGGAGTATATCAACGAGGCGTTGCAGTGGTGCGGAATCCACATTGACGAGGGGGTTGCCCAGGGTGGGCCCCATGCCCCCTACAGGCAGAGCGAGCGGAAAGAGGTGTACAGGCAGTATGCCCACAGGCTGGTTGAATCGGGGAATGCCTACTACGCTTTCGATACAGCCGAAGAGCTGGAGGCACTGCGCAGGGATGCCGAGGCCAAAGGCGAAGCCTTTACCTATGGTTACGCCATTCGGAACGGGATGCAAACATCACTAGCCTTGCCGGCCAATGAGGTGAAAGCCAGAATGGAGAGCGGCGACCAATGGGTTATCCGCTTTATGATGCCCGAAAACGAGGAGGTGGTGATGCACGATCTCATCCGCGGTGAAATAAGGGTGAACACCTCAACCCTCGACGATAAGGTGCTGTTCAAGAGTGCCGACATGCTGCCAACCTACCATCTGGCCAATATCGTTGACGATTACCTTATGGAGATTTCGCATGTTATCAGGGGCGAAGAATGGCTTCCCTCACTCCCCCTGCACGTACTGCTCTACAAATCCTTTGGTTGGACCGACAGGATGCCCCAATTTGCACACCTGCCCCTACTGCTGAAACCCGGTGGCAACGGCAAACTAAGCAAACGCGATGGCGACAAGATGGGTTTCCCGGTATTCCCACTGGAGTGGAAATCGGCAGAGGGCGAAATTTCGCGGGGTTACCGCGAGGATGGCTATATCCCCGAGGCATTTGTGAATATGCTGTCCCTGCTGGGCTGGAATCCCGGTACTGAGCAGGAGATATTCAGTATGGATGAGCTTATTGCCCTTTTCTCGCTGGATAGGGTCAACAAATCGGGAGCCCGTTTCGACCCCGAGAAGGCCAAGTGGTTCAACCACCAGTATCTGCTGAAGAAAACGGATGGCGAGATTGCCGCTGATTTTGATAAGATACTGAAGGGAAAAGGCATTGAGGCCCAACAGGCTAAAGTGGAAAGGATTGTGGGATTGGTGAAGGAGAGGGTAAACTTTGTGCACGAAATATGGGAGCAGGCCTCGTTCTTTTTCGTTGCTCCCACAGCCTACGACGAGGGTACAGTCAAAAAGTTCTGGCACCCCGAAACGCCTGCCATCATGGATGAGGTACGTTCTCTGCTGCAATCGGTTCAGCCTTTCGTGGCATCGTCCATTGAGCCTGCCATAAAAGGCTATATCAATGAGAAGGGGCACGGCATGGGCAAGGTGATGAACGCCATCAGGCTGAGCCTGGTGGGAGAATCAAAAGGGCCGGGAGTAGCCGATATCTGCGAACTGCTGGGGCAAGATGAAACAGCTAAAAGGATTGAAAATGCCATAGCAACGCTTGCATAGTACTCATACAGACAGTATGCAGCAGGGCATTAAGTTTTTTGTAAGCACACTATAAATAGGCTCGGGGATTACATATCCCCCTAAATATGATACCTCAGGTAAAACTGCAACACATTGTTGTACTGTCCAAAGTTCAAATTCCAAATGTAGAAAAGGTTGCCCTTGTGTCTGCGCACGGGGAGAATGGAGTATGAAGCAGTAAAGCAGAAGCTGAAATGGCGGTTTATCTTGTATTCCACCCCGGCATGGGCGGCCAACTCGAACTTTTTAAAACGGGTATCCTCCTCTATGGGATTGTCATAACCGTTGTTCTGCTCAATGGATTTCCACAGATAGCCGAACGACAGCCCTGCAAAGGGCACAAGATCATCGCGGAAGTGATACTCGGCAAGGAAAGGGACTTCGGTATAGTTAAGCCGAAGGCTGTATGATCCTATTGTACCGCCGGCACCATCGGTAAATCGCTTAAAACTGCCCTTCTGGATGTACTTCAACTCCGAGCGAAGGGCAAAGGCCTTGGAAAAGGGGTAGCTGACCCATGCCCCGCCTATGAATCCTGCACGATGATACCCCCCCAGCCCATCGCCATCCACCTGCGTGGCAGCAAGGCCTGACAGCAATCCACCATCAAATCGCTGGGCAAGTCCCCATGCAGAAAATGTGAGTGCTATGACGAGCAAGGTTAAATGCCTAATCATCTATTTCGCTTTTATCATCTCCATCATCTTGGGTACCCCGGTGGATGCGGGCTCCTTAATGAATGTAACATCGAAACGTGAGTACACCGGCACATCGTGGGGATCCACCAGGTATATGGGAATGCCCTGCGGGGCATAGTCGAGCAGTCCTGCCGCCGGATAGACATTGAGCGAAGTGCCCACCACGGCAAAAATATCAGCCTGCGATGCCAGCTTGGCGGCATCGGCAATGGCTGGCACCATCTCGCCAAACCAAACAATATGGGGTCGGAGTTGGGAACCTCTCTCGCACAAATCACCCATTTTCAACTCTTTGTCGCCAATTTCATACACCAGCTCAGGGTGGGAAGTAGAGCGAGCCTTGGTCAGCTCACCGTGGAGGTGCAGCACCTTGGTGCTTCCTGCCCTCTCGTGCAGGTTGTCAACATTCTGGGTTATGACATATACGTCAAACTCCTTCTCGGCCTCGGCAAGGGCTATATGGCCTGCGTTGGGCTCCACAGTAAAGAGCTGCTTGCGCCGCTCGTTGTAGAATCGCTGCACAAGTTCGGGGTTATTTTTCCATGCCTGCGGACTGGCCACCTCCATCACATCGTACTCCTCCCATAGTCCGCCCATATCGCGAAAAGTGCGGATACCGCTTTCGGCCGAAATACCGGCTCCGGTAAGAACAACTAATTTTTTCATCCTAAAAAATTCTATTCCTGATTTAACAGGAGTGATTATGATAGTTTTTTTGTCTTATCGGTCTTGGGTATCAACCCTATTGATTCTCTCACTTCGCTACAGCTCCCAGTCGGCGCCGTCTTTCCTGTCCTTTATCTTTATGCCCAGCTGCGTGAGTTGATCTCGCAACCTGTCCGAGGTGGCAAAATCTTTACTCTCCTTTGCCTGCTGGCGCATTGCCAGTATCATCTCTATGAGGCTCCCCGTCAGCTCAGCATACTTCGACCCCTCATCCGCATCATCCTGTAGCCCGAGGATATCCACCGTCAATGCTCTGAATGTATCCTTCAGCGACTTCAGGTCGCTTTGGGTCATGCTCTCCTTCCCCTCGGCTGCGGAATTGATAATTCGCACCCAGTCGAACAGTACCGCAATAGCGATGGGGCTGTTCATATCATCGTACAGTGCGGCAAATGCCCTTTCCGACAGGTCGTTCACGTCCACCGTAGATTTGTCGGAAGGCTTTATCCTATCAATCAGCTTAAAAGCAGCCATAAGCCTGTTGAGTCCCTTGCCGGCAGCCTGCAGGGCCTCGTTGGAGAAATCGAGGGTGGAACGGTAGTGTGCCTGCAGGATAAAGAACCTGATGGTCATTGGGCTGTATGCCTCATCGAGCATTTTATGATTGCCCGTGAACAACTCCTCGAGGGTGATAAAGTTGCCCAGCGACTTGCCCATCTTCTGTCCGTTGATGGTGATCATGTTGTTGTGCATCCAGTACCTAACAGCCTCCTTGCCTCCGGCGGCAACACTCTGGGCTATTTCGCACTCGTGGTGAGGGAAGAGCAGGTCCATGCCCCCGCCGTGGATATCAAAGGGTTCGCCCAGGTACTTGGTGCTCATGGCCGAGCACTCCACATGCCATCCGGGAAATCCATCGCCCCAGGGCGATGGCCAACGCATGATATGCTCGGGGGTGGCACGTTTCCATAGGGCAAAATCGATGCTGTTGCGCTTCTCGTCCTGCCCTTCCAGCTCGCGGTTTCCCGACATCATATCCTCAATTACCCTTCCCGAGAGCTTTCCATAGTTATATTTTTTATGGTATTTCTCCACATCGAAATAGATGGACCCGTTGCTCTCGTAGGCATAGCCATTCTGCAATATCCTTTTTACCAATTCGATTTGCTCAATGATATGCCCGCTGGCGCGGGGCTCTATGCTGGGCGGAAGTACATTGAGCAGCCTCATGGCATCGTGATATCGTATGGTGTAGTGCTGCACCACCTCCATGGGCTCCAACTGCTCCAACCGTGCCTTCTTGGCTATCTTATCCTCGCCCTCATCGGCATCGCTCTCCATATGCCCCACATCGGTTATGTTCCGCACGTAGCGTACCTTATAGCCTGAGTATTTGAGCAAACGGAACAGCAGGTCGAATGTAATGGCCGGCCGGGCGTGCCCCAAATGGGGATCGCCATACACGGTTGGCCCACAAACGTATAGCCCTACGCTGGGAGGATTAAGCGGTTTGAACTCTTCTTTTTTCCCGGTTAGAGTATTGAATATGGTAAGGTTCATCTTCAAAAAAAATTTAACAATCGGTAAACAAAATTACAAATATAACCTTTATAGCTGCGTGGCATGCCAATATTTCCATTAGTTTTGCGCCCTCAAAAGTTTACGTTCATTTATTCTTAGTATCAGCGTTTTTTTGCAATTTTTTTTGTTTCTCTCCAATTTAAAGCCTTTAGGGGATAAACATATGCTTAATTATTTTTATACATATCAAGCACATAAAGAAGAGTAACCTATATTAGTTCTGGATAAAATGAACTTTTTTAAAACAAAGTCGTAGTAATGATTCATAAGATAGTTATCAGGAGAGGAATTGCAAATGCAATTTATTTATTAATGGGATTAATTAACAATTAGCATTATGAAAGCATTTTTATATAGAAGGGCAAAATTTATTGTTCTTAGCGGATTACTCATCTTGTCAATAAACGTTAGCGCTCAGAAGGAAAAACTTCAAACTGCATTTATTTACCAGCTGACGCGCCTCATTGAGTGGTGCCCTGAAGGGAAAGAGGGGAATTTTGTTATTGGCGTTTTGGGCAACGAGCCAACTTTAATGGCTGAATTAACCGCACTTACTGTAAGGAGGGTTGGGAATCAACAAATTGAAATTAAATCGTTTGCCGGTATCTCGAATATCGAACCAGTAAATATTATATTTGTATCCAATGCCCATTTCGACGACATAAAAGAGGTTTCAACAAAAGTTGGGAATCACTGCACACTAATTGTCAGCGAACGCACAGGCGGAGCCAATAGGGGAGCCGGGGTAAGCATTATTTATAATGAAAAGTTGGCAAAACTGGAATTAGAAATAAATAAAGGCTACATGAAACGCAATTCGCTGAATGTGAACGATCAACTATACAGCGTAGCATCAACCGTTTATTAAAATGTTAAACGCCATGAAAGTAAAATTTTCCATTTCGAAAAAGCTATTCTTAGGATTTGGTTCTATCATTGGGCTATTCATTATATCATCCGTAGTAACTTTCATCATTCTCGGCAGAAACGATGCCATAAATCGAAAACTTGCCGAACAGAATACCCCCTCGGTAAACGGCTTGATTGAACTTCAAAACCTTATTACCGAGTCGAAATTACTTATCAAGAATTGGGTATATATTGACAAGCACACTGATACACCGGACAAGCTTAGGCTGATGGAATTACACAGCACTTTGTACAACAATGCTGTTTCAACCCTTTCTACGCTTGTCCAAAACTGGAAACCTGAGGATAAAGAAACTTTTGAAAAAATTACCAGCCTCATAACCACAAAACTCTTTCAGGAGCATAAACAGGTAATGTCCATGCTCAACTCCTTTGAAAGCTACAACGATTTTTTAGTTTTAATGGATGTAGAAGGAATGGTGGAGGATGGAGGTTCAATCATCGCTACAACGGATGAAATAATCAATTCGCTTTCGCAACTTATCGAAAGCCAGCAGGGGGAAGCCACGGCCGCATATTCAAGGATTGAGTCATCCGCTTCCGCATTTAGAATTTTTATCATTATTGGCGGATTGATTGTGGTTACCATCGGGGTACTGGTTATGTACTTTTTAACAAACGCCATAATCCATTCGGTTAATACTGCATCCAGCACTATTTCAAAACTATCTGAAGGTCATCTGCAATCAGATTTTAGCGTAACCGGAAACGATGAGTTTGCCAAACTGCTTTTCGACCTTAAAGAGATGATCAACAAACTGCGGACAATCGTGGAATCCATCATCGAAGGGGCCGATGAGGTAGCCGGTGCAAGCATTAAACTGAATGATGTTGCCCAGAGCATTTCCGGAGGTGCATCCACTCAGGCAAGTAATGCACAAGAGGTTTCCTCGTCCATGGAAGAGATGGTGGCCAATATCCAGCAAAACACTGAAAACTCCACCAATACCAATAAGATATCCGAGAAGTTAGCCCACGATATTGAGCAAATTGGTAAAGCTTCGGAAAAGAGCATGATCTCCATCCGCGCCATATCCGAGAGGATAAACATTGTAAATGACATTGCGTTCCAAACCAACCTGCTGGCACTGAACGCAGCCGTTGAGGCTGCACGGGCAGGTGAGCACGGCAAGGGTTTTGCCGTGGTGGCAGCGGAAGTTCGCAAGCTGGCAGAAAACAGCAAAGTAGCTGCTGATGAGATTTTAAAACTCGCTAAGGAGAGCGTTGTTAACACCGACTCGGCTGTCGAGCTAATCAGGAATATTATTCCCGATATCAAACGGACATCGGTTCTGATTCAGGAAATTACTGCCGGAAGCATTGAGCAAACCAACGGTGCTGATCAAATAAACAATGCCATTCAGCAGTTGAACAACGTTACTCAGCAAAACGCAGCCAATGCAGATGTGCTGGTAGCCAACTCGGAGAGGTTGAACGTTGAAGCGGATAAACTGAAGAAGACCATCAGCTTCTTTAAAACCGACGGCAAAATGGCAGACAAGAGGATAAGCGTTGAACCCCGGATCGCTAAAGACAGCAAAATCGTGAAACCAGCACCCCGTCCAATGGAAAATGTACAGAAAAGGGTTGTTCAGGAGTCACCTGCTAAAAAAACTCAAGGGTTTAAACTGCACCTTGGCGACGGGTTGAGAAAACCCTCCGATGATTCCGATTACGAAAAGTTTTAGCGATACACCGTTGCTACCAAGGCTATATCCTGTTGGGGTCGGCCGATTCTAATTTCCGTACATCCTTGGCCACCTCCTGCCCCCTTTCGTTGGTTTCAATGGTAAATTCCAACAAATCGCCGTTGTGAATATCGTTGAAATCGCCATCAACAACATCCTGATAGTGGAAGAATAGATTGTTTGGCGGATATTGAATAAAGCCATACCCGTTGTTCATGTTCATGGCCTTGCCTTCGTAAACTTCCTTCCTGCTTTCGATGGATTCATATCGCCTGGGCGAAGAAAGCTCCGGCAATTCGAACAAATTATTTACCAATGGGTTAGATTTTTTTAGGCCACTGTTTATCAACTCGTGCATAGCCACAGGATAGGTAACCTCCTGTATCAAATCCTGTGAAGTGCGAGTAACTATCTCACGTCCTGTATCGTCGGTATATTCAAAGTCCCAGCTTAGAACCATAACCTTGGTGCCAATGGAGTTCAACTTACGGATTAAGGGAACATAATCACCATCGGAGGTGATTAGTACAAGTACGTTGAAACGTTTGTAAAAAGCCAGTTCGAATGCCTCAAGTGCCAGCCAAACATCAATCCCCTTCTCCTCCTTCTTGCCACTACGGGTACGGATTGGCAGGTAGTGGGTGACTACCCCTTCGGACATGAGGATATCGTCGAATACCCTGTCGTTGTATAGCTGGTTGCCCCGCTGACTTGCCTCCTGGGCACTAATTCGCCCTCTAAAATAGTGGGCTTCAATAACCTGACAAAAGCGAACAGGGACTTCCTCCTCCTTGGCCACAAAATTCCTGATAAAATCGTGTAGCCCGGCAATATTGATGCGTTTCCGCCTTTGATGAAAGTAGTTGTAGTAGTTACTTACATGTAAAAAGTAGTTACCATCATAGAATACCCCTATACGTCTTAAATCCTTTGAATTATTCATATCTACAATTTTTTATAGTTATATAATCATCAATCTTTTAAAGACCGCTTAAGTGCTTATGAGCGTACAAAAGTATGAAAATATGTGTGGATATCTATCTTTCTCCATACGATTTTTTCAACCCACGCCACCCCGTGTTCCCATTACAGGCCTATTACCAAGGCATGCATCCAACGGTACTTTGCAATCAAAACAGCCACCCCATCAATAACAAAAAAATGGGATGGCTGTTCGTATGGATTGGAAAAAATTTCTATTGTTACAATGATTGATGGGTTTATCCTTTAATCACTCCCATTTCCTTTCCTACCTTGGTAAAGGCGGCAATGCATTTGTCTAAATGCTCGCGCTTATGGGCAGCCGAAATCTGCACGCGGATACGAGCCTGTCCTTTGGGCACCACCGGATAGTAAAATCCGATGACATAAATACCCTCGCTAAGCAGCTTGGCTGCCATATCCTGCGATAGCTTGGCATCGTAAAGCATAATGGCCACAATGGCGCTTGCGGTTGGCTTAATATCGAACCCTGCTGCCATCATCTTCTGTGTAAAGTATGCCGTGTTCTCATGCAAGCGATCTTGCAGCTCGTTGGTTTCGCTCATCATGTCAAACATTTTGATACCGGCTGCTGCCACCATGGGCGGAATGGAGTTGGAGAACAGGTATGGGCGTGAGCGCTGGCGCAGCAGTTCGATAATCTCCTTCTTCCCTGTGGTGAAACCACCGATGGCTCCGCCAAATGCTTTCCCCAATGTCCCGGTTATGATTTCAATTTTCCCGCGCAGATTGAACAGTTCGGTAACGCCTCGTCCGGTTTTTCCCACCACTCCGGCCGAATGGCACTCGTCAACCATAACCATGGCATCGTACTTCTCGGCCAATGCGTGTATCTTATCCATGGGTGCCACATTACCGTCCATTGAGAAAACCCCGTCGGTAACGATAAGCCTGAAACGCTGAGCTTGCGCCTTCTTCAACTGCTCCTCAAGATCGGCCATATCGGCATTGTTGTAGCGATACCTCTGCGCTTTGCTCAGGCGCACACCGTCGATAATGGATGCGTGGTTCAGGGCATCGGATATAATGGCATCCTCCTCGGAAAGAAGAGGCTCGAACACACCGCCGTTGGCATCGAAACAGGCAGCGTAGAGAATGGTATCCTCGGTGCCGAAAAATTCAGCAATTTTGGCCTCCAGCTTCTTATGCAAATCCTGTGTTCCACAGATAAAGCGCACTGACGAAAGTCCGTATCCGTGCGAATCCAAAGCCTCCTTGGCAGCGGCCACCAACTTGGGGTTGTTGGAAAGTCCCAGATAGTTGTTAGCGCAGAAGTTGAGCACTTCCTCGCCGCTTTTTACCTTAATTTCAGCACCCTGTGGTGTGACAATTACTCTTTCATTTTTATAAAGGCCTGCTTCCCTGATTCCGGCCAACTCCTTTTGAAGATGTGCTTGAACGCGATTGAACATAGCTGTTATGATTTTAATGGGTTAGTAATCTTTATTTTTCAAACAACTCGACAAAGATATTAACTTTGATAATGAACAACGATTATTTTTTTAAAATAATTATTCGCTGCTTAAAAACTTATCTGCCCTATGGCATTATACCGCAGGCACCTTCACATTACTGATTAAGTGCGACTTACACAACCTTTCGTGTTCACTATTCGTCCTTTGCGGATTCTTATACCCATTTCCCAGTTTTTCAAAAAAATGTATATTTGCCCTGCGAGTTGCAAGCTCATTTAACAATAAATCAAATTTCAAAAGAACTCACATGAAAAACATTTTGGTTATCGGCTCTGTAGGCCAAATTGGCTCTGAGCTCACTCTGGAACTACGCAAAAGGTACGGCAGCAGCAATGTGGTTGCCGGTTTTCGTGCCACCAAGCCTACCGGCGAGCTGTTGGAGTCCGGTCCATCGGAAATGGTTGATGCCACCAACGCTCAGCTCATTGCCGATGTGGTTAAGAAGTACAAAATCGACACCATTTACAATCTTGCCGCTATCCTGTCGGCTGTTGGAGAGAGCAAGCCTCTGGTTGCATGGAATATCGGTATTGGCGGACTTATGAACTGCCTCGAAGTGGCCCGCGAATTCGGCTGCGCCGTTTCTACGCCAAGCTCCATTGGTGCCTTCGGTGGCGGTACTCCGCTGGACAATACCCCGCAGGATACCATCATGCGTCCGCAAACCATGTACGGTGTTTCCAAGGTGGCCGGCGAACTCCTGAGCGATTACTACTTTAAGCGCTTTGGTGTTGACACACGCTCGGTACGCTATCCCGGGATTATTTCAAACGTAACCCTTCCCGGCGGAGGAACCACCGACTACGCCGTTGAGATATACTATGCTGCGGTAAAAACCGGGAAATTTACCTGCCCTCTGGGTGCCGGCACATTCTTAGACATGATGTACATGCCCGATGCCATTGACGCTGCCATCGACCTGATGGAAGCCGATCCGTCCAAGTTGAAGCATCGCAACTCGTTCAACGTTACCGCCATGAGTTTCGACCCCGAGAGAATTGCGGCAGAAATTAAAAAACACCTGCCTAAGTTTGAGATGGTTTACGATGTTGACCCGGTAAAACAGGGAATAGCCGATAGTTGGCCCAACTCCATGGACGATAGTGCAGCCCGCAAGGAGTGGGGATGGAATCCGAAATGGAATCTGCAGGATATGACAGTGGACATGATTAAAGTGATCACTGAAAAGCATAAAAAGGGGTTAATTTAAGGGCATCTTCTGAGGATTCAGCCTGTTAACTCTTTTCTCATTTAACATTTTATCTGTACGGGCATAAGTTTTTTATGCCCGTACATGTGTTTATGAAACACCCATGATAGTGCATAAGCACAAACACGGATGAAAATTGAGTCGCGAACTGTGTACCTTTGAACAAAAAAGGACATGGCAAAACGAACAGTTGAATTTGAACAGGTCATTGAGAGAGG